>JAESGM010000237.1_pt1 | contig 93912 bp, 77 predicted proteins | sample 9269721 | NCBI WGS metagenome assembly JAESGM01 (sample SAMN15720920, study PRJNA650825) | algae metagenome | isolation source: Komarekiella atlantica HA4396-MV6 and co-occurring heterotrophs from... | place: USA: Theobald House, Kauai, HI | collected 2009-07-29 | reverse complement strand
CGACGCGTCGAAATCCTGATCCAGCGCAACAGCTAGGACGAGGCGACGATGCAGGAGACGGGTAGACGATGAATCTCGCGACGTGGCTCAGGATCGCAGCCATTCTGGTCGGCGCATTGGCGCTGACGCTGCTGATCTGGTTCGGCGGCCCCTTCGTCGCCTTCGGCGAGGTGCGCCCGTTCGAGTCGTTCTGGGTCCGGCTGCCGATCGCGGTCGTCCTGATGCTCGGCGCGCTCGGCTGGGCCGCTTGGGTCGTGATCAAGCGGCGCAAGGCCGTCGCCGCGCTCTCCGAGGCGATGGCGAAGGAGGAAAGCCAGACTGGTGACGGCGCCGCGCTGTCCGCCGCCATGCGCGATGCGCTGGCGACGCTGCGGCGCACCCGCGGCAAGGACGGCGGCGACTATCTCTACGACCTGCCCTGGTATGTGATCATCGGCCCGCCCGGCGCCGGCAAGACCACGGCGCTGATCAACTCCGGCCTCAAATTCCCCCTCGCCCGCGGCGGCCAAACGCCGGCCGCGGTCGCCGGCGCCGGCGGCACCCGCTATTGCGACTGGTGGTTCGCCGAGGACGCGGTGCTGATCGACACCGCCGGCCGCTACACCACGCAGGACACCGACACCAAGGCCGAGCGCACGAGCTGGCTCGCCTTCCTCGATCTGCTCAAGTCCAATCGGCCGCGTCAGCCGATCAACGGCGTCATCGTCGCGATCAGCATCGAGGATCTGCTGACCTCCTCGCAGGAGGAGATCATCGCCCATGGCGACGCGATCCGCGCCCGCCTGCTTGAGCTCAACGAGCGGCTCAAGGTCGATTTTCCGGTCTACGCCGTCTTCACCAAGGCCGACCTGATCGCCGGCTTCAACGAGTTCTTCGCCGCGCTCTCCGAGCCGCAGCGGCGCATGGTCTGGGGCCATACCTTCCAGACAGTCGACAAGACCCGCAACATGATCGGCGATGTGCCGCCCGAGTTCGATGCCCTGATCGAGCGCCTGAACGAGCGCCTCTCCGACCGCCTGCAGGACGAGCACAACCCGACCTCGCGTGCCAAGCTCTTCGGCCTGCCGAGCCAGATGGCGACGCTGAAGCCTGTCATCATCGACTTCCTCGGCCGCGTCTTCGAGCCGACGCGGTACCAGTCGAGCGCGACGTTGCGCGGCTTCTACTTCACCTCCGGCACCCAGGAAGGCACGCCGATCGACCAGTTGATCGGCGCGCTCTCGCGCAATTTCGGCAGCGCCCACGCCGATTCCGGCTCCTATTCCGGCCGCGGCAAGAGCTTCTTCCTGACGGACTTGATCCAGAAGGTGATCATCGGCGAATCCGGCTGGGTCTCGACCGACCTGCGCGCTGCGCGCCGCTCGACCCTGCTGCGCATCGCCGGCTTCAGCGCGGTCGCGCTGGCCTCGCTTGCGCTCGGCGGCATGTGGTGGACGAGCTATGCCCGCAACAGCGACCTGATCAACCAGACCAATTACGGCCTCGCCGATTATCGCTCCAGCGCCGCGCCGGTGCTGCAGGAGACCACGCTTTCCGACCGCAATTTCAGCCGTGTCCTGCCGCTGCTGCACAAGCTGCGCCACATGCCGGCGGGCTATGCCGACAAGGACGAGCCGACGCCGGTCGCGGCCACATTCGGCCTCAGCCAGCGCGAGCGCCTGCAATCGGCGACGCAGGAGAGCTATCATCAGGCGCTGGAACGGCTGCTGCGCTCGCGCATCATCTTCCGGCTCGAGGAGCAGCTCGAAGCCAACGTCAACAATCCCGGCTTCATCTACGAGGCGCTCAAGGTCTATCTGATGGTCGGCGGCCGTGCCCCGCTCGACCGCGACCTCGTGCTTGCCTGGATGCGCCAGGACTGGGCCGAGAACCTCTTCCCCGGCGCTGCCAACGCCAAGGGCCGCGAGGCGCTGGAGGAGCATCTCATCGCGCTGCTCGATCTCGATGATGGCAGCGAGCCCGTAGTCAAGCTCAACCAGCCGCTGATCGAAAGCAGCCAGCGCACCTTGCGCCGGCTCAGCATCGCCGAGCGCGCCTACGAGCTGCTGCGCACGCAAGGGCGCAACGCCGCTCGCGACTGGGTCGCGGCGATCCGCGGCGGCTCGGATGCGCGGCTGGTCTTCGAGGGTGTCTCGGGCGAGGATCTCGATACGATCCGGGTGCCGTATTTCTACACCTATGACGGCTTCCAGGCCGCCTTCGTCGACCGGCTCGGCGATATCGGCGAGCGCATCGAGAAGGAGCGCTGGGTCCTCGGCGACAATGCCGACCAGGCGGCGATCACCTCGCAATATGCCAGCCTGTTCCAGGATCTGCTCAAGCTCTATAGCCGCGACTTCACCGCCTCCTGGCAGCGCGCGCTGCGCCGGCTGAAGCTGCGGCCCCTCAACGCCGACAAGCCGAAATATATCGCGCTCTCGGCCATCGCCGCACCGACCTCGCCCTTCAAGCAACTGCTCGAATCGATCCGCGACGAGACGCAATTGACCAAGGAGCGGGCAGCGGCGAAACGCCCCGCCGGGGCACAAGCCGCCGAGAAGATGGCCGGCCAGGTCGCGGACCATGCCGCCAAGACCCTCGAGCAGCGCGCCAACTATTCGCTGAGCCGCCTCGGCACCAGCCTGCCGCTCAGTGCGCCCGGCGTCGACCGCGTGCTCTCCGGCGCTGGCGGTGGTGGCGGCGAGGCGCTCGGCGCCAATATCGAGGCGCAGTTCAAGGCCTTCCATGTCCTCGTCGAGGGCGATGGCGGCAAGCGACCGGTCGACCAGGCGCTGCAGATCTTCGCCGAGATCAACCAGAACCTCGCAATGGCTGCGACCACGCCGGCCCAGGCCGCCGCCGCCAACGCGGCGCTGGTGCCGCTGATCGCCTCGCTGCGCGGCAACTCCTCGCGCTATCCGGCACCGTTCGATGCGATGATCGTCGCCGCCGTCAATGATTTCGAGGGCGACGCCACCGGCGCGACCGTCTCGCTGCTGCGCCAGGCGCTGGCCAGCGAGGTCACCGGCAGGTGTTCCAGCCTGCTGGCCAACCGCTATCCCTTCGCCAAGGGCAGCACGAGCGAGATCGGCCTCGCCGACTTCGCCCAGCTCTTCGCGCCGGGCACCGGCGCGATGGACAAGTTCATGAAGGAGCGGCTCGACCCCTATATCGACAAGTCGGGCCAGAACTGGAGCTGGCGTCAGGACAGCCGCGTCGCCCGCGCGCTCTCGCCGACGACGCTGCGCGAGTTCCAGCGCGCCAGCGACATCCGCGAGGCCTTCTTCCCGACCGGCGGCAACCTGCCGAACTTCCAGATGGTGGTGGTGCCGACCACCCTCTCCTCCGACGCCTCCGGCGCCAAGCTCGAGATCAACGGTTTCACCGTGGCGAGCCAGCAGGGCGTCAACACGCCGACCCCGGTGATGTGGCCAGGCGGCGGCCTCGCCAAGACCTCGATCACGCTGACGATCGGCGGCGGCGCTGCCAGCAACAATGCCGGCGGCATCTTCGGCGGCGGCTTCTTCTCCAACAGCCCGACGCCGGCGGCGCCGAGCGAGGTGAAGATGTTCGACCGCACCGGCGTCTGGTCTTTCTTCCGCCTGCTCGATGCCGGCTCGGTGCTGCGTCAGGGCGACAATGTCGTCTTCACGCTCGCCGCCGGCGGCCGGCAGGTCGGCTACCAATTCGGTGTCGGTTCGCTGAAGAATCCGCTGGTGCTGCCGGCGCTGCGCGAAATCCGTTGTCCGGCGGGGATTTGAGCATGAGCTGCGGGTTGTTCGGGAAGCTTCCGGGCAAGCGGGACTTCATCGCTCTCAATGCGCCCACGGCTTTCCTGTCGGTCTACGAGCGCTGGCTCCAGGGCGGCCTCACCGCAAGCCGGCTCGAACTCGGCGCCGGCTGGCAGGACGCCTTCCTCAATGCTCCGATTTGGCGCTTCTGGTTCGGCAGCGCCTTTTGCGGCACGACGGTCGCCGGCGCCTTCATGCCGTCCGTCGACGGCATCGGCCGATATTTTCCGCTGACGGTCTTCGCCCTCGCCGGCCCCGGCGCCGCGATCCCGCCGCCCGAGCTCGATCCGCAGGACGCCTGGTTCGCGCAGGCCGAGGACTTCCTGCTGCGCGCGCTCGAACCCGAGGCGAGCTACGAGGCTGTGGCGCACGCGCTAGGCGGGCTCGCCATGCCCAATGACGACCTCAAGGCGATACCACCCGCCGACATGGTCCGGCTCTCCGACGGCACCATCGTCAGCGCACTCGATTCCTCCACCTTCCCGGCCCGGCTCTCGGCATTGCGCGTCGAGGACCATACCCGCGCCTATGCCCATGCCAGCTATCTCTGGACCATTGGCGGCGATGATTTCGAGCCGCTCGCCTTGGTCGGCCAGGACCTGCCCAGCCCCTATCTCTTCACCGGCCTGATGACCGGCCGCTTCGACGCCTTCCTCGGCGCGGGATCTGCAGCATGAACGAGCACCGTCCCGGCTCCCCCTTCGAGACGGGCGCGGTCAGCCACGCCGGGCGCGTGCGCAGCCATAACGAGGACAATCTGGTGGTCCGGCCCGAATACGGGCTGTGGGCCGTCGCCGATGGCATGGGCGGCCATCAGAACGGCGCCATGGCGAGCGCGACCGTCGCCGCGAGCCTCTCCGCCATCGGCGCGGCCGGCTCCGCCGCCGAACTGCTCGACCGGCTCGAACGCGGCGTGGTCGAGGCCAATGCGGAGCTGCGCCGCAAGATCCGCGAGCATGACGGCGCCACCATGGGCGCGACACTGGCCGTGCTGCTCGCCCATGACCGCCATTTCGCCTGCGTCTGGTGCGGCGACAGCCGCGTCTATCTCGTCCGGCACGGGTATATCACCCAGGTCTCGCGTGATCACACCGAGGCGCAGGACATGATCGAGCGCGGCCTGCTCACCGTCGAAGAAGCGCGGACCTGGCCGCGGCGGCACGTCATCACCCGCGCCATCGGCGTGCATGACCGGCCCGAGCTCGAGATCGACCATGGCGAGCTCGAGAAGGACGACATCTTCGTGCTCTGCTCGGACGGGCTCACCGACCATGTCCGCGACGAGGAGATCCTGCAGGCAGCCATCTCCGGCGGAGCCCAGGCAGCCTGCGAAGCGCTGCTGGCGCTGACGCTGGAGCGCGGCGCCACCGACAATGTCACCGTGATCGTGGTGCGCTATCATCACGACGGCGGAAGCGAAAAGACGCGCTGGGTGCCGAATATGCGCCAGCGCGGGAGCGATGCGCCATGAGCGATTCCGACCGCACCGTCTTCCTGCCGCGGACGGGCCTGGCGCCCGGCGTGCGGCTGAACGGCATCTACGAGATCGAGCGCCTGATCGCGACCGGCGGCATGGGCGAGGTCTACCAGGGTCGGGCGATCCAGACCGGCGACGCCGTCGCGATCAAGATCGTCCGCTCCGACATGGCCCAGGACGCCAATGTCATCACCCTGTTCCGCAACGAAGCGTCGGCGCTGCACAACCTCTACAACGAGGCGATCGTCCGCTACTACGTCTTCACCGTCGATCCGGCGACGCAGGCGACCTATCTCGCCATGGAATTCGTCGACGGCCAGTCGCTTTCCGACCGCTTGAAAGATGGCCCGCTGTCCCTGGAGGAGGTCGACCTGCTGCGCCGGCGCATCGCGTCCGGCCTGCAGGCGGCCCACATGCTGGGGATCACCCATCGCGACGTCTCGCCCGACAACATCATCCTGCCGGGCGGCCAGGTCACCCGCGCCAAGATCATCGATTTCGGCATCGCCAAGTCGAAGCTGGCCGAGAAGACGGTAATCGGCTCCGGCTTCGCCGGCAAATACAACTATGTCTCGCCCGAGCAGCTCGGCCTCTACGGCGCCGAGGTCACCGGCAAGTCGGACATCTACAGCCTCGGCCTCGTGCTCGCCGAAGCGCTTGGCGGCCGCCCGCTCGACATGGGCGGCACGCAGATGCAGATCCTGGAAAAGCGCCGCCGCGTTCCCGATCTCGCTTCGATCGACAAGCGCATCCGTCCGCTGCTGGCGCGGATGCTCAGCCCCGATCCGAAGGACCGCCCGGCCGACATGGCCGAGGTCGCAGCCTGGCAGGCCAAGGGCAGCGCCAGCTCCAGCGGTAGCAGTGGACGTAGCTTTCCCTGGGCGCTGGTCGGCGGCGTCGCAGCGCTCGCTCTCCTCGCCGGCGGGGGGCTGGTCGCCTGGCAGATGCTCGGCGGCGCAACGCCGGTCCATCAGGCGATGAACGCTCCGCCGCCTTCGCTGAGCGACGATCGCCCGCAGCCTCCCTCCGGCACCGGATCGAGCAGCCCGCCTCCCGAGCTCACGCCCGCAAGCCCGCCACCGGCCAATCCGGCGCCCTCGCCGCAGCCCGCGAGCCAGAACGAGCCACCGGCTCTCCAGCCACCGGCGGCTCCGACGCAGACGGCGCCGACGCAGGTTCCGTCCTCTCCGCAACCGCCCGCGCCTGCCCCGCCGGAATTGAACCCGACTCCGACGCCGCCGCCGGCCAGCCCGACCTCGACGACCGGACCGAAGCCGACCCCGACCGTGCCGGTGCCGGCGCCACCGGCCGCGGACCCTGAGCCGCGCACCGCTGCGGAACGGACGGCGCGCTATGTCGCGGATTACGACGGCGGCGCCTGCTTCTTCCTGTGGCCGACGTCGATCGCCGACAAGCGTGCCATGATCGAGGGCTTCGGCAGCACGGCCGAGCCCTTCGTCAGCTTCGACGGCGCCTTCAAGAAGGCGCAGGGCTACGAGGCGCAGATCAGCCTGCGCACGGTCACCGCGGCGCAATGCCCGATGGTCGACTTCCTGCGCCAGCTCGGCCGCGGCATCGACCGCAGCCCGGTGATGCAGATCGGCGCCTTCACGATGAGAAGCGGCGACACACTCTCCGGCTCGGTCGAGAGCGACCCCGGCAAGAACCTCGACATCCTGCTGATCGGCGATGACGGGTTGGTCTACAATCTCGCAAACTACACCCGCCGGGAGGGTGGCAGGGCGAGCTTCAGCCTGAAGCTGGAATCGACCGCCGCCTCGGGCGCCCCGGTCAGGCCGCAGACCGTGCTCGCGCTGGTGAGCTCGGCACCGCTGCCGACGCTGTCGGGCCCCAACCCGGCTCCTGCCGGCGACGTCTTCCCGGGCCTGCACCAGGACATCGCCCGCGCCGGCGGCAGGGTCGGCGTCGGGATCAAGTATTTCCGGATCGAATGATTGCCGGACGCGTCATTCTTGGGGCGGAGCGAAGCGCAAACCCGAGAATCTCGTAACGAGAAAGCTTACCGAAGCCACCTTCAGCCAGAGATGCTCGGGTCAAGCCCGAGCATGACGCACTTGCGTCAATCCTCGCGGTAGAGCTCGCCCCACTCATCCTGCCAGAGCCCGTCGGCGTCCAGGACGACGATCGGCGCCTTGATCTCGTTGGCGAGACGCACCGCGGAGCGGAACCCCTCGACCGGATCGAGCTCGTCGCTGACGAAATCGTTGGTGAGATGACCGGCGGCCAGGTCCGCCGGGCAGGCGATGCTGGAGAACGTCTTGCCGTCGCGCTGGCCGAGGCTCAGCGTGATGGCATCGGGTTGCGGCTCATCGACCTGTTCGAACCGGTTCTTCGCCATCGTCGTCTCCTCGCCTCTGCGATCGGTTGATCATGGGCCAGCGCCGCCCTCGCGGCAAATCCGCTGCGCCCGCGATCGCTTTGGCCCGACCTGGCGGCTATTAGCCTTCCAGCCCCTATTTCTGTGGCTGGCGCGCCGCCGGAGCAGCGGGCCCGCGCACGACCTTGTAGCGGTCGAGCCTGACCTTGATCATCTCGTCGAACTTCTTGTGCACCTCGGAGACCGAGAGCGTCTTGGTCTCGCCGCCCGCCTGGGCATAGAAGATCGGCCGATTGGCCTCGGCCGGCTTCGGCAGCAGCGCCGCGGCGCTGGCACCGGGCGTCTCCTCCATCGTCTCGATGAAGGTCTGCGCCGCGTCCGGCCCGAGGAAGTGGATCAGGTAGATTTCGCCGCCGGTGAGATGGCGCCCCATCGCCTTCTCCAGCCGGAGTGTGTCGCGCTTTAGCATCTCTCCCGCCAGCAGCGCCGACAGATAGGGTTCGCGCCGGAGATCGAGAATGCGCTGGCGCTCATTGGCGTCGGCGATGACGAACTGCCGGCCATTGCGGCCGATGAGAGCCGCCTCGGCATGAAGCCCGTGCTTGCGGCCGAACTCGAAGATCACGCCGAACCAGGTCTGCTCGATGAACTGGTAGAGTCCGGTCGCCGAGGAGGTCTTGGCCTTCACCTCCGTCGCGAACGAGGATTCCTTGTCGGCGACCGCCATCAACAGGGTCGGGTCGGCGCCGACGACACGCCCTGCCCTGACGATCATCTCGACCAGATGCCGGCGGATCTTGATCGGCCCGAAGGTCAGGATCTGGTTGGGGTCGCCGCTATAGTTGATCGGCGCCTGCGGCAGCTGGCTTCGCGGAGCCGCGATCGGAGCACCTGGCTTGCCCGATGAGGTAGGCGGTACCAGAATGATGTTGGAGGGTGGCATCACCGGGATCGGCAGCGCCGGCTGGTTCGGTGTCTCCGCCGCAATCTGCTCCTTGATCGCCGCGAGCGACGGATCGGCGTTGAGCGCGAACTGCGTCGCCTGCCTGGCAGCTTCGAGATCGCCCTCGACCGAGGACAGGATCAGTGAGGGCCGGGTCGGCGCCTTCAGCGAGGGCGCCTCGACGCTTTCGATCGGCTCGAAGCCGCCGCTCACTTCGGTCGAGCCTGGCCGCAAGGTGGCGAAGGCGATGCCGCCGGCGACCGCCAGCACCAGCGCCCCGCCGCCGATCAGCGAGACGAGCCGGAGCCGCGAGCCGCTATCGGCCGCTGCGAACGGCACGCCGGCGGCGACATTGGTGACGCTGGCGCCGCCAGTCGCCGCCTTTTGCGCCGCCAGCAGCCAGTCCGGCGCCTTGCCGTCCTTGCCGGCCGCCTCCTGCAATTCGGCGATCATCCGGCGCGCCTGCTGGGCGGGCACGTCCGCCTCGCGTTCCAGGGTCGTGGCGGCGCTGCGCGGGCCCTGCTCAGTCAGCGCCTTTAGCGCGAAGAACCAGAGCTGCAGTGAAATCCGCCGGCTCTCCAGCGGGGTGCCCTTGCAGGGCGAGACCAGGAAATTGCAATGCGGGCAGGCATAGGCGCGCAACTTCACCCGCGGCGCGAAGGCCGACGTCTTGCCGCAGGCGGAACAGGCGAGCGTGATGCCGCCCTGCCGTGCCTGCATGATGGTTTCGAGGCAGGCATCCTCCTGGAATGCGGCCTGAAACTGCTTGAAGCGCTGCCCCATCCTTCGCTACCGCTGCTGCCGCGCCCCGCAATACGTAGCCGATACGGGACCGGCAAGCTCAGTTTGCCAGCAAGGCCAGCCGCGCGACATCCTGCAAATGCATGTCGACTTCGGCCGCCGTCGCCTGCCTCGGCAGGGCGGGTCCGCCGCGCCCCGACGCATGCGCCTCGCTCAGGAAGGCGTTCATGTCGTCGAGCAGCATCGCCGGCGTCCGCGTCCCGTCCAGAAGACTGACGAATTTGCGCACCACCACCCCGTCGAGCGAGACCGCGCGATGGCGCAGATCGGTGACCTCATGGCTGGTCAGCGCCTGGCGCCGCGCCAGCGGGCTCGCGACCGGCCGCGCGCTGATCCGCGTCGCCAGCCGGTGCGGCTCCAGGCCGACCTCGATGAGGCCGGCCCGGTAGATCGCCGTCAGCGCCGCGTTCAGGCGCTCGATCTCGTGCTCGGGGTCGCCTTCGGCCTCCGGCAGCGCGAGGGCGACCAGTTCCTCATGGCGGAGATTGCCTGGCCAGGCCCGGCCAAGCGCCCGCAGCGCAGCCTTGGCTGCGGGCAGGTCGATGGCGATGCGGACGCCATCGGCGAACAGGAAGCTCGCTGCCCCCGGCCGCTTCTCGTCCGTCTTGTCCTCCTCCTGGACATTGGCAGCGAGGTGATAGGGCGCGAAGCTGAAACCGGAGAGGCCACGATGCAGCGCGATATCATTGCGGCAGAGCAAGGTCTGGCGGAAGCAGCGGCCGATCAGCAGGTCGAGCGCCTGTTCCTGCCGCAGCGGTTCGGAGGGCGGGATCGTGTTCAGCACCTGCTGTGCCGGCCCGCGCGCGCCGCCGAAATTGTTCGGGAAGGAGGTTTCGGACAGGAACTGCAGCCCATGTGGCTCCGCCGCCGCCAGCACCTCGTGCAAGGCGAAGGCCCGAGCACCCGGGTTGAGATCGTCATGGTAGAGGACGTTGTCCGGGATATCCTCGATCTGCTTGGCCCGCTCGCGCAGCGCCGCGCCATGGAAGGTCTCGGCATCGGTCGCCTCGGCGAAGCGCTTGATCGCCGCCCGTGCCGCCCTGACCTTCTCGACGGGATCTTCGATCTCGCGCGTCTCGAACAGCATCACGTCGCGAGCGATGTCGCGCAGCCGGCAGCCCGGCAGAGCGTTGTAGCTGACATAGGCAATGCCCTGCGGCGCCAGCAGTTCGCCGAAGAGCGCCATGATCCGCTCGCGCACCGGCTGCGGCACCCAGGAATAGACGCCATGGACGAGGATGTAGTCGAACTGCCCAAGCGCCGCCGTCGCCGCCATGATGTCGAGATGGTGGAAGCTGAGATTGCTGAGCCCGAGCTCCGCCGCCTCCGCCTTGGCGCGCGCGATCGCCCGCCCGCTCAGGTCGATACCGACGAGCTCCGCCTTGGGATATTGCAGCGCCATCGGGATCAGATTGCCACCGCTGCCGCAACCGAGCTCCAGCACCCGCATCGTCGCGGTCGGCGCCGGGTTCATACCGTGGATATGCGCGATCGTCGCCAGATGCGCCGGATGGGTCTGCGAGAAGGCGTGCCCGGGATAGGCGACCGCATCGTAGGGGTTCGCCGCCATGTCATTCATCGAGGAAGACCGTCCATTCAGCTGATATCATTGTGCATTTTCGGCTCGGTCAGCAACCGACCACCTTGAACTCGACCCGTCGGTCGAGCGCGTCGCTGGCGTCGTCCTTGCCGGTGCCGATCAGGTTCTCGTTGTAGCCGCGCCCGGTCGCGATCATGCGGCCCCGGCTGTCGGGCGCGCCGGCCTGGAGCAGGTCCATCACATATTGCGCCCGCAGCACGGAGAGCCGCTCATTGAGCTGCGGCAGGCCGGTGCGCGAGGTGTGGCCGACGATTTCGAGGCAAGCGCCCTTCTGCTTGGCGCGTGTCGCGATCTGGCTCAGCCACATCGGATAGGGCTCGGTAATCTGCGGGTTGGCGATGAACTGGGTCGAGCCGGGCTGGAACAGCAGCTTGATCATAAGCTGGTTGCCGGACAGGCCGCTATCGACGAGGTCGCCGAAGGCCTCGACCGCGTCGTCCTTGCGCCCAAGCTTGGTGGTCGCGAGATAGGCGCCGATGCGGACGCGGTGCTGGTCGCCGCCGGGCAGTGCCCGCGCGGTCCGGTAGAAGGCGAGCGCCTCGCGATAATGCCGCGCCTCGTATTCGAGGATGCCGTCATTCACCAGCGCCGCTACGTTGAGCCGCTCGGCATAAGCGGGATCGATGGGGTCGCCGAGCTTCGTGCCCTGGCAGGTCTTGATATAGGCCTCGGTCGCCGGATCCTTCGACCACATCGGCGAGTCCCGATAATAGGTCGTCGGCGTGACGTCGACGCCGTCGGGCTTGGCCCGGGAGACGCCCTTGGACACCACCCGCTTCGACTTGAGATCAACCAGCGTCAGGCAGATCCGGTAGGCGTCGCGCGCGCCGCCGGCATCGCCGGCATTGTTGACCGCGGTGAAGGTCCCGACCAGCACGGCCGGATTGCGCGCCAGCACTTCGGTGGTGAAGGGCTGCGCCTGGAAGCGCGGATAGGACTTGCCGACCAGCTCGATCAGGGTCTGTTGCATCGAGCGCGTCGAGGTCGATTGTGCGCCGGAGATGCCATCGATCAGTGGGTCGATCACCAGCTCGACGCGGGCCCCATCGAGCTGCGCCTTCGAGAACAGGTCATTGGCGGCCCGCTGCAGCGCTTCCGGGAACGGAACGGGCGTCGGTGCCGGGGGCGGAGCTGGTGGCGTCTGAGCCAGGGCTGCGGCCGGTGACGCCAGCAGCGCCAGCAGCGCAAAACGGAGGAGCGGAGAACGACGCATCGAAGCCCCCAATTGCATCCTGTCCGGAACGGTGTCCGGATCTCGCTAGCGGTAAAGCGTGGTCCGGCGCACCGTCAGCGGCAGTTCTTCGGGACGTTGCCGTCGCCGAGCTGGGCCCGCATCAGCGCGTCAGTGCAGTCGGCCGCGCCGCCCGGCCGGCGCCTGTTGTTGCGCGGCTCCGGCTGAGCTTCGACGCCGCCGGTCAGGATGCCGGTCGACTTGCGGTCGAGCACGACGCGCGGCTGCTGGATCTCGCGCGGCTCATGGCGCTGCGGGCGCGTGCCGGGAGCGGTTGGCAACAGTGGCTTCTGCGGGACCGGCAGTTCGGTCACGCCACCGGAGTTCATCCGCGTCGCCACCGCCTTCTCGCGTTCCTCGCGTTCCTGCGACAGCTTGGCCTTCTCCGCTTCGAGCGCGGCGAGCTCCTGCTCCTTCTTGGCGAGTTCCTTGGCAAGACGATCGCGCTCATTCGCATCGGCCTGCTTGGCAGGCGTCACGTCGCCCGGCTTCGGGACGGCGCGCTCGGTGTCGGCGCTCTTGCCGGCATCGCGGCCGGCGAGGTCCGTCGCCGCCTTGGAGCGGTCCTTCTCGGCCTGCTGGACGCGGTCGAGCAGTGCCTTCTCCCGCGCGGCGAATTCCTGCTCGAGCTTCTCGCGCTCGCCGGACGCAAGGCCACGGCGCTCGATCAGGTCGAGCCTCGTCTTGGCATCGACAGCGAAGAAGCTGGTCGGGAAGCGCTGGATGAAGGCCTTGATCTCGGCGGCGTTGTCGCTGCTGCGCAGGCGCTTCCAGATGTCGGCGTCGGTCTCCTCGCGGTTGAGGTAGAAATCGCCGAGGAGCGAGAGCGAGAGCTCCGGCGTCTGCTTGCCGCCGGTGGAATCGTAGACCGCCTTCTGGACGCGGCGGAACATGGTCGCGATCTCGAGGCCGGGCTGCTTGATCTCCTGGACCAGCGCCGCGGTGAACGGGCTGTTGCGACCGGCGCCGTCGGCAGCGACGTCGTTGGCCTGGGTCGCATAGGCGGTGACCATGCCCTGCGCCTTGACGATCGGCGCAAGCCCGGCGCCGACCGACATGCTGCGCGTCGTCGTCTTCTTCGACAGCTGGGCGAGGAAAGGATTGTTGCGGCAGGCGTCGAGCACCATGATCTTGACGCCCTTGGCGAAGCCGAGCGCGGTGGTCACCTCGCTGAGCTTGACCGTCTCGTACTGGACCGAGACCTCGTCATCGATCTTGGCCTCGACCGGAACCAGGAAGTTCTCGCCGTTGAACTGGAAGCCGTGGCCGGCATAGTAGAACATCACCGCGTCGGCCTCCTGGGCGAGGCGGGCAAAGCGCGAGACCGCAGCGTCCATACCGCGCTTGTCGAGATCAATGCCATCGACGACCTCGAAGCCGACCTTGCGCAGCGCCTCGGCGGTGTCGCGCGCATCATTGGGCGTGTTGGGCAGGACGGGCGCGTTCTTGTAGGCGGAGTTGCCGATCACCAACGCGACGCGGCGCTCCTGCGTCTGCGCCAGCGCCGGCAGGGCGACGAGCTGGGCAAGAAGAGCGATCAGTGCACAAAATCTGACGGCTACAGTCATGGCACCATTCCTTGCGTCACCCTAAAGAAAGCGACCCTGAAAATCCAGTTCTATCCGCCTGTCATGACAGGCGGTTTGCTTGCTCCCCTCCCGGCTGGCTGCTAGCTTTACGGCCATCACGCGCCGCGAGGTAGAGCGTCGATGCGGGGTCTTCAGCTACACCTGATTGTCGGGGTTACGGCCGTTTTCGCGGCAACGGCTTCGATCGGCCTCGCGCAGGAGCGCGTCCGGCCGCGCAGCACCGCTCCCGCCGGGGCGAAACTCACCTTCGTCGACCTGCAGGACAATGCCCGCATCGCCAGCAAGACGACGATCCGCTTCGCCGTCAGCGGCATGGAGGTCGTGCCGGCCGGGACGGCGCGCCGCAATGGCGGGCACCATCACCTGCTGATCGACACCGAACTGCCGGCTCTCGGCCAGCCGATCCCTGCCGATTTCAACCACTTGCATTTCGGTGGCGGCCAGACGGAAGCTGAGATTCTGCTCTCGCCCGGTCGCCACACGCTCCAGCTCCTCTTCGCCGATCACGATCACGTGCCCCACGACCCGCCGGTACTATCGGAGAAGATCACCGTCGAGGTCATGGCCGCGCCAGAAGAGAAGCCGCGCACAGCCGCGGCGCCGAACGCCAAGGTCTTCTTCCTCGGCCTGCAGGACGGCGCAGTGATCCCGCCTCGCTCGATCGTCCGCTTCGGCCAGGAGAACATCGCGATCACCCCTGCCGGCACGAAGCAGGACAATGCCGGCCACCACCATCTCCTGGTCGACACCGATCTGCCGCCGCTCGACCGCGAGATACCCAGCGATTTCAACCATCTGCATTTCGGCCGCGGCCAGACCGAGACCGAACTCACCCTGCCGCCCGGCGAGCACACGCTGCAGCTCCTCTTCGCCGATCATGAGCACGTCCCGCACGATCCGCCGGTGATGTCACAGAAGATCAGGGTGCGAGTGCAGGAAGCTTCGGTGGCGAGCCCCTCTGCGACCGCTCGCACCGCCTCGGGCCGGACGCCGGCGCCCAACGACGCCGCGGTCTATTTCATCTATCCGCGCGACGGCACGCGGATCTTCGCGACCTCGACCATCCGCTTCGGCCTGCGCAATATGGGCGTCGCCCCGGCCGGCGTCGTCAGGCCCAACACTGGCCACCACCATCTCCTGATCGACGTGCCAACGCCGCCGCTCGATGCGGCGATCCCGGCCGATCTCAATCATATCCATCTCGGCAACGGCCAGACCGAGCGCAAGATCACCTTGCCGCCGGGCGAGCACACGCTGCAGCTCATCCTCGGCGACGACCAGCACGTCCCGCACGATCCGCCGATCCTGTCGGAGCGCATCACGATCTATGTCGGCGCCCCGGCCAAGCGGAGGCCGCGCCGATGACCGCCGGCACTCGCCTCCCCGCCCCTCGCCATCGTGCCAAAGCCACGACGCTGCTCCTGCTGCTCGCAGCCGTCGCTCCGGCAGCGGCGCAGACGAGCCAGCGCCAGCCGGCGCCGCGCAACGCCATGGTTTATTTCCACTATCCGCTCGACGGCCTGCGCGTGCCCGAGCGCTTCACTGTGCGGATCGGGCTGAAGGAGATGGGCGTCGCCCCAGCCGGCATCGACAAGCCCGGCACCGGCCACCACCATCTGTTGATCGACACTGATCCCGGCCCGCCGGACCAGCCGATCCCGTCGGACTACAACAACATCCATCTCGGCAACGGCCAGACCGAGGTGGTCGTCACGCTGCCGAAGGGGACGCATACGCTGCAGCTGCTGCTCGGCGATCACACGCACACCCCGCACCGGCCGCCGGTTATGTCTCAGAAGATCACAGTCTACGTCAGATGAGGGATCGATGCGGGCTGGCCGCATCGCCAAGTCGAAGGCCGCAGCGAAGGGTGAACGCCATGTCCTGGTATCGTTGCCTCGCCGTCGCCACGCTGGCCCTCCTTGCGCCGCTCGTCCCGGCCCTCGCCCAGGGCAGCGACGGCCAGCCGCCGCGCATTGCCCTTGTGGTCGGCAACGCCGCCTATCGCACGGCCCCTCTGGCCCAAGCCGCAGCCGATGCCCGCGCCGTCGCGGATGTACTGCGCCAGGGCGAATTCGACCTCGTCAGCATCGAGAACGCCGACCGGCCCGCGCTCGAACAGGCGCTCGCGACCTTTCGCGGCAAGCTCGCACGCGGCGCCCAGGTTGTCGTCTTCTATGCCGGGCATGCGGTGCAGTCGCGCGGTCGCAACTTCCTCGTTCCGGTCGACGCCGCGCCGCGCGGCCCGGTCGAGCTCGCGCGCGAGACCATCGATCTCGACCAGCTCATCGACGCGCTGATCGTCAGCCGGCCGGCCAGCGCACTGCTCGTGCTCGACGCAGCGCGCGACAATCCCTGGCAGGCCGGGCTCGGCGCCGGCAAGGGCCTTGCTCCGATCGAACCGATCGAAGCGATCGCGGTCATGGCGCCGGTCGCGCCGGGGCGGACCATTACCGAGACGCCCGGCCGCACCAATCCGGCGATCGACGAATGGCTGAAGGCGATACGCACGCCCGGTCTCGACATGACCACGGCACTGACGCGCACCCGGGACGCCGTCAGCCGCACGACCAGGAAGGCCCAGCAGCTCTGGATCTCGTCATTGCCTCCGGCCGGGCTGGTCGTCACACCGACCGGCCGCCCGGTCGCGACCGCGCTCAACACCACCCGCGCCATCACCACCGCGCCACCGCCTCCGGGCCCGCAATCGGACCAGCTCGGCCCCTATGAACTCTCCTTCTGGGAGACGGTCAGCAAGAGCCAGAACCCGGACGAGTACCGCGCCTATCTCGAAGCCTATCCGAAGGGCCGCTTCGCCGGGCTCGCCCGCACCCGCGAGCAGTTCTACCGCAGCCGCATGCAGCCCGCTGCGACCACGCAAGCACCAGCCTCGACAGCCCCGGCCCCGGCCTCCGCCACCAGCTCGCCGGCCAAGACCGCCCGCGACTGCGACGACTGCCCCGAATTGACCCTGATCCCGGCGGGGAGCTTCGAGATGGGCTCGAACGAGATGTTCGAGTTCGAGAAGCCGGTCCATGGCGTCACCATCGCCAGGCCGTTCTATCTCGGCACCGACGAGGTCACCTTCGCGCAATGGGATGCCTGCGTCGCCGAAGGCGGCTGCAGCCATCGCCCGGGCGACCGCAATCTCGGCCGCGGCAAGCGCCCGGTCACCGACATCCACTGGAACGATGCCAACGCCTATACCGTCTGGCTGTCCTACAAGACCGGACGCAAATACCGGCTGCCGACCGAGGCCGAATGGGAATATGCCGCCCGTGGCGGCACGACGACCAGCTATCCCTGGGGCAATTCGGTCGACAAGGAGATGGCCAACTGCGTCGGCTGCAATGCGCAGCCACGCCGGCAGGCGAGCGAGATCGGTCAGTTCCCGCCGAACCGTTTCGGCCTGCGCGACATGGCCGGCAACGCCGCCGAATGGGTCGCCGACTGCTGGAGCGAGAACTACCGCTCGGCACCGCGCGACGGCAGCGCCTATGCGCCCGCCGGCTGCCGCGAGCGCGTGCTGCGCGGCGGCTCCTTCAACAACGACCCGCGCTATCTGCGCTCGGCCGCGCGCTTCAAATACGAAAGCGATGTGCGCTTCTATACCAATGGCTTTCGCGTCGCCCGTGAGCCCTGAGCGAGTGCTCCGGGAGCGTTACCGGGGCAGTGGCAATTTGCACACAGATTGGAAGCTGAGCCTGCTCCGCAGCAGTTTGTTGTTCTCCTCGTGACGATCCCGTCGGTAATCTGGTCAAGCTGAGGGTACGACACGAATCGGGTGCGGCTCGGCTTCAGGCCGGGTCGCCGAGGAGGCGCCATGCGGACAGGCCTGCGGCTACCCATCTGCGTCCTGCTGGCACTTGCCGCTATCGCGAGCGCCCTCGCCGTGACGATCTCGCCAGCCATGGCACAGCAGCGCCGTTTCGCCTTCGTCATGGGTAACGGCGCCTACCAGAACATCGCCAAGCTGCCGAATGCGCTCAACGATGCCAATGCGACGCGCACCATGCTGCAGGAGGCCGGTTTCGACGTCACCGCCGCGACCGATCTCTCGCTGGCGGGCCTGCGCAGCGCGCTCGACGTCTTCGTCGAGAAGGTAAAGCAGGGCGGCACGGGTGCGACCGCCCTCGTCTATTACGCCGGCCACGCGGTGCAGCTCGACGGTGCCAACTACATCCTGCCGACGGATGTCCGCGTGGAAACCTCGGCGAACATCCCGAACCAGTCGCTCTCGCTCACCGAAATCCTGCGCAAGCTCGACGCTGCCGGCGCGAGGTCGAAGATCGCAATCCTCGACGCCTGCCGCAACAACCCCTTCGCGGCGCGCGAACTCTCGCGCGGCCTGGCGCTGCAGATGGTCGACGGCGCCAACGAGGGCATCCGCAGCGAAGCCGGCCTCGCCCGCGTCGATTCCAGCAGCGGCACCTTCGTCGCCTTCGCGACCTCGCCGGGCTCGACCGCGGCCGACGGTACCGGCCCCAACAGCCCGTTCACCACCGCCTTCCTGCGCGAGGCACGCGAGCCCGGCCTGCCGATCGAGCAGGTCTTCCGCCGCATCCGCCTCGCCGTCTACGACACCACCAGCGGCATCCAGATTCCCTGGGACACCTCCTCGCTGATCACCGATGTCAGTTTCTTCCCGCGTGCGGCGGGGACCGCCCCGGCACAGCCTGCCGGTGCCCCCACAGTCGCCGGCGCCGTGCCGCTCGCGGCGCGCCCAACCCAGGCCGTCCTGCGCGCCATGTCGCCGGTGGACGCCTACCGCACCGCTATAGCCTGGGATCGCCGCGATATCTATCGCAGCGCCCTCGACATCAATCCCGATGACCAGACCGCCTTGCGGCTGCATCGCATCCTGGCGCAGCGAACAGAGGAAACCGCCTGGGCCGAGACTGTCCTCGCCGGGGATGCCGAATCCTTCAGGCTCTTCGCCCGCCTCTACCCCGGCTCGCAGCATCTGAACGAGGCGCTGCGACTGGCCGCGAGCGCGCCGAGCCGCAACCGCCTCCAGGTCGCCCAGACCTGCCCGGTTTGTCCGGCCGTCCAGCCGCGCGTCCGCCGGGCCGACTATAGCCCGCGCTCGCCCTCTCCCAGCCGCCCCGGTGCGCCACGGCAGCCGCAGGCGGCAGCGCCTTCGCTCTATACCCCACCTTTGCCAGCAATCCTGCCCGACCGCCCGCACTGGACCGGCTTCTATGTCGGCGGCTCGATCGGCGGCGGCCAGCAGAGCGGCCGCACGACCGTCGAAGGCCCCTATGGCAGCCCGACGGTCACCCCAACGACGACCACAACCAATACGACCACCACGACCACCACGACAACGATCGACCTGGGCTCGACCACGACGACCGTCACGACCACCTCGACCAATAGCACGGCCGTCACCGCAGCCGGCACGCCGACGCTCGCGCCCTGGGCGATCAGCCCATCAGCCGTCGCGCGCAGCCTGACGCCCGATGGCGCCGGCGCGGTCGGCGGCGCCCAGCTCGGCTTCAACTACCAGATCGGCGCATTCGTGATCGGCGCCGAGACCGACCTTTCCGCCACGCGCCTCGGCGGCAGCAAGAGCACCACCGCCGACCCCGGCACCCAGTTCACCACCCGCTCCAGCAACGAGCTCTCCATGCTCGGCACCGTGCGGATGCGCGCTGGCGTCGTGCTCGGCAATTTCATGCTCTACGGCTCGGGCGGCTATGCCTACGGCCTCGTCGAGCAGAAGGGCTCGATCCTGCCCGGCAATCTGCAGACCACCTCGGCGGCCAGCGGCTCGCGCTCCGGCATCTTCAACGGCTGGGCCCTCGGCGGCGGCGTCGAATATGCGCTTGCGCCCGGCATGACGGTCCGGCTCGACTACACCCATTACGAGCTCGGCCAGAAGCGGATGACGCTGCAGGACTTCACCGGCCTGGCGCCAAGTCAGTACGCCACGATGCGGACCCGCACGGCCGGCGACATCGTCAAGGCCGGCTTCAACTTCGGCTTCTGACGCAGGCAGTGATCACGAGAAAGGCCGCGGCTCACGCCGCGGCCTTTTCAGTTTCGACGATCCCTGCCGATCTCACCACATGTCGAGAGCGACCCGGGCCTCATCCGACATGCGCGACTGATCCCAGGGCGGATCGAAGGTCATGTTGACCGTCACGCCCGATACGCCCGGCACGGCGCCGACCGCATTCTCGACCCAGCCCGGCATCTCGCCGGCGACCGGGCAGCCCGGCGCGGTGAGCGTCATATCGATCGCCACCTGCCGGTCGTCGGCGATGTCGACGCGGTAGATCAGGCCGAGTTCATAGATGTCGGACGGAATCTCGGGATCGTAGACCGTCTTCAACGCCGCGATGATGTCATCGGTCAGGCGATCGATCTCCTCCGGCGGCAATCCCGAGCTCGCGCCCATGGTCGGCGCGTTCGGCTTGAGGTCTTCGGCAACGGTGTCGGTCATCGCAAAACTTCCATTCGGCGCGAGGGGAGCATCACGAGAACAGCTCTTCCGCCTTGCGCAGGGCTTCCACCAATATATCGACTTCCTCCAGCGTATTGTAGAGGCCGAAGGACGCACGGCAGGTCGAGGTCACGCCATAGCGGGCAAGCAGCGGCATGGCGCAATGCGTGCCGGCCCTGACCGCGACGCCCGCCCGGTCGATCACCGTGGCCACGTCATGGGCATGGGCGCCGGCGAGCTCGAAGGCGATGATCGCGCCCTTCTCCTTCGCCTTGCCGAAAATGCGGATCGAGTTCATCTGCCCGAGCCGCTCCATCGCATAGGCATTGAGCCTCGCTTCATGCGCGGCGATGTTCTCGCGGCCCAGCGCCATCATGTAGTCGAGCGCGGCGCCGAGGCCGACCGCCTCGACGATCGCCGGGGTGCCGGCCTCGAAACGATGCGGAGGGTCGTTGTAAACGATCGCATCCTCGCTGACCGTCGCGATCATCTCGCCGCCGCCTTCATAGGGCGGCAGCTTGTCCAGCCATTCGCGCTTGCCCCAAAGGATGCCGGAGCCGGTCGGCCCATAGGTCTTATGCCCGGTGAAGGCGTAGAAATCGCAGCCGAGCGCCTGCACGTCGACCGGCAGATGCACCGCCCCCTGCGAGCCGTCGACCACCAGCGGGATGCGATAGGCCTGGCAGATCTTGGCGACCTCGGCGATCGGGACGATGGTGCCGATCGCGTTCGACATATGGGTCAGCGACACCACCTTGGTGCGCGGCGTGATCAGCTTCTCGAATTCCTCGATGAGGAAGTTGCCGTCCTCGTCGACCGGCGCCCATTTGATCACAGCGCCATGGCGCTCGCGCCAGTAATGCCAGGGCACGATGTTGGAATGGTGCTCCAGGAGCGAGAGGATGATCTCGTCACCCTCCTGGATCTTGAGATACTGCCCGAGCGAGGAGGCGACCGTGTTCAGCGCCCCGGTCGAGGAGCGGGTGAACAGCACCTCTTCGATATGGGCGGCGTTGAGGAAGCGCCGAGCGCTTTCGCGAGCCGCCTCATAGGCTTCGGTAGAGGCGTTGGCGAGATAATGCAGGCCGCGGTGGACGTTGGCGTAGTCCTCGCGCATCAGCCGCGTCATCGCCTCGATCACCGCCTCAGGCTTCTGCGCCGAGGCAGCGTTGTCGAGATAGACCAGCGGCTTGCCGTAGACCTGCCGCGACAGGATCGCGAAGTCCTTGCGGATCGTCTCGACGTCGTAGGGCTTCGCGATCGCGTTCATCTCAAGCCTTTCCGGCAGGCTCGGCGGGCCGGTCGGCGACGAGCGTGCCGGCATGCCCCCAATCCTCGCGCTCGATCTCCTGGATCACGATATGGGTGTTCTGCGGGTTCTTGCCGAGCACGCGGACGAGCGTCTGCGTGAACTCCTTGACGATCTCGGCCTTCTGCTCGCGCGTCGCGCCCTTGGTGATCTGCAGGTTGACATAAGGCATCAGGCGGCTCCGGGCTTGGGTGCACCTTCGCGCTGGCCGAGCCAGCAATCGATCTCGCGGCTGACGATCTCGCGCACGCCCTCGTCGCTGACCATGTCGGAGACCTCACCGACGAAGGCGGCGAGCACCAGCGCCTCGGCCTGCGGGCGCGGCAGGCCGCGCGCCATCAGGTAGAACAACTGCTCGCCATCGATCTGCGCCACGGTCGCGCCATGGCCGCAGACCACGTCGTCGGCGAAGATTTCGAGCTCCGGCTTGTTGAACATGGTAGCGCCGTCGTTCAGCAGCAGCGCGTGGCTCTTCATGCTGCCGTCGACCTTCTGCGAATGCTGGCGGACGATGACCTTGCCCTGGAAGACGCCGGTGCCCTCGCCTTCGATGATGGACTTGAACAGCTCGCGGCTCTCGCCATGGGCTGCGGCATGGTCCATCACCAGCGTGACGTCGGAATGCTCCTGCTTGCGCAGCAGGTTGATCCCGCGCAGGCCGGCGCGGCTATGCTCGCCGCCATAGCGCAGGAAGCTCTGCTGGCGCAGCACGCCGCAATTCACCGCCACGGCGACGGAATCGAAAGCGGCATGGCCGCCGAGCTCGACCAGCAGCGACTGCACCTGCACGCTCTCGGCGCGCTGGCGCGTCACCATGCGCACATGCTCGACCTCGGCGCCCTCGCCAATGACGAAGGAGGTGGCGTGGTTGACCTGCACCGGCGCCGGCCCGACGCTTTCCTGCAGCTCGACCACCGTGACCTTGGCGCCGGCGCCGATCCTCACCAGCGAACGCGAGACGATCGAGGCCTCGCTCTCGCCGGAGCCCAGCGCCAGCAGCACGATCGGCTGGTCGAGCTCGGTGCCATCGGCGATCTCGATCACGACGCCGTCCTGGGCGAAGGCGGCATTGAGCATCAGCGCACCATCATCGCGCGCCACCTCGGGCGGCGTGAAGGCGGCCGCGATCTCGTCCGGACTCTCGGTCAGTGCCTCAGCCAGGCTGCGCGCGGTGATGCCCTCGGGCAGGCCAGTCAGGTCGGAATCTTCGGCGCTGAACACGCCGTCGATGGTGACGAAGCGCCGGCCGGCGATGGTCTGCAGCGCCAACCGGTCGGCGATCGCCTGCGGCCGCGCCGGACGGCGCACCAGCGGCATCGCCTCGCGCACCAGGTTGCGCAGGTCGGTATAGCGCCAGGATTCGAGCCGGCGATGCGGCAGGCCCTTGGCCTCGAAGCCGGCGAAGGCGTCCTCGCGCACCTTGCGCATCGCGCCGGCGCCCGGCAGCTCGGCCTTGATGTTGGCGAACTGTTCGGCGAGCTGCTGCTCTGCCGCGGTCTTGAGCGGGGTGATGATCGCCATCACGCAGCCTCGCCATAGGAAGCGTAGCCGCTCTTCTCGAGCTCGAGCGCCAGCTCCTTGCCGCCGGTCCGCACGATCCTGCCCTTCGACATCACATGCACGGTGTCGGGCACGATATGGTCGAGCAGGCGCTGATAGTGGGTGATGACGAGGAAGCCGCGGTTCTGGGCGCGGAGCGCGTTGACGCCCTCGGCGACGATGCGCAGCGCGTCGATGTCGAGGCCGGAATCGGTCTCGTCGAGGATGCACATGGACGGCGACAGCAGCGCCATCTGCAGGATCTCCATGCGCTTCTTCTCGCCACCGGAGAAGCCGACATTGAGTGGCCGGCGCAGCATCTCGCGGTCGATGCCGAGCTTGTCGGCGGCGCCGTTGACCTGGCGGATGAAGTCCGGCGTCAGCAGCTCGGCCTCGCCGCGCGCCTTGCGCTGCGCGTTCATCGCCGCCTTGAGGAAGGTCATGGTGGCGACGCCGGGGATCTCCAGCGGATACTGGAAGGCGAGGAAGATGCCGGCGGCGGCGCGGGCATCGGCCTCCATCTCCAGCAGGTTCTCGCCATTGAGCAGGATCTCGCCGTCGAGGACCTCATAGTCCTCCTTGCCGGCGATGACATAGGACAGCGTCGACTTGCCGGAGCCGTTCGGTCCCATGATCGCGGCGACCTCGCCGGCGTTCACGGTGAGGTTGAGACCGTTGAGGATCTGCTTGTCCTCGTCGGCGATCTTGACGACCAGATTGCGAATTTCGAGCATTGTTCAGCCTTCGAACCAGTGTTTCTGCATGGCCTTCAGAAAGGCCGGATTGGTGACTGGGAAGCCGGATTTCTCGGCGATCAGGGCGTCGATGCCGCAGCGGGGGCAAAGAGCCGTCTGACCATCGTCGATCCAGTCCCGGATTTCCGCGGAACTCACGATTGCTTCACAATGGAAGCAACCACACCGCCCGCTTGAAACGATCTCCTCGCGCTGGCGGATGGAGTGCCGGTGGGCCGCCGCCAGAGCGCTTTTGTCGAACATCCCAGCTCAGCCGACGGAGCCTTCCAGCGAGATCGTGATCAGCTTCTGCGCCTCGACGGCGAACTCCATCGGAAGCTGCTGCAGCACCTCCTTGACGAAGCCGTTGACGATCAGCGCCACCGCCTCCTCCTCGGAGAGGCCGCGCTGCTGGCAGTAGAACATCTGGTCCTCGCCGATCTTCGACGTGGTCGCCTCGTGCTCGAAGATCGCGGTCGCGGTCTTGGCCTCGATGTAGGGAATCGTGTGGGCGCCGCACTGGTCGCCGATCAGCAGCGAGTCGCAATTGGTGAAATTGCGCGCGCCGGTCGCCTTGCGGTGGGCCGAGACCATGCCGCGATAGGTCGAGTCGGATTTGCCCGCCGCGATGCCCTTGGCGATGATCTTCGAGGTGGTGTTCTTGCCCAGATGCAGCATCTTGGTGCCGCTATCGACCTGCTGGGCGCCGTTCGACACCGCGATCGAGTAGAACTCGCCGCGCGAGCCGTCGCCGCGCAGGATGCAGGACGGGTACTTCCAGGTGATCGCCGAGCCGGTCTCGACCTGCGTCCACGAGATCTTCGAGCGCTTGCCGCGGCAATCGCCGCGCTTGGTCACGAAGTTGTAGATGCCACCCTTGCCCTCGGCGTCGCCGGGGAACCAGTTCTGCACCGTCGAGTACTTGATCTCGGCATCGTCGAGCGCGATCAGCTCGACCACCGCCGCATGCAGCTGGTTCTCGTCGCGCTTGGGCGCGGTGCAGCCTTCGAGATAGCTCACATAGGAGCCCTCGTCGGCGATGATCAGCGTGCGCTCGAACTGGCCGGTATTCTGCTCGTTGATGCGGAAATAGGTCGACAGCTCCATTGGGCAGCGCACGCCCTTGGGGATGTAGACGAAGGAGCCGTCGGTGAAGACCGCGCTGTTCAGCGTGGCGAAGTAGTTGTCGGTCACCGGCACGACGCTGGCGAGGTACTTCTTCACCAGCTCGGGATGCTCGCGGATCGCCTCGGAGATCGAGCAGAAGATCACGCCGGCCTTGGCAAGCTCGTCCTTGAAGGTGGTGACGACCGAGACCGAGTCGAAAACGGCATCGACGGCGACCCGGTTCTCCGGCGCGACGCCGGCCAGGATCTCCTGCTCGCGCAGCGGGATGCCGAGCTTCTTGTAGGTCTCCAGGATCGCCGGATCGACCTCGTCGAGCGACTTCGGGTCGGCGCCCTTCTTCGGCGCGGCGTAGTAGTAGATGTCCTGGTAGTTGATCGGCGGATAGTTGACGCGCGACCAGGTCGGCTCGGTCATGGTCTTCCAGCGGCGGAAGGCGTCGAGGCGCCATTCCAGCATCCATTCCGGCTCGTTCTTGCGGGCCGAGATATAGCGGACCGTGTCCTCGGTCAGGCCCTTGGCCGGCTTGTCGACCTCGAGCTCGGTGACGAAGCCGTATTTGTACTCGGTCACGTCGATCGACTTGACCTGATCAATGGTCTCCTGGACCGCTGCCATGTCTACTCTCCAGTCGCGGGTTCAAGGGCCCGCCGGTTCGCTCTTGCTCTTGCGGAAGGCCTCAGGCGGCTGCCTGAACCTTCCGGTTCGGATTTGCGGCCATGGCTTTCGCATAGGCCGCGATAAACTGGTCGATGTCTGCTTCGCAGGTGGTCCATCCGAGCGAGGCGCGCAAGGCCCCCTCGCTCATGGCAGGGTCGACGCCCATGGCTGTCAGCACATGCGAGCGCCTGACCTTGCCGGAGGAGCAGGCCGAGCCAGATGACAAGGCGACGCCTGCGAGATCGAGCATGATCAGCGCCGTCTCAGCCTTGATGCCGGGCGTCGCGAACGCAGATGTGTTGGGCAGGCGCGGCGCCTTGGCGCCGAAGATCGCCGTGTCCAGCGCGAGCGCCACGAGCCGGGCCTCCAGTTGATCCCGCAGCCCACCCAGCCGGATCGCCTCGCCGGCGAGCGCCTTGCCCGCCTCCTCAGCCGCCATGCCGAAGCCGACGATGCCCGGCAGGTTCTCGGTGCCGGCGCGCCAGCCGCGCTCCTGGCCGCCGCCGCGCAGGGGCTTGTCGGCAAGTTCGAGCGCGCCGGTGCGGAAGACGATCGCGCCGACGCCCTTGGGACCACCGACCTTGTGGGCGGACAATGTCAGAGCATCGACGGCCAAAGCATTGATATCGATCGCGATCTTACCGGCTGCCTGGACCGCGTCAGAATGCACCAGCGCACTGTAGCGCCTGGCGATGGCGACGATCTCGGCGATCGGCTGCAGCACGCCGGTCTCGTTGTTGGCGAGATGGACAGAGACCAGCACGCGCTCATCCGGCCGCTCGGCCACGAAGCGCGACAGCCGCTCGTCGAGCCATCCGAGATCGACGATACCCTCGCCATCGACCGGGATCGCCTCGGCCTGCCCGGCCGGGAAGCGATGCCCATCGCGCACGCAAGGGTGCTCGCTGGCGCTATGGAGCAGCAGCGTAACCGGCGCCCGCACGCAATCGCGCGCGCCGCTGCAATCGCTGAGGCCGGGCGACAGGATCGTCGCATTGGCCTCGGTGCCGCCGCTGGTGAAGACGACATTGCTCGCCTTGGCGCCACAGAGCACCGCGACCTGCTCGCGGGCCTGTTCGATCGCGCCGCGGGCCGCTCGGCCCTCATTATGGACGGAAGACGGGTTGCCCGGCATCTGCAGAGCTCGCAGCATCGCCTCCGCCACGGCCGGGCGGACCGGCGTCGTGGCGTTGTGGTCGAGATAGCTGCGGGTCGTCGCGAACACCTGCGCTTCTGCTCCGTTCCGGAGGGCTTGCCCGAGGACGCGGCACGAAATGCTTGAAATCGCACCCCTGCGCCGTGCTATAGCCGCCCGTCCGAGCCGTCATGCCCGGAACAGCAAGCGGCGTCCCGCTCATATGTTCCGGTCTTGTTCACGGCTGTTAGAACCATTCTAAGCGCCTGATGTAGGGCGCGAGCGGCGGGGCCGTCAAGGGTGGAACGGGTAGTTTGCAGCCGCATGGCCGCTTTCGCCCCATTCGACCGGCGGTTTCGCCCAGCAAGAGGCGGGATCAGAATGCCTGAGGTGATTTTCAACGGACCGGCCGGCCGGATCGAGGGTCGGTACCAGCCCGCCAAGAAGCGCGGCGCGCCGCTGGCGATCATCCTGCATCCGCACCCGCAATTCGGCGGGACGATGAACAACCAGATCGTCTACAACCTGTTCTATACATTCGTGAACCGCGGCTTCTCGGCCCTGCGCTTCAATTTCCGCGGCGTCGGCCGCAGCCAGGGCCAGTTCGACCACGGTGCCGGCGAGCTCTCCGATGCCGCCGCCGCGCTCGACTGGATGCAGGCGCTCAATCCCGAGGCCAAGAGCTGCTGGATCTCCGGCGTCTCCTTCGGCGCCTGGATCGGCATGCAATTGCTGATGCGCCGCCCGGAGATCGAGGGCTTCCTCTCGATCGCGGCGATGGCGAACCGCTACGACTTCTCCTTCCTTGCCCCCTGCCCGTCCTCCGGCCTGTTCGTGCACGGCTCGGAGGACCGCGTCGCTCCGGTCAAGGAGGTGATGGCGGTGATCGAGAAGGTGAAGACCCAGAAGGGCATCCAGATCGAGCATGCCGTGGTCGAAGGCGCCAACCACTTCTTCGACGGCCGCGTCGACCAGCTGATGGAGCAGGTCGGCGTCTATCTCGACCGCAAGGTCGGCCCCGAGATCATCAAGAGCGAGCAGGAAAAGGCCTGAGCCACGCCAACGCCGTCATGCTCGCCCTTGTGGCGAGCATCCACGTCTTGAACACCGCGCCTGGTGAAGGAAGACGTGGATGGTCGGGACAAGCCCGACCATGACGCGAGAACCGTCAAACCATCGAGCCCTGTCATGACCGCCTTCAAGTCCGATTTCCTGCGCACGCTCGACGAGCGCGGCCTGATCCACCAGATCTCCAATCCGGAGGAGCTCGACAAGCTCTGCTTGCAGGGGCCGCAGACGGCCTATGTCGGCTATGACGCGACCGCGACCAGCCTGCATATCGGCAACCTGATCTCGGTCACCATGCTCTACTGGTTCCAGGAGACCGGGCACCGGCCGATCACGCTGATGGGCGGCGGCACCTCAATGGTCGGTGACCCGTCCTTCCGCGACGACCAGCGCAAGCTGCTCTCGATCGAGGAGATCAACGCCAATATCGAGAGTATCAAGAAGGTCTATTCGCGCATCCTGCGCTATGGCGACGGCCCGACCGACGCGCTGATGGTGAACAACGCCGACTGGCTGCTCAAGCTCAACTATGTCGAGTTCCTGCGCGATGTCGGCCGGCACTTCTCGGTCAACCGCATGCTCTCCTTCGACTCGGTGAAGCTGCGGCTCGATCGCGAGCAGTCGCTCTCCTTCCTCGAATTCAACTACATGATCATGCAGGGCTACGACTTCGTCGAGCTCAGCCGCCGCTATGATTGCCGTCTGCAGATGGGCGGCTCCGACCAGTGGGGCAACATCATCAACGGCGTCGACCTCTCGCACCGGATGGAGGGCAAGCAGCTCTTCGCGCTGACGACGCCGCTGCTGACGACCGCCTCTGGCGCCAAGATGGGCAAGACCGCCAGCGGCGCCGTCTGGCTCAATGGCGACCTCTTCAGCCCCTATGAGTTCTGGCAGTATTTCCGCAACACCGAGGACGCCGATGTCGGTCGCTTCCTCAAGGTGTTCACGCGCCTGTCGCTGGCGGAAATCGCGAAGCTCGCGGCGCTCGGCGGCTCGGAGATCAACGAGGCCAAGAAGGTGCTGGCGACCGAGGCTACCGCGCTGCTGCACGGCCGCGAGGCGGCCGAGGCTGCAGCCGAGACCGCCCGCAAGACTTTCGAGGAAGGCGGGACCGCCCAGGACCTGCCGAGCATCGAGGTGCCCGCGGCCGAGCTGAACTCTGGCCTCGGCGTGCTCAGCGCCTTCGTCAGCGCCGGCCTCGTGCCTTCGACCGGCGAGGCCCGCCGCCAGATCAAGGCCGGCGGCCTGCGCGTCAACGACGCCCAGGTCTCGGACGAGCGCGCGACGCTGACGCCGGCCGATCTGGTCGACGGCGCGGTCAAGCTCTCCTTCGGCAAGAAGAAGCACATCCTGCTGCGGCCGGTCTGACGGCCGCCTTCACCAAAAGGGAGCTGTTTTGAGCGCTCAGCTCGCATCGCGAGCCGAGCGCTTTTTTTAGCGCTCGGCCGTGCCGGGCACAGGCACGTTGCCGCCGGGCCGGGGCTGCCCCATCGGCCCACCACCGAGTGGGTCGACGAAGCGGCGCAGGATGCCAGGCGCGATCGCCGAGAGCGGGTTCACCGTCATGCTCGGCTGGCTGGCCGAACCGGACACGCGGAAATTCACCGCGAACAGGCCGCCATATTGCCCGCCGCCGAGGATCATGCCGACCACCGGCACCTGGGCGAAGGCATTGTTGAAGGCGTAACCGGGCACGAAGGTGCCGCCGATATCGACGCGGTCGCGGCCATAGTCGACATTGCCCTGGATGGTGAAGCCGACCTGCTGGCCCCAGAGCACGGCGTCGCTGATGTCGATCCGGCTGGCGCTGCGCGCGAACTCGGCGCGCAGCTTGGTGAAGGCGACATCGCTCGCATCAATGCGCGGAGCAGGTGCCCCGGTGCTGTCGAGCGCGCCCGGCGATTGCGAGCCCGGCGGGCCGACCACGCGGCGCAAGGCCGGCTCATCCCGCACCGTGAAGTTGCGCATCAGCAATTCGCCCGGCTGGCGTCCTTCGCCGGCGCCGAGCTGCAGCGTCAGGTCGCCGCCATAAGCGCGGCGGTAGAGATCGAGGAAGCGCAAGGTGGCGCCGCCATTCTCCGACTGCACCACGATCGAACCGGAACCCTCGCCCTGCTTGACCTGCTTGATCGACAGGTCGGACCGTCCGATCCTGCCCTGATAGGCGATCGAGCGGACGGCGCCGTTCCGTCGCGAGAGCTTGAGCTGCGAATTGCCGAGCGCCTCGTTGTTGAAGCCAGTCAGGATCGGCACGTCGAGGTCGAGATCGAAATCGGGCGCTGACGCGGCGGCCTGCCCCCCGCGCGCCGCGCTCCTAGTGGGCGTGGCCGGTGCGTCGAACAGATCGCGGACGAAAGGCCGTGCGTCGAGCACCGCGCCGCGCACCGAAAGCTTGGTCAGGTTGCCGTCGCGGCTGATCTCGACCTTGGTCAGGTTGTCGCCCGGCGACAGGCGCAATTGCGAGAAACTCGCGCTCTCGAAGCTGTTCTGCTTGGTCAGCGAGATGCGCCCCTTGGCCAGCAGCGGCGCGCTCTCGATCGTCAGATCTTCCAGATCCGGCCCGTCATCGTCGGCGACATAGGTGAAGACCGCCTTGCCGGCCCGGCCCGCCGGCTTGCTCACGCCAGGCACGCCGGTGTCGATCGCAGCCTTGGTCAGGTCGACCTCGATGCGCGGCGGCGCCTCCGGAGTCTTGCCGAGTTGCTTCACGACCTTGACCTGCAAGGGCCCGTTGACGCCGGTCTCGGGTCCGAAGCCGCGCCGCTTGAGCGCGGCATTGTCGAGCATCAGGGAGACGGTGGCCTCGCCCTGGCCCTTGGCGTTCTGCTTGAGCTCGATCGGCGCCTTGTCGCCGCCGATCCTGCCCTCGCCCTTGATCGAGAGCTGGCCGCGGTCGTAGTTCAGGGCCAGATTGGCGCCCTCCAGCTTCTCGCCGCCGAGCAGGTTGTCGGAAGCGATGTTCGACAGCGTGCCGCTGCTGCGGATCACGACGTCGTTGAAGGTCAGATCGCTGACCAGCGGCAGCGAAAGCTGATTGGCCAGGTCGATCGCGCCGCGCAGCGCACCCGGCTCGATCTTGAGCGGCGAGAACTCGCGCAGCGACGGGAAATTGAGAAGCGCGACCAGCGCATCGGCCGAACCGGTCGACTTGAAGCCGATCCGCGCCTGCGACCGATCCGCCCAGGTGTCGGACATCGCGAAGGTGCCCTCGCCAAGCTGGAGCTTCCGCCCCTCGCCGAGCTCCGCCGTGGCCTGGGAAATCGTGAGGTCAACCGTGCGACCGGTCGTCGAGCCGACGACGCGCGCATCGGTCAGGAGCGGCAGGCCGGGATTGGGCAGGAAGCTGACCTGCGAGGCCTTCAAGCGCACGGCGACGGCATCGTCGTCCATGCCCTTGCCGCCCCACAGCCGCAGATTGGCCTCGTGCGACATCGTCACCCTGACATCGATCTCCTCGACCCGCCCGCTTTTCACCATCTCGGAAAGGGCCCGGTGCAGATCGGGCGAGGTCACAGCCGGCCAGACCGCCAGCGCCGCCCGCATGTCGGTGTCGACCGCCCTGATCTGGAAATGATGCGAATTCTGCTCGTCGCGCCGGCGCGCCATGCCGGAGCCCTCGGCATTGATCAGCGGCCCCTTGATCGAGAGCTTGCCCATTCGCACCTCGCCGGCGCCCGGATCGACCTCGATCTGCGTGCGCAGCGCCGAGAGGGCAACGGCTGCGTCCTTGCCGATGCCGGCTACCTGTCCGGCGCCGTCGAGCGCCAGCCGCCAGATGCCGCTCTCGTTGTGAGCTTCGCCGCTTCCGGCCAGCTTCGTCTCGCCAGCCTGAATCTGGGCGGTCGCGACCTTGATCGTCTTGAGACTGTCCTCGCTGGTGAAGTCGAGCTTGGCGCCCTGGACCTCAATCGGATCGAGCCCGGCATTGTGGACCTTGATCACCCCCGGGGCGACGGCCAGTCCCGCCGCCAGCCTGCGCTCACCGTTGCTTGCCTGGGTCAGCGCGATCTTGCCGCTGAGCGCCAGACCGTCGAGCGCGACCATGGCGTTGCCGAAGGCGAGCGCCACGGCCTCGGCCGGCTCGAAGCGCTGGATGTCGATCGTGGCGCTGCGCGAGCCGTCCGGCGCGCTCGCCAGGTCGATCGCCAGCTCCTTCCAGCGCGGGCCGATGCGCCCCTTCATCGACAGCCGCGCCTGCCCGCCGCCGAAGCGCTCCAGCTTGATGTCGACGTCCTCCAGGCCCGAGCGCTGCCGCCCGGCCGGATCGATCAGCGTCACGCGCGCCCCGCCGATGCCGGCGACTTCGAGCGAACCAAGCAGGCCGTCATTCGAGACCAGGGTGCCGACTGCGTTCATGGCGCCGGCAAAAGCGTCCCAGTCCACGGGATCGCCCGCTATCGGCGTCTTCGACGTCTGCTCCGGCTGGGCGTCCTGCTCAAGCAGCAGCGAGCCGTCCTGCCTGACGCCGAGGCGGATATTCACGCCACGCAGGTCGAGCGAGACCAGGCGGAAATCGCCGCGCAGCAGCGCCATCGCGTCATAGCCCAGCACAGCCTCCGGCGCCCGGAACGAGGCTCCGCCCGCATGCCGGAAGGAGACCTCGCGGACCCGCAGGCGCGAGCGGCCATCGGCGCGGTTGAGCTCGGCATGTTCGGCCTCGACCTTCCAGTTCGGCCCGAGCCGCTCCTCGATCGCGGCCGAAATCCGGCCCTCCAGCCCGGATAGCGGGATGAAGCCGCTGACCAGCAAGGCGGCTGCCACGAAACCGAGCATGACGAGCGCGACGCAGACTGTGGCGGCAATGGTGACGATGCCGCGCCAGGCGCGCTTGGCGACGGCGACCACTTCCTGGCATTCCGCGTCGGGCGCAGGGCCGGGTGCGGGGGCCGCCTCGATCTTGCTGTCGTTGCTCAACGAATCGCTTCTTGTCTTGCTGTTCGAATCGTGCGGATCGATGCGATGGCTGGTGCAAGGGCCGCCGCGCCGTTTCGCATGATGCGCCTGATCCCGGGAGCGGTACAGCGACAGCCAGGCTAGCTGATTCGTTCCCGGCGGGTCTGGTTTGTGGTCTGAGCCGGCTTATCGCTTGTGGCTTGCCCGGCCCTTGCATGGGAACGCGACCAAAGGAAGGCGAAGATGGCGTTGAACGAAGGCATTCCGGCTCCCGACTTCACCCTGCCGACCGATGGCGGCGGCTCATTCACGCTCTCCGGCCTGCGCGGCCGCAAGGTCGTGCTCTACGCCTACCCGCAGGACGACACCACGAGCTGTACCAACGAGGCACTCTCCTTCGATGCGCTGCGCGACGATTTCGCCGCCGCCGGCACGACCGTCATCGGCATCTCGCCGGATTCGGTGAAACGCCACGACAAGTTCAAGCAGAAATACGACCTCAGGCTGACGCTGGTTTCCGACGAGGAGCGAAAGGCGATCGAGGCTTATGGCCTCTGGATCGAGAAGCAGATGTATGGCCGCCACTATATGGGCGTCGAGCGCAGCACCTTCCTGATCGACGCGGCCGGCAAGATCGCCCGCGTCTGGGCCAAGGTCCGGGTCAAAGGCCATGCCGAGGCCGTGCTCGCCGCCGCGCGGGAGCTGTGAGCGCCCGCCTTTCGCTGGGCCTTCATTCCGGGCAGCAAGCTTCACACTCCGTCCCGGATGAAGGCCGGGTTTCCTGAAACAGCCTTAGGAAATCCCGGCTCGAACACGACGAAATCGACCGTGATTTGCGATTGATTAACCCTAACGAGGTCTAATCACCCTATCGCAGCGTCACTTCCGGTTTTGCGTATGACCTCCTCGGATTCCCGCGTTCAGGCCACCGGCCAAGAGCTAGCCGTGACCGGCCTTCTCTCCCGCCGCAGCTTTACCGTCAGCCGCTCGACCGCCATGCTCGGCCTGAGCCTGCTGGCTCTGACCACCGCCTGGAGCGGCGCGACGAGTTGGTACATCCTGCGCAAGGACGACCTCGCCGCGCGGCTGATCAGCCGCGAGACCTCGCGCCAATACGCCTATGAGGACCGGATCGCCGCGCTGCGCGCCGATGTCGACCGGCTGGCCAGCCGCGCATTGCTCGACCAGGATGGTGTCGAGGCCCGCGTCGGCGAGATCGCCATGCGCCAGGCCGAGCTCGAATCGCGGCAATCCCTGGTCAATGCGGTCTCCGAGAGCCTGCAATCGGCCGGGATCGGTGTGTCGCAGGCCGCCAAGAATCCGCTGCGCCAGCGCATGATCAAGCCCGAGGAGCCGATCCGCGCCTCGGGAGTCACCAGCTTCGCACCCTTCGCCACCGGCAAGCCGACCCCGGCGCCCGAGACCTTGCCGCTCCGCGGCGCGGGCGACCGCTCGGCGCCCTGGCAGTCGGGCGAGGCCGAGGAGCCGGTGCCGCCGGCCAAGCGGGTCGCGGAAACCCTGACCCAGCTCGATCAGTCGATCGAGCGCAGCTCGGCCACTCAGCTTGCGACCTTGCGCGAGATCGACAAGACCCTCGGCGATACCCAGAAGACGTTGCGCAGCGCTCTCGCCGAGACCCGCCTCGACACCGACAAGCTCACCGTCGCGACGCCGGCTGCGAAGGGCGTCGGCGGCCCTCTGGTACCGGTCAACATCGACGCCTCGGCCGGCCCTTTCGAGGCGACCTTGAGCTCGCTGCAGCCGCGTATCGCGACCGTCTTCCGCCTGCGCGGCCTCGTCGAGCAGTTGCCGATCCGCCGCCCGCTCGCCGGAGAGCTCGAGCTGAGCTCCAATTATGGCTACCGCGCCGATCCCTTTACCCGCGGAGCAGCCCTGCACACCGGCATGGACCTGCGTGCCGAGCACGGCACCCCGGTGCGCGCTGCCGGCCCGGGCAAGGTCGTGACGGCCGAGTATTCCGGCGGCTACGGCAACATGGTCGAGATCGAGCATGCCGGCGGCATCTCCACCCGCTATGCCCACATGTCGGCGATCCTGGTCAGCGAGGGCCAGATCGTCACCGCCGGCACGTTGGTCGGCCGCGTCGGCTCGACCGGCCGCTCGACTGGCCCGCATCTGCACTACGAGACTCGCATCGACGGCGACCCGGCCGATCCGAATCGCTTCCTGCGCGCCGGCGATAAGCTCGCCGGACAGCTCTGAAGCCGTCTCGGGCGTACGCAAAGAACTTCACAACCCGCTGCAGCATTCAGCTGCAGCGGGTTGTTCTGATTCGATATTAGCTTAGCGCAGAGCCTCAGAGAGTGCCGCGCCGGCCACCTGGTGACCGTACTCGTTCCAGTGTGCATCGGCCTGGAACTCGAAGCGCTTGCCGGCCTTGGCCCAATCCGCAGCGAAGACGGGATGCAGGTCGAGGAAGGCGATTCCGTGCTTAGCCGCCATCTCCGCCGCGATCCGGTTGAGCTTCAGCGCCGGACTATCGCTGCGGCCGGCATAGATCGCTTCACGGTCGCCATCCATGACCAACTGGAGCTTGGCCCCGATCGAATCGGCGCGCGCCTTCAGCCGGCCGAACAGATAGTCTGTCGCGACACGGATATCGGCCTCCAGAGCCAGCACGCTCGCGACATCGATATTGGCGGCATAGCCGCCCTCGCCCGCCGCCTTGGCCGGCCCGAGGATCGCATCGACCAGCGTCTGCGGCCTCACCTGCCAGCGATAGAGCAGGAAGCGCGCCGTCGCGCTTTGGCGCAGGAGCTCGAACCAGCCGGCACGCCAGGGTGCGGGCGCGACTTCGCCGACGACCTTGCCGCCCTCGATCTTCAGCTTGAGGAAGCTTGAGGTGTAGCGCCCCGGCTTGAAGACGAAGCTCTCGTCGAAGTCATTGTGGACCAGATTGACCACGATCAAATCGGGCCGGCGCTGGACGACCTCGCGCTCCAGCATCTGCAGGTATTGGCTGAGCGGCGCGCCCGCGACACCGAAACGCTGGACCTCGACCGGTCCCTTGGCGGAAAGCCGGGTTCCGACCACCTCCGCGAAGGTCTTGTCGAACGGCACCTGCAACGCCTCGACGAAGCTATCGCCGACGAAGGCGACACGGTTCGTCCCCGGCTTGCGCTCGACCAGATAGTCCGGCAGCGGCGAGTTCCAGCCCTGCGCGTTGATCCTGTAGGGCGCCGCGATCTCGTCACGCACCCGCCAGACGCCGCCTTGTCCCGGCTGGTAGCGCACGACCTCGTTGACGAAGGCGTTGCGCGGCACGTCGCTCGCCGGCAGCACGAAGCGGAACAGCACCAGCTCGCAGAACAGCAGGAAGACGACGACACTGCCGAGGGAGACCGCGAGATTGATCAGAATCTCGCGGCCGCGGGAGCGCTTCCCCTCGCTCAATCGATGTCCTCGACTTCGACGCTCGTGCCATAGACGCGCTGGGCCAGCGACGCCTCCATGAACGGGTCGAGGTCGCCGTCGAGCACGTCGGAAGGCGCGGTCGAGGCGACGCCGGTACGCAAATCCTTCACCAGCTGATAGGGCTGCAGCACATAGGAGCGGATCTGATGGCCCCAGCCGATATCGGTCTTGGAAGCCTGCTCGGCGTTGGCCTTCTCCTCGCGTTTCTTCAGCTCGACCTCGTAGAGGCGAGCGCGCAGCATCTCCCAGGCCTTGGCCCGATTCTTGTGCTGCGAGCGCTCCTGCTGGCAGGCAGCCACGATCCCGGTCGGGATATGGGTGATGCGCACCGCCGAATCGGTGGTGTTGATGTGCTGGCCGCCAGCGCCCTGTGCGCGGTAGGTGTCGATCCGGCAGTCGGATTCCTTGACGTCGATCACGATGCGATCGTCGACGACCGGATAGACCCAGACCGACGCAAACGAGGTTTGCCGGCGAGCATTCGAATCGAACGGCGAGATGCGGACAAGCCGGTGCACGCCGGATTCGGTCTTCAGCCAGCCATAGGCATTGTGGCCCTTGAACTGCAGCGTCGCCGACTTGATGCCGGCCTGGTCGCCGTCCTGGTATTCCAAGGTCTCGACCTTGAACTTCCGCCGCTCGCCCCAGCGCCGATACATGCGCAGCAGCATCTCGGCCCAGTCCTGGCTCTCGGTGCCGCCTGCGCCGGGATGGATCTCGACATAGGTGTCGAGCATGTCGGCCTCGCCGGAGAGCAGCGATTCGACCTGCAGCCGGCCGGCCTCAGCCTCGACCGTCTTGATCGCTGCCTCGCCCTCGGCGATGGTCGCCGCATCCTCTTCCATCTCGCCGAGCTCGATCAGCGTCAGCGCGTCCTCGACGTCGCGTTCAAGCTTGGTGATACCCGCGATCTGCGTCTCGAGCTGGGTGCGCTCACGCATCAGCTTCTGCGCGTTCTCGGCGTCGTTCCAGAAATCGGGACCTTCGGAAAGCGCGTTCAGCTCCGCCAGGCGTCGTTGTGCGACATCCCAGTCAAAGATGCCTCCTCAGCAGTCCAATCGACTGCTTGGCGTTGTCGAGTTGCGTCTGGATTTCTGGGCGCATGATCGTTCGTCTTGGTCCGTCACTTGAGGCTGACTGGCTGGGCCGCTGACATAGGCACGAAGCGCAGTCGTGTAAATGGTGCTGGCGTCGAGGCGCTCATCAGAAGGCGCAGGCGAGGCACTCGCGGCCATGGCGGTATTCCGCCTTCCAGTAGTGCGGATCGTCGACGACGTCGTAGGCAAGGCCGGCGACGAGCGGATAGCGCTTGCGAAACGGCCGGGCGAGCAGAACGAAGAGATCGCAATGCGGCGGCCAGGTGCCCTTGTCGAGAATCCGGTTGCCGCGCGCCAGCTCGGCCTCGAGGATCGCCTGGAGCGGCGCGGCCATCGCGACCGCGCACTCCGCTCTCGTCAATAGAGGCCGCCCGTACCGGAGCCGACCGAGCGACCGCCCGCCGGAGCGACGCTCATCGCGCCCCCAGTGCCGTCGGAAGCGCCGATCACCGAATAGCTGTCCGGTGGCGCCGTGCCCGGCTTGAAGGCTTCGAGGATGCCACCCTCGCCGCCGGCGCGCATGCCGGTGCGGGGATCGACACGGATCAGCTTGATGCCCGGCGGGACGCGGAACGGCGTCGCCGGCTTGTCCTTGAGCGCCACGGTCATGAAGTCGCGGAAGATCGGCGCCGCGTACTGGCCGGCAGTCGCCGAGTTGCCGAGCGATTTCGGCTTGTCGAAGCCCATATAGACGCCGACGGCGAGATCGGGCGAGAAGCCGACGAACCAGACGTCCTTGGCGTCGTTGGTCGTGCCGGTCTTACCGGCGAGCGGCTTGCCGACCGACTTGACCACAGTGGCAGTGCCGGCGTTGACGACGCCTTCGAGCATTGAGACCATCTGGTAGGCGGTCAGCGGATCGAGCACCTGCTCGCGATTGTCGATCAGGCGCGGCTCGCGCTGGTTGGCCCACTTGTCCGCCTCGCAGCCTTCGCAGGTGCGCTGGTCGTGCTTGTAGATCGTCGCGCCCCAGCGGTCCTGGATGCGGTCGATCAGCGTCGGACGGATGCGCTTGCCGCCATTGGCGAGCATCGAATAGGCCGCGGTCATGCGCATGACCGTGGTCTCGCCGGCGCCGAGCGACATCGAGAGCACCGGCAGCATGTCGTCATAGATGCCGAAGCGGCGGGCATATTCCGCGATCAGCGGCATGCCGACATCCTTGGCGAGGCGCACCGTCATCAGGTTCTTCGAGAACTGGATGCCATAGCGCAGCGTACGCGGCCCGGTGAACTTGCCGTCGTAGTTGCTCGGCGTCCACATGCCGAGGCCACCGCCCTGGTCGACCTCGATCGGCGCGTCGAGCACGATGCTGGACGGGGTGTAGCCGTTGTCGAGCGCCGTCGCATAGACGAAGGGCTTGAACGACGAGCCCGGCTGGCGCAGCGCCTGCGTCGAGCGGTTGAACTCGGACTGGTCATGCGAGAAGCCGCCGACCATGGCGAGCACGCGGCCCGAGAACGGGTCCATCACGGTGATCGCGCCGTTGACCTCGGGCATCTGGCGCAGGCGGACCTGGCCGGGCTTGCCGTCGATCGGCTCGACATAGACGACATCGCCCGGCGAGACCGCCTGCGAGACGCGGGTACGCCGCGTCCAGCGGATGCCGTCCGGCCCGAGCGTCGCCGTCTCGCGCTCCGGCCGCAGCAGGCCGGACGCCTCGCGGATCGGCTGCAGGCCAACGCGGGCGCTGTCGCCGGCAACGTCGAGCACAACGGCTAGACGCCAGGGCTTGACGTCGCCGAGCACCGGCAGCTCACCCATGGCGAGCCCCCATTCACGGCTCCCCGTATCGATCTTCTGGATCGCGCCGCGCCAGCCGCGCGCCTCGTCAAAGCGGACGAGGCCGTCGACCAGCGCCTTGCGCGCCATCAGCTGCATCTTGGGATCGACGGTGGCGCGGACAGAGAGACCGCCTTCGAGCAGCTTCTTCTCGCCATAGCGATCCTGCAGCTCGCGCCGGATCTCCTCGGCGAAGTAGCCGGCGGCGATCTGGTTCGGCGAGACCGTGCGCGGATTGACGCCGAGCGGCTGCTTCTTCGCCGCGTCGGCATCGGGCCGCTTGAGGAAGCCGTTCTCGGCCATGCGGTCGAGCACGTAATTGCGGCGCTCGATCGCGCGCTCACGGTTGCGGAACGGGTGCAGGTCGGTCGGCGCCTTCGGCAGCGCCGCGAGATAGGCCGCCTCCTGCGCGTTGAGCTCATGCACCGACTTGCCGAAATAGTTCAGCGCCGCCGCGGCGACGCCGTAGCTGCCCTGCCCCGGAGCCGGCGCGCCGAGATAGATCTCGTTGAGATAGAGCTCGAGGATCTTGTCCTTCGAATAGGTCGACTCGATGCGCAGCGCGATCAGCGCCTCGCGGATCTTGCGCTCGATGCTCTGCTCGGAGCCGACCAGGAAGTTCTTCGCCACCTGCTGGGTGATGGTCGAGGCGCCCTGCGGGCGGCGGCCCGAGCCACGATTGCGGAAGTTCGAGATCGCGGCGCGGGCGAGGCCCTCGGGGTCGACGCCGAAATGCTTGTAGAAATTCTTGTCTTCCGCTGAGAGGAACGCGTCGATGATCAGCTTCGGCACCGCCTGGATCGGTAGATAGAGCCGGCGCTCACGTGCGAATTCGGCGATCAGGCTACCGTCGCCGGCATGGACGCGGCTCATCACCGGCGGCTCGTAGTTCCGCAGCTGCGCCGAATCGGGCAGGTCCTTGGAGTAGTGCCAGATCACGCCGGCCGCACCCGCGACGCCGATCACGAACAGGATCGTGCCGGCGGCGAACGCCCATCCGAAAAGGCGCAATATGAACCGCATCGAGAATTTTGACCTCGGCTAGCGGCAGCGGCGGCGCCCTCCCCCTTTGGCGTCGCACCGTGCCCGGCTGATCTTTGAACTCGTCTCTATATCACGGCAGACATGGCGGAACCGTGGCTTTGCGACCACAAATCGCCATGTTCGACCATAGTGCCGTCAAGGCCTGCTTTGCGCGGCCTTGCCCGGTGTTTGCAGGCGCTCGAAATACTGGTCGACGGCCTGCTGGACGGCTGCTGCCGCCTGAGACCGCCAGCCCTCGGAATTCAGGAGCTCAGCATCTTTCGGGCTCGACATGTAGCCGAGCTCGATCAGCACCGACGGCACGTCAGGCGCGGTCAATACGCGAAAACCTGCCGAACGCAACGGCACCTTGTGCATTTTGACCGAACCGCCGAGCCGCTCGACCAGGTTTCGCGCGAAGATCGTCGAGAAACTTCGGGTCTCGCGCTTGGCGAGATCCATCAGGATGCCGGCGACATCCTGAACATCCTCGCTCGAATCGAGACCGGCGACGGCATCCGCCTGGTTTTCCTTGGCCGCCAGCCGCGCCGCCTCTGCGTCGCTGGCGCGTTCGGAGCCGGTATAGATGGTCGCTCCGCGCACATCCTGGGCCTGGGCCAGCGAATCGGCGTGGATCGAGATGAACAGGTTAGCCTCGACGCCGCGCGCGATGCGGACGCGGTCGTTCAATGAGATGAAGGTGTCGTCCGAGCGGGTCATGATCACCCGGTAGCGCCCCTGCGCCTCGAGCTGCTCCTTCAGCTTCAGCCCGAAGGCGAGCACCACCGCCTTCTCGGCGATCGCCGCGACCTGCGTGCCGGGATCGATGCCGCCATGGCCGGGATCGATCACCACGATCCGGCGCGAATCGCCATCGGCCTTGCGCTCGACTGGAATGCTCGGCAGCTGCGTCTTCGCCGCCGCCTCGCGGGCGAGCGCGGCGAATTCCTCGCGGCTCACCCGCTTCAGCTCGACGACGAGCTCGCCGAAGCCGCCGCGCACCAGCGTGACCGAGACATTTGCGACCGTGGCCGGCTGGGCGAGGTCGAGGATGATCCGGGCCCGGTCGGTCATGAACAGGCCGTAGCGGAAGCCGGAGACGAAGCCAGCGGATTTGCGACCCTGCTTCGCGTCGATCTGGAAGTTGATCGACGGCAGGTCGACGATGACGCGGTCGGGCCCGGCCATGACCGAGGCGGCGGCCGTCACCGGACGGGACAGCGCCATGGTCAGCCGGACGGTATCGCCCTGGACCTCGAGTCGCGCATCGGTGGCGACTGGCAGATCGTTGCTGGCACGACCGGGCGAATTCGCCGTCGCGAGCGAGAGAGACGACAGGAGCAATACCGCACATGCGAAAAGCCGCAGCGCCGGCATGGCGATACGGCGCGGGACGCCCCTGGCAGACAGGCGAAGCCGGTGAAGCAGGAGGAAACTCCTCGATTCGCGGGTTCGACGCTTAACGAGCCTTAACCATAGCGTCGTCAATCGTTGACAACCCGTTACCACGGCCGGTCAGCACCGGAAACCGCACCCCGAAGATCACCCACCGTTAACGCGCTTGCAAAAATGCATCGCCTGTCTGTAATGGAGATGGTTGCATCGCGAAGGCTACCGCAGCGCACAAGCCGGGCCCTAAGCCCGCCGACGCCCTGCGAAACGGCCGAACGACCGGATCCGTCACACGATCCGCGCCGGCGCGGGGGCAGCCAACAACGGAATCGTCCGCGGACGGGCCTGCGCCAGGCAGCAATCGGCGTCGGTACTCTTGTCCGCGAGCGTGTCAAACGCGGTGCGCTTTCCGGCGTACTGCAGGTTAAAGGTAAGATGTCGGGGCAAACGACGCCGCTTTCCCTTTCGGTGTTTCGTCGAAACCTCTCAGGTGGTGACGGGCTGTCCGCCCGCTCCGCTGCCCGCCTCCGTCGTCCGTCCTTGATCGAACTTTTCTCCCTGCAACATGCCGGCTTCAGCCGGTCGACGCGCGGCGCCCCTGCCCGCGGCCGCGGATTCACGTCCGCAGCCCGGCGGATTGCCAAGGCCGCCGCGCCAATGGAATTGTCCCATGGCCAACAAGATGCTCATCGACGCCACCCACCCGGAAGAGACCCGGGTCGTGGTGTCCCGCGGTTCGCGTATCGAAGAGTTTGATTTCGAATCGGCAAGTCGCAAGCCGCTCCGCGGCAATATCTATCTGGCGAAGGTGACGCGGGTGGAGCCTTCGCTCCAGGCCGCGTTCGTGGAGTATGGCGGCAACCGCCACGGCTTCCTCGCCTTCTCCGAAATTCATCCCGACTACTACCAGATCCCGGTCGCCGACCGGCAGGCCCTCCTCGCCGAGGAAGCCCGTGCCGAGCGCGAGGAAGAGCGCGACGAGGAGAAGCGCGAGCGTCGTGGCCGTCGCGGCCGTCGTGATCGCGACAACCGGCCCAAGCGCAACGCCGAGAGCGGCGAGACCATCAGCGCCGAGGTCGAGGCCTCCGCCGACGAGGCCGCCAACGGCCATGTCGAGACCGACGGCAAGGAAGCCGCGATGGTCAACGAAGGCGCTCCGGCCTTCGGCGAATCCTTCGCCCCGGCCGTCGCTGAATCCGACAGCGAGGATGTCGTCGAGAACGCCGCGCCGCTGACCTTCGAGACCAGCGAGTCCGCAACCTCGGAGAATGGCGACGAGGCCCCCCGGGCGCGCCGCCGCTCGCAGGACGATGAGAACGGCGACGACGAGAACGGCGGCGAGGAGGCTCTGGAGGAGCCGGAGCAGCTCGGTGGCGGCGACGCCCTCGATGACATGCCTGAGCGCCCGCGCCACAGCCGCCGCCAGTACAAGATCCAGGAGGTGATCAAGCGCCGCCAGATCATCCTGGTCCAGGTCGTCAAGGAAGAGCGCGGCAACAAGGGCGCCGCCCTCACCACCTATCTCTCGCTCGCTGGCCGCTATTCCGTGCTGATGCCGAACACCGGCAAGGGCGGTGGCATCTCGCGCAAGATCACCAATGCCGAGGACCGCAAGCGCCTCAAGGAGATCGCCCAGGAGCTCGAGGTGCCGGAGGGGATGGGCATCATCCTGCGCACCGCCGGTGCCTCCCGCACCAAGCCGGAGATCAGGCGCGACTACGAATACCTGATGCGGATGTGGGAAAGCGTGCGCGAGCTGACGCTCGGCTCGGTCGCCCCGGCGCTGGTCTATGAGGAGGGCAACCTCGTCAAGCGCTCGATCCGCGACCTCTACAACAAGGACATCGACGAGGTTCACGTCGCCGGCGAGAGCGCCTATCGCGAGGCCAAGGACTTCATGCGCATGCTCATGCCGAGCCATGCCAAGAGCGTGAAGCCCTATCGCGAGCAGACCCCGCTCTTCGCCGCCTTCGGCGTCGAGAGCCAGCTCGACGCGATGTTCTCGAACACGGTGACGTTGAAGTCGGGCGGCTACATCGTCATCAACCAGACCGAGGCGCTGGTCGCGATCGACATCAACTCCGGGCGCTCGACCCGCGAGCACAACATCGAGGACACCGCCCTCAAGACCAATCTCGAAGCGGCCGAGGAAATCTCCCGCCAGCTGCGCCTGCGCGACCTTGCCGGTCTCATCGTGATCGATTTCATCGACATGGAGGAGAACCGCAACAACCGCGCCGTCGAGAAGAAGCTGAAGGAATGCCTGAAGAACGATCGGGCCCGTATCCAGGTCGGTCGCATCTCGGCCTTCGGCCTCTTGGAAATGTCGCGCCAGCGCATCCGCACCGGCGTGCTCGAGAGCTCCTCGGTGCCCTGCCCGCATTGCGCCGGTGCCGGCCTCGTCCGTTCGACGCCCTCGATCGCGCTGCAAATCCTGCGCGCCCTCGAGGAGGCGCTGATCAAGAGCGCCTCGCATAATCTCGAAGTCCGGACCCGGCCGGAAGTCGCACTCTACGTGCTCAACCAGAAGCGCGCCCATCTGCGCGACCTGGAGGAGCGCTTCAACATCGCGATCACCGTCTCGGCCGATGCCGCCCTGCTCGGCACGCGCTATTTCGAGGTTGAGCGCGGCGAGTTCGTCGGCAACGAGAACCGGGTCATTCCGGTCTCCAGCATGCGCGCCGAGGCGATCATCGACGAGCCCGAGGACGAGGACATCGTCGAGGTCGAGGCCGAGGTGGAGAGCGAAGAGGCCGATGGCGAGACCGAGGCTGCCCCGCGCGCGGCAGCTGAGGGCGAAGGCCAGGAGGGTCGCGATGGTCGTCGCCGTCGCCGTCGGCGCCGTCGGCGGCGCGGTGGCGAGCGTGACGGCCAGGGCCAGCTTGAAGGTGCGGCCGGCGAGGCCGGAGACCAGGACGACGGCGAGGATGGCGACGACGCCAGCGTCGGAGAGTCCGACGATGCGGCGCCGGTCGCAGCCGCTGCTCCCGTCGAGGAAGCCGCTGCTCCCGTGAGCGAAGCCCCCGCCGCCGAGCCGGAGGCCGATGCCAAGCCGAAGCGCGCCCGCCGCAGCCGCAGCAAGAAGGCCGAGGCGGAAGCCGAGGCCGCACCTGCCGAGGCCGCCAAGGCCGCCGACACGGCCGCTGAAGTCGTCGCCGAGCCGGCCGAGAAGCCCAAGCGCAGCCGTTCGCGCAAGAAGGTCGTGCCGATCACCGAGGATGGCGTCGCCGCCGCCCCGGCCGAGGCCGCGCCTGCTCCCGAGCCGGCAGCGCCCGAAGCCGTGGCCACTCCCGCCCCGGAACCGGTTGCTGAAAAGGCGCCTGCTCCACGCGTGGTCGAGGAGCCCGTCGCGGTCGTGCTGACGCCGCCGGATCCGGACCGGCCGAAGCGCGGCGGCTGGTGGAACAAGCTGGCCGGACGCAAGTGAGATCAGGGCCGTCGCGAGCGATCGCGGCGGCCTTTTTCATGAGTGGGAGGGAGGATGCGGCCGCCGCGAAGCCGTGAGCGCCTGCTGGTGAGGACGATCGCCTGCGCCGGCCTGATCGGGCTGGCCTGGCTCGCCCAGCAAGCGATCGGCTGGCTCGGCGTCGGCCTCCTCGGCCTGTTCACCCTCTTCGTCGCCGTACGCTACGAGCTGGAGGGTAATCTACCGGTTGGCCACCAGATGACGCCGGATCTCTATGCCAGCCAGTTCGGCAAGCACGGCCCCGAGCATGCGGCCGAGCGCGCCGGCCGGCGCCATGAATGGGCAGGACAGCTCTCCGCTGCCCGCCTCGCCGCCGGCCTGGGCGCGCTGCTGGCCCTGATCGGCTTCGGCTTCTTCTTCATGCTGGACTTTGGCGGCCAGCCCGCCTGAAGGGATTTGGCTGCTCGATCTCACTCCGCCGCCGGCACAAGCGGCGTCGGCGGCGGCACGGCCGCGATCGCCGCGGCGGCGCTCTTGCCGCCGCCTTCCTTCACCGTGACGGCGTTGGAAGCGAACGGTACCTCCGCGTCGATCAGGCCGCGATAGACCCGCTTCAGTGCCTCGCGCTGCAGCATCGAGGCATGGCTCGGCTTGGCGGTGAACTTCAGCCTGATCACGATGGCCTGATCGGTGATGTCGGCGACGCCCTGCATCTTGAGCTGGGCGATAAAATGCGGCCCGTGTTCGGGATCCTCCAGCAGCGCCGCCCCGATCTTCTTGATCGTCTTGCGCGCCTTCTCGATGTCGGCGGAGTGGTCGAGGCGGACATTGAACTTCACCGTCGCCCAGTCGCGGCTGGCATTGGTCAGCGACTGGACCTGGCCGAACGGGACGGTGTGGATCTGGCCGCTCTGATGGCGCAATTGCATCGAGCGCAGCGAAATCTTCTCGACCGTGCCCTTGAGCCGGCCGGTATCGACATATTCGCCGACTCGGAAAGCGTCCTCAAGCATGAAGAAGAAGCCGGAGACGATGTCACGCACCAGCGCCTGTGACCCGAAGGAGATGGCGAGGCCGAGAATGCCGAAGCCGGCGAGCAAGGGGCCGATATCGACGCCGAGCCGCGACAGCAGCACCAATGCGGTCAGGCCTATCACTGCCGCGAGTACGACACCGCGCAGCACCGGCAGCACTGTCGCCAGCCGTGACGGCACATGGTCATGCGGGACGGCGTCCTCGTCGCCCGGCTGGCTGATTGTCGGCTTCGGCGTATACGCGTCGAAGAAGCCGCGCAGGAAGACGATCGCCACCCAGCCGCCGAAGGCGAGCACGGCGACGCCACCAGCCTGGCGCATCAGCATGGTGAACTGCTCAGAGCTGACGCCGAACAGGAAGCCGGCCCAGAGCCGCGCCAGCAGATAGAAGCCGCCGGCCCAGATCGCACCGCCAGCGGCGGCACGCAGGGCATGGCCGACCGCGATCGAGAGCGGCGCGACCTCGCCCACCGTCGCCGCATGCGCCTGGCGGCAGGCCATCAGGCTGGTGACGCCGACCGCCAGGATTGGCGCCAGCACGATGATGAACTGCGTCAGCGCGGCGGCTTCTGCCCAGCGCCCGCCGCCTTCCATCATCGCCGCCGCATTGCCGACCATCCAGATCAAGACGGCAAGAACAGCATAGAGCCAGCCGGCGGTGTGAGCGATCACGCGCCGGAACGGCCCTGGCTCATGCGCGGAATGGAGAATGAGCGCGGCAAGGTCGTGCCGCGCATCGATGAACCACCAGACCTTGAACAAGGTCGAGGCGATGCCGACCAGAGCGAACAGGCCGGCGACGGCGGCGGGACCGGTGGCATGCTGGAACGACACCGTCGCCGTCAGCACGACGGGTGTGAGGATGCCGAAGAAGATCAGGAACTTGAAAGCTCGCTCGGCCCGCGGCAGCGGCATGACCCGGCGTTCCGGGGCGCCGGGAGCGAGCAGGAAGCGTCCGATGATCAGATATGCGGCGCCGATGGTGAAGCCATTCGCGATCGTGCGCAGCACCATGTGGGCGAGGTCCGGCTCCGGCAGCCAGACCACGCGGACCGCATGCAGCACCGCGAGCCAGAGCCCAAGCGTCGCCAGGTCCTGCAGCAGGCCCCAGGAGGACGCGATCAGACGCGGCGTGAACTCGGATCCCTGCGGCCGGAGCCGGCGCGCAAACCATGCCGCGGTCACCAGGCGGTACAGCCCGGCGATGACGAACGCGAGCGCAAGGCCTAGGACGAGCCGCCAGCCGGCGGAGGCTCCGCTGGCGCCGTTGCGGTTCTGGGCCCAGGCGCGGCTCCAGGCTTCCGGAAGCTGACTCAGGCGCGGCACCGCGCCTAGCCCCTCTGCCGCTCCATCGACGAAATGATCCCAGAACACCTCGACCGGCGTCTCGCCCTCGGCCTGGGTCTTGGCCTTGTTCGAAGGTGGCACGGCGCCGGCAGCGGCCGGTGCGGATGCGGTCGGCGCTGCGGCGGTCGGTGCTGCAGCGGTGGTCGACTCGTCCTTGCCGGCGATCCGGACCTCGACCCTGCGGCCTCCGCTCGACAAAGCATCGACCAGCCTGCGCACGGTCTCGGGTGTTTCATCGCCGCGCAATGTCAGCACCGGCGAGGAGTCGGGCTGGGCCTGCTGCGCCGCGACCGGCCCCATGCCAGCGACGGCGCCTGCCAGTAGCGCCGCTGCGCTCAACGCCATGGCTTTCAGCCAGTTCCGCATCGCGACCATACCCTGCCCCCAAGCCGGATCAGATTGAGTCTACCGCTTCGCCTTGGCAAGCGCCCGCTTCAGCGCGCCTTCAGCCAGCGGCCCAGGCGCGCCACCGCCTCCTCGCATTCGGCCAGCGAGCCGGCGAAGGAGAGCCTGACCGTCCGCGCCCCGCGGCCCTCGTCGAAATCGAGCCCGGGCGTGATCGCAACGCCGGCATTCTCAAGAGCATCCCGGCAGAAACTCATGGAATCGTTCGAATATCGACCAATGTCGAGATAGATGTAGAAGGCGCCGTCTACCGGCAGGAAGTCGCCCAGCCCGATCTCCGGCAGCGCCTTCAGGAGATAGGCGCGGTTTTCCGCATAGCCGGCCTTGATCGCCTCGCATTCCGCGATCGCGTCGAAGGCCGCCTCGCCCGCAACCTGGCTCAGCATCGGCACCGAGATCGAGAAATTCTGCTGCAGCTGCTCGATCACCCGCACCAGTCGCTCCGGCACCACCAGCCAGCCGACGCGCCAGCCTGTCATGCAATAGTACTTGGAGAAGGAGTTGACGATGATCGCGTCGGGATCGGCGGCGAGCGCCGTGGTCGCCGGCCGCTCATAGGTCAGGCCGTGATAGATCTCGTCGGAGATGTACCAGAGCCCGAGCCGCCGGCATTCGGCCGCCACGGCAGCGATGGCCTCCGGTGCCATCACCACGCCGGTCGGATTGGCCGGGCTCATCGTCAGCACGCCGGCGAGCGGCTTCTCGGCATGGGCTTTCGCGATCAGCTCCGGCGTCAACGCATAGCGCGTCTCCGGCCCGACCGGGATCGCGACCGGCTCGAGCCCGAGCGCGGTCAGGATGTTGCGATAGGCCGGATAGCCCGGCGCCGTGATCGCGATGCGCGCGCCCGGCTCGAAGCAGGCGAGGAAGGACAGGATGAAACCGCCCGAGGAGCCGGTCGTCACCACCACCCGCTCGGCCGGGACCTCGACCCCGTAAGTGTCTCGGTAATGCCGGGCGATCCGGGCGCGGAGCGAGCCAATGCCGAGCGCCTGGGTATAGCCGATGCGGCCATCGTCCAGCGCCCGCGCCGCAGCGGCGCGGATGCTCGCCGGCGTCGCCGCTGAAGGCTGGCCGACCTCCATATGGACGACCGAGCCGCCGCGCCGCTCGATCGCCTCGGCCGCGTTCATCACGTCCATGACGATGAAGGGCGAGACCCCCTGCGCTCGCGCCGAGGGCTTTGGCGTCGGCGGCAGGCCGGTAGCGGCGATGGTCATGCTAGCCTCGATGATCGTCACGTTGTCCGAGCCATGCCTTGCGCGCGCGCCGACCGCAAGCCGCTCAGAGGTCGAGCATGGCCTGTCGCAGTGGCAGGGTCTGTGCGCTCTCGCCCGAACGCAACTCGCTATGGCGCACGATCGCAGCGCTCATGCTGACCCGGTAGCGCTCGCTCAGCGCTGTCGCATCGAGCAGGCGCACCGCAGCAGTGTCCGGAATCAGGAAGGCGGCCGCATAGCGCCGCGCCTGGTACTCCATCGACCGCAGCTTCGCCGAGACCCGCTCGGCCCGGCCACCGGCAGGCGCGCGGTTGAGATTGCCTTGATGGCCGAGCAAGGCATGGCCGACCTCATGCGCCAGCGTCATCAACGCCCTGCCCTCGCCGCGCTTGGCCGCCTGGAACACGCCTTCCGGGATCAGCAGGCGCTTTTCTTGCGAATCCCACTGCGCCTCGGCCTCACCGAGCGAGCCGTCGGCCACGCGCTCATGGGAGAACTCCGGGTAGCGCGCCGCGAGCCTCTCCAGCAGCATCAAGGCATCGATGGGTTCGTCATCATGGAAGCCGAGCCCCCGCCGGTGCGCCAGCGCACGAGCGTCGATCTTAGCGTCGGTGAGGAAGGCATGGCGCATCGGCAGGCCTCCTGAGCCCGCCGATCATAGCCCTCCCGCCATGTCGCCTCAATGAAAGCGATCAGCTCGCCAGGATCGCCTCGACGATCTCCTGCACGTTCAGCGCCTCGTCCAGTGTCGCTAGCTGGTGTGCCTCGCCGCGCGCCAACCTTGCGACCCCTTCGAGCTGCCGCTTCAGTGCGACGGGACGCGCTTCGAGCTGGGTCAGGGCATCCGGCGCCCGCTGCCAGGAGCCGTCGGACTGGCGCTGCTCGGCCAGCGACCAGTCGCAGAGCCTGATCGCGCCAGCCTCGCCTTCGAGCATCCAGATGTTGTGATCGTCCTTCTGGGTCGTGCCGACACTGCCGGTGAGCGTCACCGGGATGTCGCCCGCCATCAATTGTGCCTCGATCCGGCGTTCCGACCTGCCGGCTTCCGGAAAGGAGGCGCTGGCCTGCAGCCCGTGCAGTTTTCCGCCGAGCCGGCGGCTCAGGAACAGGAAGTGCGAGACGACCTCGCGGGTGAAGCCGCCCTGCTCGCGTCGGTCGAGCCAGCCCGCGGCATCGGCCTGCCAGGAGCGCGGCCATGTCGCGAAGGCGACCTCGATCGTGATCCGCCGGTTGTTCCCGACATTGCCGGCCCAGTCCTGCAATTGCGCGACCGCCGGCGAAGAGGCGAACGGGAAGTTGACCGCGCCGCGCCCGCCCGCCTCGGCGACGAAAGCACGGGAATCGGCGACGTCGATCGCGAGCGGCTTCTCGCAAAACACGCTCTTGCCGGCGGCGAGTGCAGCGCGGCCATGGCCGAGATGGGAGGCCGGCGGCGACGCGATGTAGACGCAGTCGCTCGCCGCAATCACAGCGGCCGCATCGGATAGCTGTGCGACCTGCGGCAGCTCGCCGGCGATCCGCGCCATCGCCTCGCCCGACGGGTCCCAGATCCCGGCAGCTCGTACCAGCTCCGGTGACTGCGCCAGGATCGCGCGCAGCATGCGCTCGCCCATGATGCCGGCGCCGATCAGACCGATGGAAACGGGTTGAGGCATGGGAATTCTCTCATCGCGACAGGGAACGCCAGCCGCATAGCAGCTCGGCAACGGACGCGGCTAGCCCGCGAGGCGCTCGCTGCCCTCGCCGAGCTCGACCCGGTTGCGGCCCGAAGCCTTGCCGGCATAGAGCGCCGCATCGGCACGTCGGTAGAGATCGACCGCAGTCTCCTGGCCGTCGAAAGCGGCCGCGCCCATGCTGACGGTGATGTATTGCGCCGTTGGCGAGGCCGCGTGCTCGATCCGAAGCTCGGCGATCGCCTGCGCCACGCGTTGCAGCCGCTCCTGCGCCTTTTCCGGCGTGGTGTCGTAGAGCAGCAGGCCGAACTCCTCGCCGCCGAGCCGCCCGACCATGTCCATCGGCGGGCGCAGCTTGCTGTCGATGGCGCGGGCGATCAAGGCCAGCGCGATGTCGCCAGCCTGATGGCCATAGCGGTCGTTGTAGCGCTTGAAATGGTCGACATCGAGCACTGCGAACACCACCGGGGCTCGATCGCGCCGCGCCTGCAGCAGCGCCATCGCGACATGTTCCTCGAAGCCGCGCCGATTGGCGACACCGGTCAGCGCATCCGACATCGCCCGGCTGTGCAGCATGCGCCGCAGCAGGAACTGGTCGCGCTCGGCCCGCTCCCGCAACCAGGCGCCGACGGCGCTGACGAAGACGGCGAAGAACAGCAGAATCGACAGCCTTCCATGCTCGGCCAGCTGCGCCGGTTCGAGCATGATGAAACCGAGCACCGTGGTGAACACCGCGATCAGCAGGGCGATCCCGAGGCTTTGGAAGAAGGTCAGCCCGACCGGCAGGAACACCGCGGCGATGATCACCAGCTGGGCGATGTCTGCCTGCGGCAAGCCGCGCAGCTTGTACATGTTGGCGATGAAGGCGCAGGTCAGGCCGATCAGCGCCAGCGCCAACATGGTGAGGTGGTGATAGGCGTAGGTCTGCCGGTTGCGGCGAACGATCCAGACCAGCCGCAGGATCACGGCGAGCGTCCCGAGCCTCAGCGCGATGGCAAGCTCGACCGAAAAGTCCCCGGCGCCGATCGTGGCGAGATTGTCGAGGCGGGTGAGGTCGAGCCCGATGAAGGTCAGCCAGATGCCGAGCGCAGTGATCAGGCAGACCAGCGTGCTGCGGCGTTGGTCGGCACGCATGTGCTGCCGGTACTCGCTCTCCAGCGTCGGCGCGAATCCGAGCCCGTCCAGGCGACGCGGCCTGGTGGCGGCGTCCGGAGCACCGTGGTCGGCTGTCTGATCGTGGCGTGGGGCGGGCACGCGCAGGAAGATGGGCGCGACTGGCTAACGCCGCTTTGATGCATTGCCAGAGACGCACAGTTTTCGCCGGACAGGGTTTCGCGCGCCTTGCCGCGATCGGTCGCATTCGAGCGATTGCCCCGTGGTGTTCAGAGCCGCTTGACCCTCCACCAGATGGAGACGCTACGACGCTGCCATGACCACGACCGACCAGCGCTATACCATCGGCGAGCTCGCCCGCCTCTGCGGCGTGCCCGTGCGCCGCATCCGCTTCTATTCCGACAAGGGGCTGCTGCCGCCGGCGACCCGCACCATGGCGAACTACCGCGTCTATTCCGATGCCGATGCGGCCCGCCTCGATCTGATCCAGGCGCTGCGCGCCATGGGCGTCGGCCTCGCCGCGATCGGCGGCATCCTCGCCCGCCAGGGCTCGCTTGCCGAACTGCTGGCGCTGCGCCTCTCGGCGCTCGAAGCCGAGATCGCCGGCAAGCGCCGCATCGCCGCGACCTTGCGCGCCGCCCTGCGCCATCCCGAACCCACCGCCGACGACCTCAGGAGACTATGGACCATGACCAGCCTGTCCAATGCCGACATGCGCGGCCTGACCGCGCGCTTCTACGACGAGGTCACCGGCGACCGCATGAGCTCCGACTGGCGCCGGAAGGCGCTGGAAGCCGGCACGCCCGAACTGCCTGACGATCCGACGCCGGAGCAGATCGACGCTTTCGCCGAACTCAGGGCGATGCTCTCGGACGAAACCGTCATCGCCCAGGCCAAGGCCGATGCCGAGCTGATGTGGACACCGGAGTTCGACCCGGCCGCCTATCACGCCGCCGCCGAGCGCATATTCGCGCAGGTTCGCAAGGCGATCGCCGCCGACGAAGCGCCGGACTCGGAGGCCGGTCGCGCCATCGCCCGCGACTGGCTCGATGCCTCGGCCAAGGCGATGAAGCGCGAGCCGGACGAGGCCTTCCGCGCCTGGCATCTCGACCAGTACCGCCGGCACCACGAGCGCTCGCTGCGCTACCAGCAGCTGCTTGCAACCTTGCGCGGCGAGGACGCGCCCGGCCGCGAATGGTGGTGGGTCAACGAGGCGATGACGGCGCTCGTCGTCTGAGCCCCGTCAGAGGAAGCCGATCCAGCGTCCGGCCACCAGCACGCAGAGCCAGAGCGAGGCGGAGAGCGCGGCGAGCAGGCGAACGCGCAGGCCGATCGCGCCGCCCGCCAATGCCGGCTTCAACCCGCGATGCTGGAGCGCGATATTACCCAGCGCCAGGGCGAGCAGGCCAAGCTTGATCAGGAAAGCGGTGTTGCCGAGGTACTCGCCCGGCTTCACCGTGAACAGCCAGAAGCCCGTCACCAGTGCGAGCGCCAGCCCGCAAGCGGCGGTCCGGATCAGAACCGGGCCGATCAGCGGCAGCACCGAGGCGCGCAGAATCCCAGCCAATCTCAGATCGAGCGGCAGGATCGCGCCAAGCAGCAGGCCGATGCCGAGGATGTGCGCGGCGTTGACGAGGAGATAGGCCGTGCCGGAGCGCTGCAGCAGCACCGCCCCCGGCCAGCCGGCAAGCCAGTCGATCAGTGTCGCCACGGGCGCTCAGTTCGTTTTGATCCGCTCCGGATACATGTCGTAGTTCTTGCCGCCGATGGTGATGCGCACTGCCTTCATCTGCTTCTTGCTGGCATCCTGATGGCGGTTGCCGAGCACGGTGATGGCGTCGCCAACCTTGGCGGTATCGCCGGTGAAATTGGCCCGCGCCGTCTGGTTGGGATTGCCGAGATCGATCTGCCAGACGACGCCGTCGGTTGCCGTGACCTGCAGCGTCGGATGCGGCGGCGCCATCGAGATCGCACGGATCGTGCCCTTGAGCTCGCTCTGCTCGTCGACCGCCCAGCCCCAGCCATGATGCGCAGCGGCGGGCAGAGCAAGCACGGAAACGGCTGCGGCGCAGAGCAGAGCGCGCCGGCCGATCGCGGAACTGGTCATCGTCGAACCTCCTGGTTGCACGAACGGGCGGAGGCTAACCCGGCATCTGCGGCCTGTCGCCGCCGGGGCAGATCAAACCTGCGTCATCCGCTGCGCGCCACGTAAGGACAGTTTGCGCTATGACAGCCGCGCGAATCCGATCCGAGGGAAGCTCAGGCCGTGGACATCTTCGACAGGTTGAAAGCCGCCGCCGCGGCCGATTGGGCCTCCTATGTCGAGCATGATTTCGTTCGGCAGATGGGCGACGGCTCGCTGCCGCAGGCGGCCTTCCGGATCTATCTCGTCCAGGACTATCTCTTCCTGATCCAGTTCGCCCGCGCCTATGCGCTCGCGACCTATAAGAGCCGCACCCTCGCCGACATGCGCGCCGCCAAGGCGGGCCTGTCGGCGATCCTCGATCTCGAAATGGACCTGCATGTCCGGCTTTGCGGCCGCTGGGGCCTCTCGCCGGAGCAGCTCGAAGCCGCGCCCGAGCATCAGGCGACGGTCGCCTATACCCGCTTCGTGCTCGATTGCGGCGTCTCCGGCGACCTGCTCGACCTGCATGTCGCCCTCGCCCCTTGCGTCATCGGCTATGCCGAGATCGGCGCCCGTCTTGCCAAGGAAATCGGCCCTGCGCTCGAAACCCACCCCTATCGCGACTGGATCGGCGAATATGCCGGCGAGCCCTATCAGCAGGTCGCCCGCGACGCCCGCCGCCATCTCGACGCCCTCGCCGCTCGCGCCATGACGGAAGCGCGCTTCGGCGAACTCGCCCGCCTGTTCGGCCAGGCCTCGAAGCTGGAAGCCGATTTCTGGCAGATGGGCCTCGACGCGCCGCAGGCATGAGCCATCAGGACAGAAATGTCTGTGGGACCGCGGGCTATTTCGACTGGCGCCCACTCGCTCGGGTCATCGCCTCATCGATCTCCGCCGACGTGATCCTGCCGATCTCTGCGATGAAGACGATCCGTGTGCCTTGCGCCAGCTCGTCGCGATCGAGAGGCGCCAGCGTCGCTCTCCCGCCTGCGAGCTGGAAGAGATATCGGCAATCGGGTTTCTCGATCGTCGCCAGAAACCCCTTCGCGCGGACGAGCCGCGGCGCAAGCCGGCCGATGACCTGCTGAAAACCGGCGAGCGAGATCGGCTCACTGGACGTCCAGTTGAAGCTTTCGAAGCGGTCGATGCTCGGCCTTCGGGGGCGCGTCGTCCGCTCGCGGGCCGTCCCGACTTCCGGAAAGACGAGATCGAGCGGGATGTCGCCGCCGATCGCCTCGACGAGGGCGGCCCGGCGGTTGATCTGCGACAGAGACCGGCAGCGCTCGTCGAGAGACGGCCTGTCGATGAGGTCTCCCTTGCTGACAGCCACAAGGTCGGCCGCCCGCAGCTGGCTCAGGAACAGCGGATCGCCGAGACCAGCTTCCGGTGCCGCCGCATCGACGACGCACAGCACCGTCTCCAGGGGAGCTTCGCGCCATATCACCGGGTCCATCAGGTTGCGGATGATATCGTTCGGGTCGGCGACCCCGCTGGTCTCGATCACGATGGCTTCGGGCCGCGGGGTTCGCCGCAGCAGATTGGAAAGCGTCCGCAGCAGATCGCCCTCAAGCGAGCAGCAGATGCAGCCATTGGCGAGGCTGACGACCCCGTCCTCCGCGCCGGCGATCAGCTCCGCATCGATATTGATCGCGCCGAAATCATTGACGACGGCGGCGATGCGCCGCCCGTCGGCCTGCTGCAGGATGCGATTGACCAGCGTCGTCTTGCCGGCTCCGAGAAAGCCCGTCACCAGCAGGATCGAAACCGGCATCGCCTCAGGCCGCCGCACTGAGCGGGCGGCGCACCGGCTGGCCCGGCCGGGCCGCGGCATCCATGACGCCATCGGCGATGACGGGCTTGCCGCTGACGACGAGGTGCCGAACGCCTTCGGCCGGACGGTTCATCGCCGAGAATTCCGCCCGGTCAGTGAGCGTGTCCAGGTCGAACACCACGACATCGGCATCGGCTCCGGCCTTCAGCCGGCCCTTGTCACGCATGGCTGGCGTACTCGCGGCCAGGATCTCGGCCGGGATCAGGGTGCATTTCGCGATCCCCTCCTGCAGGCTGACCGCCTGGCGCTCGCGCACCCAGTGCCGCAGGAAGCGCGTGAAGGTGCCGGACGAGCGCGGATGCGAGGTCGCCTCGTCGGGCAGCGGCCAGGCGTCGCCGGTATAGGTCGATCCGTCCGGCATCGACCAGGGCATAGCGTCCGAGGCGATCGCGCCGCCGGGATACAGGACCGAGAGGTCGAGCATGTCGCGATGGCGCGCATTGTTCTCGGTGTCGAGCACATGCCAAAGCACGAGCTGCGACGGGTCTTCCGATTGCGCGGAGAGCAGGTCTTCGCGGTCCTGGATCCGGCGCCCGCTGGTGACCAGCTGGATCTGCTCGTAGCGGGTGTCGTTGCGGCGCTCGAATTCGGGGTCGCTGAAGAAGGCGGCGGCGATCACCGTCGAGCCGGTGCCGTAGGGATAGGCCTCCACCGTGATCGGCAGGCCCTGCGCCTGCGCCTGCTTGATCAGCCGCGCGCAGCGTTCGACATCGGTCTTGCTGGAGCTGTTGAAGTGGCAGATGTGCATATGCGCGCCGGTCGCGCCGGCATAGCCGATCAGGCGGATATAGGCCTCCGCCGCGCTCTTCGGGTCCGTGTTCGCCATATAGGCGATATGGGTGAAGGTCGGCACGCCGCGCTCGGCGGCGAGCTGGCACAGCGCCGTCAGCTCCTGCACGCCGGCGCCGGGAGCATAGGCGTTCAGGATGCCGATGCCGATGCCGCCTTCGTCGAGCCCGGCCGCGATGCGATCGAGGATGTTCTGCTGCTCGGACGGTGAGGAGATATTGTCCATCCAGCGCGGATCGCGCATCGCGCGTCCGAACGCTTCCAGCGACGATTCCTCGTTGATCCCGATCATCGCGCCGATCCGGGCGAAGGCCCAGTTCGTGGCGGCGCCGTAGTTCAGGATGCGGCCCTGCTCCGCCTGCCGGCGATACCAGGAGGCGACCGGCAGCACGCCGGCCTCGAGGTCCAGCGTCGTCGTGACACCGTCGAAGGCCTGCATGCGGTCGGCCGGAATCGACTGGCCATGGGCATGAAGGTCGATGAAGCCGGGCGCCACGACCAGCCCGCGCGCGTCGATCACGCGTTCGGCGCTGCCGAGGCCGGAGCCGATCGCGACGATCTTTCCGTCCGCGACGGCGACATCGGCGATGCCGTCATGGCCACTCTCCGGATCGACGACGCGGCCACCCGCGATCAACAGTCCGCTCATCTGCTCTTGCCCCTCATGTCTCGGCTGACCCGCGGTTGCTCACCGCGAAGCACCCGATGTTGGCCGATCGGGAATTGTCGAGACAAGCGCGTTGCCGGTGAACCGCCCGGGCGGATGACGCATGTCGGATCGGGGCTAGGCTCGGTCTCTAGCGGCCGGCTCGTATGAAAACGGCCGGAGCAAGCTCCGGCCGTCATTGCATCTATCGACTGAGATCGAGCCTCACGAACACCCAGTCGTCGATCCGCAGAAATAAGATGCGTCCGGCGAAATTCTCCAATCATCATATGCGCTTATAACTCAGCATATGCCGTGATGCTTATTCCGCGATGACCTAGGTTCAGTTCCTCCAGCTCCTTGTCTCATCGCATCTCTCTAAACGACGTGGAACCAAATCGGCCGCGAGCTCCGAGAACACTGAGCCACCTATGGAGCCTGTCGATTCAGGGATACAATCTGTGCTCCTTCCAAGCCTTCTTTCAGCCGCCTGACCTCATCTTCCAGGGCCGAGACAACTTTCTCGCTCTTGGCGATTAGGTCTTGCGCTTCGATATACTCAAGCTCGGCTTCCACCCAGGCCTGGCGAAACGCTTTCAGTCGAAGATTGGCCTCATCAACCTGTTCGAAAATCATTCGCCGAACTATTTTGACTCCACCGCTAACTTTCCTGTTTATTCCATTGCTCCATTCGGTGACGATCTCATTTAGGCCTCCGCGCTTTTTATGATGAGGTTTCTCCAGAACCGCTGCGCTCATTCCAGCGCGCCTCAAAACCTCCTGGACCGAAACTCTGCCGTCTTTCGTGAAGGGATAAGTGCCTTGGTTCTGCTCGATCTGGCGCTCAATTTCCTTCATTGCCTTCATGACCGCAGTACGCGTTGCCTCCTTTTTTCTCGATGAAGACAGGCGACCTCGGTCGGCAATTGAGGCTTTGGGTAGCTTCACGTCATGCTTCGACAAGGCTTTCCTCCCACAGGCGACGTGCGAGCTCGCTGCTTGTGAAAATACGTTCACGAATGTCAGCCCACCGCTTCAGATTTGCCAGAATTTGCCCATCCAGGTTGGCGAGTAGCATCTCGGCGCCATCCGCTTCCGCAACGTTGCGCTCGGTTAGCAGTGCCAGAATCGTTTCTTCGCAGTGCTTTTTCGCTCGAGCGAGTTCAAACCGGTGATCACAGTCGGTTCGGCAAGAGCCAGGATCAGGCGCCCCTCGACCCTGCGTACACGGCCCGAACTGGCCGATCGTCTTAGTGCACAGGATCCCGGGCCGAACGACCTCCCATTGCTTTCCATGAAATGTGAGGATTTCAGCGGCCTCTCGGAGTGTTTCTGCGCCGTACTTCTCTTCGCCCCGCTGCAGTCGGCGTGCTTCGAGCCCCTGTGCCAACGTCGCTGCTGCAGGACCGCTCGCTTCTCCATCAATTGCTTCCTCGATGGCCTCCATCGCCAGTGCGATCGATGTTTCTTTCGCTACGCGCATTGCCTCCTGCCCAATGTCCGGATCTGAAAGCATGTACCGCAGAGTCATCTCTAGGTCGCGGTGCCCGAAGAGGTCTAGGAGTACCTGTGGTGCGCCGATGACGGACAGCGCGACCAACTTCGCGACCGTGTGCCTCCAGCGATGAATGTGCGCTCGACTCAATCCGGCAAGTTCTGAAATTCCAATGTATTCTACCGCTTTGACTAATGGCTCCGTCAAGTTCAGAAGCTTCGCTCCGTCACGGTTGATCATACACCACAAATGTTTACTTCCGGAAGGTCGGCAAATGTTCGACAATTCAACTTGGATGTTCAAAGCCCGAGCGGCCAACGGGTGCAGGGGCCAATCGCGAAGCTTACCAGTTTTCTCTTCGGCAAGCTTGAACGTTCTCGCCCGAAATCGTTCCCCATCCTGCAGCCCTAGTGACGTCAAACTGGCATCGCTCAGTTCGCTCGCTCGCGCCCCAGTGCAGAATGCCACGACTCCTAGATTCATGATCTGCAGAGCCGCCACTGCTGATATAATTCCCCTAAGTCCGCCAGGTGGCCAAGCAGTCGAGAATTCGCTCCATCCGGTCCCACGATGACAAACTGCGAACGGCAGCTGCGAAATCGGTTGCCCAGACATATCGCGCCACGGGAACGATGCTATATATGCATTGCGTTCAGCGATCGCATCAGGGTTGCCGCTGCGACGCCCTTCGAGTTCTTGACGATTCACGATCCTCCTTAGATCGCTCCAGCATTGTAATAATGAATCGGCCAGATTGGCCTGGAACCACAGGGATCGGCGCACAAACTCTGTGACAAAAACATCGGAGAACGGTTGCCAATTCTTGTCGCGCTTTTTCTGGGTTTCACTTTCTTGCTTGGCCCAGCGATACGGTTTTTCTATGCTGTCGGACGATGGTGCTGTTTCGGGTAACATAAAGAGTTTTGGGTAGTCGGTGATGACACCGCGGCTTCCGGCATCGGAAAGTGTGCGCACTAGCGTACGGAAAATCCGTCTCGTGGCGTCGTCGTTGGAAATTTCCTGCTGTATTTGAAGAATCTCTGACAGCTCAAGGTGCAACCAGATACTTTTCGCCTCCAGATGCCTTTTAGTTAGCATCTCAGCAGCGCGAAACAAGAGCCTAACGTTATGGGCCCAAGTACTTGGCTTCAAAACCCGGATTCCGGTGTTCGTTCGCCGTGGAAGCCAAAGGGCTAACATCGAGCGACGAAGGCTTTCATCCCACGCCGCGGCGGCATCGGGACTAGCTTTTACGCTGATGGCCTTCGAGGGAGAGAACGTTCTAAATGAAACGCGCTCTGCAGTTCCGCTAGGCATCCAGTCTCGCGGGAGGGTAACTACCTCAGCACCAAGTGGGCTTCCTGGAAATATTTCAACTTCCTTCAGCTCAAGCCAAGGCCTTTTGCCCAGTTGCCCAAAATCGCCCAGATTAGAGATCAGGGAATTACGATATGAGCTCGCAGCATCACCCGTAGAAAGTTCCGGCTCAATAGCTGGGGTAAGTGTCATGCGGCAAGACCTCTCCTCGTTCTAGCTTGTTAAGCCACTGTTGAACCTCGCGCTCAACGTCCTCTTTGGGAAAGCTCTCTAGAGCAAGATTTATCGACTCGAATTCCTCCTCAAGACTCGATCCTTTCCACGTAACATATGGTATTGATCTCAAAATAAAAATTAATTCTGCAAAAGCCTGCGCGAGAGATCGAAGACTGTCTGCAAAGATGACGCCATGCTCGCAGCCTGTACAGCGTTGAACTCGGCAAATCATACCGGATACATGGTCCGGCGCAATATATTTTGGCGGGTTGCGGGGGCTTAAGCAACCCATTCCAAGTCTTGTTCTTTGTCTATAATCTAAGAGACGCCTTTCTTCCTCGCATGTAATCTGCCCCTTCATGACCAAAATGCGAATTCGGGTGGCATCTAGCAGTCGCCCATCGAGGATTTCTGAGAATGCAGCATCCTGCCAGAGGCGGCTTTGTTGTTCGCTATGCGCTCGGTATCTGCGCCGCTTGAGGTAGTGTTTGAGTGTCCTTAAGCTGCTATGTTGGCCGGCGAGGCGTGCAATAAGCACGTTATATCCGCTCTGAACGTAAGAGTATCCGATCCAAGCGTCCCGAGCGATCGTTGTCGATATCATAGCAATTTGTGGATGTCGCTCCAACAGACCTGCCTTCCGTTTCGCTGACGCGCGAGCGATGCGGTTCAGTTGCGAGATGTCGGCATGCGAAAAGGCGTCAACACGCCCGGCAGAGTTAACAACGTGGTACAGCCATGGGCTCTTTACTATAGCCTCGAGCTCCGCAACCTGAGATGCATTCTGCAAGCTCGGGAATTTTTCATAAAGAGCTCGCGCCTCGCTCAGCCTGTCTCGAACAGTCTGACGCAAAGCTGCCGTCCTTTCTATCATGAACTTTACGATCTGGTATGGATGCCACTCCGGGTCGCGCATTGAGAGCGCAAAAACATGTCGATCTGCTCGGCCCTTGTAAGCATGTAGGACCACAAATTCCGCCTTCTGAGGGTGCCGTTCTACCCAATTCTCTTCGACGCTAACGTCAAGTGAAGTCGCAGTCGCGCAGTTCCATCCTGTTCCGACCATGAACAGCCACAGGAATACGGCGGTGTCGTGGTAACTCGGATGGAACCACCTCAGTTTGCCAACAATACCTTCGCTTCCTCTTTGATTCATCAGCGGCGCTAGATACGTAGGACCGCCGAATTTCTGAAGTGGGCTATTGCTTTTATTAAGACCATGCACGCTGTTGTTTTTGAATTCATTCGATGGAATGAGGCGGTCCTTGGTCATCTCACGGACCAGCCAGGCGTGGTTCTCGCGCCGTTTCCAGCCTGCACTTTCCTCGCGCGTCCCGCGTCTACCCCTTGGATCTTTCCCGCTGTCTGCTAGTGTCGTGCCTTCTTTGAACATCGCTTTGATCTGACGAGCTTCGTCCTTCAAAGCATGGTAGAATCGCCGAATCCCGTCTTGATCGATGTCCTGTTGCTCTGCGGGCTCCGGGCTCTTCTTAGCTGACCAGAATAAGTGCGGCAGAGCCTGCAACTCCCGCATACGGTCAACGACAGTCTTCACTCGCCCGTAGTTTGAAATGGTTGAGTTACCTTCTTCCAGCCAGAGAAGGAACCCGGGCCCGTGGCCGTCAGTAAGCTTTGCGACGGAATCGATGACTATCATCGGGTCGCAAGAATCAAGATATCGGAAGAATCCTCTCATCGCAAAACGCCACCCATTAGCTGACATTTTGCTTGGGCGGAACAACTGAATAACTTCTGAGAACTGGGCAGTTAAACCAGGGCGGCCGTTGAATCCAGCATAAAATTTTCCGTTAAGCGAATGCGGAACTTTGCTTTCATCTTTACCATTCGCAAATTCTCGCAGATCGACTTCATAAGGTGGCGCTTCATGGCCAGGATCGACCCAGAACTTGAGCGGGGAGGGAGGCAGGTGATAAACATTCGTTTGATCGGCTAGTTCCCGAAGTTCGAGTTTGAGGCGGGCCTTCCGCATCAATCGCTCTCCGAGTTCAGGTGCGCGTGCCAACCGTTGGCCATATCCGCCAATCCGCTTGCTGTTACGAGCCAGCGCAAATAGATTTCGGTCGTGCGCTCATCCAAATGTCCGAGCTGCCGCCGCAGAATACCTAGCCACCACTCACCCCGATTTGCCACCCAATCAGCACCTAGCTCTGATAAGGCTTTACCGCTTGCCGCTGCTTCGCATTGCAGAGCGTGCCAAACAAAAAAGCAGGCAAACGCATGACGGCCGAGATGTGGCGACCATTTTGGCGGTCGCGGGTTAACTTCCCGGAAGCATTTATATATAGTATAGTCGGCTATTGGGATACCTTCAAAATCTTTGGAATCGGAAAGGAAAATCTGCCGCGACGCGGCGATTTTATGTCTGTCAAAATATTTCTTTTCTAAGCGTAGGCGCTTTCCGTCGATCCAGGCTCGGACTTCGTAAGCGAATGGCAGCGGGATCATAATATCGCGTGGTATGTCGCCCTTGGTTATGGTGAGCTCCATTACAGCGTAAGGCTGCCCTTTGCTCTTGAGGTGATCTAACGTCTCATTATTTGGCCATTGATCAATTGTAACAGCCTCGACTTCGTGACGCCGAGGCCCAGCTTCGAGTATGAAACGGCATGCTAGGTACTTTGCCAGTCCCCGCTTATTTCGAACAGCGCGAAGCCAAGCGCGAACTTCTTCGGGCGTAGGGAGCCTTTGAGCAATTTGCCAAGCCCGCGATCGCGAGACGGGCTCCGTGCCCGCGCGAACGATATGGGTGACCTCCCGTGGCTTTGTTGAATTTCCGAAGCTCAATATACGACGCGTCGTTGTCAGCTTGACGTCGAGCTTGCTGCGAAGGCCGCGAGTTGCCGCCCATGTCAGAAAATGTGTTGCCTGATCTGTTCGTGTGTTTGCCGTTTCGGGCCTCAGGGGCCGGTTATGCGCGGACCAAATTCCATTTCGTTGATCCGCTTGGTAACGCAGAAGGTCGTCATAAACGAGGTTGCGCCAGTCAAATTTTGCTTTATCGGCTGTAGTTTTTGCAATTTCAGCCTGATGCTCACACCATTCGATGAAATTTGAGAGGCAATATGCAATATTCAGGAGCGTTGCATGCTTAGGAAATCGCTGTCTCCGCCCGAGAACATTTCCTCGCTTGGTGGGTTCCCATTGTAACGTAGCGCGCTCGCGGAGGTAGCGATTCAAATCTCGGCAGTATTTTTCGTTCGAATCGAAGATGACGGGCACATGTGCGATGCTGGCGAAGCCGAGGGTTTTTAGCCGATCAGCGTTGGGTCGGAAAACGGTTGCCATCGACAATGCCGAGCCCCAATGAGCGAATCGCCACGGCAATGGTTGGATTTACTATGGTTTCAAAAAGGTTAAGACGAGTTGCTGGCCGCTCTCCCAATCGGCAACAAGCCTTCGGACTCCGTGGTTCACAGCGGCGGTCTCTGTGTCGCAAAATGCCCGTTCCGAAGGAGTTTTACTAGCGTCGCCCGATTTGCTTGCGGAGGTAGGGCGAAAAGTCAGCGACTCACGCTTGACGCGTGGCCAAATGCCAAAAAACTGTCGGCTATCACTATTTCTAGTGTGTGACTGAGGAGATGGGAAACTCCTCAAACAGGTCTGTGATCCTGACGTTTAGCGCGGCGGCGGCGCGGTCGATGGTGGTCAATGTGGGATTGCGGACGCCACGCTCGAGCCCGCTGACATAGGTCTGTTCGACGCCCATGCGAACGGCGATTTCGTCTTGCGATAGGCCGGCCGCCATGCGGATTCTCCGCATGTTTTTCCCGAAGATCTGCCGAACGTCCATGGACCGAACGAAGCGGAGACCAGTTTGCAATTCCAGGTATTATAGTATCTAAATCGGGTGCCGCGGCGACGGAATCGCCGAGCGAGTCTGATCGCGTTCAGGTGCTGCCAATGAAAGAACCAACGGACGCGGAGCGGGCACGCGTGAGCGGCCCTGCGATGCGTGTGTTCGACAACGTCACACGGCGCTGGGAGCTTTCCGAGCGCATAAAGCTTCAACTGCTGGGGTGCGCAGAACGTGATTTTCGTCAGTGGGTCCGCGAGGCGCGACGGCACAGGCATCGAGTACTCGAGGTGGATGTTCTGATGAGAATTTCAGCTGTCATGGGCGTCTTTGCTGATTTGCGTCAGCTGACGAATGGAGCTGCAGAGGAGAAGCGGTGGCTGACCTGCGAGATTCCGGCACCGCCCTTTGAGGGAAAGGCACCGATAGAGCTTCTGTGCCGGTCATTTGAGCGGCAAATGGACGTTCGCCGGTATCTCAGTGCGTGCGTCTTCGGCCAACACCCTCCGAATGCGGTGGATGAAGATTTCAGGAAATATACCGATAGCGATCTGGTTTGGGCTTGACCACGTGGATACAATTCGTGCTGTTTGCTTCGATGCCTTTGGAACCACCGTAGAAATTACTGACAAAAGGCGAACGTATCAGGGATTAATCAATAATATCTATACTGACATTGCCATACGGGCGATGACGCAGCCGATCGATCTCAGAACTGCTATAAAGCATCTGGACCCGCCTCCGAAAGAAGAGGAAATTGTCAGCTGGGAGGCGGATATTGCCGCGGAGTGCGCTTCAATAAGACTGCGTCCTGGCATGAAAACCATTTGGGCGACGTTGAAGCGAGCTCAACTAAAGATTGCAGTTTGCTCCAATTTGGCCGCTCCCTATGCAATGCCAATGTTCGATGCCTTGCCTGATGAACTCGACGGTTTGGTCCTGTCATATCGCGTGGGGCTGATGAAACCTCATAAGGAAATTTATTCGCTCGTGGCTTCGCAGCTTCGTTTGAATTTGTCGCAGATACTCTTTGTGGGCGATCGGATCGAGGAGGATGTGCTTGGGCCGACGGCTGCGGGCGCTCCTGCCATGCCCATCGGCGAGTTCGAGACATTCTTTGGCTTCGCACCCTCGATCTTTGCGCCGCCGAACATCGTCGAATTGTTCGAGCGCATCGGATCCGTGCCCAAGGCCGGATGAGCCCCCAACGGCAAAGCCCAGAGCCAAATAGACCGGATGCAGAATGCGCCTGCTAGCGATTTCCGACATACATCTAGAGTGCGGCCCATTCGAATTTCCCGCCTCGATGCCCGACTTCGACGTTGCGGTATTCGCAGGAGATGTCGGGAAGCCAATCTCTGAGGCCATCAGGTGGATGGCAGGCCAAAGAGCTGGACCATTGAAGGGGCGACCAGCGATCTACGTGCCGGGCAACCACGAGTTCTACAACGCCGAAATGAAAAGCAGTCTGGCAAAAGGCAGGGTGGCCGCTGAAGCGTTCGACATCGATCTGCTATCGCGAGACACAGTTGTCATCGACGGAGTGAGATTTATTGGATGCATGCTCTGGACCGACTATCGGTTGTACGGGACGCCGAAGCCCTCCATGGTCTATGCGGGCCAAACGCTGAACGACCACCGTTTGATAAGATATCAAGAGGCAAGTGGACACTTCAGCCGGTTCATGCCTTGGCACGCTGCTGCCGAGCATAGGATGGATCTGGCATTCATTAGGCAGGCGTTGGCTCTCCCATTCGGCGGCCCGACGGTGGTGGTCACGCACCACGCGCCTCACCCGAATTCGATCGAATCTAGGTACCAAGGCAGCCCTCTTACTCCGGCCTTCGCTTCTGATCTCAGCAGTGTCATCGACGAATTTCAGCCCGAGCTCTGGATTCATGGTCACGATCACGGATCACATGATTATTGGATCGGACGCACGCGCGTCTTCGCAAACCAGGCCGGCTATCCCAATCTCCACGGCGACAGAGAAAACCGCGGATTCAATCCGCGCTGCGTCATTGAATTATAGCGACGACGTCGGACTATATCCGCGAAAGGATGTGCCCGTGCCTCGTGATTTCACGGCACCGGGGGGCGATAGGCTGAACGAGGAACTGGTCAGCCTCACCGAGGCCTCCAACATAGAGGCCGTAAAAACCGCTCTCACGCACGAAGTCGCCCATCAAAAGAGCCGCCTGCCGATGCGCGATCGACTTGCCAAGTCCCTCGTCATGGCGCGAGCGGCAGGGCCGTTTGTGTCGGACGATCATAATCGCGAATCCGATGAGATGTGGGGCGAAGACTGACGTTGTTCGTCAACTCAAGAATAATCGGATGTACCCAAGTTCGGACCCAGCCGTGGACCCATAAATCCTTCTTTTTGAGCTGCGGTCGCTGGCGCTACAACCGAGCGGGTACGTTGCTGCCGATTTTCGGATGACCTACTTGCGTTGTTGGATAAAAGCTGCGCACTCAAGCAGACGCGGTGGAATCCCAAGAGGACATCTTGGCAGGTATTTTCTTTTCATATTCCCATGCCGACGAGGCTTTAAGGGATCAGCTTGAAAAGCAGTTGTCCTTGCTGAAGCGGCAGGGTGTCATCGAAACTTGGCATGACCGTAGGATTGGTGCCGGTCGAGAGATCGCTCGGGCAATCGATGAACAGATCAACCGCGACGAGATCATCCTCCTGCTGGTAAGTTCCGACTTTCTTGCCTCGGACTATTGCTACGACATCGAAATGAAGCGGGCGATGGCACGGCACGAGGAAGGCAGTGCGATCGTCATCCCCGTCATCTTGCGGGCATGTGACTGGCATGGGGCGCCGTTTGGCAAGCTCAACGCCGCACCGCGTGACGGAAAGCCCATCACGCAGTGGCCAGATATCGACGAGGCATTCCTGCAGGTCGCAAAGGCGATCCGTGAAGCGGTGGGACGTCTGGCGAAGCCGACTTGGGCACCTGATAATCCGGCGCCGAGTTTGCAGGCGGCAAAGCGTCTTCCCGAAGGCCCGCGTTCGAGCAATCTGCGTCTCGCGAAAACCTTCACGCAACGAGACAAGGACCAGTTTCGCCTCGACGCGTTCGAGTACATGGCGCGATTCTTTGAAAATTCGCTCGGCGAGCTCGCGAAGCGCAATGCGGGCGTCGAAGGAGTATTCCGACGGGTCGATGCGAACCGCTTCTTTGCGACCGTCTACCGCCACGGCCACGATATCTCCAGCGCGACCATCTATCTGGGCGACGACGGCGGGTTTGGTCGTGGCATCAACTACATTCAGGGTCATACGACCGCCAGCAACTCAATCAATGACACCGTCAATATCGAAGCGGACGACCAGTCGCTGTATCTGGCCGCTATGGGGATGATGCACGGCGGTGGTCGCAGCGGTGAGAAGAAGCTCTCACCCGAGGGAGCGGCGGAATACTACTGGGCGAATCTGATCCGCCGACTGCAGGAGAAATAGGCCATGCTGGCCCCCGAGGAATTCACCGTCGGATCGTTCTCTTCTGCGCCGGTCGGTAGCCTGATCTTGCCGCGCACGGAATACGAAGCAATCGTCCTTGTAGGCGTTCTGCAAGATGCTGAAACGGCGGTTTTCCTTAGCGAAAGCCATCAATTCGAGTGCTTCGGGACAAAGGAGTCTGAGAACTGGTCGGGCCTCATCATCCCCAACGTGTCCATCGAGGTCGACGAGACAACAGCGTTCGATGCAACACATGGTTTTGCGCCGTTGGGCACCTTGGTGAGAACAGCCGACCATTTGAGCATTGTTGCTATGCCCGATCGTATGAGGGGGCGCCGGTTCCAGGTGAACCTGCGTCGGGGCCTGCCTTCCATTGGAAGCGAAGCCGTTGGGTTTTCAAAATGGCAGGTCGTGCTCGGGACCGGCGAAAACAAGCGCGTTCTGCACAAGGTGCAGGTGGCAGAACGATCGTAAGCGGGATCGGCCGTGGCCGGCCGTTCTCAGGTAGCCTTTAAAAATGATCACGGCCGCAAACCTCTTGCCTGCACGCGCATATCCGCTTGGTCTCGACCTTGCGAATGTAGTGCAGAGCGGGCTGTCCCGAGACGCTGTCGATGATCTCGTCCGGCTCCTCCGTCAGCACTGACTTGCATACGGCATTTGATGTCGCGTTGCCGATGCCGACGACCGCCTCCACGTAGAAGGGCGGCTCGCCGGCCCGGCCCAGCCCAGCCGCTAACTCGGCAATGGCCGCTCTTAGGATCGCCTTCGCACGCCCCTGTCTTCGATATGCCGGCGGCACCGCGATTCCTGCGTGGAAGATCGGCAGACCATCGATCTGGTCGATGACAATCAAAGTGGCGAATGCGATGATTGTATCACCGTCGCGATAGGAAATGCCGATTGTCTCCAATCGACTTGACCTGAGACCCTGATCTTCCTCCAGTCTGAGGGAGATCAGGGTCTCAGGTCAGGAAGCGCCCACCCTGACGCCATTCCGGTGCCAGCGCCCGAAAACCCTGATCATGAATATCCGCTGGCGTGATCACCTTGCGGATGACGAGCGCATGGTCATTCGGCCTGATACAGGGCTCATCATTTAAGTCTAGTCTCCCGAGCCGAAGTCCTTGAGGCGAAGTCGGCTGCGGTGATCCGCTTCCGTCGCCTCGCCGGAGGGATGGCGGCCGCGAAAATAGGTTTTCTGCCAACGCTCGCGAACGGCCTCCGAACCCGGCTCCTGCAAATCTGCATTGAAAGAGTTGCGGCTCTCCGACCAGAGCTTGAATTCACGCTCGATCGCGGGCGCCTCCGACAGAGGCATCGTCGTAGGCTCGATGCGCTCAAGGCTTCCGCGCTCGATCGGAAAGATGTGGCAGTAGGGTTCTCCCTCCTCGAACCGGATCCTGGAGTTCGTGCGAGTGAACTGCCAATTCATCGTGAAGGTGTAGGGCGACCAATCCGTCTCGACGATCCCGCTCAGCGGCGCGATGCCGTCCTTCGGGCGGTTGATGGGGCCGGTCACGAACAGGTCGACGCCGGGGTCGGTGCGGAACAGGCACGGGACATGGAAGGTCAGGATGCCGCGCCCGAAATGGCTCACCGCCGGCGCATGGGTACCGAGATCGGGCTTGATCCGTACGGCCTCCTTGACGTCCAGACCGTCCCAGCGCGCCGAGAAACCTGACGGACAGAGCAGTTCCCAGCCGTGAGCGTTCGCGATGTTCAGCGGCAAGCACCGATACGCAAAGCGTTGGTCTGAAGCGTCCATCCAGTCCCGCTCCAGGGGCGCGGCGCGGATGCGGAGCGGGTGGCCGTCCATCGTATAGGCAATGAGCTTCGGCATCGGTTTCACACCATCTGGTTGCGAGGCGATCTAGAATCGCACGCGGAGATGCGCCTTTGCCTCCCAGCTATCGATTCCGGGCGTGAATAGCGACAGATAGCCGCCCGACAGCCACAATTCGCTCTGCGGCCCAAGCTGAGCCCGGATGCCGCCCCGCAACTGCCCGTGCCAGCGCGTAAGCTCGACATCGTCGCGATTGAGGGGGGAAACCTCGTCCACGAGGCGTTTGGTGTCGTAGCGCAGGGTGGCGCGCAGGAACGGCTGCACCAGGAGTCCGGAGTTGAGCGTGATGTCCCGGTTGACCTCCAGGGAGCCTTCCACATAGCTCCAGCTATAGCCCTGGCCCGGAATGAGATAGCCCAGATTGCTCGTTGCGGTGCGAACCTCGTCGCGAGCCTGGAAGAAGGTGAGCCGGGGAAGGAGCCGCACCCAAGGCGTGTCGATGACCTCCGTCAGATTGGCCGATATGAAGGTCCGGTCGACCGGCACGGTGGCGCCATGCCCGAAAACGTCGAAGGAGCGGTCCAGCCGCACATAGCCGAGCCAGGCGTCGAAGATCGTGGTCGGGCGGATGCGCCAGCCCAGATACGGCCCGACGCCGAACCCGGTCTGCTCAAGCGTTGCGCTCAGGCCCGGATACGACACATCCGTCCGCTCCGGGCCGAAGGCGACGCCGACGACGAAGTCCGGCGTCAGACGGTAGTCGATGCCGAACGTGACCTCCGACAGCGCGCCGCGGCTCTTGAGCCCGACGCTGTTGTTGGTGAAGTTGACCTGACGCGGCGTCGCCCAGGCCCGCCAGCGATGGTCCATTGATCCATCGGCAGAGCTGGTTCCAATTCCGGCATTCGGAGCAAAACCCGCCAGGATCGCGTCCGAGATGTTGTAGCTGCGCGCAAAATCCGTCCCCAGCATTCGCGCAAGCTTAGCGTGCGGCACCGGCATGACGTGCGGGGGCGGCGGCGCGGGAGGGGATGGCGGTGAGGGTGGTTCGGGAGGAGATGGCGGAGGCGGCGGTCCCGGAGGCGACGGCGGTGGCGGTCCCGGAGGGGGCGGTGGCCCAGGAGGCGAGGGCGGAGGCGGTGGCCCGGGAGACGGCGGAGGCGGCGGTCCGGGAGGGGACGGCGGCGGAGGCCCTGGAGGAGGCGGTGACGGCGTAACGCGTTCGCAGTCCTGGTTACGATGCGTGTTCAGCTCGTTCGAGATCGCCTTGTCGCCGACGAGCGGCCCCAGGATGCTACCCCAGGCCCGGAATTTCTCATGGTCGGAGAAGGACGGCGGGAAGACTTCGATGGAGGAGAGCGATTGCAGGTCGAGATAGGTCGGCCCACCGGTGATCGCCCCGTCCGGGCTGAAACGCCACATGAAACCGGTCTGGGCATCGCCATGGACGCTGCTGGCGTTGATGCAGTAGTCGTTGCGGCCGGAGCGGTAGCCGTCATAGCCGATATGGACAGGGTCCGCGGCGATCGCCGTTTGCCATGAGATCAGCGTGGCTGCTGATCCCAACAGCCACGGCCGAAATCGGATTTCGGCGGTAAATGCGTTTGATTGTATTCCTAGAGGGCTCAATTCTGATTTCTTCAGTGCCATCGCGAAGATTGTTTCCGCTAGAACCGATAGGAAACGCCCGCGATCGGGCCGCTCAAGCTCGTGTCGTAGACGAAGCCGCCGCGACGATAATCGACGGCGAGATGCCGGTAACCAATCGATGCCGACCAGTTCTCGTTGAAGGCGTAATCGACTGTTGCCCGCAATTGCCATGTCAGTCGTGAGGCGCCGGCGCCGATGTCTCCGTAGGCACTTACCCCAAAGCCATGGCCGAGATCGGCATGGACGCGAAGGCCCGCGACCGGGTCGATCCAGGTCTGGGTTGACCCGGCCGAGAGCGGCAGGATTCCAGCAAGCTGGAGATCGAGATCGGTGGATATCGACCAGACGCGGCCGCCGGCCAGCAGATCGGCGGTAAAAGATCCACCATCGTAGAAGCGATAGAAGCCCGTCGCGGTCGCAGTGAACGTCTTCGACGTTAGTTGCGCGCTCGTGTAGCCGGGCGCTTGGAGAGTGAGGTCTCGATCTCGCTCCAGGGAAATGGCGACATAGGTTAAATCCGCCAGCACACCCCAGCGACCGTTGCGGTACTCGCCAGCGGCCATCGCTGCAAAATCCAGGTTCCGGAAGATATCCCGGAACTGCATGTCGACGTCGACCGTGGGCAGATTGCGCCGGGTTCCGACCGTGCCGTTCAACCCGGCCGCCCAGAAGAAGGGCGTCAGTCGTATTTCGGTGTCCGGCACCGGAATGACGGGCGCGGGTTGCACTGTGCTCAGATCCGCGGCATGCGCCATCCCCGCCGAACTCGACAGGCTGAGAAGCAAGACCCGGCCGATACGAAGCATGCCTTTCGTCTCCATCGTGTTTGGTGCGCGGAACGATCGGTGGTGCGCGTTACCGCTTGAACTCGATCACGACGCCATCGGCGCCCATGGTCAGTTGCAGCCCGCGGCGGCGCGTCGCGAGTCGGAGCGTCACCCCCTTCCCATTGCTCAGCCAGAGTCGACCGCCGCCTTGATCGCCGACCGCCCAGCCTTGACGCAACTGGACGTAGGCCCCGGAAAAATCCTCCAGGCGCTTCAAGCCGTAGACCGTCCCTCGGGCGTCCAGGCGCGAAGCGCCGATCCCGCCGATGCCGAGACCTCCGACCGTGATGGGGTATTTCCGACCCCGGTATGTCAGCGTGCCTCCGCCGATCGCTCCGGAGCCGATGAAGGCCACCTGGACCTGCCGGATCGACACGGTTCCGGTCGACGGCCCCAATGTCGAGGCCTGCGACCATGCCGGCTGTGTCAGCAGCATTCCGCCGACGACCGCAGCCGCCACCTTGATAAAAGCCATTATCCCCAACCCCTTCTCAATACCGGACCGTCAGCGATGTCCGTCGTCGCGTCGTTCGTCTTCAATGTGGGCAGACATCCCAGAAGCCCTGAGTGCGCTGCGGGTTGGTGTAGAACCAGCAGTAGCCCGGAGCCGGTGGCTGCGAATTCGCATAGGCTGTGGCGGCGGAGGCAGCTACGAAGCCGATTGCAGCTCCGGAGAGGACGGCCATGCCCGGATGCCACCAGTAGGACGGGGGGCGGACCCAGCCTGGCCGCACCGGCCCGGGAACGGGCCGATAGCCCGGACGCACGACCGCGCCGCGTCCGGCAACCACGTTTCCTCGCGGCCCTCGCGCGACATATCCCCTGCCTGCGACCGCGCCCCTTGGGCCACGCGCGACGTAGCCTCGGCGGGCGACAGCTCCGCCTCGCGGGCCGACGGCTGCGCCGCGCCGAACCGCGCCACCGCGATACTGGGCCGTCTCGACGAGTTCGACGGCCGTTCCCTTCGCCAGCGACGTTGACAGGATCGTTGCCTGTGCTTCGGCCGGGACGAGCAGCCCGGCCAGCAACAGGACGGATAACATACGGATGGGGTTCATGCGTCTTCCTCCAATCCAATCAGGCGGCGGCTTTGGAAGCCGCCGCCCGCGGTTACCGGTTTACCCGCCGTCGTCAGGCAACCTTGCGGATGACGGGCGGCTTCCAGGAGCCGTCCAGAATGCCCGCCTTGCCCCAATAGGCGCGGATATAGAGCGAGAAATTGCCGCTCGGAGCCGGAAGCCAGTTGCTTTCCTTGTCGCCGCCCGGCGATTTCGCGCCCGCATAGAGCGTCAGCGATCCGTCCGCATTGCGCTTCAGGCTCTTGTTCTTGGTGCCGAGTGAGTAGCGCTTGAGGTCGTTGGGGTGGAAGAAGTGGTGCTCGTTGTAAAGGGTCAGCGACCAGAAGCCGTTGACCGGAGGCTCTTCCCCCTTGGCGAAGGTGATCTCGTATGTGCCGTTGCCAACGAGCTGGCCACCCGCGCCGTCACGGTCGGTGTAGAAGTACTGCGTCTCGTTCGGCCGGTTGTCGAACATGTTCGACTTCGACGTACCGGTCCGGTTGAAGTAGTCGACGCCCCATTCCGCGTTGTTGGTCGAGCGGTTCCAGCCGTCGCCGGCAGGACGTCCGTTATGGATCCACTGATGGAACGGCTGGATGACCTTCTCTTCCGTCTCGACCGCGGCAGCGACGATCACCTTCTTCAGCTCCGGGTCCTTGGCCGCGTCGAGCAGCAGGCGGAACTGGCCATAGAGCGCTTCCTCACCAGGCAAAGGATCGACGGTGTCGAGCACTTCGCCGAACTGATCGAAGAACTTCTCCGGGATGACCCATCGCGTCTCGGCGCCGCCGCCGGAATCCTTCGGGCCGACGATGTCGGGCGCCTTCGCCCAGTCGATCGTCTTCATCTGACCCGTGAAGTCCTTCAGCGGATAGGCGATGACCTGGTTGATCAGGGGCTGGATCGCCTTCTTGTCCTCGGGCGTATCGTCCTGGAAGATGCGGGGAATGGCGTTGCCGAGCGAGGTTGGGTAGCGGATCACCTCCGTGATACCGGCGGGCTTCAGGCCTTTCCATCCGGGACCGACCAGAAGATAGAAACCCGGCCTCGAGCCGTATGGCTTGCCGAGCTGACCGACCTGGTCGGTGCGCGCATCGTAGAGCGCATAGACCCAGAATCGGTCACCGAAATCCGGCACCTGGATGACCACCGGTTCCTCGTCGAGCGAGAAAAAGCCGAGACCGTAGACGACATCCTGATTGGGGCAAGCGATGAAGGTCTGCGACGGTTCGATATAGTCGGCGAGCATGCCGATCTGCCCGCGTGGCGCAGCGGGCAGCACGCCGTTGAGGCGGCCCGGATGCGGGGCCTGCGTGATCCTGGCCCTGCGGTTGATCATGTTGATCATCGGCCAGCCCCAGACATAGGCCGTCTGGGCGATCGTACGGGCATAGCCCGGATGCATCACGATGCCGGTGGCAGGCTCCGCCATGCTGACGGAGGAAGGCGCGTGCTGTGCCTGTGCCGGCGCGGCGGTGGTCGCGACCGACGCTGCGGCGACTGCGCCCGGGACGACGGCGCCCCTGCCGAGCGCAGCCAGGGAAACTGCTCCAAGGCCGCCCTTGAGGGCGTCGCGGCGCGACGCGACGAGTTTATCGGTACTTGTCATGGGAAAGCTCCTTTCACTAGCGGGAATTGGCTCGTCGGCGCCTGCCAACGAGCAGTAACAGAGCTTCGATCAGTTCACCTTGACGACGTCATCCGGCTTCCAGCTCTGGTCGAAGAACGAGACGCCCGTGCCGTAGAGGCGCACGGTCGCGATGAAGTTCCGCCCGTTGATCGTCTGGATGAAATTCGTATCCGGAGCATTCGCGGGCTTGGATGGGCCGAACCATAGGTCGATGGAACCATCGGCGTTCTTCGCCACGGCCTCGTTCAGGCTGTTGACCGACGGCATCAGTTGCTTCGTTTCCACCATCGTTCCGTCGGTGATGTTGTAAAGCGTCACCGCCCAGAACAACGCGGCCGGCGCATTCGGTGGCAGCCGCAGCTTGTAGCTGTTGGACCCGTTCAGGAACTCCCCAGTCGCATCCTTGCGCGCGGTCGGATATTTCGATCCGGCTCCGAGCGTATGCATCACCATGGCTGGCGCCGAGGAGAACGCGATCTGGAAGAACCCGGCCCGCTGGTCGACATCGAGATAGCCGTCCTGAAGCCACTCGGAGGTCGCACCGGCCCAGACATTCTCGTATTGCCGATCCTTGTAGTAGAGATTGCGCCCGTCCGGCCGCCCAAGCTGCCGGTTCGCCAGGATCATTTTCGGGGCCGTTTCGACCGCTCGCTTGAGGAGTTCCTGCTGCTTGGCGGTCGGATTGAACGGTTGCCCCTTCACGATGCCGATCGAAGCGAGCACGCCACGCAATTCCGGGTCGATCGCCGACGCCGGCTCATAGTCGACGAAGGACTTGAGCTTGGTCCAGAACGCATTGTCGACCGGGTACATCATCTGGACTCGCTTGCCGCTGCCGTTGGGAAACTCCATCGGCTTGGTATCCTTTTCCGCTGCCCATAGCGGATAGATCCGGGTCGTCTCGGCGAGCGCCACCGCCGCCTTGGGATCTGGTGCCGCCGCACCCTTGCCCATGACGGTGCGGAAGAAGAGCATCACGTTGTAGGTCTTCGACTTGAAGGCGTGATAGCCCTGCGGAATCTCGCCGTCGTAGTCGGGCGGCAGCAGCAGATACAGCCCGCCGCGTGCCCGGTCCGGCCCGATCAGGCCGACATCGGTGATCGTGCGCTGGAAGATATCGGTGAACATGCCGATCACGTCGTGCGGCGCGGAGACGACGAGGGGGCCGGTTTCCTTCAGGTCGAGGAAGCTCAGCGAGTAGATCACGTCGCCATTGGGCGTCGGGATCCATGCGCGGGAATCCATGCGATCCTTCCAGATCGGCAGGATGTTGTAGCCCTTGCCGAAGGCGGCCTCCGAACCGTCGCGCATGCCGATCGTGTTCAGCGCAGGCAACATGGTGACGTAGGCATGGATCGCGCGCTGATAGAACAGCTCATCGCGCAGTGCTTCGGCTTCCGCCTGCGGCAGCCAGTTGCCGTTGTTGAGCTGCTTGACGAGCGGTGCCGCGTCCTGCGCCATGGCCGGGGACAGCATCAGGGCCGGGACCATCGCGGTCGCCGCCAGCAGAATCATCTTCGCTTTCATCGCTATCTCCCGCGTTCGAAGTGCATGCATTCCCTGGCGGGGCGAGCTGCGGTCGTGCGCCATCACCGGCTGCCAAGCCGGCGGCGCCGCCAGATCAGTTGAGTATCCCGAGTTCTCTCGCGCGTTATTTCTTGCGCTTGAAGATCGTGTCGATCGCCTTGATGATCGTCACCTTGGGATTGGCCTTGCAGTAGACGATCACTTCATGTTGATCGTCCTTGACGCGCGCGATCTTGGCGCGATGGGCTTTCGCCAGACCGTTGTACCAGCCACTGTACCATGTGGCCAGCATGTCGGCGTCTTCCTGGAAGGTTCCAGCGAGCTGCGCGCAGGTCAACTTCTGCACGTCGATATAGCCATCCTTGTCCGCATAATCTGACAGCGGAACTTGCGCCCAGGCGGCGGAAAAAAAGAGAAGACCAGATACAAACACCGTGGTTTTGAGCATAATTTACGCCCTTTCGTTGCTTGAGTAATTAATGATATTGACGGACATTATAGTTATAATTCTGGTGATTATTGTAAATTGTTCGGTAGATTTCAGGCCGGTGGGCATCATCTTTTGGCGGGGAGGTAAGGGTTCTTCCGAAAAAGACCCGCCCCCCGGATTGCGTCGCCCTGTATCCTTCGTCCTGAATCCCCTCCCGCCACAGCAATTTCTGCCCGCAGACTAGTCCCGCAATTTCCGCCGTCTACGTAATCCGTGCCAATCTGGATTCAGAGCCACCACTTCTTCGTGAGCCGCGTTCGGGCCGCCACGGTGGCCCGGGGAGACTCGCCAAAAAGAGATTGGTAGCGCCCCGCCATACGGCCGAGATCGGAGCCTGCGCACCACCCGCGAGCGACTTCGGCGATGCCGGCTTTCGATCGGACGCCTTCGAGCAGATCACGCCGGATGCGATGCAAGCGAAGGCGCCGGACATAGCCCTGAGGCGTGTCGTCGAGAACTTCCAGAAACGCCCGGTACAGGCTGCGCCTCGGTGTATTGGTCTCCCGGATCAAGGCATCCATCGTGATCGGGCCGGAAAGATTCTCCCGAATGTATTCGAGCGCCCGACGCACCACGCGGGCACGGCCCTGAGGATCGAGCCGGCCAGTGCCGCTTTCGGGAAACCGGCCATAGTGATCCAGCACGAGCCGGAGCATGGTCTCATCCAGCTCCCTGGGCGCTTCGCCGTCCGGTGAAACTGCCCCGTGGACCTCCGTGAACCGACTTCGCGCCCAAATGAGCTCACGGCCGGCTATCGGAGTTGCATGCAGGCCTGTTCGTGTGAACAGCGATTTCGGGATGGCGACGCCTTCCCTCGCCATCTCCTTCTCCAGACATTCCCGGGTAAGCGTCGCGGCAATGTAGAGCGAGCCCGGCGCGAAGATGGCGTCGCACTCCGCTCCGGGCGGAATGATGCCGATATCACCGTCCTGGACTTCTTCGAGCCAGAGGCGTGAGCCCGAGGTAAGCCTGAGGCCGAGAAGAACCGTCAAGGCATCATCCGAAAGGAGGCCGCGGAGCGCGACGCGACTTCGAATGGAACCGCTGCTATAGATGATGCCTTCCCGCGCCCCAAAGGCGAGACTGCCTCCGAGAGGAGGTCCGGCCATGTGGATGGCATCGAGGTCAGCGCCGAGAACGGCGTTCCGAAGATCCTCGATTTGCCGGATATCATAACGCTGCCAGGCGTTCGCAGCGCGAGCCGCGACCAACAAAGCGGTTCCCCCTTCTGGACCGGTTACGTCGAGGGGTAATACTAATGAGAGGCACGTTCGGCATCTATGCGATGCGTGCCAAATTGCATCAGGATGAGCGAATTCCCGTTCGGCTCAATCTGGTCACTGTGTCGCTCGGCCGTTCTCCGAATAGCTCGCGATACCAACCTGCCATCCTGCCAAGATCGCTCATGCCCCATTGGTTCGCGATCAGCGCGATCGTGCAGGCCCGTTCCGCCTCGCTCGCTAGATCATAGCGAATGCGATGAAGTCGTAGCCGCCTGATGAAAGTTTGAGGGGTGTCGTCGAGGATGTCCGCGAAGGCTCGAAAGAGTGTCCGTCGCGAAGTGAATGCGGCCCGCGCGATATCATCCGGCGAGATCGGCGCAGAGAGATTTTCGAGGATGTAAGCCCGCGCCTTGGTGACGATCCGGGCATAGCCCTGACGCCCGCCGCGATGGTTGAGGCTGATCGGTTCCCTACCAGCGTGACCGATGATCGCTCGGAGGAGCGCATCGCCGACGTTGAGTTTGTCGCGACCATGGGCGGAAACGCCGGAATGGATCAGCTCGAAGCCGTGCCTGAGATCCTGGAGCAATGGAGGAGCAAGCTGATGCGGATGAATGCCGGTGCCGCCGAGAATGGGCCGGTTGAGCACGAGTTCCTCATCCGCCGCTATCTGCTCCAGCCTTTCGAGCGAAAGCGTCGCCGTCGCATAGAGCGAGCCCGGCGTATAGAACGCATCATGCTCATCGCCGCCGTGGAATATCCCAACCGATCCGGTCGTGGTCTCCTCCAGCCAATGCCGCGTGCCCGCTCCCATGCGAAGGCCGACGCCGACGGTGAGCAGATCTTGGGACAGCGGCCCCCGCAGCGCGACCTGACCGTTCAGGAGACCGCTGCTGTAGACGATCCCATCGACCTGGGCGAAGGCCAGATCGCCGGACAATGCTGCCGTGGACATCTGGGTGGCTTCAAGACCGGCACCTAATACCGCATCGTGCAGATCCTCGATCCGCCCGATCGGAACGTTGGTCCAAGTTTCCAGAGCAGACGAAAGGCTCACGCTTAACAGCCGAATTGGAGCAGATTGCTAAGAATCCGGTCGCGAGACTAGGCCAGGACGGGATGGCTTCAAGACCATCTCCGTGCCAATAATTGACTTAGCGTGCCAGCCGGCCGGGTTTCGCTGGGGTGCACCCAGGAAGGGAAGCCGATGTCTCCTTCGACCATTGCCAGCTCCAGATTTTCGACCCACCAGTTCGAGGTTTGGCGCGAGAGCATCGAGGTCGTTTTCGACGTTGAGTCGACCTCGGAGGAAGCGGGCCGGAACTTCAGCGCCGATGTTGAGGCGTTCCAGCTCGGCGATATGGTGATCACGAATGCAACGCTGGGTGAGCAGCGGTATCTTCGCTCGTCAGCACGGGCCCGTCGGGACGGCATGGATCACTTCGTGCTCAACCTCTACCGATCCGGCGGCTGGCGAGCCCAAACGGCACGCGGCGACTTCGACGGAGTCCCGGGGCAAGTTTCGGTATTGGACCTCGCTAAGGATTTGGTCAGCGACGAACCCAATTCTCAGTTGGTCACGCTTTTCCTGCCGAGGTCACTGATCGAGGAGCGATTGCCGAACCTCGGCGATCTGCATGGACGCGCGCCGACGGGACCGCATGCCGACCTGCTTGCCGAATACATCGATCTTCTGGCTCGCAGATTGCCCACTCTGCCGACCGGGCAGGAACAGGCGCTCAATCGCGCCACCTGCGAGATGCTCGCGGCCTGCCTTTCACCCACGCTGAGCAATCTGGAACCGGCTCGCGCTGGTCTGGACCTAGTCCTCCATCGCCGGGCCAAGCGGTTCATCGAGGCCAAGCTGAGCTCCCGGGAACTGACAATTGATGCCATCTGCGGCGCATTGGGGGTTTCCCGGCGAACCGTTTACCGCTTGTTCGAGAAGGACGGAGGCGTTCAACGCTACATCCACGTTCGACGATTGGAGCGGATCAAGAGCCTCCTCGGGGACCCCACGGAGAGGCGTCGCATAGCAGAAATTGCGTCCGAGCTGGGCTTTCCCCGCAGCGACCACTTCGCTCGCGCGTTCAAGCTCCACTATGGGCAATCGGCCCGAGAGCTCAGGGAGGCGGTGGCCAAGCGACCAGATGCCGGGCCATTGGCTAGTGCAAGCGCAGCGTCTGGCGCACAGCAGTTTGACGATTGGATCCGTGCACTCCACGGCTGAGTTCCCAAAAGCGGACGGCTCAATTGTCCGAAATGGGTCGCAGGCGGTCATTTCCAAACGAGGCATGGAGACAACTGCGCGGGCATTAGGCGCCCAATGGCCCTGTTTGCAACGAACTTTAGCACCACTCGGAGCGATGGATCATCGGCCCCATCCGCCTCCGGAGCGTCGCTTCTCGCCGCGTGGGTTGCGCCGCGCGGCGAGAGCGCAACAGGATTAATTACTTGGCCACGGCATCAAAACTCCGCTGCATCTTCTCGACGATCTGATCGATGCTGAAGCTGGCCGGGCGCTGGCTGGGCGGGAACTCCTTGAAGGTGGCGAGGAAATTCCCGGCGACCGCAGGGGCCGCGAGCATTACAAAGAGAAGAGCTATAAGCAGGGTCGCGGCGTCGCCACCGACGAAGGCGTCCTGACCGCCGATGGCGACGGGGCCCACGGCTGGTTCTGGCGGAACCGCGGTTCAAAAGACGTAACGATCACGCTGAAGACGAACGGCGCCTATGCCGAGATCAAGCGGATGATCTGATATTCCGACGCGGCCGGCCCCTGGCCGGCCGCTGTTCGATGGGGCGACACGGTTCACGACGGCAATCGTGGTGCGCACCAGACTGGGAACTTCTAACCTTCCCTATCTCGTCTGCCACCGCGTGCAGCTCCCGTTCGGACTTGTTGTGGTATCGCATCGACGGCGTTGAGAAGCCGCTCTGAATAGTTGTCTGCGGTTCTCTTCAATGCACTTTCATTGGCGCTTGTCAGGATCGCTGCGGCGATTACGATAATCCCCCCGGCCTCGAGGTATGGATTCCGCCCTAAAAGGAATGCGGACACAGCCCCGAGAAAAGAGGCCGCGAGAATGCAGAGCGCGTAGGTCCTGATTCCGAGCAGGTTGCGGCGGAATCCGTAGGAAATGTTCTCCTGATGGACCACATCGAAAGGCGGCTTGGCCTTCAACTCCAGTGCCTTATTGCGTAAGCGATCAGAGCAAGTTTGGTAGATCAGCTCAGCGCTATTCGGATCCTCGTCCTCTTCTTGCCTGGTCGGCATCCGTTTAACAAAGCCTAGCTCGACCATCCGGGTGTGAAGGGACGCTTTCAAGCCTGGCCGAATGGTTTCGTCGCGATGCCGCAGCATCCGCGCCGTCGGTGGTCCACCCCATTTGGCCCATAAGGGCTTCTCGATGGCCTTCCCGGCATCCCGCACCAACTGGCCGAGAACCATAGCAACGATCGCGATTACCGTGCTGCCGGCGGCGAGCTTGAACGGCCACTCCGCGAAAGGAATCCAGGCGGTCACCGCGAGGCAAGCTGCCATCCCCACCAAAACGGCAGGCCCCACTCGGGCAAGGAGCGTGTAACGGTCGACGAGGCCGATCATGCTGCCGAACTCCTTCTTGGTTGAAGGCTCTCTAAGCGACCTTCCAAGGACAAGAACCGAAACCGGCTCGGCGTTCGGATCAGCATCAGCACCGGGAAGAGCTGCGCTAGCGCCAAGCTGACGGCAGTCATCACATCGGTTCGGGAAGGACCGCTGTCGGCTAGATGGTTGTGCCAGGTTCCGATTGGGTAGATCGCGCCACGGTAGAGATCCGAGGATGCCCGGAGTGCCTCTGAAAGGCCGGTCACGCCGAGCTCGAACTCGGAGGCGCTGAACTTGCTGTCTGACGGAGCTGGCAAGACATCGACCACGTGAAAAACATCGCCGATTTCGGAGTATCGCCCCATCACAACGCCGCCGGTTTCGACACCGGGCCGTAAAGCGATATCGCGGTCGATCAGGTCAACGACTCGCGCGCTGAGCCGGGTTGTGCGCGCTACCCCGCTCTCACTCACCTGATGAAAGGGCTCTATCCGCGTCCTTTCCCAGTGTAAGGACAGTCCGTCGGCCGCAAAGGTGCCTAGAAGCAAAGCGCCAGCATCGGAGGGCAGGCCGTCACGATGCAGCCGGCCGAGCTCAAACGCCATCGGGGCCGTCAGGGTGCTGATAAGGCTATCGGGCATCGCCGACGTCACCGAGGAGCATCCCTGTCCGACAGCGATAGTCTGCGCCTCGTGCCCGAACGCCCCTTCGCGAGCGGCCGGAACTGCACCCAGTAGCCGATACCCTTCGACGGTCAGATCGAGCAGCGATGGGTTACTTTCAGGGCCTTCGATACCCATGAAGCCAATCTTGCCACCTCCCAAGAGGCTGGTCTCGATGGCCCGCGGCCGATCCCGGATCACGTCAGGCAGAGACAGGGCTTCGGTTATGGTCGACGATCCCGTTGCATCGACCAGAAACCACCGATCGCCTCCCCATAGTTTCAAGCGTTGCGCGGGATCGTCGTTCAGGCAAGCACAGACAATATCGCCACCGAATGCTTCAGCTTTCTGGCCCAGCCCCCGTAGCGCGCCCATGAGCTGCCCGGACTTCGAACAGCTCAACAAGGCCTCGGATTCGCCCATCGGCAGCAGGGCGTGCCGAGCATAGTTGTGCGGATTCAACCGGTCGCGATCAACAAGGATCGATGGCCCGCGACCTTCACGGGCGAGATGGATCGCCAGCTTCGATCCGACACTTCCACATCCGAGAAGTGCCCAAGAGCGCTCGCCAACATCGTTCAAGCCAGACGCACGCCTGAGCAGCGTCGTCGAGATCTGATCGCGATGCATCAGCATTCGCACCGGGACGCTCCCGGCCAGATCGCCTGCGGACTTAACCTCGACGAGATAGGGGCACAGTTCCCAGAATGAGCCCTGGCCGATCACGTTCTTCGGTCTCCTGGCGAGAAGCACGATCGAAAGAAAAAGAGATCGCCGAAGCGGGCGGCCATTGATGCGGCGTCGCAAAAGGTCGAGCTGTGCGACCAACGGCTCCCTGCAGCCAAGCTCTCCAGCGCGTTCGACCAGCTCCGGCAGTGTCATGACGGTTTCCGGACGATACTCCCCTGCGACGAAAGGAACCCCTGATGGGGTCCGCCCTGACCAAGCAATTATGCCCAGGGCTGGAGCAATACCGCCGGCGGATCCTAGCGACTGAAATGCATTCTCGTTCAGAGTCAGCCGCTGGGAAGCGAGCCAGGCACTCACCCGATCGCTTTTAGGCTCGACCTCGTCATCCCGAATGATGATCGAGCTGACGAAAGCTGCTCCGGCATCTCGCCCTGGAAGCTGACGGAGGCCAGCTGCATCGAAAACGACGACATTGTCGAAGCTGTCCCGCCGCGTCGGCTCCCACTCATCATCCTCCCCGATGAGCGCGCCAAACGCAGCCTTCTCCAGCCATCGCGATAGCTGATCCGCAATGCCGCGAATCCCCTGCAGACGCATGAATTCCCGCGTCTGGCCATCGACATAGCACGGCACAGGAGGGATGGACGCTGGGCCTGGTTGGATATGCGGGTGCCCCCGATCGAAATCATCCCTGAGACAGATAAGCGGCGCGTCCGCAGGGTAGGATTTGGTGAAAATGAAGGTGACCGGCTCGATCGCCTTCACGCCGCTATCGCTGTGGCCCCGCGCCTTCCATCTGTTCGGAAGATTGGTATCGAAATCGACGGTAACCCGAACGGCCCCGGCGGCAATTTGGGGAGCACCAACCGCGGTAACCCGCGGATGGTCGGCGAGCTGTCGCAGTGCGCGAGCGACGGATTCCCGCAGTTCCACGACTGCTCTCAACCGTGCTTGAACGGCTGCGAGCCGAGCGCCGTCGAACTTCCGCTGGCCGCGCCGGCGCCGCCCGCGATGTACGGGGCCGCGAAACCCGATGCCTTCTTCCGCTCGACTGGTCTCGGGCCGCCGGCTGTTACTTCGAGCTCATATGGGTCCGGTCCATTGGCGTCAGCAAGACAGGTGAAGGAGCCGCTAGCCTCCTTGACGATGCCCTCGTACTCGCGTTTCGCGCGGATACACGGCGGGTCATCGTCATCGTCTTCGATGGGCTTGCTGCTCGCCAGCACTTCGGCACCCTGGCGGGTCTGGCTCAGTGCTAGGCGGGCCTTTGGAGACACTTGCGCGTCTTCTCCGAAATCGGACCAACTATCCCACGAAAGGCTGTGCCAGGAACAGTGATGAGGGGACAGCAGGATATCGTATTCAAGCTCAGTGGGCTTGTCCTGATGCCTATCCCAGAGCTTCTCCCAGATCGCCACCTCGGCGTCTCCGCCCAAAAGGTACTTGGCCGCGTCCAGATAGCCTCCTGACGCCAACCACAAATTCAAGACGACGCTCGATTCGTTTTTCGAAAGGAGCTCTTCCTCCTCATCGTCGGTGGCGACCATTGGTGCCAGAAGTGTGGCCTGGAGCGTGGTGTCGAAAACCCCACAGATCTTCCGGAAAACCTCGTCGGTTTCCACGAGAATTGAGGTCAGGTCATCGGTCTTGCCGTCGATGTCCTCACCCAGAATGAGAATGCGATCACCATCGGCGACGGTCGCGCCGGAACGGAAGACAGCGACACGTCTCCGTGCTTCCGAGCACCAGGCCTTCGCGTCATCGCAGAGCTTATGGTTCTTGGAAGCTCGCCGGAAAACGATGGGAGAACTCCACATCTCCCGGATCACGATCTTGTCGTCATCCTTGGACCAATCGCTCAGCGGACCGAGGTGGAAGTTCTCCCGGAGTCCCCGGCAGTGATCTTGATCGGGATGGGTTAGGAGGAAGGCATCAACATACAGACGCCCGTCGGAGTCGGGCTTCAACCGATCTCGAAGCTGTCCACCGACATCGGGGCGTTCGTCCGTAGGCTCGTCCGCCGCGCAGATATTGATATCGACGAGAATCTTCCGGCCTGACGCCGTTTCGATCAGCGTCATGTCCCCGTTGCCGACTTTAAAGTGCAGAGTCTTCGCTGCCATCGATAGCTCCTGGAGCCTCAGGCTCTCAAATAATGTTCATTGAATGTTCCTCCTACGATTTGGCGGCAAGACAAACCCGCTGTCTCACCGCCAAACCGCGGAATTTAGTCCAACTCAACTGCCCCACTGGAACGCCAGGGCCAACGTCGCTGCGATATTGAGGTCTGCGCGACGTCGGCCCCGGCTCCCGCTCGGAATAATCAACTGCACCCGGTGGTGCTTCCGCAGGTATTGCACTTCAGGCAGGTGCCGTTCCGCACCAGCGTGAAGTTGCCGCACTCGCCACACGAGTCGCCGACATAGCCCTTCATGATCGCCTCGGCCCGGCGCTCGGAGGCGGTCGGCTGGGCGGCCGGCGCGGCAAAGCCGAGCTTGCTCATCTCTGCCTCGCCGAACTCCTCCGGCTCCTCCTTCAGCGCAGTCGCGCCGGCAGTGGCGAGGCCGGTGACGTTGCTCGCCGAACGGGCGACCGCGTCGTTGGCCGCCGCCCCGCCCTGGATGGCGAGCAGGTTGATCGGCTTGCCGCGGCGGAAGCCCGACGAGGCCAGCGGGGTCGAGGTGATCGGCCCGGCCGCTTCCGGTGCTACCTTGCCCTGCTCGACGCCGCCGCCGATCACGTCATGGCCGATCTCGCTGGGATCGACATGGGCGAGGTCGTGCCGGCCGAGATAGGAGATCGCCAGCTCGCGGAAGACGTAGTCGAGGATCGAGGTCGCGTTCTTGATCGACTGGTTGCCCTGCACGAAGCCCGAGGGCTCGAAGCGGGTGAAGGTGAAGGCCTCGACATACTCTTCCAGCGGCACGCCGTATTGCAGGCCGAGCGAGACCGCGATGGCGAAGTTGTTCATCATCGCCCGGAAGGCCGCGCCCTCCTTGTGCATGTCGATGAAGATCTCGCCGAGGCGCCCGTCGGAATACTCGCCGGTGTGGACATAGACCTTGTGGCCGCCGACCACCGCCTTCTGGATGTAGCCGGTGCGACGCGCCGGCATCTTCTCGCGGTCGCGCACCCGCTCGACCCGCTCGACAATGCGCTCGACGATCTTCTCGGCGATCTGGGTGGCGCGCGCCGCCATGGGCTGCTGGTGCAGCGTCTCGACCGCGTCGTCGGCGTCGTCGTCCTCATCGGCGATCAGGGCCGAGTTCAGCGGCTGCGACAGCTTGGAGCCGTCGCGGTAGAGCGCGTTCGCCTTCAGCGCCAGCTTCCAGGAGAGCAGATAGGCGCTCTTGCAATCCTCGACGGTGGCGTCGTTCGGCATGTTGATGGTCTTGGAGATCGCGCCCGAGATGAAGGGCTGCGCCGCCGCCATCATGCGGATATGGCTCTCGACCGAGAGATAGCGCTTGCCGATGCGCCCGCAGGGGTTGGCGCAGTCGAAGACGTTATAGTGCTCTTTCTTCAGGTGCGGCGCGCCTTCCAGCGTCATCGCCCCGCAGACATGGACGTTGGCGGCCTCGATCTCGGCCTTGGAGAAGCCGAGGAAAGGCAGCAGCTCGAACGACATGTCGTTGAGCTTCTCGGCCGGCACCTTCAGCGTGCCGGTGAGGAAGTCCTCACCCAGCGTCCACTTGTTGAAGACGAACTTGATGTCGAAGGCGCTCTTCAGCCCCTTCTCGACCGCCTCGATCTTCTCGTCGCTGAAGCCCTTGGCCCGCAGCGAGCCGGGGTTGATGCCGGGCGCCTGCTTCATCGAGCCATGGCCGACGGCATAAGCCTCGATCTCGGCGATATCCGCCTCGCGATAGCCGAGCGCCCGCAGGGCATCCGGAACCGCGCCGTTGATGATCTTGAAATAGCCGCCGCCGGCGAGCTTCTTGAACTTCACCAGCGCGAAATCGGGCTCGATGCCGGTGGTGTCGCAGTCCATGACCAGGCCGATCGTGCCGGTCGGCGCGATCACGGTCGACTGGGCGTTGCGGTAGCCGTGCTTCTCGCCGAGCGCCAGCGCCTCGTCCCAGCTCGCCTTGGCCCGCTCCGACACCGTCACCGAGGAGCCGCCGAGGCGCTCCAGCGTGGCATGGTCGAGCGGCACCGGCGTGACCTGCAAGGCCTCATAGCCTGAGGCCTGGCCATGGGCGGCGACGCGGTGGTTGCGGATGACGCGCAGCATGTGCTGGGCATTCTTCTTGTAGCCCGGGAACGGGCCGAGCTCGCCCGCCATCTCGGCCGAGGTCGCATAGGCGACGCCGGTCATGATCGCGGTCAGGCCGCCGGCAAGCGCCCTGCCCTCGTCCGAGTCGTAGCCGAGGCCCATGGTCATCAAGAGGCCGCCGATATTGGCGTAGCCAAGGCCGAGCGTGCGGTACTCATAGGAGAGCTCGGCGATCTCGCGGCTCGGGAACTGCGCCATCGTCACCGAGATCTCGAGCACGATGGTCCAGAGCCGGCAGAGATGCTCGTAACCGGCGACGTCGAAGGCCTTGGTCTGGCGATCGTAGAACTGCAGCAGGTTGGCCGAGGCCAGATTGCAGGCGGTGTCGTCGAGGAACATGTACTCCGAGCACGGGTTCGAGGCGCGGATGCGTCCCGAGGCCGGGCTGGTGTGCCAGTCGTTCATCGTGGTGTTGAAGTGCAGGCCGGGATCGGCCGAGGCCCAGGCGGCGTAGCCGATCTTCTCCCAGAGGTCGCGGGCCTTCAGGGTCTTGGTGACCTTGCCGGTGGTGCGGCCGATCAGGTTCCAGTCGCCATCGGTCTCGACAGCCCGCAGGAAGTCGTCGGTCAGCGAGACCGAGTTGTTCGAGTTCTGGCCGGAAACGGTGAGATAGGCTTCCGAATCCCAATCGGTGTCATAGGTGTCGAACTGGATCTCGGTGTAGCCCTGCTTGGCGAACTGGATGACCCGCTTGATGTAGTTGTCGGGCACCATCGCCTTGCGGGCGAGCTTGATCTCGCGCTTCAGCGCCGGGTTCTTCTCGGGGTCGAAGCAGGCATCGTCGGCGGCCTCACAGTTCACGCAGGCCTTCATCACGGCCTTCATCGCCTTCTGGACGGTCTTGGAGCCGGCGACCAGGGCCGCGACCTTCTGCTCCTCCTTCACCTTCCAGTCGATATAGGCCTCGATATCCGGATGGTCGGCGTCGACCACCACCATCTTGGCGGCACGGCGGGTGGTGCCGCCCGACTTGATCGCGCCGGCAGCGCGGTCACCGATCTTGAGGAAGGACATCAGGCCCGAGGAGCGGCCACCGCCGGCAAGCTTCTCGCCCTCGCCGCGCAGCATCGAAAAATTCGAGCCGGTGCCGGAGCCGTATTTGAACAGGCGCGCCTCACGGACCCACAGATCCATGATGCCGCCCTCATTGACGAGGTCGTCCTGCACGCCCTGGATGAAGCAGGCATGCGGCTGCGGGTGCTCGTAGCTCGACTTCGACTTCACCAGCTTGCCGGTCTTGAAGTCGACGTAGAAATGGCCCTGGCTCGGCCCGTCGATGCCATAGGCCCAGTGCAGGCCGGTGTTGAACCATTGCGGCGAGTTCGGCGCGACCATCTGCGAGGCCAGCATGAAGCGCAGCTCGTCATGGAAGGCGTGGGCATCCTCCTCGGAGGAGAAATAGCCGCCCTTCCAGCCCCAATAGGTCCAGCAGCCAGCGAGCCGGTCGAAGACCTGCTTGGATGAGATCTCGGAGCCGAAGCGCTTGTCTTCCGGCAGCTTGGCGAGGGCGACCTCGTCGGGAACCGAACGCCAGAGGAAGGACGGGACGTCGTTCTCCTCGACCTTCTTGAACGCGGCGGGGACGCCGGCCTTGCGGAAATACTTCTGCGCGAGCACGTCGCTCGCGACCTGCGACCAGGCCTCGGGCACCTCGATGCCCTCAAGCCGGAAGACGATCGAACCATCGGGATTGCGGATCTCGCTCACCGCCGAGCGGAACGGGATCGCTGAATAAGGCGACTGGCCGGCGGTGGTATGGCGGCGCTCGATGCGCATAAGCTTCGTCCCCAATGCTTGCCGCGGGCGTATCAGACGCTCCGCGCGGCCGGTTGATCACCGGCTCCTGATGTCATCCAACTCGGTTTGCTGCCCCTGGATCCCGCAGCGGTGTCACCCCACCGTCGAGCGTCCGGTTGCGACCAGGCGAAGCACGTACGTCGCCGTTCGCCGTGCCAAGCTGGCGCGCCGCGGTGATCATCCGACCCATCTGGGAACTCGTTTCGCGGGTCGAAAAAGGCGTCTCCGCCAACCGTCACGCGACCGTCAAAATTTAGTCCCGATTGGGTCGCGACGTCAAGGATTAGTGCAGGGCGATAGGTGTGGATACGACATCTTGTAGGAAGATGTGGATCATGGGGATAAGTTTCAAGGCACCCGCTAAGCCCAAGGAATCACATGCGGAATCGCAGCGCCGTTGCCAGCTTGCAACGATCCTTGCCGCTGTGAAATCCCTAAAATCCACCGGACCATGGTTAACGAAACGTCAATCGCAACCAGCGAACCCTACTAGTGGAAGCGCTCTCTGCAGCAGCCGCCACAAGTGCTTGAATCCGCGCGATGCTTGGCCGGCTGGCGCGTTCTGGAGAGCGGATCCAAGCCATCTCGAATCATGACCGAATCGTGGCGAGGGTCAGGGTGACGCTGCTGACGCGATTGGTCGGCCCTCTCGCCTAGCTGCAACGCCAGCTGGAGAGCCGCCATGACCGACACCGTCTTCGAACTGCGCCGCTACACCTTGAAGCCCGGAGCGCGCGAGGCCCTGATCGCGGTCTTCGACACCCATCTCGTCGAGACGCAGGAGGCGGTCGGGATGAAGGTCGTCTGCCAGTTCCGCGATCCCGCCGCTCCCGACCAGTTCGTCTGGTTCCGTGGCTTTGCTGACCAGGCGGCCCGAGCCCGCGCCCTCCCCGCCTTCTACGGTGGCCCGGTCTGGGCGGAGCACGGCCCGGCCGCCAACGAGACCATGCTGGAATGGCACGACGTGCTGATGCTGAGGCCAGCGACACCAGATTCGGGCTTTGTTGCGAATGGACGCGAACGACTACCGCCAGGCACGGCCGATCTCGAAGATAGCCATCCCTATCTCGTCGCCATCCACCATCTCGCACCAGACACGACCGACGACGCAGCTGCGCTTGCGGCGCAGGCGATCGCCGAGGTGGTGCGCTCCACCGGCGGCGAGGTCCTCGCCAGCCTGATCAGCGACCGCAGTGAGAACGGGTTCGCGCGCCTGCCCGTACGCGAGGGCGAATGCGTCGCGGTCACGCTCGTGCGGCCGGCCGTCGCGCAGGCGATCCCGGCGCTCGAAGCGGCCCTGCGCGAGATTGCCGTCGGCTCCGGCCGTACCCCGGACATCGCCCGCCTCATCCCGACGGCGCGCTCGCTGCTGCGCTGAGGTGTCCGTTCGCGAATTCGTCAGGGCGCGGCGAGACTGGTGTTTTTCGAGCATCGGAGCGGAGCGTACTTCAAGTACGTGAGCACCGAAGCGCAGAAAAATGCCAGGCGCAGCCCCGCCATCACGAATTCCCGACCGGACACTGGGCCGCACTGGACATCGCGCGCCCGCCTCTTCATAAGTCGCGCGACGGCCTATGGCCTGCGCGGACGCGAAGCGATGACCAAGACCCTGCTCCAGATCTTCACCTGGTGGAACGGCCAGACCATCGGCACGAGGTTCCACACCTGGCGCTTCGGCGAAAAGGTCGGCGAGGACGAGTTCGGCAACGTCTACTACCGCACCAAGGGCGGCAAGAAGGACAAGGCCCTCGGCGTCCAGCGCCGCTGGGTGGTTTATAACGGCCCGGTCGAGGCTTCTATGATCCCGGCCGGCTGGAACGGCTGGTTGCACCACACTGTCGACGTCGCTCCGTCCGAGGAGAAATACGTGGCTCGCGAGTGGCAGAAGCCGCACCAGCCGAACTACACCGGCACAGCGCTGGCCTATCGCCCGCCCGGCTCGACGCTGGGCGAGAACAAGACCCCGGCCGCAACCGGCGACTATCAGGCCTGGACGCCGGGCCGCTGAGACCAATCCGCATGTCAGGTTTCATCGCCCGGTAGCGCCCTGCGCTACCGGGTTTTTCGTAATGCAGACTTACGGAACCCTGCGCAGCCTCGCCGGTTGTCTCGCGCAGCCTGCTCGCCCGGGGGACCGATATGGATCAGGATCGCTCGGCTCCGGCCCGCGTGCCGCTCGACACGCTGAACTTCTTCCTCGCCGATGTCCGCGATGGCCTCGGCCCCTATCTCGCGATCTATCTGCTCACGGTGCAGCACTGGGACGAAGCTTCGATCGGCTTCACGCTCTCGGCGGCCGGCGTCGCTGGGATCGTCGCGCAGACGCCTGCGGGAGCGCTGATCGATGCGGTGCGCGCCAAGCGCGCCATGCTGATAGCTGCGGCGATTGCGATCACGGTGGCCTCGCTGGCCATACCGGTCTTTCCCAGCCTGATGCCGGTCGCGATCCTGCAGGCTGTCTCGGGCGTCGCCGGCGCGGTATTTCCTCCGGCGATAGCCGCCATCACGCTTGGCATCGTCGGGCCGAAAGCCTTCGCCAGACGGATCGGACGCAATGAAGCCTTCAATCATGCAGGCAACGCCACGGCAGCCCTTCTTGCCGGCGCCCTCGCCTATTGGCTCGGACCAGTCGCCGTCTTCTGGCTGATGGCGGCGATGGCGCTCGCCAGCATCGCCGCCACGCTGAGCGTTCCCGCAGAGCTGATCGACCATGATATCGCGCGTGGCCTCCACGACGTCCCGGACAACGGCCTCGCTGCCCGCCCCTCGGGTTTCCGCGTGCTGCTAGCCAATCCGCCGCTTCTGATCTTCGCCTGCTCCACCACGCTGTTCCATTTCGCCAACGCGGCAATGCTGCCGCTGGTCGGGCAGAAGCTGGCGCTGGCCAATCCCGATCTCGGCACCACGCTGATGTCGGCCTGTATCGTAGCAGCGCAATTGGTGATGGTTCCCGTCGCACTGATCGTGGGCGCGAACGCCGATCGCTGGGGCCGCAAGCCGATCTTTGCTATCGCGCTCGCGGTCCTCTGCCTGCGCGGGCTGCTTTATCCGCTTTCGGACGCGGTGCCCTGGCTCGTCGGCGTGCAGTTGCTTGACGGCGTCGGTGCCGGCATCTTCGGCGCGCTCTTTCCGCTCATCGTCGCCGATCTCACCGCCGGAACCGGCCATTTCAACGTCGCCCAGGGGGCGGTGGCCACCGCACAAGGCGTCGGCGGAGCCCTCAGCACGTCCGTCGCCGGAGCGATCGTCGTCAGCTACGGCTACAGTGCCGCCTTCGTCACTCTCGGGCTCGCGGCTGGCCTCGCATTGGCGCTACTGCTCCTGTTCATGCCTGAGCCCGCCAACCGCCGAGGCGGGCTCATGGCGGCTGCGCCGCCTGCCGGTCGGCCGTGAAGCGGATTGGGCCGCCCAGGCGAAATACGCCTGGCGTTCAACTCACTTCGCCGGCAACCGGGCCATGAAAGCGCGGATGTGCCCCGCGATCTCGCCAGAATGTGTCTCCAACGCGAAATGGCCGGCGTCGAACAGGTGCACCTCGGCGCCCGGAACCTGTTGCTTCAGATAGTCGACGCCCTGGAGCGTGAAGAACGGATCGCTCTTCCCCCAGACGATCAGCATCGGCGGCTGGCGCTCGGCGAGATAGCGCTGCCAGGCCGGATAGGCGGAAAAATTGCTCTGATAGTCGTGCAGCAGCCGCAGCTGGATCTCGCGATTGCCCGGCCGGTCCAGCCCGGCCTGATCCATCGTCCAGGCATCGGGCGAGAGCCGCTCGGCCCGCGTTGCGCCATGCGTGTACTGGAAGCGCGTCGTCTCCGGCTTCAGCAGATCGGCGAAGGGCTTCTCGGTCTCGGCGTTGCGTTCGCGCCAGAACGGGCCCATCGACGCGGTGATCTCCGGATTCCAAGCCTCGGCGTTGGCGACGGCGTTCTGCACGATCAGGCCGCGCACGCGCTCCGGCCGGCGCAACGCCAGGCGGAACCCGACCGGACCGCCATAATCCTGCAGATAGAGGACATAGCTCTTCAGCCCGATCCGGTCGACGAGCTCTTCCACCACATCGGCAAGGCGGTCGAAGCGATAATCGAACTCGGATGTCGATGGCGCAGCGCTGTGACCGAAGCCGGGATAGTCCGGCGCGATCACCCGGTATTGCCCGGCGAGGCGCGGAATCAGGTCGCGGAACATGTGCGAGGACGATGGGAAGCCATGCAGCAGCAGGAGCGCCGGCGCGTCCTGCGGCCCGGCCTCACGATAGAAGATCTCGGTACCGGCAATCTTGGCGGTGCGGAAATGGGTCGGAACGGGCTCGGCAGCGGCAACGGACGTCATGGCGAGAACTCCTGTGGCGACGGTGATGGCGGCAAGGCGGCGGAGGGAGCGGATCATTGCGGAGGCCGTAACCTCTGTTTCTATATTTTGACGGTGTCACTTGATTTGAAACCTGTCAACCGATAAATGAGAGGTTACAGACTAGATCGTCTGGCGAGGTACGACATGGCGGCTGCGACCGACACTTCCAGCGAGTTCCGCGACGGCTTTCCCTTCGTCGGAGGCGCGAACTGGCTTGATCTGCTCAACACCACGCCAGCAGGCGACACCGGCCCTCAGGAGCTGATCGACGGCCCCGAGCGCGCGCGCGCCTGGCTCACGGCAGCCGGGCTCGGCGATGCCGCCGGTGACGGAAACGAGGCGATGGCCGATCTGCGCGGCTTGCGCGAGGAATTGCGGGCTGTGTTCGCGCAGCTCGAAAGCGGGCAGCCGCTCCCCGATGCTGCCCTCGCGTCAATGAATCGCCGGATGGCCAACCTCACCGGCCGCCATGTCCTGCAGCGCGGGGAGAACGGGCCGACGCTTGGACTGGCGCTCGATCGCGCTGCCGCCGGCCCGGCCGCATTGATCGCGCTCGATCTTGCCCGCTTCGTCTGCGAGGCCGAGCCGGCGCGGCTGAAGCGCTGCGCCGCCGATCACTGCACGCTCGTCTTCTATGATCGCGGCCGCAACAACACCCGGCGCTGGTGCACGATGAGCCTGTGCGGCAACCGCGACAAGGTCGCTCGCTTCCGGGCCAAGCGCGCCGCGCGATAGGACGGCTCCGTCCTTCAGCCAGCTCCGCCAACAAAATCGACCAGCAGCTTGATGTTCAGCGCCGCGATCGTGAACGCGATCAGATAGGCGAAGGCGGAGAGCCAGCGCGGCGCGACGAGCTCGCCCATCTTGGCTCTGTCTGCGGTGAACATCACCAGCGGGAAGACTGCGAAGGAGAGCTGCAGCGAGAGCACGACCTGGGTCAGGATCAGGAGCCGCGCCGTGCCGGCGTCGCCGAACCAGATCGTCACCGCCGCCGCCGGCACGATCGCGATCGCCCGCGTGATCAGCCGGCGCAGCCAGGGCGGCAGCCTGATCTTCAGGAAGCCC
>JAESGM010000236.1_pt1 | contig 95295 bp, 112 predicted proteins | sample 9269721 | NCBI WGS metagenome assembly JAESGM01 (sample SAMN15720920, study PRJNA650825) | algae metagenome | isolation source: Komarekiella atlantica HA4396-MV6 and co-occurring heterotrophs from... | place: USA: Theobald House, Kauai, HI | collected 2009-07-29 | reverse complement strand
ACCATGGTGTTCGACTTGTTGATCGAGGCGGTGAGCTTGCGCAGCGCCTGGCTCATCAGCCGCGCCTGCAGGCCGGGCAGTGCATCGCCCATCTCGCCTTCGAGTTCGGCCTTCGGCACCAGCGCCGCAACCGAATCGACCACCAGCACGTCGACCGCGCCCGAGCGCACCAGCGTGTCGCAGATTTCCAGCGCCTGCTCGCCGGTGTCGGGCTGCGAAATCAGGAGTTCGTCGATGTTGACGCCGAGCTTGCGCGCATAAACCGGATCGAGCGCATGTTCGGCGTCGATGAATGCGCAGATACCGCCCTTCCGCTGCCCTTCCGCAACACAATGCAGCGCCAGCGTGGTCTTGCCGGACGATTCCGGCCCGTAGATTTCAACCACCCGCCCCTTCGGCAGCCCGCCGACGCCGAGCGCGATATCGAGCCCGAGCGAGCCCGTCGATACCGTCTCGATATCCATCGAGCGATCGTTCTTGCCCAGCTTCATCACCGAGCCCTTGCCGAACTGACGCTCGATCTGGGAGAGCGCGGCGGACAGGGCCTTGGTCTTATCCATGGAAGATCCTTCGACGATACGCAGGGCAGTGGCGGACATAATACGTGCTCCTTATGGCGGGGATTCGCGAGCGGGACAAACGGGCGGCGACAACAAAAAATTCGTACCACGTTTGTTCCATGTTCGCAATATGTTCTTTTCGCAGAACTAGGTACTTTCCCTAAAGTATCCGTAGTTCCCCCAGGTTGATTTTGGTCACACGCCAAACCTTTGCGAGCAGCGGCTTTCCTTGACACAAATCAAGCAAGCGACCGGAGCGAAGCTCACGCTCTCGGCCATGGCGCGGATCGATTGGCTGTTTGTACTGTCCGTGATCGCCACGTTGGCCCTGTCGGCTGGCGGGGTCAGCGTCCTGCTGTTCGCAATGTGACCGTAACACTACGGTATGAAGAACGAATGGTGGCCGCCCCATTCGGGTTATTTGACAAACTCAGCTTTTCCACTATTCGGATCGAGTGAATGATCGTGCAACCATTGCTGTGTTCGCCACTGTAAGCCTGCTTACCGTCCTGCTGGTTTTTCTCGCTCTATTTTGGCATTGAAACGATCCACGCGGCAGAGCGAAATCCTTGGTAGCCAAGCCCCGATTCCCAGGAACCGCTCCCTCGCCCTCGCGTTAATTTTCATCACCGCGCGGTCGTCGGGTTTCCATCGGTGATGAGAACGCCAATTGCGCTCCCGCCCTTACTCGAACGGCAGGGATAAGCGTATGGAACGGCGCCGCCGCTTCAAGCAGACCGATCCGCTCGATAAACGTCTTTCGCAGGAAGCTGAACGTCTGCGCAGGGAGGCCCGCGACGCGCCGCCCGGCGCGGAGCGTGAGCAGCTCGTCCGCAAGGCGCGGCAGGCCGAAACAGCCGCTCGCATGAGCGAATGGTTGAACTCTCCCGGTCTGAAGGCGCCAACCTGACAAAGGGGCCGCCTCCATTGGTGGCCATCCTTCTCTCGTCGCCTTTATTCCTCGGCCATATGCTTCCGCTCGCACCACCGTTGCCGCGGCTGTGACCACTCGTTGGCGGCCTCGCGACAGCCCTGTCGCGGGACATTTTCTTTGTCAGTTCCAGTCCAGTAACGGTCGCATTCGCAACAGAATTTGGCTCAGGTTCCACCCGAGGGTTCCATTGTTGAATATCCGGTAATACATCGAGTTTTGAACATGCGTACCCTCGGAATTTCCGCGCTGGTTCTGGCAGTGGGCCTCGGCGCACTGTCGATCGTCTTCGTTGGGCTGGCTTACGACAATGGATGGTCCGGCGGCTCGACCTGTACGGTGGCTGAAAGCCTTTGCCGCCGTCCCTCATTGATGGCCATACCCGTGTTGGCGACGATGGCATGGGGCCTGATGTTGATGATGCTGACCGAAAGGTAACGAGGCACTGCGATAGGCATGGCATCGATCCGCTGTCGCCAGTTTCGTCGTGCTGTATTTCGCTGTCAGGCTATTATCGTCCGCCGTACACTTGGTCGCCAGAAATAGCGAGGCCGCCGCAAGCGGTCGGTCTCTTTCGTTTTCTCAGAGCCTTCATCCGCATTGATCGCTTCGCCCGGCATGCTGCTGGATGCCATCGGAAAATTGCGGGCGGTTCCACCGTATGGCCGGTTTGCCCCGCGTGCACTTTGGCGCTTTTCCCTGGAACGGATTCTGAGTTGCTGCGTCATCGCATTGGGTGACGTGTAGTTAGGGACCAAATAGTGCCGGGTAAAAAGTATCTAACGGAACAAGCGGCGACACTGCTCAGATTTGCGAAGGCGACGACGGATCCCGACATTGCCGCAGGCTATCTCGCCAAGGCCGCCGACCTGTCGGCCAGAAGCGAAGCGGCGCCGGATGCCAGCCCCAAGGCGCCGGATGTGGAGCAGCCGGAAGGCTAGCTCTCGCGATGAGGCCGCCTCGCCATCGGCGGCCTCATCGTTTGATGGTCGGCTGAACATCCCTACAATTTTAAGTGTGCTTGCGGCTTCGGCTGAACGGCTCGTCAATAAGGCCGCGGTATGAGCTTCCGCATGCAACAGCTCAGCTACATGACAAACCAGCCCATCCCGCGTCATCTCGTCGCCAGCCTCTCGCCGCTCAATCGACAGCCGGAACCGGCGAGGCCCTCCGAGCCGGTGAGGCCGGACGGATCGTCGCGAACCCAGACCCCGTCGCGGCAGCCACTGCCCACCCGTTCGCAGTAGCGGCCGCGGCGCGCGGTAGACCGGCCGTCGCACGCGCAGCCCGAACGACCCCGCCGCAGGGGCAGTGCAGCGGGGCCGCCGATGACGGGGGAAAATCCGGAGAAGACCACCCCGCCCTCGGTAAGCAGATACGTCTGCCGCGACACGCCGTTTCAGCGCCCAATCCGTGCTTTCAGAAATTCGCGGCGAGCCGTTGAACCTTTTGCATCCAGCCCAGACTTATTCTTGCCTGGGACATTGCATCACTCGGGGAATAGGCCTGCGCCGCCAAGCGAGCATACTCCGCTTGAGCGGCGCAGCGCTTTTTTCGGCGATCCCCGAAATCAGGCCGCGCCGAGCATCGGGCGCGCCCTGCCCACCCCGTCCGTCTGAAAAGCGCACTATTGAACAAAGGAACCTTTCGGTTCCGTCCCGGTTATGGCCAAAACCTGCCCCCGCGCCAGATCAGCGCGGGACTACCGCTCCAATACGCATTTTTTCTGACTACAATCTTAAGTGACAGAGTCCGACCCGGGTTCGGCTGGCGGTTGCGAGATTGTTGGCATGATTCACAAGGGCGTCGAATTCACCGTGACAGCGGCCTCCCCGGGCATCTGGAAATGGCAGTTTCGTATTGGCGACAGGGTCGTCTGCGGCAAGACCGAAGCCAGGCTGCAGTTGCTTGCCATCCGACGGGTCCAGCTTCGCATCGATCGAGAGCTGAAAAAAACGGCGCGCGAATAGGTCGTCGGGTCTGACTGCCTTTTGCCGCTCTAGCTAATCCGCACTCCCCAGCCGCCGCATCGTGAATTCGACCTCGCCGCCGGGCAGTTCGCGCCAGCTTTCCACCGCGCTCATGTAAGCCGCCTTGGGATAGCGGTCGAGGAAGTCGCGGGCTCTCGCCCTCGCCTTGTCGCGCGGCAGCCTAAAGGTCTCACGCAAATAGCCGTCGTCCGGCTTGCGCCGGCCGGCCATCCGGCTCGCAAGATCGCGCGGACGCAGGACCACGTCGTTACTCCAGACCACATGACGACAGGATAATTATAGTAGCGGCGGCGTACGAATCCTACCCGCCGCCATGCCCCCTCCTTGCCCTACTGGTTGCTGCTTCCGGTCCTGGTCTTCTGCCTGGCGGGCGCTGCGGCCTTGGGGCTATCGTTGCTGCGCACGGTACCCCACGGATCGGAAGAGGCCTTGGCGTCGGGAATCTTCTTGAGAGAATCCTTGTAAGCCTTGTCCCTGACCGCATCCTGCTCCTTTTCCTCCGGTGTCTTGGACTGGAGGTCCGGCATCATGTTGATATTCGGCATCTGTGCGTAGGCCGGCGCCGTCAACAACACAATCACCGCAGCCGCGCTCAGCATTCTCATGACGTTCTCCTTCGGGACGCTCGACTTTTGCATTTTCGCAAGGATATCACCGGACAAACCACGCGGCCAAGCGCACAGATCCTAACCTTTCGGGCGACGCATGTGAACGCGCCTCGATACGGCCGGACCTGCATGATTTCGCGGTTGCGTCCAATCGTCCCATCAGCTTCGCATTTCGTGAAGCCGCGTTCGCGCCGGTGTTCCCTTCGCAGCAATGGCCACTACAATGCGCCGACAACAGCAGGCGAGGAACCGGCGTCCATGCAACAACAGCCCCAAGCCGAATTCGGCGTCGCGGACGCAAGACGCGTGCTTGGCGAAGTATTTGCGCCATGGGTGATGGATCTCAATCTGTCGATCGAGGGTTTTGATTCCACCCCTCCCGGCGACGCCGATTGGCAGCCCGGCGCGATCCTGCGGATGCCGTTCTCCGAGCGGCTGTGCCGCAACGGCGGCACCGTCTCCGGCCAGGCCCTGATGGCCTTTGCCGATACCGCGATGGTGATCGCCAACCTCGCCGCCAACCGCGGCTATCGTCCGATGACGACGGTGGACCAGACCACGCATTTCATGCGCGCCGTCACCGCCTCCGACGTGCTGGCCGATGCGCGCGTGGTGCGGCTCGGGCGCACCATGAGCTTCGGCCGCGTCACGCTTCTTGGCGCCGCCGACAACAAGCCGGTAGCGATGGTCTCGAGCGCGTTCGCGATGCTGTAAGCGAAGCGCGGCGCTGCAGGGCGGATTGGCGCACGCGCAACCCGCCTGCCAGGCGCAGTGGTAAACGAAACCTCAACCGCTACACAACCGTGGCCACTATTGAATTTAATTGTCCGTAATTCGGTCGCGGTACGAAAGGCATCTCACGACCTTTCGGATACACGGCGATGGAACGGCGAACGGCACAGAGACACAGGGTCCTCAAGCGGGGCACGCTTGCGTTCAGGAGCGGCGGCAGCGCCGATTGCACCGTACGCAACATCTCGTCGAATGGTGCGCGGATCGAGATAGAGAATCCGGTCGGCCTGCCGCAAAGTTTCACGCTCGTGGTCGCTTCCGCCCATATCATGCGTCATTGCCATCCGGTCTGGATCGACAAGCAGCAGATGGGCGTAGCGTTCGATTAGCTCGCGGGCTTCGTAGCAACAGCGCAGTTGCTTCGCTTCACGCGCAACAACGAAGTTGCATCTCCGGTGCGACATATCAACACGACGGGCAAATCAGTCGAAAGCCGTCCATCCCTCCACACAAAAATATTCCGCTCGTGCCGTCGGGCAAATCAGTGATTGAATCCGCGCGTCTCACCCGATGAGAGGGGCGTGCGCACGTCACGAACGCGCGGTGAGATGCGGTGGACGCAGATTGCGCGCAAGACGAATGCGCATGAAGCGTACGGCGAAGTCGTGTGGTCCTGACGTCGCGGTGCTGGCGTCAAGTTCGCGGAAGCAAGATTCCGCGGGTGACAGTGGCAAAAGAGCCGTTCACTGGGGAGAGCACGAAGTAAGTCGTAAAGCCACTGCGCAGGGAAGGCCGGGATGCTCCCGCTGAATCTGTATGCTCGTGTGCGCGTCTTCATGTGCGCAACTGCACACGAGACCGCGGGTGCAGCGCGCACCCGGTCTTCCCTGCGCCCTCGATTCGAGAGAGGGCCAACGAAATGCAAACCTCGGGCGCGATGCGTCGCGAGAACGTAGCCTCACATGCAGTTGTCATCCCCGCCTTGTGCGCAATTGCGCACTGGGGCGGGGATCCAGTATTCCTGAGGCAGCAGTGATTGAACCGACAGGCCGCGGCGTACTGGATCGTCCGATCAAGCCGGACGATGACAGCATTTGTGGACACTTACACCCCATGCGCCCTGCTCCGCCACCAGCGCCGCACCAGGGCCGCCATCATCAAGGCCACGAGCCCGGCCACCACTGCCCCGCCGATAAAGCGCCCACCGGGCCGATCGATGGTGCGCGACCACAGCGAGGGGGAATCGCCCGGCCGCGCGAGCCGGAACGCCACCACGCTATCGCCGATCGTCGTACCCGACTCCGAGTGGCCGCCGGCGCCGATCGCGACATATTGCTCGCCCTTCCACATGTACGTCATCGGATTGGCGACGCCGGGCACCGGCAGCCGTCCCTGCCACAGTTCCTGCCCCGACTTGGCGTCGAAGGCGCGCAGGTAAGCGTCCAGCGCGCCGGAGAAAGCGAGGCCGCCGGCCGTGATCGCAACGCCATTGACGAGCGGCGTCCCCCACGAGAAGGCGATGCCAAGCGGCGCGCGATCCTCCGTGGTGCCGACCCGCGAGCGCCAGAGAATTTTGCCGGCCTTCAGGTCGACCGCGACCAACTCGCCCCATGGCGGCCTGTTGCACAGCAGACCCAACGGCGACACCGCAACCGCGCGCGTCATCGCGAACGGCGCGCCCTGCTGCCGTCCGAAATCGTGACCGGGCGGCGGGTTGAACCCCTCGGCCACGGTAGCGCGCGGCAGCAGCTTGACGATGTGAACCGCGCGCGAGGTGTTGGCATAGAGGATCTGGTTGACGGGATCGAACGCGGCCCCGCCCCAGTTCACACCGCCGCCGGTCATCGGATACACTACGGTGCCTTGCGTCGACGGCGGCGTGTAGAGGCCCTCGTTGCGTGCCGAAGCAATCTGTTCGCGGCAGATCCCGCTATCGCGGAATGGAATCACGCCGAACACGTCGTCGGCCGAAATCCGTTGCGGCAGCAGCGCCGGCACGTGGGTCGGAAACGGCTGCGTCGGCGACAGCACTTCCCCCTCGGCACCGCCCTGCGGAACGCTGCGTTCCTCCACCGGCCAAACCGGCTTGCCGGTGTCGCGGTCGAGCACGAACACAAAACCCTGCTTGGTCGGCTGGATAACGACATCGCGCTCACCCCCGCCGGTGTCGATGCGCGCCAGCGTCGGCTGCGCCGCCAGGTCGTAATCCCAGACGTCGTGGTGCACGGTCTGATACGACCAGAGGAGTTCGCCAGTCTCGGCGCGCAAGGCCACCACCGAATTGGCATGCTCGTTGTTGCCGGGCCGCTTGCCGCCCCAGAAGTCGGGGCTCGGCGAGGATGTCGGCAGGAACACCAGGCCGCGTTCGTCGTCCACCGACATCGGCGCCCAGACATTGGCGTGACCGGCGACGACGCCATCATGCACAAGCGGATCAAAACTCCAGCGCGACTGCCCCGTGCGCGCATCGAACGCGCGCACCGTCCCGGGCGGCGCCTCGACGCGACGGTTGTCCGCGATTGCGGAGCCGATGATGACGGTGTCTCGCGCGACGATTGGCGGCGACGTGATCTGGAATTCGCCAGGCCAATCCAGCGGCATGCCGGTATCGATCCTGACTTCGCCATTGGCGCCGAAATCGGCGCAGGGAATGCCGGTCCTCGCATCGAGCGCGATCACGCGCGCGTCGTTGGTGCCCGTGAAGATACGCGCGCGGCAAGCGGCCGTCGCAACGGCCTTGTCGTCGACCCAATAGGCCACGCCGCGGCAATTGTAGCGGTTGGCCGGGCGTTGATTAGTCGGGATTTTCGGATCGAACCGCCACTTCTGCGCACCGCTGCCGGGATCGAGCGCGATGACCTCGTTGAACGGCGAGCAGAAGATCAGGCTGTCTTCGACCAGCAGCGGCGTGGCCTGAAACTTCGTCCGCCTCATGATCTCGGGCGCGCGACGGTCCAGATCGCCGGTGCGAAACTCCCAGGCGCGGACGAGACTATCGACATTGCCCGGCGTGATCTGGGTGAGCGGCGAAAACCGCGATCCGCCGCGATCGCCGCCCCAGTGCTCCCACGCGAATGCGTGGGGCTGGATACCGGGAAAGAGGATACCGATGAGGAAGGCAAGCAGACCAGACCGAATTCGCATCATGACCCCGCAAGCGAAGCGCAACGCTTGCGGGATCGATTACGCGATTACAGCCTCAGTATCTACCCCGGCCGCCATAGCTGCCGCCGCCGTAGCCACCACCGCCATAGTTGCCGCCACCGTACCTGCCACCACCGCCGATACCGATGCCGATGCCAATGCCAACCGGCGGAGGCGGTGCCGGCTGGTAAACCACGACCGGGGGCGGACGGCGAACCACGACCACCTCATCCTCGGGCTCGGGAGTCACGCGCCGCGGCGGCTTGCGATCGGTCCGCTTCGGCGGCACGGGATCGACGCGCTTGATGACCGGCGGCACATTGACCTTCTTGATCGCCGGCGACGGCGGCTGCGTGTTGCAGGGACAGGTCGGCGCGGCGAGCGCGACGGTCTGCGGTACGGAAGCCGGGCCGGTAGCGGCGACAACCGGCGGCGCGAAGTCGGGACGGTTGCGCAGCCGCTCTTCGAGCTTGCGCGCGGTCGCGGTGAGATCGCTGTTGGGATATTTCGCCAGGAACGCGCGATAGCCGGCCGACGTATTGAGGAGCACGGCGTTGTTCCACGCCACCATGCGGAGATGGCGATCGAGCCACTCGCGCGCCAGCTTCCCGAGCGGCGTCTGTGCATACAGGCCAGCAAAAGCCTCGTAGGCTTCGTCGGTGCCGTCGGCCACGATGATCTCGTTGGCCGCCTCGACCGGCTTGCCCTTCAGGTCGCGCGTCCACTCGGCGACCGACTTCTTGGCAGGCGCGGCCGGCTTCGGCCCCGCGACCGACGGACCGGAGAACCTGAAGTCCTCGGTGAGCGAAGAACTGTCCCACGGCGTCTGACGACCTTCGGTGACCTTGTTCACGGCAAGGCGCACACGCTTGAAGGTTTCCTCGATCGGGATGCCGGATTCCTTGCCGGCCGTAAGCAGCGCCGTCGTGTACGGGCTGTTCGAGCCGGTACCGTCTTCCGCCACCGCGCCCGGCGAGGTCGAGAACGACAGGAATGTGCCGGGGGAGCCGACCTTGGCATCGACGATCGCAAGTCCGCCGCCGGTGGTCTTGTTGATGTCAGGGAACGGATTGTTGCGGCAGGCGTCGAGCATCAGGATGCGCATCTTGCTCGGCACCGACGCCAGCGTGTTCAGGATGTCGTTGAGCCGCACCGCCTGCAGCGGAATGTCCGCTTCGCGTTTCACGTCGATGTCGACCGGAACAAGATAGTTCTCACCGTCGATCTGCAGGCCGTGGCCGGCGTAAAATACGAGAGCAACCGTATCGGCGCCCTTCGCTGCCACCTTGCCGGCGAATTCGCTGACCTTCTCCCGCATCTGGCCTTGCGACAGATCGGAAGCCGTCGACACTTCGAAGCCGGAATCGGTGAGCAATTGTGTCACCGCCCTGGCGTCATTGGCCGGATTGGGCAGCGCCGGCACCGAACGGTAGGCGGATTGTCCAATCACCAGAGCGAGGCGATTTTCCGCGAACGCGGACTGCGCGCCGAGGAGGACCGCACCTGAAATCATCAACTTGAGCATAGCGCGACGGAACATTGCAGGCACCTCCAGCGGCGTTTGCAGGGTACAGATTGGTCACATCCTTCGAGCAGCAGGTTCAATCCGCGGCGCCATGTGGGGCGTGACATCGACTGAAATCAACGACGTTTATGCCGCAGGTCGGAATCGGCCTCGGTGATGCAAGTCACAATCCTGGGATTGTTAATCATGCAACATATCCAGTTCCGCGAGTGGCCGCTCCGAGGTAAAATGCGCTCGGATGCGGCGGATCGGAATTCATATGGCGCTGATGGCGGGCGCGGCGCTGATGCTTGCGGGGTGCGGCTTCGCCGACATCCGCTCGCCGGTGCCGGAGTTCATGCGCGCCAAGGCGCCCGAGCCGCCGCCTCTCGCAGCGCCGCCCGACGTCAAGACGATGCTGAGAGAGAAGCTGGACGCGGTATTCATGCAGACCGCGCGTCCGATGCAGGTACGCGTCTCCGAGCCACGCCCCAATCTGCGTGGACCGGGCTGGACTGCATGCGTCAAGGCCGAAGTGATTTCCGTCATCGGCAAGCCGCTGGGCGTGCAGATCTATCGCATCGAGATTTCCGATGGCGTGATCTCGGACCGCCGCCAGGTCGAAGCCGACGACACCTGCTTTGGCGAGAACTACGAGCCGATATAGCGCCTGAGCCGGCAACGACAGCGCAAGGCTCTCGCCTGATGTCACTGGCAGCGCGTCTGCGTCCGGACCGGGCAGAGTTTCAAGGCACTCGTCAGCGAGAACAGCACCCGTGCGCCGCGGCCGGGATTGTCGGGCGCGCGATAGCTGAGCGGCGCGGCCGCGCCGATGTCGGCTTGCAGGCCTTCTGTCAGGAAGAACCTGACGCCGCCGCCCGCCGAGGTGAGCGAAAGGCCATCGCTCGGCCGGTAACCGTCGTTCCAGGCGAGGCCGGTGTCGACAAAGCCGTAGAACTGATAGCCGCTCAGATATTGAGAGTTCGCCTTTTGGTCGAAGCGCAATTCGACCGTCCCGGCGATCCCGTTATCGCCGCTGATCTCGGCGCTGCCGTAGCCGCGCCCGAACGCCAGGCCGCCGAGATAGAATTGCTGCGAGGTGAAGAGCGGGCCGGACGCCGTCTGACCGGCGGAAGCCAGCTTCAGCGACCATGCATCCGAGAGCGTCTGGTAGCGCGTGTACCAGAAATTCAGCACCGAGAATTTGCCGGACGCGCCATCGTGCGACAGATAATCATCGCCGCGATGCGAGGCGCCGAGAATGTCGATGCCCTGGCGATAGTTCACCGTCAGGAAGTTGTTGCCGCCGAGATTGTCCTGCAGCCGGTAGTCGGACGTCAGGCTCAGGGTGCGGATATGATCGGCGTAGATCGGCCCGAACACATCGTTCTCATAGACGTTGCTGAAGCCGGCGGCGGCCGTGAGGACCAGGCTGGACTTCTGCGATTGCACGGGCGCAACGCTGCCGCGGATTTCGAACCATTCGGTCTTGATGGTATCGCCGAAGAGACGCCTGTAGTCGCCGGGCCGGACCTCGCTGTAGAAGCCCGACGCGCCGATGCGGGCGCCGTCGGTGCCGACAGGCACGTCGTAGGCCATGCGTCCGAACGCGAGCTGTCGCGGATCGCCGGGCGTGGTCGCAAGATTGACCACCAGGGAATCGCCGGGCGCGAGTATGGAATTGAACGCCGCCGTCCCGTAACTCTGCCACGGTCCGACCGACGCGGATCCGAAATTGTCGACGCCGACCGAACTGAACAGGTGCCAGGTCTTCAGCGAAACGATCAGGCGGAAATGTCCGCTCGCGGCGCCGATCTCCTCGATCGCGGTGTCCTCGATGCGCACGCCGGGCCGGCCATTGATCAGGAGCAATTGCCGCTCGAGCGTGGAGAGCTTCGAGGGCCGTTCGACGACTACAACATCGAGCATCGGCCGGATGCCGAACTGTTCGGCGCCATCGCCCTTCAACGCCACTTCAGTGATGCTGCCCTCGATGACCTGCAGGTGAACCCGACCATTCTGGATGTCCTGCGGCGGAACGATCGCGCGGCTGAGGTGAAACCCTGCGTCGCGATAGACGTCGCCGACCGCGGCGGAAATCGCAGCCAGGTCGGCCTGCGACACCTTTTTCCCGACATAGGGTTGATAAGCCGTAACCAGGCGGTCTTGCGGTATTGCGGCAGCGCCGGTGATGGAAACGCTCCGCAGCACGAACATCGGCCTGGAGTCGCCCTGCCCGGCCGGTTGCGTGAGTTGCGGCATCGGCAATCGCGGCCGTCGGGCCGACGACTGGGCCGATTGCTGGTCCTCAAATCGCCTTTCGGTCTGCAGCGGTGCGTAGCCGGGCTGGTTCGCCGGTTGCGCCTGCGCCGGAAAACAGAGGATTGCCCCCCAAAAGCCGAGCGCGGCCGTGATTAGCCGGTACCCGATCAAAGGTGAGCATGCGCACCTCCGTAGATCTACGGAGGCCGATCGCCCCGCGCGTGTGGGTCCCCTAGCCATATGATTTTCAATAGAATTTTATGGTCAATGAATGGTTAATCCGCACCCCGCAGGATGCGGGACCCACTCACGCAATGTTGAAACATTTCCAATAGCCTTCGGGACAAACCGGCAATCGGAGCGTCTCATGCGTGCAATCCACCGCGTCTCGGGAATACTCACGGCAGCGTTCATCCTGGCGACCGCCCCCGCCGCTCTCGCTGCCGACGGTGACAACTGGATCGTCGGCAAATCGTCGGGCGAGGTCTGGCTCACCAGCACCGGCGTGCAGCAGGCCTCGGTGAAGCATGAAGATCTCGTGCAGCCGGGCGATACCATCCGCACCGGCCGTACCGGACGTGTACTCCTCAGGCGCGGCGAAGAGACCATCCTCGTGTCGCCGAATTCGGTGGTCGGCGTACCCGCCAAGAAGCAGGAAGGGCTGTCGACGACAATCGTGCAGCAGGCCGGCTCGATCCTGCTCGAGGTCGAAAAGCGCAACGTCCAGCATTTCGAGGTCGAGACGCCGTATCTCGCCGCCGTGGTGAAGGGCACGCAGTTTCGCGTCACCATCGCCGCCGGCAAGACCAGCGTCGACGTGATCCGTGGCCAGGTCCAGGTCGCCGATTTCAAGACCGGCCAGATCGCCCAGGTGATGGCCGGTCAACATGCGACCGCCTTCGCGAATGGCAAGGCCGGCCTGTCGCTGGGCGGCAAGGGCACGTTCAGCCCGATCGAGCAAGGCAAACCGCGCGCGCCTTCCGTTCAGCAAGTTCCAGTGCAGCGCGCAGGCCTCCCCGCGCCGCGCGACGGCAACGATCGAGCGAGCGCCCAATCGTCGCGGCAGGCGGGCGCACATCCCGCAGGACATGGCGTCACACGCATCTCGTCGGCGATCGGCGAAGTCCGCCTGAACGTCCACCGCGCCACGCACGGTCTCGCCCGCGACAACGCGGTGGCGCATGGCAGGGCGCGGAATGCAGCCAGCAACAAGGCCACGGTCTGGGGTTCATCCGGCCCCGGCGACAATCAGGCCCTCTCGAACAACGGCCAGGGTAACGGCAACAACAATGCCGCGAACTCAAGCAGCGCAGCCACTTCGGGCGTCAGCAGCACGATCGCAGCCGTCAGCGGCTCAGACGGCGGCAGCAATGGCAACAATGGCAACAATGGCAATCATGGAAACGGCAATAACGGAAACGGCAACGGCAACGGCAACGCGAACGGAAACAACGGCAACGGAAATGGAAACGGCGCCAATGGCAATGGCCGCGGCCACGCCTACGGACGCTACAAATAGCTAGTCGAAATCAACCGCGCAGGACCGTGGTCTGGCAGGCCCGACAACGAGACAAAACACCAGAATGGTGCTCCCTTGAAACGATATCGTCCGCATCTGTTCGTGATGGTCGCGCTGGCAATCATTTTGTCAGGCGGCTGGCATGGCGCGCTTCGCCATGCCCTGGCCGATCTGCGGTTCGCCTGGCAGTCGCGGCAGGCCAGCGGCGAAATCGTGGTCGTCGCGATCGACGCCCAGTCCATCGACAGGATCGGCGTCTGGCCCTGGCCGCGGCCGCTGTACGCCGAATTGCTCCGGCAGTTCCAGAAGGCGGGCGCGCACGACATCGCGCTCGATGTCGACTTCTCCACGCCATCAGACGCAGCGTCCGACCGCAACTTCGCGGATGCGCTGGAGAGCGCCGGCGGATCGGTGGTGCTGCCTTCCTTCCAGCAGCCCCGCACCGACCGGACGACCCTTCACGTCAATCGTCCCCTGAAGCAATTCTCCGAGCACTCGTGGCCCGCGGTCGTCAATGTCGAGGTCGGGCCCGACGGCCTGGTTCGCCGTTACCCGTTCGGTGAGAAACTGAACGGTGAGTTCGTACCCTCGATGGCCGCCGTGCTCTCAGGGCAATACGCCGACAAGCGCTCGCCCTTCCTGATCGATTTCAGCATCCGGACCGCCGACATACCGAAGGTATCGTTTATCGACGTGCTGCGCGGCGACGAAGCGACGCTGCAAAAACTGCGCGGCAAGAAGGTCATCGTCGGCGGCACCGCCCTCGAACTGGGTGATCGCTTCAGCGTACCGAACGGCGTGATCCTGTCAGGCCCCGTTCTGCAAACGCTGGCGGCGGAATCGCTGCTGCAGAACCGCGCCCTGCAATGGACTTCACCTGTCGTCACGCTGGCGGGGCTGGTCCTGCTCGGATTGATCATGCTGCTCACGTGGCGTCGTCTCTCCGCTGGTAGACGCGTGGCGATGCTCGCCGTGTTGGCGGTCGGCATCGAGGCCACAGCCTGCCTGCTACAGGCGGTATTCCCGCTTATCCTCGACACGTCGCTGCTCCACATCGCCATCATCGTCTACATCGTAGCCATCGCGCTCGACGAGATCGACATCAGGGATCTGCTGGGGCGGGTCGCCGAGAACCGGTTTCAGCGCGTGGCGATGTCGCTTGGCGACGGCCTGGTCTGCACCGATTCCAATTACCTGATCACGGTATGGAATCCCGGCGCGACGGCGATATTCGGCTATCTGCCGGAGGAGATGATCGGCCGGGCGTTCGACGAGATTTGCGCCCGCGATGAAGCCGCCGCCACGCCTTCGTTCTCGATCAGAGACGTCGCACAGCTCACCGCCGGAACGCTGGTCGAATTCAACGGACGCCGCCGCAACGGCGAAGAGTTTCCGGTCGAGGCCAGCTTCTCCCGCTGGCAAGGCACCGACGGCATCCAGTTCGGTGCGATCCTGCGCGACATCTCCGTGCGCAAGCGCGAAGCCGAGCGAATTCGCTACCTGGCGGAGCACGATACGCTGACGGGCCTCATCAACCGCAATACACTTCATGCCGGATTGGCCACGATGATCTCGCGCGCCGAAGAAGACGGACGCGAGGTGGCGCTGTTGGTGATCGGCCTGGAGGGCTTCCAGCAGATCAACCACATGCTGGGCCACGCCAGCGGCGATCTCGTGCTGCGCGCCATTTCAGAAAGGCTGACGAAGGCAATTCCGGCAGCGGGGATGGTCGCGCGACTGAGCGGCGACGAGTTCGCGATCGCGGTTCGGACAACCGATATCGACGAAGACGTCAGCCGCTTCGCCGACCAGATCGGCGCCAGCTTCAACGCGCCGCTGCTGGCCGGCAACCGCGAGCATCGCGTCAGGGTCAGTATCGGCGCCGCCGTTTTTCCGGATGGCGGCCGTAGCGCGGATGAACTCCTGAGCAATTCCCATATGGCGCTGAGCCGCGCCAGGGCCACCAGGCGCGGCGGCTATGTGATGTTCGAGGACGCCATCCGTCGCGAACTTGAAACCCGCCTCACGCTGGAAGCGGAACTGGCGCAGGCTGCGGAACGCGGCGAGTTCGAATTGTTCTACCAGCCGCAACTGCATCTGGCCGACAGCCGCCTGATCGGCGCCGAAGCGCTGATCCGCTGGCGTCACCCCCTCCGCGGCCTGGTCTCGCCCGGGGCGTTCATGCCCGTGGTCAACACCTCCCCGATTTCCGAACGGATCGCCGAATGGGTTCTGCAGACCGCCTGCGCCAAGGCCGCCGCCTGGGAACGTGCCGGTCACAAGCTGCGGATCGGCGTCAATCTTTCGCCCTCGCAATTCCGCTCGGGCGACCTTGCCGCTTCGGTCGCGCAGGCGCTGATGCGGACCGGTCTAAGTCCGACCAGCCTCGAACTTGAGGTCACCGAAGACATCCTGCTGCACGACGAACAGGCCGCGCTGAACACCTTCCTGAAGATTCAGGAACTCGGCGTCCGCATCGTATTCGACGATTTCGGCACCGGCTTTGCCAGCCTCAGCTATCTGAAGAAATTCCCGCTGGACGGCCTGAAGATCGACAGTTCCTTCGTGTTCGGCCTGCTGGCCAATCCCGACGACGCGGCAATCGTCAGTTCGACCATCGGGCTTTCCAGGCAATTGGGCCTCTCGGTCATCGCCGAAGGCATCGAGAACCGCGCCACCGCGGACTTCCTCGTCGGCATGGGCTGCGAGGAAGGCCAGGGCTATTTCTTCGGACGACCCATGCCGGCTGACGAATTCGAAGCCAAATTCCTCACCGAGGCGGCCGCCGAGGTGGCCTGACGGCGGTCGGCGCCCTCGTATGGTGGACGACCGGTTAACGCGACCATTCAAATCAATGGATGGCACGATCCGTATTTTCCACTTCTCTCGCCTAACATCGCACCGTGAACGCGATGAAAGCAGGCAACGCCCGCAGGCGTCGGCGGCGAATAAATCGCGAATGGGGATACGGGGAAGTGGTCGATATTGCTGAAGCAGCGGTAGTCCGTCCTGCATCGAACAAGGATGCCAAGCGAGCATCTGCGCCGGCCGCGAATGTGAACCGCGGTCTGACGCCGCTCGCCGATATTTCCGCGCCCGCATGGCGCGCGCTTTCCGAGCGTAGCATCGAGCCTAACGGCTATTATCTCGCGGATTGGGAGCTGGCGGTAAACGCAACCGCACGGGGCCGAACCGGCGCATCGGTCCTCTGCGCGTGGAGCGATGTTTCGAAACTGATCGGGCTCATGCCGGTCATTTCGATGTGGCGTGCCTACAAGATCCCGCTGCCTGTGCTCGTCAGCGCCGATCCCTATGGCACGCTTTGCACCCCCCTGCTCGATCACGACGCGGCGGAGGATGCTGTCGCAAGCATTCTGCAGCAGGCCCGACAGGCGGGCGCCCACGCGCTGATGCTGCGCGACACCTCGCTCGATGGCGCGGCGATGAAAGCCTTCGCCGGCGTGCTGCATCGCGACGGCATGGCGCCGCTCGTGCTGCAATCGCACGTCCGCGCCTGCCTCGATGCCTCGCGCGACGCCGACGAGGCGCTGCGCGATGCGCTGGGCGCCAAGAAGCTGAAGGAACTGCGCCGCCAGCGCAACCGCCTCGCCGAACACGGCACCGTCGACTTCGAGGTGGCGCGCACGCCGGCCGAAATGGCCGTTGCGGTCGAAACGTTCCTGAGGCTGGAAGCCAGCGGCTGGAAAGGCAAACGGGGTACTGCGCTCATACAGGAGGCAGGCGACGCAGCCTTCGTCCGCCGCGCCACTGCGGCGCTGGCCGAGACCGGCCAGTGCGAGATTGTGACGTTGCGCGCCGGCGAGACCGCGGTGGCCGCCGCGATCGTACTGCGCCACCAGGATCGCGCCTTCTACTTCAAGCTCGGCGTCGACGAGAGCTTCGCACGATTTTCGCCCGGCGTGCAGCTGACGCTGGACCTGACACGACATCTCTGCGCCGACCCGGCCATCGTCACGGTCGATTCCACCGCAGCCGCTGATCATCCCATGATCAATCCGATCTGGCGCGGCCGCCTTGCGATCGGCGACGTCCTGATCCCGCTGCGGCGCGGCGACCTGGTCGTCCCGCTCGCCCGCGCTTCGCTCGCGCTGCGTGGCGCAATCCGCGAACCGGCGCGGCGCCTCGTTCATCTGCTTAGAAAAAATCAGGAGAAATCCTCGTGAACACACTTACATCCGTCGCGCCCGTGATCACGGCCGATCGTGACGCGCTGCGGCGCGACTTTCCGCTGAAACCGTTCGCGATCCGCCACAGGCTGGCCGGCCATCCGCTGCTGATGCTGCCGCGCATCGCCCAGTTGGCCTCCGAACTGCCGCGCGACCTGATCGAATACAATTCCGGCAAGGTCGCGATCAGTCAGGATCCCGACGCGATTCCTTCCGTGGACCTTGACCCGGTCGAAGTAGTCAAGAGCATCGAAACCGCCGGCGCCTGGATGGTGCTCAAGCGCGTCGAGAACTCGCCGGAATATCGCACCCTGCTGGAGGACACGCTGCTGTCGGTCGCCCGCGCGCGCGGCTTCAACAGCGTGGCCGACGCCGGCTTCGAGCAGATCGAGGGCTTCCTGTTCGTGTCTTCGCCGAATTCGACCACGCCGTTCCATCTCGACAGCGAAGACAACTTTTTCGTGCACATCCACGGCGAAAAATACTTCACGATCTTCGACAATGCCGACCGCTCGATCGTCTCCGACGACGAGATCGAGCGCTCGATGACCAAGCATCGCAACCTGAAATACGACGAGAGCTTTGCGCCTCGCGGCCAGGAATTCCATCTGTTCGCGGGCGACGGCTGCTACGTGCCTTATCAGTGGCCGCACTGGGTACGTACGGCAGGCTCGTTCTCGATCTCGATGGCGATCACCTGGAAGACGCGCGAAGTGCGGCGGATGAACGACCTGCACTTCTTCAATTCGATGCTGCGCGGCGTCGGCCTGCCGCAGCAGCCGCCCGGGACGCAGCCGCTGCTCGATACGCTCAAGCTGGCGTTCTATCGCACCGTCACGACCGCCATCAGGCCGCTGCGCGCCTCCATGGCGATGCGCCGCGTACTGCGGCGGATCGCGCTCGGAAAGCGCGCCAACTACTACCTGAAGGGCACTTGAGGTCAGTCGGCGCGGCGCGCATCACTGCAACGGCGAGTGCGGCGCCGGCAGCATGATGGTCGAGTGCATTTCCTCGAGGAAACCCGGCCCCTTGCCAAGGAATGCCTGCCAGGCAGGATCCTTCATGGCATTGCCCCGCGCTTCGGCGCGGGCGTTCAGGCTGGGATAGGCCCAGATGTGGCAGGCCTCGTTCGGCTGCCCGGCTTCGGTGGTCCAGAGGCCCACGATCTTCGAATATTTTTCGCGCTCCGGCAGCACCGCCGTGAACGCATCGAGCCACTGCTTGAGGCCGCCGGCGGCCTTGCCTCGATAGTTGCGCAGTTCGTAGACATTACCCGTCGAAGCCGGCGCAACCGGCGCCCGCACCGCGTTCATCAGGCGGACTTCCTGACAAACCAGCAAGGGACGGATCAGCGGGACATACTCGCCGGTCCAGCGCGGATTCCTGGCGAGTTCGGCCCGCAACCGCGCGCGCTCATCGTAACTATTGTAGCTCCACATGTGCAGGACCTGATTCAGAGGCCCGATCTCGGTCAACCAGTAGCCTTCGAGCTTGCCGTAATCATCCTTGCGGATATCGCGCGACACGGTGCTCGCCGCCTTCACCATGTCGCCGAGCGTGCCAGGCTTTACGGTGTAGGTTCGCAGTTCGTAGATCATGACGTCTCTCCCCAAGATTTGTTGTTGATTGTTGAACGACACTCACGATCAAACGCCGCACTGCGTTTTGCTGAGAGAGCCCCTCACCCCGACCCTCTCCCCGCAAGCGCGGGGCGAGGGAGAAGATTGCTCGGTTACTCCGCTGCCTGCGCGTTGATTTCGCCGGACACCTGACGGATCGCACGCGCCAGCTGCTCGGCCGGCTGCGCGCCCGACACCGCGTATTTCTGCGCGAACACGAAAGTCGGCACGCCGGAGATGCCCTTGTCGGAGGCCTCCTGCGCCTGGCCCGAGATCAGCGCGACATCCTCGTCGGTGGCAAGGCGCTTGCGGATATCGTCGGCGTCGAGGCCGATATCGGCCCCGGCCTGCACCAGCACGTTCACATCGGTCAGGTCGCCGCCATCGCGGAAATACAATTCCATCAGGCGCTGCTTCATCTCGGCCGATTTCCCCACCGCCTCGGCCCAGTGGATCAGCCGGTGGCAATCGATCGTGTTGGGCTGGCGCTTCACCAGTTCGGGCCGATAAGTCAGCCCCTCCTCGTCAGCAGCGGCGACGACGCGGCCTGCGATGCCCTTGTATGCTTCGACCGAGCCGAACTTGGCGGTGAGATATTCGTCGCGGCTGATGCCCTCGCGCGGGACCCAGGAATTGAGGAAGAACGGTCGCCAGCGCACTTCAACGGGGACATCCGGCACCAGCGCCAGCGCATTCTCGATCCGGCGCTTGCCGATATAGCACCACGGGCAGACCACGTCTGAGACGATGTCGATCTTCAATGGTTTCAGGGTGCTCATCGGCATCTCCTCGGGGGTTGGCTGGAGCCCAAAATAGGCGGAATGAGCCATCGCACAAGGCCGCTGCCCGCATGTCTCGCATCACCCTGCGTATCAGTTGGTGGCGCGGAGAGCGGCGATGACCGCCGTTTCAGGCCGGAAGGCCCTGTTTGGCGTCTCCGAGCAGGCCGGCGTGCCTTGGTCGCCGACTATGCTGCATGGCAGCGCGGTCGCGCGGACGTGTCAGGGCGCCAGATACCGCAGCAGCCTCGGATCGTTGCGAACCTCATGCGCCGACCCCGTAAGCGCGACCCTTCCGCGATCGAGGACAAAGGCCCGGTCCGCGACGCGCAGCGCGAGATCGAGATGCTGTTCCACGATCACGACGGCGATCTCCCTGGCGAGCAGGATCAGGCGCTCGGTGATTTCCTCGATCACGCCGATCCAGACGCCTTCGGTGGGCTCATCCAGCAGCAGCACGCGGGGGTTCGACAACAAGGCGCGTCCGATCGCCAGCATCTTGCGTTCGCCGCCGGACAGCGTGCCGGCCACCTGGTCCATCCGTTGGCCGAGTTTCGGAAAGATCTCCAGCACACGGTTGACCGCCTGGCTGTCGCGGTTGGTCAGCGCACCGACGGCAAGGTTGTCGCGCACGGAGAGACGGCCGAACACCGCATGTTCCTGCGGCACGTATCCGAGGCCGAGCCGAATGCGCTGCTCGGTTGGCAGTTGCCCGACGCGCCGCGCATCGAGGCTGACGGAGCCGCCGAGCAGCGGCAGTTCACCGACGATGGCCTTCATCAGCGTCGTCTTGCCGGCGCCGTTGCGGCCGAGGATGGCGACGCCGCCGCGCCAGGGAACGCCGAGCGTGACGCCGAACAGCACCTGGCTGCGGCCGTAGCCCGCGTCGACGTTCTGAATGTCGAGATATTTGTCCTGGTCAGGCACGACGAAGATAGACCTCCTGAACCCGGGCGCTCGACTGAATATGCTGGACCGTACCGCAGTCCAGCACGCTGCCCTGGTCGAGCACGGTCAGCCGGTCGCAGATGTCACGAATGAAATCGAGATCGTGTTCGACGATGACGAGAGAGCAGCGCTTCTTGATCGGCTGCAGCAGTTCGCCGGTCACCCGCCGCTCCTCGAGGCTCATGCCGCCGGTGGGTTCATCCAGCAGCAGGAGTTTCGGTTCGGGCGCCAGCGCCATCGCGATTTCGAGCCATTGCTGCTGGCCGTGCGAAAGCGCCGAGGCCGGGTCCATCGCGCGGTCGACCAAGCGAAATTGTTCGAGCATGGCCATGACGCGGTCGTGCAGGATCCCGCGGGTGCGCGAAAACACCAGCCGGGGAAGCGAGGTCTGCGCCTGCAAAGCCAGCAGGATGTTGTCGTACAGCGTCAATGCCGGCAGCACGCTGGTAATCTGGAACTTGAGGCTCATGCCGGCACGCGCCCGCTCGGCCGGCGAGGCTTGCGAGATATCGCGGCCGCCAAAGGTCACCGTACCCGATGTCGGGATCTCCGCACCGGCGACGCATTTCATCAGTGTGCTCTTGCCCGACCCGTTGGGCCCGATCAGGCCGTGGAATTCGTTCTCGGCAACGGTCAAGTCGGCACCGTTCAGCGCCGTCAGCTTGCCGAATATCTTGACCAGGCCGCGCGCCTCAAGAAGAGCCATGGTCGCCCTTCCCCGGCGGCCGGCCGAAATTGCCGACGCGCTCGCGTTCGCTGAGGATCAGGCTGACAAGGCCAGCGGGACGAAACAGGATGACCAGCAGCAGCAGGACACCGAGAATGATCGGCCAGATGTCCTGATAGCTGTTCGATAGCCAGAAGCTGACCGCCTCGATCGCAATCGTGCCGATCACGGCCCCGATCAGCGTGCCGGAGCCGCCGAACAGGACGTAGAGCACGACCTGGGTCGACATCACCACGCCCAGAATGTTGGGCCAGACGAAGCCTTCATGGAAGGCGTAGAGGCTGCCGGCGAGCCCCGCGATGGCGCCGGCGAAGGAAAAGATGATCGCCTTGAGGCGTTGCACCTGATAGCCGAAGAAGGCAATCCGTTGCTCGTTCTCGCGCAGGCCCGCCAGCGCCAGCCCGAACTGCGACCGCACCAGGAAGCGGCACAGCAGATAAACCAGCACGAGAATGCCGAGGGCCAGATAATAGTAGACCGGCCCCTCGGTGATGTCGTAGCTGCCGAGCGACATCGGCGGAATCGATGGAATGCCGTTCTGGCCGCCGAGATAATACCAGCCCCGCGCCACACGATCCGCGGCGTACGAGCCGGTGAGCGTGCCCAGCGAAACAAAGATCACGCTGGCCGGATGGCGGCCGAGCAGAAGAAAGCCGCCGAGTAGCAGCGCAAACGCCAGCCCGATCAGCAGCCCGGCCGGCAGCACCAGCAGGATCGATGTGACGCCGAGATCGCGTGCGATCAGGGCGACGCCATATCCGGCGGTGCCGAAGAACACGGCCTGGCCAAAACTCATGATGCCGGCGTATCCCCACACCAGATCAAACGAGAGCGCGAACAGGCAGAGGATCAGCACCCGGGTCGCATAGATCGTCAGATAGTCCTTCAGCACCAGCGGCAGCAGTGCTGCGAACAGCAACACCGCGATTTCGATGATCGGAAGCACCTGCCATCGGCGCGAACGGCTGGCATGAAGCGGTAGCCTCAACGGCGTCGTCTGTGTCGTTTCTGTCATCAAGTTGCCAGCAAATTCGCCCCTCGGTTCGCAGCGGCGGGTCGCCGCTGCCGCGTGTTCGGCACTGAACTCAACATTCCTTGGGATCGACGAGGCCGGCGCTGCGCGCGACGATCTGGTAATTGCCGCCCTTGGCCACGGCTGTGTACATTTTCATCTTGCAGTGCCGCTTGCCGGGAACCATCTCCGCCGGCCCGCCCGGACCTTCGGCGATCTTCGCGTGATCGAGCGCAGCCGCGACCGCGTCGCGGTCGACCTTGCCGGCCTCCTTGACGGCGGCTTCCCAGAGCTTTAGCGCGCGATAGGCTCCGGTCGCGGCACTTCCGGCGGCGAACAGGAACGTGCTCGGGAACTGCTTCTCATAGGCCGCCTGAAGCTTCGCGCTGAACGGATCCTCCGGCGTCAGCGCCTTGAAATAATCCAGGCAACTCGCAAGCCCTTCGATCTCGGTGGCCTGGTTGATGTTGAGCGTGTTCTCGTCGTAGTAGACGCACGCCAGCCGGCCGCCGTTTTTCAGGAAGCCCGCCTCGTAAAGCTGCTTGAAGAACGGTCCAACACCGGGCGGGATCACGGTGTTGAACACCACGTCCACCTTGTTGGAGATCACCCGGTTCACCGTCGCAGAGAAGTCGATCTGGTCGAGCGGATAGTATTCCTCGAAGACGACTTCGCCGCCATTGGCCTCGATCACCTTGCGGGCGTAGACGTTGAGGGTATGGGGCCAGACATAGTTGGCGCTCGGCAGCGCGAACCGCTTGCCGCCGTTCTTGATCAGCCAGGGAATAAATTCGTCGCACTGCTGCGCCGGCGTCGGGCCGGTGCAGAACAGATAAGGCGTGCATTCCTTGCCTTCATAAAGCTGCGGATAGATGTAGAGCGTCTTGCCGCGCGCGACGATCACATCCTTGATGGCATTACGCATCGAACTGGTGATGCCGCCGAGCACCAGATCGACCTTGTCGCGCTGAATGAGCTTGCGGACGTTGCCGACCGCGACCGATTCATTCGATGCGGTGTCCTCGATGAACAGTTCCAGCGGCCGGCCAAGCAACCCGCCGGCGTCGTTGATTTCCTTGACCACCATCCTGGCGACATTGGCGTTCGCATTGCCGGCATAGCCGATCGGACCGGTCAGATCGGTCGCGACGCCGACCTTGATCGGAGCCGCAGCCGCATTGGCCCAGTCGGGGCGGACGACCCAGCTGCCGACGCCGGTGGCGATCGCGGTGCTGGCAAAGGCGAAGTTGGAGAGAAACCGCCGACGGCTGAGATTGTTGCGGTCGCTGGACATGGACTAGACCCCCTTTGCTGAAATCAGGCCTTGCGGCCGAAACTTGATGAAGATGATGGCGAGAACGAACACGAGCACGTCGGCGATCACGGGCTGGATGACCCATGGCAGTGCCGCCGCGAGCGTGCCGATCACGCCCGCGCCCGCCACCGGGCCTGCGAACGAGCCGACGCCGCCGACCATGACGGCGACGAACCCCTGGATCAGGAAGCGCAGGCCGAGATCGGCAAACAGCGAGAACACCGGCACGATCAGCGCACCCGCAAGGCCCGCGAGCGCGGCACCGAACGCGAACGTCGCGCCATAGATCGCATTGGTCGAAATGCCCGATGCACGGGCGAGCGCGGGATTTTCCAGCGACGCCCGGATGCGCAACCCGAAGGCGGTGCGCGACAGCAGCAAATAGCTGCCGACCATCACCAGCGCCGTGATGAGAATGATCACCAGCCGCCAGGTCGAGAAATGCATGGTGCCGATGTTGACCGAGCCTCCGAGTGGCTCGGGGACCGATAGGTACAAGCCTCCGATCAAGCCACGGACGATCTCGCGGATGATGAGCCCGAGCGCGTAGGTGCCGAGCATCGCAACGATCGGTGCAGCATAGAATCGCCGGACGATGGACCGCTCGAGGACGAACCCCAGCGCGCCGACGACGAAGGGCGCCGCCAGCATGCCAAGCCAGACCGGCAGGCCGGCGCTGTAGACGAGATAGGTGACGTAGGCTCCGAGCAGGACGAACTCGCCCTGCGCGAAGTTGAAGATGCCCATCATGCTGGCGATGATCCCGAGCCCCAGCACGACCAGAACGACGATCGCGCCGAAACTCAGGATCTCGAACAGTGCGACGAACAGGTTATCCATGTGGCATCACCAGCACCCTTGTCACCAATCCCCGTGGCGGGCTGCTACATCTTCTTCCAGTCGCCGGACTGCTCGAAGGCATGCGCGGCGCGATAGATGGTCATTTCATCGAAATGCTTGCCGATCAGCATCAGGCCAATGGGCAGTCCGTCGACCATGCCGCAGGGCACCGACATTGCCGGATGGTGCGTGATATCGAACGGCGCGGTGTTGGTGATCATTTCGAACGCGCGCTGGCACACCTCCTCGCGGGGAGCGCCCGGCGCCGGCAACGGCGTCGCCTTCATCGGCGTGGTCGGCATCAACAGGAGATCGTAGCTCTCCAGAACCTTGTCATAGGCCGCGGTCACGCGCCGGGAGATGTTCACGGACTTGCCGTAGTAACGCGGACCGAAATTGTTGTTGATGTAGACGCCAAGCATCAGGAACAGCTTTGTGGTTTCCGACAGCGAGTCCGCCTGCCCGCGCCAGCCGCGGTGGAAATCCATCAGCGACGTCGAGTAGAGATCCGCACGGCTGAGGCCGTATCCGTCGCCGAACATCATGGTCTGCGCGATGCCCTCGGCGCCGATCGGCGTCCAGACCGCCGGAGCAATCATGTGCATCGGGATCGAGACTTCCTCGACGGTAGCGCCGAGGCTCGCCAGCCGCTTTGCCGCCTCCCGCACGCTTTCGTTGACGGCGGCTTCGGCGCCGGCCTGCTCAAAACCTTCCTTGACGACGGCGATCTTCATGCCCTTGACGCCACCGCCCAGCGCCTTGGTGTATTCCTCCACCTTCGGCGCCTTGATGCGCGGATCGTAGCCATCGTCGCCAGCGAGCACTTCAAGCAACAGGGCGTTGTCGGCCACGTTCGCGGTCATCGGTCCGGTGTGGTCCACGAAGATTTCGATCGGCATCACGCCGGTGTAGGGCACCAGCCCCCAGGTTGGCTTCATGCCGTAGGTGCCGCTGAACGAGGATGGCATCCGGATCGATCCACCCTGGTCGCCGCCAATCGCCATGTCGACTTCGCCAAGCGCGACGACGACGGCGCTGCCCGAGGACGAGCCGCCGGCGGAGAATCCCATCTTGTGCGGATTGTGCACCGGGCCCGTCGAATTGGTGTGGCTGCCGCCGGAAATACAGAACGACTCACAATGCACCTTGCCGGCAATCTCGGCGCCGGCATCGAGCATGCGCGTGACGATAGTGGCGTCGAAATCCGGCACGTAGCCCTCGAGCGTCGCGGAGCCGTTCATCATCGGCACGCCGGCCAGCATGATGTTGTCCTTCAGCGCCACCACCTTGCCCTTCAGCTTGCCGCTCGCCGCACCCTTGACGGTCGCCTTGCGATACCAGGCGTTGCGCGGATTCTCTTCCGGGCCAGGCCGGTAACCCGGCGTGCGTGGGTATTTGACGACCGGCACTTCGTCGGGCATCGCGCCAACGGCGTTGTAGGCATCGACGGAGCCCTGCATCAGCCCACGGAAGGAAGCGACGTCCTCATCGGTCAATGCCAGACCGCACTGGTCGGCGACCGCGCGCAGTTGATCGGGGGTTGGAAGCGCTACTGTCACGATGATTCCTCCTGTTTCTCCTAAACGCGCGAGGCAGGTTGCCGCCTGAAAGCGATCCCGCCCGCATCAATAGAAACGGAAATATTTTCCTTTTCAAGTATTATTTCGCAAAGCTTCCATTTCGATGCGACGATGCGTGCGCGTCGCCGTCAGAACTGCTTGATCAGGTGGAAGTCGAGTCCGCTGGCGGCCGCAAGATAGATCGGCATGCGCGCGTTGCCGCGCCGGATGCCGATAGTGCCGCGCGCGCCCTGATAGTCGACATTGGCCGCAGCCGAGAGCAAAGGCTTCCGCGCCAGCGATCCTGCGCGCGCTGCAACCGTCTCCAGAAAGCGCAACCCCTCGTAGTTTGACTGCGCGATCGAGCCGAGCGGCGGCGCGTGGCGGCCGAACTCCGCTTCATACTGGCTGCGGAAAGCATCGTTGTCCGACGAGGCCCTGTCGATGAAATAGCCGGACGCGCAGTACAGGTTTTCGGTGTTGTCGGCGCCGATCCCGAGCAGCACGGTCTCGTCCATCGCGCCGGCCAGACGGAGCATCCGGGAGCCGAGCCCCTGCTCGGCAAAGGCACGATTGAAGACGACGCTGTCAGCGCCGATCAGCGTGATCAGAACCACGTCGGGCCTGGCGGCCTCGATCCGCTCGAGCTGGCCAGAGTGATCGTGCTCGCCGATCGGAACGAACTCTTCGCCGACCACGCGCCCGCCGGCATCGGCAATGTATTCCTTGATCGCCTTGTGGGAGAGCCATGGCCAGACATAGTCGCTTCCGATCAGATAGAAGTTCGACGCCTGCCTCGCGTTGGCGAGCCACTCGATGGCCGGGCGCCATTGCGCCCCCGGCGTCTCGCCGATGGCCATGACGCCGGGCGTTCGCTCGCCACCCTCATAGACCGGCGTGTAAAGGTAGGGAATGTGTCCGGCGACGACCTTGCGCAAAGCCACCCGGACCGCGCTGATATGCGAACCCATGACGAGGTCGGCCTCTTCGGACGCAACGATGTCGGCAGCCGTCCGCGTTACCTCGTTGATGTCGCCGCCGGTGTCGTGGAACGCGACCTCGATTTCGCGGCCGAGAACGCCGCCGCGGCGGTTGATCTCGGAAACACCGAGCAGCGTGCTGTTGATGGAGGCCGGGCCCCAGATCCCCGACGGCCCCGACAGTCCGACAAAATTGGCGATGCGCAATTTCTTGCGGTCGCCGCGCGCGCGAAGCGGGCCGAGCGCCGGCCCCGAGGTGCCCTCCCCGATGCCTGAGAATCCCCTGAGCAGCCATTCCGGCGGCATCGACGGCGCACCGGCAGCTCCAAATTGCGTCAGCGAGAGCAATTCGCTCTCCTTTCAACTCACGTCCGGCGCTGATCAGACTACCATCGGCAAGACGATCGACAACAAAAATATCCTAGTGGAAAATATTGAATATTCAACGATTCCCATGCATATAGATCAAGCAGGAAGCGCTGAATATTCATCCAAAACCCCATTACGAAGTTCAAACCCTTGGCAAAATCGCCCAGCAAACCCATCACCGAGCATCTCGCCTATCTGCTTGCGCAGGCGAACCGGGAGATCAATCGTCAGCTCGACGCGCGTTTCCGCAAGGAAGGCGTCCCGGTCGAGCAGTGGCGCATTCTGAAAGTTCTTTCCGACGGCAAGGGGCACTCGATGGGTGAACTCGCCGAAGCCGTATTGCTCAATCATCCGACCCTGACCAAGATGGTCGACCGCATGGTGTCCGACGCCCTCGTCTACCGGGTCCAGGATGCCGACGACCGGCGCAAGGTGCTGATGTTCTCGTCCGATCGCGGCAAGGCACTGACCCAGCGCCTGAACTCGCTGGCACTCAGCCAGGAGGCGTTCATCGCGGAGAATTACGGCGACAAGGCCACGGCGGAATTGAAACGCCTGCTGGAAGGTTTGATCGAGAAGGCGAACTGACCTGCGCCGGCGCGTGGGACGGGTTTCGGATCACGACAAACTCGCCGCCATCTCCCGCATGCGCTGGGCGGTGAGGTCGTCGGCGGGGAAGAAGGTTTCCAGCGCCAGCTCCTGCAGCGTGATGTCGACCGGTGTGCCGAACACCATCGTGGTCGAGATGAAGCTCAGCACGTCGTCATTGAGACGCAGCTTGAAGGGGATCGCGACGTTGTCGGCCGAGACCGGGCCCGAACGCGCAGGCATCCGGTAGGCTTTCAATTCCTGATACAGCTTGAGCAGTTCAGGATCGGCCGTCGCCTCGCACTGCCGATGCAATCGCTCCAGAAGATGCGCGCACCATTCGGCGAGATTGACCGTGCGCGGCGCCAGTCCCTCGGGATGAAAGGCCAGCCTCAGAATGTTGAGGGGCTGCCCGAGCAGATGCGGCGGCAGGCCTGCGAGCAGCGGCGCCACCATCCGGTTGGCCGTCACCAGATTCCAGTGCCGGTCATAGGCCAGCGCCGGATTGGGCTCGTGCGCCTTCAGCACGAGTTCGATCGCAGCCCGCGCCGATTTGAGCGCGGGGTCGTCGAGCGAACGCTGCGGGAACGCCGGTGCAAACCCAGCCGCGACCAGCAGCACGTTGCGTTCACGCAAGGGAACCTCCAATCGTTCGGCGAGCCTGAGCACCATTTCGCGCGACGGCGCCGCACGGCCGGTTTCAACGAAACTGAGGTGTCGCGCGGATATCTCGGCATCGCCTGCGAGATCGAGCTGACTCAGGTGACGGCGCTGCCGCCATTCGCGCAGGTGATCGCCGATATGGTGGGCCTTGGTTCGTTCGGCTCGCGCCGCGGAAGCATGTGCGTTCATGGTGGAAAACCTACCATGCGAATTTCATGCATTCCATTACGTCCGAGGTAATCGAAACCGGTCGCGGGCCGGGTCATCCTGGGGGCACAGGAGATGACCGATGCTGATGCTTTCCCTATTCCAGTTCGCCGCCGCCATGGTCCGCTGGTCGCTCAACCTGGCCACCTGGCTGGTAGCACGCTCGCTGAACATGCCTGAACCCGTGGTGCACGACACCGGGGTGTTCGTGTTCGTGCAGGTGCAGACGATCGAGACAAGGATCGCAAAAGCACTCTGCCCGATGCGTCTGGTGCGCCGGTTGCGGTCGCTGCTGCAGCGCTGATCGATCCCTTAACCCCAAAGCAACGAAGGAGAGAACCATGATCCGCCCCTCGACATTCCTGAGCCGCGCCCTGATCGCCGACGCCATCTTCAGCGGCGTCGCGGCGGTCGCCCTGACGCTCGGCGCGGGCATGCTCGCCCCGCTCCTCAATCTGCCCGACGCCCTGCTGCGCGAGTCCGGCCTGTTCCTGATCGCCTACACGGCGCTGGTCGGCTGGCTCGGCACGCGCTCGTCAGTGATGAAGGCGCTGGTATGGGTCGTGATCGTAGGCAACGCCGCATGGACGCTCGGCAGCATCGCGCTGTTGTTCTCGGGCGTAGTGAGCCCGAACCTGCTTGGCCAGGTCTTCATCGTGGCGCAGGCGATCGCGACCGGCGTATTTGCGGAGCTTCAATATGTCGGGCTGCGCAAGAGCGGGGAAACGGTAACGGCTTGATCGCGACATCGTCATTCCGGGATGGTGCGAAGCACCAGACCTCAGACGTGCAATTGCACATCGGGGAATCTTGAGATTCCGGGTTCGATGCTTAAGCATCGCCCCGGAATGACGAACCTAGGTCAACTCAAGACCACAGCCGCAATCATTCCCGCAAACGTCAGCACAAGCCCGATGATGAGCATCGGCACCAGGCTGCTTCCGGCGTATGGATTAGCTGCATCCTCGTTCTTTACAACATGCGCACGATAAGCCATCACACTGCTCCTGCCTGATTGCGCCGAAATCTTTCACCTTTGCCGAGCATGACGCCCTGCCCGCCGGCGATGCCGAGTTCGAGGCTCGATGCAATCCGCCGCGCCCGTTCGACGAAATGCGCTTCCGCTTCGGGCGGACAGACTTCGCGGGCGGTGACCTCGAAAAGTTCGAGCCAGCGATCGAAATGATCGGCGTCGACCGGCAGCGGCAGATGTTTGGCCATCGGCGTGCCGTGGTAACGCCCTGTCATCAGCGCCACCGACGACCAGAATGCGCACATCTGTGCGAGATGCGGCTCCCAATCCCTGATCCTGGCGTCGAAGACCGGGCCCAGCACGGCGTCGGCGCGGACCCTGGCGTAGAAGCCGTGAACCAGGCGCTCGATCAACGCCTCGGTGATCCCGGTTCTTTGCACAATATCGGCGGTGATGCGCTCGCGCCGCTCCGGCCCTGTCACGATCGCTTCCATGTTGCTAGCCCTTAAATAGGTATTTCAAATACCTATTTAGATTGCTATAGAGGATTTGCAAGCCAAAACTTTCGAGGGTCCCATGCGCCTGACGTCGTTCACGGATTTTGCCTTGCGCGCGCTGATGCGGCTGGCCGGCGAGCCGGGCCGGTCGTTCGCGACCAACGAGATCGCGACCGAGTTCGGGATTTCCCGCAATCATCTGGCCAAGGTGGTGCGCGACCTCGCCGATAGCGGCTTCATCAGCACCCAGCGCGGCGTTGGCGGCGGGTTCACGCTGGCGCGCCCGGCGCAGTCGATCACCATCGGCGAAGTGGTGCGGGCGCTGGAAGGGCCGGCGCTGGTCGAATGTTTTCGCGAGGATGGCGGCAATTGCGTGCTGAAGCCGCGCTGCCGGTTGAAGGCAAAGCTGGCGGCCGCCCGCGAAGCCTTCATGCGCGAACTCGATGCCACCACGCTTGCGGAATGCGCCTATCCCGCGCAGTCCCGACGAATCCCGACACTCGCATGACGAGGCGTAACGAGGTGCACCACATGAACCCGATCGAATTCGAGGATGGCGCCGTGCAGATCGACGCTTCCATCGTCGCCGAAGGGCTCGGGCTTGCCCTGCCCCGGCTTCAGCGGGACATGCGCGAAGGCAAGATCACGAGCCTTGCCGAGCGTGGGATCGACGCCGACAGCGGCCGGCATCGCCTGACCTTCTTCTCTGCACACCGGCGCTTTCGCGTCGTGGTCGACGCGACAGGCGTCATCATTCAGCGCTCGGCGGTCGACTTCGGGGATTCCTCGCTGCCGAAATCAGTGCACAAGCCCGGCGGATGAAACCTCGGGCAGTGCCGCTGGCTCCGGCTGGAACACCGGCGCCGGCGCGGCGGCCTGAATCGTCATATCCGCCGGCTGCTCTTCGCTCGATTTTTTGCGGACACCCCTGACGCGGCCGTTGCCGTTCGCGTGCTTGCCATTGAGCGGTTTGCCGGCGCCCGACTTCGCCTTGAGCGCCTTGCCTTTGGAAACCGTCTTTTTGAGAGACTTGCCTTTGGGCGCCTTGCCCGCGGGCGAACCGCCGTTCAGCTTGAGCGCCTCCCGCTCCGCCTTCGCCTTGGCTTTGGCCTTCGCCTTCTCCTTGGCGAGCTTTTCAGCCTCCTTCAGCGCCTTGCGCTCGGCCTTGGCCCTGAGACGGGCCTTCTCCGCCCTCGCCTCGGCGCGCTGCTTCTTCCGCTTCTTCTCGCAGGCCGCGCACTTGCAGCCGATCGGCTTCAGATAGGCTTTGAAGTAATCCGTGCCGTAGTCGTAATTGATCTCCTCGCCCGGCTCGATGTTCTTGATGGCGCGGATGATAACCTTGCGCTTGCGCGGCTTGACGTCGGATTCCGCGTTCGGCTTGCAGGCGTGGTTGATGTAGCGCGCGATGTTCTTGCGCACCGAGCCGTCGATGGTCCAGCGGTCGTTCAGTTCGAACAAATACTTGTTCTCGATCGCGTCGTCTTTTTTCTTCTTGGAATCCAGCAGCGGGCCGAAATAGCGGATGATCTTGCTGCCCTTCTTGATCGGTTTGGTGGCGAAGAGACCAAGTCCGGTACGGGAACGGCCGACGCGATAGGGTTTATTCGAAGGAATGGAGGGCATGACGATCGATTTACTGCACGCTCGGGAAACGAGGGAAATTGCGAAGCCGACGTTCTAGGACGATTCCGTGACGATGTCAGGTATTTCGCGGCATTCCGTTGAACCTTCCCCAGCTTGCACGCGTCTGACCATCGAGGTTCCCCATGCGAAGACTGTTCGGATGAAACGTTTCTCCTGCTTGTTGACCGGATTGGCCGTTGTCGCGCTGTCCGGCCCGCTTTCATCGGCGCAAGCCCAAACATTCAGCAGCAGCTATACGTCATCGGCGCCAAAGGACTGTCGCACGATCGGCAAGTCCAGCGAACGCAACAGCAGCGCCACACGGGCGTGTCCCGGCAAAGCGGGCCTTGCGGTGTTGGTCAGCGAGGACGATCTGCGCGAAACCGTCTCGGTCGGCCGCAACCACAAGGCTGCTGCCGGGGAACCGGCGTCTCAGATCTGGTTCGGCCCCTTCAATTCGACCGCCCATACCGTCGAATGGCGGGCGGCGGACGGCAAGCCGTTCGCGATCATCCAGCGCTGGTTGATCGCCGACAGCGCCGATGAGGACAGGAACGGACGGCCGACGACAAAACCGATGCTGGCCGTGACAAGATTGCCGCCCGGGCCGGTCTGCCATGTCGCCTACATCGATGGCCAGGCCAATCGCAATCCGAACGAACTCGCCCGCGCGGCCGCGGACAAATATGCCCGTGATTTCAACTGCGGCAAGGACGAAGTGAAGGTAGTTGGCGAACGCGGCCGCGCCGTCGAATTGGCGAAGCCATGATGCCGGACGGCCCCATGGCATTTCCTTATTCAATCCAATCCGATAACGGGCTGGGCGTGTTTTTGCCGTATTAACGTCAAAGCTACCGGCTTGAGTGCAATGATGTTGTTGTCGAACCATGGTATCTAACGCGGCCTCGAGCGGAGCAGCGATGTATACGAAACTCCTGGCACTCCTCGTTACCGGCCTTGCGCTGTCCGGCTGCTGTGTTTCCGGCACCGGCTGCAACGCGCCGGTGGCCGCAGCGCCGATTGCCTGGGACGGCTTGGGTGCAGCCCCGACGGAAAGCGGCGCCGAATCGACGGGTGAGGTCAACCGCCCGAAGCGACGAACCGCGCGCAATCAAGAAATCATCGTCGGCCCGCTGAACGACGCCCCGCGCCGGACCGAGGCCAAGGCCCGGTACGACGAGTGGACGCGGCTGCCCAACGAAGATCCGGAAGCCGACGCAAGGCTCGCGCGGCAAATCAAGATTTGCCGGAACTGCTGATCCACTCGCTGCAATCCCGATTGTCACGCGGCAAACGTGACTGATGTCACGTCTTGTTCTTCGTCTGCTGATAGCGCTGCAACAACCGTTGTCCCTTGGCCGCGATGCGCCGCGCCGCCGCTGCCGTCTTCGGAACCGGCTCACCCCAGGCATGAGCCGACAACGCATGCCGCGTCGGCCTTCCACGTTCGTCGACCAGCGGCGGCAATTTCTTGCGGCCGTAAAACCGTACCGCCCAGCTGCCTTTGCGGCGCATGTCCTGTGGCGTCAACTCGGATGATTTCGTCGTCACGCCGGGCTTGAGGTGCGAGCCGTCCTTGCGCGCGAACGCCTTGCGTCCGGCGGCGGTCAGTCCACCCTTCGGATCTTTCTCACGGGCCTTCGCAGATTTCCCGGAGGCCTTCCTGGTGGCCTTCTTCGTGGCGGCACGCTTGCGCCCTGCCTTCTGCGCCGTACGTTTCTTCGCGGCTTTCCTGGTTGTTTTCTTGGCGTTCTTCTTGACGGCTTTCCTGGCTGAAGTCTTGGATGCCATGCGCATGTTGTCCACGAGATTGGGGTAAGGACGGCCCGCCCGGCGCGCACGCGCCTTCGCCGCCGATTTCTGCGAAGACGTCAAATGTCTTGATGACTTGCCCGCGCGCTTGCGCGGATTGGACCGCTTCCAGGGAGCACGTGGTGTTCTTGCCATGCGCTCTCAACGCCCGAATGCGTCGAGAGTTTCCACCTCGCCTAGGTCGCCCCCAGCGGCCGTGGCACGGTCGAGCGCAGCATGGCGTCCAGCAACTGATCGACACCAGTTCCCGCGGGCAGCCGGTGCAGGATGTCCTCCAGCCTTCCATCGAGCAGCAGCGTGGTGAAGCCATGCACCAGCGACCACGCGCGCGCGATCGCAGCGGCCTGGTCAAGCGACAACGCTCCCAGCGCCTCTCCGGCGAGGTTTTCGTTGCGGCCGGCACCGACTGCTTTCGCGAGGCCCTCGAAGGATGCGGTCGCCGCCTCGTGCAGCGACGGCCGCGACATGTCGAGCCGCTCGGTGCGGAACATCAGCCCGTACATTCCGGGGCACGCCTGCGCGTAGGCGACATAGGCCTTGGCGCGCGCCAATGCCTGCATCAGCGGGTTGGTATCGGTCTTCCCCGCCGCGACCATCGCCTCGTTGAATCGGCGGAAACCGATCGCGGCGAGCTCGCTCAGAAGTCCGGAGAGATCGCCGAAATGATGGGTCGGGGCGGCATGCGAGACGCCGGCCTCGCGCGCCACTGCGCGCAGCGTCAGGCCCGGCAGCCCCTCACGCTCCAGCACCCGCTCGGCAGCAGCCAGCAGAGCGTCGTGCAGATCGCCGTGATGATAAGGCGTCTCGCCCGACGCACGGCGCCGCCGGTTGGCTGGCCGCTCAGTCACGGCCCTCGCCGGCCTGCGCTTCGCTACGGGACGGGTCGTTCGGGTTTCTCTCGAAGTTCTGGTCATGTGAATCCTTATAGTCACAATTTTTACACTGTAAAGATTTTGCTTGACCGTGGATCACAACGTCCTTACTGATATCTTTACGATGTAAAGATAATCAACCGGAGGAAGCGTGCGATGCTCGACCAGGTCAAGACCGAGGCGGCCCGAACCAATCTGGCGCCGATCCCGATGGAGTGCGATGCGCCGTTCCTCAAAGTGACCGGCGAACTGCCGCGCGAACTCAACGGCACGCTCTATCGCAACGGCCCCAACCCGCAGTTCGACGCGCCTGGCGCGCACTGGTTCCTCGGCGACGGCATGCTGCACGCCTTCCACCTGGAGAACGGCCGCGCCAGCTATCGCAACCGCTGGGTCCGCACCCCGAAATGGCTGGCCGAGCACGACGCCGGCCGCGCGATATTCGGCGGCTTCGGCGGCAGGAAACTGCCGGACGCCCCCGCCACCTCATGCACCGATACCGGCGTCGCCAACACCAACATCATCTTCCACGCCGGAAAGCTGCTGGCGCTTGAGGAAGGCCATCTGCCGACCGAGATCGAGCCAGGCACGCTAAATCGCCTCGGCTATTGCGACTACAAGGGCGCGATCAAGGGCCCCTTCACCGCGCATCCAAAGATCGACCCTGTCACAGGCGAGATGGTGTTCTTCGGCTACAACGCGGCGGGGCCCCTCACGCCTGCCCTCTCCTTCGGATCGGTCAACGCCGACGGCGTGGTGACGCGGTTCGATCGCTTCGATGCGCCCTATGCCAGCATGGTGCACGACTTCATCGTCACCGAAAACCACATGCTGTTTCCGATCCTGCCGATCACCGGCAGCATGGAGCGGGCGATGCGCGGCAGGCCGCCCTACGCCTGGGAGCCCGAGAAAGGCGCCTATGTCGGCATCATGAAGCGCAATGGCTCGACCAGCGACCTCGTCTGGTTCCGCGCCGAAAGCTGCTACGTCTTCCACATCATGAATGCGTGGGAAGAAGGCAACCGCATCGTCGCCGACGTGATGCAGTTCGAGGAAGCCCCGCTGTTCACCCACCCCGACGGCTCCAAGACCGACCCGCAAAAATCGCGCGCGCGATACTGTCGCTGGACCTTCGACCTCGCGGGCAATACCGACCGCTTCACGCAGACCTATCTCGACGATCTCACCGGCGAATTCCCGCGCATCGACGACCGCCGCGCGGGCCAGGCCAACAGCCATGGCTGGTACGCCTGCGCCAACCCTGACCTGCCGATGTTCGGCGCGCTCTCCGGCATCGTGCATGTAGACGGCAAGGGCAAGCGCCTCGGCAATTACCTGCTGCCCGCCGGCGACACCATTTCCGAACCCGTGTTCGTCGAGCGCGGCGCCGATGCGGCCGAAGGCGACGGCTGGCTGCTCGCCGCCGTCTGGCGCGCGCAGGAGAACCGCAGCGATCTCGCGGTGTTGAACGCGAAAGACGTCGAAGCCGGCCCGGTCGCTCTCGTACATCTCGGCCATCGCGTGCCGGATGGTTTTCACGGCAATTGGGTTGGCGCGGAGTAAGGCCAAGCACCGTCATTCCGGGGCGCGCAAAGCGCGAACCCGGAATCCAGAGGTTACTTATCTCGAGATTCCGGGTTCGATGCTGCGCATCGCCCCGGAATGACGTCGTTGATGGATAAACCCCCGAGGAGCCCCCATGTACCTGCCCTCGATCACGTCGGCGTATCTCGCCGTCCTCGCCCTGCTCTACACCGTCCTCGCCCTTCAGGTCGGGCGGCTGCGCCAGCGGGACCGCGCCGCCTTCGGCGACAATGGAAGCCTGGCGCTGCGCAGCGCGATCCGCGCGCATGCCAACTTCATCGAATACGTGCCGATCATCACGCTGATGGTTGCGATGCTTGAGATGTCCGGACTCGCAGGTGTGTGGGTGCATCTGTTGATGGGCGCGCTGCTGGTCTCGCGGCTGCTGCATCCGTTTGGCATGTACGCCGCGCCCAATACGCTGCAATTCCGCATCGGCCGGGTCGGCGGCATCACCATCACGCTGGTTTTGCTGCTCGCCTCCGCCCTGACGATCCTGTTGCGCGCCCTGGTCGGAGCTTAGCTGCGCCCTCACTTAACGTATGCAATTGCGAACACGTGACTTTTTCCAGAATCGGCTGTTATTTTGACACTGTAAAGATTTTCCTTGACGGCTGCGACGCCCGGCCCTAATTTATCTTTACGATGTAAAGATTAGCCCGAGACGTTGCCATGGCCATCTTCCTGATCCTCGCCCCGTTCGGTTCGTTCGCGCTGCTGATGCTGGTGACCTCAGCGCAAGTCAGCCTGTTCGCGGCGGCGGCGATCTGCATCGCCGTCATCGGCGTCGACATCTATCGCGGCCGGTCGATCAAGATGCTCGGCGCGGGCTGCGTCGTCGTCTTCACCGGCCTTGGCGCCTATGTCACGCTCGTCGACCCCACCCTGAGCACCTCCGCCGTTAAGCTTGCGACCGATGTCGGCGTGCTCGCGATCTCGCTGGCGTCGCTGTTCATCCGCAAGCCATTCGTGCTGCAATATGCGCTCGAGGCGGTCGATGCCGAGACGGCAAAGCTGCCAGGCTTCATGAAGGCGACCTACGTCATCACCTGGGCGTGGACCGGCGCCTTCGTCCTGATGATCATCGGCAACGTGCTCACGATCTACGTACCGGGCCTGCCGCTCTGGTCGGGGCTCGCCATTGCATTTGCCGCCCGCAACAGTGCCGCCTATTTCACGACATGGTATCCCCAATATCGCAAGGCGAAGTATGCTGCCCCGCCGGCAATCGCCCTGCCCGGCACCAATTGAGACCGTTCTTTCAAAGCCGAACCAGCCATTCAGCAGAGAGCAAAACGATGAAGGACGTGTTCGCCAGACTGGGCGCCGATTTTTTCTCCACCATCCTGTTCCTTGCGATCTATCTCGCCACCGACAACGTGCTGCTGGCGACCGGCGTCGCCATCGCGGGCGCGGTGGCCCAGGTGATCTACTCCCGCATCAAGGGCAAGGAGCTCGGCTACATGACCTGGGCGAGCCTCGCACTCGTCATCGTGCTCGGCAGCGCGACGCTGCTCACGCATGACCCTCGCTTCGTACTGGCGAAGCCTGCCATCGGTCATTTCGCGATCGGCGCCATCATGCTCAAGCGCGGCTGGATGCTGCGCTACCTGCCTCCGATCGTGACCCAGACCATTCCCGAATACGCGACGTTTGCGGGCTACGCCTGGGCCGCGCTGATGTTTGCGCTCGGCGCCGGCACGATCGGCATCGCGATGACCGGCGACATGAAGCTGTGGACGTTCTACGTGACGGTCGTGCTGGTCGGCGCCAAGATTGCCGCCTTTGCAATTCAATACATCGCGTTTCGAATTCTGGTCGGCAGCCGCCTCCGCGCCGCCGCCCAGCGCGCCTGAAAATACGCGTCAAAAGTACACTTGAGGCGCTTGGGCTTGTATGGCGAGATAGGCTATACCGCCGCACGCGTTTAGCGGATCTCGCAAGCCATTCCGGCTTGCAGGGGAAATATCGGGGAGGACAGCAATGGCCGTGGACGGAAACTGGAATATCACCCTCAGCACGCCGATGGGCGAGCGCAAGACCACGCTGACCCTTTTGAACTCCGGCGGCACGCTGACGGGCACCCAGGGCGCCGATGGCCAGTCCACCGAAATCTTCGACGGCGCCGTCAGCGGCGACACCGTCAACTGGAAGGTCTCGATCACCAACCCGATGCCGCTGACGCTCGAGTTCATCGGCAAGGTCTCCGGCGACAGCATGTCCGGCGAAGCGGGTATTGGCCCGATGGGCAGCTTTCCGTTCACCGGCACGCGGGTGTAAGCCGATCGCGAGGCGGCCTACGACCAGATCTGCATCGGCAGGCCATACGCATCGCGCGGTGGCATCCCTTCCGGGACACAGCCTGTGACGTCGCGCGCAGCTATCGCGACAGCACAGGCGTCAAGGACGTCGTCGATCTTGGCCCCGGTGCCGATGCGCGCATCATCCAGCCAGTTGTCGATGTCCCTGATCCCCTCTCGCCTCAATAGCGCACGGCGAAGATCTATTCCGGCCTCGGACTTTTTCGGGGACAATGGCCTGCCTTCGTTGAGGCGCAGGAAAACCAGTTCGGGGTGAGCTTCGCGGATGTCGCGCGCGCGATTGGTCCGCAGGAACGCATCCACCTCCATGATCTTCGGTCCGAGGTGCCAGAGCTGGCGCGAAACCCGCTTCTGGCCGCGGCGCAATGCATCCCGGTTGGCCTGGTCGGGATCGGAGAATTCCAGCCAGAGCCAGCGCCGCGCGCCGGTGAACACGCGTGATGAATGCGGCCGCAACCTCTCGCGTGCCAGCAGATCACACGCCCGCTCGCCGTCATCTGTCATGCCAATGGGAATGTCGATGGCCGCGCGGTCGAACCCGATGGAGAGCGCCTCTGCAATGTCGCGGCAGAACCTGATTTCGCAATGGCCGCCGTCGAGGAGTACGGCGACCCAGCCCTTGCTGTATCCATCGAGGCCGAGCGCCCTGACGCGGGCGTCCGCGCTCACTTCGGCCGGCTCGGCACGATCGCGATCGGATTGAAGGTATAGACCGCCTCGCCATGCTGGTTATAGGCAGTCCAGATCACGCGGGCGACGCCGTGCGGCTTCGAGCGCGAAGGCACCAGCTCCACCAGTTCCCCTTCGAGATGGATGGAATCGCCGGGGCGCACCGGCATCAGCCAGCGCAGACCGTCGACGCCGGCGCCGAACAGCGGATGTGGCCCGAATGGTTGCGTGCTTGCCGCGAGCCGCATGGCAATGGCCGCGGTGTGCCAGCCCGAAGCAGCCAGCCCGCCGAGAATCGTCTTCTTGGCCGCGTCATCGTCGAGATGAAAGGGCTGCGGGTCATATTCCCTGGCAAAGCGGATGATGTCGTCCTTTGACACCACCACCGCTTCGCTCTTGAAGCGCATGCCGACCTTGAGGTCCTCGAACCACTCGACCATCCGCCCTCACCCCAGATTCAATTCCTTGAAGAAGTCGTTGCCCTTGTCGTCGACGATGATGAAGGCCGGGAAGTCCTCGACCTCGATGCGCCAGATCGCTTCCATGCCGAGCTCGGGATATTCCACCACTTCGACCTTCTTGATGCAGTGCTCGGCGAGGTTCGCCGCCGCGCCGCCGATCGAACCGAGATAGAAGCCGCCGTATTTCTTGCAGGCCTCGCGCACCGCGACAGCGCGGTTGCCCTTGGCCACCATCACCATCGATCCGCCCGCTGCCTGGAACTGGTCGACGAAGGAATCCATCCGCCCCGCGGTGGTCGGGCCGAACGCGCCGGAGGCGTAGCCGTCGGGGGTCTTGGCGGGGCCGGCGTAATACACCGGATGGTTCTTGAAATAGTCCGGCAGCGGCTCGCCCTTCTCCAGCCGCTCGCGCAGTTTGCCGTGCGCGGAATCGCGCGCCACGATCATGGTGCCGGTCATCGAGACCCGGGTCTTGATCGGATACTGCGACAGCGTCGCCAGGATTTCCTTCATCGGCTTGTCGAGATCGATCTTCACGACCTCACCGCCGAGCGACTGCTCGACCGCCGGCAGATACTGCGCCGGGTTATGCTCGAGCTCTTCGAGATAGACGCCGTCCCTGGTGATCTTGCCGAGCACCTGGCGGTCCGCCGAGCAGGACACGCCAAGCCCGATCGGCAGCGAGGCGCCGTGACGCGGCATCCGGATCACGCGCACGTCGTGGCAGAAATATTTGCCGCCGAACTGCGCGCCGACGCCGAGCGACTGCGTCATCTTCAGAATCTCCTGCTCCATCTCCAGATCGCGGAAGGCGTTGCCGTCGGCAGACCCCTGCGTGGGCAGCGCATCGAGATAGCGCGCCGACGCCAGCTTCACCGTCTTCATGCAGAGTTCGGCCGAAGTGCCGCCGATCACGATCGCGAGGTGATATGGCGGGCACGCCGCGGTGCCCAGCGTCAGCACCTTCTCCTTCAGGAACGCCAGCAGGCGATCCCTGGTCAGCACGGCGGGCGTTGCCTGGAACAGGAAACTCTTGTTGGCGGAGCCGCCGCCCTTGGCCATGAACATGAACTTGTAGGCGTCATCGCCCTCGGCATAGATCTCGCACTGCGCCGGCATGTTGTTGGCAGTGTTCTTTTCCTCGTACATCGAAAGCGGCGCAACCTGCGAGTAGCGGAGGTTACGGCGCAGATACGCGTCGCGCGCGCCTTCGGAGAGCGCAGCCTCGTCCTCGCCGTCGGTGATGACGTTGCAGCCCTTCTTGCCCATGATGATCGCGGTGCCGGTATCCTGGCACATCGGCAGCACGCCGCCGGCGGCGATGTTGGCGTTCTTCAGAAAGTCGAAGGCAACGAACTTGTCGTTGTCGCTGGCCTCCTTGTCGTCCAGGATCGAGCGCAGCTGCTGCAGATGTCCCGGCCGCAGATAGTGATTGATGTCGCCGAAGGCGGCCTCCGACAGCGCCCGCAGCGCCTCGCGTGACACCACCAGCATGTCCCTTCCCAGAACTTTCTCGACCTTCACGCCCTCGGCCGTGATCTTCTTGTAGGGTGTGGTATCGGCACCCAGCGGAAACAGCGGCGTGTGCTTGTAGGGCGGAACGGGCTTCTGGTCGGGAAAAGCAGTCGGGGCGTTCATGACATGATCTCGGGTTGGAAGCCGGCAGCAGCCCAAACGGCGCTGCGGCGATAGACCCGTTCTAAGCACTTTTTGCCCAAAGGAAAGGGAGCTTTTTGGCAGATCGCGCGGCCCTAACGCTCCCTGCCTTCACGGTCCTGCGCGCCGTAATCGCCTTCGGAATCGGCGTTTTTCTCCACGAGTTCTGAGGCCGGATAGCAGGATCAAGTTGACTTCCCGACGCCCCCCTTGCAGGAAATCCGCGCGCGGGTTTCAATGACGCAAAGGGGCATTCACAGATGGCTTTGGGATCACGACTTCGCCGACCGACCCTGCTTGCCGCGACGCTGTCACTGCTGGCTGCATTGACCACGTCGCCGGCGCGGGCCGATCGCTGCGAGGATATCGCCAAGGAGTTGAAGGGTCAGATCGACGGCATCAAGATCAGCGTCAATACCGGCAGGATGATCTATCTGTCGCATCCGGCCGCGAAGGAGCTGTCGATCGGCTGCCGCGGCAGCAGCTATGCCATCGAGCTCTACGCCAAGGCCGACCGCAAGCCCAAGCCGGAGTTCTTCGCGCTGGTCGCGTCCGCCGGCGCCATCATCTTCACGATTCCGAAGTCCGACGCGCTGACCGGTACCTCGCGCTGCATCAAGCGCATGGGCCTTCTGCGCGGCGACAAGGTCTCCATGCGCTTCCGCCGCCTCAACATGGAATGCACGCGCAACAAGAAAGAGGCCTCGATCGTGGTGACCCGCGGCAAGGACGAATAGCCGGCCCGACGCCCGCGCATCCGAACCCGTACAATTCTAATGAAATCCTGAGCCCCGCCTTCACCATCGATCGGGATTGGCCGGCGTTGGCGCGGCAGCAGACGTTCAAATTCACCAATCGTTCGTTTCAAACCGGCCAATGTCGGTGACAACGAAAAGGATGGTTCCGATGAACGTGTCTGCTGTCCCCCCGACGGTGGTGGTCAAGCCGCCTGAAGTCCCCGTGTTCAAGGCTCCCGACAACAATCCCGACGTGCAGAACGGCGCTCCCGCCGATGGCACGCGCACGGCACGGCCGGCGCCGCTGGCTCCCCTGCCGCCCGGACAGGGAACGCGGATCGATCGGTTCGCGTAACGGCAAGCAGGCCCGCCCTGCGGGTCGCGACAACCGAACGCCGCAAGTTCGCCGGAAAAGCGCACGATCATGGCGTGGGTGATGGAACCCGCGCATGATCGCAAAACTCCTTTTGCAAAACGCCACATTCATCGTCGCGATCGGCGCACTGCTGTTCACCGCCGCAGGTTCGCTGCATTGGCCTGCGGCATGGGTGTTCCTCGCGATCAGCGCAATCCTCGGTCCCGCCTGTGGTTTGTGGCTTGCCAGGACTGATCCAGCCCTGCTCGCCGAACGTCTGCGGCCGACCTTTCAGGCCGACCAGCCGGTCGCGGACAAGAAGTTCATGCTGGCATTCGCCGCGGCCGTGCCGGTCTGGCTGATCGCCATCGGCCTCGATCGGCGCGCGCACGCGTCAGGGGTTCCGCTGCTCCTGCAAGCGCTGGGGCTTGCGATGTATCTGCTGTCGACCGCCCTCATCATGTGGGTGTTTCGCGAGAATTCCTTTGCCGCCCCTGTCGTAAAGGTGCAGGCGGCGCGTCATCATCGCGTGGTATCCACCGGGCCCTATGCCTTCGTCCGGCATCCCATGTACAGCGGCGTCATGCTGTTCTTCCTCGGCGTACCGCTGCTGCTGGGGTCGTTGTGGGGGCTGGCGATCGCGCCATTGTTCGCCGCCCTGTTCGCCGTTCGCGCCCGCATCGAGGAGCGCGCGCTGGTCGAAGGCCTGCCCGATTATGCTGACTACGCCGCACGCGTGCGGTATCGTCTGGTGCCTGGACTCTGGTGAACAACAATGATGGCGGACACGAATGCCCGATAGCAAGACCTACACCGGCGGCTGCCATTGCGGCCAGGTGCGCTTCGAATGCACCACGGATCTTTCCATGGTGACGGCCTGCAACTGCTCGATCTGCACCAAGAAGGGCCTGCATTTCACCTTCCTCGATCCGAAGAGCTTTCAGCTCCGTGCCGGCGAAGAAAATTTGAAGGAATATCTCTTCAACAAGCACGCGATCCACCACCAACTCTGCGTCGATTGCGGCGTCGACGTGTTTGCGCGCGGCAAGAAGCCCGACGGGTCGGACGTGATCGCGCTGAACGTGAGCTGCATCGACGGCATCGAACTTTCGAAGCTGAAGATGACGCCGGTGGATGGCAGGAGCATGTGAGGGCACCGCCGTCATTCCGGGGCGTCGCGAAGCGACGAACCCGGAATCTCGAGATTCCGGGTCTGGTCCTGGCGGACCATCCCGGAATGACAGCCTCACCCATCCAGTTCCTTGTACCGCCGGAAAATCCCATCCTCGTTGAACGCGATCCGCCGGTCGCTCGCCAGATAGGCCTTGATGTTCGGCCGGGCCGCGACGCGGTCGCGCAGGTCGACCAGTCCCGGAATGTCCGGCTCGAACGCCTTCATGCGCTTTGGCAACGCGTAGCGCAGTCCTTCCACGATCTGGAACAGCGAGAGGTCGACATAGGTCAGGCGGCGGCCGGTGACGTAGGTCCCGCCATTGGCCTCCAGCAGCCCTTCGAAGTAACCCAGATATTTCGGCACACGCTCGTTCCAGAACTCCTCGGTTCGCTTCTTTGCCGGAGCTTTCTGGTCCTCGTAGTAAAGCGACGGCCCTAGTGGATGATGGGTGTCGTGAATTTCGAGCACGAGGTCAGCGATCGTCAGCTGCAGCTGGTGCACCCACAATCTGCCGGCTTCCGCCTTCGGCGCCAGGCCGTGGCGCGATCCCAGATAGAACAGAATGTTGGCGGTCTGCCCGATCACGAGCTTGCCGGCTTTCAGGAACGGCGGCGCAAACGGCGGCGTCCCTTTCCCCACCTTCATCATCCGCGTCATCGCGGCCATGCCGTTGCCGCTGCGGGCAACATCCGCGTAGCCGGCCCCCGCTTCTTCGAGCGCGAGGCGGACATATTCGCCGCGCCCCTGTATGCTCGGCCAGTAATAGAGCTCGTAACGCATCGCCGGCGCCTCCCGATGGCTGTCTGACGAGCTTAGCAAATCATTCCTGTTCGTCACGCTGGTCAGCCAATCGCACAGATCTCCACAGCCCAAATCTGTCCGAATGCGAGGGAGCGTGTTACGCTGATCGCACTTTCAGGCATCGATTTTCTCAACGTGACAGGAGAATGGGGATGGCGGACGACAAGAAGAAGCGCGGCGGGGCGGATCGTGGGCTGATCGCGTTGGGCGAGCCCTACGAGGTCGCCTACTGGTCGAAGAAATTCAAGATCACGCCGGCCAAACTGAAAACCGCCGTCAAGAAAGCGGGACGCTCGGCGAAGAACGTCGAGGCCTATCTCAAGCTGCAGAAGCACAAGGCCGCCGACCGGATGCGGATCGCGGTGAGCCAGCCCTACGAAGTCAGCTACTGGTCGAAGAAATTCAAGGTCACGCCGGCCAAACTGAAGGCCGCGGTGGCCGCTGTCGGGCATTCGTCGAAGAACGTCGGCGCCTATCTCTCCGGAAGCAAGAAGAAGACCGCGAAGAAAGCATCGAAGAAGACAGCCAAGAAAACCGCAAAGAAGCGCGCGAAGAAAAAGGCCGCCTGACGAGGCGCAGCCCGGGTGGAGCGAAGCGCAACCCGGGACTCACGGTAACAGACCCCGGGTTACGCTTCGCTCCACCCGGGCTACGCAGTTCTTCCCGTCAGTTCGTCGCGAAGCAATACATCAGCCCGTCGCCGCCGGTGCTCTTCAGGTCGGCCTGCGAGCAGCCGCCATCGGGGCCGCGCGAGGGGTGCGACGTGTTCCAGGATTTCGAGGCATCGTCGTCGCGCAGGCCGACGCGGTCGGAGTGTCCGACCATCGCGGCGCCCTGCGTCGAACTCGTCCAGTTCTTGCAGGTGCGGTCCTCGCCGGCGGCGAATGCGGTGCCGTCCGCCTGCGATCCCGTCAGCACGTCGTGGCGGTTCGGGCTGTCGCCGCGGCCGTTGATGACCTCGCCCTTCTCGCTCAGCGCGGTCTGCTTGGTCAGGTTGTTGCTCGCACTGTGCAGGTCGGCGACGTCCTTGGCGACCACGGTGCCCTTGGCGTTCTTCCAGGGTCCCTTGCCGATGCGATCGCGCGCGTTCACGGCCGGCGCGCCGTCGGCGGCCTGTGTCGAGAGATAGGCGCGCCAGGTCTTTGCGCCGGCGCCGGCGGCCTGCGCCAGCGTTTGGCAATGATTGTCGGCGCCTGCAAGGCCGCCGAGATTGCCGCCGTTGCCAATGCCGTTGCTGGTCAGGAAGAAACTGGTATCGGCCGATTGCGCCCGTGCCGGCGCGCCGGCGAGCGCTGAAATGGCGGCAAGCGCAAGGCAGGCCGGCGAGATCATCTTGGCGAAACTCTTCATGTCGTTTCTCCCTGATTTTCCTGTTCGTTTGCCTCCAACACATCGCGGCGACGATTATTCCGCGCGAAATGGAACGGCATTCTGGCAAAGAAAAAGGCGCCGCGGAACGAACCGCAGCGCCTTCCCTGTCAATTTGTGGCGATCAGCTGGTCTGCTGGATCGCCGAGAGTTCCCAATCGCCGCCGCGCCGGCGGGCGAAGGTCCACACTTCAGTGGCTTCGATCGGCGTATCGCTGCCCGCGACCACACGGCCGGTGGCGCGCTCCAGGGTCTTGTCGACCAGCGAGAACCGCATCGCAACGCTGGCGTAATCGGTCTCGCCTTCGCGCCAGGCCTCGGCGAGGTCGCCTTGCAGCAGCTTGACGTCAGTCACCTTGTTGACGTCGTTGCGGGCCTTGTTCTCCTCGAGATCCTTGGAGAGGTAGGAGACCATCTCCGGCGTGGCCAGCGTATGAAGTTTGTCAACATCCTCATTCGACCATGCGGCCTGGACTTCGCCAAGCAGCCGCTCGAACGCTTCATAGTCGGCCGGCTGGATTTCCAGCGCGGGCTGGCTCGATCCCAGTCCGAACCCCATTCCGGAGCGGAAGCTGGTCTGGGCGCCGGGGCCTTCGGCCGGGCCACCGGTACCAGCGGCAGGGCCGGTCGCGTAGGCGGAGGCCGGAGCGTGGCGGCGCTGCCACCACGACATCGCCAACCGCACCACGATGATGATCAGGCCGATCTGCAGCAACAGGCCGATGATCGACGAGAGGCTGCCGAGGCCGGAGAACAGGCCGCTGCCGGACAGCATGCCGAACAGGCCGGCGCCAAGGAAGCCCATGGCGAGACCGCCAAGCATGCCCCCCATCATTCCGGGCCGGTTGAAGAAGCCGCCCTTGGCGGCCGCGCCGGCCGCCGGAGCGCCCGCTGCGGGGGTTCCCGGCTGGGTGAAGCTTCGATTCATCGGTTGCGCCGTGCCCGGCGCGGTGGTCGTGCTCGGGGGCGCCGAATAGGTCCGCGATCCCCGCGAACCGGAGCTGCCGCCCTTGCCAACGCGGGCGTCAGCCGCCTCGATCGTGATCGCAAGCGGAACCGCCACCGCCATCATCAGAGCGATTGTCCGTACAATTCCGCGCGCAGTCTGCGTGAAATTCATGTCTTTTTCCTCATTCCCCGGTATTGGAGAAGTGCCCCTAAGATGGGCAGAGCCGCATAAAAGTGAAGCCGCCATAGAGACGCACCGCTGCGGCGCTCGGTCGCGGGGATGTGACGTTATGGCTGTGGGCTCGTTACCGGGCCTGAACCGCCGGCATTCCGGGGCCGGGGATTAGTCCTGTCAGGCGCTACGCCGTCATGGTCTCCTTGACCTTTTCCACCAGCGCGCTCAGCGCAAACGGCTTCGGCAGGAACGCGAATTGTTCGTTTTCCGGCAGGCTCTTGTCGAAGGCTTCTTCGGCATAACCTGAAACGAAGATGATCTTCAGGTTCGGGTTCCGCTTGCGCATCTCGCGCAGCAGCGTCGGGCCGTCCATCTCCGGCATCACCACGTCGGACACGACGAGATCGACGGCGCCGTCCTTCTCCTCCAGCGCCTCCATCGCCTCAATGCCGTTGGAAGCCTCGATGACGCTGTAGCCGCGCGAGCGCAGGCCGCGCGCATTCAGCGACCGCAAGCCGTCCTCGTCCTCGACCAGCAAAATGGTTCCCTGCCCGGTCAGGTCCGGCCGCGGCTTCGGCGTTGCCACCGGCACGTCCTTTGCCGCGCCGGCCGCAGCCACCGCTTCGGGCTGAACGTCAAGTTCCGGACGATGCCGTGGCAGGAAGATGCGGAACGTGGTGCCCTCGCCCGGCGTCGAGTCCACATACACGAAGCCGCCGGTCTGCTTGACGATGCCGTACACCGTCGAGAGGCCGAGTCCGGTACCCTTGCCGACTTCCTTGGTCGAAAAGAACGGCTCGAAGATCTTGTCGACAATGTCAGCCGGGATTCCGGTGCCGGTATCGGCGATATCGATGCGCACATAATCGGCGACCGGCAATCCCTTGTAGGAGAGCTGCGCGGATTCATCCGCTGTGACGTTGGCGGTCTTCACCGTCAGCTTGCCGCCGTCGGGCATCGCGTCGCGGGCGTTGACCGCAAGATTGACGATCACCTGCTCGAACTGCGAGACGTCGACCTTGACCGGCCAGAGATCGCGGCCGTGCATGAGGTCGAGCTTGACCTTTTCGCCGATCAGCCGCCGCAGCAGCATGGTGAGATCGGACAAGGCATCGCCGAGGGCGAGCACCTGCGGCCGCAGCGTCTGGCGGCGCGAGAACGCGAGCAGCTGCCGCACCAGCGTCGCCGCGCGGGTCGCATTCTGCTTGATCTGCATGATGTCCTGGAACGACGGATCGGTCGGCTTGTGCGCGTTCAGCAGGAAGTCGTTAGCCATCATGATGGCTGACAGCACGTTGTTGAAGTCATGGGCGATACCGCCGGCGAGCTGGCCGACCATGTCCATCTTCTGCGACTGGTTGATCTGGTTTTCCAGCGTGCGCCGCTCGGTGGTTTCCAGCAAATAGACGATCGCCGCTTCGGTATCGCGCTCGTCTTCCTCGACCGCCGTGACGAAGAACTGCCCCCAGCGCTCCTTTGCGCCATCCAGCATGGCCTCGACCGGTTCGATATCGCCCTGCCCCTCCGCCGCCCGGTTAATCGCCGCGATCAGGAGGTTGCGGTCGCGCGCATTCACCGCGCGGACGATCGACTTGTTCGCCGCGCCGTCGGGGCTGAGGCTTTGCGCCAGCTTGGCGAAGCGGGCGTTGGCGCGTACCACCGCGCCGCCGCGGTCTACGGTCGCAATCGCCATCGGCGTATGGTCGAAGAACCGCATGAAGCGGACTTCGGCGGCACGCTCGGGGTCGGAGTGTTCGTCGCGCGCGCGGCTGATTACCAGCGTCCGCGACGCCCCGGGCGCACCGTCGGCGCCGAAGGCGAGCTTGTGATAGAGCCGCACCGGCATGGTCTTGCCGCCGCGCATGCGCAGATCAATGTCGAACACTTCGGTTTTGACTTCGCCCGGCACCGCCACGATCGAGGTCAGCAGCGCCGCGCCGTCGCCGGAAACGATGTCGGCGAGCTTCAGCCCGCCCGATCCGATCTCGGCAAGGTCGTGATCGAGCCAGTTCGCCAGCGTCGCGTTGACGTAGATGACGTCGCCGGCCGGATTGACCGAGAAGAAGCCGCAAGGCGCGTGATCGAGATATTCGATCGCGTGCTGCAGTTCCTTGAATACGTCTTCCTGGCGCTCGCGGTCCCGCGTGATGTCGGCGATCGACCACACGGCGTATTTCGCTTCGCGCTTGCCGTGGCCGAGCGGGCGAACCCGCATCCTGAGCCAGCGGCCATGGGCGCCTTCGCTGCCGGCGATGCGAACCTCTTCCTGCTGCCGCCTGCCCTCGCGCGCCGCCTTGAGAAGGCGGAACACCGCCTCCGAGACGTCGGGATTGCCGATGAAGACGCGTTCGACCGGCCGCACGTCCTGCGCTGTCGCCGCCCCCGTCAGCGCCAGATAGGCGGCATTGGAATAGACGATGTGCCCCTTCGAATCGGTCACCGCCAGCCCGTCATGGGAATGGTCGGCGATGCGGCCAATGACGGGATCGTCGGCGCTGCGGTCGGTGAAGCGGATGATGCCGGCGGCGAATGCGAACAGATTGAACAGGCCGACCATCGCCAGCAGCGCCAGCAGGCCGAGGATATAGGGCTGGGCTTGCGCGCGGCCGATGGTCATCAGCGCCACCGCCACCGCGACGATGCCGGCTGCCACCAGCAGAACCATCACGATGCTGCCGCCGCGCCGCGCCGATTCGTGAGCCGCAAGCGGCTCGGTGGGCGGATGGCTGTGGGTCTCGGCGGTCATCGCAAGAGGCGCTGCCCTTCGGCATGGAGGTCACGCGCGGTCTTGCGCGCCGCTCCTGAGTGCCTGAATCGGGCCTGCAAGCGCAAGTCCATCAGGCGGCTAATTGACAGGTTGAAGGCATTTCAAGGCGTTTTCTGGCCGGTTTCCTCACGCCGGGCGCCCCGAAAGCCCTCGCTTGAGGCCCATGACGTAACCGATGATCTCGGCGACAGCCTGATAGTGCTCGACCGGGATCTCCTCGTCGATATCGACGGTGGCGTAGAGCGCGCGCGCCAGCGGCACGTTCTCGACGATCGGAATATCGTGCTTCCGGGCGATTTCCCGGATCTTGAACGCGATGTTGTCCACACCCTTGGCGACGCAGACCGGCGCCGACATGCCGCGGTCGTAGGACAGCGCCACCGAATAGTGGGTCGGGTTGGTGATGATCACGCTGGCCTTGGGAACCGAGGCCATCATGCGCTTCTTCATCTGCTGGATCCGCAATTGCCGGATCCGGCCCTTGATGTGGGGGTCGCCTTCGGACTGCTTGTATTCGTCCTTGATCTCCTGCAGCGACATTTTCTGCCGCTCAAACCACTGACGATACTGGAAGAAGTAGTCGGCAATCGCGACCGCGGCGAGCATCGCCACGACGGCGCCCAACAGTTGCAGCGTCAGGCTGGTGGTGACGCCGAGAATCGCCGAAGGGTCGAACCGCAGAAACGATTCGAGGCGGTCGCGCTCCGGCCAGAGCACCGCCATCATGACGGCGCCGAGCGCGATCAGCTTGAACAGCCCCTTGGCGAAATTGGCCAGCGCCTGCTTGCCGAAGATGCGCTTGAATCCCGCGCCGGGCGACACCTTGTTGAATTTCGGCGTCAGCGATTCGGCCGACCACACCAGCCGGTGCTGGATCATGTTGCCGGCGATCGCGGCGATCGCCAGCATCAAGAGCGGCACGCCGATGGCGCCAAGCACGGCATAGCCGAGCGTATTGCCGAGCGCGAGCAGCGCTGCGCCGTCGGTGCGAAGCTGGCCCGCATTGGCGATCAGGTTCCGCAGCGGCACCAGAATGCCGCCGCCCGCCGATTCCGAGAACGTCGACAGCACCAGCGTGCCGCCGGCGATGATGAACCAGGTGTTGACCTCCTGGCTCTTGACGACGTCACCCTTGGCATGCGCGTCGTCGAGACGCTTTTGTGTAGGGTCTTCTGTTTTATCGTCAGAATCTTCAGCCACCGCGGCGCCCTAACAATTGGCTGAGGGCCGATATCCAGCGTTCCGGATCACCCGCTATTTCAGCGGCGTCAGTTCGTGCATCACGCGGGCGAAGTAGTCGAGATAGGTTCCCATCATCCCCGCGAGGACGAGGCCGAAGATCAAAAATCCGATCATGATCGACAGCGGCACGCCGACGAAATAGACCTGCATCGCCGGCATCAGCCGCGCCAGCACGCCAAGGCCGATATTGAAGACGAGGCCGAACACCAGGAACGGTGCCGAGAGCTGCATGCCGATCTTGAAGGCGGTGGCAAAGGCGCGCGTCGCCAGTGCGGCGACGTCGCCGCTCGGCATCACCTCGCCCGGCGAGAATATCCGGTAGCTTTCGTTCAGCGCCGCGATGACAAGGTGATGGCTGTCGGTGGCGAACAGCAACGTCATGCCAAGTATCGACAGGAAGTTGCCGATCAGCACGCCCTGCTGGCCCTGGGTTGGATCGACCGCGGTGACGAAGCCGAGCCCGAGTTGCTGGGCAATCACCGAGCCCGCCACCGCCAGCGCCGACAGCGTGACGCGCGCGGTGGCGCCGAGCACGATGCCGATGACGATCTCGTGCACCATCAGCACGCCGAGCGCGCTGATCGATGTCAGATCGACCTGATAGGCGTTGCGGTGCAGCGGCAGGATGATCAGCGTCAGCAGCAGCGCGATCGCGAGCTTGATGCGCACCGGGATGTTGCTCTCGCCGAATCCAGGCATCAGCATCATCATGGACCCCACGCGCGCGAACACCAGCATGAAGGTGGCGGCAAGGGCCGGCAGCATGGATATGTCGACGCGCATTCATGGACAATGCATCAGCCGCCGATGATTCGCGACGATATCCGCATCATGTGGCCGTGCATCGAATCCGCCATAAACGGCAGCGCCAGCAGCAGCGTCACGAACATGGCAAGGATCTTCGGCACGAAGATCAGCGTCTGCTCCTGGATCTGGGTCAGCGCCTGGAACAGCGACACTACGACACCGACCACGAGGCCGATGACCATCAGCGGCGACGACACCACCACGATGGTCCAGATCGCATCGCGCGCGACTTCGAGGGTTTCAGCACCGGTCATTGTCTTGCTCTCGCTCTTCACTTTGTTCTGTCGTTCCGGGGCGATGCGGAGCATCGAACCCGGAACCTCGAGATTCCGGGTTCGCGCTTCGCGCGCCCCGGAATGACGACTAGATCGGCATTCTCATGATGTCCTCGTAGGACTGGATGACGCGGTCGCGCACCGAGACCAGCGTCGACACCGCGACGTCCGTCTCGGCCACCGCGGTCACGACGTCCATGACGTTGGCCTTGCCCGAACTCATCGCGATGGACTGGGCGTCGGATTTCTTGCCCGCTTCCATCACGCTCCCCACCGCATCCTTGAGCAGGGCGCTGAAGGACGGGCCGCCGGTGGACTGGCCGCCCTTCTCGGCGCCGCCGGTTTCCACGATGCGGGAAAGTGCGGCGTAGGCATTTGCTGCAACGGTCGGTGAAGCCATTTTCTAGGATCCTTGTTCAGGCCTTGAGGATGTCGAGCGTGCGTTGGATCATGCGGCGCGTGGCGCTGATGATGTTGAGATTGGCCTCGTATGAACGCTGCGCCTCGCGCATGTCGGTCATTTCGACCAGCGGATTGACGTTCGGGTACTTGACGTTGCCCGCAGCATCGGCCGCCGGATTGCTCGGCTCATGCTTGATGCGAAACGCCGACTGGTCGGCGCGGACCTTGCCGAGCGTCACCACTCGCGCATCCAGCGACCGGTCGAGCGCGGACGAGAATGTCGGCACCTTGCGACGATACGGATCGCCGGCGGCGGTCGGCGCGGTTGAATCCGCATTGGCGATGTTCTCGGAAATCACCCGCATCCGCCCCGCCTGCGCACGCAGGCCCGACGTCGCGATGCTCATCGAGCGCGCGAAGTCGCTTCCGTCATCTGCCATTGTCAGGATCCTTTAAGTCGCGCGCCAGCATCAGCGCTTTCCAATCGCGGTCTTGAGAAGCCCGAGGCTGCGGCTGTAGAGCGAGGTGGCGGCCGCGTAGTCCATCTGATTGGCCGACACCTTCAGCATCTGGTCTTCGAGATTGACCGAGTTGCCGGCGGGTTTGGTCAGAAAGGCGTTCCTGCCGCCGTCGTCCCGAAAGCTCTGTCCGCCGCCGGAGACGCCGATATGGGTCGACGAGGTGCGCATCATCGCAAGCGACCCCATCCCTCCGTCGATGTTTGCCCCCCTGCCGTTGAATTTCGGCGCGACCAGATCGTTCGGCCTGAAATTGGGGGTGTTGGCGTTGGAAATGTTCTCGGCTAGCACGCGCTGGCGTTCCTGGTGCCACTGCATCTTGGTGCGCAGCGCCGACAGGATCGGAAGGTCGTTGATGGCCATGTCGAGCGGCTCCCGTTAACCTCTGGCAGACGCCGCGAGGTAGGCAGAATTTGCCCGGTGCATGGTTAACGGCTGGTTAAAATCGCCTCTTCCGGGCGCGGACTGCGGCCAATATCGGTGCGTGCTGGCCAAATCAGCGCATTTTTGCCACGAAAGCTGCGTTAACCACGCGGCCCGGGGCGCTGAGAAGTCGTTTTGGATCGCACGATTCTTGGTCTATTAATTAACGGGACGGCAGGGTTTGCCGTGGGGCGTTAAGAAATAAGGCTGACCTCGGGCGTGATTCGCCGTATGCCGATCGCTTCGGAGCATGGTCCGGCAAGGCGGGAACCGCATTCCCTACGGAACTTGACCGACCGGAAGACCAGACCGCACTCGTCGAAGCCAGTATGTGAGAACGGCCGTTGGCCGGGGACTAAAGAATGCAGACACTGACATTCCTTTTCGCATTCATCGCCGTTCTGGCGCTGATCGGCGTCGCCGCATGGCTGGTTCGCCGCTTCGCCAACAATCGCATCGGTGCCAACACCCAGCGCGGGCGGATGCCGCGGCTGGCCGTGATCGACGCGGCAGCGGTGGACGGCCGCCGCCGCCTGGTGCTGGTGCGGCGCGACAATGTCGAGCATCTCTTGATGATCGGCGGTCCGAGCGACATCGTGGTGGAACCGAACATCGTGCGTGCAATGCCCGGTCGCGACATGGCGCCGCGGCCTGCGGTCGGCGAGCAGCCGCCCCGGATTGCGCCGCTGCCGGACGCCGTCTGGAGCGACGAGACGACAAAAACCGAAGCACGATCGACGGACGCGTTCGAACCTGCCGAACCGCAAATGCCCGAACCGCCGCCGCGCCCCGCGCGCCCGGCTTTCGCCGATGAACTTCGCCGGCCGGCGCCGCCGCCGATGGCGGAGCGTCGCAGCGATCAGCTGACCGGCTTTTCGCCGGAGTCGCTCGGCGCTCGTAGCGAACCGGTCCCGCCGCGCATGCCCCGCGCCGAACCGTTGATGCCCCGGCCGCAGCGCGCAGGCGAGCCGCCCAAGCCGCCTTCCCGTGAGGCAGCTTCCCGTGAGGCACCTTCGCGTGAGGCACCGCCCCGTGATGTCGTGCTGCCGGTGCGCCCGCCGGAGCGTGTCGCGGCGCCGCCGCCACCACCGCCGCCTCCACCCGCTCCCCCTCCGGCCCCTGCGCCGTCGAGCGCCGACCAGAATCTCGCCGAGATGGCACAACGGCTCGAGGCCGCGCTGCGTCGGCCCGCCGAGCCAGTGGCACCGCCGGTTGCGCCGGAAACGCCGCCTGCCCGTCCGCCGCGCAGCGAGACCCCACCACCCGCACCGGTTCCTGCTCCGCCGAAGAGCGGCTTTGAAAATCTCGAAGACGAGATGGCATCGTTGCTGGGCCGTCCGAAGAATCCTTCGTGAGGCCGCCGGCATTCCCGCGTAGAGTTTTATTTCTTGTAACCCTGATAGCCGCCGGATCGCTCGCCGACCCGGGGTTGGCGCAGGATATCAGCATCAATTTCGGCCAGGGCGGCGGCGGCGTCACCGAGCGCGCAATCCAGCTGATCGCGCTGTTGACGATTCTCTCGATCGCGCCGTCGATCCTGATCATGATGACGTCGTTCACGCGGATCGTCGTCGTGCTCTCGTTGCTGCGCACCGCGCTCGGCACCGCGACCGCCCCGCCCAACTCCGTGATCATTGCGCTTGCGATGTTTCTGACCGCGTTCGTGATGGGGCCGGTACTGCAGCGGTCCTATGACGACGGCATCAAGCCCCTGGTCGCCAACCAGATCGGCGTCGAGGAAGCGCTGCAGAAGGCCTCGGTACCGCTCCGCGGCTTCATGCAGAAGAACGTCCGCGAGAAGGACCTGAAGCTGTTCCTGGACCTCTCCGGCGAACCGCCGCCGGCGACGCCGGAAGACCTGTCGCTGCGGATCCTGGTCCCCGCCTTCATGATCTCCGAACTGAAGCGCGCCTTCGAAATAGGCTTCCTGCTGTTCCTCCCCTTCCTGATCATCGACCTCGTGGTCGCCTCCGTCCTGATGTCGATGGGTATGATGATGCTACCGCCGGTCGTGGTGTCGCTGCCGTTCAAGCTGATCTTTTTCGTGCTGGTGGACGGCTGGTCGCTGGTGGCGGGAAGCCTGGTGCAGAGCTATGGAGGCGGGTAACCAGCCACCCCCATCAGTGGTATGTCAGTACTGCTGCCTTATTTTCTCCGCACTATTGCGGAGGTTTTGCTGCCGGTTTGTCCCGGAAGTTTAAGGCCGGATTAGCTCCTTCATGACACAACGGGAGAGGCTTTTCTCAATAAGCGCACTCACCGGGTCAGGAAGATGGCAGGCCAGTCGATCGGCGATTTGGACGTCGAATATGCCACGACGATTGCCGAACGCGCCATACGGTTGATGTCGCAGCAGTCGGTTCCGTCCACCCCGAACAATTTCGCGGTGTGGTTCGAATACTGCATGGGCAGCTCGCTGCCGCTGCGCAAAACCATCGACATCCTGATCGCCGGCAAGCGCCCGTTCGACAACGCGACCAATCACGAACTCTACATCACCTACATCTCCCCGCACTCGCCCCCGAACCCGCTGGCGGGTCTTCCGGAGCAGTTGAGCGGCCTGATCGCCTGCGCCCAGCAATTTCTCAACACCGCCGTCACCGACAGCCGCACGCAGATCGCAGCGCTTGGCGAAGTCTCATCGCAGGCCGCAGCGTCAGCCGATCCGAAACCGATCATCGCCAAGCTCGTCGATGAATTGTCAAAGGCGACCGCGCGCGCTTCCGCGCTGGAGGCAAACTTCGCCGCCACCTCGCAGGAACTGGACACCATCCGCGACTCGCTGAAGGCGGCCGAGCAGCGCTCCAACACCGATGCGCTGACCGGGCTGGCCAATCGGCACTCGATGGACGAATTCCTTCGCCAGGCCCAGATCGACGCCATGGAAAAGGATGAGGCGCTCAGCGTATTCCTGATCGACATCGATCACTTCAAGAAATTCAACGACGATTACGGCCACCAGGTCGGCGACCAGGTGCTGCGGCTGGTCGCCAAGGTTCTGCAGGAAGGTGTCCGCGAAGTCGATCTCGCCGCGCGCTATGGCGGCGAGGAATTGATAGCGGTGCTTCCGGGCGCCGACCTCGAAACGTGTGCCTCGGCCGCCGAACGTATTCGCCGCCGTATTGCCGAAGCCAAACTGACCCGCCGCGCAACCGGCAAGGAGATCGGCAGCATCACGGTTTCGATCGGGGTGGCGCAATTCCGACTGGCGGAATCCGCCGAAGCGATGATCGAGCGATGCGACCGCGGGCTGTACAAGGCCAAGCGAACCGGGCGCAATCGCACCATCACGGAAATCGACCTCGAACGCGAGCCCGAGGCTGGCGCCGCCTAGAGCCTCATCGGTTCTGATTGAATCAGAACCGGGCTCTAGTCTTTTGTTTTGACGCGTTTTCTTTACGCGAACCGGTATCCACTTCGCTCGAAAACGCTCTGGCGCGATCGCGGACAAATCAAGACAGACCGAATATCCAGCGACTTGGCGCGGCGGCTGCGAGATCACCAGCCTGCCCCATTTGCGCGCTAAGGCATTGATCGCAGCGCCGGGCTGCCGCCGGGAACAAATCCGGGCCGTCGCGGCTTATCTACGACGCCTCAATGCCGGGAGTATTCCATGAAAATCGCAGGGTTGATTATGGCTGCTACCGCAGCCCTCAGCATCGTCGGTTCGTCGGCGTTTGCCCAGCAGACCCGTACAGGAATGGTGACCAGGATCGATCGGATCAGCGGCACCATCACGATCAAGGATGTTCCTGACGGCACGGTCGGCGCGAACACCACCCTTGCGACCGAGGAATTCAAGGTGCCGGATAGCTCGCGCCTGAACGAGATTCACGCCGGCGACCGCGTCACATTCGCGGTCAGTGAATCTTCGGGGACCAAGATCCTCACGAAAATCGACAAGAAGTGAGATGCGTCGAAGCGGCATTCGGTTCTGGATGCCGCTTCGACTGATCAGGTAGCGGGCTTCGATCTTTCGCAACGCCCCCGGTCTATCGCGACGGCGTCCTGTCGAGCGAGGCGCGAATTTCGGCGACCGTCTCGTCGCAATATTTGTTCAGCTTCTGGAATTGCTGCTCCAGCACCCGGAGCTTCCACGCCCGTTTCGCCTGCACGTCCCGGTCGATGTTGAATTTGTCGGCCGGCGAAGGGCGCGACGCCTCCGTTCTCGGCACGAACCACGGCGACTGGTCACCCTTGGTGGAAGCCATCTGTACGCCTTACAAATCGAGGGCCTCGGTCGAACTTCCCTACACTATTGCGCCGTCATGACGACTTTGCGGCAAGAATTGCGAGCGAGGTCGATTTGATGGCAAAAGATGGACGCCTGCAGCGAACGGGCGGCACGACCTCGTAGTCTTACGGGGTTTTTGTCCACGATTACGATGCAATCGGCGGCCAACATTACCGAAGTGTCATTTGTTGCTTTAAAGATAGTTGAAAATGCCCGCAGTGCCTTCAGAAGCCGGTCTGCCTCCGCGCTGCGAGAGTTGCGGTACGGGCACGGCGAGGCTTGGAAAACTGCCCCCCATCGGACTACGCCCCCTCCTCTACGTGTACAAGTGCAGCGCCTGCAACCAGATCACCTCGATCGAGCCCGAGCGGCACGATAGTCCTACCATCAGCCCAACCCTTGCCCCGCCGGTGGTGACGAAAACTGCCACCAAGAAAGCCCCGCACACGGTCTGACGGCGAGCGCCGGCCACCTGTCCGCCGAATGCGCACGCGCGCACGCGTTTCCTGAAGGAAAACGTGGCGCTGGCGCCTGACCGGGTTTGATCCCGGGCCGGCCGGATGTAAAGCTGCAGGCCAACTCGGCAAAAAAGAAGGCAGGGGCATGCCCGACGGCTTCATCGACGAACTGCGCAGCACAGTGGACAAGGGCTCGGTCCTGTGCGGGGACGAGATCGACGCGCGCTATCATCACGACATGTCCGGAATTCCGGTCCCGAAGCCGCGTGCCGTCGTCCGCCCGAAGACGACCGAAGACGTATCCGCCCTGCTGCGGCTCTGCCACCGTCACGGCGTGCCGGTCACGACCCAGGGCGGCATGACCGGCCTGGTGCGCGCCACGCTGCCGAATGCGGACGAAATCGTGCTGTCGATGGAGCGCATGAACGCGATCGAGGAAGTCGATGTCTCGGGCGGCGTCGCGATCGCGCAGGCTGGCACGCCGCTGCAGAAACTCCAGGAACGGGTCGAACAGGACGGCATGATGTTTCCGCTCGATCTTGGCGCGCGCGGCAGTTGCACCATCGGCGGCAATATCTCGACCAATGCCGGCGGCAATCGCGTGATCCGCTACGGAATGACGCGCGACCTGATCCTCGGCCTCGAAGTCGTCACCCCAGACGGTACCGTGCTCAAGGGACTGCGCAAGTACATCAAGAACAACACCGGCATCGACCTGAAGCATCTGTATATCGGCACCGAAGGCATTCTGGGCGTGGTGACGCGCGCAGCTCTTCGGATATTTCCGGCGCCGGCCGAACGCCAGGTGGCGCTTTGCGCGCTCCCCTCGTTCGGGAAGGTCATGGCGTTTCTCAAGCTGGCGCAAAGATCGCTCGGCGGCGAACTGACCGCGTTCGAGGTGATGTGGAACGCCTACTACCGCCAAACTGTCGAGCGCGTGAACGGCGTGGTTGGCCCGCTGCCAACCGATCATCCGTTCTATGTGCTGCTGGAAGCCTCCGGAAGCGACGCCGAGCGCATGCGCAACAGCCTCGAGCAAATGCTGGAAACGGCGATGGGCGAAGATCTGATACTCGACGCCACGCTGTCGACCTCGAATGCATCTGCGGCAGCGATCTGGCGCATCCGCGATTCCAGCGTCGAACTCGGCCGCAGCTTTCCGTTCGCGGCAAGGATGGGATTCGACGTCAGTATCGCCATCGACAGGATGGAGGAATATGCCGATACGCTCGATGCGCGAGTGAAAGCGATCGATCCGCAGGCGTTCACCATCGTGATGGGACATGTCGGCGACGGCAATCTGCATCCCAGCGTGTATCACGAACATACGCCGGACAAGCACGATCAATTCGAAAGACTGGTCTACGACCTCACGGGTGAGTTCGGCGGCTCGATCTCGGCCGAACACGGCATCGGCATCCTGAAGCGGCCGTACCTGAAGATGAGCCGGACCGAAGCTGAAATCGAAACCATGCGCACGCTCAAGCGCGCGCTCGATCCGAAGAACATCCTCAATCCGGGACGGATTTTTACGGTGTAGACGCAGCCATCCCGGTCAGCAGAGGCGCTCACTCCTTGAAGTCGTATTGCTTGCAGAGGTGATCGCCGATCTGGACCATCATGGCGACGCATTCGGGATAGCCGGGCTTGGCAACCGTGGCGGCGTCGGCACTGGCGCGGAATTCCCAGCTGTCGCCGTCGCGAAGCACCGAGATGACGATGCCGTCGGGACAATCGACATGAACCTTCAATTCGGCCCGCGCCATCGCGATCAGCTCGGCTTCGGTCCTGGCTGGCTTGGTCATCGTGGCGCCTCCCCCGGCAGGTTGTTGGCCCGCAGGTTGACGCTTTGACACGCCTCTGTCGAGGGACGAAGAAACGGACGCGCCAACTGGTCGCGCTTCTCAAAGGCGTGGGTCACTCCCGGCCTGGAACGTGCGCGGGTTGCCACCGTGTCGTGAGTTCGGCGCGCTAAGGCGCCGGGCTCGCCGGCTTCGCGTCGGCAATGATCCGCAGCGAGGCGGCCTGGTCCGGATTGGGCTCCGGGCTCATGCCGATCGGATCGCGGCGCGATGGCGACGCTTGCTGAACGTGCTTGGTGAATATCCTGACGATCTGGCCCTTAAAGCACGGCCCCCTGTCGAAAACATCGGATGCGATGCCCTCCACCGCATCCCGCAGCGCCAGGAATTGCGCCTGCCTCGCAATGCTCTCGGTGCCCTTTGCGCCTCCAAGTTCATCCATGGCGGCGTCACTGATCTGACACTCGACGGCAACGCCGTCGTTGAGCATCGTGAACCTGAACGCGAAGCGTTCGTTGTCGTGTCCTATTATTCGGTCCCGCGTCAACGGCATCAGACAGCCAGCTCTTGAACGGCAAAAGTGCGAGGAGCGCCTCTGCGGCGCTGGCAATCTCCTATTGCGCCAACGCGTCAAAAGTTGGTCGAAGCCGAGGCCGGACTCGGGTCTCGCCACTTGCTCGGAATTCAATCGGAGATCGGCTATGCCGCTAGCGACCTGCGGGAAGGTCGCCAAGAAGGTTCGACAGCTGGATGGCAAGCTTGCGGAGCCGGGCATTCTCCTCGAGCAGCACCAGAACGTCTCTGGTTTCCTGCTGCCTGGATTGATCCTGCCGAAGGCCATCCGCTTGTTCGAGCAGCGGCGACAGCACGGCGAAAAATTCATCACTACGCTGAGACGGACGTCCGCCCTGAAAGATATTGTCCTGAAGCAATGGCGCGACGTTGTCCGCATGGCTCCGACGTCCATCGAGGCGGACCGACTTGTTCTGCAGCGAATGTTCGAAACTCATGACGAATCCCCAATGCGGACGGACGTGCTCCCTGTCGTCCTTTCAAAGGACCAACTTCGATTGAGTCCGGGGCAAATTTGAGTCGGGAAAAAGATCAGCACAAGATATTCGTTTGTTGCAGAGCCGTCACAGCCGATACTTTTTCAAGCCACATGTTTTCAAGTCACATGGCGGATCGGATCCGGCCAAATTTTTGACGTATGACAAAGCATCCTAGCCACCGCGCGGATTGGAGTATTTAACCGCGTCAGGGGCGTATCAATGACAGATTTTTTGACCAATGCGGATCACTGGCGCAAGCGCGCGGAACGGACAAGGGCCTTGGCCGCGAATGCGGTGAAGGATCAGGGCCGCCTGCTCAAGGTAGCGGAAGAGTATGACAGGCTGGCTACTCTCGCAGAAGGACGGCGAAGCACGGTCCAGACGAGCAGGTACGCACCGTCGAGCCGCCACGAATAATCTCCCTCGTTCAAACAGGCATTTTCGCTGCACGGCATCTTGGCCCGGCGGATGAAGCTGCCGGATCGGTCGTGCGCGCGTCGCCTGAAATGGTGCGCGCCGCGGGGCCGGATCGCGTCAGTCTCGGCGCGACCCAAGCCGCCCGAAGGTGGCTTCCTGATCGTCCGCTGGCCAAGCCAAAGGCGCCAGAACAAGCCCAGATATCCGGGATCCTACGGGAATGTGTGGCGCACAAATCACACTCGCCAACAGCGTTCATCGCCTTGCGACCGCGCAATTGCAGTTGAATTAACGAATCAACTAGACCGCTAGTGGGGCTGGGAAGCGGAGAGTTAGTATGAGAGTCGCTTCCTTAGAAAGTGTACTGACGGCGGCCACGCTGGTAACGGCCATCGTCGTCGTGCTGTGGGCAATCAAAATTGTCTACGGCGCGTAAACAGGCAGGTAGCTGTAGTCGAACTCGAATCCTCCGACAAAGAAGAGGTTCGCGACAAAGCCATCACTTCCGCGGCGGCGGAAGCCTTCTGTTTCCTTTGCCGGCGAGGCCTTCGCCGGGTGTTCGCCCTATCCGACGCGTATTGGCTCTGGTTCACGACCTCGCGCGATCTTCGCTCGGGCCGCGGGAAGCATTTGGTTTCAAGTCTCTGATGCACTTCAATTTTTATCTGATGAATGCGGCGTTTGTTCTCCTGGGTCTCGAGGTCATTTACGCGCTCTATCAATTGGCCAAGCTGGTCCATTAAGGCGCCACGCTCAGGCTGTATTTTCTCAGAATAGCCGCACAGGCTGCATTTTCCCAACAGACTCGCCGCAATGACGCCGCTTTCGCGCCAGGGTCGGCGCATGGCGATTCCAATTTTAGTCGCAAATTCGCCGGGCGACTCACCCCACTCTCGCCGCGCGAACAAAGCGACTGGGGGCGCGTTCGGTATTTTGAAATTGGAGTATCAATCATGCGCATAGATCATCCGCCGCATACTAAGCGTATCCGCCGCAGTGAACCCTCCCTCTGGGCCGACGAATCTGCCGACGACGCGCTTTCGCTACTGGGGCCGGCCCTTCAAGGGGATGGACCGGCCGACTGTGTCGACGATCGTGCCGACGAAACAAACGCGCTGCTTGAAGAAAATGCCCGGCTTCGGGAGCTCTTGGTCCAGTTGTCGGACCTCATCCGCAGAAACGGCATTCACCCGAGGAGTTGATACCTGGCGGACATTATCCGCCGGGCACGCTGACGTCCGCCGGTTGACACGGAAGCGGACCTGCCATTTGACGGCAATCTCCGAATTGAATCGGAGCTCGAGCATTTCGGTTCTGATTGAATCAGAACCGAAGCTCCAAATTCTTGGTTTGATGAAATTTTATACCACAGGCAAATCGGCGCGAGCTTGACTGCCACGCAAACCGCGATCGACCCGGTTCAAGTCCCGGTCAGGCTTTCGCTTTAAACGCTACAGAGATCGATACCGCCGGAAGGTCTCCTCTCCGGCGGCATCCTCCGCCGGACGAGGCCTCTACCTCGTCGCCCCGGCCCGCTTGCCTGCGATCGTGGGCAAGGAGCCGGTATGAACCGGCTCGCCCCTGGTCATTTCCGGCGATTGCGGTGCACGCGCCGTGGCGTCCGGGAAGCGGATCTTCATTTCGCGGATGAACCCTTCGAGCGTGTCGACGCTGGCCGCCATCCTGGCGATCAGGGCGAACTCGGCGCTGTTGGAAGCGGCCGGCCTGCTCGCGGTGTCGAACTGCAGCTTGTCAGCCTCGCCCGACATCAGCGGCGCGAATTTTTCGCGGAAGCGCGCCAGGCCGATCGCATCCTCGGCCAGCGCATATCCGACAACGGCGCGGATCACGTCGCCCTTCTCGGCTGCGTTCAGCGGTTTGAAGTCGCGCCAGCGGTCGGCGTAATACAGTTCGATCTGTTCGGAGGCCTCTCGCCACTGCCGCTGGGCCCAGTAGATGTCCGAGCGCAGCCGGATCGCCTCGCGGCCTGTGATGTTGGACACGATGTCGAGCGCGAGGTCGTGGCGACCGACGTCGCTCTGGGCGCGGGCCTCCAGCAACAGCCGCTGCTGCCGCAGTTCGCCGGAGAGATCGGCGATGCGCGACGAGCGCAGCGCTGCGATCGCGCGGTCCGGCTTGCGGTTGGTGAGGTAGACCATGGCCAGCCGCGCGGCCACCTGCGCGCGCGCCGCCCCCTCCAGCCGCTTGTCGACCTGGTATTGCAGCAGCTCGGCAGCCTGGTCGAGCAGGTCGATCGAGGCCAACCGCTCCGCAAGACGACGGATCATTTCATCGCCACGGCGGCCGATCGGCGTCAGTTCGCGATATTCGTAGAACATGGCCAGCGCGTCGACCGGCTTCATGTCCTCGCCCTTCGGGCTGAGAAAGAGCTGCGCAAACAGCGCGGACGCCGCGTCCTGGCTCTGCCGCGACAGTTCGGCATTGGGCTGCATCCGGGTCGCGGTCTTGGCGGCCGAGAGCGAGTCCACATATCGTCCGGTGTCGGCGTAGATCTGCACCATCCGGTTCAACGTCATCAGCTCGATCGCGTCGCCGCGCCAGATCGCTGACAGCGTCTCGAGTTCACGCAGCAGCTCGGCCTGGCCGAGTTCGCCGCGCTTGTGGCTCAAGAGTGATCCGAGCAGCCTAGCCTCGGCCGACGCCTGCCGGTCGCTGGAGTGCGCTGCAAACCTGTAAGCGTCGATCGCGTCCTTGTCGTGTCCCAGCGCCTCGGCCAGCCGCCCGCGCAGCACGGCCATCTCGGGCTTCATGTCGGCGGGGATGCCGATCACGTCAAGTTCGCTGCGCCGGCGCGAGGCGCCAGCGTAATCCTTCACCTCGAGCGCGGCCCGCATCGCGTCGAGCGTGATGAGGCGCTGCAGTTCGAGCGGCAGCGAGGCGATCGAGAATTCGGCGTTCTTGAATTTTTCACGCGCGTCGGCCCATTTTTCCTGACGCGCGAAGGCAAAACCCTTCCACAATTGGGCGTCGTAGCCGTTGCCGATCGCAGGACTGGCGAGAACCCTGAGCCCCCGCTCGGGATGGCCGATCAGGATGCTGGCGATCGCATTCACCATCAGTACGGCAGCCTCTTCGGAGCCCTGCTTGGTCTCGGAGAGAATGAGATTGGTGACGCCGCGGGCTTCCTGATACATTTCCCGCGCCATGTAGAAATTGGCAAGCTCGAGACGGACCGGCGTCCTCTGTTCCGGCGGGGTGGCAGCAACGGCGTTGATCAGCGTATCAAGCCGCGTGAAAAACCTTTCCTCCCGGTTCTTGCGCCACTCCTCAGCGTCGAACAGCGGCCGCACCGCGGTGGTCGCGCGCTCGGCGGCAACGTCGGCCGACGACAGCGTCAAGCCGCCTGGCCGGCCAAGCAGCACCTTGTCGGCGCCGACCTCGGCGCTGACATCGTCGGAATTGGGAAGAACCACCACGCCGTGCACGGTTTCCAGCAGCGACAGCTCGACGAAATCCTGCCGCTTGAGAAGGCCGCGGGTCGGCGGCGGCGCGGTGACAACGACGAGCGCATCGCCGGCGTCGGGATCGATCAGCCGGTGCATCGCCCCCGGACTGGCGAGCGGCACGCTGACACTGGCGAGCGCGGGATCGGTGACGTTGCGCAGCACTGCCAGCGGCAGCGGCGGAGCCTGGCCGCGATCGGCAAGCGTCAGCGTCCACTCCGTGCCGTTGGCGCGGCCTTCACTCTCGAGCGAGGCAATCTGGGGCCGGTTGAGCCTGATACGGATGGCCTGCCCCTTCTCCAGCGGCAGCCGGCTGACATCGCCGATGATGGATCCGCCCTTGGCGCGGATCGGCTCGACGTCGATCGGCGCAGCCTGGTCGAACACCAGCCACACGGTGTCGGCCCGGCGGAACAGCGCCGCGGGCGTCGGCCCGGCAAAGGTGAACGTCATCCGAAGGGCGTCGCTGTCGCGCCTCGCCTCGACGGATGTGACGTTATTTTTCTGACCACTCTCTTTTGGCTGAGGCGATATCGCCGGCATCGCTGGTTTTGCCGCCTCGACCGGTACGGGCGCCTGCTTGGGGGTGGCGACCTTTGGTGCTTCCGCCGCCATCTGGACCGGCTCTGCCGGCGGCGCGGGCTTCGCGGCTTGCACCGGCGATGTGTTTGCAGTCGCGACCGCGGGCGCTGCGTTCTCGATCAACGGCACGGCCTTGTCGGCAGTGGGTGTGGCGATCTCTGTTGCGGCTGGAATCTTTTCGGGCGCTTCACGCGCCTGTCCGGGCTTGATCTCGATCCCGGCCTGCTCGGCAATCTGCTCAGAGGTGACGGGCGGAGGCTCCGCGGACTGCTGCGGGGGCGGCATCGCTTCCTTGAGCCGCTTGTCGCGGGAAGCCCGCGCGGCTGTCTGCGGCTTGGCCGGAGGCGTTGCTGCGGCCTGCGGCTCCGGCAGCGTCGTCTTTTCCGCCTGCTGGAAGGCGACGTCGATCACATAGTTCTTTTCCTCGCGGAAGGAATGCACATCGACATCGCCGATCAGCACGATATCGACGGCGGACGATTCAACGTCGGCCCGCTGGCTGATCGAGGCGACATTCGGTGGCGCAGCCACCTTGGCGTCGGCGAGATCGAAGCTGAGCACGTTGTTGAACTGCAGCGTCAGCTTCTGCTCGTTGAGGACCGACGACACATTGACGCCGTCGGGCATCTCGAACACGAAGCGCACGAAGGTAGGCTGCACCAGCGCGCGGACCCGAACCGGCGGCCGCTTCTTGGCGGCGGCGACTGCCATCTGCGCGCGAAGCGCCCGCTCGGCGGCCCGTGCCCTCGCCGCCAGTTCGCGAATGACTTCGGCGGGAAGCGGCGGCGGCGGACCGGTCCAGCTATCGGGGAGAAAGTCGACGAAGATCCGCTCGCCCGCCGTCATGGTGTTGACGGTGACCCGCCGCGCCAGCGACAGCCGGATTGCAGTGCCGTCAGGGTCGCGCCGCGCTGAACCGACATAGTCCGGGACGGCATCCGACAATTTATCGACGGGAATATCCACCGGGCGCTTGAAGTGGATGATGATGATCGAGCCCGCAGTCGACACCTCGGACTCGACGTCCTCGGCAAGCCTGAGCACCAGCCGGGCGAAGCCGCCCGCGGAGGCAAATGTCGCCTCGCCCCGCACCGGATCGTTGGCGCGGCAGGGCTGAGACAGAGTCAGGCCTACGAGCAGCAGGAAAAGACCCAGATAACGGCCGTAACGGTCAAGGCAATGGGATGCCGTCCGCGCCAATGCGCGGCCCGGCGACCCAATTCCAATGGCAGCCCGTCGCCCCATCCGGGAAATTCTCTTCGGCCTCAACGATACAGCGCGGCGAAGCGCCCTCGCCTGCGGTTCTGAATCTTGGATCGGCGGGCTTAAGGCTTTGTTAACATCAACTTATTGATTTCATTCAATGCCGCCGAGCGGGTCCTGGACGCGGAGAGTAAGCCTGTTTCCGGTCACTTCGCGGCCCAGACGACCAAATCCGGGCCGCCGACAGCGACAACCGCGCCCAACCGCCGCCCAGCATTTAATCGCAGCCATGCAAGGAACCATCTTCAATACCGTTCCGTTCTAGAACAGAATGCAGTTGGGGGCGCACGGCAAACCCCGGCTCGTAGAGCCGGCAGTGGAGTGTTTGGCATGGCAACCCAGATCGTGATGGACCGTACTGGCGACACCCGGCACACATTCGACGTCAATGATCGTGCAGCTGTCGCAAAGGCCGAGCGGCGTTTTATGGAATTGACCGGCGCGGGCTTTACGGCAGCGACCCGCACGGGCCCCGGCGAGCAGCGTGTGATCCGCAGTTTCGATCCGACGGCGGAAGAGACCCTGTTTTATCCGCGCCTCGTCGGTGGCTGACCACCATGACCGCGCAGGCCGCACTTGCGGTGTGCTCGTTCATCCTGGCCCTGATTGCCGCAGTGACGCTGTCAACGCTTTCGGTAGCGTTGGCGCGTTACGCTTCGACGGCTGACCCGATTCACCTGTCGCGTGATCGCCGGGCTCTCAAGCTGTTGAAGGACTGGCTCTCGCCGGAACAACTCGCCTGCTACGAGCGCTACAGCTTTTTCGACGTGATCGGCAGCGATACCGGAACACGCTTCCGGATTCACCACGGTACCCAGACCAACATCGAGGAGCTCGGCAGCAACGGGCGCCTTGTCTGCAAATGGTGCTTCGGGCCTGACGGCAACCTCGCCGCCGGGGATGTCATGCTGACACAAAAGATCGCTCTCGAAACCAACGAACGTAGCGCGCTCATGGTGGCAAATCGCTCCTACGCCCGTCCCGACCGTGGAGCGTTTCACAGGGTGACGTGAATCCGAGCTGCCGCGGAGCCGATTCCGCGTCAGTTCGGCTTCTGCGGCAGGATTTTGCCTTCGATCTTGGGCAATTCGGCGGTAGATGTCGATTTGTCGCTACCGGCGCGGCGCGCCAATTCGACCGTGAGCCGCTCGGCCGCTTCCGGCTGCATCAGGCCCAGGATGTCCGACATCTTCCGCGGCGCGATCTGCGAGGCAATATCGTAGAGCACCGACATCTCGAGCCGGTCGAACACCTTGGCGGCGTCCTTTGGTTTCATGCCCTCATACATCGTGATGATGCCCTTGAAGCGCGCGGCATCCTGCTCCGCCTTTTGCCCGGCCGCAGTCGAGATCTTTGCTTCCGTCGCCTTCGCCTCCTCGACTCGGCCCTCGATGCGCTTCTCGGCCGATCTCAGCAGGCTTTCGCGGATTTCGATTTCACGTGCGCGCTGTTCCAGTTCCTGGCGACGCGACTGCAGCCGTTCGAGAATGGCGCGCTCCGACGGCGACACCGATTGCGGGCTCTGGTCCGGAAACACCACGACCCCGTCGGGCTTCGGCGCTTCCACTGCGGGAGCGGCCGGCTTCGGGGCCTCCTCCTTCTTGGGCTCTTCCTTCTTGACCGAGCCGGTGACGTCGGCGTCGCCCCTGGCGCCCGGGAAACCCAGATTGTCCTGCGCCCAGGATCGCTTTGCCGGTGGCGGCGGGCTCGGCTGGTATTCGAACACGTATCCGCCATCGATCACGAGGCCCGCGATCTTCAGCACTACGAGGCCGAAGATCGCGACCAGCACGACCGGAATGACGCGGATATCGCGGAACGATTTCATGCAGCGATGCCACTCGCCCTGCGGCGTTCAGCGAAGGCTTCCGCCGCCGCGGCCACTGCCTTGGCGTTCGACGCCCTGGGCGCGGCGGGTTCGGTCTCCTGCGAAGGCCGCGCCGCAATCGCAATCTTGGACAACCGGCGAATGACGCCGTCGCCTTCGGCCAGCATATCCTTCAGGTGCCCTGCCATCTGCGTCGCGGCAGAAAGCTGGCTGCCGAGATTCTCGTTGACGTCGCGCACGGTGTGCTTGAGGCCGCCGATCGCGCGTTCGGCGATTTCGGTCGCGGTGATCAGTTCGGCGATCGTGGCCTTCAGCGAATGCTCGTCCGCCTTCAGCCGCTTCAGCCGCTTGTTGAGCAGCATGCAGTAGCCGATCGTGAGCATCAGCAGCACCGCTACCAGACTCTCGATCACAATGCCAAGGGAATGACTCATTGTGCCTCCATCAACTTGGTTTGCTCGTCGGCCTTCTCGAACATCGCGAAGGTCGTATGGGGTTTGCGCAACTGCTTGGTGACGCGGATCGCGACGCGGTCGCCGACCCGGCCCATCCGCCCCTCGGTCAACAGCACGTTGCCGCAGCGGACCTGCACCAGCGCCTCGGGGCGCATTTCCAGCGGCAGGGTGTCGCCGACCTTGAGCTTCATCAGCTGCTTGAGCGGAATGTCGGCCTCATACAGCACCGCATCGACCGAAATCTCGGCCTGCGCCACCTCGGTCGCGAAATGCCCTTCCCAGATCGGATCGCGGCCAAACTTTTCGCCCATGAACATCTGGAGCAGAACCGGGCGGATCGGCTCGATGGTGGCGTAGGGCAGCAGAAGTTCGACAATCCCGCCGCGGTCTTCCATATCGATGCGCAGGCGCACCAGGATCGCAGCGTTGGCGGGACGGCTGATCGCGGCAAAGCGCGGATTGGTTTCAAGCCGGTCGATCGAGAAGGTCACGGGCGACAGCGGGCGGAAAGCCTGTTCGGCATCTGCGAGAATGACTTCAACCAGGCGCTTGACCAGATTGGTTTCGATCGTGGTGTAGGGCCGGCCTTCGATGCGAAGCGAGGTCTGGCCGCGGCGGCCGCCGAGCAGCACGTCGATGATCGAATAGATCAGGCTGGAATCGACCGTGGCCAGGCCGAAATTTTCCCACTCCTCGGCCTTGAACACGGACAGCACCGCCGGCAGCGGGATCGAGTTCATGTAGTCACCGAAGCGGACCGAAGTAATGCGGTCGAGCGAGACTTCGACGTTGTCGGAGGTGAAATTGCGCAAGGACGTGGTCATCAACCGCACCAGGCGGTCGAACACGATTTCCAGCATCGGCAGGCGCTCGTAGGACACCATCGCCGAATCGATGATGGCGCGAATGCCGGAATTGTCGTCGAGGCTGACGTCGCCGACGGTGAAGCCGAGCAGATTGTCGATTTCCTCCTGCGACAGGACCCGCTCACCGGAGTTCTTGTTGCCGAAGTCGCGGCTGCCGTCCTCGACCATGGCCGCCCATTGCAGCGCCATGCTCTCGGAGAGTTCGTTGGCGGCGGCCTCTTCCGCAGCCGCCGCGGGATCCTCGGAATCGAGCGACGCCTCCCATTGGGCGGCAATCGCGTCCTGGTCCATCTGGTCCTTGCTTACCATGATCTCTGGATCCGCCGCGTCACTGAACCACGATTTCCTTGAACAGCACGGCGCTGACCTGCTGCGGCGCCACCGCGTAGTTGACGCGCTTGGTCAACTCTTCCTTGAGGCGGAACAGACCGGCCGAACCGTTGAGGTCGGAGGGGCGCAATTCGCGAAGGTAAGTCTGGAACAGGTCGGTGACGCGCGGCAGGTTCGGCTTGATGGCCTCGACCTCCTTGCCCTCCTTGATCTCGAGCACGACCTTGACGCGGAGATATTGCACGCGCTCGCCCGGCGCGCCGACCAGGTTGACCATCATGTCGGGCACTTCGAGGAACGAAGACGGCTTCGGCGGCGGCGCTTCGGCGTGCTTCTCCTCGCCATGGCCCTTCATCATGAAGAACCATGCGCCTCCGCCGGCTGCGAGGATGGCGACGAAGCCTGCAGCCGCAATGATCAGCTTGAGCTTGCCTTTTTTCGCCGGCGCGGCTTCGCCGTCCACCGCGCCTTCTGCCTGCTCGTTGTCAGCCATTGCCCCGTCCGTTTCCGATCTGGAACGAACGCGGTTGCCACCAGCCTGGGTAACAGAGCCCCCACAACGCGAAACAAAAGCCGCCAGCGCACACGCGCCCTCAATAGGTGCAACGCTAGGGTAGTAATGGTTAACGGAACCTTTCCGTTTGCGTCCAGCTAGGAAAAATCTGCCGGGCAAACATGGTCAACAAGACCTTTCTGCCGCCCGCGCCGCGCTTCGAAAAGTGCCTACCCCATTGAGAAACAATCATTTCCCGACTTGGCACGGCTTTCGCTGAGTAGATCGCGACCGGAAGGCTTGGGAGAGCCGGAGGGTCAAGGGATCCGGACGACGAGCTTGGGAGAGCTTGGCCTCGGATCGATCAAGGGGAGAACCACCGATGGAGAACACGCTTCTCGTCGGACTTTCGCGGCAGATCACGCTCGAGCGACAGCTCGATGTCGTCGCCAACAACGTCGCCAACATCAACACGACCGGCTTCAAGGCCGACCGGTCGCTGTTCGAGGAATACCTGCGCTCGCCTGCGCGTGAAGACAATTTCGTGCCCGCCGACCGCCGCGTCTCCTTTGTGCAGGACCGCGCGACCTTCCACGATTTCTCGGCCGGCCCCTCCGAGGCGACCAAGAACCCGCTCGACGTCTCGATCGACGGCAAGGCCTTCCTGGCGGTGCAGACTGCCGCCGGCGAGCGCTACACCCGTGACGGCGGCCTGCAGATCAACAACCAGGGCCAGCTCGTGACCGCGGGCGGCGATCCTGTGATGGGCATCTCCGGTCCGATCGTGTTCCAGCCGACCGACAAGCAGATCAACATTGCGGCCGACGGCAACGTCACCGTGGTCGAGGGCACCGGCCGCACCGATTCAGTGCGCGGCAAGCTGCGGCTGGTCTCGTTTGCCGACGCTCAGAAGCTCGTCAAGGAAGGCAGCAACCTCTACTCCGCCGGCCAGGGCATCGCGCCCGAGCCCGACACGACTTCGCGGGTGCGCCAGGGCTTCATCGAGAGATCGAACGTCAATTCCGTCCATGAGATGAGCCGCCTGATCGAGATCACGCGGACCTACACGAAGATCTCCTCGCTGCTGCAGCAGCAGCACGACCTGCACCGAACTGCAATCGAGAAACTCGCCGACGTTCCGGCATAACCGTAAGGCACTGATCGATGCGCGCTCTATACACAGCGGCGACCGGCATGGCGGCACAGGAACTCAACGTTCAGGTGATCTCCAACAACATCGCGAACATGCGCACTACCGGCTACAAGAAGCAGCGCGCAGCGTTCCAGGACCTGATCTACGACCATGTGCGCCGCGTCGGCGCGCAGGCCTCGGACCAGGGCACCATCCTGCCCGTCGGCGTCGACATCGGCGGCGGCGTCAAGACCGTCGGCACCCCGCGCCTGATGGGCCAGGGCACGCTGTCGCCGACCGGCAACGACCTCGACATCGCGATCCGCGGCGAAGGTTTCTTCAAGATCCAGGTGCCCGACGGCACCTACGCCTATACCCGCGACGGCTCGTTCATGATGGATGCGCAGGGCCGCGTCGTCACCGCACAGGGCAATCCGGTGCAGCCGACGATCACGATCCCGCAGAACTCCTCGCAGATCACGATCAACGCGCAGGGCCAGGTCACCGTAATGCTGCCCGGCTCGACCACGCCGACGCTGGTCGGCCAGATCGGCCTGACGCGCTTCATCAACAAGGCCGGCCTCAACCCGATCGGCGACAATCTGTTCACGGACACGCCGGCTTCCGGCACGCCGCAGGACGGCGTCGCCAACACCGACGGCTTCGGCGACATGCAGCAGTCCAACCTCGAACAGGCCAATGTCGAGGTCGTCACCGAAATCTCCGACCTGATCGCCGCCCAGCGCGCCTACGAGATGAACGCCAAGGTGGTCAGCGCCGCCGACCAGATGATGCAATCGACCTCGAACATGTTCCGCTGAGGACCAGCCATGATCGCCCGCGCGATTCTTCTCGCCACCGCCCTGCTCGCAAGCGCTGCGACGCATGCGCTCGCGCAGACCCGAAACGAAATCATCACGGTCCCCGTGTTGCGCGCCAACGTGCAGGTGACCGGCGACCTCGTGCGGATCGGCGACATCATCGACAATGCCGGCACTGCTGCGCAGACCGCGATCTACCGCGCGCCGGACCTCGGCACCACGGGCTCGCTGCCGGTGGCGCAGGTGCTCAACACCCTTCGCGCCCACCATGTCATCGGCGTCGACACCCGTGATCTGAAGGAGATTTCGGTCACCCGCCTCGCACGTACGCTCGAGGGCAAGGACATCGAACTGCAGATCGCACGCGCGCTGGAGCGCCGCAACGGCCTCGGCGACGCCGCCAACCTCAGCATGACCTTCGACCGCGATCCGGGCGACGTCAGGCTGGAGCCGAGCTTCACCGGCGGCCTGCAGCCGACGATCGTACGCTACGACAACCGCAACGGCCGCTTCGACCTCACCTTTGAAATCGCCAACGAGAACGGCACGGCACCGACCAAGCTGCGCTTCACCGGCACGGCGATCGAGACCGTCGAGGCCGCGGTGCTGGCGCGCAATGTCGACCGCAACGAAGTCATCAAAGCCTCCGACGTGGTGGTCGAGCGCCGGCCGAAGGCCGAAGTCGGCGCGGACGCCGCCCCGCACGAACGCACGGTTGGCATGCAGGCCCGCCGCCAGCTCCGCGCCGGACAGGCGATCAGGACCGCCGATCTTGCCAAGCCCGATCTCGTGCAGCGCGACCAGAACGTGACGCTGATCTACGAGGCGGCCGGGCTCTATCTCACCATGCGCGGCAAGGCGCTGGACAACGGCACCGAAGGCGACGCCGTCAGCGTGATGAACCTGCAGTCGAAGCGCACGGTATCCGGCACCGTGATCGGCCGCGGCCAGGTTTCGATCACGGTCGTTCCATCCGGTCCGGCACGGACCAGCGGTGCCGCCGCCTCGGCAGCTCCCGTCGCCGGCGCGGCCCCCGTCGCTGTCGCCACCGTCAATTCACCAGTCGCTCCCAAAGCCGAGTAAAGTATATGTCAGTCTCCCGCATCAACCGCATCGTTCTGTCCGGCGCCCTGCTCTCCCTGGCCGCCGCCGCGAGCGGTTGCTCATCGATCGACCGTCTCTCCCAGATCGGCGAAAAGCCGAGGCTGACGGAGATCGAAAACCCGACCACGCAGCCCGGCTACAAGCCGGTGCAGATGCCGATGCCGAAGCCGGAACAGGCCTCCTACAATGCGAACTCGCTGTGGCGGAACGGCAGTCGTGCATTCTTCAAGGACCAGCGCGCCGCGCGAATCGGCGACATCCTGACGGTGACCGTCAACATCACCGACAAGGCCAACATCGCCAACGAGACCCAGCGCAGCCGTTCTGCCAAGGAAGATTCCGGGATTACCGACTTCATCGGCTCCCAGACAATCACGCAGCCGAACAAGATCCTGCCCGGACGCCTCTTGACCACGGACTCGACGTCGTCGAGCGACGGCAAGGGTTCGGTCAACCGCCAGGAGGCGTTGCAGACCAACGTCGCGGCCGTGGTGACGCAGGTGCTGCCGAACGGCAATCTCGTGGTCGAAGGCAAGCAGGAAATCCGCGTCAATTTCGAGATCCGCGAATTGATCGTTGCCGGCATCGTACGCCCCGAGGACATCCAGAGCGACAACACCATCGACTCCTCGAAGATCGCGCAGGCCCGCATCGCCTATGGCGGCCGCGGCCAGATCACCGACGTGCAGCAACCCCGCTACGGCCAGCAGTTCATGGACATCGTGCTGCCGTTCTAGCCAATTCAGAGCTCCCACACTCCGTTGCGAACCTAGGCGCGATGAAGTGTACTAACGCGGCCCTCGCCAGCTCCCCTGGCGAGGGCCGTGGTCGTTTCACGCCGGGCTTACTAAGACTTCCGCCTGACGATCTTGACCAAGGTTTCGTCGATTCTAGTCTGCCAGCCTGGACCCTCCGCCTTGAAATGCTTGAGAACTTCAGGGCTTAGCCGCAACGAAACCAGCGTTTTGGTCGGCGCTCTATTCGGACCGCGACCTTTGCGCATAGTTGGAAAAACCTCATTGAATGGTTTCGCTTTCGCGAAGTCACTCTTGGTCCACTCAGGGTTATCGCTCACCGCCCGCATATCGCGGGCGGTATAGCGCTTCTTAGCGAAGGTTCGCTTCATAGAGTTCCCTTTCTCGCTTGCTGGCCGGGCGCATGCTGACAATGCTGACGGCCTCCGTGCCATAGACGGCGAAGACCACGGAAATAACGCCTCGAATGTTCACACCGATAGCGCGGTAGCGCTTTCCATGGGCATTGAGCACCAGCGCCGTATCAAACAACTTCTCATCGAGGTCAGCGAAGTCCATCCCGTGCTTATCGAGATTAGCGATACGCTTCGGCTCGTCCCAAATGATCTTCATGGATTATTTTGTCACTACAAAATAATCGGAAGTCAATAGTGGTCCAGCCAAAATTTACGGCAAAGCGAACACGTCAGCTCTGGCGCCGCCGGACCATCAGCGCGAAAACCACGGCGAGTGCCGATGTCGCGGTGTACATCGCGAACGCGTTCAGGTAGCCGATCATCGCCGACTGGCGCGCGATTTCCCTGGCGAACCTTGCCAGGCCCGGCACGGTATCGAAGATCCATCCTCCCGTGATCCCGGGTGTCGTCAGCGCGCGGTTGTAGGGCGTGATCATCTCGGTCATGCGGCTGTAATTGGCGCCAGAGGCGCGCACGATCTCGGCGATCGACAGCGAGATGAAGAAGCTGGAGCCGATGTTGCGCAGCAGATGAAACACTGCCGACGCCTCGGCGTAGTGCTTCGGGTCCAGCGTGCCGAAGGCCACCGCCGTGATCGGCACCCAGACGATGCCCACCGCAAAGCCCTGGATCGCGCTATTGACGACAAGCACCTCCATGCTGACGTTGAGATCGAACGTCAGCATCCACAACCCTGCCAGGGTTTGCAGGCCGAAGCCGAAGGCCATGCTGATGCGCGGATCCATCCGGCTCATGAAGCCTGCGGTCATGAACCCGACCAGCATTCCGACGCCGCGACATCCGATCACCTGTCCGACCAGCGTATCGGGAAAGCCCGCCTGCTGCTGCAGCAGCGGCGGCAGCAGCACCATCGGCGTGAAGTTCAGCATGCCGTAGATCGTCACCAGCGCCAGCCCGATCGCGTAATTGCGGTCGGCGAGCAGCTTGAGGTTCAGGAACGGTTCGCGGGTGCTCAGGCTGTGCACCAGGAAAACGTACAATGCGATGACCGCGATCAGACACTCGATGACGATTTCCATCGAATCGAACCAGTCGAGCCGCACGCCACGCGCGAGCACGAGCTGCACGGCCGCCAAGGCGGTAGCGAGCGCGATGAAGCCGGTCCAGTCGAAGCGCACCTTGGTGAGGCTGTTGTCCCGCGGCAGCGTCCAGCTCATGCCGATGGTGGCGCAGACGCCGATCGGCACCAGCATGTAGAATGACCAGCGCCAGCTGTACGCCTCGGCAAGGTAGCCGCCGATGACGGGACCGAATGCCGGTGCGACCGCGACCGCCATGCCGAAGATCGACATCACCATCGTATGCTGGCGCCGCGGAAACGTATTGAACAGGATTGATTGCGACAGCGGCACGATCGGCGCCCCCGCTCCGCCCTGCAGGATACGCCAGAGCACCAGCATCTCGAGCGATTGCGACATGCCGCACAACAGCGTTGCGAGCGTAAAGGAACCGATCGAATAGACGACGACGCGCCTGGTGCCGAAGCGCGACACCAGCCAGCCGGTCATCGGCGTCACCACCGCGGTCGCGAGAATGTTGAAGGTCATCACCCAGGCGATCTCGTCCTGGGTCGCCGACAGCGCGCCCTGCATCTGCGGCAGGATGGTTGACGTAGTCAGCAGAGCGGTGCCGTAGAGCGAGGAGCCCAGAACGACGGTCGCCATGGTCAGATAGCGCTGCGCCGGGGGCATGAACCCGGCGGCCTCGTCGGCGTCGATTTCGGCGGAGCTCAAGCCCGGCCTCCCTTGGCGTTCCCCACCCTGTCCAATAGCGGCTTCCCTTGCGGCATCGCGCCGATTATAACCTAGCTTACTAGATAATAACCTAGCTTACCAATTGCCCGGCGGCTACAATTGCGGCCATGCCAAATACCGAAGAATACATTGGTGTCGTGCTCTCGGATGTCGCCCGCCTGTTGCGAACCGAGTTCGATCGCCGCGTACGCCGGCTCGGGATCACCCGCGCGCAGTGGCTGGTGCTCACGCGTTTGCACCGCCGCCCCGGCGCGTCGCATTCCGAGCTCGCCGAGATGATGGAGGTCGAAAAGGCCACCGCCGGCCGCATGATCGACCGCCTCGTGGCCAACGGCTGGGTCGAGCGTCGCAGCGAGCCCGGCGACAAGCGGGTCAAGCGGGTTTACCTGACGCCGGAGGCCGAACGGGTGCACAAGCGCATCTGGCGCGTCGCCGAAGATACCGTCGAAGCCGCGCTCGCCGATCTTTCCGCGCGCGAGAGCAAGCAGTTGTTCGCATTGCTGCAGCGCGTCAAGGAAACGCTGGTCTCCGGCGCCGATACTCCGGCAAAGGGTGCGAATTCCGCTTCGCGCGGGGTGCGCCGGCTGAACGGTAACGGGAGGGTCGCACCGTGACACCGCGGCAGCGAAAACTGGCGCTGATTGGCGTGCCCGTGCTGATCGTTGCCGGCGCACTCGGCTTCTGGCTGCAGGGCGGCCGCCACGTCACCACCGAGAACGCCTTCGTCAAGGCCGACATCACCCAGATCGCCAGCGAAATTCCGGGTCGCATCATCGAGGTCCGGATCAGGGACCATTCGACCGTCAAGGCCGGCGAGTTGCTGGTGCGGCTCGATCCGGCGCCTTACGAGCTTGCACTGGCCAAGGCCGAGGCCGATGTCGATTCCGCACGCGCCGCTGTCGAGCAGATGAAGGCGAACCTGCGCGAGATCCGGGCCGAAACCAAGGAGGCCGAGAACAAGCTGACGTTCCTGCAGGCGCAGGCGCAGCGGGCGCGCGACCTGTCGGGTCGCGGCGTGACCTCGGCCGTGAAGCTCGAGCAGACCAACAGCGAAGAACAGGAAGGGCTGGATCGCGTCGCGGTGCTGCACCAGCGCATCGCGCGCGTCGAGGCGGCGCTTGGCGGCAAGCCGGACCGGCCGACCGATGCGTTTGCTGCCGTCCGCGAGAAGCTCGCACTGCGCGACCGCGCGGCGCTTGATCTCGCCTACACCGAGATCAAGGCGCCACGGGCCGGCGTCGTGGTCAATTTCAAGCTCCAGCTCGGCGAGCAGGTCAAGGCGCAGACGTCGCTGTTTGCCATGGTTGCCGACCGCCGGCCCTGGCTGGAGGCCAATTTCAAGGAGACGGACCTTACCCACGTTACCGTCGGACAGAAGGCGAAGGTCGTGCTCGACATGCACCCGGACATCACCTGGGATGCCGAGGTCGAAAGCATCAGCCCGGCAACCGGCGCCGAGTTCGCGATCCTGCCGGCGCAGAACGCCTCGGGCAACTGGGTGAAAGTGGTGCAGCGCCTGCCGGTGCGGCTGCAATTGCTCGAGCGTCCCGGCGAGCCGCCGCTGCGCGCCGGCATGACCGCCTATGTCAGCATCGACACCGGCCGCACGCGAAGCCTCGCCAGCATTTTCGGCAACGGCGCCGCCGTCGCCGCGCGCCCGCAGACGAAAGAGGCAAGCAAGGCAGAGTGACCCAAGGCAGAGTGACCATCATCACGATGTCCTCACCATCCATCGCCCGCCGATCGCGGTGAAATGACATGACCGGCCAATAGCCGATATACGCGAAACCGATTATGCTCCCCTCGTTGAGTTGGCGTCTGGTCGTGGCATCGGCGCCCGAACCGGCACGGCGGGGGCGACCATGTTCAATCCTACTGAAATCGTCATCGAAGCATTTGTCGGAGAGCTCAAGGGAAAGTACGGCCAGATCTACGGCGTCCTTGAACCGGCCTATCCTGACATCATCGGCTTCGTCGGCCGGCTCGCATTGGAGAACATTGCCAATAGCGACGCGCCTTACCACGATATGAACCACACCATCATGGTGACGCTGGTCGGCCAGGAGATCCTGCTCGGCAAGCACACCAGCGAGGGCGGGGTCACCCCGCGCGACTGGCTCCATTTCATGATTTCCCTGCTGTGCCACGACATCGGCTACGTGCGCGGCGTATGCCGGGGTGACCGCGACGGACATTATGTCAGCGGCGAGAACGGCAAGCTCGTGCCGATATCCGCAGGCGCCACCGACGCAAGCCTGACCCCCTACCACGTCGCGCGATCCAAGCTGTTCGTCCGCGAGCGCTTCGGAAAGAAGAGCCTGACTCACATCGATACAAAAGAGATCGAGGCGAACATCGAGCACACGCGTTTCCCGGTGCCGGAAAACGAGCAACATCCCAGCACGGCGGATTATCCGGGCCTGCTTCGCGCGGCCGACCTGATCGGCCAATTGGCGGACATCGGCTACCTGCGCAAGACGTCGGCGTTGTTTGCCGAATTCCGGGAAACCGGCGAAGCCGAGAAGCGCGGATATCAGTCGCCGGATGATTTGAGGGCAGCCTACCCCGGCTTTTTCTGGAAGATGGTCAGGCCCTATATCGGCGACGCGCTTCGCTATCTGCAAGTGACCCAGGAAGGCAAGCAATGGATCGCCAACCTGTATGCGCACGTATTCTCGGAAGAACACCGCGGAGCATTCGGGGGACCGTTCCGGTAAGTCTCCCCGCGACGTTGCGTCAATGCGTAGCCTTTGCCGTTAGGAACAATCCCCCTCACCTCCTGTTTTCCTTTCTCCATCCCATCTGGAGGAGAAAGTTATGTCTTTGGAAGCGAACGAAACCGGCAACCTGATCGGCAGCGACAAGGTCGAGGGAACCGCAGTATATGGCGCCGACCGGAACAAGATCGGTTCGATCGAGCGCGTCATGATCGACAAGATGAGCGGCAAGGTGTCCTATGCCGTGCTTTCTTTCGGCGGCTTTCTCGGCATCGGCGATGACCATTATCCGCTGCCCTGGCAGTCGCTGAAATATGACACCTCGCTCGGCGGTTACGTCACCGGCGTGACCGAGAGCCAGCTCAAGGGCGCGCCACACTATGGTAACGACAACGCCTGGAACTGGGGCGACCCGACCAGGGCCCGCTCCGTAAACGATTATTACGGCGTCGCGATCTGAGTTCTCGCACACTGGCATCGAAGGGCCCGCCGCGACGGCGGGCCTTTTTCCAATCGACGGATCAATCGCCGGTGCCCACGAACCATTTCGCTCCTTCGGCGTTGTGGCTAGCGGGAGGCACGTCCGTGGGAAAATTTTTCTTGTTCATCGTGGCTTTGAGCATCGCCATCCTCGTGGCGACGGGCATCCATATCATCGGGCTGTAATGATCTGACGCGGAGCCAAAAGCGGGAGACTTTCACAGGCCACGTTTGCGATGACGGGGTTTCAGCGTCTCTCGCACTTGAGCCCCGTGGGTTGACCGTGTGCCTGCGCGCCATTACGTCGTGCGGTCGGTCGGGCGCTCGCTCGTGTGGCGCGGGACTGGTCGCTCGATGGGATCGCGGCCGATCTTCGTGCGCAATTTTGCCAGGTCGATGAAGACGTCCGCCTGGCGGCGCAGTTCATCCGCGACGATCGGCGGCTTGCTCGACGCCGTGGAGACGACGGTTACGCGAACGCCACGTCGTTGCACCGCCTCGATGAGCGAACGAAAATCTCCGTCGCCGGAGAACAATATCATCTCGTCGATTTCAGCGGCGAGTTCCATCGCATCGACCGCGAGGTCCACCTCCAGATTGCCCTTCACCTTGCGACCGCCGCCAGCATCGACGGCTTCCCGCGACGATCTGGTGACGACGGTGTAACCGTTGTAGTCAAGCCAATCGAGCAGCGGACGAAGCGACGACAGTTCGGGGTCCATCGCGGAATAATAGAATGCGCGCAGCACCACGCCGCGGCTGCCAAACTCCGCAAGCAGGCGCTTGTAATCGATATCGAAGCCGAGCGTTCGCGACGTCGCGTGCAGATTGGCGCCGTCAATAAAGAGAGCGATCCTGCTGGAACTGGCCGGCGGCATAATTCTGGTACTCCAGGAAAGGAAGCGGAGAATTCAATTTTGCCTTTCCGCGCCATCTGGTGCGGACGTGTCCTTCAAATGACCTGCGATCAAAATCATCGGGCAGGACCGAGCGTCTCGATCCCATGGCTGTAGAAACTGGTCAGACTGGTTTGCCGAAGCCCAGGCGTGCATGAGGCAGGCGTGGCATTGCGCGCAAGCGCTGAGGCCTTAGCAGATGAGCCCGCATCGAGACTTGTTATCGCTCGCCAATCATTTGCTTTGGTACGCCAGCGTCGCTCGGCACGGCGAACAGATCACAAACCAAACGCGATCAAACGCGGCAGGACCGTTGATCTAGCTCAAGCCCGGATCGCACACACGCAAGAGGATGCCCTCGGGTGCAGGTCTGTTGTGGGTGCGCCGGGATCGAAGCCCAGTTGCGCCCCAATTCGCAGGAGGAGACCATGGTTCGTTGTGCCCTCGCTGCCTTGGCAGCAACCATCATAGTCGTCGCCAGCCTGATCCCGGATGACGCGTCCGCGCGACGGGGCGGCGGCGCCCGCGCTGGAGGCTTTCACGGCGGCGGCGTTCATGCCGGCCGTGTCGGCGTCGCCAGCCGGGGATATGCCGCTCGCGGATATGCCGGTCGAGGATACGTCGCGCGCGGGTATCATCCGGTAGCGCGCACGGCGGTGCGCAGAGGCGTCTACGGTGCCGCAGTCGGCACAGCGGCGGCGGGAGCCTACGGCTATTACGGCGGCGGCTATAACAGCGGCTGCTACTACAATTCCTACGGCGCCTGGGTTTGCCCGGGTCAGTATGGATACTGAGCGCATCAGCTGGCGTGGACGGCGGTTTGGCCGCGAGGCCTGCCGCCGCCTCCAGGTAAGGCGATCGTGACCGGTCCAACGGAGTGTCGAAAATGAGTGATCTCGTGGTGATTGGATTCCCCACCGAAGCCAAGGCGGAGGAGGTCCGGCAAAAGCTGCTGGCGATGCAGAAGGAATATCTGCTCGAACTGGACGATGCGGTCGTCGCCGTCAAGGACGCTCAGGGCAACATCAAGCTGAATCAGTTGATCAACATGACGACCACGGGGGCAGTCTCCGGCACCTTCTGGGGCACGCTCATTGGGCTGATTTTCCTGATGCCGCTGGTTGGCGCCGCGGTGGGTGCGGCCTCGGGCGCGCTTGGCGGCGCCTTGACTGACCTCGGCATCAACGACAAGTGGATGAAGGAAACGGCTGCCGCCATTGCCCCGGGTACGGCGGCACTGTTCGTGCTGGTGCGCAAGGCCACGGCTGACAAGGTCCTTGAAAGGCTCAAAGGTGAAGGTGGCACCGTCATGAAGACGTCGCTCGACCACACCAAGGAAGCCGCCTTGCAGGCAGCGCTGGCGGAGGCTAAAGCGGCGGTACCGGCCTGAGGGCCGCCGCCTCGGTCGATTGTTGCTGGGATATAGTCCGCACCGCGGCACCGCCCGCGACCAGCGGCATGGCAGATCCAGCTACGGCCTGTTGTTCTTCAGCCCGAGCTTCGTTGTCCTGGCTCGCACGGCGTGAAAGGTCCGCTGCATGCGCGATGCAATCGCCCGCGGCGGCAGACCATCAGCAACGAGCACGTGAAGCTGCCGATCGTCCTCGGCCGTCCACGGGGCTCCACTGAGCTGGAAGACTTTCTCGGCCACCGGGTCAGGCAGATCGGGCGCCGGCAAATCAGGCTCAGGAAGATCGAAGACCGCGTAGCGTTTCCAGCCAAAAGTTTCGGCGAAGATCACTACAAAAGCGATCCAAAGCACCACCGAACGACCTTGGCTCAGCGCAAACGCCTGCCACCGCTCGATATCCATGATGAATCTGCCGTCTGCGGGTAACGACGGCCACCACGCCGCGGCCATCACGTAAACCCCGCTGGCATAAACCAGGATCGCAGGCCCCGCAGCCAGCGCACCAAGCGCCGCGACCAGCCAAAGTGGAAACCGTTGGCCCCACCAACGGCTCACAAAATGAGTTGCCAAGCCAGCGGTCCACCATGGGACGAAGGAAAGCATGGCGATGTAGGCGAATGCGCCGGAATAGCCGATTTTCGTGGAATAGGGACCTACCACGGTCATGCAGCTGCACAAGAGCAGCGGGATCCCGATGAAAAAACAAATGTCTTGAAGAACACCGCTTCTAGAATGCCAACTGCTTGCTAGTTCCATAAACGACCGGGCTCCGATTTAGCCATCCATCCTATCATCGTCCTATTGGCTCGAAAACGCTGGCCGATGGCCGCAACTTCGAAGTCTGTCACGCTACGCGCCAGCATCGGCGCTGCTGTCGGCAGTTCGTCGCGCTCACCGGCCGGGCACCTGCGACACTCCCCTGTCGCGGCAGCAACTAGGCAGCACGACAGGCATCACTGCATAGGCGATAGATCTCAAGTCCGGCAAGGGCTGCTGGCGGCGACGCCAGCGCGACCGGCTGGAACCGATTGCGCGACGGATTGCCCAACAGTGCGTTGCGGACTGCGCCAGTGACGAAGATGCCGTACTCATGGCTGTCCAGAAGCTTTGCCGATGCATTCTGCAATCGCGACGCGATCCAGACGTCGCGGCCGTAGAGAAAGGATCTGAACGTATAGAGAGTGCCACGGTGAAGCCCGATACTGATCGTGCAGCCGAATTGCTCCCGCTGCCGAATTGCTTCCCAGTTCCGGGTGAACCGTTCTGCTCCGGCAATGGCCTGCTCGGCATCGGTAAAGGTCACGCAATAGGAATCACCAAGATTGAACCGGACCGTCCCGCTGAATTCCTGCGCTATGCCGCGTGTCACAGCATCCAGCGCATCGAGAATGCGCTCCACGGTGGAACTGGTGGGCCCTGCATCAAGCATCGTGCCAAAACCCTCGAGGTCAGAGAACATGATGTAAGCGTCGGCGATGACGCGGGTGCGATGACGCTGCTCGATACGGTAAATCGGCATTCGCTCGGCAAAGCCCTTGAACGCGAAATTTTCGACAAACGCGGTCTGGATTTCCGCCGACGTGATGGCGAGCCGCGCAGCCGTCGTAAGATAGATCTCGTCGGCCGGCGTTACCGTCTCCACGCGGGCGGCGAGCGCAAAAGCATCGCCGACGAAGTCATCATCCAGAACTGCGATATCGCCGAGCGCGATCACAATGCGGATGGCCAGCCGATCGTCGCCCCGATTGAGTTGCGACAGCCGCAACGCATCTTGCATCGCGATGGCCGCCTTGGCCGCGCTGGTCACGCTGGGAAATTCCAGCCAATAGCCGTCACCCGCGCCCTTGATGATGCAGCCGTCGTGTTCCGCGGCGTGATGGGCTAGGAAGTCGCGATGCTCGCTGAGAAGCGCCTGCAGGTCAGCAGTCAGCAACTCGCGGAAGCGCGATGTCGATCCGCTGATATCGGTCTTCATGACCACAGCGGTGCGAAGCGGATTCATCTTGCGTCATCGCTTCCATGCCCCCCCTGCATCAAAGCCTACAGCAATGCCTTCGCGCGCGCACCATCGCTAAAGTTTTCGCTAAAGTTTCGACGCTGTTGCGTTGCGAAACCTCGGCGAAGGCGAGACTTGCATCGCGCATTCACCATAGGCAGCGGCGATTGCAGCGATAGGCCGCAGGTGACTGGATACCCAACCTGCGGAGAGGTATGACAATATGGCAGCCGTCGCCGAGCGAACAAAGAGGCCTTTAACCGCCCATCGCGAACCAGGACCGAGCCTTCACCCGCCCTCCGCCACTGACGCCACGCCGAGAACGAAGCAAACCGAATTCAGGCATCACATGAAAATCCGTATGCTGCTTTCCCTGCTGGCGGCGATCGCGGCCGCCTCGCCCGCGGCCGCCGAGCCGTGCAGTACAGTGGCGTCACGCAACACCATCGCCGAGACACTGCGGCGCGCCGCAGAGGAGCGGCCGGTCAATCTCACCTTCCAGACCAGGGCCGAAGGCGTGAAGATGTCGGATAATCTCAAGTTAAAATATCCCGACGCGATGACCGTCATGCTGCAGAACGAGTTCAGGCAGCTGATTGTCAGGGAAGATCGCTTCGAGGTCATCCTGTGGCCTGCGACCCACCCGGAACGGCTGACCGTGCCCTTCGCGGCGATCAGGTCGTTCTGGGACAATGCAACGCTGAAGTGCTCCGCCAATTGATTTGCCCCCGCGGACCGGGTTGGTGAATCGGCACCGCGCAGTGCGCCTCGTATCACTGCCTAGCGATGCCTTATGACGGGAAGCTGGGTTGCGGCTCGACCTTTCCGATGGAACCGAAACCCGTGATCGGCGTTGCCGAGGGCCTCAACTCTTACAGGAGCGTCACATGAGCCGCGGATTTCCATCGATGACAGCCCTTCTGGGACTGCTTGCCATTGCCGGGTATCAGAACCGGGACAAGATCGCAGAAATGCTCCGCAATGCGGGAGGTAACCAGGCCAAGCCAGGCGCCGGCGATCCGCTGAGCGGGATGCTCGGCAATCTCGGCGGGATGCTGGGCGGCGCCGGCGCAGGCGGCCTGCTCAGCGGCGGCCTCGGCGAGTTGCTCGACAAATTCAAGCAGAGCGGCGAAGGCGAAACGGCTGAATCGTGGATCAACCAGGGTCCCAACAAGGACGTCTCGCCGCCGCAGCTCAAGCGGGCGATTGGCGCCGACGTGCTGGCTGAGCTTGAACAGCAGACCGGACTTTCGCAGGACGAGCTTCTCGCCAGGCTGTCGCGCGAGCTTCCGTCCGCGGTCGACAAATACACCCCCGAAGGCCGTTTGCCCGCCGCATGAGCGGCGGTTTTTCAAGTTTCATCAAAAGGATAAAGTGAAATGGGCATCATCTGGACGATCATCATCGGGTTTGTCGCAGGCGTGATTGCAAAGTTCATCATGCCTGGTGACAACGAACCATCCGGCTTCATTCTCACGACCATTCTGGGAATCGTCGGCGCGTTCGTGGCGACCTGGCTGGGCCAGGCACTCGGATGGTATAGTCCGGGACAAGGTGCCGGCTTTATCGGGGCCATCGTAGGCGCCATCATCGTGCTGTTCGTCTACGGGCTGGTGGCCGGGCGGAGCCGCGCGGTCTGACCCCTCGGTCACCGCCTGGTCAACATCTACCGATCAACGCCCGGTCATCACCACCGGGTCACCGCCCGGTGGCCCGCCGGATCAGAGCGCAGATTCCGGTCATGCGCGCGATCGGATGTTCGACGAACAGGCGGCACGAGGCGAGCGCCGATTGCAGCGTCTGCGGCGGCGCTGATGGTTTCAGCTGCCGCGCCAGCACGGCGCCGTGGGCGTGCCCGAGCGCGCGGGTGGATTGGGTAAGTGCGTCGAGCCGCCCCCGCTGTTGCAGCGGCACCAGCATGGTGCGCACCAGCGCCAGATAGGACGGCCAGTAGGCGAGATGCCGGTACATGCTGGCAATCAGCTGCGGCTCAGTATCCTCGCCGAACGTGTTCAACTCGGAAACCAGGGCCGCGACTTCAGGATCCAGCGCATCCATCGGCGGCAATTCCGGAATCCTGGTGACCGATGGCTTCGGCGCGGCGCCGGCGGGTGCGACGGTATCGGCCGCGCGCGGTTGGTAATGCGCCAGCAGCGCCGACAGCACGACCAGCGCCAGCGCGTTGGTATATTGATAGCTGTCGAGCACGTCGCGAATCATTACCTGCTCGGTCTCGTCAATGCCGGCCGCCAGCAAGGTGTCGGCGGAGAACACCGGCCACTCCGGCAGCGCGATTCCTCCCCTCACGGCTTCGGCGTGCAGCGGGGCATCGCCGAGATAGAGCGGCCGCACGGTGGACCACGTCCATTCCAGCGCGCCCGGCATCGTTGCGAGGTTGCGCCAGATCAGGTTGACGACGCTGGTGCCGAGGACCTTTCGGATGTCGGCATAGATGTCGGCGATCTCGCCTTTGGCATCGGACTCGAGAACCGACGGAACGCTCTCTGCCATCGGCCTTGCTCAGTCCCGAAAATCGGCCGTCACGGTGCCGAGCCCATCGAGCTCCATCTTCACCTTGTCACCGGCGTTGAGCCACACGGTTTTCACGAGACTTCCCGTCAGCACGATCTGGCCTGCATGCAGGCCCTTGCCTTCCTCGGCCAGATGGTTGGCGAGCCACGCCAGCGCGTTGTGCGGATGGCCGAGCACGTCGGCGCCGGTGCCGCGCCCGGCTTCGTCGCCATTGATGAGCGCGCGACCGGAGACCTTGAGCAGGTCGGGAGCCTTGGTGCGTGATACCGGTTTGCCGAGCACGCAACCGGCGGCAAAGAAATCATCGGCGATGAGCGTCGGCGCCCCCATCGTCTCCCATTTGACATAGCGGTCGTCGACGATCTCGATCGCGGGGAAATAAGCCTCGATCGCTTCCATCACCCATTCTGCCGTGAACGGCTCCTCGCTCGGCGACAGGTTGCGCGCCAGCCGCACCGCGATCTCGCATTCGACGCCGATGCGGACATAATCGCCGAATCGCAGTTTCGCACCGCTCTCATGCACGCCCTTGGCGAACACGCCGCCGCCGCAGGGATGAGGAATGTCGAGATATTGCTGCATGACCGCGCTGGTGCAGCCGATCTTGTATCCGACCAGGGGACCTGCGCTCGGCAGCACCAGGTCGTGGACCGCGCGTTGAATGCGATAGCCTTCCGCCTCGTCGTCGGGCGCGAGTTCAGGGGAAAGCGCTGCCAGCGGCGTATGATTACGCCGCGCGGTGGCAATGGTCTGGGCGGCCGCGAGAATTTTGTCCATCGCCGGCGGCTTTCATACTTACAAATTGGCAGCGCTGACCGCGCGCGGCGGCCCGACGCTTCCGAAAAAACTCTACTCGTCCCTATAGACCTTTTCGCGCTTCTCGTGACGCTCCTGCGCTTCCACCGACAGCGTGGCAATCGGACGCGCCTCCAGCCGCTTCAGGGAGATCGGCTCGCCGGTCTCCTCGCAATAGCCGTAGGTGTTGTCCTCGATGCGTTGCAGCGCGGCGTCGATCTTGGAGATCAGCTTGCGCTGGCGGTCGCGGGCGCGCAGTTCGATGGCGCGATCGGTTTCGGAAGAGGCGCGATCAGCCAGATCGGGATGATTGACGTTCTCTTCCTGGAGGGTCTGCAGGGTGATCTTCGATTCCCTCAGGATCTCGTCCTTCCACGCCAACAGCTTCGCGCGAAAATAATCGCGCTGGCGGTCGTTCATGAAAGGCTCTTTTTCGGAGGGTCGATAATTCTTCAACTTTTCCAAGGTCAGCCCATCTTCGCGTGCAAGGCGGGACGGAAAATGGTCCGTCCGCGCGGGCCTTATATAGCGGAGGGTTGTGACAGACAATATCGTCTATCCCCTTGGGAACACCGCCCTCAAAGCCTTGCACAGGCAAACTTATCGGGCGGCTGCCCGGCCTAGTAGCCGACCGTGAAGCGGCTGCGGACATGGGCCGGGCGCTCGATTTCGTCGGCGAGTGCAACTGCGAAATCCTCGTAGGAAATCCAGCTTTTGCCGTCGGATGCGGTCAAAAGCTGGTCGGTTCCGAGCCGGAACCTGCCGGTCCGCTCGCCGGCCGCGAACAGCGCCGCGGGCGACAGAAAGGTCCAGTTCAATTCCTTTTCGGCCCTGAGCATGTCGAGAAATGCCGCCCCCTTTTCGGCCTCCGCCTTGTATGCCACGGGAAAACCCGGGGTGGTCACCAGCCGGACGCCCGGCGCCACTTCGAGGCTGCCGGCGCCGCCGACGACGAGGTAACGGCCCACCTTCGAATCTCTCGCCGCCCCGATCAGCTTGAGCGGATCGCTGGCGAGAAAGTGGACCGAACTGATCGCCACATCGTGACCGGCCAGAAGTCCGGTGAGTGCCGCCTGATCGAAAAGGTCGCCCTTCGTCGGCGTGACGTTGTCCCGGGCAGCGATCCTTTCGGGATTGCGGGCGATGGCGGTGACCGCATGGCCGCGGCGGGCCAGTTCGGCGGTGATGCGCGAGCCGGCATTGCCGGACGCGCCGATGACGGCGATTTTCATGAACGTCTCCCTTGCGAACCGCGGATGCGGTATCCAATGGTGACTAGATAGCGAGAAGGAGCTAAGTGTTAAGAGAGCACTTTTGGGTCACCTGATTACGCCGGAGTAACCGCCGTGAAATCCGCCACCGCCAAAATCCCGAATGCCTATTCGGCCGATTGTCCGACCCGCCAGATCCTCGATCGCGTCGGCGACAAATGGGCGGTCCTCATCCTGCTTCTCGTCCGCGACGAGCCCATGCGTTTCAACGCGTTGCGGCGCGCGATTGAAGGCATCTCACAGAAGATGCTGAGCCAGGTTCTCAAATCGCTCGAGCGCGACGGGCTGATCAGGCGCCGCGCGATCGCGACCGTGCCGGTGACGGTCGAGTATTCGATCACGCCGCTCGGCACCACGCTGGCCGGCGCCGTAGATCCGCTGCGCGACTGGGCCGAGAATAATCTGAAGGAAGTTTTGAATGCGCAGCGCCGTTACGACGCGCAACGCAAATCGATCGCCGCGTAAGTCAGCCGCCGCCGTCCAACGCGCGAACGATCTAGACTCGTCCTGCCTTGGCCAGTTCCACTTCGACGCGCAGTTCGATCTCGGACAGCACCGAGTCGAGGCCGGGATCGCCGGAGGAGGATTTCAGGTTGGCTGCCGCATCGCGCAGCCGGTTCACCGTGGAAGCATCGAGGTTGCCCGACAATAGCCCGATCTTGAGTTCGTCGAGCACGTCGAGTGCGCCCCTGCCCCGCGCCACCGAACGCTTGCGGCGCTCGGTCGGATCCTCGACGCCCTGCATGGCAAGCAGCGCATCGATGCTGCCGGCAGCCTTCGGCGCCGTCGCGGAGCGCGGCTCCTCGGGCGTGGCCGGCGTATCCGGCAACGAGAAGCCGGTCGAACTGGTTCGCCGCGTGTGGCTGGCGGGCGATCCCAGCGTGGTGCCGTTTGGTCCGTAGATGCGCATCGTGATGATTCCGCCGATGGAATGAACGGAGCTTCGCCTCGCTATGGTTAATGACGCGTAAACGACCCGGCAAAATCTGCCGCGCTCCGGCAGTTTCGCCCATCGTGGTGAAGCCGCCGCCGTCCGGCATCCCAAAGAATAACAAGCAACATCAAGACATTGCTTCAGCAAAGCAACGTGGCACGGCGCTCGCATAGTTAATGGCGGACCATCGTCATGGGAGTGGCGCAGCGGTCCGGTTGATGACCTCGAGGGGAGCACAGGATGCCCGGCATCCGTTCGGCAAACGCATTTTGGGTGGCCTGCGCCGCGCTGCTGGCGCTGGCGCTATCGCCTTCGTCCGCAGGCGCGACCTCGCGGATCAAGGATCTCGCCAATATCGAAGGCGTGCGGCAGAACCAGTTGATCGGCTACGGCCTCGTCGTCGGCCTCAACGGCACCGGCGACACGCTGAACAACATCCCCTTCACCAAGCAATCGCTGCAGGCGATGCTCGAGCGCATGGGCGTCAACATCCGCGGCGCCACCATCCGCACCGGCAACGTCGCCGCCGTCATGGTCACCGGCAACCTGCCGGCTTTCGGAACTCAGGGCACGCGGATGGACGTCACCGTCTCCGCGCTCGGCGATGCCAAGAACCTGCAGGGCGGCACCCTCCTCGTCACCCCCCTGCTCGGCGCCGACGGCAATGTCTATGCAGTCGCCCAGGGCTCGCTCGCCATCGCCGGCTTCGCGGCCGAAGGCGCCGCAGCCAGTGTCACGCGCGGCGTGCCGACCAACGGCCGGATTCCGAACGGCGCGATCATCGAGCGCGAGATCGAATTCGCGCTCAATCGCCTGCCCAATGTTCGCCTGGCGCTGCGCAACGCCGACTTCACCACCGCCAAGCGCATCGCCGCCGCCGTCAACGATTTCCTCGGCGTCAAGACCGCCGAGCCGATCGATCCGTCCACCGTGCAGCTCGCCATTCCGGCCGAGTTCAAGGGCAACGTCGTCGCCTTCCTGACCGAGATCGAGCAGTTGCAGGTCGATCCCGATCTCGCCGCCAAGATCGTGATCGACGAGCGCTCGGGCATCATCGTGATGGGCCGCGACGTCCGCGTCGCCACCGTCGCAGTGGCGCAGGGCAATCTCACCGTCTCGATTTCGGAGAGCCCGCAAGTCAGCCAGCCCAACCCGCTGTCGCGCGGCCGGACCGTGGTGACGCCGCGCACCGGCGTCAGCGTTTCCGAAGACGGCAAGAAATTCGCTGTCGTGAAAGACGGCGTCTCGCTGCAGCAGCTCGTCGACGGCCTCAACGGCCTCGGCATCGGCCCGCGCGACCTCATCAGCATCCTGCAGGCGATCAAGGCCGCCGGCGCGATCCAGGCCGACATCGAGGTGATGTGATGGAAACGGGCCTGGTCAACGGCATCGCCGCGTACACGAAGTCCGGGACTTCGCGCATCAACGGCCGCAACGATCCGCAGCTTGCCGATGCCCTGCGAAAGATTTCGCCCGAAGCGCAGCAGAAAACCCGCGCCAAGGCGCAGGAGTTCGAGGCGATGTTCCTCAATTCGATGTTTTCGCAGATGACCACCGGCATCAAAGGCGACGGCCCGTTCGGCGATACGCCCGGCACCGGCGCCTGGCGCTCGATGATCACTGACGAATACGCGAAATCCTTCGCCAGGTCCGGCGGCGTCGGCATTTCCAACGACGTCTTCCGCAGCCTGATCCTGCAACAAGCCAACCGCGCCGGCTGACGCATAAAGAGAAACCGACATGAACCAGCGTCTTCAAGCAACGCCCGCACCCGTGAAAGCGATCTCCACGCCGCTGGAGGCACGCAAGCTCGCCGAAGAGCTGATGGATGTGATGAGCGCCCTGCTCGGCATCATCGAGCGCGAAACCGAACTGGTGCGCGCCGGCCAGATCCGCGAAGCGCTGCGGCTCGAGGCGCAGAAAGGCGAACAGTCACGGCGCTACATGGTGGCGGTCGAGACGCTGAAGAACGCGCAAAAGTATCTGGCGCAGGTCTCGCCGGAATTGCTGACCACGCTGCGGCGCCATCACGACACCTTTCGCGCCATGCTGCAGATTAACCTCACCGTGCTTGCGACGGCGCATGCGGTGTCCGAAGGCATCGTGCGCGGCGTCAACACCGAAATGCAGCGCAAGAACATCCCGAACACCTATACGGCATCGGGACAACGCGCGGCGCCCGGACCGCGCAACATCGCCCCACTCGCGGTCAGCCGCTCGCTCTAACCAGGCGGCATCCCGTTCGTTACAATTTTAGCCAAATTTACGCGGCCGCGTCAGAACGAGGTTTAGCGTATTCCCTAACACCGCGTTGAGAGGTCGCGGGCTATATTGCTGACGACGAGGGGTTGGGATTTGACTCGCAGCAAGCCTGGAGGGCTGCCATGAGTACAGATTTCAACATCAAACCGGTGGGGGCACCGGTTGCCGCGCCGGTCGTTCAGCATGTGAGCGATGCGGCGCAACACGCAGTCGCAACCCAACTGCCGCCGAGCCAGAGCGTCTCGGCAGCGGATGCACCTTCGCGCGCCAATATCGATTCCGACGCCGTCCGTGTTTCCATTTCGAGTGCCTCGACATCGAACCAGGTGGTGATCGATCGCGATGCGCGCGCCGTCGTCTATCAGGTGGTCGACACCAGGACGAGCCAGGTGGTCAAGCAGTTTCCAGAGGAAGCCGTGCTGCGCCGCCGCGCCTATTTCCACACCCTCGACCTGACCAGGGACGCTCCGCAGCGCCTTGGCGCCACCGACCGCACGGCTTGATCCGCTCTGGTTCCGGTAAAGCCGGAACCGGCTTCGTGGGATTTCGGAACGGCGGTCTCGCGGCTGCGCTTACGAGCGCGTCGCGTAGGCCTGGTCCATATAGGTCTGTCCGCTGGCCGGATCCGTCACCACGTTCTTGATCAGCGCGGTTTTCCTGCCGGTGAGCGTGAACTTGGTGTCGCCGACCCGGAACGCGTTGTCCTTGATCAGCACTTCCTGAAACTTGTTGGTGCCACCGCTCTGGTACTGCACCTTGGCGCGGAAACCCGTTACGTTCGAGACCGTGATGTTGAACGTCTTCTGGTCGGCGTATTTTCCGGTCCATTTGCCCTCATAGAGGGCCGGATCGACCGCCACATAGGGCGTCTTGGTCGGGATCGTCATCCCAACCTTCTTGTAGTTGGCCGCAATGATGCTCATCATGTCGGCCATGGCTATCTCCCCGCCTCCCTCACACCACCTCAGGCGCGGCCGGAGAGGCCGGCAGCGAGGTTGCAGTTGATGTCGATCAGCGGTTTCAGCTTCGCCGGATCCGGGTTCATCTGCATCTCGACCGTCTGCTTCATCACGAAGACGCCGATGTTGGCAATGTTCTGGCGCACCTCGATCGACTGCTGATTTTCCTCGGCCTGCGCAGCGCTCATGAAGATCGACCAAAGCCGGCGATTGAACAACAGCGCGCTCTCCATGGCCTGGCCGGGGCCGGCCCAGTTGGTCTGGACTTCCTGGAGTTGTCGTGCGGCCTTCAGCAGCGCCTGCGCTTCGATTTCACGGGGGTTCGACGTCGTATGCGACGTGCGAGCGTAAGCTTGGGCTGCATTAGACATTCAGTGACCTCGGTGAGAGCGGTCCGCAGGACGACCACGTTGACTTCAGGATTCTGCCTAACTTTCTTACAGATCGCGCCTTTAAATATGGTTAGCGGCGGTTACCGATTGTGTCAGAAGCCCGGCGAAACTCCATATTTCCAACACCTTGCCCGCCATCCGTTCTGATGGAATTAAAATCGACGTCGAAATTTTTCACTTCGGCGTTTTTTCCGTTTCGACCACGAAAAAGAAAACGGCGGGGTCTCCCCCGCCGCCTCTATTGTCGACGTCGTCTCGCTTAGCGGAGCAGCTGGAGCACGCTCTGCTGGCTCTGGTTGGCCAGCGCCAGCGCGGACACCGCGATCGACTGGCGGGTCGACAGCGCCTGGCTGTTCGCCGCTTCCTCGTTGGTGTCGGCCAGCGTCAGGTTCGACGAGCCGGTCTGCAGCACGTTGATCAGGTTCTTCGAGAAGTCCTGACGGATCTGCACGATCGACAGGTTCGAACCAAAGGCCGAAGCCTGGGAACGAAGCGTTCCGCTCGCGGAGTTCAGACCGCTGACGACCTTGTTGACCGAAGCGTTGTCCTTGAAGTCGCCGACATTCAGCGTCGCCAGGCCGAGGCCCGGGGCGTTGAAGTTGACGCCGGCGATCGACAGGGTCGACTTGCCGGTTTCGTTGAACGTCAGCTTCAGCGTGTCACCCGTCAACAGGTTGACGCCGTTGAACGAAGCATCCTGCGCCGTCGTCGTGATCTGGTTCAGGATGTTGTTGTACTGCTCGACCAGGTTGTTGCGCGTGGTGCTTGCACCGGCATCGACCACCGGCGCGCTGCCGGTCTTGCCGAAGAACAACTGGCCCGAAGCCGCCGCGGTACCGGTGATCGTGCCGATCGTGGCGGAGGCCGCGTCGTTGGAGGTGGTGATGGTCAGCGTGCCGTCCTGCGCCAGCGTGGCCTGCAGGTTGTTCGAGGCCAGCGCCGTGTTGAGTTCGTTCAGCGTGTTGACGTGACCCGGACCCGTACCACCGAAGGTGATGTTGGTCGCGACGCCGCCACCGGTGGCGCCGATCGCCAGCGTCAGGTTATTGAGCTGCGACGGACCGGTGCCGCGGGCCTGGCTGACCCCCGTGCCGAGGCCGAGCGCGGCAAGTGCTGCGGCGTTCGACGAGGTGATGCTGAGGTCCGAGGTGGCGCCGGTGTGCAACTGCAGCGCGCCGCCAACGACCGTCGACGAGCTCGGGGTCGCTCCCGACAGCGCATCGAACTTCTGCAGCAACTGCGTCACGTTGTCGGTGACGTTGATCTGGTTGTTGCCGGCAGCGCCAGACGCCACGAAGGTGATGTTCTGGCCGTTCACCGTGATGGTGTCGCCCGCCGCAAACGACGTGCTCAGCGCGTCGCTCGAGGTCGAAGCCGCACCCGACAGCACCGTTGCGCCGGTGATGGCGGCTGAACCGCCGGTGGAGCCGCGCGCAACCGTATCACCCGGCAGCGCGTTGATGCCGAGCTTGGTCAGCGCGCTGACCGACGAACCGGTGAAGTTGATGTCGGCCGCCGTGCTGGTGGTGAGGTCGAGCGCGCCGCCGACGATCGAGGCGGTGCCGCCGGTGGCGTCGTTGATCGCGGTCAGGATGTCGTTGAGTGTGCCGTTGGCCAGGCCGATCGAGAGGTTGTTGCCTGCGATCGAACCCGTGTTGCCGCTGCCGGAATGGAACGTGATCGTCCGGTTGTTGACGACCAGGTAATCCGCGACGGTGAAGGCGTTGCCACCGATCAGCGCGTCGGCGCCGCCGGCGACCTGCGGACCGGTGAGCTTGGTTGCCGCGGTGATGTCGGCGGTATTGACGATGACGCCGCCGGTACGGGTGGCGGTGTTGGCGGCGCCGGCCGTGAGGC
>JAESGM010000235.1_pt1 | contig 95645 bp, 81 predicted proteins | sample 9269721 | NCBI WGS metagenome assembly JAESGM01 (sample SAMN15720920, study PRJNA650825) | algae metagenome | isolation source: Komarekiella atlantica HA4396-MV6 and co-occurring heterotrophs from... | place: USA: Theobald House, Kauai, HI | collected 2009-07-29 | reverse complement strand
AATACTGCGACACCCGGGGCATTTCGTGGGTGGTGTGGGTATTTGATCCGCAGTGGGCACCCCGCCTGTATACCGACTGGAATTACACCCTTACCCGGCACGGCAAATACTTTAAAAAAGCCCTGACTGACCGGAAAAACAAATAAGTAGTCAGACAGGAGAGATTAGACAAAAGACATTAAACAATGCACTGAATGCCAGACACCACTAATCAAGTAACATATTTTGTCTTTAGTACTTAAAACCCAAAGCCCTCTCCTGCTCAGGAGAGGGCTTTGGGTTGATTGACCCTGAACGCTGGAGTTTTTAAGTAAGTAATATCCAGCCAATACATGTTGCGCTGAATTCACGGCACCCCTGCGGCGTGCGCGGAGTTCAGCGCAGGCCTGGCCTCAAATCCGGGTGAAATAGTTTCGGATTGCACGAGCATTTGCGTGTGATTCGACGCAGCATGGACGTTGCGCGGAATTCCACGCACAATCAGTCTTGCGCTGAATAAAGCGCATGATTTGGTTTGCGCATTATTCACGGCAAGCGAAGTCTTGCGCGGAATTCACAGCAGTGGTGACCTTGCGCATAGTTCACGGCAATAGTTGGCCTTGCGGTGAATTCCGCGCAGACGTTGCATATGATTGGCACCCGTAGGGGCAACCCTTGTGGTTGCCCAGCTTGGTGCAGACACGGATTGTCCTTAACTGAGCCTATGGGAACCCGGGCGAACCCACGTGTCTTATCCTGTCTCATAACTTTTCTGTAAAGCGAGTCGAAACCCTTCCAGCATAGACAGAAAACGGAACCACCCCTTCCAAAGTGTTTTTTCACCAGGCAAAGGCTGCTTTTTACTACTGACAAAGCCACCCAGCCCACCGATAAGAACGATGGCTTCTAGAATGGAAATCTGCTTTTGGATCGGATCCAAAAATCACGGGCTGGCAAAGGGTCGGCACGGGCTGCCAGCTGTTGTAACCATAGCAATTGCCAGGCTACAATAGAAACCATCCGGATGGCTGCTGATAATGGCCATAATTCAGATCAACCTCTGTTTTGGAAAAGATGCGCCAGGCCGCTTTACGTAGCGCTGAGCCACAGGCGGCACTAAAGGAGGATTGCGGATGGGCCAGCAGGCAACTGGCAGTGGCTGCTAAACTTTTCGTTTCCCGGGCATCTTCGACGGCGCTGGATTGAAATTCCTCTCTGCCCCAGCTGTTAGCATTTGGTTCCATAGCCTGGCGAGTAGTAGGTCAGTAGTAGATGAATATACTCTTTTTTTCTGCAACCTCAACCTGATCTTACTTTACAGAAAAGTTATGGGACAGGATTAAGACACACAGCCCCTACAAGGACTTTTGCGTATTGAAAACCTATCTGCCGATCCGTCTGCCGGAGGGCAGGCAGGGATACTATTTTTCCAAAGCCCATGCCCGGTCTCCGATATCCTCCATCAACCCACCCGCTTTTCTTTCGGTTTGTGATTATTTTCTCTATCTTTCCTTGCACTTACACACCTGTTCCTATGAAAAGCTTCCTCTTCGTTCTTCTGTTAAGCGTTGCCACTGTCTCTGTACAGGCACAAAATGCCGTTCCTTCGGCGGAAATGCAAATCAAAATGGCAGTTCTGGCCGCACCCAGCGACAAACGCGATGGGGCTGCGGTGTATGGCTACAATGCCAAAGGTGAATTTACGCTGCTGCGGCAAGGAGCCAACGAGCTCATTTGTCTGGGCGACGACCCCAAACAACCTGGGCTGAACGTGTCCTGCTATCACAAAGAGCTGGAGCCGTTTATGAAACGCGGCCGCGACCTGAAAACGGCAGGCAAATCGCCACAGGAGATTTTTGACATGCGCGAAAAAGAAGTCAAAGCCGGAACGCTGAAAATGCCGAAACAACCTTCCACCCTGTTTTCGTACACGACCTCTGCCGAAAACTACAACGCCACCACCGGCGAAGTGAAGGATGGCTACCTGCGGTATGTAATCTATATTCCGTACGCGACTGCCGAAAGTACCGGCCTGCCGCTCAAACCCGAAGCTCCCGGCATGCCCTGGATTATGGACCCCGGCACACACCGCGCCCACATCATGATCAATCCACCAGCAAAGTGAGGGGGAAAATAGTATCTCCCAAAAATGAAAAACCTGCCGCTTTACTTGTATAACCGCTGGTCTTTCAGGTAATCAATACCGTTGTCCTTCAGGTAATTGACACCCCATTGGCTGGCAAATTCGTATACGGGTCCGAACGACTTTCCCGATTCGGTCAGAAAGTATTCGACGCGGTAGGGCTTTTCGGACAATACGTTTTTGGCAATCAATCCATCCCGCAGCAATTCTTTGAGTTGCTGTGCCAGCATTTTTTCCGATGCTCCCGGAAGGTTTTCGCGAATCTGGCTGAAGCTTCGTCTGCCCTGCCAATGCAAATGTGACAAAATCAGCAACTTCCATTTGCCACCGATAAAACTCAGCGTGACGTCCACCGGACACACAAATATTTTTCCATTCAATTCGATCATAACAGGCTCTGGATTGGGTTGACCTTACTTTTTGGTAAGTTATTGATTACGAGCAGCAGTGGCGTTAGCTTTGCAGACAACAGACACCGATTGGTACTATAACTCCTGATTCATGAAAAATATTCCAACCTTGTATGAATGGGCCGGAGGCGTTGAGGTTTTTGAAAAGCTAACCGAGGCGTTTTATGCCAAGGTATTGGCCGACGAACTGTTGCATCCGGTCTTTGCCAACATGTCCCAAGAGCATACCAGGCACGTGGCTCACTTTATTGCGGAGGTGTTTGGCGGCCCTAAATCCTACACAGAAGATGACAATGGGAGCCATGCGCGCATGGTAGGACATCATTTGGGCAAGATGCTGGATGAGCCGAAACGCAAGCGATGGATGGCCTTGCTCCTGGAAACGGCCGATGAAATAGGGCTGGCGTCTGATCCTGAGTTTCGTTCAGCCTTGGTAGGGTATCTGGAATGGGGAAGCCGCATTGCGGTGCTCAACTCGACACAGAACACCAACCCGATCAATGAAAACGAACCGATGCCCAAATGGGGCTGGGGCGAACCCGGAGGTCCGTACCTGCCGGATTGAGGTTTCGCGTTTTTGAAAGATACTATCTTGCGGGATCTACTTATCCTTCCCTGCCAACTGACCACAAGCGGCATCAATGTCTTTGCCCCGGCTGCGGCGGATGTTTACCGTTACACCTTTGTCTTCCAGGAACTTGCCAAACTGGGCAATCTTGTCACCTTCGGCGTTCTGGTAGGTAGCTTCGGCAATGGGGTTGTATTCGATGATGTTGACCTTGCAGGGCGTGTGTTTGGTAAACTCGTACAACTCTTTGGCGTCTTGCAGGGAGTCGTTAAAGTGGTGAAACACAATGTATTCGTACGTAACCCGGGTGCCTGTTTTCTTGTAGAAATACATCAGGGCTTCGCGCAGGGCTTCCAGCGTATTGCTTTCGTTAATGGGCATGATCTGGTCACGCTTGGCGTCGTTGGCCGCGTGCAGCGACAATGCCAGCCGGAATTTCACCTCGTCATCGCCCAGTTTTTTGATCATTTTGGCAATGCCTGCCGTCGAAACGGTAATCCGCTTGGGCGACATGTTCAATCCCTCGGGTGAGGTGATCTTGTCAATAGATTCGAGTACGTTGGCATAGTTGAGCAGCGGCTCGCCCATGCCCATGTACACGATGTTGGTCAGTGGGGTTTGGTAATGCTGTTCGGCTTGGTTGCGGATGGCCACCACCTGATCGTAAATTTCGGCTGCATCGAGATTGCGCTTGCGGTCCATATAGCCCGTCGCGCAAAACTTGCACGTCAGCGAACAGCCCACCTGGCTCGATACACAGGCCGTCATCCGGTCGTCGGCGGGAATCAACACTCCTTCCACCAGATGGCCGTCGTATAACTGAAATGCCGATTTGATCGTCTGGTCGCTGCTTACCTGCTTTTTAGCGACGGTAATGGAGTTGATAACGAAGTTGTCGTTCATCAGGTTACGTAGCGGCACCGACAGATTGGTCATCTGGTCAAACGCTGTAGCCGATTTTTTCCAGAGCCACTCGTAAATCTGCTTGGCACGAAAAGCCTGTTCACCCCGATCCGCCAGAAACGTTTTCAGGTCTGCCAGCGTCAGCTTGCGAATGTCTTTTTTAACTACCTGCCCTACAGGTTTGACAACTTCCGTTTCCATACCACAAAAATACACGATTATCGGCAGGATCGAAAATTCCTGCCCGATATATGACAGCAATGCCAGACAGAAAGTTCCGTTGACAAGTATTTGCTGTCAATCAGGGGCTTACCTTATACATCTCTACTGTTTTTATACTACCATTCTGGCGCAAGCATCCGCTTGTGCCTTTTATAGTGGAAGCGTCCCGCTTACGCAAGTCGACACTTGCTATGTGTTGGGCACAAGCGGATGCTTGCGCCTGCGAGGGATATAACCATTCGTTCGAGATTCTTATCCCATGCTGGAAAAATATGCTAAACCAGTGCTTCAGCTATTAGTTTAACTGCCCAGGTAAAGAAAAATATATAGATAATTCCAATAAGTTTCGCATACCATTTCTTAAAGAACAGCATACCAACACCCACAACAGGCAACCCAAGAAATGCGGAAAACATAATGATCTTCGACCCAATTCTTCCGGGAAAATACTGTATTATCAGTTGATGATTTTTAAAGACATCAGAGTCCAATACGAAACACACGCCAATCCAAGCGACGCAATTACCGATAATTAGCAGAGTTCGTTTGAGTAGCTCTAAGTAGCTCATGTTGTATCTTGTCAAGACGCAAGAATGTTAGTGCAGAATCGGAGAACTGCACATTTACCTCAACAAACCGGCGATTTCCGTCACCAAGGCAGCCGAGTTTTTAGCGGCGGTCTTGTAAAACGTCATCATGTCGCCCCGGGCATTTTCGTCGGCTTTGTCGCTCAGGCTGCGAATCACCAGGCAAGGCACGTACAGTTGCCAGCACACCTGCGCCACAGCGGCGCCTTCCATTTCGGTAGCTTCGGCACTGTATTCGCGTCGCAACTGTTGCACTTTTTCGGAGGAAGAGACAAACACATCACCCGTAACGATGCGACCCATGACTACCTGCGGAGGCCGGTTGGTCAGCGTGACTTTCTCGAAACGAGCCAATTGAGACGCTCGCTGTGCTTTGATAAACAACAACGAATCGGCAGGAAAATATTCCGGATTCAGCTGTTTGGTAATTGGGTTGCGGGTTTGCCGGCTCGGCTGCTGGTTGTGCAGGATGGTTCTGAAATCGTGGTGCGCAACGCTTTGGGCAATGACAATATCGCCGGGCATCAGGTCGGGATTCAGGCCACCGGCAATGCCGGTAAATAGTATCTCGTGCGGATGAAAAACCCGGATCAGCAGGGCCGTCGTCATCGCGGCGTTCACCTTGCCGATGCCCGTTTCGGCGACCACCACTGCCCTGCCGTTCAAAACGCCTGTCATGCAGCGGATGCCTTCGATGTTCTGTTCTTTTTTGTCTTTCAACGACTCCTGTAAAATGCGCACTTCTTCATCAAAGGCGCCGAGAATAGCGGTAAGATTCTGTGTTTCTGTCTTTTGCGACCAGGCCTGACAACAGACCAGCAGGCAACAAAGAAGGAGTGCGTAGCTTTTTTTCATGAACGTGGTTGTATGGTTTGTGAACCGCCCGTTTCGGAAACGGAGGTTTTGATTGTAGAAACGATAGTATTTTCCGGACAAATGCACGCTGGGTCAGCGCGGTTTACGCTGGAGGTAGCCCATTACCCAGAAGCTAATCATAGCCAGGGCGCAAATGGCCAGTCCGGCACTTTCACGGGCCAGTTCCTGATTCAGCGATTTCATGGACAAGCCTTCCCCTTCGGTCACGAAGCCTTCCCAGGCTGTCATTTGCAACCAGGAGGTAACGGCGCCAGCGATGTACAACGCAGCCAGCACAGCAAACAATTCCAGATTGTATTTTCCCTGAAAGGTAATATATGCCGCATACGCCGATACCAGATACAGCGTTATCCACCAAAGCGGATCGGGGTCATTGTACTGCCAGTAAGCAAATAACAAAAAGATGAGTCCGAAAACCAGGGCAATGTAGCGCATAAAGACACAGGTTGTTGGGTGAATAAAGACACGTATCTGAACGGGCTAAGTTACTGGTTTCCTCTTTTTAACAATAGCAGGTTGACAAAAATCATCTGTTTCTCCGCTTTCCTATCGGGATATTAGCTTTTCTGACAGAAATAGACAATCTCCTCTTTGGGCAACGCGTACCGACTCACCTGATCGGCGGGCAAGTTCATTACAAACCGGTCTTCGGTGACTGTAAAACCGCCCATGCGGAGACGTTCGGCGTAGTCGCGGCCGTAAAGGCGCTGGTGGTCGTCCTGCCAGTAGTATTTTTCGCGGTCGGCAGGCGAGGTAATGGCTGGGTCCTGCAGCGTGGTGGCGCGTGTGGTATCCATCGGGCTCTGGATGATGGCCCAGCCGCCCGGTTTCAATACCCGGTGCAATTCGCGCATGGCCTGGATGTCGTCATCGACGTGCTCCATCACATGATTGCAAAACGCCACATCAAACGTATTGGCCTCAAACGGAATCTGGTGAATGTCCATCTTGACCTTTGCCAGTGGAGATTCGATATCGGCGGTGATGTAATCGAGGTTTTTCAGGGCCTCGAACCGGTGGATGAAGCAATGCTCGGGTGCCACGTGCAACAACTTGTGTGGCGCTTTGAAAAAATCGGTTTGCCGTTGCAGGTACAACCACATGAGCCGGTGCCGTTCCAAGGCCAGGCAATTGGGGCACAGCGCATTTTCGCGCGGATTGGTACGGCCGTAAGGCAAAAACTTGCGGAAATGACTGCCGCACACCGGACATTCGACAGCACTACCCCGGTAAAACAAGGCAACGACTTTCATGGCAAAATGACTGACCAACTGCAAATATTTGCGTGGAATGTGCCGGATAACAAAGCTAATGATGTATTTCACAGAAACAGGTTTGGCAACTTAAAACTATACTATTTGGCAAAGATAAGACTTTTTGATGTTTTTGCCCGTATCAAACCTGGATCGACTACCGATAGGCTGCCGTTGATACCCGATTACCGCCAGTAAACTACCAAAAAACCCGTAGAAAAAAACCCGAGTTTTGGAGTATTGACATTTGTTCCGCGGTTTGATTTCTTTGTCGTCCGGTCGGTGATTGGCCGGTTCTGTCACAAACCCTCAAAAGAAAAATACAATTGGTGGTTTACCTTCTACAAACATCACAGACTAACCATTGTATACTATTTAATTAAACAAATACACTCAAAATTTATGAAAAAATCGTTCAGTTACCTGTTTGCTTTTGTCCTGTTATTCATTGGGGGTTTTTCTGCACAGGCTCAATACGAAAAAGGTGATTTATTAGTCAATCCGGGTATCTCGTTTTTGGGTTATGGTTACGGATACGGTTATTATGGAGGAGGATACTCCGGTTTGCCTGCCTTGTCTGCTAGTGTGGAATATAACATTACAGACAACATTGCCGTTGGGGGATACGGTGGATTTGTAAGCCGTTCGTACAAATATTCCGGTTACAAGGACCGCTGGACCAACATCGGATTCGGTGCCAGAGGCATTTTCCACGCCACCGAAGTACTCAATGATGCCTTGAGCACAGGTATTGATTCGGAAAAATGGGATATTTACGGTGGTCTGTCATTGGGTTATGAGTTATATACCTGGAGTTATGACGACAACAGTATCTATAAAGGCAATGCCTATAGTAGCGGTGCATTCGTGCTGGGCGGTATTCTGGGAACACGTTATATGTTTAGTCCTAATTTGGGTGTATACGGCGAACTAGGCAGGGGTGCATTTGGCGCCCTCACACTGGGTGTAACATTCAAGCTATAATACCTTGACAACCAATTTATTGCCACTTATTTTCGCCAACAAAAGCCGGAACAATTCCGGCTTTTGTTGGTTTGGTGCCATTCGTCTTTTTTGTAACAACTCCCGCATTTTTCCATTTTATTCCGGACACATTGTATGTATTTGCATACTATTTGCTATTTTGCCCCGGATTTTATTCACTCATTAACCTAAATGCTATGAAACAGCACTGCACATCCCTTTTATCCTTGACCGCAGGAATTCTTTTTCTGTTTACCTCAGCTTGTGTTACGGCACAGGTCACACAACCCGTACCTTCTGAGCAGAAGCCTGCGGCTGCCCAGATTCCGACTGCATCCGAACAACCTTTCAGTGCAGCCGACACATATGTACAAACGCAGCAATCAACTGCCACACCTGCCGATGACCTGACTGCCGACAATTCGGCACAGGATACCAAAGCAGCCTTCCGCAACCTGCGCGAACAAGTGAAGCAACAAAAAATCAGCCCTGTGAAAAAGGCGCTGGTAACGACTGCATTGAAGAAAATGGAAAAAATGCAGGCGAAGATGGAAGTAAAGAAAGTCAAAGCTGCCAAACAAGCGAAAGTTGATCCTGAGTACAGAACTCCGATTATCCTCGGTGCTATTGGTCTGGCACTGCTGATCATTGGTGCAGTGACCGTTTTATGGCCATTGTATCTGATCGGCTCGTTGGCCTTGACAGCTGCGGTCATCTGGATTCTATTGATTTTGCTGGAAGTAATCTAACCGCTGATATTTCCTGTAACGAAAAGCCGGACACTGATCCGGCTTTTTTACTTTACCAGCCACAGGTACTTATGGAAAATCTCAGAGAAATAGCCCGGAGCATTTTCTTGCACGCCTTGCACGCCGTCGCTCCGGATGTGCTGGTCCAAAATAGTATGAAACGGGAAGGCAAAACCCTGCACATTGCCGACCAAACGATTGACCTGACTACCGTGAACCGTTTGTACGTACTTGCCATAGGCAAGGCAGCCGCCCCAATGGCGCAGGCTGCCGAAACGATACTCGGCAAAAGCATCACTGGTATTGCACTTACCAAATACGGTCACGGACTGCCCTTGCAACATGTGCAACTGATCGAAGCCGCCCATCCCGTACCAGACTACAATGGCATTGAAGGCACCCGGCGTATGTTGGAGATTCTTTCTCAACCGCGTGCGAATGATCTGGTGCTGGTGTTGCTTTCGGGAGGAGGTTCGGCACTGCTGGCCGATGTGCCTGCGGGCTGCACACTTGCCGATGTGCAGCAATGCTTCGATGCCTTGCTCGGGTCGGGGGCTACCATTGAAGAGATGAACACTGTGCGCAAACACCTGTCGGCGGTGAAAGGTGGACAGTTGGCCCAGGCCACGTTTCCGGCCCGGGTCGTCACGCTGATTCTTTCCGATGTGATCGGCGACAAACCGGAAGTGATTGCCTCGGGCCCTACCGTTGCCGATCCCACCACTTTCGCCGATGCCTGGGATACTATTTTGAAATACAACCTTGCCGAAAAAATCCCCAAACCGATAGCCGACCACCTGCAGAAAGGAGTGTCCGGCCGCATTCCGGACACCCCCAAACCCAGCGATCCAATCTTCCAGCGGGTATCCAATCACATCATTGGCAGCAACCGCCTGGCCCTTGAACTGGCAAAAACCAAAGCCGAAGCGCTGGGCTTTGCAACTGAGATTCTCACCGACAGCCTTCAGGGCGAGGCACAAGATGCCGCCCACTGGCTGGTGGAACAAGCCAAGCAGACAGCCCGGGATCCGCAAAAAAACAAGCCCTGCTGTCTGCTGGCCGGTGGCGAAACAACCGTAACGCTTCACGGACCAGGAAAAGGGGGCCGCAACCAGGAACTGGCCCTGGCGGCAGCCATTGCCTTGGCACGTGAGCCGGGCATTACGCTGCTAGCCGCTGGCACTGACGGCACGGATGGCCCTACCGATGCAGCCGGCGCCATTGTGGATGTCCATACATTGGAACGAGCGAATCAACAGGGCATTGATGCCGCTCACTACCTGGACACTAACAATTCGTACCATTTCTTTGAGCAGGCAGGTGGACACCTGATCACAGGAGCCACGCAAACCAATGTCATGGATATGGTTGTGGTGCTGATTGCCTGACTACTGGGATCGAATAAAAATCACCCAATTGCCTACTTCTCAGGCGTGACCGGCAAGTCAGTCCCTTTATCACCATTGTGTGATAAAGGTGATCCATTATCACACAATGGTGATAACCGCCTGAGTCCAATCAGGCAAAAGACGTCTGACCCTCGCAAGTCATCTCAGCTTGTTTACCAAAATAGTATCTTTTTCAGAACAAAAACCCCGGCTTTTGCATTTATAGAAGAACGGACACCTGACCTCCGGCAAAATCTTCACAAAAAATTCAGACATTTGCAGCAACCAATGCACAACTCTATGGACTCTACCGAAAAACCGGAGGATATTTACATTGACAAAGACAAGATGGCCGAAAATCCCGGTTTGCTGCCTTTTGCGCATACTGTGGGCGGAGCGGTAATCCGACCGGAAGACACCGGCAAAATCAAAGGGCGGGCCGTGACGGCCATGCGCCAGCAAACCGAAATGCAAATGGCACAGATTTACCAGCAGATGCAGCTGCTGGCCGAGCAGGCCAACCGCATCAAAGAACGTGTGGAAGTGTCGGAGCGAATCTATACCGCCGCCGTAGGTTTTGAACCGCTCATTGGAATGACCTATTACCTCTACCAACGTAAGGACAAGACGGACGTGCTGTCACTCATTGCACCCAACGAGTGGGGTCGCAGCAAACCGTTTGAGAAATACGTCGCGCAGGTTACCATGCTCGCCGACCACACCTGGGATGTGGTGTATACACCGGGCGAAGGCGAATAATGGCAATGCATAGGTTTTCAGTTTTGCCAGGATACTATTTTTACGGACAAAGGTTTGCATCACTCTGCAAACCTTTATTTATTATATCCGATGCTCGGCATAGCGGGCTGCCCCTACAGAATCGGTGAGCTGTTGCAGTTCCGCAGGAGTGAGTGCGGGTGTATGTGCGGCGTCTTGCAAATCTTTCAACTGCGCCAGGGTGCGTACACCGACCACGGCGGAGGTAGCCGCTGCCGGATGCAGGGCAAACCGCAGGGCAATTCCGGTGGCCGTGCGGTCATCGCGGGTCAGCTCCTGAATGGCAGCTGCGGCTTTTTTTACTTCCTCAGCCGAATGGCTCAGGTAAGGCGCGGCGGGTTTGTTGACCAACAAGCCCTGTGCCAGACTGCCCCGCGTCAGCACACCGACGGAATGCCGTGCCAGCAAATCCAGGCAGGTTTCTTCGGGCCGTCGGTCCAGCAGACTGTATTGCATCATCACACTCACAATCTCAGATCGTTTGACGTATTCCTGAATCACATTGGGACGGATGGATGAGATGCCGTAATGCCGGATTTTTCCGGCTTGTTTCAGCTGCTCAAACGCCTCGATGGTTTCGTCTATCGGGTCTTGGATGGTCCCGCCGTGCAGCTGGTACAGGTCAATGTAGTCGGTTTGCAGGCGTTTCAGGCTCTGGTCCACCGCTTGCAGAATGTACGTTTTGCGCGGATTCCAGTCCCAGCCACTGCCGTCGGTCCGCCACTGGTTGCCTACTTTGGTGGCAATGTATACCTGCGAACGATAGTCTTTCAGAGCCTTACCTACCGAAATTTCATTGTTTCCTTTGTCATACAAATCGGCGGTATCAAACAGGTTGAGACCCTGCTCGATGGCCGCGCGCAGCAATGTTTCATTCGCGGCCTGGTCACTGCCCAGCGACATGCAACCAAAACTGATTTCACTGACCCGCAGGTCGGATTTGCCCAGAAGACGATAGTTCATACAAGTCAAAGGTTTCCCCGTAAAACGACAGGCTCACGACTTCGGTTCCCTGATCGGTGTTTCAACCGAAAGCTTCTCCCCCGCTGTGAATCTGACTGCCAAGGGAGGCGATGGCCCACTCCTGGCAAAAACAAGCTTTCCCGAACAAAAGACCACCCCCCCTCTCCGTGTAATCCGCGTGACCAAACACGTACTTTCAGGATAAAAAAACTGCCCGTCCGATGTGTCGAGACTTTGCTCCCGTCTGTCGAAAAACTCTGAACAAAATCTGAAAAAGGCATGATTATTTGTAGTATACGCTATACCTTTCCTTCAAGAATAGGCACCATTCAAACAATTCGTACACAATTACTATTATTATTCAAATTACACGTTTCTCACCAGAGTGAATGTATGAAGATTAAATATATCATTTATACCATGCTGATTGTAAGTCTGGGGGTGCTAGTAGCCTACCGGATCATTCAAAACAAAAATAAAGACAACAACACAGGAAAAGGCGGCCCGGGCGGACGGGCAGCGGGGCCGGTACGGGTGAACGGCGTGGTGGTACAACCACAACGGTTTTCAAACATGCTGGCCGTAACCGGCTCGCTGGATGCCAACGAACAAGTGCAGATCCGCAGTCAGGTTTCGGGACTGGTACGTGGCATTTATTTCAAGGAGGGCAGCATTGTAAAGGCCGGCCAGGCATTGATCCAAATTGACAACCAGGAACTGGAGGCGCAGCTTTCGCAGGCAGTGACACGCGAAAACTTGTCGGAAGCCAACGAAGGCCGGGCCCGCAAACTGCTCGCCATCGAAAGCATCAGCCAGCAGGAGTACGACGTGGCGCTGGCCGATCTGAAAGCCTTGCAGGCACAGACCCGGCTCATCCGGGCCCAGCTGGCGAAAACCACCATCCGGGCACCGTTTACGGGCACCATCGGGTTGCGTTCCATCTCCGTCGGCGAGTACCTCTCCCCCGAAACCATTGTGGCCAACCTGGTCAATACCAATCCGGTGAAGCTTACCTTTTCAGTTCCCGAAAAATACGTGGGGCAGCTGAAGGTAAACACACCCGTAAAATTCACGCTGTCGGGCTCGGCCAAAAAGCACACCGCCACCATTTATGCCATCGAGCCGCGGATTGACGTGACCACCCGTACGCTGCAACTCAGGGCACGTGCCGATAACCCGAATGGCGAGTTGTTGGCGGGGTCGTTTGCCAGCGTGGAATTGCCGCTGGCAATGGTGGACGACGCGTTGCTCATCCCGACCGAGGCCGTCATTCCGATTCAGAACGGCAAAAAAGTGTTCATAGCCGAAAATGGAAAGGCCAAGGAAGTGAAAGTGGAAACCTCGACACGGCGCGAGAAGGATATACTGGTTATTTCCGGGCTGAAATCCGGTGACACTGTGCTTACATCGGGCATCATGTCGCTGAAGCCCGATACGCCGGTGAAAGTGGCGATTGATACCACACGATAGTTCAATTTCGAATTCAGAATTCTGAATGAAAGACATCGTTTCCGACTTCTGACCTGTTACTTCTGAGTTAAACTTACTATGTCTGTAAAACCGACGTTGTGAACTTGAGCTTCACCTAAGCATCTGAATTCTGCATTCTTAATTCTGAATTAACCATGAGCTTATCCACAACCAGTATAAAACGTCCCGTATTCACGATTGTTGTCAACCTGATCCTGATCCTGTTTGGTGTCATCGGCTATACGTTTCTGGGTATTCGTGAATACCCTTCCATTGACCCTGCGACCATTTCGGTGCGAACCAGTTACTCGGGTGCCAATGCCGATATCATCGAATCGCAGATCACCGAACCCCTGGAAAAATCCATCAACTCCATCGACGGAATCCGCAACATTTCCTCGTCCAGCAACCAGGGCAGCAGCAACATTACCATCGAGTTCAACCTGGACAAAAACCTGGAGGAAGCGGCCAATGACGTACGTGACAAGGTATCACAGGCAGCGCGGAGCTTGCCGCAGGACATCGACTCGCCGCCGGTGGTTTCCAAAGCCGATGCCGATTCGGAACCGATCATCATCCTGACGGTCCGGAGCAAATCGCGCAGTCCGCTGGAACTGAGCGACTACGCCGAAAACGTGATTGCCCAACGCATCCAGACCATTCCGGGCGTGAGCAGCGTACAGATTTACGGCCAGAAACGGTATGCCATGCGCCTGTGGATTGATCCGATGAAACTGGCCTCCTACGGGCTCACCGTGGCCGATGTACGCACGGCACTGAACCGCGAGAATGTGGAGCTGCCTTCGGGCAAGGTGACCGGGGCAAACACGGAACTGACCGTAAAGACACTGGGCAACCTTTCGAACGAAGAACAATTCAACCGGCTGATCATCCGTACGTCTGGCGACAAAATTGTGCGCCTGAGTGACATCGGGCGGGCAACGCTGGATGCCGAAAACCTGGAAACCAAAATGACCGAATCCGGCACACCCATGGTTGGCCTGGCGGTAATTCCGCAACCGGGAACCAACTACCTGGAAGTGTCATCGGCTTTCTACAAACGCCTGGACCAGATCAAGAACGAAATTCCCGAAGACCTTCAGCTGAACGTAGGTGTCGACAACACGCTGTTCATCAAGCAGTCGGTAGTTGAAGTGGCCGAAACCATCCTCATTGCCCTGGTGCTGGTGATCCTGATCATCTACCTGTTTTTCCGCGACTGGGGCATTGCCTTCCGGCCGCTAATTGATATTCCGGTATCGCTGATTGCCACGTTTTTCGTCATGTACCTGTTCGGCTTTTCGGTCAATGTGCTCACCCTGCTGGCCATCGTACTTGCCACGGGACTGGTGGTGGACGACGGCATCGTGGTGACCGAAAACATTTACAAGAAAGTGGAAGAAGGCATGTCGCCCATCGAAGCGGCCATCAAAGGCTCGAATGAGATTTTCATTGCCGTTATTTCCATTTCCATCACACTGGCCGCGGTATTCCTGCCGGTTATCTTTCTGCAAGGCTTTGTGGGCCAATTGTTCCGTGAGTTTGGCGTTGTCATCGCGGCTGCCGTTCTGATTTCGGCTTTTGTTTCGCTCACGCTCACACCCATGCTGAATGCCTACCTTATCAAAGGCGGCGTGCACAAGAAATCGCGTTTTTACGAACTGACCGAGCCTTACTTTCAAAAACTCAACAGTGGCTATGCCGATTCTTTAAGCAACTTCATGAAACACAAGTGGGTGAGCTTTCCGATCATTCTGGTATGTGTGGGTTTGATCGTTTTCTTCTATACTATTTTGCCCAAGGAAACCGCCCCCTACGACGACCGCAGTTACCTGCGTGTACAAGTGACCACCCCCGAAGGCTCGTCGTACGATTACACCGACCGGTTCATGAAAGAGCTGGCCCAACTGGTCAACGACTCGATTCCGGAAAAGAAAGTCAATCTGGTGATTACCTCACCTGGCTTTGGTTCGGCTTCGGTTAACAGCGGACGGATGATCATGTCGCTGGTGCAACCCGACCAGCGCGAACGTACCCAGAAAGACATTGCCAACAAACTGACCCAGCTGACCCGTAACTATTCCGAAGCCCGTACGCTGGTCACCGAGCAGCCGACCATTGCTGTCAACCGCCGGGGCGGCTTGCCCATCCAGTACATCATTCAGGCACCCAATTTTCAGAAGCTGGAAGAGAAAATTCCGCAGTTCATGGATGAGGTCAGCAAAGACCCGACGTTTTCCACCTCCGATGTGAATCTTAAATTCAACAAACCCGAGCTGAATGTTTCCATCGACCGCAACAAGGCCCAGACGCTGGGAGTTTCGGTGATCGATGTGGCCCAATCGTTGCAACTGGCCCTGAGCGGTCAGCGGTTTGCGTATTTCCTCATGAATGGCCGCCAGTACCAGGTCATCGGCCAGTTTGACAAACGCGACCGCGACGAACCGCTGGATCTGACGTCGGTATTCGTCAAAAATGCGCAGGGCGAACTGATCCAGCTCGACAACCTGGTCACCATACGCGAACAGAGCAGTCCGCCGCAACTCTACCACAGCAACCGCTTTTTGTCGGCCACGGTTTCGGCGGGCCTGACTCCGGGAAAAAGCATTGGTGACGGAATCGAAGCCATGGACCGGATTGCCGAGAAAGTCCTGGACGACAGCTTTTCAACCGATCTCGGCGGCGAGTCGCGCGACTTCCGCGAAAGCGGTTCCAACACGCTGTTTGCCTTCGGCCTGGCCCTGCTGCTGATCTACCTGATTTTGGCGGCGCAGTTTGAAAGTTTCATGGATCCGCTGATCATCATTCTGACAGTACCCATGGCGGTAGCCGGCGCGTTGCTTTCGTTATGGCTGTTTGGACAGTCGTGGAATATCTTCAGCCAGATCGGTACGATCATGCTGATTGGCCTGGTTACGAAAAACGGTATTCTGATTGTGGAGTTTGCCAACCAGCTGCGTGAACAAGGCAAGCCGAAGATGGAGGCGATCCTGGAGGCGGCAGAGTCGCGTTTGCGCCCCATCCTGATGACCAGCCTGGCCATTGCCCTGGGAGCACTTCCCATTGCCGTTGCACTGGGGGCTGCTGCCAAAAGCCGCATGGGCATGGGTGTGGTCATTGTCGGTGGCACCACCTTTTCACTGATTCTTACCTTGTTTATCATTCCGGCCATTTATGCCATGTGGTCGCGCGGACACAAGGTCAATCCGGACATACAGAAAGCCCTGGCTACCGAACGGCGGCAGGCCGGGATTTCGTATCCGGAATAGCAGGCCTTTTCAAACCTGCCATTCGGTTCGCAATCACAACGCGACCTGTTATGGTTATTCGTCACTTCCCAACGTGTTTCTGCAAAGGAGGTTTTTCTTTGCGGAAACATACTATTTTTCTGTCAGAAACAAGCAAAGAGCAGCCCGCAGTTAAACATCAGTTACATGTCCGAAACGCTTGAGTAAGATGGCTTTTGCTATCGGCGATTGTTCCATCAGCAAGCACACATTCTTTCCAAAGGCTTCATTGGCAGTCGAATGCCTTCACTCTTAAAAAGTTAGGAAAGCGACTGGAATATTGTTAGAATAATATTCTTTAGAACTATTCGTAGTTACCTTAAAATGATCTATCTTTACGATCCCTGATTTTTATATGTCACCCTAACACATAAAAACAAATGCGTTTTCGTGTGTCTTCCAAGGAACCGTACGTATGTTTGCAAATACTCGTTTAGCACCTATCACCTGGTCTGCGGCCCTTCGGCCGACAATCCGGGTTTGAAGCAGAGGCAAAAGTTGTCATACACCTATTTGATTGTCTGGTAGTTAGCGTTGAATTATGTTGTGCTTGAGAAACATTGCCGTGCCGGGAAGAATCAGGATGGTAGCAACATGGTTACTGTGTGTATTTGTATGTCAGGTTGCATCTGCCAGCCATCCTCCCCGCGTCACATTTCAGTCTTTGCAGGAAGGTCTGTCCAATCAGGTAATCACCTGCATTATGAAAGACCACAAGGGATACATGTGGTTTGGCACGTACAGCGGGTTGAACAAGTACGATGGCACCAACTTCGTCGTATACGAAAATCACCCCGGACAGGCCCGGAGCATCAGCCACAATGTGATTGATGTGATCATAGAAGACCAATCGCATCGGCTCTGGGTGGGAACTTCCAACGGACTGAATGTATACAATCGTGAAAAAGACCGCTTTGAGCTTGCGGAAGGCCTGGGAAAAACAGACACGGTGAACGTCAAGGCGTTGTTCTGTGACAAGGCTGGCAAGATATGGATCGGGACGGCAGGCGATGGTTTGTTTGTGTATGATCCCACTCATAAAAAGCTGAAGCATTATGTCCACGATCCGGCCAATCGCGCTTCCATCGGATCCAATTTTGTAAATGCCATCACAGCCGATCATGAGCAAAACATCTGGATTGGTACCCGCGACGGCCTGGATCTGTTCCAAGAAAAGACCCCTGTGTTCACGCATTTCGTTTCACAAAGCACCTCCGGCCTGAGCCATAATACCATCAACTGCCTCGTAACGGACCGGACAGGATCAGTTTGGATCGGAACCTACGGAGGCGGATTGAACAAGTTGCTCAAAAAGGACAATGGTTATTGCTTTCAGCAATTCAAAAGGAACAGTTTACCCGGTAGCCTCAGCAATGATTACATCCTCTCCCTTTTGCTGGATAGACAGGGTAACCTGTGGGTGGGCACCGAAAACGGCGGATTGAACTGCCTGCTGCCCCAAACCGGCAGTTTCATGCACTTCTTTTCGGAAGAAGGCAATTCGCAAAGCCTCAGCAGCAATTCCATCTGGTCGCTTTACGAAGACACCAATGGTGCATTGTGGGTCGGAACGTATTACAAGGGCTTGAATATCTATGATCCCAGTTTCGAAAAATTCCAGATATACCAGCGCAACGGTTTCAAAAAGCAAACGTTGGCGAGCAACCAGGTTCGGTCATTTGCCCAGTCGAAGGATGGCCACCTGTGGATCGCTACCGATGGCGGAGGAATCAGCTATTTCGACACCCGGACCCGGCAGTTTTCCGAGCCGGTGGATAACAGCAGGTTGTCCAGCAAAGCCGTACTAACGATACTTTACGATTCCAACGAAACCCTCTGGGCAGGCACGTGGGGTGGCGGAATAGACCGTTTCAGCAAGGAAGGCATCAAACTTAAAAATTACCGCTTTGACGGTGCGTTGAAAAACGGACGCTACAACGTCAATTGCCTGTATGAGGACAGATCCGGCAGGATTTGGGCAGGCACCTCCGGCAACGGTCTGTTTCTTTACCAACCTGGTTGCGACTGCTTTGTACAAATCAGGGACAGCAGCCGGCAGTCGCATTTGGAAAAGGCCAGTTATGTGAATACGATCCTGGAAGACAGGCGCGGGCAGCTCTGGATTGGAACGGCATATGGTTTGGTCCGCATGAAAACAGGCGCGGATGGCGCCTATTCATTTGGGGAGTACCTGTATAATTCAAACCCTTCCAAAGGCGGCACTTCACTGGCGGTCAACATCCTGTTTGAAGACAGCAAAGGCAATTTGTGGTTTGGCACAGTGGACGATCTCAACCTGTTCAATCCGGAACGCGGCAGTTTTACCATTTTCAACAAACAGAATGGGTTGCCAGGCAATACCATCAAGGGAATTCTCGAAGACAAGGCCGGTAACTTATGGATAAGCACCAACAACGGCCTTTCCATGTTCAATCCTTCCACCGGGGTGTTCAAGAATTATTCCCGGGGGGACGGACTTATCTCAGATGAATTTTATCCGCGCGCGTGCATCCGGACACGCGATGGGGAGCTTTTTTTTGGAGGCAACAATGGCATGCTTTCGTTTTCAACGGCCCATCTGGTTACCAACCGCGTTGTTCCTCCGGTATACATCACCGGATTCAACCTGTTCAACACGCCGGTGGCCATTGGAGCACCCGGCTCGCCGCTGCAAAAAAGCATCGAGGAAACATCCCAGGTCACGCTTACCCACAGGCAGACTTCTTTTTCGATTGAGTTTGTCGCCCTGAATTTTACCCATGCCTCCAGAAACCAGTATGCCTACATGCTGGAGGGTTTTGACAAGGACTGGAATCAGGCCGGGAACCGACCGATGGCAACCTATACCAATCTGGATGCGGGGACCTACGTCTTCAAAGTAAAGGGGTCCAACAACGAAGGCGTCTGGAATCCTACGCCTACCACCTTGCAGATTACCATTCTGCCTCCCCTATGGGCGACACCCTGGGCCTACACATTGTATGCGCTTGTGGTTGTCGCATTGCTATGGACCTTCTTCAAATTACGGATGCTCCAGGTCACGCAGGCCCAGAAGCTGAAGATGGAACAGATGAACCGGGCCAAGAACGAGGAACTGAATCGGTTAAAAGTCCAGTTCTTCACCAACGTGTCGCACGAATTGCGCACGCCCCTGACCCTGATCCTCTCGCCCCTGGAGCAAATGATGGCCCACGACCAGGTGAACGGAGACCTGAGAAACAAGGTAAACCTGGTATATTCCAATGCGGAGCGGTTGTTTGGCCTCGTCAACGAGCTTATGGATTTCACCAAACTGGAAGAAACCAAGCTGAAGATGAAGGTCCAGAAGGGCGACATCTGCAACTATGTGCATAAGCTGCACGAGCTGTTTGCCGAACAGGCGCAGCGACGCCAGATCGACTACCGGTTCATTTGCCAGGACGAGTCGATTGAAGCCTGGTTTGACAAAACCCAAATGGAAAAGGTGATTCTCAACCTGATTTCCAATGCATTCAAATACACACCCGACCAAGGGATTATCCTGGTCGGTATCGAACGGGTGGCACCGGCCGAGACAACGAGTCTCTCTCACGTCAGCGGATGTGTAAAAATTTCGGTTACCGATAACGGGAGCGGCATCTCTCCACAGTATATCGATAAAATTTTTGACCGGTTTTTCCAAAGCCCGGAAGACGAAACCCGTTACAACACAGGTACGGGGATAGGACTGGCATTGGTCAAAAGCCTGATGGAGTTGCACCAGGGCACCATTACAGTCAAAAGCGAGAAATGGGTAAAAACCTGTTTTGAAGTCATGCTGCCGCTGGGCAACGCCCATTTTGACCCGAACGAACTGGTGGCCGAATCACTGGATTATCGCCCGGCCGGTATCGGTCCGGTACATACGCCGGTAGCTCCCAAAAACACGTCTCCTCAGGCTCCGGTCATCCTGATTGTTGAAGACAATTTCGCGCTGCGTGCTTACCTGGCCTCCATACTGGCTACGGACTACCGGGTGATCGAAGCGTCAGACGGGGAATTGGGTTTTCAGACAGCCCTACAAGAACTGCCGGACCTGATCATCAGCGATATCGTGATGCCGCGCTGCGGCGGCATTGAGCTGTGCAAGAAAGTCAAAGCCGATATCCGGGTTTCCCATATTCCGGTCATCCTGCTGACGGCAAAAGCAACCGTTGACGATCAGATCACAGGAATCGAAACCGGGGCTGACGCCTATGTAACCAAGCCTTTCAGCATTCAGCTCCTGTGCGCGCAGATCAATCAGCTGATTGAATCCAGACGCGAGTTGTGCGCGCACTTCAGCCAGGATGTGTACTTGAGACCGGACAAACTGGCGGACAACGGAATGGATCAGCAGTTCCTTCAGAAGATAACCGATTATATTCTGCATAACCTAACCGACAGCAATCTGAGTGTGGAAGGCATGGCAGAGGCGGTAAATCTCAGCCGTAGCAATATGTACCGGAAGATCAAAGCCTTGACCGGGACTTCGGCCATCGAGTTTATACGAATCATCCGGTTGAAACAGGCGTTGAAACTAATGGAAACCCGCAAACATTCCTTGGCCGAGATCGCCTACCTGACCGGTTTTACATCGCCCGCTTATTTTACCAAAAGCTTCAAGGAGCACTACGGAAAGCCTCCTTCCGAATACCTGCGCAGCTAAGGATTGGCTTCAGAGAGGTACCCATGCTAGGAGAGCCGGTTTTGCCAAAATACAACATACTATCTTTACGCCTCGACTGGGAGCCATCTGCTCCCGCTCTTTTCTCTTAGCCGTAATCCTAACCGTCTGTTTCGTTCGGGTTGCCACATGGACTCGTGCCAGTCAGTTCACGGGTGTGAGTGACCATTGTGCTGTTCAACGTTAAAACTGAACGGCGAAATGGTCACCGGCGAAAATGACCTGAACAATGGTCATTTCCAAAAGCGACCTGCATACAGGTCGCTTTTGGATGGAAAGTGTATTCCGCTCACCCATCTGCCACATATCCGGCAACCAGTATACAGGTCAAAAACCAGTGGTTGGGACTGTTACCTTAGCTGAATCACGTAAGAAGATCCGGACCAGAAGACTATCCTATACCGGCCAAAAAGCAGATAGTTTGCAAAGCTCACCTCCTCACCTGCCGGAATGCTTTTTTAAATTTATTTGCCTAGCTCGACCGAATGGCAAAATAGTTTCCGAACACCCTGAAAATGCACTTAACCAAGACTAAATACGCTTTAGTAACGAGGTTTTTCCAGCCTCGGCCCCATTTGTTATATTCTTTGATCAAATAATTATATTCCCAAGCAATCAAAAATGAGAAGTTTGTAGTAATTCCCAAGCAATGACAGGCTTTGGAATAGACATACATTCTGTTGGTACAAGCCAATCAAATCCCATAAGAGAAGCACGATCCGGAAGCAAATGCAGGACAGCAATCCTGCTTACAAAACGTTGTTATCGCGTTGGCCAACTCCTCTGAGAATAGCATCAAATTAATCACATCCTAATCCAAACCATTGCAGTGGCAAACCGAGAAAGGAGGCTGTTTTACGAACGACCAATTAAGTGTTAATATGACAAATGATGTCTGTTCCCAAGTATAGTTTAACTGATTTCTTATTCATTCAAAACAACACACAATCTATGTATCATTGTTTACACAAACATCCCTTCAGGTTGAGGGTCATGAAAAATGTAGCCTTGCCGTTTCTCTTCACGGCATTGACCGTACCTGCCAGTATGGCCTGGAACGGTACAGGGCCTGCGCCTTCAACGCACCAAGGCAGCCAGCGGGTGGTCGCTGCCGGACGAGCAGACAACACCCTTCTCACGTCTGCACGTTTGGTGGAAACACAAATTACCGGCCGGGTTATTGATGACAAAGGGGAAGGCTTGCCCGGGGTTAACATACAGGTGAAGTCTACCACGCGCGGAACCGTCACCGATGCGGGTGGCAATTACAAGATAAGCATTGAGGAAGGCACCAGTGCCATCCTTGTTTTTTCAATGATCGGTTATGTAACCGAAGAAGTGGCGGTCGGCTCGCAGAAGGTCATCAACGTCACCCTGGTACCTGACCTGAAAACACTTGAGGAGGTGGTCGTCGTCGGGTATGGCGTACAGCGGAAGCGGGATGTGACAGGAGCCGTGACATCGGTGAGCGAAGCCACATTAAAAGAAGTGCCTGCCCCCAACCTGTTGAATCAGTTGAAAGGTCGTGCGGCGGGTGTTTCCATCGTAAGCAACGGTGCCACGCCCGGTTCGCAGGGACAGATCCGGATCAGAGGTAATCGTACACTGACTACCAATGCCGGATCAAGCGATGCGCTGGATGGCCCGCTGGTGGTTGTGGACGGCATTCCATATGGCGGTCTGAATGATATCAACCCAGATGACATTGCCAACCTTGAAATCCTGAAAGATGCTTCGGCTACTGCCATTTACGGTTCCAGGGGAGCAGGTGGGGTAATATTGATCACTACCAAGCGTGGCAAAGTGGGCAAGCCTGTGTTGAGTTACGATGGCTACCATGGCGTGACCAACATCATGGGCAAGTATAACATCATGAACGGACAGGAATACGCACAGTTCAAGGAAGATGCTGCCAAATACAACCGGACAAACCCGGGCACATCGGGTTATTTGCTCACCCAACAGGAAAAAGACGCATTGGCGGCGGGGGTTTCCACCGACTGGCAGGATCTGATTTACAAGCAGGGATACATGACCAACCACCAGCTGGGTTTGCAAGGTGGTGTGGAAAACACACAGTATTCTTTGGGTGCAGGTTATTTCCGTGAAACCGGTATCATTCCTAATCAAAACTTCGAACGGTACTCCCTGCGGGCAACCATCGATCAAAAAATTGGCAGCCGGGTCAAGATCGGTTTGAATACACTGAACACAGTAACCTATCAGAACAACCCTGGCGGAGGCGGTGTTCCCGGGGGTCTGGTCCGGTTAACACCATTGGCGCGGGTGTACAATGAAGATGGTACGCTAAACCTGAATCCTGCCGATGGCTCCATTGATGCGGCCCAGGTGAATCCAATGACTATCATTACCAGGAAGGATGCCATCCTGGGACGTAACCGGTCTTTGCGTACGTTCAACAGCCTGTATGGCGAAGTGAATATCCTGGAGGGCTTGCGTTATCGCTTCAATGCCGGACTCAACTTCAGCCAATCCAATTACAATGGTTATGCCGGACCCAACACTTATTTCAATACAGCCACGGTCCAGTCCTCGTCCAGTGCCGAAATCAGCAATACCGAATTCTGGGACTTAAACTTCCAGCACCTGTTGTATTACGAAAAAACGATTGCCGCAAAACACAAGTTAGGCTTCACTGCGCTTTACGAAATCACGAAGAATCACTCGTTGGGCAGTCGGTTTACCGTCAGAGGTGTTCCGGCGGATTACATCAAAACGGCTAACTTCTCCTTGGCATCCGGCCAGCCTGTGGCTAACTCAGACTTCGGCAATTCGTTTGCAGAAACGGGACTGCTCTCCTATATGGGTCGGATCAATTACAGCTACAATGACCGTTATTTGTTAACATTGACCTTGCGCAGAGACGGCTCGTCCACCTTATCCAAAGGAAATCAATATTTCAATTACCCGGCCGTTGGCCTGGGCTGGAACCTGATCGATGAAAACTTCATGAAAGGGCTGCGTTTTATCTCCAACTTGAAATTGAGAGGTGGCTGGGGTATTTCAGGAAACCGGAACGTGGGAGCCTATGCTACCCTGGGAGCCTTGTCGACCGGCTATTACAATTTCGGCACCACTACTCCCGGACAACAGTTGGCCTACACGGTGACAAGCCTTCCGGCTACCGGTCTGGGCTGGCAGTCCACTTCACAGGTTGACATTGGGATTGAATTCGGTTTCCTGAACAACCGGATCACCGGTTCGGTGGATTGGTACCATCAAAAAACCAAGGATATTCTGTTGTCCGTTCCGCTGCCTCCCAGCAATGGCGCAGGCTCTACGTTAAAAAACCTGGGAAGGACCGAAGGAAAAGGTCTGGAAACCTCACTGACGTTTGAAATCTTCAAGAACCCGAACGGTTTCAACTGGAGTGCAGACGTGGCGTATTTCTTCAACCGGGAAAAGATTACCCAGCTGACAACACCGCAAGAAAAATCAAACATAGGCGCAGGTTGGTTTGTAGGGCAGCCACTGACGGTTATCTACGATTACAAGAAACTGGGAATCTGGCAATTGTCTGATGCCGAAGATGGCACACTGGCAAAACAAACTTCGCCCGTTCAGTATCCCGGACAGATCAAGGTGCAGGATATAAATAACGACAATAAGATCGACGCCAACGACCGTCAGATCCTCGGTAATTTTCAACCCAAATGGGAAGGTGGCCTGACCAACCGGTTCAGTTTCAAAAACTTTGATGCGTCCATTGTCATGTATGCCCGTATGGGAATGAAGGCACTGGTACCCTACCTGACCGGCAATTCGACAGGTTCCGGAGGCTTTGCCTTCTTCAACCAGAGCCGTGTCAACCAGATGAAAGTGGATTACTGGACAGATACCAATCCTACCAATGCGTTCCCGGCACCGGATGCAGGCAATGCGGTTGCCTTCTTTGGTTCGACACTGGGCTATTACGACGGTTCGTTTATCAAGTGCCGAAGCATCAATCTTGGCTATACGTTTGCCAATCGGTTGATTACCAAAATCGGAGGAAGTTCAGCCCGCCTGTATGTCAACCTGACCAATCCGTTCATCCTTTATTCACCACTGGTGAAAGACAACCTGGCTTTGGATCCGGAAGGCAACGGCTACGCCGATGGGGCAACGTTAAATCCCCAAGGTGCCAGTGAGGCTTCAACTCCAGGGCGTCAGATCATTGTAAACATGAACAACCCGCCCGTCAGACAGTTTACGCTTGGTTTAAATATTAAATTCTAACCTGGAAATCATTCATAAAAATGAAACCTATAAAAGCACTATTGATTTTTGCAACGGCGCTTGCGTTTAGCCCGAGTTGTGAAAGCATTCTGGAGGAAAAGCCTCAGTCGCAGATTGTTCCCTCATTCTTCAACAGCCCGGCCGGCGTACTGGGGGGCATTGCGGGAGTATACAACGACATACGGTCACAGTGGGGCACGGAAGGCTTTACCATGGAAATGATGGCCGGAACCGATGAATACATCAGGGGAGCCAGTGCCGGTGGTACCGTACATGACTACAACGGTCTGAATGGCAGCAACTTTGGCTCGGCCTGGGCCATTGCCTTTCAGGATATCAATACACTGAACGGTGTGTTGCAATACGGCCAGACGATTGACTTGCCTGAAGCAACCCGCAAACAGTACCTGGCCCAGGCCAAGTTCCTAAGGGGCTTCTGGTATCTGTACCTGGTCCAGACTTTTGGGGATGTGCCTTTGCATACCGAATTCATAACACAGCCGTCACAGGCGGCTTCCCGTCAGCCGGTGGCCCAGATTTATGAATTGATCATCCAGGATCTGACGGAAGCCGCCACGGATCTGCCCAACCAGCCTACGGCTCCTTTCCTGGGCAAAGCGGCCACCAAACCGGTAGCTCAGTTCCTGCTGGCAAGGGCATACCTGACCCGGGGATGGCTGACCAATACTCAAGCGGATTTTGTACAGGCAGCCACCATTTGTGACAACATCATCGCGAACAAAGCTGCCTATGGGCTCGATCTGTGGCAGGACTACGGGGACGCATTTGTTCCGGCCAATGACTACGGAAAAGAGACGATGTTTGTAAGTGATCACATGCTGGATCCAAAATTTGGCTACTATACGGTTGGTGCTGGTGCGAGTGGTGGTGCGGCACAGAACCTTACCCCCTGGTTTACCAACTGGAATTACCCCAACAACAGCGGTGTGAATTCGTATAAAAACGCGAGCGGTAATCTGGTCAATAATGGCACTTCAGGTATGATTCGCGACTCTTACTACGGCCGTCCGTACCAGCGTTTGCGTCCCAACAGCTACAAATGGCCGTCCGGAGACAATGCAGACAAAAATTATTTTCTGGATCAGGCATTTGTCAAGCGGGACATTGATTCACGCTATGCCAATACGTTTTACTCGGTTTACATCAGCAACAGATCTATAACGGTCAACGCTGGCGATAACAATAACCAGCGAGGCATTGGTTTTACCACCACCATCGGTGTGGATACGGCCGTCTGGTTGCCCGATTTCGAAGTAGCCGGCGCACCGCAGTTCATAGGAACCCGGCCTTTCAAAGGCATTGTTGTGCCTCCGAGCCTTTGGAAAAGTGACATCTATCCTGCCGTCAAAAAACACATGGACCCCAGCCGCGGAGCCAATTTCAACGATCCGTCGACACGGCCCTGTGTATTGTACCGCTTTTCGGATGTCTACCTGACAGGAGCCGAAGCCTACTTCAAAGCAGGCGACGCGGCCAAAGCTGCCGACCTGATCAATGTGGTCAGAAAACGGGCGGCTTTCCGGAAAACCAACACTGCGGCTCAAAACGAAGCCGCAGCCACAGCAATGACGATTACAGCCGGTGACGTGACACTGGATTTCATTCTTGACGAACGCAGCCGCGAATTCTTTGGTGAGTGGCAGCGGTGGCATGACCTGGTTCGCACACGTTCGCTGGTGAGACGTGTCAAAGCCTGGAATCCGGAAGCGGCGCAGTACATCAAGGATTTTCATACGCTGCGGCCTATTCCTCAGACTCAGATTGACCGGGTAGTGGAAGGACCGGCTTTCCCGCAAAACACGGGCTATTGATAACGGTATATTGATAAAGCACACCTGAAAGCTATACGCGGAGAAAAGTATCCGCGTATAGCTTTTTCTATTTTAAGAACTGCAGTTTGCAATCCCTTACCGAAAGTCTCCAAATAGTATCTTTTGAAATGCAAAAACCGGTTTGCAAAGCGATCCGTTTTGCATTTTGTCACCGGCTTGCCCACAGACAAGATTCATCCGTCTGTCGTCAATATCCAGCCGCAGTCACCTTATCGCTTTCTTCCCGTTCTCACTAAATCTTCTTTTGTTAAACGAATATTTTTTAGGATAATTCGCAGTTATTCTCAAAAAAAATAATAGGTTTGTAGTCTGTCGCTTAATGTGTCATTTGCACATATAAAATTGTGTATAAATGACACATTAATTAACAAAACAGACACGACTTCCACTAACTGCACCTGCGACCTGATGAAACCACTTCCCTTCATTTGCATGGTATGGCTTTCCACACTGGCATTTTCTCAATCCCGGCCAGGTCTGAAGCTTTGGTACAGGCAGCCATCGGGCGAAACCTGGGAAAATGCCCTACCCATTGGCAATGGCCGGTTAGGCGCCATGGTTTACGGCAACGTGGCTACAGAGACCCTTCAATTGAACGAACATACCGTATGGAGCGGTAGCCCCAACCGCAATGACAATCCCGATGCGCGGACCGCATTGCCCGACGTACGGAAGCTGATTTTTGAAGGGCATTACAAGGAAGCCGAAAAGCTTGCCAACCAAATGATTCTGACCAAGAAGTCACACGGGCAGATGTTCCAGCCGGTAGGAAACCTTCGCTTGCGATTTCCGGGCCATGAAACCTACACGGATTATTACCGCGAACTGGATATTTCCCGGGCGGTCAGTAAGACTTCTTACAAAACGGGCGGGGTTACATACACCCGCGAAACCTTCGCCTCACTCCCTGACCGGGTGATTGTCATGCAACTTACCGCCAGCAAGCCCGGCAGCCTTACGTTTAACGTAGCCTACTCGTCTCAACACCGGAACCATACCATCAGATCCACCTCTTCCCGGGAACTTACGCTTGACGGCATTACCAGCGACCACGAAGGTGTAAAAGGAATGGTCAGGTTCAAAGGCATCACCCGGATCAAGCTCAACGGGGGCAGCCTTTCGGCAACCGACAGTTCGCTGGTTGTCAAAGGTGCCACTTCGGTAACGATCCTGGTTTCCATTGCGACCAATTTCAACAGTTACCAGGATTTGAGTGGCGATGAGAACAAACGTGCCGCCGATTACCTGGAACAAGCCTCTGCCAAATCGTTTGCCTCGCTTTTGAAGGCACACATAGCCGCATACCAGCATTACTTCGATCGGGTGAAACTTGACCTGGGCACTAGCGCGGCAGCCCGGCTGCCTACCGACGAACGGCTCAACAGCTTCCGTAATACCCATGATCCCGAGCTGGTTGCACTTTACTACCAGTACGGTCGGTATCTGCTGATTTGCTCTTCCCAACCCGGAGGACAGCCCGCAAATCTGCAAGGCATCTGGAACCATCGGATGAATCCGCCCTGGGACAGCAAGTACACGATCAACATCAATACCGAGATGAATTACTGGCCAGCCGAAAAGACCAACCTTTCGGAATTGCACGAACCGCTGTTGAAACTGGTGAAAGAGCTTTCGCAGACCGGGCAGGAAACAGCCCGGGTCATGTACGGTGCCCGGGGCTGGATGGCGCACCACAATACCGACATCTGGCGTATCAACGGTCCGGTGGATGGCGCGTTCTGGGGTATCTGGAATGCCGGTGGCGGGTGGTTGAGCCAGCATCCCTGGGAGCATTACCTCTACACCGGCGACACCAGCTACCTGGCGTCTGTCTATCCCATCCTCAAAGGGGCGGCCACCTTTTACGTTGATTTTCTGGTGGAGCATCCCTCCTACCACTGGCTGGTGGTAGCGCCAGCCAATTCCCCCGAGAATGCACCGAAAGCCCATGAAGGCTCCTCCCTGGATGCCGGTACGACCATGGACAACCAGATTGTGTTTGACGTGTTCAGCTCAACGATTCGCGCCGCGGAGATTTTGAAGAAAGATGCCTCTTTTGCAGACACGTTGAAGCGGATGCGCAGCCGACTGGCACCCATGCACATCGGGAAACACAACCAGTTGCAGGAATGGCTGGATGACATAGATGACCCGGCGGACCATCACCGCCACGTTTCGCATCTGTATGGCCTGTATCCGTCCAACCAGATTTCGCCTTACCGAACACCCGAGTTGTTTGCCGCCGCCCGCAATACCCTTCTCCAACGCGGCGATGTGTCCACAGGCTGGAGCATGGGCTGGAAGATCAACTGGTGGGCCAAAATGCTCGACGGCAACCATGCCTACCGGCTCATTCAAAACCAGTTGACGCCGCTGGGCGTAAACCCCGATGGAGGAGGCACTTACACCAACCTTTTCGACGCACACCCGCCGTTTCAGATCGATGGCAATTTTGGCTGTACATCGGGCATCACCGAAATGCTGCTGCAAAGCTCAGACGGCAGTGTGCATGTGCTGCCTGCCCTCCCGGATGCCTGGCCCTCGGGCAGCGTTTCCGGCTTGCGTACCCGGGGCGGTTTTGAAATTGTGCAGCTGCAATGGAACAACGCCCGCGTGACAAAGCTGGTGGTAAAATCCGGTGTGGGCGGAAACCTGCGCCTGCGCATGCCCAATGAGATGAAACCAGGGAAGGGGGTTCAATTGGTTGCAGCCACGGGCAAAAACCCCAATTCCTTCTTTCTGACAGAGGATACGCCCGCTCCGGTTGTTTCAACACAGGCAACGCTCACACCCCTGGAACTGAAGGAGACCTGGCTGTATGACTTACCTACCCGGAAAGGGGAAACCTACACACTGATTGCAAAATAATATCTTTTAAAAACTAAAAACCCGGCAATACAACTGTAACCTATACTGCTTAGCTACTTACGCATATGATGTCTACTTGTAAAAAAACCTTGCTCTTGCTGATTTGTCTTGTGCTTACGTATGGAACGTACGCGCAGTCGATAACGTTGGTCAATCCAATCCTGAAGGGTTTTTACCCTGATCCCAGCATCGTTCAGGTCGGAGGCGACTATTATTTGGTTAATTCGACATTTTCCTACTTTCCCGGCCTTCCGGTATTTCACAGTAAAGACCTGAAAAACTGGAAGCAAATCGGCAACGTGATTGAGCGGCCTTCGCAGATGGATTTCATGGGCGAACGCATGACTCGCGGGTTGTTTGCGCCAGGCATCAGCTACCACAACGGCACTTATTACGTCACCTGCACCGATATTGATCACGACGGCAACTTTGTAGCCACCGCCAAGAATCCGGCCGGACCCTGGAGCAATCCGGTACGGATACCACAGGTACGTGGCATCGACCCGTCTATTTATTTTGATGATACTGGCAAAGCCTACATCATTTACAACAGCGACGCCCCCGACAACAAACCCCTGTATTCAGGTCACCGGACTATCCGCATGTATGAGTTTGATCCGGTCAATCTGAAGGTGGTAGGTGAAGAAAGACAGTTGGTCAACGGCGGCGTGGACCTGAGTAAAAAGCCCGTCTGGATTGAAGCGCCGCACATCATGAAGCGCAACGGCTGGTACTATCTCTACGCGGCCGAAGGCGGCACGTCGGTCAACCACTCGGAGGTGATTTTGCGTAGCAAGGATGTTTGGGGGCCGTATGAACCGTATGCCGGAAACCCGATCCTGACACAACGGGAATTACCCGCAGACCGGAAAAATGCCATTACCTCGGCCGGTCATGCGCAGTTTGTCACCGGACCTGATGGCAAAGATTACATCATTTTTCTGGCCGTACGGCCTTACGAAGGCGATTACTACAATACGGGCCGCGAAACATTCATCGCTCCAGTAACCTGGAACGAAGACGGCTGGCCCATGGTAGAGCATGGCGAAAAAGAGTTGAACTATTTCTATACCGCTAATTACAAAGAAGTAAAACAGCCTAACGCCCTACCGCAATCGGGTAATTTCCAGTACACCTTAACCTTTGACAAACAACTCGCCCCCGAGCTGTTATTTATGCGCACGGTAGATAGCAGTTCGTTTTCGCTGTCCAAACAATCCGGATTGACGCTGAAACTCAAGCCCGAAACCTGCATGGACTTGGGCAATCCGTCTTTTATAGGCAAACGCCAGCAGCACTTGTACAGCACGGCCGAAACCGAACTCAGCTTTGCAGCTAAGAATTCGAATGAAAAAGCAGGGCTGGCTATTTTCCAGAGTGAAGACCATTTTTACTTCCTGGCTTTGTCGGCAGATGCGAGCCAAAAGCCTGTGGTTGAACTATATAAAAGTAAAGCAAAAGAAAAATCCATGGAACTGCTGGCACAATCACCACTTGCCGCTACGGCCAAAAAAGTCGGGCTTCGCATTGTTTCGGAAGGTGCCTATTATAGCTTTTATATGTCTGCCGATAGCAAAAACTGGAAACTGATCAAAGACAAAGTAGACGCCAAGTTTCTGAGTACCAGAGACGCCGGCGGGTTTCTGGGTTGTGTATATGGCATGTACGCCACTTCCTCAGGTGAGCAAACCAGTAACTCGGCTTCCTTTAAATACTTGAAATACAGCGGTAACGATCCCATGTACAATACAAGTCAAACTCCTCCGCGTACAACCAATTCAAAATAATCCATTCAGTGAAAAAACAGCTATTACTAGTCTCTTTGGTACTGATGCAACTGACGCTGGTTGCTCAGGAGAAGTATCCGGTTCCTGTCCGGCCGTCCAACGAACCGGTAGCCTCCGGACCTTTTGAACCCACTATGCAGTCTTTGCAGAAGTACCAGGTCCCGGAGTGGTTTCGCAATGCCAAATTCGGCATATGGGCACACTGGGGTCCGCAATGCCAGCCGGGACAAGGCGACTGGTATGCCCGCTTTATGTACCGGCAAGGCAGTGAGCAGTACAACTGGCATGTCAAAAATTACGGTCATCCCTCCAAAGCCGGGTTCAAAGAGGTGATCCATAGCTGGAAAGCCGAGAAATGGGACCCCGAGAAACTGGTAGCCCTGTACAAACGTGCCGGGGCGCAGTATTTCTTTGCGATGGCCAACCATCACGACAACCTGGACATGTGGAATAGCAAGTATCAACCCTGGAATACGGTCAATGTGGGTCCTCGGCAGAATATTCTGGCGGGTTGGGCCAAAGCGGCCAAACAAAACCAGTTACCCTTTGGCTTAAGTGTGCATGCAGCTCACACCTGGTCCTGGATGGAAACAGCCCAACAATCGGACAAAGAAGGCTCTCTGGCAGGCGTTCCGTATGATGGAAAACTGAGTACCAATGACGGAAAGGGCACCTGGTGGGAGGGAATGAATCTACAGGAGTTGTATGCCCAGAGCCATCCCCTGAGTGCCGGAAGCGAACACATCAATACCATTCACAAACAATGGACCTGGGGCAATGGGGTAGCGATGCCTTCGCAGGAATACTGCGAGAAGTTCTATAACCGCACCATAGACATGATCAATCAGTTTGATCCGGAGCTGCTGTATTTTGATGATACCTTCCTGCCCCTATATCCTGTCAGTGATGCCGGGCTCAAAATTGCGGCTCATTTTTACAATCATAACATGGCCCGGCGCAATGGAAAGTTACAGGCTGTGCTGTTTGGAAAAGTGCTGGACGACGAGCAAAAGAAATGCATGGTATGGGATGTAGAACGCGGCGCGCCTGACCAGATACAAAACCTGGCCTGGCAAACCTGCTCCTGCATCGGGGACTGGCATTACAAAAACTCCATTTATGAAAATAATGGTTATAAGTCAGCCAAAGATGTGATCCACCAACTGGTGGATATTGTGAGTAAAAATGGAAATCTGCTCCTGAACATTCCTGTAAAAGGTGACGGCAGCATTGATGATAAAGAAGTGAAAGTACTGGAAGGCATTACTGCATGGATGGATATTAACAAAGAGAGCATTTTTGATACTCGTCCGTGGAGAGTTTTTGGAGAAGGGCCTTCGGCAGAAGTATCCAATCCCATTCAGGCACAAGGCTTTAATGAAGGAAAAGTAAAGCTTACCTCAAAAGACATCCGGTTTAATCAGAACGGAGACAACCTGTATGTGACGATCCTGGGCGTTCCCGAAGAAAGCATTGCGATCAAACACCTGGGCCGCTCACAGGAAAAAAAGAAAATCGCCAAGGTGTCGTTGCTGGGCAGCAATGAAAAGATACAGTGGAAGCAAACCGATAGCCATCTGGAAATTGCAAAGCCCGGAAAAATACCCAATGCCATAGCCCTGGTTTTCAAGGTTCAACTCAGGTAACGGGTCTGTTGTAAGCTCTCCTGGAAAAGTAGGAAACTCCGCCGGAAAGGCAAAAACGCAGCCAATAGAACCATTCGAAATAAACGCTATCCGGCCAGGGGTTTTGTGTTTTTAAAAGATACTATTTCAACATGAACAATGGGTTTTCAAAATCAAGTTTTTCAAAATCAACACAGATCAGATTATGAGGTTGCCTAAGACTTTCACTTAGTCTGTCTTTTTGCAGAAACCTTCGCGCAAACGCACGGCTTTTCTCATCGGATACGCCACTGTAGTTGCGCGAAGTTCCCTGCGGAAAGACAGACAACTAGTACCTAAGCTAAATTAAAACCCCCGATGCTTACAACTATCCGACAATCACTATACGTTAAAAATGAAACAAAAAAGTGCAGTCAAACAAACCATACTTAAACCATGAAACGCGTTTTTTGGGTATTTCTTCTCCTTTTTTCATGCAATCTGATTGCCCAGGTAAAACAGGCGCATAACCCCATTATTTTTGCAGATGTTCCCGACATGTCGATGATCCGGGTGGGCAACACCTACTACATGAGCAGCACCACCATGCACATGAGCCCAGGCGTACCTCTGATGAGCTCGAAAGACCTCATTAACTGGAAACTGGAAAGCTATGCCTATGATACGTTGGTGAGCAATGATGCCATGAACCTGGAAAACGGCCAGAACACCTATGGCAGAGGCTCATGGGCCAGTTGTCTTCGGTACTACAATGGCAAGTTTTACGTGAGCACCTTTGCCGCCACTTCGGGCAAAACCCACATTTATAGTTCGGCAACGATCAAAGGATCCTGGAAAGAAATCTCGTTTGCACCGGCTTACCATGACCATACCATTTATTTTGACGATGATGGAAAGGTGTATATGATTTATGGCGGCGGGAAACTATCGATCAAAGAATTAAAAAATGATCTCAGCGGCGTAAAGGAAGACGGGTTGAATCAGGTGCTGATCGAAAATGCCAGTGCGCCAGCCGGTGACAATATCATGCTGGGAGCCGAAGGATCGCAACTCTTCAAAGTCAATGGGAAATACTATTTGTTCAATATCGTCTGGCCCAAAGGAGGCATGCGTACCGTGCTGGTTCACAGGGCAGATAAAATTACAGGCCCTTACGAAGGACGAGTGGCTCTTCAGGACCTGGGCGTGGCGCAGGGCGGACTGATCGACACGCCCGATGGCAAGTGGTTTGCCTACCTGTTCCGTGATTTTGGCGGCGTTGGGCGGATTCCTTACCTGGTGCCGGTAACCTGGAAAGACGGCTGGCCCGTACTGGGAGAAAATGGCAAAGTTCCCGAAACACTCAATCTGCCAGTTAGCAAAGGATTGATTCCGGGCCTTGTGGCTTCGGATGAATTTACCCGCGCAAAAGGGCAACCCGCCCTACCACTCGTGTGGCAATGGAACCACAATCCGGATAACCGTTTGTGGTCGGTGACGGAGCGAAAGGGATTTCTGCGCCTGAAAACCGGACGGACAGACACCTCGTTTGTAATGGCCCGCAACACCCTGACCCAACGCACCATTGGCCCGCAATGTACCGGCACGACGGCGCTGGATATTTCCAACCTGAAAGAAGGCGATTTCGCCGGGTTGTGCCTGCTTCAGAAAAACTACGGTCTGGTAGGTGTGCAAGTAGAAAATGGAAAAAAATCAATTGTAATGGTAAGTGTGGCTTCCGGAAAATCAGCACCCGTTCCGCTGACCCAGAATACGGTTTACTTCAAAGCTGAATGCAACTTCAAAGACAAAGCCGATAGTGCACATTTCTATTACAGCCTGGATGGCAAAACCTGGAAGCCCATTGGCACTCCGTTAAAAATGCCATACACCCTTCCACACTTTATGGGCTATCGGTTGGGTTTATTCAACTACGCTACACAAACCATCGGTGGCTTTGCCGATTTTGATTACTTCCGTATGAGTATGGAACTGAAAGAGACCAGGTAAAAACCACACTTACGGATTTGCATCCTTTTATACTAATTTATAGTGTATTGATAATATTTTTTAGGATAATTTATAGTTTTTCTCCGGAAAAAGCATAAGTTTGCAATCCATCGTTTTTAAGTGTCATTCTAACATGTAAAAATGTGTAAAAATGACACAATCCGACTGATTTCAGAGTAAGCCTGGAAGGAAACACGGTGCCTGTCAAAGATAAGCGGTTGTTTTGGAAAGGAGGAACAAGCGAAATAGTAGGCTTCCGAAAGACAAAACCTCCCCTCTGAATACAGGCAAATAGCGAGAATCCCGTATGGAGTACGTAATTATAAAAACGTTGTTTCACAAACAAACCTTACCACCACGCGACCATGAGAAAACTATTTGTACCCTTGTTGCTCATTGTTCCCCTTGCCATAAACGCCCAGAACGCCAAAATCAAAATCGATGCCGAACGGATTATCGATGAGATTGACCCCAAAATCTACGGGGTTTTCATGGAGCCCATCAATTTCAAAGGCAGTCGCATGGGACTGCCCGATTCCGTTACCTACAGCACATTGTACAAGACGCTCTACGATCCTTCTTCGCCGCTGGCCAATAAGGACGGTTTCCGGACCGACTACATTGATGCGATGAAAGACCTGAAAGTGACCAATATACGCTGGCCGGGTGGTAATTTCCTGATGGGTTACAACTGGATGGACGGCATTGGCCCCAAAGAACAACGGCCCAAGCGGATCAATCTGGCCTGGGGCGGGCTGGAAAGCAATCAGGTAGGAACCGACGAGTGGTTTGCATTAAACAAAGCCATTGGCAGTGAAAACATTGTGTGTGCCAATCTGGGCCTGGGCAATATCCTGGATGCAGCGTATTGGGTGGAATACTGCAATTATCCCAAAGGAACGTACTACTCTGATCTTCGGATTAAAAACGGTCACGCCGAGCCTTACAAAGTAAAAATCTGGGATCTGGGAAATGAAGTGGATGGAAAGCCCTGGGAACTGGGCCATAAGAATGTGAAGGATTACGTGGAAGTTGCCCGCGAAGCCGCCAAAGCCATGAAGGCCGTAGACCCGGATATTGACCTGGTCGGTTGCGGATCTTCCTGGTACAGCAGCGGCACCTGGGACGAATGGAACCGTCAGGTCTTACTGGGTATCGGTGACAAAATCAAGTACCTGTCGGTGCACAGCTACTGGGAGAATTCACCGGACTATTACACCTACATGGGGGCCAGTGCGAAGACCTTTGAAGACCGCATCACCATTCCCGCCGGTGAAATCAAGGCAGTCTCGGCTACGCAGGGGTACAAAAATCCGATTTACTTATCGGTAGACGAGTGGGGAGCCTTCGGCCGAAATTTTATGAACATTCTGCCCATTGCACAGTCGCTTAATTCCTTCATTCGGCATGCGGATGTAGTTAAAATGGCCAATTTTACCATGATGACCTCCCTGCTCGGCAACGACCAGAAAAAAGGAACTTTCAAAACGCCGGTGTACCACGTTTTCAAAGCGTTTTCGAATCATTGCCTGGGAAGTGCCATTGACACTTGGGTACAATGCGACACGTTCAATGTTGAGAACGTCAAAGGCATCCCGTACCTGGACGTGGCTGCCACCTACGACAAATCCAGCAAAACCATCACCCTGAATGTGATAAACCGGCACAAGGACAAAGCCATTCAGACCGATATCATGAATCTGTCGGGACGTGTTTCCGGAAAGGCGGAAGTAAGTGTACTGAATGCCAATGACTTAAAAGAGGAGTTTAAATATGAGAAGGAAAAGGAATACGTTCCGGTGCAATCCGAGCTGACCGCCAAGAACAGTCAGTTTGCTTTCTCATTTCCAGCCCATTCGTTTACTCAGATCCGGTTTAAGCTTAATTGATCCCTATGAAAAAGATTGTTGCATTCGCTTTGTTTTTGGTATTGAGTCAACTCGCCTTTGGTCAGAATCCCAACTTTCACATTTACCTGTGTCTGGGTCAGTCCAACATGGAAGGCAACCCACCGTTTGAGCCGCAGGATACCGTTGCCAATCCCCGGTTTCAGGTGCTGGAAGCCGTGAATTGCCCCAATCTGGGTCGGGTCAAAGGCCAGTGGTATCCGGCAGTACCTCCGTTGTGCCGTTGCCGTACCGGATTGAGTCCGTCCGATTATTTTGGACGGACGATGGTAGAGAATCTGCCCAAGAAAATCAGCGTAGGCGTGATCAATGTGGCTGTGGGCGGATGCAAAATCGAACTCTTCGACACGGATGTGTACCAAGACTACCTGAAGACTGCTCCCGACTGGATGCTGAACATGGTCAAGGAATACGACGGCAATCCGTACCAGCGGTTGGTGGACATGGCCAAACTGGCCCAGAAAGACGGCGTGATCAAAGGCATTCTGCTACACCAGGGTGAATCGAATACCAACGATACCCTCTGGACAAAGAAAGTAAAGATTGTCTACGACCGACTGATAAAGGATCTGAAACTGGATCCTAAAAAAGTGCCCTTGCTGGCGGGCGAAACCGTACATGCCGATCAGGGCGGAATTTGTGCGAGTATGAACAAAATCATTGCAACCCTGCCCCAGACCATTCCCAACTCGTATGTAATTTCTTCCAAAGGATGCACGGATCGGGAAGACAACCTGCATTTCGATGCGGCTGGGTGCCGGGAATTGGGCAAGCGGTACGCCATGCAAATGCTGTCTGTGATGGGGCATAAGACGAAGGAAATTAAGTAACGTTAAGTAATGAGACACAATAAAAAGGAGGAACGATAAAAGATACAATCTACTCACTAACAATGTGATATAATTTCTAAGGCGAAGTGCGAAGCACCAGCCTATCAAAAGTGGGCTGGCCCAAAAATCCCGCGGGCCAGGCGATGGCCTTGCGGGGCGAAGCTTATGGGATTTTTTGCCCTTTTTTGGTTACTTTTTTGGGCAAGCAAAAAAGTAACATGCGCTACAAACAGAGTAATCTATGAGTTGGGTAATAATAACACACAACTTGAGTTTGGTACGTCGTACGAACGGCAGGTTTTGCCTTTTGAGAAGATACTGTTTTCGGCGAATAACCCTAGATTCATTTACACGGTAACGAACTAACAACGATGCTTACCCTTTCACAATTCAAAAGACTTTGCACACTCCTGTCGATCTTGTTTTTGGGAGGCTACCCGATGGTCAACGCACAGGAAATCATCCCGCTGTATCCGGGTATGGTGCCTGGTTCGAAAGCCGCAAAAATGACCGAAACCGGGGCTGACAAGGGCCTCATCCGGGGAGTTACCAAACCTACGCTGGAAGCTTACCTGCCAGAGAAAGACAAGGCAAGCGGCACAGCCGTGGTGATCATTCCCGGCGGTGGGTATGGCGTGGTGGTGTATCAGGGCGAAGGTGTCAATACTGCCAAAGAACTGGCAAAGCGGGGCGTGGCGGCATTTGTACTCAAGTACCGCTTGCCCAACGACACCATTATGAACGACAAGAAAATCGGACCGCTACAGGATGCGCAGCAAGCCATCAAACTTGTGCGGGAGAATGCCGGAAAATGGGGCGTTGACCCGAAAAAAATCGGAATCATGGGCTTTTCAGCCGGTGGACACCTGGCTTCCACGGCAGCAACGCATTTTGAGAAGTCACTGATCGAAAATCCGAACCGAACCAGCCTGCGTCCCGATTTCCAGATCCTGGTCTACCCGGTCATCAGCATGACGGACAGCCTGACACACAACGGTTCACGGGACAACCTGCTGGGTAAAAAGCCCGCTCCGGAAACCATTCATCTGTTTTCCAACGAGCTGCAAATTACCGCCAACACTCCGCCCGCCTGGATCACCCATGCAGCGGATGATAAAGTGGTGGATGTAGACAACAGTATTGCGTATTTCGAAGCATTGCGGCACAACAAGGTAGAGGTAGAAATGCACATTTTCCCGAAAGGCGACCACAGTTTTATATTCAGATACAAGGGCTGGATCAACCCGCTGTCGGATTGGCTAACGGCTCAGGGATACATCAAATGATTGTGATGGGTTGATGCATAATGGGTTAATGGGTGGATTGTTTAAAGTCATGGTCTTGCGTTTTTGGCGGGATTACTACGTCTGTCTTTTCGCAGAAATCTTCATTAGGTTGATTGTGGTCTGTGTGCCACAGACCACGGTTCTGAAGCAACATATGTCTTTGTTTTTAATGTAAAACATAGTGCAACACAGCATGAACCTGATTGTTACAAAGAGAGCAAAGTTCACTCCAATCGCGACTGGCAGTGTAGGTGCGTTGGCCTCTTGCGCCAGCGAGGTTGGCGTTGTCCCTGTGGGCAGAAGCTTTGGCGCAAGTGCCCTTTTTGCCTACTTTTTTGGGCATGCAAAAAAAGTAACAAGACGATAGGGAAGAACAATGGTTCGGACTCTAAACAACATCGGGAAGAAGTGACAATGGTGAAAGGGAAGAACAATGATCTGTACAGAAAACCATCATTGCAAAAACAAACTAAAAAGTAATCACTTACGCATAAAATAATGACTATCCTATCAAATAGTATCTTTTTCACACTCAAAACCCTGTGCTTGCTGATCATTCCGCTGGTAAGTTTTGCCCAGATCTCCGGCCCAGTCAAAGTAAAGGAGGGAATGGTGCAGGGAAGCGTCGAAAACGGTTTAGCTGTGTTCAAAGGCATTCCATTTGCAGCCCCGCCAGTGGGCAACCTGCGGTGGAAAGCACCACAACCCGCGCAGCCATGGACGGGGGTGAAGAATGTGGCACAATTTGCGCCGGCACCGTTCCAAGGTGGAAATCCGCCTTCCGGCAAAAGTGAAGACTGCCTGTATCTGAATGTCTGGTCGCCGGCCAAAACCGCCACGGACAATCTGCCTGTGTTAATCTGGATTTACGGCGGCGGATTCAGCTTTGGCTCGACTTCCGAGCAGGTATACAGCGGCGAAAATCTGGCAAAAAAAGGAGTAGTGCTGGTGAGTATTGCGTACCGGGTGGGGCAACTCGGATTTTTGGCGCATCCCGAACTGAGTGCCGAAAATCCGGCGAAAGTTTCGGGCAATTACGGCCTGCTGGATATGATTGCCGGATTGCAGTGGATCAAAAACAATATCAAAGCCTTTGGCGGCAACCCCGACAAAGTGACCATTTTCGGTGAATCGGCCGGTGGAATTGCGGTAAGCATGTTGTGTGCGTCGCCGCTGGCAAAAGGACTTTTCCACGGAGCCATCTCCCAAAGCGGAGGTTCGTTCGGTCCCGACCGGAGCACCACGTATCCCGGAGAAAACATGAAACGGCTGGCCTTCGCCGAAAAACAAGGACTGGAGTTCATGCAGAAAGCCGGAGCCACCAACCTGGCCGAGTTACGCAACATGCCCGCTGAGAAGCTACCCATGGGTTTCGGAATGCCGGGAGCCTGGCCCATCGTTGACGGATATGTAATACCGGACGACCAGCACGTTCTGTACCAGAAAGGACAGTACAACCGCACGCCGGTGCTGGTCGGCTACAATTCCGACGAAGGGGCCAGCTTTGCACCGCCCAAAACATCCGAAGAGTACATCGCAGGTGTCCAAAAGCGGTACGGTACGTTTGCCGACAAACTCCTGAAGGCGTACCCAACAGCCGAAAACCACGTCCCCAAAACCGCCCGGGATCTGGCCCGCGATGCGGCCTTCGGCTGGCATACCTGGAGCTGGGCTACGTTGCAGGCCAAAGCAGGCAAATCCAAGGTTTTCTACTATTATTTTGATCAGCATCCCGAGTATCCGGCGGATTCTCCATTGGCGGGTTCGGGCTCTCCGCACGGACAGGAGGTGGCGTATGTGTTCGGTCACACCAATCCCGAAAGCAAACAAGCCTCATCCACCGATCAGGCGATTTCCGAAGCCATGATGACGTATTGGACCAACTTTGCCAAGCACGGCGATCCCAATGGGCCGGGCGTTCAGGAGTGGAAACCGTTTACCACTGCTAACCCGGCCGTCATGCATTTCAGGCAGCAGCCTGTCATGGGGCGTGTGCCCAGTGAGGAATCCCTAAAAGTGCTCGACCAATATTTTGACTGGCGAAGATCACCCGAAGGCAAAGAATGGGCTAAGTGAGTTTATGTATTACTCTGTTTGTAGCAAGTGTTACTTTTTTTCTTGCCCAAACCTGTCTGCCGACAGGCTTCGCCCCGCAAAGGTCCATCGCCGGATCCGCGGGATCTTGGGCAAGCCCGCCTTTACAGGCTCGTGCGTTGCACATTGCCCTGCCTCCGATTACCAATCGGAGCTACAAAGAGAGTGTAGTCTACTCCAATCGTGGGTGGCAGTGTAGGTGCGCAGGTCTCTTGCGCCAGCGAGGTTGGCGATGGCCTTGCGGGCAGAAGCATTGGCGCAAGTGCCCTTTTTGGTTACTTTTTGGGCAAGCAAAAAGTGACAAGGACATAGGCAAGAAGAATGCTTTGGAATATAAACCAACTTAGTAACCAGTTTTGTAAAAATCTAATGAGTACCACTTTGATCTGTAATAATCAGGCTCCTGTATAAAGGATGAAACACAACTACTGAATTGCAAAATAGTATCTTTTTAAACCTGAAAACCCCCATGCGTAGGTATAAAGCATTTTTCTGGAGCCTCCTGCTTTTCTGTCGGATTGCCTATGCGCAGCAGTCGCCGGTGTCCATTCAGGTTGATGCCACCCAAACGGCAGGCGAGATGAAACCGTTCTGGGCGTATTTCGGGTATGACGAGCCCAACTATACCACCCGCAAAGACGGCCAGAAACTGCTAACCGAACTGCAACAATTGAGTCCGGTTCCGGTGTATGTGCGGGCCCATAACCTGCTTACTTCCAAGGGCAACAGCCCTGGCCCCGAGCTCAAATGGGGCTTCACCGACGCCTATTCCGAGGATAAAAAAGGCCGACCTTTTTACAACTGGACCGTCGTGGACAGCATCATCGACAGCTACGTGCAGCGGGGGATGAAACCACTGATGGAAATCGGATTTATGCCCAAGGCACTTTCGTCCAAGCCCGAACCGTACGAGCATACCTGGAGCAAAGGAGGGAATATCTGGACCGGCTGGACGTATCCACCCAAAGACTACAACAAGTGGCGCGAACTGGTGTATCAGTGGGCCAAACATTCCATTAATCGCTATGGTAAACCGGAAGTCACCACGTGGCTGTGGGAAGTCTGGAACGAACCCGACATCAGCTACTGGTCAGGTACCTTCGAAGAATACTGCAAGCTCTATGACTATGCCGCCGACGGATTGAAACGCGCCTGTCCGGAATGCACCATTGGTGGACCGCACACCACCAGTCCCCGCAGCGATAAGGCGTACAGCTACCTGACCCGCTTTATCGAACATTGCCTGCGGGGGCAGAACTACGCCACCGGGAAGACGGGTACACCGCTGCAATACATTGGCTTTCACGCCAAAGGCAACCCGGAATATGTGACGGATCACATCCGTATGAACATGAGTGTGCAGCTCAAAGACATCCAGCGGGCCTTTGAAGCAGTTAATTCGTTTCCCGAGCTTAAAAATATGCCGATCATCATCGGTGAATGCGACCCCGAAGGATGTGCCGCCTGCTCCGAAACGAGAGACCCCAAATACGGCTACCGCAATGGCACCATGTACTCCAGTTACACGGCCGCTTCATTTGCCCGCATCTATGAACTCGTCGACCAGTACCAGGTGAATCTGAAAGGTGCCGTCAGTTGGTCATTTGAATTTGAGGATCAGCCTTGGTTTGCCGGTTTCCGCGATCTGGCTACCCATGGCGTTGACAAACCGGTACTCAACGTTTTCCGCATGTTTGGAATGATGGACGGCCAGCGCATACGCGTTCGTTCCACGCGCGGGCTGAGTGCCGCCGATATCATTGCCAAAGGCGTCAGAGCCGAAAGCGATATTCATGCGATGGCGACCAAAAGTCAGAATTCAGTATCGGTACTCGTCTGGAATTTCCATGAAGACGATCTTCCGGCGCCGCCTGCCTCCGTTGCACTGTCCATCAGTGGCCTTACCAGCGACAAGGTTCGGGTTCAGCAATACCGGGTAGACCAGCAGTACAGCAATGCGTTTGAAGTCTGGAAGCAACTGGAAAAGCCGCAGCAGGTTACCCCTGAGCAGTACCAGAAGCTGGAGAATGCCGGTCAGCTGCAATTGGCGACCTCACCTGTATGGCAAGCGGTAACGAATGGCAAAACCGAACTTCGACTGGAACTGCCCCGACAGGGCGTTTCCCTGATTCAACTTACCTGGTAATTCCTAACCCCCCTGTTTTATATGCAATCACTTTTTAACAAATTATCGGTCTGGGTCCTGATTTTTGCCTGTCACTGGGCCATTGCCCAGCCGCCCCGAGGCCCCTGGGTGGTATCGCCACAGGTCAATGCCAACAAAACCGTTACCTTTCGTTACCTGGCTCCCGGAGCCCGTCAGGTGCTGCTGGACGGCGGCCAGTTCGGTGCTTCCGGCGTTCCCATGACGAAAGATTCCATTGGCATCTGGTCGGTAACCGTCGGCCCCATCAAGCCCGATATCTATCCGTACGGCTTCAAAGTAGACGGGATAACGGTGATGGACCCTGCCAATGTCAATTATTTCCCCAACGAACGGTTCAAAGCCAGTCTGGTCGATGTGCCGGGTGACAAACCCCTGACGCACGACCTGCGTGATGTGCCGCACGGAGCCATTACCTGCGAATATTACCCGTCCGTTTCGGGAACTACCGGAACTGTGGTGGTTTACACCCCGCCAGGGTATGATAAAAATCCCAAGAAGAAATATCCGGTCTATTACCTGATCAGCGGCACCACTGATACCGAAGAAACCTTCTTCAAAGTAGGCCACCTCAACTTCATCATGGACAATCTGATTGCTGAAGGCAAGGTGGTACCTATGATTGTGGTGATGCCTTACGGAAACATTGCCGCCCGTGTGGCCGAGCAGTCACCCAATGGCACCAAACCTGCAGACCCAACCGTCAGGGATTCACCCGATGCGGTGAGCCGCGCCAAAGCGTTTGAAGAGGATTTGTTGAAAAACCTGGTGCCCTATGTCGAAAAGAACTACCGTGCCATTGCCAACCGCGATAACCGTGCCATTGGCGGCTTTTCACGCGGCGGCGGACAAACCCTGCGGGCGGCCTTCGGTAACATGGACAAGTTTGCCTGGGTGTGTAGTTATGCCTCGTATCTTTCTCCCACCGAAATGGATCGCAGCTTCAGTCAGATCGGCGGCAACGCAGCTACGACAAACAGTCAGTTAAAGTTGTTCTGGGTAGGCATTGGTACCGAAGACTTTCTCTACAAAGGCACCGTCGAATTTATGGATTACCTCACGGCTAAGAAAGTCAATTACAAAAGCTACACTACCGACGGCGGCCACACGTGGATGAACGTGAAAAAATACCTCAACGAAACCCTTCCTTTATTATTCAAATAAGATGAAGACAAGATTTATAGGATTCTTTACACTGTTACTGTCGGTGTCGGCACTGGCGCAGCAACGTCCGCCCGCCATCTCTTCGCCGGATGTGCATACCGATAACCGGGTCACGTTCCGCTATTTTTCCCGGCAGGCTCAGAAAGTAATGCTCAATGGCGAGTTCCTAACCGCACCGGTGCCCATGACCAAAGATACCTCCGGCATCTGGTCGGTAACCGTTGGCCCGATCAAGCCTGACATCTATCCGTACAGTTTTCAGGTAGATAGCGTGTCACTGGCCGATCCGAACAATACGTACATTTTTGCCAATGAACGCTTCAAACGCAGCATTGTGGACATTCCGGGTAGTACCCCGCTGGTGCATGCACTACAAAAGGTGCCGCACGGCAAAGTCAGCTACCGGTATTACAAATCCGCTACGCTGGGTACCACGCGTACGATGCTGGTCTACACGCCTCCCGGATTCGATCCCAACGGCAAAACCAAATACCCCGTGCTGTACCTGATTCACGGCGGCTCGGATACGGAAGAAACCTGGACCAAGGTAGGCCGGGCCAACTTCATTGCCGATAATCTGATTGCCCAGGGCAAGGCCGTACCAATGATCATTGTCATGCCGTACGGCAATGTGCGGCCCGCGCCCATGCCCGATTTCACGAAAGACGTTACCAACGACATCATTCCGTTTGTCGAGGCCAACTATCCGGTGTATACCGACAGCAAACACCGGGCCGTGGCGGGCTTTTCGGTGGGTGGCGGACAAACCCTCAACATCGGCCTGACCAATACCGATAAGTTCGGGTACATCTGTTCGTATGCACCGTATACAGCCACCGAAGAGTTTAAGAAAAACTTCACCGACTGGAAGCCCAACGCCGATCTGATCAACAAGCAAGTGAAGCTGTTCACCATCAGCGTGGGCACCGAGGATTTTCTCTACGAAAGCGTACAACAAAACCTGGCCATGTTCAAAGAAAAGAAAATCAAGGTGGAGCCACTGATTGTTCCGGGCGGCCATACGTGGATGAATTGCAAATTATTTTTAGCCAACTCCTTGCAACAGTTATTCAAATAAAGGCAAAACCTTTCTGTTGAGACACGGTGCAAGCCTTATACAAAATCACTTTTCAACCCTTATTCAATCGTACAAATGAAAAACAGATTCGTTCAAGCGGCTATGATCACCGCTATGGCATGCGGAATTTGCGTTGCTCAGGCTCAGCAAACCCCAATCAAAGAAGACTTCAAACCTTCCAGCTTAAACCAGCCGGGACAGGAATACCCGATGGTCAACTCGCAGGGCTATGCCCGTTTCCGAATCATGGCTCCCGCAGCCGACAGTGTGCGGGTGAGCCTGGGCCTGGGTGGCAAAGGCGGAACCAAACTTACCAAGGCCGCAGACGGCTCCTGGATGGGCACCACCGATGGACCTATGGACGAAGGGTTTCACTATTACAATGTAAATATCGACGGCGGCAAATTCAATGATCCCGGTACGCTGAATTTTTACGGCTCCATCCGCTGGGAAAGTGGCATTGAAATTCCCGCCCACGACCAGGACTTCTACGCCCTGAAAAACGTACTCCACGGCCATGTACAGCAGATTCTTTTCCCGTCACCCAGCACGAATACCTCACGCCGAGCGTTTGTGTACACGCCGCCAGGATACGAAAAAGGCAAAGACAAGTATCCGGTGCTGTACCTGCAACACGGCTGGGGCGAAGACGAAACCGCGTGGAGCAACCAGGGTCACGCTAACCTGATCATGGACAACCTGATTGCCGAAGGAAAAATCAAACCGTTTATCATCGTGATGACTTACGGAATGACCAACGAAGTAAAGTTTGGTAAAATCCGTGAATTCAGCATTGTGCCCTTTCAGACAGTGATGGTGGATGAACTCATTCCGTACGTAGATGCGAACTTCCGTACCCTGGCTACCCGCGACAAACGAGCCATGGCCGGGCTTTCGATGGGCGGTATGGAAACCAAACAAATCACCCTGAACAAACCCGACGTGTTTGGTTACTACGGACTGCTGAGCGGAGGCGTGTATGCTCCGGAAGACATCAAGGACAAATCAAAAGTGAAACTCATCTTCATCAGTTGTGGCAGCAAGGAACGCCCGGACGGGGTGAAAAAAGCAGGTGAAGACCTCAAAGCGGCGGGCTTCAATGCCGTCACGTACATTTCAGAAGGCACCGCGCATGAGTTTCAGACCTGGCGCCGCAGCCTGCACGAGTTGGCCCCTCTGCTGTTTGACAATTCATCACCGCGCAAATAAGCCACATTCGTGAAAGAGAAACCATTGCAAGCGAAAGCCGTCTGTCTTGCAAATAGTATTAGATGAGTTGTAATCAGTTGCGTTAGGCATTTCTTATTTTGATGAACATGAAAAGATTGTTATTTCTATCATTTACATGGGTACTATTGGTGACATCCGATGACGGATGGTGCCAGGATTTGAAATTGAATGATCTTGAGTATTTCGAAACGCAAGGTGTCAATGTCCTGGTGTATAATAACCTGTTTACCGGCGGTTTCAACGATGAGAAGAACGCCGGTATTGAACTGATTCACCACGGTGTCAGAACCGGCCAGGGGGGGGCGGTCAGGCTTTCCCATACGCCGGAGCAGTGGGATCTTGTTCCGGAAATACTCAACCGAAAGGTGGACCGTGCGTCAAAATCCATTGAGAGTACCTTACGGTACAAGGAGTACGATTTCGAATCGCGGGTGGTGGTCACGGCGAAGGGCAAAGGGGTAGAGATAGCGGTTTACCTGGACAAACCCCTTCCCAAGGCCCTTGAAGGGGCGGCCGGATTCAATCTGGAGTTTCTACCCTCGCAATACTGGCAGAAGACCTATCTGGTGGATGAGCGGTATAACCGGTTTCCCCGCTATGTGGTAGGTAATACCATGGCAAGGCCCAACAGCGAAAAACCCAGGCAGTTCAAGGGGTATAAGACTTCCGATGACCGGGGGACTGGCAAATTCATCGATCCGCTTCCCCTCGAAAAAGGGCGTACCTTTCTGCTGGCACCCGACGAACCCTCCCGTTTGGTAAAAATCACCTCGTCCGATGCCGATCTGATGCTTTTCGATGGCCGCATGCTGGCACAAAACGGTTGGTTTGTCGTTCGGAGCCTGCTTCCGGCCGGCAAAACCGGCAAGGTGTTGACCTGGACAGTGGAACCCAATGCCGTCAAAGGCTGGGTACGGGAGCCCAACATTGGTTTCTCGCAAGTGGGTTACCTGCCTTCACAACCCAAATTCTCGGTCATTGAACTGGACAAGCAAGACAAACCCCTTGCGAAAGCATCGTTGTATAAGATAGGTGCCGACGGCAATGCGACCGAAGCCTTCAGCGGTAAAATCGTACCCTGGGGCAACTATTACAAATACCACTATGTAAAATTCGATTTCACTTCGGTGAAAACCCCGGGTATTTACTACATCCAGTACGGCAATTATAAAACAAACAATTTCTTAATCGAAACCAGCGTCTACGACAAGATCACCGATGCAACCAGCGATGTATGGATACCCATCCACATGAATCATATGACCGTCAACGAAGGGTACCGGGTTTGGCACGGCGAGCCCTTTAAAGAGGGGTATCGCCAGGCTCCACCCAACACCGATCACTTCGATATTCATAGTCAGGGACCAACCACCGATACCAAGTACAAGGCACTCGAATTGATTCCGGGATTGAACGTGGGTGGTTATTTTGATGCCGGCGATTTTGATATCGAGACCGGGGCGAACATCGGCGTGGTGCAAAACTTCGTTCAGACCTGGGAATATTTCAAGCCCCTTCGTGACCAGACGTTCGTGGACCAGAAGCAGCGTTACGTGGATCTTCATCGGCCCGACGGAAAGCCTGATGTATTGCAGTTTATCGAGCACGGTACCCTGAACCTGGTCGCGCAGGCCGAGATTGTCGGTCACATGACGCAAACGCTCTCCAACTCGGTGCTGGACAATTACCATCACCTGGGTGACGCCGCCTCCCTGACCGACGGCCTCCCGTACAATCCGAACCTTGGCCCTTACGAAATAGCTCCCGACGGCCGGTCAAGCGGTGTGAAGGACGATATGTGGGCCTTTACCAGCCGAAATCCGGGCCTCGATCTCAGCGCCGCCACCACGTTTGCCGCCGCCAGCCGTGCCCTGAAGGGCTACAACGACGATCTTTCGGCCCGGGCCCTGCAACAGTCCAAACGGCTGCTGAAAGAGGCAACGGAATTACTCGCCAACCAGCCAGCGGATACTACCCGTTGGCGCAGGTTTGCCAATGTTGGCACCAACCTTCAACTGTACATTGCAACCGGGGAGCAACAGTACGCCGCCAAGTTTCAGGAATTGTTATGGCCGGCACTGGATCGTAACGTCACGTTCACCCTCCTGACGGCTTTGAATGCCATTCCGCACATGGATGCAGCCTACAAAGAAAAGCTCCGCCCGTATGTCGTGAAGTACAATGACTACATCAAAGGCCTTGAAAAGGACAATCCGTACGGCGTACCGATCGGCCTGGGCAACTGGGCAGGCAATGGAGCGATTACGAGTTTTGGTACTACCATCTGTTTTGCCAACAAATATTACCCCGACGTGATTGACGCCAGCCAAGCTTACAAAGTCACCAACTGGTTGTTTGGCTGCCATCCATACCACAATTATTCCTTTGTGGCAACGGTGGGTGCTACGCGTCCCAAAGCCGTCTTTTACGGAAACAACCGGGCCGATTTCTCCTTTATTCCGGGCAATGTGGCGCCGGGCGTCTTGTTCAGAAAACCGGACCACTTTGAAAACTACGACGACTGGCCATTTCTGTGGGGACAAAACGAGGGCACCATTGCCGGCAATACCGGTTATCTCATTTTTGGATCCGCTTTCAAGAACCTGGTGAAATAAACCGATGATTTGATCGAACCGTGTTGAATCCGTAACGCATTCAACACGGTTCCAATTGTTACAGATGGCCATTTTGACACCTCATAAACAGGTTACGCTAATTTCCCGTGGTTTGTAGCAGACCATACTACGGTAGTAAAGATTGCACCAACTCATTCCGTACATTGAAACACCTGAATTCATGAAACTATTTACACTCGCACTGACAGCAGCCTTAACTATAAGCATCGCTGTTCATTCGCAAAACATCGCCAAAGAAGCACCCAAAGGGTTTGATGTGGTGCGACCTACCATTGTGCATGGAAAACTGGATAGTATCCAGTATCCTTCCAAAACCGTCGGCACGACCCGCAAAGCCCTGGTATATACGCCGCCGAACTACAATAAAAAAACGAAATACCCGGTGCTGTACCTGTTGCACGGCATTGGAGGCGACGAGAAAGAATGGCTCAATGGTGGCTCGCCGCAGGTGATTCTGGACAACCTCTACGCCGAAGGCAAACTCAAACCCATGATTGTGGTCATGCCCAATGGCCGGGCCATGAAAGATGACCGGGCCATTGGCAACATCTTTGAAAAGGACAAGGTGGAGGCATTTGCCACGTTTGAAAAAGATTTGCTCAACGACCTGATTCCGTTCATCGAGAAAAAATACGCCACGCTGACCAACCGCGAGTCGCGGGCCATTGCCGGGCTGTCGATGGGTGGCGGACAGTCGCTGAACTTCGGTCTGGGCAATCTGGACAAATTTGCCTGGGTCGGTGGTTTTTCATCGGCTCCCAATACCAAAAAGCCCGAAGAACTGGTACCCAATCCGGCAGAAGCCAAAAAGAAGCTCAAGCTGCTATGGATTTCCTGCGGCGACAACGACAACCTGATTGGCTTTAGCAAACGCACCCACGACTACCTGTTCGAAAAAGGCGTGCCACACGTGTACTACATCGAACCGGGTGTGCACGATTTCAAGGTCTGGAAAAACGGCCTGTACATGTTTTCGCAGTTCTTGTTCAAACCCGTCGACGGTTCGTCACTTTCCAAGTATACAATTCTGGGTTCGCCCGCAGCTACCAACATTCGCAACGCCCGATACCCACAGATTCTGCCCGACAACCGGGTAGTGTTCCGGGTAAAAGCTCCGGATGCCCAGAAAGTACAGATTGACCTGGGCAAGAAATACGACCTGGTAAAAGACACCGCCGGCTTCTGGACCGCCACCACCGATTCGATCAGCCGGGGCTTTCATTACTATTCCCTGCTCATTGACGGCGTTGCTTTGGTTGATCCGGCCAGCGAGACGTTCTACGGCATGGGACGCATGGCCAGCGGCATTGAAATTCCGGACCGGGATGGCGGCTTTTATGCCATGAAAGAAGTGCCGCACGGCGACATCCGCATCCAGAAGTATTTTTCGCCCGCCACGTTTAGCTGGCGTGAAATGTATGTGTACACGCCTCCGGGATATGACAAATCCAAAGACACCTACCCTGTTCTGTACCTGCTGCATGGTGGCGGTGAAGACCAGCGCGGATGGGCCACGCAGGGCAAAACCAATCTGATCCTGGATAACCTGATTGCCGAGGGAAAAGCCAAACCGATGGTAATTGCCATGCTCGACGGCAACGTAAACAACGGGGGCGGACTGGCCGGTTTCAATGAAAACGTATTGAAGGCATTTGAAAACGAATTGATGCAGGCGGCCATTCCATTTGTGGAAAGCAATTTCCGGGTACGCACCGATGCCCAGAATCGGGCGTTGGCAGGCCTATCCATGGGAGGCTTGCAAACGTTGTATGCAGGCATCAAACATACTGACCGGTTTGCGTACCTGGGTGTGTTCAGTTCGGGGTGGTTTGCCAACAATCCCACCATTTCGCAGCCGCAGTATGACTTTATGAAAGCCAATGCTACCACCATCAATCAGAACCTGAAGCAGTTCTGGATTTCGATGGGTGGCAAAGAAGACATTGCTTACGAAAATTGCAAAGTCATGCGGACCAAGTTTGATGAGATGGGCATTAAGCATGCCTACAGCGAATATGCCGGAGGCCACACATGGCCAGTTTGGCGGCACGACCTGTTTCTGTTTTCTCAGTTGTTGTTTCAATAACCGAAAACATATTTCCTACACAAACGATTCGAAACTACGACTTGTCATTGTACCTATGTATACCAGCAGAGACGTTTTGCCTTTCGCAGAAGACGCGGGCTTATGGGACAATTTTCGAAGGGGCGACCTTGAAGCGTTTACCGAACTATACAACCGGTATGTGAACCGGTTGTATACCTACGGGAAGCGTCTGGGTGCCGATTCGGCATTGGTGGAAGATTGTATACAGGATTTGTTTGTGGAACTCTGGCACAAGAAGGAGCACCTGGGCCAGACGGACTCCCCCGGTAAGTATCTTGTAAAGGCGATACGGAACAAACTTCTGCGTCGGCTGAGCATCCGCCAGAAATTCAGCGACACAGTGGAAAATGACAACCTGCCGGTCGAGCTTTCGTATGAGACAGCCTTGATACAGGAGCAGTCGGGCCAGGAGCAGCAGGTGCGGTTACAGAAGGCACTCCGCCAGTTAACCAAACGCCAGCGGGAAGTGATTTTCCTGAAGTTTTACGAGAACATGTCGTACCAGCAGATTGCCAGCCTGCTTTCGGTTGAGGTCAACTATGTGTATAACCTTGTATCGCTGGCAATGCATGCCCTGAAAAACCACATGTGATTTCGTGGCGATGCCAGGCTCGCGCGGATGCAATTGCCGAGTCCTGAGCAAAGCACACATGGCATACTACGAAAAACCAAGTTGGTATCTGTCCGCTTCCATCCGTACAACCTGTTGACTTTCAAGTATCAACCGGCAACATGACCTCCCATTTGCCAATGTGTCAATCAGATCCGTCACCCATGGCACTGGTCGGCGCTGTACAGTGCCGCCTGCAGGAACGAACCACCATAGAAGGCTTCCGGGTATGGATCAGGCATACCTGGCACAAACCGCCCGGACAGAAGCACCTGCCTTCCGGATACCCTTCCGCCAGTGTGCCTTCCGATGGAGAGGCTCAGAATATTACATCGTGCAAAAAGCCCACAGAAATGAGTAGACTTGTACCATCCGCCTACGTATCTTTGCAGATTGGCTGACAGGTCACGGCAGCATGTGTCTGACACATACGCTTCTCCGGCTGCGAATAAAAACTGGTTTTCGGGTGTGAAACAACTACACGAAAAGCGTTTCACGCATCGGATTCAATGAACCTGCTCAAGTGTTTTGGATTATTTTTAACCCTGCTTCCGGTGGTATTTTATCAGCCCAGTTGTTCCAGACATGCATACCCAGTTATACGCTACCACCGGTAGCCAGCGACAAGAATTGAATTTTTACCGGCAGATGCTTTGGCAGAACAGCATGGTCTGCCAGCTGGATGCTACCGGATGCATACAGCACGTCAACCCGTGGCTTGAGCAGATGCTCGATCTGGATGGCCGCGATCTGGTAGGGCATAGCTACACAACCTTGTTGTCTGTGCTGGCATTGCCTTCGGAAATGATAGACCTGGTACTTGCCGATATCCGGAGCAGTTTTGAACGAAAAACAACCTGGCGCGGGGAGCTGTGTTTTTACACGGGCAACCATACCCTGGCCTGGGCTGATGTTTCCATCGTTCCCATCACGGATGCCGACAGCCGGGTTCTGCGCTATATTCTGGTAGGCTATGACATTACCTACCAGAAAAACCAGCAGCACCGGATTCATTCCGTCGAGCAGGCCCTACAGGATGCCCATGCGGTAGCCAATCTGGGCAGCTGGACCTACCAGTTGCAGACCCACCGGATCATCTGGTCGGAGCAGGTGTTTAAAATCTACGGATTGATGCCCGAAACTACCCTCCTTCGCGAGGCAGGCAAAGGGTTTGTAGCACCCAGTCCCCAGCAACTGCTTGCCTATTTCCATCCGGACGACAAGCCGCTGTATGAAAAAGCCGTTGCCACAGCCATTCAGAAAGGCGAAAGTTTTGACCTTGACCTGCGTATACATACCCTCCAGGGGGAACTCAGGCACATTCAACTGGTAGGACGTCCCCTGTTTGCACATCACAAGTACGTTACCCATGTGCACGGAACGGTGATGGACATCACAGCCCGCAAGCAGGCTCAGCTGCAACTGGTTGAGCAGAACGAACAGCTGCGGGAAATCAACCAGCAGCTCGACCGGTTTGTGTATAGTGCCGCACATGACCTGCGGGCACCGCTGATGTCACTGCTGGGCCTGATTGCACTGTTGGAAGAGGAAGTACCTGCATCGGAGAAGGATTTGTACCTGAACCTGATGAAGCAATCCATTGCCCGTATGGACGGGTGCATTGGCGACATCGTCGATTTTTCGCGCAACAGCCGCACACCGCTGCAGATCGAGGAGATTGACTTGGCAGCCTTGTGCTCCCAGCTCTGGGAGCAGCTTTCGTTTGCCACACTTCCGGGCACAGGACTCAAACGCGAGCAGAACAGCCTGGTGGCAGCCGATCGGCGGACGATTGCCTTTCAGGTCAGCCGCGAGGGCGATTCCGCATTTTATTCGGACCTGAAGCGGGTGACTACCCTGGCAAGCAATTTCCTGTCAAACGCCATCCGTTACAGCGATCCGGAAAAATCTTCTCCGTTCATTCATGTACACATCCATGTGCAGGAAGACCAGGCTCTGATGACTATTGCGGACAATGGCATTGGCATTGCGCCGGAACACGTTGAGAGAATCTTTGATATGTTTTATCGGGCCACGGATTCCAAGACGGGGTCGGGACTGGGTTTGTTTATCGTCAAAGAGATTCTTTCCACCCTGGAAGGACAGATTCAGGTGACCTCTGCCTTAGGCGAAGGCACCCGGTTTGCGATTACGTTACCGAATCGGAAAGGTCATACAGAAGAGGAAAAATCGGTTACCACCAATGACAAACATACTTAAACAGCACTCCTTACCAGAATACGATTCCATAAGTATCGGAAGAAGCGTACCGTATCTAATCGTTCTGACCTTCTTTTATTTGACTGTATACTGATATCAAGAAACATAAGACCTGTCGGCTTATCCTGCAATAGGCCAAATGCCTGTACCGCGTGGTGGTATTTGACTTGAAGATGGCTCTTCCGGGAGAGCAGCAAAGCAAAAGCAGCCTCTCGGGCTGCTTTTGGAATAGAATTGGTCAAAATGCTATTGCATCTTTTTAAAGCTGTATGACATCTTGTATGCAATGTTGTAGGCGATCTGATTACCATCTTTCCACCAGATGACCGAATAAAAATTAGTATCGCTGTTAGGATCGATAAAGCCGATAATCCAGAACTTCCAGGATGGGTGTTTATCCGTTTTGCACCGTATCCAGTAGCCATCGTAGCCGCCACTGGTATAGGCACCCTCCGACTCTATTTTAAAACTGCGCTGATTGGCTACATCCTGGATCATACCCTTAGCCGTTGCCGAATATGTTTTATAGGGATAGACTTCGATCCAGGTCAGGTTGTCTCCTGATTCAAAGGTGTCCGGAGAATCCTGTTTAGTGGTATGACTTACAGGGATGGAAAAGGATAAGCCATATTTAGTCAGGTTATGGGCCTTGGTTTGACCAAAGGCCGCATTTGCCGACAGGCAAAGAAAACAGATAATTACAAAGGCAACAATGTGTTGGGTACTTCTGGCATTTGTCATAAGGAAGATGAGTTTAATTAAGTGAAAAAGACGGAAACAGAACAATCAGGTAATCAGATTTTGGAGAAAACAATGTCCAGACAAAAACGCAGCAGATGAACTGCTGCTATCTGTTGCACTCGGGACTGTATTTTATGTTTATCCGGATGTATTGAACCAAGGGTTGCGTCTTCAGATCAGATTGTCAACTTACTATCTTCGTCGGACCAATGGCGGCTCCCTGATACTTCCAGGCATGCTACTATGCACCTAAGGTGTTGTACCCTTGGCTTTCCCTACTGACAAACTTGATGCTGTAAACTTAGTGAGTTGACTTTACCTGCCACGGGTACCTTTCTACAGAAGCCTACGGATGTAACAAATACCTGTATTTACCCAAATAATCGCTAAATTTTGATAATCAATGCGTTACAATCCATTTATACAATCAGTAGAAATTATGCACTTTTTAGAATATTTATCCGAAGAATTGCACTCTGTCCAAAGCCGATCTGTGGATACATCAAGCTCGGTTATAAATGCAACGATCTGACTATCAACACTTAGTGTAAACAAGTAAATCTGACTACCTGTAGTGGAAGTCGGATTATGAGGAGGATATACTGAAAAACTAGGCGAGGAAACCGAACCGAGGTGCCGGATGGAAAAACCAGAGGTGACTTTTAGACTGATCATGACCCTTTTTCCATCGATGGGACAAGTGATTGCATATGAGACATTACGTCAACACTTATCTGTATTCCAGGCAATTACCAGAAATTAGTTTAGCGATTACTGCAAAAAAATCAAAAATAGTCGTTGCTCCGCCACAAAAAAATATTTCAGCGTGTAAACTACAGAGGGACACAATGACAACTCAGGATCAATTGACATTATTTACAACTGCCTGCACGCTCGTATTATGTATGACTCTCCAGGAATTTTCAGAAGCGGATAGGTATTGGCAAAAGAGCTAACCACAATCAGAAAATTGTGTATCTTCCCTACCCAAACCATCTCCATGAATCGGTTCGAACGGATAGACTCATTACATGCAGCCTTTTCAATATAGTTTCTAACTTCTTCAAGATTAACACTTATAATGTCAGCATATACCCTACCCTATTTCGGAACGCTTGACAGTGAGCGATTGGAAGATTACTATGACACTGACTTTGAGCTGAATGGAAAAGAAGTAACCCTTGACCTTAATTTTGAAACAACCCGGATAGATACCCAACGCCTGGAAGCGGTCAATCAGTTTATTAGCAACCTCTCCAACCTTAACCAGCAAAACCTGACCTATATGCAGCAGGATTATGCCGATTCGCCGTCAGGTTTTGTAGCTTGGTACATACAGTATTACCTGGAATCATTTGAAGAAGATCTAGCCGATAGTATTGATTTTAGCAATACAACCGTTAGTCCGGAAAGGCAACTTTTACATTCGTTGCGATTGGAAAGAGTAGGATTGTATCCTGACAGTGACGATCATTTTGCCATTTTTGACTATAGCATTGATTCTGATCTGACCAACCAAATACTGGTCGTTTTTATCAATAAAGCCGGTGAAATTGACGGAATTAGCGTCGAAAGTTAACTCAAAAGCATATCAATGGACAGTCAGGCACTAACAATGCTGCACCAACCTACTCCATCCCCCATGACCTCATCAGAAGCCAAACGAATCGGTGGCCAGCAAGGTCTTTTGTCTGTAGGTCTTGGACTGTTGACGCTCAACTGATTATGGCATTAGACGAAGAAAAATCAAGCTGATTTTGTAACTTACACACGGATAGCAAAGAACCCAAGCGCTGACTCCCCAAGACAATGAAATTTGACACCTACCTTCCGACCGGACGGCTCCGGCCCTACATCCGCTCGCTGGTGGTGTCGGAAAACGACTCCGGCAGCGAATACACGGTGCTGCCCTCGGGTGGACTGGTGACAGGGTTTCAGTACAAGGGTCGGCTTTCGCTGCTCCACAACACCCACGAAGCCCGGCTGGCCCCGGCAGGCATTACCGGCATTGCCGACCGTTACAAACGATTCCGGAATTCGGCGGGCATTGGCACCGTACTGGTGTATTTTACCGAAACCGGCTTTGCGCACTTTGCTTCCCTTCCGGCCCATGCGTTGTTTAACCAAAGCCTTTCCCTTGATGAGGTGTTCGACAAAAGCAGCGTGGCACAGGTCGAAGAACAGCTTTCCCTGGGTATCACCGATGCCCAACGCATCCGGGCAGTGGAGCAGTTTTGGGTGGGTCACCTCCGCGACCTCCCCACCGACAAACCCATCGACGAAGCAGTCAGGCTCATCTGCCAGAGCCAGGGTGCACTGTCCATCAAGGCACTCAGCGAGACACTCTGCCTGAGCCAGAGTCCCTTTGAAAAACGTTTCCGCCAACGGGTAGGCACCACGCCCAAAAAGTTTGCCTCCATTGTCCGGTTCAACGCCGTGCTCAACCACCTCAGCCGTTCCCACTCCCTGACCGAAATCGGGTATACCTATGGCTTCTTTGACCAGGCCCATTTTATCAAAGACTTCAAACAGTTTTCGGGCCAGACTCCCGAGCAGTTCCGCAGGCTACTGTAGCAGAACTTATCTACTCCTATTTAGGCTTCTTTGGGAAGAAGCATCAGACAAGAATATTCCTCCGGAGAGAAAAACGATTTTTTACAATCAGGACACCGGTCGCTATGGCACCTTTGCAAACGTAATCCTCAGGCCGGTCACCAAGGGACATATGCCTCAGGGTACATCTCTGGCCAATCGTTTATCCATCCCAAAACCCTACCCATGTTTACACTGGAACAACTCAAGACCGCTCACAGCCGCGTACAATCCGGCTCCGATTTTCCGGCTTACATTCAGGCAATCAAAGCCCTGGGCGTCACCTCGTACGAGACTTGTCACCGACGGCCATGCCGCCTTTCACAGCATCGGGAATGATACACTCTCCACCGGTGCCCGCTACGAGACGTTACCGATTGCCGAACAAACCGACGCCGAACAGTTCAAAGCCGATCTGAAAGCCCACCAGCAAGGAGAAACCGACTACCTCACCTTCTGTACGACTGTGCCCGGTCAGGCATTGCCAAATAGGTGATTACCATCGCCGCCATGACCTGCACGTGTTTCGATCAGGCAGGCCAGGAAGTGTTGGTAGAAACCATTCCTGAGGGATAATCCGGCACCTGGAACGAGTACTCTCCCTGATTCATAACTGTATGATCACTGTACGATCCATGCGTTTATCCCATCCATTCCTCTCTTCCCGATAACGGCCCATAGGTTGGACAATCCAGCGGATGGGCCGTTTGGTATGTTTCACTAGAACGCACCTGGACTATCAGAACCGGTCCGGCTGCAACTAACTTAACCCAAAGCCCATTTGCTACCCATGGCAGGTACAGTGTTTGCACTGAATCCCGAAAGTTGTTGAGTCGGAGGGCAATCCCTAAAAGCAAAACCATAAGACAGCACTGTATGAATCCCAGAGAAGCCAGTATCATCCGTTACATAGAAGGCTACAACAGTTTTGATGTGGCAAAAATGGTAGCAGATTTTTCGGATGACATTGTTTTTACCAACCTGCAGAAGGGAGAAGTATCCATGGAATTAAACGGGATTGAGGAATTCAAAGCTCAGGCCGAAACCGCAAAAACATACTTTTCCGACAGGAAGCAAACGGTTAAATCTTTCACACATCGGAACGAAAAAACCGAAGTTGAAATAGAATACACGGGTACACTAGCCATTGACTTGCCCAACGGCCTGAGAAAAGGTCAGCAGCTAACGCTTCAAGGCAGGTCGGTATTTGAATTCCGGAATGACAAAATAGTACGACTCACGGACATCAGTTAAAACCAAAAGCTTGGCAACCCTTTGATCCTCTCCCAAACGATGACCATTACCAGACTCTGGCACGGCACGACTCACGTAAAGGATGCCGATGCCTACCTTGCCTACCTTACACAAACCGGATTGCCGGATTACCGTGCGACCAAGGGGAACCGGTCTGCCAGGATACTCCGGCGGATAGAGGGTCAGATTTGTCATTTTATTACGATCAGCGAGTGGGAAGATTATGAAAGCATTCAACAATTTGCCGGAGAGGAGTATGAAAAAGCCAGGTACTACGATGAAGACAAAAAATACCTCATCGACTTGGAAGAAAAGGTAATGCATTACGAAACACACACATAGAAACGATGAAACCGATAGTAAAAGTTGGGCTTGACTTTGCAGCTCCCATCCCGCTGCACACCGACCGGTCAAGCGGAATATTTGAGGGTTTTGAAGTAGACCTGATGAACGAACTGGCCAGGCAGCTTCAGTTTACATTGGAATACAAGGTTTCGTATTGGAAGGATATTATTGACGATCTCATCCACCGAAAGATTGATGTCATTTGCTCTGCGGCGACGGTAACAGACGAACGGATGAAAACAGTAGCTTTCAGCAGGCCCTACCTTCGTTTCCATCTTTGTCTGGTTTCTCACAAGGATCATCCGCTTTCCGTAACAGACTTGCCGGATAAAAAGGTAGGAGTACGGAGAAGTACGGAAGCGGAAGAATACCTGAAAAGCCGTTTCCCAGGCAAGGAGTTGTACGTATTTGACACCAATGATGAACAATATGAAAAATTAACAACGAAGGAGATAGACGCGCTGATTGACGACGCTCCCATCGCCTACGGTTTTAGCCAAAGCAACCCTTCGATTCATATGGCGGAGCTGATTGAAAGTACGCCTTCCCACTATGCCATCGTCCTCAACAAAGAAAACAGTGCGTTGCAGAACCAACTCAATGCAGCCATTGACACATTGGAAAGAAATGGTTTTCTGGCAGAGCGAAGGGCTTTTTGGTTTAAGGACACAAAATTATAAGCACTTCCCGCCAAAAAACTACAGTGCCCAAGGCGGTCCAGACAAACAAAAGCCTCCCGCGCATTGACCAAACCTACCCATGCCTGGCAACCAATGCATTTTTCATGACAATACCGCGGCTTCCCATGCGCCGCCAGTGCCCGGCCGCAAACCGCTACCAATCGTGAGCCCACAGAACGATGCAACGACTGGATGAGCGGCTTTGCTATTTGCAAAAGAATCGCCATTTTTATAGTCTTGACTCCCACGCCCCAAAGGCAGAGCCGGCAACGCGCAAGCGACCTTTGCAAATGAACATCCGAACGCCATGACCCCCCGAATAGTTGAACCACATCCCGACCTGGCAGCCTTTGTCAAATGCTACTGGACATTGGAAAGCCCGAAAGAAAAAACCCCCACCCGCAACACCATTGTTCCCGACGGATGCATGAAACTGATCTTTCACTATGGTGACGCCTACATGCATTACCCGGAGAATGGAGCAAGCGTCCTTTTGCCCCGATGCTTTCTGATCGGGCAACTGACACGTCCGTATGCAGTGGAACCGACGGGGGAGACGGGTACGTTCTTCGTCTGCTTTCATCCGAATGGGTTCCTGCCGTTTGCCACGCTTCCGATCAAGGAAATGGAAAACACCGCCGTTCCTTTGGAAACGTTATTCGGGAAAGACGGCGCGGAAATCGGGCAGATGATCCTGAACGCGGGCTCAACTTCCGACAGGATAGACCGGATAGAACGGTTTTTGCTGAACCGGTTGACGGACAAAGAAACCATCGACGCCATCATCCAGGCAACCGTCGAGACCATTCTGACCAACCATGGGCAGGTTTCCGTTACCGAGCTTTCCCGACAGACCCGCATCACCCGAAGGCATCTGGAACGCAAATTCTCGTCGGTCATCGGTTTGAGCCCGAAGCAGCTTTCCAAGACCATCCGACTGCAAGCCACCCTCAAAGTGTTGCTGAACAAAAAAATCACCAGCCTCACCGATCTGGCGTATGAATGCGACTACTACGACCAGGCGCATTTCATCAAGGAATTCAAGGAATTTACCGGGCTGACACCCAAGGAGTTTTACGGGGACAACCTGAAAATGTCCTTGATTTTTGACCGCCCGGCATAGCCCCGTCGCATTTTTACAATTTTAGGTTTCCGTTCCGGTCTACTTTTGTTGCCTAACCTAAACCTATTTCTACATGCAACCGACCAATCCTGTCACTTGGTTTGATATCTATGTGTCGAACCTGGAACGTGCCAAACAATTCTACGAAACAGTCTTCCGCATCCAGCTGGTTGATTTTCCGGTGGAGTGGGGCAGACAATCGGCTTTTCCTTCAGACCGGGAAGGCCCGAACATTTCAGGGGCCCTGGTTGAAAAAGAAGACCGGACAGCCAGCGGCAGCAATACGATTGTTTATTTTGCCACCCATGATTGCGTTACCGAAGAGGCCCGGGTGGAAAACGCAGGCGGAAAAGTGATCACCCCCAAAACTTCCATCGGGGAGTTTGGATTTGTTTCCATCCTGATGGATACGGAAGGCAACACCATCGGATTGCATTCGCTGCAATGATCAGGCGCTACCACAGGCACCCGCAACAGAATCTTAGGTTACGGGTGCCTGTTGGGATCATACCCGCTCCTGCATTGCAATCCTCATGCATGCCTTGGACTGACTTGTTGACTTTTACACCCAACCCGAATCCATTTTGCCTATGGCTTACGATAGCAAACTTGCCGACAGAGTAAGGGAATACCTTGCCGAGATACCCGACCTGGAAATTGAAGAAAAAGAAATGTTCAGTGTCCTGAATTTCATGGTCGATGGAAAAACGTGCGTTTGTGTAAGCGGTGAAAACCTGATGCTGCGTTTCGACCCGAAAATACAGGAAGAGCTATCCGAAAGAACCGGCTACCAGACCATGCTGATGAAAGGCAAAGAATACAAGGGCTACTGCTACATCGGTCCGGAAGGAATCCAGGCACAGAAAGACTTCGCGTATTTTATAAACCTGTGCCTTGCCTATAACAAACGAGCCAAAGCGTCAAAGAAGTCAAAACAGAAAACAGGAAACGGCTCTGCCAATCCGTAATGCCCTGCGACTTCCTGCACCTGCCAGGCAGCGGGGTTTTGTCGTTTTCCCTGGTACTGTTTTTTGTCTGTCTTCGTATGGAAAAATGTTTCACTCAGAAGCCCGGATACTCTCGTATGGGTACAGGAGCTGCGTAACCGCTATGGCATGCAACTATCAAGCGCTGAACAAAGGAAGACTGTGGCCCAGAAAATGGGTATCCAGGAAAATGCCCGGGCATTTTTTGCCAATGCTGACAAAGAGGCCCTGGATGCCATCCATTTGCCGCCGCTGGACGTATCAGCAAAACTGGAAGGCGAGTTTGCGTACATCCATCTGTTTGTAAAAACACAAGCGGAATTCAATAGCCGCTTTCCCGAACTGAAGGAACACCTGAAACCAGGAGGACCACTGTGGGTTTCCTGGCCCAAGGGTGGCAAATCAGGAACAGATCTGAACCTCAAGACTGTCATAAAGCTGGGTTATGATTTTGGTCTGGTTGAAAGCACATGTTTAAGCATTAATTCCTTTTGGTCCGGCCTGAAGTTTACCCATCCCAAGAAAGGAAAAGTGTACAACAACAGTTACGGAACGTTGAAAGACTAGCTGCAGGCCAGAGCAGAACGGACAGAACTTGCGCCAAACTTCCGGCTGACAGTTTTCTGATCTGAACTCTTCACCAGGCTGTGCGTGTTAGCAGTCAGTGTAGCGAAAACCTGACCAACTCCGTTACACACCTATAACCATGGCCGAATTTTGGGAAGAAGCCTTTCGCAACAAACAGGAAATGTGGGGATTGGAACCCGCCCGATCCGCGGTATTGACCCGTGACTTTTTTGTGGAACAGGGAGTACAAACTGTTTTGATTCCGGGCATTGGCTATGGACGCAATGCACAGATTTTCAGGGACAGCGGCATGCGTGTCGCCGGAATTGAAATTTCACAAACGGCCATCGACCTGGCCAAAAAACATTTCGGGGACGACCTGACCATCTACCAGGGCTCGGTTACGGATATGCCTTTGGATACTCATCGGTATGACGGCATTTTTTGTTATGCTGTCATACACTTGCTGGACAAAGCCGAGCGGCTGAAACTACTCAGCGATTGTTACCACCAACTGACCGGAGGCGGCTGGATGGTGTTTACCGCGATTACCAAACACGCGCAAACCTATGGGCAGGGAACCCGTATCGGGCAGGACCGGTTTGCCATGTTTGGAGGGGTGAACATGTTTTTTTACGACCGGGAAACCCTCCAGGAGGAGTTTGGCAACGTAGGACTGGTGTCTGTTACCGAAGTGCAGGAGAATTATCCGTTTTATCTGATCAAATGCCAGAAGGGCAAAAACGAAAATTGACAGTTAGTCCTGGCAGTTAGCGTACCACACATTTCTACCAATGAAAACAGGTTTTACGGAAATCAACGAATTTTTCAGCCTTTACAAAGAATCTGCATGGCACAAGGATACTACGGCAATGCTCAATCTTTACGGGGAGCAAGCCGTTATCTTTGACATGTGGGATCAGTGCTATCACTCGACCGCGGAATGGAACCAAAGTATCTCCGATTGGCTGGGTTCGCTGGGTGAGGAAAAGGTAAACGTCGAATTTGAAAGGATAACCATTCACCAGGCAGGCAATACAGGATTTGCCAGTGCGCTGATCCGGTTTCGGGCAATTTCAAGCGAAGGTACGGTTGTACGAAGTATGACGAACCGGATAACCCTTGGATTTTCCAGATCGGAAGACGGATGGAAAGTGACCCATCAGCATACGTCGGCACCCATTCGTTCCGATGACCTCACAGCAATTCTGGATCGTTAGTCGGTCGTGCCAGCTTTCAGGCAGGTTCCAGGCTGCCCCACGGGACTCCTCCCGGTTCGGCGAGTAGCCTGGCAGGATCGGGCATGTACCCGATGCCACTCGTTTTGAACACAAACAACTCCATTCTGGACACAACCAGGCTTTTGAAAAAACGGACCTTTGTACTTCACAATCAACGATAAAAAAATGAAGTACAAAATCTTAGGAAATACGGGACTGAAAGTGTCTGGCTTTTGTTTGGGAACAATGAACTATGGCGGCAAAGGATTCTTCGGCTACATGGGAAACCTTGACCAGAGCGAGGTTGACCAGCAAATCAGAACCGCCACCGAAGCGGGGGTTAATTTTATTGACACCGCGAACATCTACTCCGAAGGCCTTTCGGAAACAATGATCGGTCGGGCCATCAAAAACCTGGGGATTCACAGAGACGATCTGGTATTGGCAACCAAAGTGAGAGGCACCATGGGCAAAAACCCGAACGACCTGGGGCTTTCCAGAAAACACATCATCCAGCAAGTGGAGGGCAGTATGAAACGATTGGGCACCGATTACATCGACCTGTACCAGATTCACACCGCCGATCCGCTGACACCTGTCGAAGAAACGATCCGGACCCTGGATGATTTGGTGAGAAGCGGTAAAATCCGGTACTTTGGCGCCAGTAACCTTGCCGCCTGGCAGCTCATGAAGGCGCTGGGTTATTCCCACTACAACCGCATGGACCGCTTTGCCTCTTTGCAGGCCAATTATTCACTGGACGTTCGGGATGTGGAACGGGAAATTGTTCCGTTGCTGTTGGACCAGAACGTCGGAATGCTGGTCTGGAGCCCATTGAGCGGCGGGCTGCTAACGGGCAAATACCAACGGGAGGGACAAAAAGGGGAAGGTCGCCTGAAGGCATTTCCGTTCCCCCCTTTCCACGAAGAGCGGGCCTACCAGGTGTTGGATGTCCTCAGACCCATGGCAAGGCAAAAGAACGCTTCGGTGGCACAACTGGCACTGGCCTGGCTATTGCACCAACCGGTGGTGAGCAGTGTCATCATCGGAGCAACAAAACTGCATCAGCTGGAAGACAATCTCAAGGCGATCCATGTCACGTTCAGTACCGACGAATGGAACCAGTTGAACGAAGTGAGCAAATTGCCCGCAGAATATCCGGCCATCGTTTTGGACGTAATGACGGCAGACCGCAGTGCCGGCGTCGATTTTTTAAATGCCTGATCCCATTGTTCACAACCGCAGGCAGTACTGAGTCACTGCCTGCTTTATCCAACACAGGAACCGTATGGAACCCACGATCATAAGACTGAATTCGGCAAAGGAAGTGCATTCGTTTATGGGATTGCCCGGCCCGGCCAATCCGCTGATTACAATTGTGGACCATTCCCGGACAAAAAACACCAGACAGCTACCCGGCCAGAAACTGATCCTGAACTTTTACAACATCTCCATCAAGAGAAGTTTCAAAGGCCAGTTGAAATACGGGAAAAACACCTATGATTTTGACGGGGGCACCCTGTCATTCATCGCCCCCAACCAGGTTATTGCCATCGACAGCGATGACACGAAAGATACCGACGGATGGTCCCTGCTGTTCAGCCCCGATCTGATCAGGCAATACCCGTTGGGGAAAGCCATCAAAAATTACGGTTTTTTCTCGTACGAAGTGAATGAGGCACTGCACCTGGCCGACGATGAGGAAAAAACAATCGAAGGCCTGGTACAAAACATTCAGAAAGAAATTGATTCGCGGCTGGACAATTTCAGTCAGGATGTCATGGTGTCGACCCTCGAACTGCTCCTGAGTTACTGCAACCGGTTTTACCAGCGGCAGTTCATTACACGAAAAATGGCAACAAACGATTTGCTTACCCGGTTTGAAACCCTTTTGGAACAGTGTTTTTCGCAAAATTCAGACCCGAAGCTACCCACTGTTGAAAAACTGGCGAGTGACCTCAACGTGTCTTCTTCGTACCTGAGCGACATGCTGCGCACCCTGACCGGACAGAATACCCAACAGCACATGCATGGCAAACTGATCGAAAAGGCGAAAGAAGTATTGATAACAACGGAACTGAGTGTGAGTGAGATTGCCTACCGGCTGGGATTCGATTACCCTCAGTCGTTTAGTAAACTCTTTAAAAGCAAAACAAGTCTGACGCCACTGGAATACCGGCAATCTTTCAAGTAAACCGATCAGGACAGCCGCACCCGATCATATTTACAGGTAAATCGAGCCATCAAAAAAGGCACCCTGGTATAGGTACCTTTTCAGCGAAACTTTTCCTCAGGTTTCTACAGAACGGATGTCGCCTCAATACATGACACTGATCTGCTGGGTTATTTTGGATGCGTCTACCGTAAACTTCGCATCGCTGAATTTAGGTGGTCCCAGTGTGCCTTTCGCATTATTCGAAGCCCCGTATCCCTCCTTGGGAATACCCAAGAAATTGCTTTCCATTTTACCATTGTCATTTTCATCATGCAAAATTCCGATGGCATAGGTTCCGTAAGGAATATCCGTAAATACACCTTCGGATCGGTTATTCTGTATGGGTAGCTTCAGCCGACGGAATGCCCGCGAAGGATCGGTCGGAAAACCGGATTCACTGGCATACAAAGTAACCAGAACGTACCCCTCGGAACTGCGTAATTTCGTAATGTTCAGCTGAATGGAACCTGTTGGGGGATTAAACATCCCCAGTGTCCAGAAAAGAAGCAGGATAGTATTCATATGTTTAATAAGACAGGTGTTTAATATGAAATGGCAACAGTTGATCGGGAATACTGGTTTTTTTCCGTTTCTTCCAGCAGAAAATGAGCCAGGTCAGCCCGTGACAGATCTTTGTCGTCCGTAAAATTCCTGTTTCTGCTCAGGCGGTACTTCCCGGTAAGAGGTCCGTTGGTCAGGTACGGTGGCCTGACAATCGCGTAATCGAGTGTTGACGAACAAACTTTTTCTTCCAGGATTTTCATATCCTGATACATGGCTTCCAGGAAAAACGGCTTTAGCAGATACTTGAAAAAGAAATTATCATTTTCCTGTGGCTCCACACCCGAAGAAGTAACGATCAGTAAACGTCGGACGCTCGCCTGTTGCATGGCTTCCACCACGTTTCCACCGCCAATGGAATACAACCCTCCAGGCTTGCGTGCCTGCCAGAGCCCGGCAATCCCAAAGGTGGAGACAATTACATCAGCTCCGGTCATGAATGAAACCAGCGAGGAGCGGTCAAAAACGTTGCCTTTTTGAATCGTTAACCGGGGATGTTTGATTGTCAGGGCCTCCGGTGTACGTGCCAATGCTGTAACCTGATGTTCTTTGGCCAACGCTTGTTGAATGAATGACAAGCCGGTGCCACCTGTGGCACCTAGTAGTGAAATTTTCATAGCATTTGATGAATTTTATTTATAGTATTAAAACACTATTGTTACAAAATTGTTCTATTTATTACAAAATTGTTTTAAGATGCAGGACGCTACGGATCAGATCATCGAGTTGCTTATCCATTGGAAGGCTTACGTGCAAACCCAACCTTCTGCGGACATTGCCTCCTTTGCGAGGTGGGTATTGGAAAAGGAGCAGAAACAACAATCAGACGTGACTCTCTACCAGTCGGATATTCGTCAGTTTATTCCGGAAACGGAATCTGATGATTTACAGAATGCGGAAATGAGTATGTTGTGGGGACAGATCGACGGCTACAGGGCCATGATCTTTAAATATGCACTCAGGCCTTTGGACATCCACAGCATTGATGAATATACTCTCTTGTTATTTATTGAGCTGCACGAGAATCCCAGCAAAAAAGAATATGTCTTATCGTCCCTGCTTGAACCAACGACTGCCTTCGAAATGATCAAACGGCTCAAACGCAAGGGATTTATCGGAGAACAGGAAAACCCATCAGACCGGCGCAGTTTGCTCATGCTGTTAACGGAGGAAGGTGAGAAGCGACTCCAGCAGGCCAAAACCACACTGGTACAAATCAACCGGCTTATGTACGCCGGTTTATCCGTTCAGGACAAATCATTCTGGATAAGTGAATTGCAAAAAATGATCGTTACCGTAAGCAAGACGCTAGCGACTGTCATCAGGGAAGATGGTACGACATGAGCCAGATGCCGGATAGAACCGGAGAATATTTCTTAGTATGGGTTATCCAGCATTGCAGTTGCTGAAAAGCATAGTCATTACATTAAAAAAGAGCACCCGGTACAGGTGCCCTTTTCAGTGAATCACTGGTGTCTCAATGGTTACACCAGATCAAAGCGGTCCAGGTTCAATATCCCAACAGCACATGCATGGCAAACTGATCGAAAAGGCGAAAGAAGTATTGATAACAACGGAACTGAGTGTGAGTGAGATTGCCTACCAATTGGGATTCGATTACCCTCAGTCGTTTAGTAAACTCTTCAAAAACAAAACCAGCCTGACACCCCTGGAGTACAGACAAGCCTACAACTGAAAATCATCTACGCCCGCAAGTCGCCGGCCCTCAACCGCTGCCCTCAAGCTGCACAGGCTGATGGCAGGCGGTGAAGGACGGGAAGCACAAAGGAACCGACCGGCAAGACTGAAAATACGTTTTGCACACCCATGGCCGGTTGACCAAGACCTTGTCTGAAATGGAATTCCGTCGGTATGAAACCAATCAAACCAGAGGTTTTTCAGGCCATATATTCTTACCGGAAAAGCGAAGCCAGGTCATGTCGCTCATCCGCAGCAAAGACACCAAACCGGAATTGCTGGTCCGCCAGTTTCTTTTTCGCATGGGGTTCCGCTACCGGCTCCACAACAAGAAACTGCCCGGCCGGCCCGACATTTCCCTGAAGCAATACAAGACCGTCATCTTCGTGCACGGCTGTTTCTGGCATGGGCATGAAAACCGGCCTTGCTTCCGCATGCCCCGCACCCGCACCGAATGGTGGACGGCCAAGATCACCCGGAACCGGGAACGCGACCGGGCCAACCAGCAGCAACTGGCAGAAGCCGGATGGCAGGTCATCATTGTCTGGGAATGCAGCCTCAAAAATGCCGCCGTCCGGCAGCAAACCCTGCCCGGCCTGGTGGAGGCGATTCGAAGGAGCCCCGACCGGGATAGTGGCGATGCCTACACCCTGCCCCTGGCCGCCTGACCGGCCTGCCAATCATGGCAGGCGGTGCCGGCCATTCCCTGTAAGCGCTGCAAACCAACGAGGGTTCCGGAAAGAAGCCAGCCCGTTCTCGGATCGCGCTGTACGCACGTTTCGCAAAACCCGGCAACCAAAGCATTACAACTAAAAACAATGCAAAAATCACCTTAACTTTTGTAACCTTTCGTGAAACAGGCTCATCTTATGTGCGAGGTATTAACCAAACCCAGGAAAGATGAAACATCCCATTCTCACGGTATTCCTGTTCATCGTTTTCTGCATGTCAGAGACACAGGCACAAAAAGACACCATTCCGGATTCAAACTATTATCCGGTCAAAGGAAAAATCAAAAACATAGTCCTGCTGCTGGTAGGCGGTTCCGAAGGCGGTCTTCCCACCTATTACAATGTGGAGAAGCTTACCAGCTTGGGTTACCCGTGTTTCATGCTGGGCTATTTTGGCACAAAAAGCACCCCTGACCGGCTGGAAATGATCCCTCTGGAGTATTTCGAAAATGCGATACAAACCCTGCTATCCCGCCCGGAACTCAAGGGCAGGAAACTGGTAATCTGGGGTGGGTCCAAAGGCGGAGAACTTGCCCTGTTGCTTGCGTCGAGGTACAAACCGATCCGGGGTGTCATTGCGGCCGTTCCAAGTTCGGTTGTTTTCCAAGGCTTGGGTGGCATGCTGGTTTCGAGCTGGTCGGCCCATGGCGAATCCATTCCGTTTGTCCCCTTCGCACCGTATGATTACAGCACGATTGTGAACAACCAGTATGCGGAGGTGTACAAGCTTTCCTTGCAGCAAACCGACTACGTAAAAAAGGCGGAGATACCTGTGGAAAACATCAATGGCCCCATTCTGCTCCTGGCCGGCAAAGCCGACAGCATGTGGCCGTCGCATCAGATGGCGGAAATGATCATGCAACGGTTGGACAGCAACCGCTTCCCGCATTGGCACAAACTGTTTTCGTATGACGATGCTGGCCACACCCTGAACGACGGATACATGATGGGAGGCACAAAGGAAGGCAACCAAAAGGCCCGCATCGATTCGGAAACAAGAATCTTTGATTTTCTTGAACGAATGTCCCGTTACTAATCCGGTTGTTTCCTCAATCCGTGGGTCTGTTTGCGGATTGTCCGTTGTTTTCAGATACCGGGGTTTTGTACAGGTGTGGGATACTATTTTTTGTCTTCCTGTAGGAAAACATTCGGTACTCGTTATCCAATGAGAGGCTTTTGTGGTCCATCCTACCTTTTCCGGCAAGTGTTTTCGCTTGACAGGATCCAAACCCAGGGGTTCTGCCAACCCTTCCAGGTTTGAAAATCTTAACTTTCGGTTTGAAAATCGTTACCACTCCGCTCTTTTCCGCAACTACCTTTGTGCAAAAGCCCGGTGGTTGCGGGCAATGCATCGTCCGTATTCATTTCCTTACCAAAGCGTGCAGGAACGGTACAACGAAAATAGCTGCCGTTCCTTCTGGTCCCAAGTCTTATGAAACGATTGCTCGCGGTTGCTGGCTGTATCTTTTTTCTTTTCACCCATTGGATACCCTGTGGTGAAAACGCCGATGCATTTGGATGGGCACACAACCGTCGCCTGCCCGAAAAACCAACCGGAAAGAAAATGAAACTGAAAATCGGAAACCACACCTTCCCGGCAACCCTGTCGGACAATTCTGCCGCCGCGGCATTCCAATCCCTGTTGCCACTGACGCTTACCATGATTGAGCTGAACGGCAATGAGAAATATGCCGACCTGCCACGCCGCCTCCCGGCAGATGACTCCAATCCCGGCACCATCCGGGCCGGCGACCTGATGTTGTACGGTTCGTCGACGCTGGTGGTTTTTTACCAGACATTCCCCACCTCCTACCGCTATACCCGGCTGGGCCGGATAGACAATGCCAGCGGACTGGCAGCCGCACTTGGCTCCGGCAATGTTACCATTACCCTGGAGCCGGAATGAACAGGCATTCCATGCCAAAAGAATAACAAACAAAACGCCCTGACGCCGGTTTCGTATACAGCGACCCGCCGACTGGCTGCATGTACCAATAAAATCCGTACTGGCGTAGATTTTTTGGGTACATTGCCCTGTGTTGACGAAACCGGAACAACGCAGCAACCATTCAACGTAAGTTTCTTCAGTTATTAAAAACGCAAAAACATGCAAACAGCAAATCCAACAACCCAAGGAACCGTTACAGCCCAGGCGAAAGAAGCAAAAGCATTCGGTACAGAGGCCGCTCAGGCACCTTTGCAACCGCTGGCCATCCAGCGCAGGAACCCGACCCAGCATGATGTGGAGATTGAAATCCTGTACTGCGGCGTCTGCCATTCAGACCTTCACACGGCCCGTAACGAATGGCACAACACGGTCTATCCCTGCGTGCCCGGCCACGAGATCGTCGGAAAAATTGTAAGCGTGGGGAGCCACGTCACCAAGTTAAAGGCAGGCGAATATGCCGCTGTCGGCTGTATGGTGGACAGCTGCCGCGAATGCCAATATTGCCAGGAAGGGTTGGAACAATACTGCGCCCCAGGCAACACGGGAACCTACAATTCACCGGACAAGCACCTGGGTACACATACGTACGGCGGGTATTCGGAGCGCATCGTCGTCGATGAGAGCTTTGTATTGCATGTGCCCGAGAACATGGATCTGGCCGCCACCGCCCCCCTGCTGTGCGCGGGCATTACCACGTATTCTCCCCTGAAACACTGGAATGTCGGTCCGGGCAAGAAGGTTGGTGTTGTCGGACTGGGCGGCCTGGGGCACATGGGTGTGAAAATCGCCAAGGCCATGGGCGCGGAGGTGATCGTGTTCACTACTTCCACTTCCAAAGTGGACGATGCCAAACGTCTCGGTGCCGACGATGTGGTGCTTTCGACCGATGAACAGCAGATGCAGCGCTATGCCGGCAAGCTGCACTTTGTCCTGGATGCGGTTTCGGCACAGCACGACATCAATGCGTACCTGAACCTGTTGCGGGTGGACGGCTCGCTGGCGCTGGTTGGCGCGCCGGAACACCCGCTGCCGGTAGCGGCCTTCAGCCTGATCCCTTACCGCCGCAGCTTTGCCGGCTCCATGATCGGCGGCATTGCCGAAACGCAGGAAATGCTTGACTTCTGCGGTAAACACGGGATTGTTTCGGACATCGAGATGATTGACATCGATCAGATCAACGAAGCGTACGAACGGTTGCTGAAAGGGGATGTGAAGTACCGCTTTGTAATCGATATGGCTTCTTTGCGTAAGTAAAGGCGAACGGCCTTCCCATCCGGTTGTAGCGGACACAGGAACCCCGAACGGACAGGGGAGCCCGGCGATTGTTTTTCCGGTTGCCGGGCTTGCCTTGCGTTTTCAGGGCGGCTACCGGCCCGCTTCATCCATGTATCTGCACCATGAATGTTACAAAAGCGCTGACAAACACAACACACGCATGGCTCGACTACTGATTACCGGATCGGCGGATGGACTCGGGCAACTGGCCGCAAAGGCATTGATCGACCAGGGTCACCAGGTTGTGCTTCATGCACGCAATGCCGTGCGGGGACAGCAGGCACTGGAACATCTGCCGGGGGCAGCCGGTGTACTCATTGCCGACCTTTCCAGTATCGAAGAAACCAGAGGGCTGGCTTCGCAAGCCAATGCCCTGGGCACCTTTGACGCCGTCATTCACAACGCGGGTGTATACCAGATCCCCAGGAACCGTGTGGGAGCCGAGCGGCTGCCCGTATTGTTTGCGGTCAACAGCCTGGCCCCTTACCTACTCACCTGCCTGATGCGGAAACCGAAGCGGCTCATTTACCTGAGTTCCGGCATGCATCTTCAGGGAAACCCGCACCTGAAGCCCCCGAGCGGCGGCACCTCCGGCCGGATCGGGGAAGTGACCTACGCCGACACCAAGCTGCACGATGTCATCCTGGCAATGGCTGTCGCACGGAAATGGCGGGACGTATACGCCAATGCCGTCAATCCCGGATGGGTGCCCACAAAAATGGGCGGTGCCGGCGCACCGGACAACCTGGAAAAAGGGTATCAGACGCAGGCATGGCTTGCGGTAAGCCAGGAGCCCGGAGCCCTGGTGAGCGGCCGTTATTTTTACCACAAAGCACCGGCGCATTACCTGCCCGCGGCCGGGGAGGCAGCCGTCCAGGAAAGGTTCCTGGCCTTGTGCGAACAGGTGACGGGCGTACGATTGGAGGAGGATGGAGACTGACGCGCCAAGCCGCGAGACACCAGACAAAAACGACAGACCCATGACTGATCCCATGCAAACCAGGCCGGCACGTTCGGTATCCCCGTTTCAGGCGGAGCTGAAGCTGAAAGGCTTCAATGCGTTTCAACTAGAGGAAGACAGCCAGGTGACCCGCGTGTATAACCGGAAGGATTTCTACAAGATCTGCCTCACCACTGGCAAGAGCATTATCCATTATGCCGACCGGAGCTTTGAAACCGAAGGTACGGTTTTGTTTTTTGGCAATCCGCACATTCCGTATTCCTGGCAGACGCTTTCCACCACGTATGTTGGCTACACCTGCCTGTTTTCGGAAGACTTCCTGAAGCTGTCCGACCGCTCGGAAAGCTTGCAGCAGTCCCCTTTGTTCAAGATCGGAGGAACGCCCATTCTGCACATAACCGACGGGCAGCGGGAGTTCCTGAATACGATTTTCCAAAAGATGATCGAGGAACAACAGACCGACTATGCCTTCAAGGATGACCTGATCCGCAACTACATCCACCTGATCATTCACGAAGCGCTGAAAATGCAGCCTTCCGAAAACTACGATCCGCACAAAAACGCTTCCTCACGCATTACCTCCGTGTTCCTGGAGCTGCTGGAACGGCAGTTTCCCATTGAACGAATAGACAACCCGCTCCGGCTGAGAACTGCCCAGGACTACGCCCGGAGCCTGTCTGTCCATGTCAATTATCTAAACCGGGCGGTAAAGGAGGTGACCGGCAAGCCAACAACCGCGCATATTTCGGAACGGATCACCGGTGAAGCCCGGGCATTGCTGCAACATACCGACTGGAGTATCGCCGATATTGCCTATGCGCTGGGCTTTGACTACCCTTCCTACTTCAACAACTATTTCAAACGCATGACAGGCACCACTCCTACCGCGTTCCGCCCGTAAGAGACCGGAAGCCGGCTTTTCCATGTAACTTAATCTCCAATGCTACAACCCATGCCTGATACAAACGACATTTTTCAGCGAATGCAAGCCGGGGAGCCTCTTCGGAAAGATGATCCGGAGTACCCCCGGTTTGCCGAGGCGGTTTCCCGCTCTATCCGGCTGGTAACCGCCATGAACGCTTCGGCAACAGATGCGGACCAGGTCCGGCAGCGGCTCAGCGAGATCACCGGCACGGAGATAGACACGTCCACTACCATCTTCCCGCCCTTTTATACCAACTTCGGGCGGCACATCCGCCTGGGCAGGAATGTGTTTGTCAACCACGACTGCTCCTTTCTGGATTTGTGCCGCATCACCATCGAAGACGATGTGATGATAGGCCCCAAGGTCAGCCTGGTCACCGAGAACCACCCCCTGGATCCCAACGACCGGAAAACCGTTCTGCTCAAACCGATCGTGATCAAACGCAATGCGTGGATTGGGGCCGGGGCTACGGTTCTGCCCGGGGTTACCATCGGAGAAAACGCCGTAGTCGCCGCCGGGGCAGTCGTCAACCGGGATGTGCCCGCCAACAGCATCGTGGCCGGGGTTCCGGCCAAAGTGGTCAAGACGTTGGCCTAAGTGCTTTCCGGACACCGAGAGGGCGCCGTACCTTCACACACAAGTACGTGCCCATGAACAGAGAACTGTAAACTCCGGGTGGCCTGCATGCCACCCGTGCATAAAGATAAAACAGACAGAATGAATGCTTCACAAACCTATGGCCTATGAAAAAGACGAAACTAACCGGTATACCCATGTTCCTGCTGGCTTCTGTATTGCTGAGCACGATGGGTTGCCAGACGCCAGCGGATGAGAACCAACACCCGGCCGGTCCCTTTCCGAAAGGAGAACCGGCACCCGCCGCCTATTTTACCGGGAAAGCCTGGGTACAAGCCTTGGTGCCTGACGATTCGGTGTTTCACCTGACCAGTGGCAGCGTTACCTTCGAGGCAGGGGCACGAAGCCACTGGCATGTGCACCCCAGTGGCCAGATCCTGCTGGTGACCGCAGGCACGGGGTATCACCAGATCAAAGGACAGCCCAGGGAAACCATCCACACAGGCGATGTGGTGAAGTGCCCGCCCAATGTGCTGCATTGGCATGGTGCCAGTCCGGACAGCCCCATGACCCACATCTACATTCTTCCCAATACCGGCAAAGGCATTGTGGAATGGAAGGAGCCCGTAACCGATGAGGAATACCAACGCAGCAAGTAAATGGTCAGCCACCGCTTCACCTCTGCGTTGTAAGGCAAACCAACTAAGCAACAAAGGCGTGCAGTACGCTAATGGATTGAACTTGGAAACACCATAAATCACGTTATCATCTAATCAAAATCTCCCATGGAAATCAAACGAACTGGCTCACAGTCTTCAGGCAAAGGACCTTCCGACTGGTTTACAGGCACGGTACGAATTGACCCCTTGTTTCAAACCAGCCACCCGGCCCGGGTAGCCGGTGCCAGCGTTACCTTTGAACCCGGCGCACGGACGGCCTGGCATGTGCATCCGTTAGGGCAAACACTGATTGTTATCGCCGGTTGCGGCTGGGTGCAGCGGGAAGGTGGAGCGGTGGAAGAAATTCATCCGGGCGACGTAATACTGTTCGAGCCGGGCGAGAAGCACTGGCACGGGGCCACGCCTACCACCGCCATGACCCATATCGCCATTCACGAATACCTGGACGGGAAGGTGGTCGACTGGCTGGAACACGTATCGGAGGAACAATATACCCGGTAATTCCCAAACGCAAGCGGAGCACACCTGGCATCGCCGCAACCGTACAGCCGGGCGAAGGCAACCAGCGACCAAACGGAAAAACGTAGCACAGCCCATGCGTTGGCAGCATGGCAGGCAGTAGGTTGGGGAACCACGGAAGGGCATTTGTTACGGAAATTTCACAGCAACATAATTCAGGCTTCATCGGCATCTGGCTTCCGGCGTATAGTTTCGCAAACCGAAGCCCGCCTTGGCAGGTGGGGCGTTGCCAGCTATTCCGCATCCGTTCCGGATCAACATTCGTCCAGTCAGCCTATCCATGCCAGGCATGCCCTCGGGGTATGGCCGATGGGCTTGTCCTTCCCTATCCATAAACCCGCTTATTCCATGCACACCACTCTGAAACGTATCGTATGGGTGTTTGCTAGCCTGTTACTGCAATGCCTGCCTGGGCCCGTCTGGGCGCAGCGAAAAACCGAAAATGTCTTTCTGATCATGACCGACGGCCTGCGCTGGCAGGAAGTGTTCGGGGGTGCCGATTCGGTATTGATTTCCGATGCCACCTTCACGCCCGATCCCAAAGAGACCCAAAGCCAGTTCTGGGCAGGTACGGCCAGCGAGCGGCGCGAAAAGCTGATGCCCTTTTTCTGGCAGACCATCGCCCGGCAGGGGCAGCTGTATGGCAACCGCGCGCACGGCAGCCAGGTGAATGTGAGCAATCCGCACTGGTTTTCCTATCCGGGATACAGTGAAACCCTCACCGGTTTTGTCGATAGCCGGATCAATTCCAATGACAAAGTTTTGAATCCCAATACGACGGTCCTCGAATTCCTAAACCAGCAGCCGGGCTTTGGCGGCAAACTGGCGGCTTTCGCCACCTGGGATGCCTTTGATTACATCCTCAACGAAACCCGTAGCGGCATTCCGGTCAACTCGGGTTACCAGCCGGCTACCGGCAATCTTTCCGCACGGGAGGAACTGATCAATGAGTTGCAGACGCAGGTGCCCAGCCCGTGGGGTACCACCCGCCTGGACTGGATGACCTATCATCTGGCCAAGGAGTATGTGAAACGGGAGCATCCGCGGGTATTGTTTCTTTCCTTTGACGAAACCGACGACTATGCCCATGCCGGCAAGTACGACACCTACCTGAAACAGACGCGTATGGTTGACGGCTTTATCGGCCAGCTCTGGGACCTGGTGCAAAGCATGCCCGAATACAAGGACAAGACTACGTTTGTGATCACCACCGACCACGGACGGGGGCAGCAGCCGGCCGCCTTGTGGAAAGACCACGGCGCGAAGGTAGCCGGTGCCGATCAGATCTGGCTGGCCGTGATCGGACCGGACACGCCGCCGGTGGGCGAGGTCAAAACCCGGGGCCAGTATTACCAGAGCCAGGTTGCGGCAACCGTGGCCGCATTGCTCGGCCTGAACTATACCAATGTCCAGCCCGTGGCAGAACCCATCCGCGAGATCGGTGGCGTATCCCCGGCAGACCGCTCACCGGCCACGAAAAAGCCGGCGCGGGCCAAAACCACAGGGCGGAAGTAGAAATCAGCGGACCCTCCGTTCCCGGCCTCTTGCCCAGGGAAAGGTTTTGCACCTACGGTTGGGATCAATGGGTTCTGCGCCTGGCAAACACGCCCATCAACGAAGCTTCCAGCAAGATGTAAATACCGCCCGCCAGGTATTGTGCAGACTCCCAGCCGGGTTCGACAACGAGCATCAGCAATCCGGTAAGGAACAGAATGGCGGCAAGGGCACAGGCCAGGAACCGCAAGCCCAGGATCAGGATGTTTTGTGTTGTTTGCCTATTGGTCGCGTTACAAGTCAGGCACGAAAGTAAGGTAGCAACCGATCGATGAAAAAGCAAGCCATTGGGCAGAAACCCGGTGCGAAGGCGGGCTGCGCTGGCAGCCTGCTCCCCCGCCAGGCGTACAGTCTCTGACTCCGCCACGGCGGACAGGTACGGCTTTGTATGCAGGTAGTCTACTGACTACCCGCTGTGAGGCTAGCCACACTGTAAGCACAAGTGGAGGCTTGCGCCAGTGGAGATTCAACCAGCCCTGATTTGCATGATGATTCGACGGTTATGATTTCCAGACAGCCTTTTAAACAAACCCTGTGAAAAGAGAACAAGCCATAGGTACATTCCTTTTTTGGATACAACATTCCAGAATCCGGCTACAAAAGACGCACTAGATTGACAGATCTTTGTTCCATCATTAACAATTTAATTTTTAAAGAAATGGAATCAAAAGTTTGGCTAATTACCGGAACATCCAAAGGCTTGGGAAAAATATGGGCAGAAGCTGCCCTGAAACGTGGCGACAAAGTAGCGGCAACGGCCCGAAACATCGAAACATTGACAGAATTAAAACGATTGTATGGCGACGCTGTATTACCTGTCGCATTGGATGTGAACAATCGACAGGATTGCTACTCGGCAGTAGAAAAAGTGGCAAAGCACTTTGGGAAAATTGATATACTTATCAACAATGCGGGTTATGGACATTTCGGCTATGTGGAAGAAATCTCCGAATCAGAGGCACGACAACAAATCGAAACAAATGTATTTGGCTCTCTTTGGATGATTCAAGCGGTTTTACCACTCATGAGAAGTCAAAAGGCAGGACATATTTTACAAGTGTCAAGTATTGGTGGAGTAATGGCGTTTCCAAGTTTAAGTATTTACCATGCCTCCAAGTGGGCAATGGAAGGTATATGCGAATCGTTGAGCCAGGAGGTTGCCCAATTTGGTATAAAAACCACCTTGATCGAACCCGCAGCGTATGCCACCGATTGGGCTACTGCATCAGCGAGCCATAGCCAACCAATAGACGCGTACAATAGTCTGAGAGAGGCGATGATGGCAAATAGCAGTAGTATGTCAGTGGGCGATCCGGCTGCAACCGCAGGTGCTATTTTGAAATTAGTTGATGCAGAGAATCCGCCACTGAGACTATTTTTGGGCAAACTCCCTTTGCTGATGATTGAACCAACGTACAGCAAAAGGCTTGAAACCTGGAAGGAATGGAAAGAAGTGTCAGAAAATGCACACTAAGAAGATGAAAACAGTAAAAATTATATTACTCTATCTCCTGGTGGCATTTTACCTGTTTATGGGTTCCATGCACTTGATTACGCCTGAACAATATCTTGCCATGATGCCGTCCTGGCTTCCTGCTCATTCGCTTTTCATTACATTGAGTGGTGTTGCAGAAATTGCGTTGGCGATCCTCCTTATTCCCGTAAAAACAAGAGCATTATCTGCCACAATCATCATTGCAATGCTGCTTATTTTTTTCTTTGCCATTCACATCCCACAGAGTTTTGATTACTATAAAACAGGCAATGAGAAATTTATAGCAAGCCTGATAAGATTACCTGTCCAGTTTCTTTTTATTGCCTGGGCGTGGATGTTCACTAAAAAACAATAAAAATTAGATCACTACGGTAAAGCAGCGTGTATACTTTACCGTAGTGATCTTCTTACATCGAGGAAATGGCAAGTAAAAAAAAGCATATTGAAATCAATTCGGTGTCGGAGTTGCATCGTCTGATGGGCTTACCAAAGCCTTCGCATCCTCTCATCAGTTTGATTAAGCTGGATGATGTCATCCGTCCAACTCATCCGGATGAGGTTCACTTTATACTTAACTTTTACAGTATTTCTTTAAAAAGAAATGTAAAAGGGAAACTGAGATATGGCCAGCATTATTATGATTTTGATGAAGGTGTATTAGGTATGACCTCACCCACGCAGATCTTGTCGGTAAATAGCGAAGACAACTACGCGGTTTCGGGTTGGTGGCTGGTATTCCACAATGATTTTATTTTGAATTACCAACTGGGCAAAACCATACATAACTATGGTTTTTTTTCGTATGCCATTCATGAGGCACTGCATCTATCCGACTCAGAAGAAAAAATGCTGGAATCTGTCTTCAAAAATATTGCGCAGGAGTACCAGACTTCCATTGACCAGTTCAGTCAGGATGTAATGATTTCACAACTAGAGCTATTGCTTAATTACTGCAATCGGTTTTACAATAGACAGTTTCTGACGCGAAAAACGGCATACAATGACTTACTTGCCAAACTGGAAACATTGCTCAATGAATATTTAAATACTGACAAGATCATTGAACAGGGACTTCCATCGGTGCAATACTTTTCTGAAAGACTTAATGTTTCACCCAGTTATTTAAGTGATCTGTTGAAAGCATTGACAGGACAGAGTACTCAGCAACACATTCACAACAAAGTGATTGAGCAAGCGAAAATAAAATTGACAACTACGAATTTGTCGGTGGGTTAAATTGCCTATCAATTGGGATTTGAACACTCTCAGTCCTTTAATAAGTTATTTAAAAGCAAAACAAACCTGACACCAATGGAATTCAGAGCTTTGTTTAACTAACATACCAAAGAACCACTAACAAGGCATTGGCAAAAAAGGGGCAGGCATTAAATGTGAAGGTACGAGGGATTGATACAAACAGACGTTGATACCTTAGATGCCGAGTATTACTTTTCCGATTTTACCATTGACGAGAGGAAGGGTATCCAACAATACTTTCGGGCAGGACTTGCGTAATTTCAGACGCTTTCTGGAATACGCAAAAGAAAAGGGAGCTACCACCATTTGGTTTCACTATGGGTAAAAGTCGTAGTCTGTAGCTACGTCTGTGTCTGCAGGTAGTTTCTTACTACCCGCTGACCAGTGCAGAGGCACAAGCGGATGCTTGCACAAGAGGCTGGGATTTGATTTCATAGGTCAAGACCTTCATGGGTTCAATTGACAATCTTCTCCCTTATCTTCACCTGCAAAGCTGGCAAAGAACTGATATTCCGTTGAATAGGCGGATGCCAACCCGAATCTGTCCATGATACGGATCAGTATGCTCACGGCTGTCTGTAAGGAGAGTGCATCCGGAGTTCGGACGATGAAATCATACAAAGCGCTGATGATGTCTCCGGGATAATTGTAATTATCGGAATCTGAATGGATAACTGCCAGGTATTCCATTAACCAATCTGTTACTTTTTCCTTTAGATGTTCTTCGTCCGGTTTGCCTGAAATGTACAAAGCAGAGGCCACCGCCAACTCTTTGCCCTTCAAGACTCGCCAGGTCATATCTAACTCCTGGAAATAATCAAAATCAATGGAATCCAGGACTTTTAGTGCCTCCACATACCGTTGCGAATCAGCCAGGAAAAAGCCGTAATAGTATTTGGCCCATTCATTGTCCGAATCCATTGCCAATGCCTTTGTAAAATAGGCTTCATTGGCTGCACTGAGATTACCGGTAAAGTACCCGATATAGCCTAACAGGTAGAAGTAGTTGCTATTTTTATCCCGTTGCGAATGCACAATATCGCGCTGCAGGAGTAAGAGTGCTTCCGCTTTCTCTGCCTTTTCAGTGATCGAATAAATGATCTCGTCGGCTCTTTCAAAATAATAATCTAAATTGTCTTGAGTCATTGCAGTTTAATCATTCTTATTGGCGTAGTCTTGTGCCTATTTGCCGTAAGGCGGATCAGCTCTTGCACCCGTGGATACTTGCGCCAGAGAGGAAGCTATTTCTTCAAAGAGCGCAAAGTCCTCAAATACTCCGTCAAATACCAATCAAACAACTCGCTCACCTTTTGTTTGGCTTTTTCATCTAAATCAGGACAGGTATAGTTCAGCTCAATTATTTTCGCCAAGAAATCCTTTTGCAGTTTTACTTGATAGTTAATCACATAGTAAATCAGTTCGCTGGTCCAAAGCCATTCCCCATCAGTATATATATACTTACTTGGTGAGATTATTTTTCTTTCCCTACTGAGTAGGTCGCATTCCGAATACGCAGCGCCTACTAACCGGGTGCCCGCTTTCAAATACTGCATTATTTTATCCGTTTCATAATTACTATTGAATTCGGCATCAAAGATGGAGGGGTCTCTGGGGTCTTTGCTGTATTCTTTTCCAGAAACCAGTCCTTGAAAACGGTAGTACTTTTTCTTTCAGAAAACGTTTAAACTCCACAAGCAGAAGTGTATAAGCCTGATTTGGGTCGCCATCTGCTTTCACATGTAAAATATACTCCGGCCAGAAGAGGGAAGTCTTGGGTGGCCCAACGTTTAACCACTCTGAAAACAGGCTATTCAGTGAAATCGAGTTGACCTGTTCAATGGCGTATAGATACCCTGTCAGAAAAGAGGCGAGTTGCGCAAAATCAGGTTCCGAAAAAAACATTTTGGGTCGGTTTTCAAAGTCCGATAGCAATGTTTCCAGTAAACTGACTGTATGGCTCATGTAGCGGTTGTTGGATTATGGGTCGTTTTTTTAAACTCCTTTAGTGCATCGCGTAGATTGATCACTGCTCCACTGTACACTAGCTGTATCAAACCGCCTATCTTTGCCAATGGCTGCATTTTTGATTGTATCCACCAACTGACCGTGTTTGGTCAGAATGAATAATCGGTTCCTCTGAAAAACAATCAGGTAGTTGGCATCGGGTGAAACATAGGTCCTTTTGATGGACTTGAAATAATTGGGACTATCCTGCCAGATGACTGGGCTATCGGTTTCAAAAATACCATCAGGAGAGTACCGGATCCGGTAATCGATATTGGTATAAATGGGTTTGTTTGCCTGACAAGGAAAAGAGTCGACGGGATTAAAATCGGGAATGGAGGCTAAAAGTGGCTCTTCTTGTTTGTTTTTAGTAAACAGGCCCATTTTGATTGGAGTTCTCAGTAGTTTTAAGGTGTTACAATTTAGTCACAAACAGCGACTGTTTGTGACGTATACCTGAACAATTATTTTCAACATTGGCTATAAGTTCCATGCCAGCGACCGTCTCTGGCAGGCGTAATCTACTGACTATAGCTGTATGTCAGGTCACTACTAAGCCCACACCCAAGCGCAGCCTGCGCCTACCGGCGGCGGCCTCGCGTATACCTGCCATCGGTGCAACAGCCGTGCCCGTTTGCACGCGCCAAGAAATATCCCCATGGATTTTCCGGCCTTGTTCCGGCCTGTGGTCGGGGCTGGTTTATTCGTCCCCGGTCTCCAGAAGCTCTTTGCTCAGCCATTCTTCGATGACATCGTCAATGGTGCCGTTGTAAATGCTTTTGGTCGTGGCGCTGCCCACAATCAGCCACTGGCCGCTGATGACTTGCTGGGGGACGGGTTCCTTCCAGGCATTGGTGTGCGGGTCCATGTCAAACTGATGGAAGGTGAAGTCGTCCACCAGGGTATTGTACACGATGTGAAAGGTCCGGTTCAAACGCAGGGAAAGGTCGGTTTCCACCGTTGAGCCGAAACTGTCCGAATAGGTGAAGGCAAAGATGGTTCCATACACCTTTTCCAGGATGCGGTCGGCTAGCTTTCGTGAGAGCTTGGCTTCCATGGTCAGCACTGCCGTCTTTTATGGCTGCGGCTCCGTTTGGGGTGAATCTGTCAACCCATAAGTTAGCCATTCCCTTTCAACGGCAGGTGTCCGGAATGTTAACGTTATGCTACCATTTTTCACGGCCGCCCACAAATACGTATACGGGTATGCATGAGGGCGTTAGGTCTGAAAAGTTGTTGTTCCAGGAGCGTACTGGTATACGTTTGAGGAAAGGAAGCGGGTGTGGTTTACTATGAAAGTATAGTACGCCTGCTCCCGCAATGCCATGCAACGCAATGGAAGGAATTGCCGGTGGTGAGTATGTTTTTTCTCCGCTATCTTTGGGAAAAATGATGGCAGCTTTGTGACGAGTTGATCTGTTATCTGTGGAAAGCTGCGGTCCGAAGGAAGCATTGTCGCCAATCCAAGCTAGTAGTTCACCTCAGATTGCACCAACTTAGTGGCGCCGATTATGGGAATTGGTCGATTTCCCGGTCAATGGCGCGACTGAGTTGAGAAATCTTGTCCCTGACACCTATGTACTCGGTCAGCATCCGGCGGTTGAGGTATTTTCTCTGCTGAAACGTTGTCCAGAAATCATCATCGTTCTTCAGTGCAGTGGTATCTTTCACAGCGAAGACAATATGCGGATGGCCGTCTGCACGGCGCGTGATCATTTTGATGTTACGAACAAAATAAGGGTGCATCTCTCGTCTTATGTCTTTCATCATACCCGTATTCTCCAGCGATTCCAAAACTTTGTAATCGAAATCGTACAACCGGATGATGGACAAGCGCAACGAGTCGTTGCCGATCAGGTCAATGCCCCTGGCCTTGAGTGTCTCGTAAGCCGAGGTTTGTAGCGTGATCATGAAAGCATTGTTCAACTGAGCCAGGTCATTACCTGTCGGAACAACAGACGGTTGTTTTTCGCTTCCCATGCCACCCATAAAAAAGTTTTCGAACACCGTGTCGCTTCTAATCATTTCACGGTAGCCGGCCAGATTGATATTCAGATCAATCGTATCAAGCAAGATCTCGTTTTTAATTTCCCTAAGTGTTTTCAGCTCCAACTCGCGTTGCTTTCGGTCGCCGTCCCATTCGTTAAACCACAAGGAAAGCGTAATGCCGATGAATATCAGCAATACCTCTCCTACAGCATAGCGCCAAGGGATTCTATTGGTGAAACGGAATAGAAATTTAAACATACACAAGGCACAAAAAATAAACGGATCAATTCGGTTAATGGCTTAATTCGGTTAATGGCTTACTGATACGAGTGGGACTATCCAGGATAACAGAGCCTCTTTGGTTTGCCAATGAGTTGTTTACTTGCCTGTTTGCCATGCTCAACACCCACTTCAAGGGCTGGTAGTTACCACAACCTTCGCACAAACCGGCAATTCAAAGCGGCAACGGTTTTGAGCAAACCACAATTGGAAGAGTTGTTTACAATATTTGAAAAATTGTACGTTCCAAATACTGTCAATCCCTGCCTCACGCATCTTTAACCGCAGTTGAGCGACAAACGCGAAGCCCTGTTTTTCATTTTGTATTGCCTGAAAGCGTATCCGACCCTGGAAAACCTGTTGGGGTACTCAGGCACTGTATTTTGGCTTTTCCGAGGCCACGGCTTCCGAATCTATCTGCTGGTTATGGTTGGTAGAAAAGGGCAAAGCCAACGATTACAGCAACGACTGTTAGCGCTATCTTATTCATAAGCAGAGAAGAAGCGTAAAGGGACCAACGCCTGCCTGAACATACACATAAATCACCTGCTTCGCAAACTACGTCCCTACCTAGGTCAGGAGTAGTATCACTGTAGGCACCAGCGGACGCTTGCGCCAGAGAGGGGCATCAGGGTCAGGTTTTTTCAGGAACCCTTTCGTTTGCAGACAATCAACTCCTGATTGTTCTTGTCGGATATGTCGGTGGGGCGCAAACCCTCCGGTGCGACTACAATCTTCAGCGAGTCGCCGTTCAACTCATACCCAATGCTGACAGGTGCCGAAATGTTAATCGTCACATCTGGCTGAATAATAATGAACTTGAGGCTGCCAGTAGTGTCCAACTTGACAGAATACGTAACCTCCTTCCCGGTCTCGTCTATGAAGGTAAGTTTATCCCCTTTGAAGATATACTGGTAAATCACATCCTTTTGGATGCCGTTCTGGCTTTCCGTTTGCGCCAACCAGATTCCTTGTAGGTTTTCCTGGTCGGTAGATTTTGCCTTATTTTTGGCGACACCACATGACAAAGTGCAAGCAAGAACCAGTAGGATGAGGGGGGTTTTCATACGTGTGGTATCAAAAAAATGCTTAACGACAGAATGAATTGCAAAATGGCAGTCTGTCACTCTTCAGATTTGTATAAATCTCATCAAAAAAATAATATATTCCAACTAGTAAATGCCCGTTAGGCATAGTCTTCTGACTACGCCTGCGTGTTGGGTAGTTTTGGTAGCCATGACACGGCCTGCGGCTACTATTGGGCATTGGTACCTATGGATAGGCAGACGGTTTGCCTGGTGACGCTTCAGGTAGTGTGGATTGCCTCTCGGGTAACCGGGTCGAAACGGATCTCTTGTAGCGAATTGCCACGGTCAACAAAGAGTCTTCCATGGGCTTGCAAGGCCTTTGCTATTTTTTGCAACGCTTGTTTTTCAGTTTCGAGATGTCGCCCGTCCAGGGCGCCGACCCGGATGGCAACGGCAATGTCAAACGGCTGCTGGTCGGCTTCAAGCGTAAGGTCTTCAATGGCCACTTGTCTGAAGGACAGACTGCCGGATTGAATCTGGGCCTGTGAACCTGCCGTGGCTTGGCGAATCGCTTTGGCAGAACGGTCGATGGCAAGAACATGTCCCTTGCCAATGCGCCTGGCCATTTCCCTGGCCATGGCGCCCGGACCACACCCGATTTCCAGAACCCGGATTCCCTCCTGCAGCGGAAGTGCTTCGACTACCGCTGTCAGTCGTTTGGATAACTTGGTATTCATGTGTTTGCCTGTGCGTAATCTGATCCTGACGCAGAGCCAGCCCACCGGCTACGTACGCCAGACAGATATAAGTACTCACGCATGTTTAGTTACTATTATTTTCCACCGTGGTTTGTGTGCCACAGAACACGGTAAGTTTAGGTTAACCTATTTCTGTGCAAGTACTTATTCTGTGCAAGTACTCAGCTTTGATCACCTGACCGTATCCAATCCATACCTGGCTTTCATATACTCCCTTAGCAGGCTATCGCCTCTGACCAGATCGGTTTCCGCATAGTATTCCATCCGCTTGATCCAGACACAGAAAAACCAGTGATACGTTGTCTCCTTAAACGTCGAGTTGTATCTTTTCAGGGTTAACTCTTCCTTTTGCCGGGCCTTGTATACGTCAAAAAGCGTCCACCACCTTTTGTTTAGCCATGCGCTTGTCACATAGGATACATCTTCAGACTTTCCCCAAGCAGCGTTATCGTTTGGACCATCCTCTTTTTGTCTGAAGACAAGATGCTCCACTCTCAGTCTGCGTTCCCACCTGGCATGGTCTGCTTTCAGGTCATGAACAACATCCAGGTAAATCGATTCATTAGTTTGTGAAGCAGATTCGGTATCGACAGGATAGTTTTGCACACTGGCCGTATCCAGTTTGTCGTCTTTGTACACATACGCCAGAAACCCCCTTTTGTTACTGTAGTTTCGCTCGCAAACAGAATCGTACAAATCCTGCTCAAGCAAGGCTGGGCCCAACAGGAAATACGTGGTGGTCTGGATGGCCAATAAAAAAAAGATACTCACCAGCCAGAGAAACAGCTTCTTTTTTGTGGACATATAGCTGAACGAAGTGGTAAGCCATTATAACAAACAAAGTTTGATTCCATGCATACCACTTCGCATACTGACGAGTTATTCTCGGTTAGGCGTAGGCTTCGGACTACGGCTTTGTATGAAAGTAGTCTCCGACTGGCAGCCGGAAACTAACCAGCACCCAAACACAAGCGGCTGCTTGCGCCAGATAGGGGGATTTTGAGCCTGTAACGCGCAGGGCCTTGCTTACCGCGTAGCCATCGTCGGTTTTTTGTACGGCCGGGCAGGCAAACGAATGGCGGGCGGTATGGGTGTCACTTTTTTTCGATGCCTACGGGATACGCAATACTATGCGATTGCCTTTTTCATAAAACCTGTATTGATTTCTGTTAGATTAATACACCGCTGAACGTAACGGTACACTCGGGCATCCTGGCCCGGATGGAATCCTGCGTTTCACGGCTGAAGGGGCTTCTGCGAAACTCCAGTTTTCTCAAGCCGGGCAAGGCGAACAGCACCTCCGGGAATTCAGCGAAGTGATTGTCGGATAGCCTCAGATCGGTTAATCGGGTTAACTGGCTCATCGAATCGGGCAAGCGGGTCAGGCGGTTGCTTGTCAGATCCAGCGTTGACAACTGTGACAACTGGCCTATCCATTCGGGCAGCTCCGTGAACCGGTTGTTAAGCAAGCTCAGATAGGTCAGGTTTGCCAGCTTTCCCATGGACAGCGGTAAGGCCGAAAGTTTATTCATGGCAAGGGAGAGCGAGTTCAGGCCCGTTAAATTGCCGATCCCTTCCGGTATTGACTCAAGCCTGCAAAGAGAAAGATCCAGACGCCTCAGCCAGGTTAGCCGGTTGACCGCAGACGGGTAGGCTTCCAACGGATTGTTACCAAGATCGAGCCATTGCAGATGGGTCAGTTTTTCCAGCCGGTCCGGCAGGCGTCTAAGCGAAGTGAGCCCCAGATGCAGTTCCGTCAGCCCGCTCAGCTCACAGATCACTTCGGGGACAGTCTCGAACCGGTTATAAAACAGGACGAGCTTTTCCAGATGGGTAAGCTGGCTCAGACTGGCGGGTAACCCGGTCAGCTTGTTGTAGGACAGGTCCATCTTCACGAGTTGTTTCATCTGCCCGATGTACGCTGGGAGAGTCTCCAAGTCTTTGCATGACAGATCAAGCTCGGTGATGGAATGAACCGAACGAACCTGAGTCACCACACCCGCCCTTTGTTCGGGATAGGTCCAGCGGTAGAGTTTCTCTATATCCGCCAAATACGGATTCAGGTCAAAACCCAGGCTTTTGGCTAGTTGAAAAGCAAGCCTGATGTTTTCGTCCAGGCCTGAGGTGAAAAGACGGAAAAGGTTTTCTTCTTCGGTCGGGGTTAATGCCATAGCAGACAGAAATCGGGCACAGGGTTGTATCTATGACGGCAAATATACCGGAAAGTGGAGTGGGTATCTATTCAAAAATGGCGATTTTGTTACTACGTAACCGGACGGTTCATTGGATACTAGCTGACAATCCCGAATGCCCTAAGAAATTCGTCACCTTGAGCCAAAGACGCCTATCGATGTCAGACTTACCCCTTGGCTAGGTGTAGTCTGTGACTACATATGTGTGGTAGGTAGTCTCCTGGCTACCAGCCGTAAGGTCACTACAGAAGCACCAGCGGCTGCCTGCGCCAGATAGAGGGATAAATTCAATCGTATACTAGTGTTTTATTATTTTTAATTTAACTTCGGATCCATCAGAATTTAACCAATAGATAGCTTCTTTTCTTGCATAAATCGTAAAATTATCTTGTTCAATAGATCTCTCCACTTTTAAACCTTTTTCCTGATGGCTTATTGGTAAGCCAAAATAATAAAATGCTTTGTCGCTTCTGGCAATAGCGTTCACAACTCTAACCAATGGAATAGAATCAGCAGGAACCTTTAGTTGATAAATAAGTATATAATCCTCCCCCTTTTGCTCTACATAAGGAAAAATCAAAAAATTACTACTCGACAGAGAATCTCCAACCTTGGGAACAGATCTGCATTGTGTCATCAAGATAAAAAAAAGGAAAACCATTGTGGCAAATGTGCTTTTTGTATTCATGGTATGTCAGGATAAAAACACATTACTCATAGAGACTATTGCGGACTATCCAAGAGCCAAAGTATGTAAGCATAAGCGGATACTTGCGTCAGAGTGAGGCAGTCACAGTTTCCAGTCAATCTGATCTTCTTCATTCACATCACGGATTTGCTCCTGGATGCGTTTGTCCGTTCCACAGTAGCGGATACAACCCTGCTCCTGAACAGCCATGGCATCGATCATCTGGTCCAATTGCTCCGGGGTCTGGGGTTGTTGTTTGACAAAACATTGGTCATGGGTACGTTTTCCATTCTGATCAACGCCTCCAAATAAGGCAGGGGCTACCACAAAAGGCACCCCGCACCAGGTGCAGCAGTCGTTTGCCACATAAAAGTCGCCCGGAACATTTTCCTTAACAGCCGGGTGTTTTCGTACATTGTTCATGCTTTCTTCTGAGTTGTTTGATTTGTCAACTGCTTATTTTCTGAGGTCATACTCCCCGTTCGTTTACACCAGGTTACCGGAGACGCGGCGGGTCTGTGCGCCAAAAATCTGGTTGATAGACTTTTCTAGCGTAGCGCATAGGTTATGCTGTCCGGCAACAGTCGATTGAGCTTAGCCTGTTGTTCGGGCGTTAGATTGGCGATCATCAGAAAGTAAGCGCGTGTCTGCATAGTTAATCCGGTACAGCCCGATTGAGTGGTAACCATAGTTGTGTCGTGCAGGTGCTGGAGAAGAACCGAAAAAACCTTGTCGGGCTTCTTGTCGACCAATGCACGGAAGGCATAACAGCGGACAACAGCATTCTTGTGACGCGTCAACGCGACCAGTTCTTGGGGGGAGGCTATCTTTTTCAGGTACTCAAACCGTACCCACTGCATGGATAGCGTACCTGCGATACCAATACGTACATCTTCCACCCGATCTCCTTCAGCCAGTTTGGCTACAATGGTTTTTACATCCAGCCCTTTCAAATCCTGTAAGGTTGTCTCCTTCAGCGAATCTTCCCTAGCTGTGAAGGCAGCCAACTGATCTGCTTCCGTCACATCTTCCAGCGTAGGGGGCGGAGGGAGTACGATTTCATTTCTAGGGCCGGGTTGGTAGAAAAGGGCAAAGCCAACGATTGTGGAAACGACCAGGATTGCTATCTTGTTCATAAGTGGAGAAGCCACATGTTTTACCGGAATTACTCGCCTGAAAATACACACAAATCACCTGCTTCGCAAACTACGTCCCTACCTAGATCAGGAGTAGTATCAATGTAGGCACAAGCGGACGCTTGCGCCAGTGAGGGGATATGGACTGAGTTGACTGGCTATATAGAATCACCCTGGTTTTTGAGTTACCAATCATTAGTTATCAACGAATAGGAATGTTCTCTATTTAATTGTCGAATGCTATGTATGCACATCATTATCGGTAGCTATTTCCAATGAGCCAATTATTTCTCCATGGGCGGGCTAATCCTCCAAAAGAAACGCAATCTCGGTTTGCCATTTGGAAGGGTCAGCTTCCAGTTCAGGGTCAACCAGATAGAACTCGGTGCGAGCTCCCCATTTTGTCACCCCTTGCACGGTTTCTATCTTTTCTTTCAGGCCTTTTTCTTTGATCCAACGTTCCAAAGCCATATGCCCTTGCAACATATCTTTGAAATCTCCTGTGTAAATCAGGCTTGCATACCTGCCTTCGGGAAAACTACCCAGGCCGATGAGAGAATCTCCTTCAATGGGGCCATCCCCTGCCATAAGCAGATCAATAGGAAGACCGGCTTCACATTCCAGTTCATGATTGGCATTGATAGACTTGTAGAGGAAAAAGTCAGGACCACTTGCCTTGATCTTCCGGTCATTCATCCACTGGTGAACTTGCGGGATCAACGGGGGTAGGACTTGGGAAATTTGACCTATGGGAATGGTTCTTGAAATGGAGAGGTAATAGCGTTGATTGCGGTGCTCGATTTTGGGTTCTGAAAGCATATGTGTTACATTGTTGATAGGCAAAGTTACTTGATCAAAATACAATAGTATGGGTGTATTTGCGACAAGTTAGGCGGGTGATTACGACATAAACCCGTATGAGCAGGTTAGCTATTAATCAACTGTTTCCTAACCTATTCTGTTGTGCCATTGTTGAGTGTAGTCTCCTGACTACCAGCCGTGAGGCTAACTTACCAAGGCACAAGGGGACGCCTGCGCCAGTGAGGTGATTGTTTAGTATTACTTTGTGGGACCAATTGTTTTTTTTATTTCCGCTAGTAAAGCTTGATAAGACAATTTTGATATACTGTTTTCCATTTTCTCAATCTTTTTTTCAAAAAGCTTTTCTAGTTTCAAAAAAAACTCCCTTTCCTCAGGCAGTCTGTTCATTTTTTCATGACGACTATACAAGAATTTATAAAACCTTCGCCGGAATTTATTATCAGCATGAATCAAGGTCGAATATAATTTTTGAAACTTAAAATCATTAAAGATTGGCTGATTTAAGTATTGATTGTTATTTAATATTTCGTTATAAAATGCGTCCGAATCGGTATAAAAAAGACTTTCAAGCTGTGAAGAAACGTCTTTATTTTCTTTTAGTCGCAACTCTTCATTGACTTGAAGAATTATCCTTTTTATTGCTTCAAGATTTTCCTTGTATTTGGCTTTTTGATCTATATCTAAATAGATATCAATACCGGACATGTACTCATAATGACCGTTTTCCTTTCCTTTTTTTATTCCTTTGATGATTCTCTTTTCAAGCTTACTCAAATTGTATTTAAGTATATTATCGTGTCTTGTTATAAAACTAAAAATTGTCAGATGCTCATCTAATTTATATAACCCTTGTTCGCAATATGACAACATCTGTCTGGTTAATTCTTTGTACTCATCATCTGACAAGTCTCTATATTGATTGTAACCTAACTTATTGGTTAGTTCATAATGAGGAGGTATTTCATTCTTTTCAATATGATAGGCCTCTTTGATCTCATATTTGAGCATTTCACTATCTAAAATACTTCCTCCGGTAAGAAAGTCATAGATACTTTGATAGAAATGTAACTTTGCTTCGTCTTTTTGGTAAAATCGAAACCAAAACGAATCTCTATATTCTTTGTCATCTTGATTAGAATCTGACTTAATTATCATTTTGGTTAGAGCTATCCTTTTATCCACATCAGGTAGGTTATTATCAAGTAGGTGAATTCCTCTCTTGTTTTTAAATCCTATTTCCTCATTTTTATAAGCAATGGATATTGAGAAAGTAAATCGAATCAAGTCCGTAATGATAGTGTCATAATACCTTTTTAATGCAGCTGCTGATAACAAATCTCTTGTTGCCAGGTATATCTTTTCAAAATAGGATACAGCATATAAAAGAGTTCTAAGATTCACTACATTAGGAGAGAAAAGAGATAGAATCAATCGTCTTCTTGTTAATAGGATCTCTTTTAACTCACCGTCAAATCGCTTCTCATTAAGAATCTCTTCAAATGATACATCTATGTCGGGCGTAAACTCAATTGTGTTTCCTACTACCTTTTCTTTTATCTTCTTGTAATTTGCCTTATCCACTATTTCATTTTCATTTGATATCAAAATTACCTTTGCCCCAACATCTTCCGTTAAAGAGTTCACAAAACCAACTACTTCTTCAATTGATAATTTTGAACTGATCCGCTCAAAGTCGTCTAGGCAGAGAACACATTTCTTAAAATCAACAATATTTTTGATGTTGGTTTTTGAGATACTATCAATCGCTTCTTTGCCAATAAATTTTCCCAGGATACTAGACGTTATGTTAATTAAAACTTTTGCCCCATCTCCGTTGGGAATCCTACCTAATGCTAATAATATTGCTTGCTGAATCTCACCTATTGACTTTACTCCAAATAGTGAAACTAAAATAGTTTTATATTTTAGTTCACTGCCTTCGATTGGAACTTTCTCAATTTCCTTGCTTAAAATCGACTTAAAAAAATGTGTTTTACCGGTTCCCCAACCGCCAGTTATCATCAATGCATAGTTTGTATCCATTGACATGTATAATTTGACTATCTCTATAACGTTTGTCATTGGGATTTTTTTAATAAAAGTATTCACTTACTATCTACTTACAAATACCTCATTTGAGGTATTGTACATGTAATTGTTACATAGTTGCTTGACGTCCACCCAAACATTTGCATCAAACTTCCTGTGCAAGCCAACCTCACCCTCCCACAAGATTCTTCCAGAAGAACAGAGGCACGAAAATGCCAACCCCACCCCTGCATCACCCCCACTGATACTGCCCATCACACCACAGAATATACCGATTTTTTAATAATCCGGACTAATCCAACGCGGGCCTGGGTCAGAATGCCACCTATCCCCGTGAAACCTATCCCTTTTCCGTATTCCACGCACCAGTTGTCGGATTCCACCCGAAAAAACAGTTTCCGGACACACAAGAAAAATGATAAATAAATTTATCCACACATAATTTCTGCTCATTTTATTTGCACCACTTATCCGCATGGTTTATTTTTGTTTTGTCATCGATGAATCACGGTCATTCTCCGCAGTTTTGTAAAAAAGGTCAACTTTTCCATTCCATCCCATGCTTTCATTTTGTATGCACTCCATGAAACCAAGCCAGCCAACCACCATCAAACCACTGTATTTCAACACTTTGCCTGCCATCACCCCGTTTCCTGACCGACCGTCCGCCCATCCGCCTGTTTTTTCCGGGTTGCCGCTTGCGGCCCTTGCCCCCGATCCGAATCCGTCGGATTGCCCGCCCGGCCACCGAAGGCCCGTCCCGGCCTTTTCATAACGGCTGACGGCCGGCTTATTCGTTTGACTTATTGAAATAATGCAATTTTCACAGACGCGAATGTTTTCGTCTGCCGGCTACCGCCTTGCCTTTTGTGTTTGTTTCAAATTATACACTTTTACACTTTTTTTTCATCCTGTACACTATGAAAACAACCCAACAAGCCCCCAGCCTGCCGCTGGAGGCAACGCTGGCGCTGGCCGAGCATGAGGCCCATGCCCGCCGGTTCAAACAACGGCTGGCCACCAAGCTCCGGCGCCTCTCGGAGCTGGAGCAGACCGACTTTGTCAGCCACCCGGACGCCTTCGGCCGGTACGCGGCCCTGCGGCGTGATACAGCCGCCATGATCGACTTTCTGCAGCTGACCGAGCAAACCCTCCGGTCGCTGGGTGATCGTGCCTCCTGTGGCCCTTTGCGGCTGAAACACTACCACCGGCTCTGGGTGGACAACCACCACTTGCAAAAGCAGCTCGCGTTTCTGCAAAGCCAGTACAACGCCTTGCAGGCACACAGCCAGCTGCTCAGCCAGGTCAACGACGTTCTGACCGACCGTGTACTCAACCATTCCGCAACCAACCATTCCACAACCAACCACCCCGAAAATCGCTATGGACAAGTTCCCTTCTAGATTCGTTTCCGACGAGGAGTTCAACCGCCTGGTCGACCAGTTCCGCAAAGGTTCCTCACCCGAAACCACGCCCGGCGCTTCACAGCCACCGGTTTCGCAACCCAAGCAGAGCGTGGAGATCACCTTTCTCTACCACATCCGCAACCAGAAACCGGCGTTGCGCATCGGTGACACCGAGCTGATCCGCAAGGGAGAGATCTGCTCGGTCATCGGCGCGCCGGGGGCGGGCAAGTCCAACCTGGCCGAAGACATCGTGGCCGGTTTTGTCAGCCAGCTCACCCGCACCGAGTACCCGCGCAGCCTGGTCGGCTTTGCCTTCGACGCCCTCACGCCCACCAGCCGCATGCTGGTCATCGACCTGGAGCGGCCGCATGACGATGTGGCCCGCTCGTTCACGCGCATCTTCCGCCGGCTGGAGCACAACGTGGGCCTGGTCGACGACCACCGGTTCTACAACGTGAGCA
>JAESGM010000234.1_pt1 | contig 97999 bp, 84 predicted proteins | sample 9269721 | NCBI WGS metagenome assembly JAESGM01 (sample SAMN15720920, study PRJNA650825) | algae metagenome | isolation source: Komarekiella atlantica HA4396-MV6 and co-occurring heterotrophs from... | place: USA: Theobald House, Kauai, HI | collected 2009-07-29 | reverse complement strand
TCCCGCGCCACCTGTTCAAGATCCCGATCCAGGCGGCGATCGGCGGCAAGGTGATCGCCCGCGAGACGATCGCGGCGCTGCGCAAGGACGTGACCGCCAAATGCTATGGCGGCGACATCTCGCGCAAGCGCAAGCTCCTCGACAAGCAGAAGGAAGGCAAGAAGCGCATGCGGGAATATGGCAGCGTCCAGATCCCGCAGGAGGCCTTCATCGCCGCGCTCAGGATGGGGGATGAAGGCTAGGCTGAGCGCCCGAGGCCAGCGCCCGGATTGCAGAGCAATCCGCGCGCTGGACGAGGACCAGCGCCAGCCCGGCCGGCGCGCCGGAAAGGCGCGACCGACGACGCGGGCTTAGCCCGCGGCGGGTGAGGGAAGGCTGTCGACGGTTTTGTTGCCGGCGGTGTCGACCCCTAGCCGGACGCTCAGAGCGAAGTTGTCCGATCTCGGAACCGGACGTTCGCTCAACGAGGTCCTGTGACCGCTCTGCGCCCATCTTTGCCTTTCGAAGACAGCGGCGTGGATGATCGGTGTTGGCTGGAAGCGGACGGACCGCAGCAAGGACTGAAATGGCAAGTCCGGACATTGCCTCAGCTAGTTGCAAACAGCCTCCATTCATTCACCGCTCACGGGGCAACGGACCTCACATGTTTGACGACAAAGTCAGGATCAGTTCGTCGGCGTCCTGTCGTGCTGCTCGGTGTTTGAGGTCTCCGCCGAGTGTCGAGAAGCGTGACGAGACCTTCTCTTCCGCGATGCGAAAATGATCGGCAGCGATCGCCTTGATGTCTTCGCCGCTGAGGCCGTTAGAGGCAAACCCCGCCGGGAACGTAATGACCACAGATACTTTCCGCCGCGCCAATACTGCGAGCAGATCGTCGAACGCACGTTTAGATGTGCTAGTCATCGAAAAGTCTGAGACCGGGCGTTCGCTCCGGTCGGGGTAGCGCCCGGAACCCGAAACCTCGCCCACGTCTCCGCGGGCGACGCCTTCGAGTACGTGATAGAAACGGCTGTAGTGCACACCTGAATACGGCGGATCGAGAAAGCAGAGGTCGCCAGGCATGGCCCGGTCGGCGAGTTCAATCGCGCCCATACAGTGGGCCTCGCCTTTCCGCATGGCATGGCGCAGCGCAATATCGTCGATCCGATTGCGAACGATGGAAGGCACGTCACGCCGCCAGGCTTCGATCAGGAACTTACCCGCGCTGTCGTTCGGCTTGAACGGTTGGGCCGTGTGACCAGGCGAAGCCGCGCAGCGGCTGGCGGCCTGTATGAGGCTCGCAAGGGCAAGGTTGCGAAGATCGGGCTCAGTGGGCAGGGTTGCGCGCAAGGCATCCAGCCATCCCGCCTGCCAAATCGAAAAATAGTAGCCCCCATAGGCCTTGCTGAGCGGAAAACCGTCTCCAAGATCCTGGTCGCGCGCCCTGGAGGCAGCTTCCGAAGCCTCGACTTTGCCAAGATCCTGCTGGAGTTTATCTATTTCGGCCCATTGCGCATGATCGAACAGTCGCTCCGAAGCGCGTTCGATCCAACGGTCGATCCAGGCCCGGTCAGTCACCGCCTCCGTCCGCTCGATCACTGCCGCGGCCAAGACCCTTGAATATTCTTGGAGGTCGCTTGCTAGCACCTTCGCTTCGTAGCGTTGGCTGATGTGCCAAGCGACGGCAGCCGAGCCCGTGAACAAATCGAACACGCGCTTGGCCTCGCCTAGCGAACGCCCGAGCGCCTCGCCGAGACCGTTGCCGAGCATGGCGCGCTTGGAGCCCATGTACTTCACTGAAACAGCCCCCACAGTGCCGCGCGCTCAGTTTCGCAGACGCGAACCGCATTGCCCGCAAGCGCAGTCACCCACTCTAGCCGGTGACCAGTCGGCGCCGATGCGGTTTCCTCGAGCGCGAGGTCTATATCCGACCAGAGATCCGCGCTGGCGGCCGGAGGCATGCCCGGCGCCCACAAGCCATGGCTCGCACCGAAGTTCTGCCACCAGGCTTGGAAGTGGTGGAACGGCTGAATGCCGGCGGCGCGGAGTTGGTCTTCGGCCATGCCCGTGGCCAATCTCAGCAGCAAAGCGGCCCGGCACATCATTGCATAAGGTGGGGCCGGCAATGTCTTCAAGGACATCTGGATAAGGAACTCATGATCCATCGGATCGGTCACGCGTTTCAAGAAGTCGAAGGGCACGACCGCTTTGAGGCCGTCGTGCAGCCGATCGTAGCGATGGCCATAGTCGGCGACCTCGAGGAAAAGCGAGCGGGCCTCTTTTTCCAGCAGAATGCGCAAGAGATGGCGCTCGAGCTCGAGCCCGTTTGGGCGGCAGGCGTTCCAGAACATTACGAGAAAGGTCGCGTCGTCCGCTGGATTGGTAGTGATGGGCCCAAGCGCCGTCGGCTGGTAGCTTGACCAATTGCGTTGGTCGCGGTCAGACGCCCCCTGCTCAAGGTCGAAGCCCCATTCCATCATGAGCGTGCCAAGCGCTGTCGAAACTTCGCCTGGAAAGAACTCGCGAAATGGATCGAGCAGGGACGCGCCCGCGAACTTGACTGGGCCAATCAGTCGCTCGAGGCTTGACGACGCGGTCGACCATTCGGCCAATGCCAGCCAAGCCATGTCGTGCGTGCCATGTTCGTCCAGCAAATGGACGGCCCCGGCGCTATCGATGACGGCATTGCGCCGGTTGAAAACTCCGATCCCGGAGCTTGCCAGGATCGACAAGGCCGCTCGAAGTTCGGCGTAATAGGCCAGATGCCGAGCAGCGTGCGCCTGTCCGGCAAGCAGCGCCGATAGAGCTCGTCCGAGGTATGTCCATCCGTCGATCGCGTGCAGTGGTCCTCGGACGGCAATGACCTCGAGCAGATCAGCGCCGGAGACGGCTGCAAACTCGGCCGCCGCCTTCGGCAAGGCGCCGTCCGGGTAAGGATGGCTCGGCGGCAGCCAGGGAGGACAAGCCTGCGTTCTGAACCGGCCGAGCACATTAACGACAACTGCTGGGTCGGCCAGTGCAAGGCTGGTCCGATCGGCAAAGCTGAGCTGTGCTGTCATATCAGGCCAAGCGCTTCAGCGCTTCGTCGGCAATGTTGGCGATGAGCTTAGACCCGCTCGAAAGATGGCGAAAAAGTTGCTCGCGGAGAGCGACATATCCGCTGCTGCCACGAAAGGCGCGCTTCAGCATCCTTTGCTCGTCCGACAGGCCGGGCGCGTCTGCGGAGCGCCAGTCGAATCCTGCAATCGCGGTGCCGAATGCGCGGATGTGGTCGAGAAGCTTCGATTGCTCGAATTCGGCGAGCGCCAGCGTAACGTCTTCCGGGGTCGTCGCCGCGCCCGCCACGATCCGCGTCTCGAGGTCGAACAGCTCGGGCCGCAGCTTTGCAAGCGAGAAGAAGATCTCGTTCGCAACGGCAAGGACACCACGAACGCCCTGTTCCTGGTTCAGCATGGTGCGGTTGCCAATAAAGGCCTCCGCTGCGTCGTGTGCGAGGCTCTCCTGCCCGCCACCATGGATTAGCTGGTCGACCCAGTCATAATGGCCGTTGAGGATCGCAAGTCGGACCATCTCCCAAAGGGCGATGAGGAAGGCAGCCTGCTGCGGGCGTGACCAGGGCAAAGGCCCTGAGGTTGGAGTGACGTCAGCTGCGAATAGGCCGGAGGCGGACCGCCCGCTGCCCGTTGAGAGAAAGCTGGTGGTGATCGCCTGCACCCAGCCGGCCTGCGTAACACCGGCGCCGCGCGGAGCCGTCCGCGAGGATTCGCCGAGCATGTTGATTCGATTGTGAAAGGGGCTTTCTGGCTGTGCGTAGAGAATTTCTGTCAGTTCCTGCGCGCGCGCCTGACGATAGATGCGGAGATCTGACAAAGTTTCTAACCATTCGGCCGATCTCAGCAGAGGAAATAGGTCGAACGCGTGGCTGGGATTTATGCGCTTAGGCGACACGTTGATCGACCAGAACAGATACGCCTGCCAGCCAATGTCGAGCCCGGTGAAGGCCACAACTGGTAGCTCGAAGTCGCCCGGCAGGCTGCCGTCTTTCATCGCTTCATCAAATGCCCAGAGCCGGTGCTGACCGTCGATCACTTCGAAGGGCTCGAGAGCTAATGGAGTCCATTGCTCCAGGCGATCCGCATACGGCAGCGTCAACTCTCCCCGGCTGCTTCCGTCATGGCTGATCGATACGAGATCGCTAGGATCAACCCGCCGTCCCCGACGCTCATCGTCCTTCGTCAAGATGTTTACCACGATTGCGGTGGGCAACCAGCCGGGCTTGCGCATGGCGGCAGCGGAGTCATCACGCGCGGCGATTGGCAAGGCGCTGTAAGGGTGACCGTAGCGCACGAAATCGCGGATTGCGGCCGATCTCTTGGGATCGTGGAGCCGCTGCAAGCCTTCGCCCCCGTCGTTGTCACGCGTTCGGCGATACACGCCGCTGAGCGCGCGGAGTTGGACTGCCGGCATCGAGAACAGCAGGATGTGCTCGTCGGGTTTACGGCGGTGTTGGCTTGGATTGAAATCGAACTCGTCCCATTCGGGAAGCCATTGCTTGAACCGTATCGCCTGAACTTTGCCTGCCATTCATCCCGCTCCCCGACATCAATGGTATAATGATCGATTGCCCTGTCGTCGGATTAACAAGCCGAATCTATGTTGGAAATCTGTCTTAGCCCTTACATCTCACGATCCTGCCGCTTACTAAGTCCGCTCACCGGCGGCTGAGGATCGGCCTTGAGCGACTGCCATTCACGCTACCTCGCTTTCCCGCCTCGCAGCCGCGAACGGTAGCAATGGGCGCATACCAGTCCTCCCCAAGCAATTGCGTGATCGACTGCTTTGGACCGTCAGCGCCAGAAAGCTGCCCGAAGGCTACCCACCAACGCCCGACATGCGCGCTTCTGTTGCAGTCTGTCCGATTGCGCGCGTGCCGCTCATCGATCCGAGCCTCGGAAACAGTCATCTTCCTTGGTCAACCGAATGACCGCCCTTAGCGCCGCCCTCACTCCAACCCAATCCCCTCCGGCCCCTCTCCCCGCTCCATCGCCTCATCCGCGCTCAGCAGCCCTTCGGCGGCGGCGGGAGGCGAGTGGGCGATGACATGGTCCAGCGCCAGGAACACGGAGTCGAGCCCCGCCAGCACGAGGATCGTCGAGGGCCAGGTCTGGTTCTGGCGGGCGAAGCCGAAATCGTCGTCGACGGTCTGGGCCTCGGCGACCTTCTGCCAGTCGGTGGGGCCGGCGAGGAGTTCCCAGGCGGCGCGGCGGTCGGGGTCTTTTTCGCAGGCCTTGATGAAGTGGAGGCGGTAGAAGTCGAGGTTGCGGCGGATGATCTCGGCGACGGCGGGCATCTCGGCGCGCTCCTTCTCGCGGCGCTCCGCTTCCCATTCGTCGTGGAGGGCGTCGCGCTCGGCCGCGTCGAGCGTGTCGCGGGTGGCGGTGGCGTCGGCGCCGGCGCCGGCGCCGGCGCCGGGGGCGGGGAGGGCGCGGCCGTCGGCGAAGGTCTCGGGCATGCGGTTGCGGAGGATGAACATCAGCAGCCGGTCATTGTAGCGGCGGCGCTCGCCGACCTGCTCGCCCTTCCAGAAGACGGGGACGGGAACGCCGTCGATCGCGCGCTCGAGCGCGATGTCGGCGAGGCGCTGGACGCCGAGGTCGAGCGCGGCGGCCCAGGCGGCGTTGAATTCCTCGGCGCCGGGCTGGCGGCGGAGATAATAGGCGCCTTCCGGGCTCATGTTGATCCGCTTGGCGGCGTGCTTGACCGAGCCGGTCTCGGCGAGGGCGACGATGAAGGCGCGCTGGCGCTCCGGGGTCCAGCCGTCGCATCGGTACTTGCGCGGGACCGGGGTGAAGTCGGGGACCTGCGGGACGGGGCGGGGCGGATGGCGGTTCTGCATAGCCGCCGGTTAACCATATTGGTTCGGAATAGGACAGGGGGTCTGGTGGTTTTGGTTTTCGGCGCCCCTCCACCACGCCGCTTTGCGGCGTGGTCCCCCTCCCCATCTTTGATGGGGAGGAGCTTGTTTTGGTTACGAGCGGTCGGCGTCCATGATCCTGGCCCAGGCGGCGACGAAGTCGGCGACGAACATGTCGCCGGCGTCGGACGAGGCATAGGCTTCGGCGACGGCGCGGAGCTCGGCGTTGGAGCCGAAGATCAGGTCGACGGGGGTGGCGGTCCAGCGGAGGCGGCCGGTGGCGCGGTCCTTGCCTTCGTAGAGGCCGGGCTGCGCCGCCTTCGACCAGGCCGTGCCCATGTCGAGCAGGTTGACGAAGAAGTCGTTGGTGAGGGTGCCCGGGCGCTCGGTGAAGACGCCGTGGCGGGCGCCGCCGGCATTGGCGTCGAGCGCGCGCATGCCGCCGACGAGGACGGTCATCTCCTTGACGGTGAGGCCGAGCTGGTCGGCCTTGTCGACCAGCGCCTCGGCCGGGGCGAGATAGGCGGCGGGCGCGTGATAGTTGCGGAAGCCGTCGGCCTTGGGCTCGAGATTGGCGAAGGAGGCGATGTCGGTCTGCGCCTGAATGGCGTCGACGCGGCCCGGGGTGAAGGGCACCGTCACCGCCTTGCCGGCGCGCGCGGCCGCCTGCTCGATCGCGGCGTTGCCGCCGAGCACGATCAGGTCGGCGAGCGAGACCTGGCGGCCGCCGGGCGCGGCGCGGTTGAACGCCTGGCGCACGGTGTCGAGCCGGGCGAGCACGCGGGTGAGCTCGGCGGGGTCGTTGACCGCCCAGTTGCGCTGCGGATCGAGCCGGATGCGGGCGCCGTTGACGCCGCCGCGCATGTCGGTGCCGCGCCAGGTGGAGGCGGCGGCCCAGGCGGTGCGCACCAGCTCGGGCCCGGTCAGGCCGGTGGCGAGGATGCGCGCCTTGAGCTCGGTCGCGTCGGCGGCGTCGATGAGCTTGTGCGTCGCCTTGGGGAGCGGGTCCTGCCAGTCGAAGGTCTGGGTGGGGACGTCCTTGCCGAGATAGCGCGCCTGCGGGCCGAGATCGCGATGGGTGAGCTTGAACCAGGCGCGGGCGAAGGCCTGGGCGAACAGCTCGGGGTCCTTCTGCCAGCGCGTCAGGATCGCGCGGAAGGCGGGGTCCTGCTTGAGCGCGATGTCGGTGGTGAACATGATCGGCGCGTGGGTCTTGCCCGCGATGTGCGCGTCGGGGACCATGTTGACGGCGTTCGGATCGGTCGGGATCCACTGGGTGGCGCCGGCCGGGCTCTTCGACTTGACCCAGTCGAAGTTGAGCAGATTGTCGATATATTGCGAGGTGAACTGGGTGGGGCTGGAGGTCCAGGCGCCTTCGAGGCCCGAGGTGGTCGCGTCCTCCGAATGGCCCTTGCCGCAGGCGTTGGACCAGCCGAGGCCCTGCGCCTCGACGCCGCCGGCGGCGGGCTCCTTGCCGATGCAGGTCTCGGGCTTCTTGGCGCCATGCGCCTTGCCGAAGGTGTGGCCGCCCGCGATCAGCGCCAGCGTCTCCTCGTCGTTCATCGCCATGTTGCCGAAGGCGCGGCGGATGTCGGCGGCGGCGGACACGGGGTCGTGGTTGCCGTTGGGCCCCTCGGGATTGACGTAGATGAGGCCCATCTGGGTGGCGGCGAGCGGGCGGGCGAGATTGCCCTTCGCGTCGCGGCGCCGGTCGGCCATGAACTTGGTCTCGGGGCCCCAATAGACGAGGTCGGGCTGCCAGGCGTCGACGCGGCCGCCGGCGAAGCCCGCGGTCTTGAAGCCCATGTCCTCGAGCGCGACGTTGCCGGTCAGCACCATCAGGTCGCCCCAGGAGAGCGCGCGGCCGTACTTCTGCTTGATCGGCCAGACGAGGCGGCGGGCCTTGTCGAGATTGGCGTTGTCGGGCCAGGAGTTGAGCGGGTCGAAGCGCAGCTCGCCGCCGTCCGAGCCGCCGCGGCCGTCGGCGACGCGGTAGGTGCCGGCCGAGTGCCACGCCATGCGGATGAAGAACGGGCCGTAATGGCCATAGTCGGCGGGCCACCAGGGCTGCGAGGTGGTGAGCACGCGGCGGATGTCGGCCTTGACCGCGTCGAGGTCGAGCGCGGCGAAGGCCTTGGCATAGTCGAAGCCGGGGCCATAGGGGCTGGCCTGGGTCTCGTGCTGGCGGAGCGCGGAGAGGTCGAGCCGCGCGGGCCACCAGTCCTTGTTGGTCATGCCGCCGGGCTTGACGCCGGCGGGCTCGCCGCTCTCGGTGACAGTCTCCGGATCCGCCTGCGCGAATGCCGGCGCGGTGAATGCGAGGATCGACGTCGCGAGCAGCGCGCCGACGAATGTCTTGGCCTTCCGTGCCATGGTATCTGCCCTCCCTCGGTTATGATCGGAACGGGGGCAAGGCTACGCAGCCACTGGCGGGGCTGGCCAATGAACTTGTGCGGTCAGAGATATCGGCGAATCTGATCTATCGCCGAAACGACGCAGGACTGACAGGGGTAAGTCGTTCGATCTGAACGACTTGGGGGCGCTCAGGGGACCGGGCTGCGCGCCGGCGGGCGGCCGCCCTGGCGGCGGTGGCGGAGCACGCGCAGATAGGTGTCGAGCAGCGACTGGTTGACCTGATCCCAGCCGAACAGCTCGGCGCGGGCGAGACCGGCCGCCCCGGCGGCGGTGCGCGCGGCGGGCGCGGTCAGATAGCCGGCGAGCGCGTCGGCGAAGCCGTCGATATTGCCGGGACGGACCAGCCGGCCGGTGACGCCGTTGGCGACGAGGCTCTCGCTGCCGGTGGCGATCGCGGCGACGACGGGGATGCCGCAGGCCATCGCCTCGAGCGTCACGTTGCCGAACGTCTCGGTCACGCTGGGGTTGAACAGCATGTCGAACGAGGCGACCGCGCGGCCGAGATCGGCGCCGCCCTGGAAGCCGGCGAAGACCGCCTGGGGCAGCCGTTTCTCGAACCACTCGCGCGCCGGGCCTTCGCCGACGACGAGCACGCGGTGCGCCACGCCGCGGCGCGCAAGCGCATCGATCGTGTCGGAAAAGACGTCGAGACCCTTTTCCATGACCAGCCGGCCGAGAAAGCCGACCACCGGCTCGTCGTCGCCGATGCCGAAGCCACGGCGCCAGTCGAGGTCGCGGCGATTGGGATTGAAGATCTCGCGATCGACCCCGCGCGACCAGATGCCGACATCGTAGCTCATCCGCTGCTCGCGCAGGCATTGCGCCATCGAGTCCGAGGGCGCGACGATCGCGTCGCAGCGGCGATAGAAGCGGCGGAGCAGCGCCTCGACCGCCGGCTCCATGAAGGCGAGCCCGTAATAGCGCGGATAGGTCTCGAAGCGGGTATGGACCGAGGCGACGACCGGCACGTCGCGGGCGCGCGCCCAGCTCACCGCGCGATGGCCGAGGACATCGGGGGCGGCGACGTGGACGAGATTGGGCGCGAAGCGCGCAAGGTCGCGATGCGCGGAGCCGGGCAGGCCCAGCGCCGCGCGATACTCGCCGCGCCCGGGGATCGGCACCGACGCGACGCCGACCAGGTCGCCGGTGGGCGGGAAGGCGGGCGTGTCGGTGACCGGCGCATAGACGCGCACGGCCGCACCCTGCCGGAGCAGATAGCCGACGAGCCGGTTCAGGGCCTGGTTCGCACCGTCGCGGACATAATTATAGTTGCCGCTGAACAGCGCGATGCGAAGGTCTGACGCGTCCATCCCCGCGCTGCTAGCTGGCCCAAGGCGAAAAGTCACATGCCCTTCTCAACCGTGTTCCGAACGATCATGCTGGCCACCATGGCCCTGTCGTCGCTTGCCACCGCCCGTCCCCTGGTGATCGCGCATCGCGGCGCGAGCGGCGAGCGGCCCGAGCATACGCGCGCGAGCTACGCGCTCGCGATCGCGCAGGGCGCCGACTTCATCGAGCCCGACCTCGTCGCCACGAAGGACGGCGTGCTCGTCGCCCGGCACGAAAACGAGATCTCGGAGACGACCGACGTCGCCGCGCATCCCGAGTTTGCGGGACGCCGCACGACCAAGACCATCGACGGGCGGACGGTGAGCGGCTGGTTCACCGAGGATTTCACCCTCGCCGAGCTGCGGCGCCTGCGCGCGCGCGAGCGGCTGCCGCAGCTCCGGCCGGGGAATTTGGCCTGGGGCGACGAGACGATCCCGACCCTGGACGAGGTGATCGCGCTCGCAAAGGCGCATGGCGTCGGCATCTATCCGGAGACCAAGCATCCGAGCTACTTCCGCTCGATCGGACTGCCGCTCGAGCCGGCCCTGCTCGCCGCGCTCGACAAGGCGGGCTGGACGACCCGCGACGCGCCGGTGTTCATCCAGAGCTTCGAGGTCGGCAACCTGAAGATGCTGCGCGGCCAGACGAAGGTGCGGCTGATCCAGCTCGTCGATGCCGCGGGCGCGCCGGCGGACGGCGCGGCGCCCAGCTATGCCGCGATGCTGACGCCCGCCGGGCTGGCCGCGGTCGCGGGCTATGCCGATGGGATCGGCCCGGCCAAGGCGCTCGTCATCCCCCGCGACGGCGGCGGACGGTCGCTGGCGCCGACGCGGCTCGTCGCGGACGCGCATGCGGCGGGTCTGGCGGTGCATCCGTGGACGTTCCGCGCGGAGAACCAGTTCCTGCCGGCCGAGCTGCGCCGCGGGACGGACGCGGGCGCGCATGGCGATCTCGCCGCCGAGATCCGGGCGTTCGTCGCGGCCGGGGTGGACGGTGTGTTTGCGGATTTTCCGGGTGTGGCGGGGGAGGTGGTGGGGCGGTAAGGGGGCCCCTCCACCACCGGCTTCGCCGGCGGTCCCCCTCCCCATCTCTCGATGGGGAGGAGCTTTCCTCGCTCCTCCCTGCGCGCAGCGCGGGAAGGGGACCTCCGCGAAGCGGTGGTGGAGGGGCCGTCCGCTTACGGAAGCACGACCGAGTCGACGACGTGGATCACGCCGTTCGACTGCATCACGTCGGCCTGGGTGACGTGCGACATGCCGCCCTTGGCGTCGGTGAGCATCACCATGTCGCCCATCATCGAGGCGGTGAGCGTGCCGCCCTGCAGCGTCTTGATCTGGGCCTTGCCGTTGCCCGCCTTGATCAGCTTGACGAGATCGGCGGCGGCGACCCGGCCGGGGACGACATGGTAGGTGAGGACCGCGGTCAGCGTCGACTTGTTCTCCGGCTTGAGCAGCGTGTCGACGGTGCCGGCGGGGAGCTTGGCGAAGGCGGCGTTGGTCGGCGCGAACACGGTGAGCGGGCCGGGGCCCTTCAGCGCGTCGACCAGGCCCGCCGCCGAAACGGCCGCGATCAGGGTCGTGTGATCCTTCGAGTTGACCGCATTCTCGGCGATCGTCTTGGTCGGGTACATCGGCGCGCCGCCGACGATCGGTTCACCCGAGGCGAAGGCCGCCGTGCCGAGCGAGAGTGCCAGGGCAGCGGTCGCGAGCTTGAGCGTGGAGATCATGGTTTCGGTCCCTCTTGATTGGTGCGGCGCCCGGGGGCTCCTTGCGCCGCCAAGCGAGCTACGGGTGGATCGGCATCGCGGATGCACAAGCGGCTCAGACGAGCCGCATTTTTCCCTTCATCACGACCGGGCCGGTCGGCGCGCCGGTGGGCGAGCCGCCGACCGGCTCGAGCGAGACGGCAAGGACCACGCCGGCGGCGAGCATCTGCCGGTGCGCCGGCGCGACCAGCATCGTCGCCGCCTTGCGGTCCGGGATCAGGCCGAGCGAGCGCGGCTTGCCGTCGGCCGGGATCATCCACAGCTCGGGCGCCTTGCCGCCGGCGTCCATGCGGGTCGGCATCACCGTCATCCGGCCCTCACCCTCGTCGAAGGTGACCGCGACCATGCCGGGCCCGCGCTCGGGCATCAGCGCCGCGACCATCACGTGCGGGCTGCGCGCGGCGACCGCATCGGGGCGGGCGACCGGCGGCGCGACCGGCGTCTCGGCGCCGGGACGCAGCAGCAACAGGCCGGCGAGCACCGCGGCGGCCGCGCTCGCGACGAAGGTGGCGATGCGCCAGCGCTGCGGATCCGCCTCCGACGAACCGGCATCCGCCTGGGGCGCGGCCGGGAGCGAGTCGGCGATCCGCGTCCACAGATGCGCGGGCGGCGCCTGCTCGCCCCCGTCGAGCATCGGCAGCAGCCGTTCGCGCCACCGCTCGACCGCGTCGGCGAAATCGGGGTCGCGCGCGACGCGGCCGGCGGCGTCGGCCAGCCCCAGCACATGCTCTGCGGCGAGGATGTCGTCGTCGTCGCTCATCGGCCGAGACACTCGCGCAGACGGATGAGCGCGCGCCGGATGCGGCTCTTGATCGTGCCGAGCGGCTCGCCCGCGCGCTGGGCGAGCTCGGGATAGGTGGCGCCTTCGAGGAAGGCGGCGCGGATCAGCCCCTGGTCGCGGCCGGCGAGCTCGCCAAGGCAGCGGCCGAGCGCGAGCTGCTCGGCGCCGGCCAGCGCCTGCTGTTCGGCATCGGGGGCGTCGTCGGCCACCTCGGCGGCGGCGTCGAGATCGGCGAAGCTGCGACTGCCGCGCGCGCGCAGCCGGTCGATCGCGGCGTTGCGCGCGATCGCCGCCAGCCAGGTGATCGGGCTCGCCCGGTCCGCATCGAACCGGTCGGCGCGTCGCCAGACATTGACGAAAGCCTCCTGCAACGCGTCCTCCGCATCCTGACCGTCACCCAAGATACGGCAGCAAATGCCATAGAGTTTCGCGGCGCTGCGCTGATAGACTTCGTAGAAGGCCCGGCGGTCGCCGGTCGCGACCTGGCCGAGCGCCGCCGCAAGGCGCGCGCGCGCTTCGTCCGGGGACGGCTGGTAGGACGGCTTGACGAGTTCCACCGGGGCTCCGCGAGTCGAAGGTGGGGGAGGATAGGCGGGACGGAGGGGGGCGGCAATGTTTTGCCCCTCCACCACCGGGCTGTCGCCCGGCGGTCCCCCTCCCCATCTTACGATGGGGAGGAGCTTGGCGCTCGCTCCTCCCTGCCGCAGGCGGGGAGGGGGACCGCCGGCGAAGCCGGTGGTGGAGGGGTGAGCCGGCGGCACCGCGGGCCCCTCCACCACGTCGCTGCGCGCCGCGGTCCCCCTCCCCATCTTTGATGGGGAGGAGCTTGGCGCTCGCTCCTCCCTGCGCTTGCGCGGGGAGGGGGACCGCCGGCGAAGCCGGTGGTGGAGGGGTGAGCCGGCGGCACCGCGGGCCCCTCCACCACGTCGCTGCGCGCCGCGGTCCCCCTCCCCATCTCGCGATGGGGAGGAGCTGGGCGTCCCGCTCCTCCCTGCGCTTGCGCGGGGAGGGGGACCGCCGGCGAAGCCGGTGGTGGAGGGGTGAGCCGGCGGCATCGCGGGCCCCTCCACCACGTCGCTGCGCGCCGCGGTCCTCCTCCCCATCTTTGATGGGGAGGCGCTTCGGTGTCAGAAGCGGTAGCCGACCTCGACGCCGTAGAGGCGGCGGGCGCCCGGCGACAGGAAGCTGCCGCCGAACTCGATCGCCGGAATGACCTCGGCGAGCACTTTCTCGTTGAGCGCATTGTTGGCGAAGGCCGTCACCCGCAGCCGCTCGGTCTGGATGCCGACGCGCAGGTCGAGCACGCCGAACGTGTCGCGGCGGTTGACGTCGTAGCGGGCATTCCCGACGAAGCCGGGGAGCTGCAGCGCCGAGCCCGGCAGCAGGCCGCTGAACAGCGTCGGCTTCTCCTGGTTCTGCACGGTGTGGAACCAGGTCGGGCCGGTCAGGCGATAATCGGCGCGCGCGACGAAATCGATGCTGCTCGACATCGGGATCGTCCACGAGCTGCCCAGGTTAATCGTGAAGTCGGCGGTGTAGGGGCTCTTGTTGCCCACCGTGTCGGGGCGCGAGCGGTTGCGCTTGATCTCGCTGTTGGTGATGTTGAGCGCGCCATAGACGTTCCAGCCCTTCACCAGGTCGCCGTTGACGTTCAGCTCGGCGCCCTTCAGGTCGACCTTGTCGATGTTCGAGACGACGCGCAGCAGGCCGAAGCTGCCGACGAAGAACTCGAAGAACTGCATGTCGCGGACCTGGGTGTAATAGCCCGCGAGGCTGTAGTTGATGCTGCCGATCCGGCCCTTGATGCCGGCTTCCCACGCGCTCGACCGCTCCTTGCGGAAGCGGTCCTCGATCAGCACCGGCGGGTTGAGCGCCAGGAACTGGTTGAAGTTGGCGTTGACGATCGCGGCCGAGCCCTGGTTGTTGAAGCCGCCCGACTTGAAGCCGACGCCCCAATTGGCGAACAGGTTGGTGTCGGGGAGGATCTCCCAGCGCAGCGTGACCTTGGGCTGGAGCTGCTTGAAGGTCTCGCGCTGCGGCTGGATCGGGCCGAACGCCTGGCCGGGGTTGATCGGGCCGCCGGTGAACGGGTCGGTCGCGGTCGGGACGAGGCTGCGCACCCGGCGCTGCTCGACGTCGTAGCGCAGCGCGACGCCGATATCGAACGAGGGCGTCGCCTCGAAATCGACCGAGCCGAAGGCCGCATAGACGTCGGTCTTGAACCGGTCGGCGAGGAGCTGCGACGTCGGGTTCGCCGAGTTGGGCGGGTTGTAGAGATTCTTGATGACGCCCGCGCCGGTGTCGCCGCCGAGGCTGACGCCGACCTTGCGCGACAGGTTCAGATAATAGCCGCCGACCTGCCAGTCGAGGCGGTTGTCGCCGTTCGACGCGAGCCGGATTTCGCCCGACAGGTCGCGCTGGTTGCGGACCTGGTACTGGGTGCCGTCGCAGGTCGTCGGCGAATAGGGGCCGAAGGTCGAGCCGTTGGCCGGCGCGAAGATGAACGGCACCGGGATCTGGCCGATGAAGGTCGGCGCGACGAGCGGGAAGCCGGTCAGCGCCGCGGTCGAGGCGAAGCAGGCGTTGACCGAGGACTGGGCGGCGGGGTTCGCCGCCGCGATGTAGCGCGCGAAGTCGGCCGAGGTGCCGTCGGCGGTCAGGTTGTTCTTGATGTCGGAATAAAGGCCCCACACCGACAGTGTCGCCGGGCCGAAATCATGGTCGAGCTTGATCGACGCCTCGAACGTCTTCTGCTCGTTGGTCGGGCGGATGTTCGGGTAGAAGCGGAACGGGTGCTTGTTCACATCCTCGTAGAAAGCGGGGTTCACCGCCGCGAAGTTGGGCAAATGGAACGAGGCGTTGAACGCGATCGAAGCGCCCGAGAGCTGGCCGTAGCGCGCCTTGGCGTCGAGCGTGGTGGCGGCGCCGAGCTCGGCGACCAGCCGGCCGCCGATGTTCCAGGTCTCGCGGTCGTCGACCGTCTTCGCGTTGGGCAGGAACTCGTTGCGGAAGAAGCCGTCGGTCTTGAAGTAATTGCCGGAGACGACGAAGCCGAGATTCTCGCCGATCGGGCCGGAGACGAAGGCGTCGGTGTCGATGGTGTTGTTGTTGGCGTAGCTGGCGCGGAGCGCGCCGGCGAGCGTGTCGCCGGGCTTGGCCGTCTGGATCACGATCGCGCCGGCGGCGGCGTTGCGGCCGTAGAGCGCGCCCTGCGGGCCCTTCAGCACCTCGATCTGGCGGATCGCGCCCTGGTTCTGGTCGAGCGCCGCGGTGTTGGTCTTGAGGATGCCGTCGACGACGAGCGCGACCGAGCTTTCGGCGTCGCGGGCGCCGTTGATGCCGCGGATGTTGATCTGGGTGTCGCCCGCCTCCGCGGTCGAGGAGACGATCGTCACGCCCGGGGTGAGCTGGGCGAAGTCGCTCGCGGTCTGGATGTTGGCAGCGCGGATCGTCTCGGCGTCGAAGGCGGTGACCGAGGCGGGGACGTCGCTCAGCGTCTCGTTGACGCGGCGCGCGGTGATGATGATGTCGGCGCTGGTCGCGCCGTCGTCGGCGGTCGCCTGCTCCTGCGCCAGCCCGGGCGTCGCGATCATCAGCGCCGCCAGCGAAACACCCCATGCGCGCACACCAGCCATATGACCCCCTGCTTGTTTGATCGACCCCTATGTCGAGACGCAATGTATACAATATCGGACATTACGGGGCCGATGCCGTTTGTCAAAGGTCCAGTGGGGTGCCGGCGAGCTTTCGTCTGCGGGTGTTGTTCGTATGCAATAGTGGTGTGACGGGGCCCATCCACCACCGGCTTTGCCGGCGGTCCCCCTCCCCATCTTCGATGGGGAGGGGTTGTTTGTTGCTGGGGTGGGGGAGGGGACAACAAAAAAGGCCGGCGCCCTTGCGGGCACCGGCCTTTCTGTCTCGATCGGGATGCGATCAGATCGCGCCGTTCACCGCGGCGACGTCGATCTTGATGCCGGGGCCCATCGTCGAGCTCACGGCGACCTTCTTCAGGTACTTGCCCTTGGCGCCCGACGGCTTCGCCCGGATGACCGCATCGACCAGCGCGTCGAAGTTCGCGCGCAGGTCCTCGGCCGGGAAGCTCGCCTTGCCGATGCCGGAATGGATGATGCCGGCCTTCTCGACGCGATATTCGACCTGGCCGCCCTTGGCGTCCTTGACCGCCTGCGCGACGTTCATCGTCACCGTGCCGAGCTTCGGGTTCGGCATCAGACCCTTGGGGCCCAGCACCTTGCCGAGGCGGCCGACCAGGCCCATCATGTCGGGCGTGGCGATGCAGCGGTCGAAGTCGATCGTGCCGCCCTGGACGATCTCGAGCAGATCCTCGGCGCCGACGATGTCGGCCCCCGCGTCACGCGCCTCGTCGGCCTTGGCGCCCTTGGCGAACACCGCGACGCGCACCGTCTTGCCGGTGCCCTTGGGCAGGTTCACGACGCCGCGGACCATCTGGTCGGCGTGGCGCGGGTCGACGCCCAGGTTGAGCGCGACTTCGATCGTCTCGTCGAACTTGGAGGTCGCGTTGGTCTTCGCCAGCGTGATCGCCTCGTCGACCGAGTAGAGCTTCTCGCGGTCGACCGCGGCAGCAAAGGCCTTCGCCTTCTTCGTCAGCTTCGCCATGACCGTCAGCCCTCCACAACCTCGAGGCCCATCGCGCGGGCCGAACCTTCGATGATCTTCGTCGCGGCGGCGAGATCGTTGGCGTTCAGATCCTTCATCTTCACGGTCGCGATCTCCTCGAGCTGCGAGCGCTTGATGCGGCCGGCGACGGCCTTGCCCGGCTCCTTGGAGCCCGACTTCAGCCCGGCCGCCTTCTTGAGCAGGAAGCTCGCAGGGGGGGTCTTGGTCTCGAAGCTGAACGAGCGGTCCGCATAGACGGTGATGACCGTCGGGATCGGGGTGCTCTTCTCGAGCTCCTGCGTGGCGGCGTTGAACGCCTTGCAGAACTCCATGATGTTGACACCGCGCTGACCGAGCGCGGGGCCGATCGGGGGCGACGGGTTGGCGGCGCCCGCGGGCACCTGCAGCTTGATATAGCCAGTGATCTTCTTGGCCATGGTTCCACCTCACTCTGTTTCAAGTCGAGCGGTTCGAACGGAGCGGCTCGCGCCGCACCTCCCGCCGGATTCCACTGCAACTGCCTTGGAAGCCGGCGCCCTTAGCGCAAAGCCCGCGCGGAGGGAAGAGCGGAGGCAGGGCTGCGCAATATTACGCAGTACACCCCCGATATCGCACCCGCCGTCCGCGCCTCCGGACGCGGCCCGCTAGGAAGAGGCCGACACGAGCAAGGCGGAAAGCGAGAGACACGATATGAGCATCAGCCAGCGGACGGCACTGGGTGCGGGCCTGATCCTGGCGGTGATCGCCATATGCGCGGGCCTGGCCGCACAGGCCATGCAGAAGGTGCGCCTCGGCGGCCCGATGCACGCCGAGGTGCAGCAGGCGTCGGACCTGATCGCCGACATCCTGCCGCCGCCCGCTTACATCATCGAATCCTATCTGGAGGCGACGAAGCTGGTCGCGCCGGGCGCGGACGTCGCCAGCCATGCGGGCCGGCTGGCGCAGCTCCGTCGCGACTATCAGGACCGCCACGCCTATTGGACGAGCGCGAAGCTCCACCCCGAGCTGCGCAAGGCGCTGCTCGAGACGGCGGACCAGCCGGCGCGCGCCTTCTTCAAGGAGCTGGAGACGGTGACGCTGCCCGCCGTCCGCCGGGGCGACAGCGCCGCCGCCGAGGCGAGCTACAAGCAGCTGAGCGTCGCCTATGCCAACCACCGCAGCGCGATCGACCGCAGCGTCGCGCTCGCCAAGGCCTATCAGGAGCGCACGATCGCGGCGGCCGGCAACGAAGTGCTGATGTCGAACATGAAGCTGGCGATGGCCGGCGTCCTCGTCCTCGGGCTGGTCGCCGCCGCCGTCTATTATTTGCGGCGGACGGTGATCGCGCCGCTGGGGCATATTTCGGGCGTGACCAACCAGCTTGCCGCGGGCCAGGACGCGACCGTGCCCTGCCTTGGCCGGGCCGACGAGCTGGGCGAGCTCGCCAAGGCGATCGAGGTGTTCCGGGCGGCGAGCACCGACCGCGCCGCGCGCGACGCCCGGGCGGGCGCCGAGCGCCAGCAGCTGTTCGACGCGCTCCAGCATGTGCTCGAGAAGCTCGCCGCCGGCGACCTGCGCGCGCAGGTGACGGCGGAGCTGGCGCCCGACTATGCGCCGATCGCCGCCGACCTGAACGGCGCGATCGCGCGGCTGCGGTCGATGGTCGCCGAAGTCGCGACCACCGCCGACAGCATCGCCGCCGGCGCCGGGCAGGTCGCGTCGGCGTCCGACGACCTGTCGCGGCGGACCGAGGTCAACAGCGCCAACCTGCAGCATGTCGCGGCCGCGATCTCCGAGATCAATGCGCGGCTGGACACGTCGGGGAGCGCGTCGCAGCGCACGCTCGCCAGCGCCGACGGTGCGATCGGCACGGTCGAGGGCGGGCGCACCCGCGCCCTCGAGGCGGTGCAGGCAATCACGCGCGCCGCGGACAGCGCGAGCGCGGTCAACAGCGTGCTCGAAGGCCTCGACAAGATCGCCTTCCAGACCCGCGTGCTGGCGATGAACGCGGCGGTCGAGGCCGGCGCCGCCGGCGATGCCGGGCGCGGATTCTCGGTGGTCGCCGACCTGGTCAGCGCGCTCGCCGCGCGCGCCGAAGCCGAGGCGCAGCGCGCGCACGAGCAGATCGAGGCGACGCAGACCGACGTGCAGGTCGCGCTGGGCGCGGTGCAGGGCGTGGACAGTTCGTTCAGCGAGATCGTGACCGATGTCGAAATGGTCCGCGCGCAGATCGCGCAACTGACCGGCGACCAGCGGGCGCAGGCGGACGCGCTGTCGAGCGCCGCGGCGGCGCTGCGCGAGCTCGATGCGCAGACGCAGCAGGCCGCGCTCAAGGTGCGCGAGACCGCGTCGGCGGCGCAGTCGATGGGCGACGAGGTCGCGCGGCTGGGCGAGCAGGCCGCGGCCTTCCGCTACGAGCAGGACGGCGAAGTCCGCCGCAGCCATGGCGTGCGGTACCTCGCGGCCGTCGCCTGACCCCTCAGGTCAGGCCCGGCGCAACCGATCGACGAGCAGGGCCGCGACCATCGTCGCCCCGGTGAGCGGGAAAAGCGCGCCGACCGACAGCATCAGCGCGGTCAGCCCGGCCATGCGCCCCGCATCGTCGGGCAGCGGCGGGGGCGCGAAGCGGCGCTTCCACCAGAGCATGGGGGCCGTCGCGGCGAGCAGCAGCACGCCGACGCACCCGGCGAGCATGACCAGCCGGTTGGGTTCGCCATATTGCTGGCCCTGGTGGACGGCGATTCCCCATTCGATCGCGCGCGCGCCCATGCCGAATGAGTCCGCGCGCGCATCCTGAAGCACGCGGCCGTCCGGCGCGACGAACAGCACATGCGCCGCGTCCGCCCGCGCGGCCAGGCTGCTCAGCACATAGGGTTCGCCGGCCTGCGCGGGCCGGGTCAGCGCGAGCGGAGGCACGAGCCCGTGCCGCGCGGCGGTGGCGAGCGTCGCGGCGACGCCGAGGTCCCGGCCCGGCCCCGCGGCCGGCATGGCGGCGTGCTGCATCGACCAGGGCAGCGTGGCGGCCGCCTTCTCCTCGTGCGCCGCATGTTCGGCCGTGGCGAGCGGCCGCGGCGGGCGGCCGAGCCCCTCTGCGGTGACCACCGCCTCGAGCCTGTCGCCCCAGAAGACCGACCATGGCATGCCGGTCAGCGCGAGGAACAACACCACCGCGCCGACCAGCGCGCCCGACGAGGCGTGCAGGTCGCGCCAGAACAGGCGCCCGCCCGGGCGACCGCGCAGGGCGAGCGCCGGCGATCCGCGCCGCGGCCACCAGAGGTAGAAGCCGGTCAGCACCAGCAGGATCGTCCATCCGGCGACGATCTCGACCAGCGCGTTGCCGACCGGGCCGGTCAGCGCCAGGCCGTGAAGGTCGCGCACCAGCTTGAGCGCGCCGCCCTCGCGCGCCGTGATCCCGCGCACCATGCCCGAGCCCGGATCGACGAACGCGGTCCGCCGGGTCCCGTCGCGCTCGAGCGAGGCGCGCCAGGACTCGCCGGGGTCGGCGGGAATGACGAGATGGCCGACGCGCGCGCCCGTCTGCCGCTCGACCTCCGCGACCAGCCGGTCGGGATCGCGCGCCGGGCCCGCCGCGGCGCGCGTGATCCAGTCCGCATAGATGCGGCGCTCGAGTTCGGGCTTGTAGAGGTAGAGGGCGCCGGTGATCGCCAGCCAGGCGAGGACGGGAAGGACGATCAGCCCGGCATAGAAATGCCAGCGCCAGACGCTGCGATAGAGGTTCGTGCTCACCGGCCCATGCTTCCGCCGCAGCCCTTGTCGCCGCGTCGTGTAGCAGGCGCGCGGCGGCCGGCAAGCGATTGTCGGCGGCGGCGTTGGGGCGCATAGTCACGGCCTGGGCGGCATGAGGGGGGCAAGATGGCGGAAGTGTCGCGGCGGGGTCTGATCGGGGCCTCGATGCTCGGCGCGGCGATGGCGGGGACGGCGAGTCGCGGCCTGGCGCGCGCGCCCGAGGCGTCGCTGCCGCGGTTCGGGCCGGCGCCGGGCAAGGCACACCTGATTTTCAACGAGAACCCCTACGGCCCATCGCCCGCGGCGCTGCGCGCGATCGCCGAGACCGCATCGGCGGGCTGCTATTATGTCGACGAGCTCGTGCCCGAGCTGGTCGCCCGGATCGCCGCCCGCTACCGGGTCGCGCCCGAGCAGGTGCTGATCGGCAACGGCTCGTTCGAGCTGCTCGTCGCGGCGGCGCGCGCCTGGGCGTCGAAGGGCGCGATCCTGTCGCCCGACCTGATGTTCGACGAGCCGATCCGGCGCGCCGAGGGCGTCGGCGTGCGCCGGGCGACGGTGCCGCTCGCCGCCGACATGGGCATCGACCTCGCCGCGCTGGCCGGCCGGGTCGGGCCCGATATCGGCCTTGTCTATCTGTGCAACCCGAACAACCCGACCGGCATGCTGCTCGACGGCGACGCGCTGCGCGGCTTCGCGCGGGCGCTGCCGGCCGGCCACACGCTGCTCGTCGACGAAGCCTATTGCGAACTGACCGACGATCCCGCGCGCGCCTCGGTGATCGACCTGGTGCGCGAGGGCCGCGACGTGATCGTCACGCGCACCTTCTCGAAGATCTTCGGGCTGGCAGGGCTGCGCGTCGGCTATGCGATCTCGACGCCGGACAATATCGCCCGGATGAAGGCCGAGTCGGGCACGATCGGCCCGGCGAGCGCCGGCCTCGCCGCCGCGCTGGCGAGCTTCGACGATGACGCCTTCATGCGCTATTCGCTCGCGCGCATCCGCGAGGGCCGCGCGATGATCGTCGACGCCGCGGGCAAGGCCGGGCTGCGGGTGCTGCCGAGCCAGACCAATTTCGTGTTCGTCGAGGTGCCCGACGCCGACGCCATGCGCGACGCGATGGCCGCGCGCGGGATCGCGATCCGCGGCGCCTATGGCAAATGGACGCGCTGGAGCCGGGTGTCGACCGGGCGGATCGAGCATGTCCGCCGCTATGCCGAGGCGCTGCCGGCCGTGCTGCGCGGCTGAGAGGCGCCCCGCTCAGGGCGGAGTCGTGTCGCCCGCGCCCAGCGCGCGCTGCATGTACACCGTGTCGAGCCAGCGGTCGTGCTTGCGCCCGACGCTGCGCATGCGCCCGGCATGCGCGAAGCCCGCGCGCGCGTGGAGGGCGACCGAGGCGGGTTCGCCGCCGCCGATCACCGCGATCATCTGGCGGAAGCCGCAGGCGGTCGCGGCGTCGACCAGCGCGGCGAGCAGCGCCCCGCCGACGCCGCGGCCGACTTCGGCCGGGTCGACATAGATGCTGTCCTCGCAGGCATGAGCGTAGGCGGCGCGCTCGCGGAAGCGGGTCGCATAGGCATAGCCGAGCACGCGGTCCGCCCGGGTGGCGACGAGGAACGGCGCGCCCGCGTCGAGGATGCGGTGGATCTTGGCGCGGGTCTCGTCGGCCGTCGGCGCGACGGTGTCGAAGGTCGCGGTGCCGTGCGCGACGTGGTGCGCGTAGATGGCGGCGATCGCGGCGGCGTCGTCGGCCGTGACGGGGCGGATCATCGCATCATTTCGGGAGCGTCGCCCGGCCAAGTCAAGGCCTCCCAGTCTGTGCCGAAATCGGCCCGCCGTCATTAACTTAGGCCGGTGACGGCCGGCCGCTCCTGGGTTAGGTTCGCACCCGTAGTGCGCTCGGGGGGGCGTTCCGGAAAGGACCTGGCTTGGCTGCTGACCCCGAGGCCGACATTGTGGCGTCTGCGCACGTCGCGCCGTGCCGGTCCGAGGCGCGGCTGCGTTTCCTGCTCGATCTGGTCGACCGGCTGGCGGCGATCGACGACCCCGCCCGCGTGGGCGCGGCGGCGGCCGAGGCGCTCGCCGGCCATTTGGGCGTTGCCCAGGGCCGCTTCGAGGCGACCGACGCGCCTGGCGACGCGCCGGCCGCGGGCGGGTCCGAAGGCGCGCGGCTGGCGGTGCCGCTGCCCGACAAGGGGCGGTCGGCGGGATGGCTGGTGCTCACCGATCCGGCGCCGCGCGACTTCGACGCGAGCGAGCTGGCGCTGGCCGAGGACGTCGCCGCCCGAACCGCGTCGGCGATCGCGCGCGTCCGCGCCGACGCGGCGGTGCGGGCCGGGGCGCGCCAGCTTCAGCAGATCGCCGACACGCTGCCCGTCCTGATCTCGTTCCTCGATGCCGACCGGCGCTACCGTTTCGTCAGCAAGACCTATGAGGACTGGTTCGGCCGCCCCCGGTCGGAGATCGAAGGCCAGTTGCTCGTCGACGTGATCGGCGCCGACGCCTATGCCGCCGTCGCGCCGCGCCTCGACCGCGTGTTCGCCGGCGAGACGGTCAGCTTCGAACAATTCATGCCCTATGCGGGCGCGCAGCCGCGCCACGTCCATGTCGAATATGTCCCGCGGCACGACGGGCAGGGCCGGGTCGACGGCGTCTATGCGCTCGTCCAGGACATCACTGCCGCCAGCCGCTCCGAGGCCGCGGTGCGCGAAAGCGAGGCGCGCTTCCGCGGGGTTTTCAACTCGGACCTGATGGGCCTGACCATCTTCGATTCGATCACCGGCGAGACGCTGGCGATCAACGACTTCTTCCTGCGCATGACCGGTCACGACCGGGCCGATTTCGAGGAGGGCCGCTGGGACTGGCGCGATTTCACGCTGCCCGAATATCTCCACCTCGACGAGATCGCGATCGCCCAGGCGCGCGAACGCGGCTGGTGGGACCCGTATGAGAAGGAATATCGCCGCCGCGACGGCAGCCGGTTCCCGATCCGGATCTCGTCCGCGCCGATGCCCGGCGAGCCGGGGCGGGTGATCGTCTCGATCCAGGATATCAGCGCCACGCGCGCCGCTCAGGCCGAGCTGCGCGAGAGCGAGCAGCGGCTGCAACTCGCCAAGCAGGCGGCGGGGGTGGGGGTGTGGGACTGGGACCTGCGCCGCGACGAGATCAGCTGGTCGCCGGAGATGTACGAGCTGCTCGGCATCGATCCCGCCACGCCGGCGGACCGGCTCTATGCGGAATGGGCGGCGCGGCTCGATCCGGTGGACCGCGCGATCTACGAGCCGCTCGTCCAGCGCGCGGCGCGCCGGGGCGAGGCGATCGCCTTCGATTTCCGGATCCGCGACGCGAGCGGGGCGACGCGGTGGATCCGGTCGCAGGCGCTGGCGGTGGCCGGCCCCGACGGCACGCCGCTGCGGCTGACCGGCGTCAACCTCGACGTCACCGCCCAGCATCGCGAGGAAGAGCGGCTGCGCGAGGCGGCGCAGAGCCTGGCGGCGGAGGTGGCGGAGCGGACCCGCGAGCGCGACCGGATCTGGAACCTGTCGCACGACCTGATGTGCGTGGGACGGCTCGACGGCACGCTGCTCAGCCTCAACCCGGCCTGGGAGCGCGTGCTCGGCTGGGACGCGGCGCACCTGCTCGCCACGCAGAACCGCGAGATCCGGCATCCCGACGAGCGCGCGCGGACCGTCGCCGAGATGGAGCGGCTGCGCCGGGGCGAGGCCGTCGAGAATTTCGAGATCCGCTTCCGCCACGCGGACGGGAGCTGGCGCTGGTTCTCGTGGACGATCGTCCCGGAGGGCGAGCTCTATTACGGCATCGGCCGCGACGTGACCGCCGAGCGCCAGGCGGCAATCGAGCTGGAGCGCGCGCAGGATGCGCTGCGCCAGGCGCAGAAAATGGAGGCGGTGGGCCAGCTGACCGGCGGCATCGCGCACGATTTCAACAATCTGCTCGGCGCCGTCGTCGGCGGGTTCGAGCTGATCAGCCGCAAGCCGGGCGACCCCGAGCGCGTCCGCCGGATCGCCGAGAACGGCCTCGCCGCGGCCGAGCGGGGCGCGAAGCTGACCGGCCAGCTGCTCGCCTTTTCGCGCGCGCAGAAGCTGGACCTGCGCCCGATCGTCGCGCGCGACGTCGTCGCCGGGATGCATGACCTGCTGCGGACCACGCTCGGCCCGACGGTCGACCTCGCGGTCGATCTCGACGGGCCGCTGGTCGCGGTGCTCTGCGACGCGGTGCAGCTCGAAATGGCGGTGCTGAACCTGGCGATCAACGCGCGCGACGCGATGCCCGCGGGCGGCGCGCTCAGGATCGCGACGCGGACCTGCGCGCTCGACCATGATCCGGAGCTGGCGAGCGGCGAATATGTCGAGATCGCGGTGTCCGACGCCGGCATCGGGATGGCGCCGGACGTGCTCGAGCGCGCCTTCGATCCGTTCTTCACGACCAAGGGCGTCGGCAAGGGCACCGGGCTGGGGCTGAGCCAGGTCTATGGCATTGCCCGCCAGTCGGGCGGCGGCGTGCGGATCGAGAGCGCGGTCGGCCGCGGCACGACGGTGCGCATCCTGCTGCCGCGCACCGACGCGCCGGCGGCGCGCACGATCGCGGCGGCGGCGGAGGCCGGGATCGCGGCGCCCGCGCGCCACTCGGTGCTGCTCGTCGACGACGATCCCGATGTGCGGCGCATGCTGGCCGACGCGCTCGAATCGCTCGGCTACCGGGTCACGCAGGCGGAGGACGGCGAGGCCGGGCTGGCGCGGCTCGACGCGGCCCGGCCCGACCTCGTGATCGTCGACTTCGCGATGCCGGGGATGAGCGGCGCCGAAGTCGCGGCCGCGATCCGCGCCCGCCGCCCCGAACTGCCGATCGTGTTCGCGAGCGGCTATTCCGACACGGCCGCGATCGAGCGCGCGCTCGGACCGAATGCGCCGTTGCTGCGCAAGCCGTTCCGGCTCGACGAGCTGCAGGCGGCGCTGCGGACCGCGCTGCTGGGCACGCACGCACCCCGGGCCGCGAACGGCTAGCGTCGCGCTTGCCGCCCGGCCGGGCCGGGTGCAGACTGGCGCGAAGCGGGGGGAGGGGATGGGGATGACCGATGGTCAGGCGCCGAACGGATTCCGGCTGGCGAGCTGGGCCGCGCTCGGCTGGAACGCGATCGGGGTGATGATGTACCTGAGCTCGGTCGGCGTGTTCGGCGACCCGACCGAAGGCATGGGCGAGGCCGAACGCCGCGTGGCGCGGTCGATCCCCGGCATCGTGACCGGCGCGTTCGCGATCGGCGCCTTTGCGGGGTTCGGCGGCGCGGTCGGCCTCGTGATGCGCCGCGCCTGGGCAGTGCCCGCCCTGCTCGTGTCGCTCGTCGGCCTGCTGGTGCTGGAGGGGTGGATCCTGGCGTCCGCCGTCAACCGCGCGACCTTCGGCGCGGGCATCGCGGTGATGGTGACGGTCGGAGCGCTGCTGATCGCCGCGCTCGCCATCCATGGGCGGAGGCGCGGCTGGCTGGCGTGACGGCTCAGCGCGGGACGTAGATCGGGATATACGTGGTCGTCGTCGTGATCCCGTAGCTGGCCGGGGGGAAGTCGCGCAGCCAGCGGATGCGCGCCGTCTTGGTACCGGGGTCGTAGCCGGTCACCTCGAAGCGGGCGCCGAACAGCTCGACCGGCACCGGCAGCTTCTTCTTCGAGACCGCGTAACGATTGTTGTTGAAGAACAAGGGCGTGCCCGTCTCGACGATCTCGAGCTGGAACGCCAGGTCGCCGAACAGCCCGCCCGCGCCGACGAACCGGATTCGTGCCTCGCTGAGCCCCGGCAACGGCTTCATCACCTGGACCGCAACCGCCGTCGGCGCGATGGCGACGGCCGCCTGGTCCTCGGGGCGGCGGGCGCCGGCGAGGAAGGCCTTCTCGACGCGGCCGTCGCCATCGGCGTCGACGAGGCAGAACTGGACCGTCGCGTCGAAGCGCCGCCCGGCGGCAAAGAGGCCGAGTGTCGCGAGGTTGGCAATGCCGTCGCCAATGCCCCATTTCGCCGACGGGGGCGCGCAGAACACGGCCGCCCGGCCCAAGGCCGCGCCGGCCTCGCCCTCGACCTTCCGCGCCATGTTGAGCGGCGTGCCTGCGGCGATCGCGAGCTGCTGTCCGGCGATGCTGAGCCTGACCTCGCCTGCGAGGATAGCGCTGACTTCGCGGCCGACCGGCTGGACGTGGACGATCTCGCCCTTCGCGACGGTGAACTCGCCCCGATCCTCGCCCGGACGGGCGGCGGGCAGGATCACGTTCCGGGTCGGGACGATCCGGTAGCCCGAGGCCCCGACGAGCATCAGGAGCATGGCGGGCAGCACCGCCAGCCGGCCCAGGCACCGGGTCATCGGAATCCCCCTGTTCCGCGATCGATGATGACGCGTTAGCATGAGGCGCCCGCCGCCGATATCACCGTCAGGTCCTATCCGCGCGGCCGGCGCGGCCTACTTGACGCGTTCGACCTGTTCGAACTCGAGCTCGACCGGAGTGGCGCGGCCGAAGATCGAGACGCTCACCTTCACGCGGCTGCGATCGAAGTCGAGTTCCTCGACGACGCCGTTGAAGCTCGCGAACGGGCCGTCGAGCACCTTGACCGCATCGCCGATCTCATAGTCGACCTTGATCTTGGTCTTGGGCGCGGCCGCCGCTTCTTCCTTGGTGTTCAGGATGCGCGACGCCTCGGCCTCGCTGATCGGCTGCGGCTTGCCCGAGACGCCCAGAAAGCCGGTCACCTTGGGCGTATTCTTGACGAGGTGGTACACGTCGTCGTTCATCTCGAGCTTGGCGAGGACGTAGCCGGGGAAGAATTTGCGCTCGGACTGGACCTTCTTGCCGCGGCGGACCTCGGTCACCGTCTCGGTCGGGACTTCGACGCGCTCGACCAGCTGGTCGAGGCCCATGCGGGTCGCCTCGGACATGATCGCGTCGCGAACCTTGTTCTCGAAGCCCGAATAAGCGTGAATGATGTACCAGCGCGACATGTTCGGATCGATCCCCCTCAGGCGGCGAGCGTGAGCAGCAGCTGGACGATCGCGCCGAACGCGCGGTCGATGCCGAAGAAGAAGATCCCCAGCAGCGACGTCATGATCATCACCATGACCGTCGTCATCAACGTCTCGCGGCTCGTCGGCCAGACCACCTTCGCGGTCTCGGCGCGGACCTGATTCACGAATTGGGGAATGTTCCCGATGCCCTTCGCCACGACTGCTCTCACTTTCGCCAAGTCTTCGGGACAGGCGCCCCCGTCCGGACCTTGAGGGCCCCGGCGGCGCATTCCCCGATGTTGGAATGCCTGCGCCTATATAAGAGCGGTCGGCGCGGCGCAAGGGCGGCCGCCGCGCCGCGGATCGGGCTCAGAGGTGCTTGACGGGCGCTTCGGGGACGAACTTCTTGATCGATTCGACGGCGCGTTCGGCGCCTGCCTTGCTCGAATAGCCCTCGGTCGAGAAAATCGTCTCGGCATTATGCTTGAAGCGGACGCGATAGTCGCCCGACTTGTCGGCGTAGATCTCGAACAGGTGTGCCATGGTCCATCCCTCCCGGCGACCAAAGTCGTTCAGGGGGCGAAACGAGTCAAGCGCGCCGCCGTGTCAGGCGCCGCCCGGCTGGCGAAGCGCCGCGAACGGCACGGCGTGGCTGATCGCGACCGTGCCGTCGAGCATCTCGACCTCCATCAGGATCTGGGGGGACGGGCCGTCCCAGTCGATCGTCAGCCGGCCGTAATTGGGCGCCAGCGGGGCCTGGGCGATGCGGTGCCGGTTCGGGCCGAAGACCGGCCAGACCTCGGTCAGCCCGGACGAGGTGAGCTCGACCAGCGGGTAGGGCACGCGCTCGGTGAGCCGCGACAGCTCGGCATAATGGGTGTCGCCCGAGATGATCACGAGATTGTCGACGCCCGCAAAGTCGATCAGGTCGAGCAGTCGCTGGCGACCCGCGGCGAAGTTGATCCAGGCTTCGTAACCGGGCGCGTCGGGGAGCAATTGGGTCGACGAGGCGAGGATGCGCAGGTCGGCCGGCTGGCGCAGCTCGTGCTCGAGCCAGTCCCATTGCGCGGCGCCGAGCATCGTCGCCGCGGGATCGGGATTGACGACATATTGGCCGCGGTCGGCCGGCTCCACGCTGTAGCCGAGCAGAGGCGTGCGGAAGCTGCGATTGTCGGGCAGGATCACCTGGACGCGGCGGCCCGGCGGACCGAACATGTAGCTGCCGTAAATGCCCGCGTTGCGGCGGCGCGGATGATCTGCCGGAACGCCCCAGAAATCGAGGAACATCGCCCGGCTTTCGGCCTTTTTCGGATATTCCGAGCCGCCGTCGTTGACGCCATAGTCATGGTCGTCCCACGTCGCGATGACCTCGCTCTGCCGCCGCAGGGTGCGGAACCCGGGCTTGGCCGCCAGCCGGTCATACTTGGCGCGCATGACCGCCATGTCCTCGGTGTCGCCATAGATGTTGTCGCCGAGGAAGATGAACAGCTCGGGCCGCCAGGCATTGACGCGGTCCCAGATCGGCTGCGGCTTGTCCTGGTGCGCGCACGAGCCGAAAGCGATCCGGGAGAGCGGGCGCGCCGCCCCGGCCGCGAGCGGCGGCGCGGCGGCAAGGACGGCGCCCGCCGCCGTCCCCGCCAGCACCGACCGCCGTGGCAGCTTCGCGTGCATCAGAAGCGCGCCCGGAGCGTCGCGAAGAATTGCTGCGGCGCGCCCGCGAGCAGCGTCTGGTTGTCGCCCCGATTGCCGAACCCGTTCGACCCGATCGTCGCGACATAGGCCTCGTCGAAGATGTTCGTCGCGTTGAGCTGGATCTCCAGCCGCTCGTTCAGCCGGTAGCCGAGCGTGGCATCGACGAGGAAACGGCCGTCGACCGACCGGTCATTCTCGTAGTTGAAGAAGCGCTTTGACATGAAGTTCGCGCCGATGCGCCCGAACACCGGCCCCTGGTCATAGGCCAGCTCGCCGCGCGCGATGTGCCGGGGCGAGTCGACCACCTGCTTGCCGCGCGTCGCCGCGACGATCGCGCCGGCGGCGTTGACGACGTCGTCGCGATAGGTCGCGTCGTTATAGGCGTAGGAGACATAGGCGCTGAAGCCGTTCCCGAACCGCAGCTCGCCGGCCGCCTCCACGCCAACGGCGCGGACCGAGCCGACATTCTGCAGCACCGCTGGGTTGCCGACGATCCCCGCGCCGTTGGCGAAGCCGAGCAGGCGGTTGCCGAAATCGACATAATAGCCGGCAACGACGCCGTTGAAGCTGCCGTTGCGGTAGCGCAGGCCAAGCTCGAACGTGTCGGAGGTCTCGGGCTTCAGCGTGTCGCGGATCGCGTTGAAGCCCGCCTGGGTCGTCGCGAACGGCCCGCTCGTGCTCGACGAGACGAAGGCGCGCGTGACCTGGGTGAAGCCGCCGAACAGCTCGGCCTCGTCGTTGAGCTCGGCGGCGAAGCCGACATGGGGCTGGAACCAGTCCTCGACGCGGATGCGCCCCGAGGCGAGCGACCCGGCGACGATCGGGTCGGCCCTGTTGGTGACCTTGAAGCCCTTCCAGCCGAGATTGACGACGATCCGGCCGAGCTCGATCCGGTCCTGGACCTGATATTGCAGCGTCTTGGTCGACAGGTCGTAGTTCCACTGGGTGAAGAAGGGATTTGAGAGGAATTCCCGGAAGCCGCGGCCCGCGACCTGCCGGTTGCCCAGGCTGTAGAAGCGGCGCGCCTGGTTGAAGTCGGTGTTCTCGTACCAGCCGCCGACCGTCAGGTCGGTGTTTAGGACGGGGATCGAGACCGACCCGAACACGCCATGGCGATCGATCGCGTATTCGGTGGTGCGGATCGAGATCGGCACACCCGTCGGGCTCGGCACGTACGGCGTGCCCCAGAGGCCCTGGCCCTTGTTGTCGTGATAATAGGCGCGCAGCAGGAACTTGCCCTCCGCGCCGATGTCGCCGCGGACGCCGACATAGGCGAGATGGTCGCGACGGATGCCCGCCGCGTCGTAATAGGCGTCGTCGGCGCTGGCGATCGGGGCGGGATAGGTCCGGCCCGCGGCGGGGTTGCTGACCGGCGCGCCGGTGTCGCCCCGGTTGTTGGCGATGTCGGCGACCTGGATCGCGAGCGCATAGGCGCGAGGGCCGAAATTGTCCCAGTCGTAACCGAGCCGATCGATCATCTCGAGCGACAGATCCTGGTAATCCTGCTCGTTGCGGCGGGAGAAGCTGTACCAGGCGTCGAAGCTGGCCGCGCCGATCGGGATGGCGAGCTTGGCATTGACCTGCTGTTGCTCCTGCTTGCCATCTCCCTTCCACTTGTCGGTGGTCGAATAGGCGTAGGAGACATAGCCCGCGGCGCCGCCTTCGCGCGCCAGATCGACCCGGATGTAACCGCGATAGGTGTCGTCGCTGCCGCCGGTCGCGTGCGCCTGCACGGCGTTGCGGCCGAGCGGATCCGCCGAGAAGGTCTCGATCGTCCCGCCGAGATTGTTCGTCGCCTGCGTCCCGATCGATCCCGCGCCCTGCGAGACCCGGATCCGGCCGACATTCTCGGAAATGATCGCGCGCGAGATATGAAGGCCGTTGTTGTTGCCGTAGCTGCCGTCGCCCAGCGGCACGCCGTCGAAGGTGAAGCCGATCTGGTTCTGGTTGAAGCTGCGGATCGACACGCGCTGCGACCATTCATAGGCGCCGAACGCGTCCGCCGACTGGAAGTTGACGCCGGGCAGCTTCTCGATCGCCTTGAGCGGGCTCGTCCCGGGGACCAATTCGGCGACGTCCTCGCTGGCCAGCTCCTGGACCTGCCGGGTCTCGCCGCGGCCGAGCACGACGATGTCGGTGGCGGCGGCTGCGTCGGTCGGGGCGACCGAGTCGGCTGCGGCAAAGGCCGGCGCGGCCAGCACGGCGCCCCCGGTCAACAGCAAGGCTTTCAGCGTCGATGTCATCATGTTCCCCCCTTCGGCGTCGGCTGCGACCGACGTCGGCGACGCCCGCGCAGCGCGACCGGCGCTACAAAGGAGGTGTGACAGCTTGCGATTGTTTCCGTGACGATCTGGTTTCGAAACGGCGAAGGCTTGGTAAGGCGCCGGGGCGCGAATGCGACGCGCCGGTGGCAGGAGTGGAGGGACTCGAACCCCCGGCCCTCGGTTTTGGAGACCGATGCTCTACCAACTGAGCTACACTCCTCCATGCCGGAGGCTGGGGTCATCTAGCGAGGGTGGGCGTGCGGTGCAACGGGGTTGGTGCGACGCCGGCCTCCAGCTCCTCCCCATCTGCGATGGGGAGGGGGACCGCCGGGCGAAAGCCCGGTGGTGGAGGGGGGGCTGGCGGCCTCGTGGCCCCTCCACCACGCCGCTTCGCGTCGCGGTCCCCCTCCCCACGCTTCGCGTAGGGAGGAGCGGGTGCTATGCGGCGGCGGTTCGCGTCATGTTGGGGAAGAGCGCGCGGGCGTCTTCGGCGGGCATCGGGCGGCCGAACAGATAGCCCTGGATCTTCTTGCAGCCGAGGCGGCGGATCATCGCATATTCCTCCTCGGTCTCGACGCCCTCGGCGGTGGTCGACATGCCGAGACTGTCGGCGAGCGCGACGACGGCGCGGATGATGGCGAGGCTTTCGGACGCCTTGCGCGAGGCGCCCTGGACGAAGCTGCGATCGATCTTGATCGTCGAGAATTTGGTCCGGCTGAGATAGCCGAGCGACGAATAGCCGGTGCCGAAATCGTCGAGCGACAACCGCACGCCGAGGCCGAGAACCTCTTGGAGCACGGCGACGGCGTTGGTGCCTTCGCGCATGAACACGCTCTCGGTGACTTCGAGCTCGAGGCGCTGCGGGGGGAGGCCGCTCTCGGCGAGCGCCGACTGGACCGCGACGACGAAGCGCGGGTCGTGGAGTTGCTCGGCCGAGACGTTCACCGCGACGCGGACGGTCGACGGCCAGTTCTTCGCCTCGAGGCAGGCGGTGCGCAGCGCCCATTCGCCGATCGGGCCGATCAGCCGCGCCTCCTCGGCGATCGGGATGAACTTGACGGGCGAGATCTGGCCGAGCTCGGGATGGGTCCAGCGCAACAGCGCCTCGAAGCCCTCGACGACCGCTTCGTCGGCCGACACGACCGGCTGGTAATTGAGATGGAGCTCGCCCTTGGCCAGCGCCTTGCGGAGCGCGATCTCGAGCACGCGGCGCTCTTCGGCATGGACGTGGAGCTGCGGCTCATAGGCATGGTAGGTGCCGCCGCCCGCGTCCTTCGACCGGTAGAGGGCGAGGTCGGCGGAGCGGATCAGCGTCTCGACCGAGCGACCGTCGCGCGGGCCCACCGCGCTGCCGATGCTCGCGCCGATATAGAGGGTGTGCTGGTCGACGTCGTACGGGCGCGACAGGTCTTCGATGATCTGGCGGGCGAGCGTCTCGATCGCGGCGGGATCGGAGGCGTCGCGGAGCACGACCGCGAACTCGTCGCCGCCGAGCCGGCCGCAGAGCGCATTGTCGTCCATCAGCCCGAGCAGCCGTTCGGAGACGCGGCCGAGCAGCCGGTCGCCGACCGGATGGCCGAGCGTGTCGTTGACCGCCTTGAAGCGATCGAGGTCGATCATCATCAGGCCGCAGCGGCCGCGCCATTTCTCCGCCTCGGCCATGGCCTGGCCGAGCGCTTCGGTGACCTGCAGCCGGTTGGGCAGGCCGGTCAGCGTGTCGAAGCGCGCCATGCGGTTGATCTTGTCGGCGGTGTGCCGCTCGACGGTCACGTCGGAGCCGACGCCGCGAAAGCCGAGGAAGCTGCCCTTTTCGTCGAAGCGCGGGCTCGCCGACAGCTCCCACCAGCGGGTCTCGCCTTTGATCGTGACCGGCAGGATCAGGTCGCTGAACGCCTCGCGATTCTTGAGCTTGTCGGCCAGCGTGCGCAGCGCGGCGGTGAAATTGCCCGACTCCCAGCTGTCGCCGGCGAGCATCTGCAGGAACGGCCGGCCCTCGAGCGCGAGCGCCTCCTCGCCGAGCGCATAGGCGAGCCGCGGCGAGACGTGGGTGAGCTGCTTGCCGGCGTCGATCTGCCACAGCCAGTCGGCGTCGCCTTCCTCATGCTCGCGGAGGAGCAGGCTGACCACCTCCTCCTTCTCGACAAGCGCGAACTCGGCCGACTTGTGGACCAGGAAGGCGCGACCGTTGGCGAGCGCCGAGGTGACGAGGACGAAGCCGAAGGTGCCGCTCGCCAGCGCGAGCGTGGGGAAATGGAGCGCGAGCATCAGGTAGATGCAGGCGGCCGAGGCGAGCAGCATCGACGCGGTCGCGGCGAGGAGCATCGGCGAGAGGAGCAGCACCGAGCCGACCATCATCGCGACGGTGACCGAGAGCAGCGCGAGCTGCTGCTCGAGCCCGCCGACGCCGGCGAACATGACGGCGGGGGCGGCCCAGATCGCCGCCGAGACGATCGACAGCACGGTCTCGAGCGTCAGGTCGCGGCGCGAGGCAGTGACGTCGTCATAATGCGGACGCAGCCGCCACAGCGCCATGACCACCCCGGCGCCGAGCGCGATTCCGCCCCAGGCGACCAGCTTGCCGGTCGGCGCATGGCCGCCGATGCTGACCGCGACCAGCACCAGCAGCAGCAGCTCGGCGACGAGCCGCGCGATGGTGTGGCGGCGGACCTCGGCGATCTGCGCGGCGCGGACCTTCCCCCAGTCCGAGTCGCGGGGCTCCGAGAAGCCGAAAGCAGTCGCCCAGTCGATCGACGGGCGCGAGGCGGAGGCGGGGCGGGCGCGTGTCACTCGCCAGGGTGTAGTGGGCTTTCGTTAGCGATCGGTAATCAAGGCGGGCCCTCCACCATGATGCCTTGCATCATGGTCCCCCTCCCCATCTGCGATGGGGAGGAGCTGTTTTCGTTAGGCCGCCAGGTCGTAGGGCTGGATCTCGCCCGACAGATAGAGGTTGCGCGCCTTGGAGCGGCTGAGCTTGCCCGAGCTGGTGCGCGGCAGCGTGCGCGGCGGGACGAGCTCGACGACGCAGTTCATGCCGGTGATCGCGCGCACCCGCTCGCGGATGTCGTCGCGCAGCCGGGCGCGCTCGGCGGGGTCCGAGGTGCGGCACTGGACGAGCACCGCGGGCGTCTCTTCGCCGCCGGGCGTGGTGATCGCGAAAGCGGCGATGTCGCCGGCCTTGAAGCCGGGAAGCTGCTCGACCGCCCACTCGATGTCCTGCGGCCAGTGGTTCTTGCCGTTGACGATGATCATGTCCTTGGCGCGGCCGACAATGTAGAGATAGCCGTTCGACATGTAGCCCATGTCGCCGGTGTCCAGCCAGCCGTCGACCAGGCAGGCGGCGGTCGCCTCCGGGTCGCGATAATAGCCGACCATCACCGACGGGCCCTTGCACCAGACCTTGCCGATCGCACGCTCGGCGAGCAGCTGGCCGTCCTCGTCGCGCACCTCGACCGCCATGTCGCGCACCGGCCGCCCGCAATTGACGACCGCGCGATAGCGCTGCGGGCGATTGCCCGGCGCGGCGCCGCCCGACAGCTCGGTCTCCTCGACCAGCTCGACGACGATGCCTTCGCCCGGCGGCATGATGGTGACGGCGAGCGTCGCTTCGGCGAGGCCATAGCTGGGCAGGAAGGCAGTCTGCTCGAAGCCCGCGTCGGCAAAGGCATCGACGAATGCCTGCATCACGTCCGGGCGGATCATGTCGGCGCCGTTGCCGGCGACCCGCCAGCGCGACAGGTCGAAGCGGTCGGCGACGTTCATCTGGCTCGACACGCGGCGCGCGCAAATGTCGTAGCCGAAGGTCGGCGAATAGCTGAGCGTGGTGCCCTGGTTGCGCGAAATGAGGTCGAGCCAGGCGAGCGGGCGGCGCGCGAAATCCTCGGTCTTCAGATAGTCGACCGAGCACTGGTTCGCGACCGGCGAGAGCATGCAGCCGACCAGGCCCATGTCGTGATACCAGGGCAGCCACGAAATGCAGCGGTCGCCATCCTGGAGCTGCATGCCGTGCGAGTGGGCGGCGAGATTGTTGAGCAGCGCGCGATGGGTGACCGCGACCCCGTGCGGGAAGCGCGTCGAGCCGCTCGAATATTGCAAATAGCAGATCGCGTCGGGATCGGCCTTGGGCAGCGGCGACTGCGGCGCGGCGCGGGTGGCGAACGCCTCCCACGACGTCGCCGCGACGCCGGCGAGCCGGGCGGCCTCGCTGGCCATCGCGTCGAGCTCGGACGGATGGATCAGCATCGCCGGGTCGCAGCTGTCGAGCTGCACCTTGAGCTGGTCGACATAGGCCGAGGCGCCGCCGAACGAGGTCGGCAGCGGCAGCGGGACCGGCCAGGCGCCGGCATAGACCGCGCCGAAGAACAGCGCGGCGAAGTCGGGACCGGTCTCGGCGATGAGCGCGACGCGGTCGCCCGGGACGATGCCGGCAGCGATCAGCCGGTGCGCGGCGGCGATCGCGTCGGCGCGCAGCTCGGCATAGGGATAGGGGCGCGCGAGATTGCCGCGCGCATCGTGGAAGTTGAACCCGCGCGTCCCGCTCGCGGCATAGTCGAGCGCCTCGCCCAGCGTCCCGAAGTCCGAGAAGCGCCGCGGAAGACCGTCGTCGGACGGGGTAGCAACTAAATCCGTCATGTTCTTCGTGTACGACCCTGAAGTGCGATCGAGTATGGGCGCTTGCAGCATGCGAGAAGCCCCTCTTTTTCGTTGCCTCTCTTGGCCGTGGCGCCAGAGATGGGCAACCTGAAACCGTCCCGAAGGCTTCCTTAGCAAGGGGTCGGCGGTCAAAATCGGACGCGAGTGTGGCACAAACGTGGCGGCAGGACCGGGCGCGACAGGGCGGCAAGCCGTTGCGGCCGCTGGATTCGGCCGCGCTGGAGCGGCTCGCGCTGCGCTATGTCGAGCGCTACGCCACCACCGAGGCGAAGCTGCGCGACTATCTGCTGCGCAAGCTGGGCGAGCGCGGCTGGACGGAAGACGGGCCGCCGGCCGGCGAGGTGCTGGCGGCTCTGGTCGCGCGGATGGTCGAGCTTCGCTATGTCGACGACGGCGCGTTCGCGGCGGCGCGGGCGGGCAGCCTGGCGCGGCGCGGCTATGGGCCGCGGCGGGTGGACATGGCGCTGCGCGCGGCGGGCGTCGGCGAGGCGGCGGCGGGCGACGCCCGCGCGCTGGCGGCGGACGCGGCGTGGGGCGCGGCGCTGGCTTTCGCCCGGCGGCGGCGGATCGGACCCTATGCGGAGTCGCGGCCCGACCGCCCGGCGCGCGAGAAGGCGATGGCCGCCCTGCTCCGCGCCGGCCACTCCGTCGCGCATGCGCGCAAAATTGTCATGGCCGATCCGGGAGATGTCCCGGAAGAGGACGTCTGACACGCCGCTATGAAACTTTGTTTCAGAATCGGGACGGTGTCGTGCTAAGGAAAACGTCCGGACTTTGGGGGAGCCCGCGTGAAACTGGAACGGCCGCAGTCGTCCGAAGACGACGCATTTGGGGGGGAGGTGGCGGCGTTCGCGTCGACCGCCGACGTGCACGAACTGGAACGCCATGCCGGCACCGTGAAGTGGTTCGACGCCACGCGCGGGTTCGGCTTCGTCGTCGCCGATGACGGCGCGGGCGACATTCTCATCCATTTCTCGATCCTCAGGGATCACAATCGCCGCAGCCTGCCCGAAGGCGCGAGGGTCGAGTGCCTGTCGGTCCGGCGCGACCGCGGCCTCCAGGCCCGGCGCATCCTGTCGTTCGACCTGTCGACCGCGACCGGCCCCGACCACGACCTGATCGCCGCGCCGAAGGACCGGGTCGACCCCGTCGAGCTTGCCGATCGCGCCGGCCCGCCCGAGCCGGTGCGGGTCAAGTGGTTCAACCGGCTGAAGGGCTATGGCTTCCTCGTCCGCGAGGGCGACGACACGGACATCTTCGTCCACATGGAAACCTTCCGCCGCGCCAACATCCTGGACGTCCAGCCCGAGCAGGCCCTGCTCGCGCGCATCGCTGAGGGCCGCAAGGGACCGCTGGCGGTCGAGGTCCTGCCGATCGCCTGACCGACGGGGCCCCGCTCGGCCCGGTCTTCCCCTCCGCTTCGCCCCAAAGCCGCTTCCCCCCGCGCCCCGAGGTCGCTAAACGGCCGGGCCATGGGCATTCTCGCTTCGATCTTCACCTGGTGGAACGGCGCCACGATCGGCACCGCGCTGCACACGCGCCGGCATGGCGGGCGCGTCGGCGCCGACGATTGGGGAAATATCTATTACGAGGCGAAGAAGGTCGACCATACCGGCCGCCGCCGCCGCTGGGTGATCTACAGCGGCTCGAACGACGCCAGCCGCGTCCCGCCGACCTGGTTCAGCTGGCTGCACCACCAGTCCGACGTCGTGCCGAGCGAGATGCCGGCGCCGCGTGCGTGGGAAAAGCCGCCCGTCCCGAACATGACCGGGACGTCGCAGGCCTATCGCCCGCCCGGCGCGCTGGAGGCCGGCGGCGTCCGCGCGGCATCGACCGGCGACTATGAGCCGTGGAGCCCGGACGCGGCATGAAGCGGCGCGCGCTCGGCGCGGTCGCGGCCGTGCTGCTGGCAGGCGGCGCGGCCGTCGCGCTGCAGAACGAAAGCGCGGCGCCGCCCGTGTCGACCGCCGCGCCCGAGCCTGCCGCCCCGGGGGCCGAGCCGCCCGTCGCCAAGGCCGCGCCCGCGCGCGCCGGCGGCCCCGCCGCGCCCGATTTCAGCCGTGCGCAGACGCCGATGAACCAGCGCGTCGCGGTGATCGGCCTGCTCAACAAGCGCAACGGCCTGTGGCGCGACCTGACGCTGAAGCCGGGCCAGGCCGTGCGCGTCGGCGACGTGATCGTCCGGCTGCGCGCCTGCGAGACGACCGCTCCCTGGGAGACGCAGAAGCTGACCGGCGCATTCGTCCAGGTCGACGCCGAGGGCATCGACGACAAGTGGCGGCGCGTCTTCTCGGGCTGGCTCTACAAGGAATCGCCGTCGCTGAACGTGGTCGAGCATCCGATCTACGACGTCTGGCCCAAGAGCTGCACGATGACGCACCCGGAGATCGGCCCCGGCACGCTGCGCGCCGGATCGGGATCGGCCGGCGGCGGCGCGAGCCGGTCAAGCGCGAAGAAGTCGGCGCCCGCGGCGGAGCCGTCGGCCCCGGCCGTGGAGCCGACCGCCAATGCGGCGCCCAGCAACGCGACATAATCCTTGCGGCTGACCTCGACCGCGCCGAGCGAGGCGAGATGTTCGGTCAGGAACTGGCAGTCGAGCAGGCGATAGCCGCCGCAGCGCAGCCGCGCGACGAGATGCGCGAGCGCGACCTTCGAGGCGTCGCGGGCGCGGCTGAACATGCTCTCGCCGAAAAAGGCGCCGCCGAGGCTGACGCCGTAGAGCCCGCCGACCAGCCGGCCGTCCTCCCAGCATTCGACCGAATGGGCATGGCCGCGCAGATGCAGCTCGTTGCAGGCATGCTCGATCTGGGCGTTGATCCAGGTGCCCTGGCCGTCCGCCCGCTTCTCGGCGCAGGCCGAGATCACCTCGGCAAAGGCATGGTCGGCCGTGACGGCGAACCGGTCGGACCTGAGCGTCTTGGCGAGCGACCGCGAGAGATGGAAGCCGTCGAGCGGCAGGATGCCGCGCATCGCGGGCTCCACCCAATAGACTTCCTTGGCCTGGCGACTGTCCGCCATCGGGAAGATGCCGGCGGCGTAGGCGCGCAGCAGCAGGTTGGTGTCGAGGGGCCGCATCGCAGCCGAAGATAGGGCGGGAGCGGCGCGAGCGGGAGGGGGTGCGGGGTTTGGGAGCTTGCCCCTCCACCACCGGGCTCACGCCCGGCGGTCCCCCTCCCCGCGCTTCGCGCAGGGAGGAGCGGGAGCCAAGCTCCTCCCCATCGGAGATGGGGAGGGGGACCGCCGGCGAAGCCGGTGGTGGAGGGGCGATCGCTCAGATCGTCGCCAGCCACCGCGCCAGGTCGTCGGCACTCCGCTCGGCGACCTCTTCCATCGGGATGTGCCCGACGCCCGGATAGGCGATCAGCCGCGCGCCCTTGATGCGCCGCATACCAGCGGCCGTTGGCGAGCGGGATCAGCCGGTCCTCGGCGCCCCAGAGGATCAGGGTCGGCGCCGCGATCCGGGCCATTTCGGCCGGGCTCGCCGAGCGGCGGGCGAAGCCCGAGCGGTCGAGCGTGGCGTCGCGATTGCCCGGGAAGATCAGCAGCTCCCAATAGCGGTCGATCATCGCGGGCGTGACCACCGACTGGACCGCGAGGCTGTCCCTCAGGCTCTGCGCGATGATGGCGCGCGGGGTGAGGTGGCGGACGATCGGCTTCAAGAGCGGGCTCTGCACAATGCGGAAGCCGACCGGCACCTGGATCGGCCGCGCCTGCGGCGCGCCCGAGGCATCGATCAGCACCAGCGCGCGGACCCGGTCGGGATGGGCGACCGCGTATTTCCAGGCGAACTCGCCGCCCATCGAGTTGCCGGCGATCACGAACGGCGGCAGCGCGAGCGCCCGGGCGACGCCGTCGATCACGCCCAGGAACATCGCCTCGCGGTAATCGGCCGCGGGGTGCGCGCCGGTCAGGCCGTGGCCGGGCAGGTCGAGCCGGACGATCCGATAGCGGTCGCGCAGCCGGCGCGCCCACGGCTCCCAGGTGTGGAGCGACGCGTTCGAGCCATGGACGAGCAGCAGCACGGGCGCGTCGCGCGGGCCTTCGTCGGCGACATGGACCTTGAGCCCGCCGCCGAGGTCGACGAAGCGCGAGCGCGCGTCCGCATATTTGGCGCGCAACGCCGTCGCGTCGCCTTCCGGCGTCCATGCCCAGACGATCACTGCCCCGACGAGCAGGACGATCGCCAGCCCGATCCGCTTCACCCACCGCCACATGGCCGGAGTGATAACGGGGCAGGCGGGACGGGGGAAGGGGTGGGGCTGGTCCGCCCCTCCACCACCGGCTTCGCCGGCGGTCCCCCTCCCCGCGCTGCGCGTAGGGAGGAGCTCGGGAGGGGACGGAACCGCGTTCTCCGATCCCTCGTTTCGGCGGCGAAGGGATTGTTGGCGTTATGAAAATCGCGATCTTCGGGCTGACCGTCAGCTCGTCCTGGGGGAATGGCCACGCGACGCTCTGGCGGGGGCTGATCCGGGCGCTCGGCGCGGCGGGGCACGACGTGACCTTCTACGAGCGCGACGTTCCCTGGTATGCCGACCATCGCGACCTGCAGGCGATCGACGGCGGCACGCTGGTGCTCTTCGACGACTGGGAAGCGCTGATCGCCCGCGCCGACACGATCCTCGATGCCGACGCGATCTTCGTCACGTCCTACTGCCCCGATGCGATCGCGGCGACGCGGCTGGTCGCCGAGCGCGCGCGGGGGCTGACGGTCTTCTACGACATGGACACGCCGGTGACGCTCGGCCGGCTCGCGGCGGGCGAGACGGTCGACTATCTGCCGCCCGAGGGGCTCGGCATGTTCGACCTGGTGCTGAGCTACACCGGCGGACCCGCGCTCGACGCGCTCCGCTCGCGGCTGGGCGCGCGCCGGACGGCGCCGCTCTACGGCCATGTCGATCCCTCGGTCCACCGGCCGGTCGCCGCCGACCCGGTGTTCGCGGGCGACCTCTCCTATCTCGGCACCTATGCCGACGATCGCCAGCCGCTCGTCCAGCGGCTGTTCCTCGACCCGGCGCGGGCGCGGCCGGACTGCCGCTTCGTGCTGGGCGGGTCGGGCTATCCCGAGAGCTTCCCCTGGACCGACAATATCTACTTCATGCGGCATGTGGCGCCGCCCGACCACCCGGCCTTCTTCTGCTCGTCGCGGCTGACGCTGAACGTCACAAGGCGCGACATGGCGGCGATGGGCTGGTGCCCGTCGGGCCGGCTGTTCGAGGCGGCGGCGTGCGGCGTGCCGATCGTCTCCGACAGCTGGGACGGGCTCGACCGCTTCTTCACGCCCGGCGCGGAGATCCTGACCGCCACGCGCGCGGACGACGTGCTCGACGCGCTCGGGCGCGAAACGGGCGAGCTGCAGCGCATGGCGCGGGCGGCGCGCGAACGCACGCTCGACGAGCACAGCTCGGCGGCGCGCGCCCGCGAGCTCGTCGCGCTGCTCGAAGCCGTCCCGGCCGCGCGGGAGCTTGCCTGATGTGGGGCATCATCCCGGCCGCGGGCAACGGCACGCGGATCCAGCCGCTCGCCTTTTCCAAAGAGTTGCTGCCCGTCGGCAGCCGCATCGACGCGAACGGCGTCGAGCGGCCCAAGGCGGTCAGCGAATATCTGATCGAGCGGATGGTGGCGGGCGGCGCGACCAAGATCTGCTTCGTGATCTCGCCGTCCAAGTCGGACATCGTCAGCTATTATGGCGGCGGCATCGGCCAGGTGGACACGGCCTTCGTCGTCCAGCCGCAGGCGGCGGGGCTGTGCGACGCGATCTTCCGCGCCTGCCCGCTCGTCGCGCCCGACGAGCCGGTGCTGGTCGGGCTGCCCGACACGATCTGGTTTCCCGAAGCCGCGCTCGCCGGCCTGCCCGACGATGCGCTGGGCTTCCTGTGCTTCCCGGTCGACCGGCCCGAGCTGTTCGACGCGGTGGTGATGGACGCGGACGGCGCGGTCGCCGAGATCCAGGTGAAGCAGGACGGCGCGCGCTCGAACTGGGTCTGGGGCGCGTTCAAGATGCCCGGGCGCGTGCTCCACGAGCTGCATGCGCTGTGGTCCGAGCCCGGCCGCGGCGACGAATATATCGGGACGCTCGTCAATGCCTGGCTCGCGCGGGGCAATCGCGCGGTCGCGGTCAAGGCCGGCGAGAGCTATGTCGATGTCGGCACGCTCGGCGGCTATCGCGCGGCGATCCAGCTCCTCGCCCGCATCGGCAGCCCCGCCGTCCGCGCGGCGTGAGCGGGATCCTCGACCGGCTCGCCGCGGGCGAGACCATCGACGCGCCGGTGGCGGTGGTGGTGGCGCATCCCGACGACGAGACGCTCTGGGCGGGCGCGGCACTGCGCCAGCTTCCCCGGGCAACGCTCATCCACCTGACCGACGGCGCCCCGGCGGACATGACGGACGCGACCCGGCTCGGCTTTCCGACGCGCGACGCCTATCGCGCGGCGCGCGCCGGCGAACTCGACGCGGCACTGGTGGCGCTGGGCGTCGCGCCGCGGCGGATCGGATACGCGATCCCCGACCAGCAGGCGGCGGACGACCTGGCCGGGCTCGTCGCGCGGCTGCAAGCCGACCTGGCCGGCATGGCGGCGGCGATCACCCACCCGTATGAAGGCGGGCATCCCGACCATGACGCCGCCGCCTTCGCGGTCTCGAGGTGCGAGGTGCCCGAGCGCATCGAGTTCGCCTGCTATCCGACGATCGACGGAGCGCGGGCCTTCGGGCGGTTCTGGCCGGATCCGGCCTGCGCCGAGCGCGCCTGCCCGCTCGACGAGGCGACCTGCGCCGCGCTGGACGCGGCGATCGCCGCGCATGCCAGCCAGGCCGAAATGTTCGGCGCGTGGCGGCCGGCGGTCATGCGCTACCGGCATGCGCCCGACTACGACTTCGCGGCGATGCCGCCGCCCGGGGTCGCGCTGTACGACGGCTTCGGCTGGGCGATCACCGCGCGCGACTTCTGCGCGCGCGCATGGGCGGCGGACGCGTGAAGATCCTGTCGGTCGCCTATCCGTTCGCGCCGGTGACCGAGGATCCGGCGGGCGGGGCCGAGCAGGTGCTCGCCGCACTCGACCGCGCGCTCGTCGCGGCGGGGCACGACTCGGTGGTAATCGCACGCGAGGGATCGGAGGTCGCCGGGCGACTGCGCGCGGTGCCGAGCCTGTCGGGGACGATCGACGACGGCGCGCGGCGCAAGGCGCATGACTGGGTGCGCGCGCTGATCGGGGCCAGCCTCGCGGTCGACCGGCCGGACCTGATCCACTTCCACGGCATCGACTTCGCCGACTATCTGCCCGAGGCCGCGCGTCCGATGGTCGCGACGCTGCACCTGCCGCTCGACTGGTACCCGGCGGCGGCGTTCGAGGGGCCCGCCCGGCTGGTGCCGGTCTCGACGAGCCAGGCGGCGCGGATGCCGCACGCGCCGTTGCTGACGCCGATCGAGAACGGCGTCGATCTCGACCGCTATCGTCCGGGCGGGGCGAAGGACGGCTTCGCGCTCGTGCTCGGCCGCGTCGCGCCGGAAAAGGGCTTCCACGACGCGATCGCCGCCGCGCGCGAGGCCGATGCGGAGCTGGTCGTCGCCGGCGAACTCTATCCCTATGCCGCGCACCAGGACTATTTCGCCCGGCGGGTCGTTCCCGCGCTCGACGCGCGGCGGCGCTTCGTCGGGCCGGTTGCGGGCGCGGAGAAGCAGCGCCTGCTGGCCGAGGCGCGGTGCCTGCTGGTGCCGTCGACCGCGCCCGAGACCTCGTCGCTGGTGGCGATGGAGGCGCTGGCGAGCGGCACGCCGGTGATCGCCTATCCGTCCGGCGCGCTGCCCGACATCGTGCGGGACGGCGAGACCGGCTTCCTGGTCGAGGATGTGGGCCGCATGGCGGCGGCACTGGGCCAAATCGAGCGGATCGATCCCGCCGCCTGCCGCGCGGACGCGGTCGCCCGGTTCGACCTTGCCGCGACGATCGGGCGCTATCTGGCGCTCTACCGTGAGATGGCGGCATGACGTCACCGCAGATCGAGCTGATCCGCCGCCTGTTCGCGGGCGAGCCGCTGCCCGGGGCGGGGCCGGTCGCGGACCTCGCCGCGGCACATCCCGAAGGTGTGGCGCGCGCGCGGGCGCTGGTCGCGCAGGGGCTGGACGCGCCCGCCACGGCGGCGGCGACCCGCGCGCTGTTCGACCGGCTCGCGGCGGAGGCGCCCGAGGCAGGAGTGGCGCTCTATTCGCTCGGCGACCCGGCGCTGCTCGACGCGGCGACGGCCGAGCTGGTCGCGGTGATCGATCGCTGGGCGCCGCTGGCCGGGGCCGCGGTGCTCGACTTCGGCTGCGGCATCGGCCGCGTCGCGGCGGCGATGGCGGCGCGAGGCGCGCGCGTGACCGGGATCGACATCTCGCCGATGATGATCGCCGAGGCGGTGCGCCGGATGCCGTCCGCCGTCCGCATCGATTATCGGGCCGGCGGGGTCGAGGCGCTCGAGGGTCTTCCGGCGGCCTGCCTGGACACGCTGCTCGCGGCCGATTCGATGCCGTATCTGGTCGCCGACGGCTCGGCCGCGCGGCTGGTCGCGGGCGCGGCGCGGCTGTTGCGGCCCGGCGGCCGGCTGCTCGTGTTCAACTGGTCCTATCGCGGCGACCGCGCGGCCGACCTGTCCGACGCGACGCGGCTGGCGGCGGCGCACGGCTTCGACCTGCGGCGCGCGGGCGAGACGCCGTTCGCGATCTGGGACGCGGCCGGCTGGCTGCTCGAGCGGCGCGCATGATCCTGCCGGCGGACGCGTGGGAGCGCTGGCGCGCCGACGCGTGCGCGACGCCGTTCCAGTCGCCGGCCTGGATCGAGCCCTGGTGGCGGCACCTGGGCGAGGGCCGCGAGCCGGTGGTGGTGGCCGCCGGGTCGGCGCTGCTGCCGCTGTTCGCCTGGGTCGACGGGGGCACGCGCCGGCTGGTGCCGATGGGCGCGGCGACGAGCGACTATCTGGGCGGGATCGGCGACCCCGCCGAGCTGTGGCCGGCGCTCGGCGCGCTCGACTGGGACGAGCTGCTGCTGCCCGATCTGCCGCCGGGCTCGCCGTGGCGCGCCGATCCGCCGGCCGGCTGGACGGTGGCGGAGCGCCCGCACGAGACCTGCCCGGTGCTGACGCTCGCCCCGGGCACGCCGCTCGGCGCGCAGTTGAGCAAGTCGCGGCGGCGCAAGCTGGTTCATGACCGGCACCGCGCCGACCGGCTGGGCGGGGTCGTGGCCGCGCTTGCCGGGCCGGGCGAGCTGGACGAGGGCATGGACGCGCTGTTCCGGCTGCACGATGCGCGCTGGCAGGCGGCGGGCGAGCCCGGCGTGCTCGCGGCGCCGGCGATGCGTGCCTTCCTGGCGGAGGCGGCGCGACGGCTGGACGAGGCGGGGCTGCTGCGGCTCGCGCTCGTCCGCCACGACGGGCGGATCGTCGCCGCCTTGCTCGGCTTCTGCGACGGGCGCGCGGGCTATTCCTACATCAATGGCGTCGACATGACCGTGCCGGGCCAGAGCTTCGGCACGCTCGCCTTCGCCTGCCTGATCGAGGCCGCGATCGCGGAAGGCGCGGGTGCCTTCCACTTCCTGCGCGGGGCCGAGCCGTACAAATATGCGCTGGGCGCGGTCGATACCCGGACGGTCAGGCGGACAATCCGGCGGCGTTGAGCCGGGCGAACAGGTCGGCGCGAAGCCGCTCGAGCGCGTCCGGGTCGTCCGCCTCGACCCGGGCCGTGAGCTTTTCCTCGGTTCCCGAGGCGCGCAGCAGCCACCAGCCCTGCGCGTCGTCGACCCGCAGCCCGTCGGTGGTGTCGATGCGGGACCGGTCGAGACCGGCGGCGACGGCGTCGAGGATCGCGACCTTGCGCGCGTCGGGACAGGGCAGGCGCAACTCCGGGGTGGCGACCGTCGCGGGCAGGCCGCGCGCGAAGGCGGCAAGGTCCGCGCGCGCCATGGCCGACAGCAGCCGCATCGCGACGTGGATCGCGTCGTCGGTGCCGGTCCAGCGGTCGGCGAAGAAGATGTGGCCGCTCATCTCGCCGGCAAGCGGGGCGCCTTCGCGGCGCATGCGCTCGCGGATCAGCACATATCCCGAGGGCGCCATCACCGCGCGTCCGCCGGCGCCGCGGATGCCGTCGAACAGCACGCGGCTCGACTTCACGTCGGCGACGATCGTCGCGCCGGGCGCACGGGCAAGCAGGTCGCGGGCCAGGAAGAGGATGAGCTGGTCGGGCCAGAGGATCGCCCCGTCGCGGCCGACCACGCCGATCCTGTCGCCATCCCCGTCGAAGGCGATGCCGAGGTCGAGCCCCGCGCCGACCACGCGCGCCTGCAGCTCGGCCAGATTCTCCGGGACCGAGGGGTCGGGGTGGTGCGCGGGAAAACGCCCGTCGATGGTCGCGTTGAGGAGCTGGTGCTCGCCGGGCAGCCGGGCGGCGAGCGCGGCGACGATCTCGGCGGTGGCGCCGTGGCCGGGGTCCCAGGCGACCCGCAGGGCCGGCGCATCGGCGGCGGCCCCGGCGAGGGTGCGGAGATAATCGTCGGCGATGTCGGCCGTCTCGAACCGGCCGCCCGGCCGGGGCGGCCCCGGACGGGCGACGAGGTCGCGGAGTGCGGCGCCGTAGACGGGCTCGGTCCCGCGCAGCAGCTTGAAGCCGTTCTGGTCGGGCGGATTGTGCGACCCGGTGACCATGATCCCGCCGTCAAGGGCCTGCGCATGGACGGCATGGTAGAGCATGCCGGTCGGGCCGCGGCCGATGCGGACGACGGCGAGCCCGCCGGCCGCGAGGCCTTCGACCAGCGCCGCTTCGAGCATCGGCGACGAGAGCCGTCCGTCATAGCCGACCGCGACCCGTGCGCCGGGCGTGAGCGTCGCGGCGTAGGCGAGGCCAAGCGCCGTGGCATCGGCTGCGGTCAGGTCGGTGCCGACCGTGCCGCGCAGATCGTAGCTGCGGACGATGCGGGGTTTAACGATCATGTCGGCGTAACGAGCTGGGGTTGGGTTCGTTGCCGAGAAGGGGGCCCCTCCACCAGGCTTCGCCTGGTCCCCCTCCCCACGCTTCGCGTAGGGAGGAGCGAGAAGATCCTCCCCATCGCAGATGGGGAGGGGGACCGCCGGCGTAGCCGGTGGTGGAGGGGCCTCTCGTCCTAAGTCCGCGGGGCGGCGTCGAGCCAGTCGCCGAAGGCGCGCCACGGGAGCGGCTTTTCGAAGCGGACGCCGGTGACGTCGCCCTTGGTCCAGCGGATCTCGGCGGTGGTGGCGACGAGGCCCTGGACCGACGCGACCACCGGCTCGCCGCGGCGCAGCGGGCGTTCGGGACGGCAGCTCAGGCCGCCGATCGAGATGTCGATGATGTCGCTCAGAACCGGTTCGCCCTCGCCGATCAGCTTGACCGTGCCGCGGCGCAGGAAGCGCGGGGCGCGCGGGCGGATGCGGAGCAGCGGGTTGCGCTCCTCGCGCAGCACCGCCTCGATGTTGATCGAGCAGTCGAGCTGGATGCCGACATTGCCGTCGCGGTTCCAGCGCACGGTGCCCGGCATCTGCTTGTCGGAACGGAGCTCGACCGTGACGCGCTGGTCGACCGGCGGCGGGCGGTTGCAGCCGACCATCAACCCGCCCGCGGAAATGTTGCGGACGATGCAGAGCTGGTCCTCGTCGTCCCAGCAGATCTTGCCGACGCGCAGGATCGAGATATGGCGCGGTCCCGCGCGGCGGTCCGCCGCATCGAACTGCGGATCCTGGTCAAACGCGGGTGCAAGCAACGACATACTCAACAAGGTATAGCGAAGCTCCTAAGCCAAGCTTAATGCAGTCCCCCGGTGCACTGCGAAAAGCCATCCGGAACCGGAACTATTGCGCGCGCATCTGGTTGTGCGGTCAAAAGGGGCGCGTTCTTGACCGACCGGCTATTGGCCGCAGCACTATTGGCGTGTGTGTCGTCGCCCGTCGTCGCCCAGGCGCAGCCGACGCCGCCCGGCGATGGCGCGATCGTTTCGGACCCGGAGTTCGAAGCGGCGCTTCCGCGCATCGACGGCGATCTGAATGCACCGCTGGCGCCGCTGCCGCCGCCCCCCGCTGCCGCCGTGGAGACCCCGCCCGACCCCGCGCTCTCCGCCCCGCTGCCGACGCTTGCCACGTTCGACGCGACGCCGGCTCCGGTCGCGCCCGGCACCGAGGAAGAGGTGGCCGAGGAAGTCCGCTACCGCGTGGTCGTCGAGGGGCTGGACGCGCTGGGCCTGAACGGGCGCTTCCGCGACCTTTCGGCGCTCGAAAAGGGCGACGGCGAGGCGGCGAACGGGGCGGTGGTGACCGCGCGTGCCCGCGAGGACGAACGGCTGGCGCTGTCCATCCTCCAGTCCGAAGGCTATTACGACGCGGCGGTGACCTCGACGGTCACGCCGCCCGCCCAGCCCGGCGAGCGGATCGTCGCGACGATCAGCGCCGTGGCGGGGCCGCGCTACAAGCTCGGCGAGATCCGCATCACCGGCGCCGCGCCCGACCCGACCGCGCTCGCGCGCGCCGCGATGCCGCTCAAGTCCGGCGACCCGATCGTGGCGGCCGATGTCGAGGCGGCCGAGGCGAACGTGCTGCTGCGCCTGCCGCAGCAGGGCTATCCGTTCGTGACGCTCGGCCCGCGCGACGTGCTGCTCGACCCGGCGACGCAAGTGGGCGACTATGCGCTGCCGCTCGCGCCCGGCCCGCTGAGCAGCTTCGGAACGGTCGCCACCACCGGCAAGCTGGCCTTCGATGCGCGCCATGTCGGCGTCCTGCGGCGCTTCGGCGAGGGCGACCTGTGGGACAGCCGCAAGGTCGACGACCTGCGCGAGGCGATGGTCGCGACCGGCCTGTTCTCGAACGTCGCGGTCGAGCCGGTGCGCACCGGCGTGATCCTTCCCGACGGCACCGAGCGCGTCGACCTGAACGTGATCCAGCAGGCGGGCCCGCCGCGGACGCTGGCGGCGCAGGGCGGCTATGCGACCGGCCAGGGGCTGACGATCCAGGGAAGCTGGACGCACCGCAACCTGTTCCGGCCCGAAGGCGCGCTGATCGTCGAGGGCACGGCGGGCACGCGCGAACAGTCCGCGGCGGTGTCGTTCCGGCGCTCGAACGCGGGCAAGCGCGACCGCACCGTGCTGCTGTCGCTGCGGGCGGCGCGGCAGCGCTACCAGGCCTATGACGCGCTCACCGCGCAGATCACCGGCCGGATCTCGCGCGAGTCCACGCCGATCTGGCAGAAGGTCTGGACCTGGAATTACGGGTTCGAGCTGCTGGCGAGCGACGAGCAGCGACGCGACCCGAGCCGCATCCGCGACGACGGCACCTATTTCATCGTCGCGCTGCCGGGGCAGCTCGGCTTCGACCGGTCCAACAATCTGCTCGACCCGACCAAGGGCTTCCGCGTCACCGGCCGGATCAGCCCGGAGCTGTCGAAGCGCGCGGGCGGCGGGTTCGACCAATATGTGCGCGGGCTGGTCGATGCGAGCGTCTACTATCCGGTCCGCGACAATCTGGTGATCGCCGGGCGCGCGCGGGCCGGCTCGATCTTCGGCGCGCCGCGCGACCGGATCGCGCCGTCGCGGCGCATCTATGCCGGCGGCGGCGGCTCGGTGCGGGGCTTCGGCTTCCAGGAACTGGGACCGCGCGACGCGAACAACGATCCGATCGGCGGCCGCGCGGTGACCGAGTTCGCGCTCGAGGCGCGCTACCGCTTCGGCAATTACGGCATCGTGCCGTTCATCGACGCGGGCCAGGTCTATGCGGGCAGCGTGCCCAAGCTGTCCAACCTGCGCTTCGGCGCCGGCATCGGCGGGCGGCTTTACACCAATTTCGGGCCGATCCGCGTCGACGTCGCGACCCCGATCGGGCGTCGCCGCGGCGAGTCGAAGATCGCGCTCTACATCTCGATCGGTCAGGCGTTCTGATGGCCGGCCGCCGGATCGCGATCTGGGCCGGCGGCGCCGTCCTCGGGCTGCTCGCGCTGGCCGCGCTCGCGCTGCTGGGGCTCGACAGCGGCCCCGGACGCCGCTTCGTCGTCGACCAGATCGGCAAGTTCGAGACCGCGTCGGGGCTGAAGGTCCAGGTCGGGCGGATCGAGGGCTCGATCTACGGCAAGATGGTGCTGCGCGACGTGCGCGTGCGCGACCCGCGCGGCGTGTTCGCGACCGCGCCGCGCATCGATGTCGACTGGCGGCCATTCGCCTATATCAACAATCATGTCGACGTGCGCACGCTCAGCGCGGAGCTGGTGACGGTGTCGCGGCTGCCGGCGCTGAAGCCGGTGCCGGCCGATCCCAATGCGCCGACGCTGCCGGACATCGACATCGATATCGGCCGGCTGACCGTCGACCGGCTGGTGCTCGAGCCCCCCGTCGCCGGGCGGCGCCACGTCGTCGCGCTGGACGGCAAGGCGCGGATCGCCGACCGGCGCGCGCAGGTGACCGCCAACGCGGTCGCGGCGACCGGCGGCGACCGGTTGCGGGTGGTGCTGGACGCCGTGCCGGACGACAATCGCCTGATCCTCGACGCGCGGCTGCGCGCGCCGGCGGGCGGGCTGGTCGCGGGCCTGGCGGGCCTGGCGGCGCCGCTCGCGGTGGACATTGGCGGGCGCGGCGACTGGGCGGCGTGGAACGGCACGGCGCGGGCGCGGCTGGGCGGCCGGCAGCTCGCCGACCTGGGCGTCGCGGCGCGGGGCGGCACGTTCCGCGTCACCGGTCCGGTCGCGCCGGGGCTGATCGTCCCCGCCGTCGCGCAGGTGACCGCGCCGGCGCTGCAGATGGAGCTGGTCAGCACGCTCGCCAATCGCCGCGCCGACACGCGCCTGTCGCTGCGCTCGGACGCGCTGTTCGCCCGCGCGCAGGGCGAGCTCGACCTCGCGCGGAGCCGGTTCGGCAATGTGACGGTCGACGCGCGGCTGCTGCGGCCGGCGGCGATCGCGCCCAATCTCAACGGCCGCGACGTGCGGCTGGCGCTGCGGCTCGACGGCCCGTTCGCGCGGCCGCTGGTCGACTATCGGCTGACCGGCGACGCGGTCGGCTTCGGAGCGACCGTCGTGCAGGGGCTGACGGCGACCGGGCGCGCGCGCGTCGCGAGCGACCGGATCGTGATCCCGGTCTTGGCGCGGGCGGCGCGGGTGACCGGGCTCAACGCGGCGGTCGGCGGCCTGCTCACCAACGTGTCGATCAACGGCCAGCTCGCGATCGCGAACGGGAAGGTGCTGTCGGACAATCTGCGCGTGCGCTCCGACCGCATCGACGCGACGGCGCTGGTCGTCGCCGACCTGGCGGCGGGCACCTATCGCGGCGCGTTCCAGGGGCGCGTGAACAATTATCTCGTCCAGGGGATCGGGCTGATCGACCTCACCACCGACGTCGACCTGGTCAGCCTGCCGCGCGGCGGGTTCGGGCTCAGCGGGCGCTTCGCCGCGCAGAGCCGGCGCATCGACAACGAGAGCATCCGCAACATCGTCAAGGGCCGGACCCTGGTCACCGGCCGCATCGCCTATGACGCGGCCGGGGCCGTGCGGGTCAGCCGGCTGCGCCTCGCCTCGCCGGGGCTCCGGATCAGCGACGGCGGCGGCACCTACCGACCCGACGGGCGGATCGACTTTTCCGCGCGCGGGACGAGCGACCAATATGGGCCGCTCAACGTGCGCGTGACCGGCACGGTCGAGCGGCCGCTGGTCCGGCTGCGCGCGAGCCGGCCGAACGTCGGCATCGCGCTCACCAACGTCGAGGCGACGGTGCGCGGCACCGGGCGCGGCTACGAGATCTCGGCGACCGGCGGCTCGCCCTATGGCCCGTTCAGCGCCGACATCTTCGTCGCCGCCGGCGATGGCCCGCTCGCGGTCGACGTGCGCCGCGCCCGCTTCGCCGGGATCGATTTCCGCGGACGCGTGGTGCAGACGGCAGCGGGCCCCTTTGTCGGCCAGCTCAGCATGAACGGGTCGGGGATCGACGGCATCGTGCGGCTGGGCGCCGAAGGCCGCGTCCAGGCGGCGCAGATCTCGGCGCGCGCCAACGGGGCGTCGATCCCGTCCGAGCCGCCGATCCTGATCCAGCGCGCGATCGTCGAGGCGCGGGTGGTGCTCTACGAGAGCGCGCCGCTGGTCGTCGCCGACGTGCAGGCCGCGGGCGTGCGCCAGGGCGCGACGGTGATCCGCACCGCGCGGGCGCGGATCAACTACCAGGGCGGCCGCGGCACCGCGGCGATCGTCGCGCGCGGCAGCAGCGGCGCCGAGTTCGACGTCGCCGCCAATGCCGCGCTGTCGCCGGGGCTCTACCGGGTGGCGGCGCAGGGCAAGCTCAACGGCGTGCCGTTCCGCCTGACCCGCCCGGCCGAAATCCGCGCGGTCGACGGCGGCTATGCGCTCGCCCCGACGACGATTGCGATGCCGCAGGGCAATGTCCTGCTGTCCGGGCGCTATGCGAACGGCGTGACGCTGGCGGCGCGCTTCGACGATCTCGACCTGTCGGTGCTGAACGCGTTCGCCGCCGGCGCCGGCGTGGGCGGCCGCGCGACCGGCAATCTCGATTTCGCGCAGGCGGGCAACAGCTTCCCGCGCGCCGACCTGCGCGTGCGAGTCGCCAATTTCACCCGTTCGGGCGCGGCGGTGGTGTCGAGCCCCGTCGACATCGAGGCGCTCGGCACGCTCCGGCCCGAGGGCGGCGACCTGCGCGCCCTGATCCGCCGGGGCGGCGGCGCGATCGGCCAGCTCCAGGCGCGGCTGCAACCGGTCGGACCCGGCGCGAGCTGGACCGAGCGGCTGCTCGCCGCGCCCTTGAGCGGCGGCATCCGCTACAACGGACCGGCCAATGTGATCTGGTCGCTGACCGGCATCGCCGACCAGCAGCTGACCGGCCCGATCGGCATCGCCGCCGATTTCGGCGGTCGCGTGTCGGCGCCGCAACTGAACGGCATCGTCCGCGCGACCCAGCTCGGCTATCTGAACGAGACCTACGGCACGCGCATCCGCAACATCCGGCTTGCCGGGCGCTTCACCAACGACCGGCTGGAGATCACCGACTTCGCCGGCCAGGCGGGCGAGGGAACGATCGCCGGGCGGGGCAGCGTCGGCCTGTCGTCGGCGGCGGGCTATCCGATCGACATCCGCGCGACGCTGACCCGCGCGCGGCTGGCGCGCTCCGACGCGCTCGGCGCGACCGCTTCGGGCACGATCGCCTTCCTGAACGACCGCGCCCAGGGCGCGCGGCTGACCGGCGACCTGCGGCTGCCCGAGGTGCGCTACCAGGTGATCCGCCAGGGCGCCGCCGAAGTCGCGATCCTCGAGGGCGTCCGCCGCAAGGGCGACGCGCCGCCGAGCAATGCGCCGCAGGACGCGCCGATGATCGGCAGCCGGATCGCGCTCGACCTCCGGCTGCGCGCCGACAATGCGCTGTTCGTCAGCGGCATGGGGCTCGAGTCCGAATGGGCGGCGGACCTGAACGTGCGCGGCACGTCGCTGGCGCCGCAGATCATCGGCGACGTCGAGCTGGTGCGCGGCACCTACAGCTTCGCCGGGCGGCGCTTCGACCTCGACCGGTCGAGCCGCATCCGCTTCCAGGGCGGCACCAACCCGTCGCTGGCGATCACCGCGCGGAGCACGATCGAAGACGTCGAGATGGTGATCAACATCGGCGGGCGCGCGCTCAACCCGCAGATCGCCTTCACCTCCACCCCGGCGCTGCCGCAGGACGAGCTGCTGTCGCGCGCGCTGTTCGGCGAATCGGTCACCAACCTGTCGGCGATTCAGGCGGTCCAGCTCGCCGCCGCGCTCAACAGCCTGCGCGGCTCGGGCGGCGGTCTCAATCCGCTCGGCAAGCTGCGCTCGGCGGCGGGGATCGACCGGCTGCGCATCCTGGGCGAGGACGACACCGTCGGCCGGGGCACCGCGATCGCGGCCGGCACCTATATCTCGAACGACATCTATATCGAGATTATCACCGATGCCCGCGGCTTCACCGCCACCCAGATCGAAGTGGCGCTGTCGCGTGCGCTGAGCCTGTTGTCGCAGGCGAGCAGCTTCTCCGGCACCAGCGTCGAGCTGCGCTACCGCAAGGAATATTAGCCCATCGCGCCGGGGCTGAAGGTCAGGTCGAACTCGTTCCAGCCGAACTCGTAGAGCTCCGGCGGCAGCACCAGCGGAGCGCAGCGCACGACCGACTGGATCGCCGCGTCGGCCATCTGCGGCGCGAAGACGTGGTTGGCGGGCGTGATCCCGCTCTGCGCGACGACCTGCGGTGCGGCGCCGAGCGTTCCGTCGGGCGCGAAGCGGACGCGGAGCCGGGTGACGATCTGCCGCGCCGGGCGCGCCACGCGGGGCGTGCGGTAGCAGCGCTTGACCTGCGCCGCGGCCGCCGAGACGACGCGCGCGACCTTGACCGGATCGGGGCGCGCCGGCTCGCGCCGGGTCGCGCAGCCGGCCCCGGCGACGGTCGCGGCGGTCAGCAGGAAGGCGGCAGTCGGGCGGATCACGGCAGCAAGATAGTGCCGGTTCCACTATTTTGAACAGTGTGGCGCGCGGCAAAACCACTTGGGCGCCGGCACCAGTTCCGCTAGTCATGCCGCGGCCGCAACGGGGTGCGGCGCGGGGCCGGGGAGGTCAGCCAGTCGTGCCGATGCGCGCCGAAGAACAGGTTCGCGGATCGCAGCCCAGTGGCGTCGAGGGCTTCCCCCGGACGCAGAGCGCGATGGGCGCGACGATCGCGGGCAGGGACTGGAGCGACACCGCGCTCGGAGCGATCTCGACCTGGCCGGCCAGCCTCCGGACCGCGGTCGAGATCTGCCTGTCCGCCGGGTTCCCGAGCTTCGTCTGGTGGGGAAGCGACCTCGTCCAGATCTACAACGACGCGGCGCTGCGGATCCTGCGCAGCAAGCATCCGCACGCGCTCGGCCGCCCGGCGCGGGAGACCTGGTCCGAGGTCTGGAGCACGGTCGGCGACGTCGCCGCGAGCGTGGTCGCGACCGGCGACACCATGCTGGGCCGCAACCATCCGCTCGAGCCGCTGCGCGACGGCTCGCGCGAGCAGGCCTGGTTCGACTACAGCTATTCGGCGCTGCGCGACGATGCCGGGGCGATCGCGGGCGTGTTCGTGATCGCGATGGAGACGACGGCCAGCGTCACCGCCGAGCGCAAGCTGCGCGCCGAGCGCGAGCGGCTGGAGCGCATCTACGAGCAGGCGCCGGGCATGATCGCGATCCTCGACGGGCCGGACCATGTCTACGGCATCGCCAATGCCGCGCTGCGCCGGCTGATCGGCTTCGATCCCGTGGGCCAGCCGATCGCGACGGCGCATCCCGAGCTGGCCGCGCAGGACATTCTCGGGCTGCTGGACAAGGTGCGCGCGAGCGGCGAGCCGTTCCGGGCCGAGGCGATGCGCATCGGCTTGCGCAGCGCCCCCGAAGAGGAGCCGCGCGACATCTTCGTCGACATCGTGCTGCAGCCGGTGACCGACGAACAGGGACGCGTCACCGGGATCTTCGCCGAGGGCACCGACGTGACCGAGCGGGTCCAGTCGGAGACGCGCCTGCGGCTGATCGCGCGCGCGGTCCCCGCCTTCATCTGGATCGCCGATGTCGACGGGCGGATCACCTACATCAACGAGCGCTGGACCGAATACACCGGCCAGCAACTCGACGCCGTGATCGGCTATGGCTGGCTCGACCTCGTCCATCCCGACGACCGCGACGCCACCGACCGGGTCTGGAAAGCGGCGGTCGAGGCGGGTGCGAGCTACGAGGCGGAGCTGCGCTATCGGCGGCGGGACGGCAGCTATCGCTGGTATGTCGCGCGCGCCGAGCCGCTGCGCGACCATGCCGGCGCGGTCACCGCCTGGTTCGGCAGCTCGAGCGACATCCACGATCGCAAGCTCGCCGAGGCGGCGTTGCAGGCGAGCGAGGACCGGCTGCGCGACGTGACCGACGCGATGCCGGTGCTGATCTCCTATATCGACAGCGACCATGTCTTCCGCTTCGTCAACCGCGCCTATGAGGCGTGGTTCGGGCGGCCGATCGCCGAGATCGTCGGGCGGCCCCTGCGCGAGGTGATGGGCGAGGCGATGTATGCGCTCCGCCGCCCCTGGATCGAGCGCGCGCTGGCCGGCGAGACCGTGACCTATGAGGGGCTGTTCACCCACGGCCAGCTTCGCCACACGGTGATCCAGCACATCCCCCATGTCGACGCGGAAGGAGCGGTGCGCGGCGTCTATGCGCTCGTCCAGGACGTCACCCAGCAGAAGCGGATCGAGGCCGAGCTGCGCGACAGCCGCGACCGGCTGCAGGCGGTGCTCGACGCGACGCCGGCCGCGATCCTGATCGCGACCACGCCCGACTGTGCGGAGATCGTCGGCAACCGGGCCGCCGCCCGGCTGTTGCGGATGCCGTCCGGCATCAACATGTCGAAGTCCGACCCCGACGCCCTAGTCTCGCACTTCCGGGTGCTCTCGCCCGACGGGGTGCCGGTGGCGGCCGAGGACCTGCCGGTCCAGCGCGCCGCGCGCGGCGAAGTGCTGCGCATGCACGAGGAGCAGGTGGTGTTCGACGACGGCCATGCCGTCCACCTGCTCGGCAATGCGGTGCCGCTGCGCGACATCGACGGCGGCGTGCGCGGCGCGGTCGGCGCCTTCATCGACATCAGCGAGCGCAAGCGCGCCGAAGAGCGGCAGAAGCTGCTGATCGACGAGCTCAACCATCGGGTGAAGAACACGCTCGCGGTGGTGCAGGGCCTCGCCCAGCAGACGTTCAAGGGCTCCTCGGTCCCCGCCGACCTGGCCGAGGCCTTCGAGGGACGGCTCGCCGCGCTCTCGCGCGCGCACGAGCTGCTGACCCGGCAGCGGTGGGAAGCGGCCTCGATGACCGCGGTCGTCGAAGGCGCGCTCGCCTCGCTCGGCGCGCGCGCCGAGCAGGTGGCGGTGACCGGGCCCGACATGATGCTGCCGCCCAAGACCGCGGTGTCGTTCGCGATGGCGGTCCACGAACTGGCGACCAACGCGCTCAAATATGGCGCGCTGTCGTGCGAGGCCGGGCGCGTGGCGATCCGCTGGGGCACCGCCGGCGGCCGGCTGAGCTTCGTCTGGCGCGAGACCGGCGGGCCGGCGGTCGCGGCGCCGAGCCGGCGCGGCTTCGGCAGCCGGCTGATCGAGCGCGCGCTCGCCGCCGAGCTGTCCGGCCGGGTCGAGATCGCGTTCGCGCCGGAAGGCGTGGTCTGCACGGTCGACGCGCCGGAGGTGTGAGCGGCGCCGGCGCCGTCACCCCCGCTCGATCCGCGCGAGATAGCAGCCGCGCGTCGCGGCATGGACGTGGAGGCAATCGGTCGCCGCCGCCGCGAGCAGCCCGATGACCACCGGCTCGGCCGCCGACCCGTCGACCAGCGCCGCGTCGACCATCATCCCCGCCGCGTCGAACGCCCGGATCGACAGCATGCGCCGCCGCAGCATCTCGGGCAGCGCGTCGCGGCTCTCGGCGACCTCGGTTGCGCCCTCGCGCACGAAGATCGCATGGCTCGCGCGGAACGGCGTGTCGGCGGGCTGGTGGACGAAGTTCAGGAGAAGCGCCGTCTCGCCGGGCGCGAGATCGACCAGCCCGACCCGGTCGGGAAAGCCCGGCTGCGCGTCCACCACATAGCGCCGCGCGCCCGCCGCCGCGAGCGCGGCGTCGTCGCGCCCATAGAGATGCGCGAAGGGCGAAGGTGAGAGGCCGCGGACGATGTAGGTCATGGACGTGCTCCTGCTGCTGTCTGGAGCGGGGATAGACGGGTCGGCGCGCGCGCGCGTCCCGGTGCTTGCGGTCGAACCAGGGCCCGGGATCGGAGGCTGGAATAAGGGCCAAAGCATCGACTTTCCTTCTTAATTCTCCGACCGATCCGGTTATGCTCAGTTGATCGGCGGACGAGGCGGGCCGCTTGCAACCGGTTCGGAGCAGGATTGTGAGACTCGCCGGCTTGGCCATCATCGTGCTGCTCGCGACCGCCTGCGCGGATCGCCAGCCGGGCGGCGCGTTCTCGCAGGTGACGGACTCTCGGACTCGTCGCTGCCGCCGGCCTCGATGAGCAGCACTCGGCAACTCGAGTTCTCCGCGAGGCGTCGGGCAATCACGCAACCGGACGACCCGGCGCCGCAGACGATGAAGTCGTAGGAGGGCCGCAGATCGGCTGCCAGCCGTGCTTGGTTGGCCGCTACGCGGCGCTCGAAGTCGGCGACCTCGCCGGGCTCTGTCGGATCGAGCATGATAATTCCTGTCGTGAGGCATGGCTGGGCGCGCCGCGGGGCGGGGTCGCCTTGGAGGGTCCATGAAGGCGGCCGCACGGGTCGCTCCAAACATGGTCAGGCAGTGGGTATGGTGCCGCCGTCGATCACATATTCGGTGCCGGTGATGGTCGCGGCGCGATCGGAGGCGAGAAACGCGATCAGACTCGCAATCTCCGCGGGCAGCGAGGGCCGGCCGATTGGCACGCCGCCCAGTGAGGACATGATCATCTGCCGACCCTGCTCGACATCGACATTCTGTTCCCTCGCCAGCCGTTCGGCCAGCGCCACCGAGGCTTCCGTTTCGATCCAGCCGGGGGATACGCGGACGACTCGGACACCCCGGGGCGCCACCTGTTTCGACAAGGCCTTGCTGTAGGTCGACAGCGCCGCCTTTGCGGCCGCATAACCGGTCGTCGCCTCGGGCAGCGGCAAGGCGCGCTGGATGGACGTGACATGGATGACGACCCCCGATCCGCGCGCCTCCATCGCGGGCACGAGGGCGCGGTCGAGCCGCACCGCCGGCATCAGGTTCAGGTCGAGCTCCCGCTGCCAGTGCTCGTCATCCAGCAACTCGTAGCCGCCCGCAGGCGCCGAAGAGCCGCCGAGCATGTGAACGATGATGTCGACCTGACCCAGCCGCTCGCGGATTGCAGCGACGACGGTGCCGCAGCCGTCCGAGGTGGTGAGGTCGGCCGCGACGAACTGCTCGTCGGTCAAGGCTGCCGGCTTGCTTCGCGCCGTCGTCAAAACGCGCGCGCCCAACTGCTCGAACAGGGCGACCGTGGCCTGCCCGGCGCCGCGAGTTCCGGACGTGATCAGCGCCCGCTTGCCCTCAAGGCTGATGAACGGGATCATGGCAGGATCTCCAGCCGCGCGATTGCGTCGGTCATATTGCATGTGATGACCGACCGCGACGTGCAAGCTTCTCCGGTGTCGCGCTAACGTCTGCTTTCCACCCCGTTCGGCCTTTCCCGGCCGGCCTCATCCGACCCATTGCGGACATCAGCGTCGCCATGCTTAGCTCGCTGTCGGAGGCTGGCCGATGTTGCAGAAGGACGACCAAGAGCGCCCGGTGCCCGAGCCGTGGCGCACCAAGTTCGAGGAGATTGCCGATGCGTTCGCCGCTGGTGATTTCGAACTGCGGAATGCGCGCATTGAAGGGGTTGAGCCTGTCGAACGAGGCATAGCCGACCACATCGCTGCAAACGTGGCGGCCTATGGCGAGCCGCTGGCACCTCTTAATGACGCTAGTTGGGAGCGCTCGGTCTATCGGTGGATGGACGGCTATTGGCAGGTGCTCGTGGACCTCACGACCCAAGGAGAACCGGTGAGCGACCTTACGCTTCACGCGAGGCTCCATGAGCCGGATGGTCGTCATCTGATGATTGAGTCCGTTCACGTCCCTTGAGCGCGGTCTAATGGCGGCTTACCACCCATTGCGAACATTGGCGGACCGTGCATGATGCACCACTAATGTGGTTCTCGAAGAGCAGGCGGGCCGTCCAACGGCAAGATGAAGATAAGCCCTCGGAGCGGTTGTTGGAGCAACGAGTGCGCAACCGCATCATGGAGGAGGTTTGGGGCCTCTCCAGAGGTGACAGCGAGGTTGCTACAGCAGGACCTACTGAATGGTTCGAAACCTTCTTCGACTGGTTCCCGTATGAGGGCGAGCCGACGTGGTATCCAGCTATGACGGAGGAAGAAGCAAGTTCAGTGCGTGAGGTCTGCGCCTTGATGCAGCAAGCGATTTCTGACCCGCGCATTCCGAAGCAACCGAGCGTGGAAGAGATAACCCGAACAGGATGGCCAGAGAGAATCGCACCGGTTGCGAGGCGGGCGTCCGATTTGATGCTTCAACGAGGCCGGTTCTCGGAGGACATAGAGGAAGAAGTGCCCTCCGGTCCGACCGACCTCCGGTGAAGCTGAGCGTCAGCTTTCCACCCGATCTGGTCTTTTCGGCGTGGCGGCGAACGACCCAGAGCAGACATTGCTTGGCTGGTGATTGACGGGGATACGGCCGGCATGGCGAACAAAGACCTAAAGCTTGTCGCGACCGGCGTGCACTATCTCAGTCAAGGCGATGAAACGTCGTTTTTCGGTTGGCTGCAGCGCATTGGCTGTGTTCGGGATGTTCGCGGCGTAGGCCACAGCCTCGTCATAGACCTGAGTAGCCTCCCGACTGACGAGGACCTACGGGAGCTGATCGGCCTGTTCTATCGGTACGAGATCGATATGCGGCAGCTTGCCCAGTTTGCGGAACGCGAGTGGGTCAGGAACCCGGATGCGTTCTGGTATCAGCGCCTATTTGCCTGAGAACTCCCAGCACGTCCGCAATCCACCCATAGTGGCCATCCGACACCTCGCGTAACCTCTGTAGGAAATCGCGTTTCTCTCGATCGAAAGTAGGTCGCTTCATGTCTCTTACGCTGATGGTCGCTCTTGCGTCGGCCGCTCAATGCCCGGTTGAACGCGCACGATACGTGCTGCGAGACGATCCAGCGGTCACTGCCTTCTTTATCGTAGTGGACAGTGGGGAGCATTGGCCCAGCAATCTAGCGATGGCAGTACGTACTCAGAAGACGGGTCAAACTACATGGTGGCTTCCTTGGAACGGAGGCACCAACAATATCCAAAACATCACGTCCACTACGGATGTGAGAGCAGGCGATTGGCAGCCGCCGAGTCCAGACGGTGGACCGCGACCGTACGGTAGCCGTGAATACCTTGGATTTGACGCAGCCTACAACGTCATCCCGTCTGTGCCGCAAGCGGGACAAGAGGCCCCGGCCCACATGCTTGTACCGAACGGCGGCAGTTCGAGAGATCGCGTCTTCACGAGCAAGCAAATGTTTGATCTCGTCGGTTGTACTAGCGCCCCTATCGACTGAGCGCCTCGAACGTCCGCAATCCACCCAAAGCGGTCGTCCAAGCACGAGTTCAGGTTATCCAGCAGTTTGTGCAAAACGGGGTGTACGGGTCGCAAATTAATCTGCATCTTGCCCTTTGCTTTCTGGTTGTTTCCCTTTCAGCAGGGCAACGACCGCCATCGCGTGGCCGTGGCCTAGTCTAAATTCAGCCTTGAGCTTCTCGACGATCGCGCCCGCCTTCACGTCGGGACGTAGCTTGCCGTCCTCGAGCCAGCGCTGCTCCGCTGCGTACGCGCGAAGATCGTCTGGCGACTTTCCCGTCCTCGCCTGGATCGTGTTTAGATAACCTTGGAATGACATGTTCGCTCTCCTTCAATATCCGTCAGTCTGACAGTTTTCGATCTCATTTTTCATCTTAGTTTAAGTCTTTAATCAGGATCGAACTTTCGTCGCGTCCACGTCACGACAGCAGAGCGCGAAGGCGAGTGCTGCGGAGCCAGAGCCCGCCCCAGACGAAAACACCAAGATAGACGCCGAACAGTATGTGGCTGAAGAGCGGACTGCCGATACGTACGTGCGTCGCGACGGCGCCGCCGAAATAGCCTGTCAGCAGGATCGCGCCGAGAACGGCCGTGCGTGGGATCGCGTACAGAGCCGTCGCGGCGAGCAGGACGACGCCAAGACTCGTGAGCACCGCCGGGTCGGCCGGCCATCCGAGCTGCGTCGTGGCCGCGACAACCTCCTTGGGCTGGACCAGCTTCATCACCCCGTCCAACGCCAAAAAGGCGACCGCGAGACCGGTCAGCGCGCGACCAGTCCAGAGTTGGGCGGAGCCGAACGAGGCGCGAGCGGCACTGGTATCGTCATGGTGGGTCGTCATCGCCAAATCTCCTTCGCTGCGCGGGACCGTCCCCGACTCGACATGTTGCACATCCTGCGCCCGTAGGTTACAAAAAGCAACCAAGCAGTATGTAAAGGATACTTATGTGGGTCGGCAGCTAACGCGGCGCTGGTACAATGATGCGTGCGGGACCGCGTTCGCGCTTGAGGTCGTCGGTGAACGTTGGGCGCTGCTGATCATTCGCGAGCTGCTGTTCGGTCCTCGCCGCTTCGGCGAGCTGCGGGCTGGTCTCCCCGGCATTACGGCCAAGGTCTTGACCGAGCGGCTTGAGAGCCTCGAAGAGGCGGGGGTCCTCACCAAGCGCAAGCTGCCCTCGCCGGCGTCAGTCCAGGTCTATGAGCTGACACCCTGGGGATATCGTAGCGAACGTGCGATCCAGGAGCTTGGGCGTTGGGCGGTGCAATCACCCGACCACGATCCGACCCTTCCACTGAGCAGCGCCGCGTTCATGTCGTCCTTGCGCACGATGTTCGCGTCCGAAGCCGCGCACGGAGTCCAGGCAAAGATCGGCATCCGCTTCGACGATGATGCTTATCTTGTTCGAGTGACGCCGGAGGAGGCTGAAGTTCTTCGTGGGGAGCCTGATGATGCCGAGGTTGTCTTCACGGCGACGCCGCAAAATTTGGCTGCCGTCATTTATGACGGCCAACCACTTGAGGCGGCAGAGGCAAGCGGGCTTGTTCGGATCGAGGGCGACCGAGATCTGGCCCAGCGGTTCACGACCTTGTTTCCTTTGCCGTCCAAGAGCACATCATAGCCCTCGGCAGGTACTGCGCTGGACCACGCGCCGGCCGTGACCTTGACCACTGCCAGGCGTGCTAACCAACCTCGAATCTCGGGCCGAAAGAAGCAGGCGACAAGCCTTGGAGACGAGATCAGGCGCCGTCACTCCCCGTGAGACCTCAACCTACTCGCTCATAGTCCGTGCGCATGAATTCCTTCCACGCTCCGCCGTCCCAGACTTCTGCGGCCGTGGAGCGGTGGTCCTCGTCGTCAACTCGGAAGACGTCCCGGTACCGGTCGGTCGTCTGACCTTCGGTCATTGCCGGTCCCTCCGTCTCCAGCAGGAGCGACCGACCGTCATCTGCCAGCGCTCCATCATAGACGAACAGCTTGGGAACGGCCGTCCCGGCAACGGCACCCGAGAAGCGGCCGGACGCGGGCTCATACCCGACGAGAGTCACGGCGTGCGACGACGAGCCGTCGTCCGACGGCCCGCTATTCTCGATCGCGACGAAATGATCGCCGATCCGGCGCACCACCTCCGTGCCTTTCGCGACAAAGCCGGGATGTTCGGAATCGTCCGCCGTCCGAAGGGTGTAGCGCCACTCGCCGATGAGCTGCTGAAGCCAGGCGGCCGGGACGGGATGGGCCATGTGATCTCTCCTCCATTCAACTGATTGCGTTTCGCAACCAGATGCAGTCATAGGTTCACTAGTTGCACTCTGCAAGCGGTTATGTCAGGGCTTTGCGATGGCAGACGCACAGCGCTCCGGTTGCCCTATCAATCTGACCCTCGAGGCACTTGGGGATCGATGGAGCCTGATCGTCATCCGTGACATCATGTTCGGCAATCGGCGCCACTTCCGCGAGCTACTGAGACTGTCCGACGAGGGAATCGCGTCGAACATCTTGGCCGACCGGCTGAAGCGGCTGAGCGAGGGTGGGTTCCTGACCCGCACCGACGACCCGGCGCACAAGCAGAAGGGCGTCTACACCCTGACCGAAAAGGCCATCCAGCTGGTGCCCCTGCTCGCGGCCATGGGTGCCTGGGGTGTCGCGCACACGCCGACATCGAGGCCACTTGCGATCCGGGCCAGGCTCATGGCGGACGGCGGCCCGGCGCTGTGGGCAGCGCTAATGGACGAGCTGCGCGACATCCATTTACGAGGTCAGCCGACGGGGCTTGGCGTCGCCGACGAACTACGCCGCGCTTACGAGGCGGCGCTCGAAGCAGAGAGTCAGGGAGGATAATCGTGACAGTCGCGTGGAGTGGATCGACCTGGGAAATCGAGCAATCGCAGAGCCATTCGCCGGCCAGTCGTGGCGCGGCACGAGTGAAAGAATGGCTGGGCGCGGCTGCCTGCATGCTCTCGCTGGCCGCTGCACCGGCTTTCGCGCAGCCGGTGAAGCCCACCAATCGCCAGGAGGCGGTCGAAACGGTCCGCGAGCTCCGCAAGATCGTCACGCCCACCGGGATCGAGCGCAGCGAGGCGGTGCGCATCGGCGGGATCGACCAGTTCGTCAGCATCCGCGGCGCGGACCGCCGCAACCCGGTCCTCCTGATCGTGCACGGCGGACCGGGCTTCCCGACGATGCCGCTCGCCTGGTGGACGACGCGCGGGCTCGAAGAGTATTTCACGGTCGTCCACTGGGACCAGCGCGGTGCCGGCAAGACCCACCTGATCAACGACCCGAAGGCGGTCGCCCCGACGATGCGGCCGGAACGTTTCGTCGACGATACCGAAGAGCTGGTCGCCTGGCTGCGCAAGGCGCTCGGCAAGGAGAAGATCTTCCTGCTCGGCACGTCATGGGGCAGCTATGTCGGCCTCGAGTTCGCGCGGCGACGGCCCGAGTGGCTCCACGCCTATATCGGCATGGGCCAGGCGGCGAACAGCCCGGAGAGCGAGCGTCGCGGCTATGCCTTCGCGCTCGCCGCGGCCCGGAAGGCCGGCAACAGTCAGGCCGTCGCCGAGCTGGAGTCGATCGCGCCGTACGCGGTCCCGGGGAAGCCGATCCCGCTCAAGGACATCGCGCTCGAGCGCAAATGGTCCGACTTTTTCGGCGGGGTGATGGCCTATCGCCCCCGCCAGGTCGACGGCATCGCGGTGCGCCTGTCCCCCGATTATGCCGATGACGAGGCGCGGCGCGTCTATGACGGCAACGGTTACTCGCAGGATTTCCTCTTCAGCCCGGTCCTGACGCTGGACTTCAGCAATGTGACCCGGCTCGATTGCCCGCTGATCGTGCTTGCCGGGCGGCACGACCGCACGGTGAACTCGAGCGTCGCGAAGGAGTGGTTCGACAGGGTCCGCGCGCCGCAGAAGCAGTTCGTCTGGTTCGAGAACTCGGCGCACGAAGTCATGGTCGAAGAGCCGGGCAAGCTCCTGATTACTCTTGTGCAGCATGCGCGGCCGCTCGCGGCGCGGACCGGTGACGTCGCCCCGGTCGATGCCCCTGAGGAGAGGCAGAAGTGATCACGTGCGTGCTGCACTACACGATCGATCCGGCGAAGGTCGCGGACTTCGAGCGTTTTGCACGCGCCTGGATGCATCTGGTCGAGAAGCATGGCGGCGAACACCACGGCTACTTCTTACCCGCTGAAGGTGCGAGCGACGCTGCGATGGCGCTGTTCAGCTTCGGGAGTCTGGCTCAGTACGAGCAGTATCGCGCGCGTTTTGGCCACGACCCCGAGTTTCTGGAAGCGGATCGGATTCGCGACGAAAGCGGGTGCGTGCTCCGCTACGATCGCACCTTTATGCGACCCCTCCTGCCGGATTGCCGGTCCCGTCACGATATTGTCGGAGCTTGATGCGCAACCAAAGCACAATCTGAAGCACAGCTAGGCCTCTGCTGCCAGCTGGGGCTGCTCCGTTCCGTATTGGCGGACACAGGCAGAGCCTTGTCTGCCCGGAGTTAAGACTGGCTCGGTCGCGTTCTCCATCTATGTGGCTTCGAGCCGCTAAGCCTTTCTGCTTATGCCGAGAAAGGACGTCCTTGAGCGTAAGCTGATGTTGGGCACATGCTCATCTCGTCTGCGGCTGTTAAAGATCCAATGTCCGTAGCTGGTGGCAAGCCGTCCGTCCGCTTTTGGGCGTTGGCTGGCGGAAGCGGACATCCGCTCGGCCTCGTCGTTGGTCCGTTTTGCGCCCATTGCGGCCAATCCGGCTAAGCTCCGCAAGCGACAGCTTCGCGCCCCCAAACTGGACATAAGAATACGGCTTACATTCGTCCGGAAGCGGACATCGGTTCGCTGAAACTGACACGGGGCGATGTCGGGAAGTTCGGACCTACAGCTTCGATATCGCAACGGGCAATTAGCGGCATTCAAGCGGGTCGCCTTCACCTTCGGCGTTGGAAATCCTTGCGCGCCCAACGATCCTTAAGTTCTACGGCCTCATTCGCCGTCGTCGGGACGGTCCGCATCGCAAAGCTGAGCCGGTGGCCGTCGCGGCGCTGGTCGCTTCGGGTCAGAATGAGCCGGGCCGTGCGTTTGGGGCCATCGAAATCGATAACCGCCGGCCGAAAATGCGGATCATTTTCGGCGACGATTCCACTTGCAACGCCGGGATCGAGGATGAAGTCCATGACGATACCAAGAAAGGTGCATTGCAGGCCCGCGACACGCTGATCCTCCAAATGGGTGAGCGGCGCGAAGCCGACCGTATCGTGGAGCATGTCGCTCTCATGACCGACGTAGAGCCCATAACCGGGCGGCAGGCGCCCGGTGGTCAACGCCTCGACGATCGATGCCTCGGGAATGGTGAAACTGTCGGCGGTCGATACGCCGTCGGTCCGCGCCACCTTGGCGGCGAGAAGCCCCATCAGCGTCTTCAGGCCTCAGAGTTCGAAGGCTTCGCCCGAGACGATCCGAAACAGCGTCTTAGTCGAGAGCGACTTCTTCCAGACATGATTGAGGCCGTCGCGGATCGAGACCAGCATGCAGCGGCCCTCGGTGTCGAGCGGGGACAGGGCGCTATTATGGCGCGTGCACAGGATATTCGAGGTGAGCGCGTTGATGCCGACCTGCGTCTCGCCCGGCCCGAAGAAAGGGAGGCCAGAGGTACGCAGATTGCCGAATTCCGCGAGAATTGACGCCGACACATAATGTTCGCCCGAGACCTTCGTCGAACAGTCGTTGGTCGAGCGCATGTAGCACTTGGGATGGGCGTAGCCCGTGGCCGGCGGCGTCGGGCGGACTGTGCCGATCTTGAGAAGCGGAATGTTGTCAGGCTGAAAGCAGCAAACGGCGAACGGCGTCTCGCCACCGCACGGGCATGGCTCGCCGGGCTACGCCGGCTGCGTCCAATGAGTCGGGGAGGGCCGCGGCACAGATCAGCCGCCTTCGCGCACGGAGATGAGAAGTGCCCGCATATCGTCGGCCAGGTTGAGCGAGACGGCAGGCTCGGCAGCGAGCAGCACGCGCGCGACGAACACGCCATCATTGCCCCCGCTTGAGAGAGCCGCCTCGATAGCGGGATCGTTGAGGGCTGGCATTATCAAAAGAGCGCGGCGCTTGGCGAGAATCCCCTCGGCAGACGTCGTCGCCTCCCTCGACCGCGCCACGCTCGACGACTACGCCGGCGCGCGCATCCACTATTGCAACGCCGAACGCCTGTTCCACATCCCCGCCGCGTGAGCGGAGAGAAGGCACGCAACCGACTTGATGTTGCATTCGGATGCATGCATGGTTGCGGCGTCCGATCCGGTCTCTGGCCCGGGTCGGGCGCGGGTGTGTCGTGGGAAGGGGCTTCGCATGGGCGGCGATGTTCGGGATGATTTCCAGGCCGAGAAGGCGGTTGTCCGCGCCTGTCACGCGGCCCTGGACGCGGCGGCGCCCGACGCCATCGGCGACGCGCTGGCGCCGTTCGTCTCGCCCGACTGGCACTGGCGCGGCATGCACCCGTTCCACGAACAACGCGGCGCCGAAGCAGTGGCGCGGATCTTCTGGAGCCCGCTGCGCAACGCGCTCCGCCGGATGCAGCGGCGGCCCGACATCTTCATCGCGGGCCTGAACGCGATCGACGGGTTCGAGAGCGTCTGGGTGGTCGAGATGGGCCATCTGATGGGCCTGTTCGACCAGCCCTGGCTGGGCGTCCGCCCCACCTTGCGCATCGCGATGCTCCGTTATTGCGAGTTCAACCGCTTGGAAGGCGGCAGGATCGTCGAGACGGCGATGTTCTGCGACATCCCGCATCTGATGATCCAGGCGGGCCAGAACCCGTTTCCGCCGCAGACCGGCGCGACCCTGGTCCAGCCCGGCCCGCGGACCCATAGCGGGCTTTGCTACGACAAGCAGGATCCGGCGCGCGGCGCCGCCACGCTCGCGACGATCAACGGCATGCTCAACGGCATGAAGGAGCGCACGCGCGAGGAAGATCCCGCCGTGCGGCTGGCGATGGACTGGCACGACGACATGATCTGGTGGGGTCCGGCCGGGATCGGCGCGACCTATACGATCGAGCGCTATCTGCGGCAGCACAGCTTCCCGTTCCGCGACGCCCTGTCCGAGGGCTATCGCTTCAACGGCCATATCGCGAAAATCGCGGAGAGCGATTTCGGCGGCTTCTTCGGCTGGGCCAATCTGACGGTGCGGAACGCCGGCGGCTATATGGGCATGAACGCCGGCCCCGGACCGGCCGACATGCGCGTGATCGACATGTATCGGGTCGAGGACGGGAAGCTCGCCGAGAACTGGATCTTCATCGACATCCTGCACTTCCTCGCCATGCAGGGGCTCGACATATTGAAGCGCAACGACGCGGTGCTGGCCGGCGGCGGCTGACCAATCCACGCCCGCCGGCGGCGGCGGGTCAGGGCACTTGCCGCGAGGCGGTGCGCTCGGCCAGCCCGGACCGCGTCGCTTCATAGGTCTCGCGCGTCACCCGCAGCATGCCGTAGAACACGCCCGCGATCAGCCCGGGAATGGCGGACAGCGCGAACGCCGCCGCCAGCGCCATTAGGACCTCGTTCGGCACGTCGCCCGGCTTGGCGTTCTTCGGGAAGGCGATCGCGCTCAGCACCCAGCCGGCCAGCGCCGTCCCAAGCGCCTGGTCGACACGCTGGAAGAAGGTGCGCGTCGCATAGAGCACGCCTTCCTGGCGAAGCCCGTATTTCAGCTCGTTCTCGTCGGCGATGTCGGCAAGCGCCGAGGTGACGGTGGTGATCATCAGGCTGTAAGGCGCATGCTGGAGCACCGAAAAGCCGATCAGGATCCACAATATGCCCGGCGTTTCCGCGCTGAGGATGCCGAGATAGCCGAGCGCCAGCGGCAGCGCGGGCCCGATGCTGTAGAGCGCCAGCGCGAGCGCGCCCGTCCAGCGCTTGTCGAAGCGTTCGTGCAGCCGTTTGACCACAAACGCCGCGAACAGATAGCCGCTGAAACTGCCGATCACGAACAGGCTGATCTGGTTGTTGTCGAGCTGCCAGAAATAGGTCGCCGTGTAGAGCCACAGCCCGATGCGCACGCCGGTCATCAACGACAGGAAGAACAGCCCAATCAGCAGCACGACGTAATTGCGGTTGCCGAGCGCGTGGCCGATGTCGCGAAACAGCTCGCGGGGCCCGAAGCCCTTCTGCTCGGCTCGCGGTTGCGGGAGATACGGGATGCGGTTCATCGTCGACCAGCTCGAATAGCCGAGGATGAGCACCACCAGCGCCGCCACGGTGACCGAGAAGACCGGGTAACGGGACGGATCCAGCGCGCCGTTCGGGAAGGCGTCGCTGGCGGCGAAGATCACGCGGAAAGCGAGCAACCAGCCGATTGTGTCGCCCAGCCACAGGCAGAAGGTGTTGTACGCCATCACGCTGGTCCGGCCGAGATAGTCCTGCGACATCTCGCCGCCCAGCGCCAGATGCGGCGTGTGGTAGACGGTCATCACCTGAAGCAGCAGCGTGTTGGTGACGCCCAGCCACACCAGCTGCCACATCGGTGCGATATCGGGCGGATTATAGAGCGCATAGAACAGGCCGGCGGCCGGCAGGATCGCGCCAAACATGAACGGGTGGCGGCGGCCCCAGCGGCTGCGCGTCCGATCGGACCACGAGCCGACCATCGGGTCGACGAATGCGTTGACGAACAGGCCCAGGGCGAGCGCCGTTCCGACCAGGCTCGCGTCGAGCCCGCGCACCTGGTTGTAGAACAGCAAGGTGAAGCTCGACGTCGCCGTAAAGACCAGCGCCTCCGCCGTGCTGCCGAGCCCGTAGGCGACCTTGTCCTTGACCCGTAGCGGCGGTCCGCCACCTTCTCCCTCGTCCTGCTGGCTCGCCAAGGCATTCTCCTTGACTGCGGATGCTGCGGGATAATCGGTGAAACAGCAAGGGGATTGATGACCAGCCGTCGGCGCGCTGCGCACCCGGGGAGCAGGCCTACGCCTCCGGATGCAAACGCGATCGCTTGCGCGATTCGCGCGGCGCGGTCTCGGGTAGGCGGAACCAGACGATCGCCGCGAGACCGAAGCCGGCCACCGCCAGCGACATCGCCGCGCCTAGCCCGAAATCGGCGGCGATCCGGCCGGTGATCAGCGGCGCGGTCATCGACACGATCCGGCCCCAGTTGAAGATCGACATGGCGGAGGATCGGACGCGGGCAGGGTAGAGCTCCGACATCCAGGGCGCCCAGGCGACCGATGCGGTAATCGCGAAGCCCCAGCAGAATGCCGCGATCGCCAGGGCCGTCGGCGACTGCGCGACGGTCAGGAAGGCGAGGACGGCAAGGGCGCCCAGCACGAAGCCGATGCCGGTCGGTCGCCGCCCGTAGCGATCGCTGAACCAGCCCCAGAAGAAGCCCCCGATCAGCGCGCCGGTGAATTGGGTCGAGACGATCCGGCCGATCACGTCGGGGGCGAACCCGCGGTCCTCGCCGAGGAAGGTCGTCGTCCAGCCGGCAAAGGCCTGGTAGGCGAAGAAGTTGAGCGCCACGAGCAGGAACAGGAGCCAGGTCTGACGCCGCAGCGCCGGGGAGAAGAGTTCGATCAACGGCATGCGCGCGCTGCGCAGCTCCAGCGGGTCGGCGCCCCAGGCGGTCATCTTCCGGTCGTCGGGGATCAGCAGCAGGATCAGCGGCGACAGGATGGGCGCGGGCACCGACCCGATCAGCAGCAGCACATGCCAGTCGGCGCGGTCGGCGATCGTGCCATAGGCCATGCCGAGCGCGATGACCGACAGATTGTACGTGCCCTGGCCGACGCTCGCCAGCTTGCCGCGCGTCCGGCTCGGGAACAGGCCCATATAGGTGGCGATGAGCACCGGAAAGTTGCCGCCGAGGAACAGGCCCAGCACGAAGCGCTGGACGAGCAGCATGGCATAGGAATGGACCAGCGCGCCAGCCGCCGCCGCCGCCGCCGTGCCCAGCACGATCGCGAACAGCATCGGCCGCCGCCCGAACCGGTCGGCCAAGGCGCCGAACGCGATCGCGCCGATGAGCGCGCCCAGGCTCTGCGCCGTATAGGCGGACCCGGCCTCGGTGAGCGTCAGACCCATTTGCGCGCGGAACTGCGGGCGCAGCACGTCGACCGTGTTCCACGACCAGCCGTAGAAGAACTCGAAGATCATCAGCAGCAGGAAGGCGAGCGCGCGACGACTCCGCGGAATGTCCTCCGCCCGCATCCGGGGCGCGGCCTCGCTCATGCGCCGCGCGCCTCGGGCAGGGCGGCCAGTCGCTCGAGCAGCAGCTCGACGACGACCAGGTCCTCGGCCGCATGGCCGACCGACTTGAACAGCGTGATGTCACCTCCGGCGAGCGGGCCTGGCTGGTCGAGCAGGTCGGCCAGCATCAGCACCGAATCGCGCGCGATCAACCCCTGCGCCATGGGCTGGACGAGATCGCCGGCTTCGGTGAGCGCTGCCGGCGTGTCGGCGACGATCGTCGCGCGACGGACGACCGCGTCGTCCGCTTCCCGCATGTCCGGGCGAAACCCGCCGACCAGGTCGACATGCGTGCCCGGCCGCAGACTGGCGCCCGTAACCAGCGGCGCTTCGGACGCCGTCGCGCAGCTCACGATCTCGGCCTCTCGCACGGCGTCGTCCGGCGTCGCGGCGACCCGGATGCGGATGCCGTTTGTCGCGCACGCTGCCGCAAGTGCTTCGGCCGCCTCCGGGCGCCGTGCCCAGATGCTGATCTCCTCGATCGGCAGGGCGTCGGCATAGGCTTCGATCTGGGCGCGTGCCTGCCGCCCGGCCCCCAGCACCGCCAGGCGGCGCGCCGCGCCGGCGCCCAGTGTTCTCGCGGCGAGCACCGACGCGGCAGCGGTGCGTTTCGCGGTCAGTTGGTGCGCTTCGACGACCGCGATGAGGCCGCCCGCCTGGTCGAGCACGAGCAGGTGACTGCTCAACCCGGCGCGGTCGCCGCGCAGCGCGGTCACCACCTTCACCGTCGCGATCCCCCGCGCGCGAAGCGCGGGCATCACCAGCAGCGTGCGCGTCTGGCCGGTGTCGCAAGTCTCGGTCGCGAGGCGGGGCGGCGCAATCGGCGGGTCGCGGAACGCGCCCGGGATGGCCGCCAGCACGGCCGCCGGATCCAGCAGGCGGTCGACAGTCGCGTCGTCGATGAGGGCGATCTCGTTGATGATGGAGGACATCCCGGTTTGACTTTGAATGCATAGCCTGTACCTCTGCCGAGGCAAGTGACTTGTCGGACCGATTCCGCCCATGTTCAAATGGCTTGATCCCCGCTCCGGAGCCGTCGCGCGCGTGATCTTGGTCGGGGTCGCGCCCGGGCTCCTGCTGCTGGCAGGCGCAACGTCCGCAATCCGCGCGCAGGCGAGCCGCATCCCGCCGTTCAGCCAGGTGCCGAAGGGCCCGGCCAGCTTCTTCGTCACCAGCCGCGGGCGCGACGGCGGCAACCTCGGCGGGCTCGCCGGGGCGGACGCGCATTGCGCCCTGCTCGCGCGCGAAGCCGGGCTGCCGGCCGGGCCGTGGCGCGCCTATCTGAGCACCCAAAGCGCCGCAGGGCGAGCCGCCGTCCACGCGCGCGACCGGATCGGGGCAGGCCCCTGGTTCAACGTCCGGCAGGTCCGCATCGCCACCGGTATCGGCCATCTGCACGGTGACACACTGGAGCAGGCCCGCGCCGGCAACCTTGTGAGCCAGGCCTCCGCGCTGACCGAGCGAGGCGAGCGGATCGGCGGCAAGGGGGATCCGGTTCTCCGTCACGACATCCTCACCGGGTCGCGGCCGGACGGGCGCGCCTACGACAATCGCTTCGACCGCACCTGTCGCAACTGGACCTATGCCGGACCGGAGGGCAGCGCTCAGGTCGGCCATTCGGATCGCGACACGATCGGCCTCAGCATTTCCTGGAATTCGGCGCACCAGACGACCGGCTGCGGCGCCGCACATCTGGCGTCCACGGGCGGCGAGGGCCTGTTCTACTGCTTCGCCGCGGGACCGAACGCGCCGTCGCGGAGCCGGCCGTGAGCCCGGGCGAAGGCGCGGCCGCGGTCGAACTCGACCCGCGGATCACGCGCCGCGACCTGCTCAACGCCACGCTGCTGGGCGCGGGTGCGGCCCTGCTGCACGGCTGCGGCGCCCGTCCGGATGCCGAGCCGTCGGCGGGCGATCCCGCGGCGGCGTGGGACGGTCCCAGCGGCAGCGGCGAGTATCGCGGATCGAACGGCGCCACGTGGCGGACGATGGAGGCCGGGCATCGCATCCGCGACGGCGCCCATCAAGCCGCGACAGCGGTGCGCGACACCGGCGAGAGCTACGACCTGATCGTCGTCGGCGGCGGGTTCGCGGGCCTCGGCGCTTTGCACGCGTTTCGGAAGGAACATCCGCGCGGAACATGCCTGCTGCTCGACAATCAGGAGATGTTCGGCGGCTATGCGAAGGCGAACGAATTCGAGGTGGACGGCTACCGCGTCGCCGGCGCTCAGGCCTCGCTGAACTTCGTCCTGCCCAGGGACCGTGGCGACCGCGGCGGCGCGCTCTGGGCCGAGCTCGGCCTTCCGGAGCGGTTGCGCTTCGCCGAGCGCGAGGACGGACAGTCGGGCTTCACCTTCGCCTCCTCCTCGTCCGGTCCGCTCTATTTCGGGGAGCAGACCGCCACCACTGGCTATTTCTTCGGGGAGCGGAACTGGGTCACCGACATTTGGCGGGACGATCTGCAGCGCGCGCCCTGGCCGCCGGAGATGAAGGCCGCGTTGCTGGCGATGCGCGCGCGCCGGCGGCAAGGCCCGCTTGCGGAGCCCGAGGCGAGGCGGCTCGACGCGATGACCTTCGCCGAGTTCGCGACTCGCGAGCTGAAGGCCACGCCCGACGCGCTCAGATACATCACGCAGGGGATGTGCATCACCGGGCCGCAAATCTCGGCTTATGGCGCCCGCTCCTTCCCCGGCCTCGAACGCTATCCCGACGGCAGCGCGGAAGCGGAGCTCGCCGGCCGTTTCGTGAGCTTTCCGGAAGGCAATGCGGTGCTGGCGCGCGCGCTCGTCAGGTCGGCGATCCCGGACGCCGTGCGCGCCGGGCCGGCCGGGGAGGGCCATCTCGGTCACCTCGTCCCCGCCGCCCTCGATCGGCCCGGCGGTCCGGCGCGCATCCGGCTGCGCGCCACGGTGGTCAAGGTCGTCGATCGTCCCGGCGGGGCGGTGGATGTGGTCTACGAGATGGGCGGGGCCCTCTACCGCGTCCGCGCCAGGGCGGTGGTGCTGGGGATCGGCGCGTGGGTGTCCAAGCACATTGTCCAGGATCTGCCCGACGAGCATCGTGCCGCGCTGGATTGCTATCTCTACGCGCCCATGCTGATGGTGAACGTCGCGCTGCGCAACTGGCGCTTCCTCGACAAGCTCGGCTTCTCCGCCGCGCGGTGGTTCGATGGCGACGGCTTTTACGCGAATATCCGCAGGCCGATGCTGATCGACGGGGTCCGGCCGGCGCCGTTCCACCCGGACAAGCCGATCGTGATGACCCTCTATGCGCCGTTCCCGCGACCAGGCCTGCCGCTCGAGGCGCAGGGTCCCGACGCCCGCGCCGAACTCCATGCGACGTCCTATGCGGATTTCGAGCGCCGGATCGTCACCCAGCTCCAGCGGCTGTTCGGACCGGCCGGCTTCGATGCGCGACGCGACGTCGCGGGCATCGTGCTCAATCGCTGGGGGCACGCCTTCGTGACGCCGCCCCCGGGCTTCTATTTCGCGCCCGAGGGCAGGATCGCCCCAGCCAAGGTCCATGAGCACCCGCTCGACCGCATCGCCTTCTGCCCGAGCGAAGACTGGCTGGGATCGGCCCTTGGCGGCGCGAAGGCCGTCAGTCGGGTCCTCTCATGACATTGACTGCGCATTCATTTGCGATACAGTCGTGGCGATGAGCGGGGATCATGCTGTCGTCCGGCCTGTGCGCGAGACCGATCTGGATGCGGTGCTCGATCTTGCCCGCCGCGGCGGCAATGGCCTGACGAGCCTCCCGCCGGATCGCGCCGCGATCGCGCGTCGCATCGCCTCCGCCGAACAGGCGCTCGCCGACGAGACCGCGCGCATGAGCGGCGCGCCGATCATGCTGGTCGCCGAGATCGCCGGGCAGGTCGTCGCGACCGGCATGATCTTCGCGCGGATTGGGGCGGAATGGCCCTTCTACAGCTACCGGATCACCCGCCAGGCGGCCGTGTCGCGCGCGCTCGCCACGTCCAAGGCGCAGCGGCTGCTGAACCTGGTCAACGACTTCGACGGCGAGACCGAAGTCGGCGGCCTGTTCGTCGATCCTCGCATGCGCGGCCGGTCGCTGGGCCAGGTCATGGCGCGATCGCGCTACATGTTCATGGCGTCGCATCGCGGCTGGTTCGGCCGCTGCGTGATTGCCGAGCTGCGCGGCTATCAGGACAGCGACGGTCGCGCCCCGTTCTGGGACGCGATCGGACGCCACTTCTACGACATGGAGTTCGGCGAGGCCGATCGCATCGGCGCGATCCATGGGAACCAGTTCATCGCCGACCTCGGTGCCCGCTATCCGATCTACATCTCCATGCTGCCGCCCGCGGCGCAGGCGGCGCTCGGCCGCCCGCACGACGACGGGCGCCCCGCGCACGCGATGCTGCTCGAGGAAGGGTTCCGCGACGAAGGCTATGTCGACATCTTCGACGGCGGCCCGACCCTCGTCGCGGAGATCGACCGGGTCCGAACCATCGCCGCCTCCCGCCAGGTCCCGTTCCGGGGAGAGCAGGCCGGCGGCGCACCGGCCCTGATCGCGGCGGGGCAGGGCTGCGACTTCCGCCTGGTGCGGGGGCTGGCCATTGTCGATGATGACGGCGTCCGGCTGGATCCCGAGAGCGCGGCGCTGCTCGGCGCCTCGGCCGGGGACATGCTTCGCCTCGCGCCCACGAAAGAAGGCCTGCAATGACCGAGAGCCTGCCCTTCCACCTCCCCGCCCGGCCGCAGGTCACCCTGCTGCGTCACCAGGATGCGCGCGCGCTCCGCGATCCGGCGACGCGCACCCGCACCCAGCCCATGCGCGGGTTCGAGGACCGGTTCTCCGACATCGTCGACTATATCGTCCGGATCACCGACGAGATCTGGCTGGAACGCGCGGTCGGCTATATTTACGACACCTACGACGCGAGCTGCACCGTCTATTCGTCCTACGGGATCGTGCGCTCCGTCGAAGAAGTGATCGCCTCGACGGTGGCGACGCTGAATGCCTATCCGGACGGCGAGATCCACCACCTCTCGGTCGCCTGGAGCGGCGACGAGGACCAGGGCTTCTACACCTCGCATCTCGGGCACAGCCGCTCGACGAATGTCGGGCGCACCGCTTGGGGACCGGGAACGGGTCGCCGCACCTCGATCCGCTTCGTCGCCGACTGCATCAGCCGCGACAACCGCATCCACACCGAATGGCTGGTGCGCGACAATGGCGCCGCCGTGCGCCAGCTCGGCTTTGATCCGCACATCGTCGCCCGCGCGGCTGCCGAGGCCGGCGCGGCGGAATCCTTCTTGGTCTCGCCGGCCACCCGGCTCGAAGGCCAGGCGCCCCGCGCCCGCCTGAACGTCGACGAGACGACGCCGCAGGGCTGGGCGGAAGCGCTGTTCCACGACATCTGGAACCTGCGCCGGCTCGACTGGATCGGCCGCGCCTATGCCGACGAGGTCATCGCCCATGCCGGCGGCGGCCGCACCGCGAACGGCCCGCGCAACTACCAGGCGCTCGTGCTGCACGTGCTCGCCGCCATGCCGGACGCGGTCATGCGAGTGGAGAATGTCTGCTGGAGCGAGGAGGCGGACGGCGTGATCGTCGCGGTGCGCTGGGTGCTCGAGGGGCGCACCGCCCCGGGCGGCGTGCTGGGCGAATGCCCGGCCGGCAAGCCGGTCTTCATGATGGGGATGAGCCACTTGCGACTGGCTGGCGGCAAGATCGTGGAGGAATGGATGTTGTTCGACGAGGTCGGCGTGCTCGCGCAGGCATATCGCTGATGGCCTGGGATCAGGATCCGGACGTCTTGTCGCCGGTCGGCCGGCCGATGCGCGAGCAGCTCGCCGAGGGCGCGCCGCGCCAGCGGCTCGACGGGTTCGAGCCGGTCTACCGCGACTTCGTCGACTATATCGTGCGGTGCACCCACCGCATCTGGGAGGAAAAGAACGTCGGCCTGTGCCGTACCCATTATAGCGACGACTGCGTGATGCACACGCTGGCGGGGCCGTCGGTCGGGGCCGAGGTGGTGACCCAGAACACCGTCGGCTCGCTCGCCAGCTACGCGGACCGCGTCGTCCTGGCCGAGGACGTGATCTGGAGCGAGGACGCGCCCGGCGAATTCTACAGCTCGCACCGCATTTCCAGCCGGTCGACGCATTTCGGCGACGAGCCCTTGATCGGCGCCGCCACGATGCGCGGCACCGGGGTGACCACGATCGCCGACTGCAAGGTGATCGCCAACCGGATCGTCGAGGAATGGCTCGTCCGCGACAATGCGACGGCCTTGTGGCAGGTGGGGGCCGATCCGCGCACCGTCGCCGCCGCCGCGGCCGCCGCCGATCGCGAGGGGGATCCGTCGCGCCACGCCTGGCGCGCCATGGCGATCGCCGCCACCCGGTCGCAGCCGGATGTCGGCATTGCGCCGGGGCATCCGGCCGCCCCGCTGGCGGCAGCGCTGCGCGCCGCCTTCGTCGACGACATGTATGGCGACGCGGCTGCCAGCCTGTCCCCCTCGGTCGAGGTTCGGTGGCCGTCGCGTCGGCACGGGTCCGGCCGCGGCTTCTGGATCGGATGCATGATGCAACTGGCCAACGGGCTCCACGATCGCGCGTTCCGCTGCGAGCATGTCGCCGCCCGCCCGCTGCCGCACGGCGACGTCGCGGTGGCGCTTCGCTGGTCGCTGGCCGGCGTGCACAAGGGAACCGGGATCTGGGGCGAGCCGAGCGGCCGCGACATCTGGCTGCTCGCCGTGTCCCACTATCGGCTGCGCGGCGGGCTCGTCGTCGAGGATGCGACCGTCTTCGACGAGGTCTCGGTCCTGCGGCAGATCGCAGGAGGGCTCGGCGCGTGAGCGGGCTGGATCATCTTCGCGCGCTGGCCGCGGGCAGACGCCCGTCGGACGACGGCCTGCTCGGCGTCACGCGCTGCGCCTGGGGCGGGGACGAACATCTGAGCGAAGAGGCGATCCTCGCCGCATTCGCGGCGCAACCGTTCGACCTCGCGGGCGATCTGCTCTGCGTCGAGACCGCGCAGGGCGCCGCCATATTGGGCGACGGGCGCGCGCTCGTCGCCGATCTCTATGACGGCCGGATCGGGCGCATGTGGCGGGTCGGGCCGGACCTCGCGGCGCCGTCCCAGCCGGCGGTCGACGTCGCGTTCGATCCGGATCTGCGGCAGGCGCGGGGCGATCTGAGCTTTCGGGCGGAAGATCATCCCGAACTTCATGCGCAAGCGGCCGAACCGCTGCTCGCCGCCGCCCGCGCGCTGCTCGAGGACCTGCGTGGCGAGGGGCGTCTCCGAGTGCGCGGCTTCGTCGTCCGCGCATTCGGCACGCCGGAAGCGGCGGTGGCGCTGATCGCGTTGTTCACGATGGGGAATGGCGCGCAGCGACAGGCGGGCTTCAGCTATGCCGCGCTTGGGCTCGGCGCCGGCGGGCGCGCCTGCACCGTCTTCGATCCCATGCCGCAACGCGAATGGACGCCGCGCCTCTGACATGCCACCGGTCCTGCTGATTCCCGGCAACATGTGCGACGCGCGGCTGTGGGCGCCAGTCGCCGGTCGCCTCGGGGCGGCGGGCGCACAGGTGCGGCACGCGCCGCCTCTGGTCCAGGCGAGCATCGCCGAGATGGCGTCCGCGACGCTCGACGCGATGCACGAGCCCGCTGCGGTCATCGGCTTTTCGATGGGCGCGATCGTCGCGGCCGAGATGGCGCGGCGCGCACCGTCGCGGGTCGCGGCGCTCGGCCTGGTGGCCTTCAACGCCTCGGCCGACCTGCCCGAACGGGCCGCGGTGCGCCCCCGGCAGCAGGCGGCGGTGCGTGACGGCCGCCTGGCCGCAATCGTCTCCGACGAGCTGAAGCCCAATTATCTGGCGGCGGCGAACCGCAGCGACGCCCTCTTGCTGCACCAGATCATGGAAATGGCGCAGGCGCTCGGCCCCGATGCGTTCGTCGCGCAGAGCGAAGCGTTGCGGCTGCGCGCGGATCTCCGGTCGGCCCTGCCAGCGTTCGCCATGCCGGTGCTGCTGGCGTGCGGCAGCGAGGATCGGCTCTGCCCGCCCGAATGGCACCGTCGATGGGCCGCGATGATCGGCTCGAACGGGCGCTTCGTCGAGATTGCGGGCGCGGGGCATTTGCTGCCCATGGAGCGCCCTGCCGAGCTGGCCGATGCCCTGCTGCGCTGGCTCACTGAGGAGACCTTATGCACGACCACATCCTGACCACCCATGTCGGCTCGCTGCCGCGCGGCGCCGAGCTGACCGAGTTGCTGTTCGCGGCCGAACGGGAGGAGGCGGTCGACCCGCACCGCTTCGAGCAGGTGGTCGCCGACGCCGTGGACGAGACGGTGCGCCGCCAGGTCGCCGCCGGGATCGACATCGTGTCCGACGGCGAGATGAGCAAGATCAGCTACGCCACCTATATCAAGGACCGGGTCAGCGGCTTTGCCGGCGACAGCCCCCGGCGCGCACCGGCCGATCTCGAGGCCTTCCCGACCTTCCTTGAGCGCCAGGCAAAGGGCGGCGGCACGCCGACCTACCGGCGTCCGCGTTGTGTCGGCGAGGTCCGGTCGGTGACGCTCGATCCGCTTGACGACGACATTCGCCGCTTCGCCGCGGCGCGCGCGCGGCATGGCGGCCCGGCCGGGTTCATGAACGCGGCGTCCCCGGGCGTGATCGCGCTGTTCCAGCCGAACGACTTCTACCCCACCGAAGACGCGTATCTCGAGGCGCTCGCCGAGGCGATGCGGCCCGAATATGAAGCGATCGTCGCCGCCGGCCTCGTCCTGCAGCTCGACAGTCCCGACCTGGGCCTCGGCCGGCACATGATGTTCAAGGACCGCTCGGACGACGAGTATCTGAAAGCGATCGGGCGCCACGTTGAGGTGCTCAACCATGCGCTGCGCAACGTGCCGGCCGATCGCTGCCGCATGCATGTGTGCTGGGGCAATTACGAAGGGCCGCACCATTGCGACGTCGAAATGGGCGTGATCCTGCCGACCCTGCTCCGGGCCAGGCCGGTCGGGCTGTTGTTCGAGACCGCCAATCCCCGGCACCAGCATGACTGGGAGGCGTTCGCCGCCAGCCTCGCGGCACTCCCCGCCGACAAGATTTTGATCCCGGGCGTGATCGACTCGACCACCAACTTCATCGAGCATCCCCGGGTGGTCGCGGAGCGGATTGACCGGTTCGTCCAGCTCGTCGGGCCCGAACGCGTCATCGCCGGGACCGATTGCGGCTTCTCGACCTTCGCGGGCTTCGGCGCGGTCGATCCGGAGATCGTCTGGGCGAAGCTCGCGAGCCTGGCGGAAGGCGCGCAGATCTCCAGCCAGAGGATCCCCGCATGGGCCTGAAGCAGCGGCTCGCGGCCGGCGACACGCTTTGGGGCTCGTTCCTGAAGACCCCGTCGCCCATCCTGGTCGAGGTGCTGGCCACGGCCGGGCTGGACCTGCTGTGCCTCGATGCCGAGCATGCGCCGTTCGACCGCGCCGCCATCGACGCCTGCGCGATGGCGGGCCGCGCGTCGGGCCTTCCCATCCTCGTCCGTCCGCCGACCGCCGCGGCCGAACATATCCTCAACGCGCTCGACTGCGGAGCCGACGGCGTGCTGCTGCCGCATATCCGGACGGCGGAAGAGGCGCGCGCGGCCGTGGCGGCGACCCATTATGGCCGTGGCGGGCGCGGCTATGCCGGCTCGTCGCGCGCCGCGGGCTTCGGGCTCAGGCCCATGCCGGATCATCTGCGCGCGAGTGCGGATCGCTCGATCGTGATCGTCCAGATCGAGGATGTGGAGGCGCTGGACGCGATCGAGGCGATCGCCGGGGTGGCCGGGCTGGACGGGCTGTTCATCGGCCGAATCGACCTGACGGTCGCGCTGGGCGAGACGGACCCGGACGCGCCGGCGGTCCTGACGGCGATCGAGCGCGTGCTCGCCGTGGCGCGCGACGCCAGCCTGCCCGCCGGGATGTTCGTGCCGCGCGACGGCGACGTGGCGGCCTGGGCAGGCAAAGGCGCGCGGCTGTTCCTGCAGGGATCGGAGCACGCGTTCATGCGGGCAGGGGCCCGGGCCGCGCGCGCCGCCGCGGGCATCTAGCTCAGGGAATGCCGCGCACCACGATCAGCTCGGCGCCGGCGCCCGTGGCGCGATAGGACCGGGACAGCCCCACCGGCACCGTCATCGTGTCGCCTTCCGCCAGCGCAACCGCCGCGCCGTCGACGTGCACGTCGGCGCGGCCGCGCTGGACGAACACCACTTCCGGATTGTCCGACGTCGACGCGGCCGTGGCTTCGCCGGCGGCAAGGATCAGCCGGGAGACGGTGAAGCCCTCGGTCGCGGGAAGCTGCCCATCCGGGCCGATTACGAGAGTCTCGCCCGGGACCGGCGAGCGCGGCGCCCGCGCGATGACCTCGTCGGCATCTTCGGGGCGCATCCGGCGCAGGCCGGCGATTGCTTCGCGGCTCGTCGGCGGCATCGGCTTCATGCCCGGCGGCGGCGTCTGCCCCAGCGTCGTGTCGACCAAGGCGCCGTTCTCGAGCAGGATCAGGCCATATTCGGTGGCCATCTCGAACACCTTGGGCGCCCACAGCACGCGGCCGGGATCGTCGCCGCCCAGTACCGACCAGAGGAAGCCGGTCTCCTCGCCGATATTCTCGAACCCGCGGAAGGTGTGCGTCGGGAAGGACACGATGTCGCCCGGCTCGGCATCCACCCGCGCGTCTTCGCCATGCTCGCCGAAGGTGAAGCGCCACCGGCCCGTATGGACGACGAACACCTCGGCCGTGTCGTGGCTGTGCTGCGAGTTGATGCATCGCGGCGGCTGCCGTGCACCGCCGATGTTGAAGCCATGGGCTTCGGTGATGTGGACGTGCTGCTCGGGATTCTCCGCCACGCCCGGGCCGATGATGGTGAAATTCTCCTTCGCATCGGAGCCGGGTGAGCGGGTGTCGATGAAGGCGTTCCGGCAGGGGATGAGATCGCCATATCGGACAATGCGGGCCTCGAGTGCCTGTTCGTCCCAGGCGCGGGCCATGTCTGCCCCGTCTGCCCCCGTTCTCATCGTCCGTCTCCTTGCGAACCGATGTTGCATTTTCGTGCATTCGCAGTCAATACCGTTTCGAACCACTTGGAGGTGAGTTATGGCGGTCTGGCTGAAGCGCGGTGTGACGGCGGAGGCGCGCGCCGATCTCGATCGGAAGGTGCGCGACATGGTCGAGACCACGCTCGCCGACATCGAACGGCGCGGCGACGCGGCGGTGCGCGAGCTCTCGATCCGCTTCGACGGCTGGGACCGCGCCGACTATCGCCTGTCCGCGCGGGAGATCCAGGACTGCATCGACCAGCTGACCGGCCAGGACCTGAAGGACATCGAGTTCGCCCAGGCGCAGGTCCGCAACTTCGCGCAGATCCAGAAGGACAGCATGAATGACGTCGAGGTCGAGACGCTTCCCGGTGTCGTCCTCGGCCACAGGCACGTGCCCGTGAACGGCGCTGGCTGCTACGTGCCCGGCGGCAAATATCCGCTGCTCGCGAGCGCGCATATGAGCGTGATCACCGCCAAGGTCGCCGGCGTCCCGCGCGTGATCACCTGCGCCCCGCCGTTCGAGGGCAAGCCCGCCGCCGCGATCGTCGCCGCGCAGGCGATGGCCGGCGCCGACGAGATCTACGCGCTGGGCGGGATCCAGGCGATCGGCGCGATGGCGCTCGGCACCCAGTCGATCGTGCCGGTCGACATGCTCGTAGGGCCAGGCAATGCCTTCGTCGCCGAGGCCAAGCGGCAATTGTTCGGGCGCGTCGGCATCGACTTGTTCGCCGGCCCGACCGAGACGATGGTCATCGCCGACGAGACAGTCGACGCCGAGATGTGCGCCACCGACCTGCTCGGCCAGGCCGAGCACGGGCCCGAGAGCCCCGCCATCCTGATCACGACCTCGGAGAAGCTCGCCCGCGAGACGATGCGCGAAGTCGAGCGCCTGCTGGAAATCCTGCCGACCGCGCCGATCGCCCGTCAGGCCTGGGATAATTACGGCGAAGTCGTGGTCTGCGAGGACGAAGCGGAGATGGTCCGCGTCGCCGACGACTATGCAAACGAGCATGTCCAGGTGATGACGCGCGACCCCGACTATTTCCTCGCGAACATGACCAACTACGGCGCGCTGTTCCTCGGCCCACGGACCAACGTCGCTTATGGCGACAAGGTCATCGGCACCAACCACACGCTGCCGACGCGCAAGGCGGCGCGCTACACCGGCGGGCTCTGGGTCGGCAAGTTCCTCAAGACCTGCACCTTCCAGCGGATCACCACCGACGCCGCCTCGGCGATGATCGGCGAATATTGCTCGCGGCTCTGCGCGCTCGAGGGCTTTGCCGGCCATGGCGAGCAGGCGAACGTCCGGGTGCGTCGCTATGGCGGGCGCAACGTGCCCTATGCCGGCAAGGCGGAGGCGCTGGAGACGGCGTGACGACGGACGCCCCAGCGCTCCCGCGCACGCCATCCTTCCGACTGGACGGGCGTCGTGCGCTCGTCACCGGCGCGGGAGCCGGGATCGGCCTCGCCTGCGCCGCCGCCCTGGCCGAGGCCGGCGCCGCCGTCACGCTCGTCGCGCGGAGCCCGGCCGGCATCGAGGCGGGCGCCGCCGCAATCCGGCAGGCCGGCGGCAGCGCCGAGCCCGAGTGCCTCGACGTGACCGCGCTCGACAGCGTCGCCTGCTTCGTCGCCGCGCGACCGCCGTTCGACGTGCTCGTAAACAATGCCGGCACGAACCGCCCGATGCCGATGACCGAGGTCGCCGAGGCCGATTTCGACGCCGTGCTCGACATCAACGTGAAAGCCGCCTTCTTCGTCGCCCAGGCCTGTGCGCGGCGCCTGATCGAAGCCGGCAGGCCCGGCAGCCTCGTCCATATAGGCAGCCAGATGGGGCATGTCGGCGGCCCCAATCGCAGCCTATATTGCGCCTCCAAATGGGCGCTCGAAGGCATGAGCAAGGCCTTCGCGCTCGACCTCGCCTCCCATGGCATCCGCTCTAACACCATCGCGCCAACCTTCATCGAGACGCCGCTCACCCGGCCGTTCTTCGAAGACGACGCGTTCAGGGAAAGCGTGCTGGCCAAGATCAAGTTGGGGCGGATCGGCCGGGTCGAGGACGTGATGGGCGCCGTGCTCTACCTTGCATCCGATGCATCGGCGCTGGTCACCGGCACCAGCCTGATCGTCGACGGCGGCTGGACGGCCGACTGAGACGCGCATGCAACAGCGCCGCTTGCTCCGTGCATGGGGTAGGCTAGGGTCCGGCCCTGATGACTCACTCGCCCGTCAACACCGATCAACCCCACCGGCGCCCGACCTCCTACGACGTGGCACGGCTCGCCGGGGTCTCCCAGTCGGCGGTCTCCCGCTGCTTCCGACCCGGCAACAGCATCTCGGACGAGAAGCGGAAGGCCATCCTGAAAGCCGCCGCGAAGCTGGGATACGAGCCCAACGTCTTCGCCTCGAGCCTGATCACGAAGCGCTCAAACCTCGTCGCGGTCCTGATCTCGAACCTGACCAACCTCTATTATCCGCAGGTGCTGGCCGAGCTGACGCAGCGGCTCGACGAGCAGGGCATCCGCGTGCTCCTGTTCGCGCTCCAGAGCGAGGCCGATGCCGGCAAGGTCCTGCCGCAGATCTGGCGCTACCGCGTGGACGGCGCCATCGCCGCCGCGCGCCTCTCGGCCGACCAGCTCGCAGAGTTCAAGAAGCACCAGGTGCCGGTCGTGCTCTACAATCGCTCGGCGGAGAACGACGCCGTGCCGAGCGTGTTCTGCGACTCGATCGGCGGCGAGCGACTGCTCGTCGATCGTCTCGTGGCTGCGGGTCATCGCCGGTTCGCCATTCTTTCGGGGCCGTCGGACAGCTATGTCGGCAACCAGCGTGTCGAGGGTGCGCTCGCGCGGCTGGCCCACCACGGCTTGAACGCCGACGTCCATGTCGGCCGCTTCGACCATGAGAGCGGCGCGGCGGGGCTGCGCGCCTGCATGGCGAAGAAGCAGCGTCCGGAGGCGCTGATCTGCGCCAACGATCTGATGGCGATCGGCGCGATGGATGCCGCCCGCAACGAGTTCGGGCTGTCGATTCCCGACGAGCTGTCGGTCGTCGGCTTCGACGGGGTCGAGCCGGCGACATGGCCCAGCTATCAGCTGACCACCATCCGCCAGCCGGTCCGGCGCATGACGGACGCCGCGGTCACGATGCTGCTCGAGCGGATCGCCAACGCCAAGCTGCCGCCCGAGGTGCGGAGCTTCACCGGCGCGCTGGTCGAAGGCCGTTCCGCGCGGCTCTGACGCCGCGACCCCACCCGACATCCCTCCCCACGACTGACGCGCGTCGGGCGCCGCGGCGTCGTCGGCCGCGCGCCCGGTCGCGCCTGCCTGAGACCGCCGGGGCTGCTCGATCGGGCCATCCCCTGCCGGACCAGACAATGGTTCCGGATGCAGGGATCATCCGTCCAATACCTTCCCTCAATCCGTTGTAAGAACGGCACTTTCCGAGAGCAGCCACTCGGGACGGCCGCCTTTGACTGCGAATGCTTGCAATCAAAACCAACGTGTGTCAGCTTTGTGTCAAGTCACGCGAGTGTCGAACAAGGGGAGGGGTCAATGGAGTCGAATAGCCCGAGGATTCTGGCGCCCACGCGCGCGGCGCTTCTCGCGACGGCAGTCTTGCTGTTCACGCCGACGGCGGGCTTCACCCAGGTCGTGACATCCGAGACGGCAACTGCCGACGAGGGCATCGCCGACATCGTGGTCACCGCCCAGCGGCGCGAGGAAAACCTCCAGGACGTCCCGCTGTCGATCACCGCCATCGGCGGCGCCGAGCTGCGCGAAAACGACATTCGCGACATCACGCGCCTCGAACAGGTCGTTCCCGGTCTGCGGATCGCGCGGTCGGGCGCTGCGGCGCGGCCGGCCATTCGCGGCACCTTCACCGAGGCCATCCAGGCCAACTCCGATCCCCGGATCGGCTTCTATATCGACGAGATCTACCAGTCGCGCCTGCAGCAGACGACCGGCGCCTTCGTCGATCTCGAGCGCGTCGAGGTCCAGAAGGGGCCGCAGGGAACGCTGTTCGGCCGCAACAGCCTTGGCGGCAACATCGCCCTGACCAGCGCGGCTCCGCGCAGCGAGTTCGACTTCGGCATCGCCGGCATCTACGGCAATTACGATCGCGTGAAGCTAGAAGGCTTCGTCAACGTCCCCATCGCCAATGGCCTGGACTTCCGGCTGGCGGGCGCGATGGACCGCTACGACCCCCAGTATAAGAGCACGGTCAACGAACGCGCCAGCATCGGCGACCTCGACTATAAGTTCGTCCGCGGCAGCCTCCGCTTCGCGCCTCCCGGAATGGAGGATCGACTGGAGATCGTGGTGCGCGGCTCCTATTACGACCAGGACGACCGCGGGCTCAGCTCGTTCAACGCGAAGAATCTGGGCGCTCTCGTCGATGCGTCGCTCATCCGACAGCCGGGGCAGAGCGTCACCTTCAACGGCGTCACCTATCCGTTGCCCTTCGGCTATAATGGCGGCAACTACGCGACCGGCGTGCTGGTGCCGTTCAGCCCGGTCTTCCGGGACGGCGTCGCCGACATCAACGGGGCCGATATCGGCATTCCGATCGGCGGCAAGTATAATGTGCTGTTCGATTTCCCCGCCGCCAACCGGGTCAAGGCCAAGAACTTCTCGGCGGTCGTTAACTTCGACCTGAACGAGGAGCTGCGCTTCCGCTCGATCACCGGCTATGCCGACTTCTTCACCTCGAACCGCAGCGACGGCGATGGCGGCCCCATCCCGCTCCGCGAATTCTACTTCATCACCAAGACGAAAACCTTCACGCAGGAACTGCAGCTGCAGACGGCCGACGCGTCCAGCCCGCTCCAGTTCACGATCGGCGCCTATTACATGGACGACAAGATCGGCGAGGGCAGCGGCTCGGTCTTCTCCAACGCCAATTACACGACGCTCACGGCCGCCGGGAACGGCTTCCCGGTCCTGTATGCCGATGGCGGCAATTGCGGCTATTCCTTCTCGCCCGTGACGAACACGGCCTTCTCCTGCAATCTCAACAACACCATCTCGAACGACTCCGCGAGCCCGGTCCGTGCGCGCACCAAGTCCTACGCAAGCTACGGCCAGGCCTCCTACAAGCTGACCGACCAGCTCACCATCACCGCGGGGCTGCGCTACACGGTCGACGACAAGGAATATCGGCAAGTCGCGCAGCCGGGCGGCGCCTTCACCACCTCCGTCGCGACTTATGTGGCGCAGCAGAATGCGGCCGCCGTCGCAGCGGGCCAGCCGGCGCCGTTCCCCAATGCCGCGGGCTATCGCGCGGTGCTGCCGTTCAACAAGGATCGCGCCAACTTCGCCAACTTTGCATGCGGCGGCCTGACCCCGGGTCAGTTCGCGGTCGCGGGCACGAACACCCCGGTCGGGACCGTGCCGAACTTCTTCATCACGCGCTGTGGCGAGCGCAAGTTCAAGTATCTCACCTACCGCGTGGCGGTCGACTACCAGATCACGCCCGACAACATGGTCTATGTCAGCTATTCGACAGGCCGGCATTCGGGTGGCTTCGGTGCGGCCTTCACCCCGACGACGATCCCGCAGGGCACCTTCACCACCTTCGACTCCGAAGGCGTGCGCGCATTCGAGATCGGCACCAAGAACAGCTTCTTCGATCGGCGGCTGCAGGTGAATGCGGCAATCTTCTACAACAAGTACACCGACAACCAGGTGCAGGGCACCCAGTTCGTCTCCACCGGGCCGAACACCGGCGTCAATGTCGCGACCATCGCGAATGTCGGCAACACCGAGGCGCCCGGCGCCGAACTCAGCATCGTCGCCCAGCCGACTCGCCGGCTGACGCTGCGCGCCTCGGTCAACTATCTCCGCGCCCGCAACTCGGTCGCGCCGCTTGGCATCTTCAACAGCGGCCTCTGCACCATCTCGACCGGACCGACGAGCCCCTGCGGCGCCGCGGGCACGCTCGCCCGTATCCAGAACCAGGCCGGGCTCGGCAGCGGCTTCTTCCCCAATCCGCAGACCAATCCCGAACTGTTCGTGCCGCTCACCAACAGCGCGGGCCAGATCGTCGGCTATGACTCGCTCTTCTTCGGCCGCAAGACCCGGGTCCAGAACGCGCCCGACTGGTCGGCGGCGATAGGTGCGTCGTACAGCATCCCTCTGGGCGAGCGCGCGACGCTCACGCCGGAAGTCGACGTGCTCTACACGGGCGAATATCTGCTCAGCCCCTCCGCCCCGCTGTTCGTGCAGGAGGAATATGCCAAGGTCGATCTGCGGGTCACCTTTCGTCACGACAACGGCCTATCGGTCCAGGGCTTCGTGCAGAACCTCACCAACCAGGCGACGCTTGGCCGCGTGACCACGGGCACGCTGTCCGCTCAGGGCACCTACGCCGAACCGCGCACCTATGGCGTCAGGGTGGGATACCGGTTCTAACCGGCGTTCCACGCGGCAGCTGGCCCGCGCGTGCGGGCCGGTTGCCGGCGTCGTCGCGGCGTTCCGCGAATTGAAAGTCGTTTGAAACGGCGCAAGGGCGGTTGACACCGCTGGGGCGCTTTAGCCGTGCGAGGCCGGCGGCGGCTGTCCTAAGGGCGAGAGCGCTTCAGGGGGCGGCCGGCCCGCTGGGACCTGCGCCGAACGTGTCCCCTGTCCACATTCGCGCATTTGACGCTCGCAAAGCCTCGGAACTGCGCCGAGACTCTGGAGCACTCCCGCGAGTGGCCCTGAAACAGGCAAACTGCAGACTGTATGGTGCCGAGTGTCCGACTCGAACGGACGACCTACTGATTACAAATCAGTTGCTCTACCAGCTGAGCTAACCCGGCGCGGGGCCTTATGTGCGTCAGCGGACGCCGAAGGTCCAGCCTTCGGTTCGGGCGAGTTCGGGGGTGAGCAGGGCGGGGCGCCAGAGCGCCGGGTCGTCGGCGACCGCGCGGAGCCAGGCGGCCGCCAGCAGGGCGTCGGTCGCGTGGTCGTCGTAGCGGGCGAGCGGGGCGTGCGGCGCGCTGCCGACGGTGGCGAGGGCGCGGTCGAGCGTGTCGGGATCGCGGATCTTGGTGCGGCCGCGCGGCAGGCCGGCGGCGGTGGCGGCGATGCTGGTGTAGATCTCGACGACGACGCTGCCGTTGGGCGGGAGCGGGTCGTAGGGCCAGATCGGCACGCGGCGCTGGAGCCGGTGGAACAGGCGCATGCCGGTCAGCGACGACTTGCCGACCTGCGCCGCGCCGACGAGGTTGAAGTTCGAATAGGGGTTGCACAGCCCCTGGTCGCGCGAGGCGGTCTCGACGGTGCGGAAGCGGCCGGCGCCGGGCGGGAAGAGGTCCCCCTGGCGCCCGCCATGGCGGCGGAAGTGGCGGCTCGCCTGCGGGTGGTCGACAAAGGCGTTGGCGCCGAGATGCGGCTCGTCGGCGGCGATCGCCTCGACGAGCGCCCAGAGCCCGCGCGCGTCGGCGGGGCTCGCGGTCCAGCCGGGGAAGAAGGCGCCCGTATCGGCGAAGGCGAGCGAGGGCGACAGGTCGAGGCCGACGAGCAGGTCGCCCGCCCCGCGCGCGGCCGTCTCGATCCAGTCGAGCACCTCGGCGCGCGACCAGACATGGCCGGGGCGGACGAGCGCCGGCGCGGCGGTGCCGGCCGCCGCGATGGCGACCGCGATGCCCTTCTGCCGCGCCCCGGTCGCGCCCGACCAGTCGATCGCGGCGAAGCGCCGGAACCTCATCGCGTCGCGGCGAGGATATCGGCGGTGAAGCGGGCGATGTCGAAGGGGCTGCCGGCGGGGTCCTCGCCGCGGCGGACGACGACCAGCCGGGCGGCGGGCACGACCATGACATACTGGCCGCGATTGCCCTGCGCGGCATAGCTGCCCGCGGGCAGGCCCTGGGCGGGGCCGAACAGCCACAAGGTCGCGCCATAGCCGGGGCCTTTTTCGGGTTGCGGGCCGGCGGGGCTGGTCATCGTCGCGACCCAGCCGGCGGGGAGCAGCCGGCGGCCCTGCCAGACGCCGTCGTCGAGCCAGAGCTGGCCCAGCCGGGCGAGGTCGCGCGCCGTCGACCAGACCTGGCTCGAGAGGATGAAATTGCCCTGCCAGTCGGCCTCGGCGACGGTCGCGCGCATGCCGAGCGGGGCGAACAGCGCGGTGCGGGGGAAATCGCGATAGGTGTCGTCGCCGAGCGACGCGCGCAGGCCGCGGACGGCGAGCAGGATGTCGTTGTTGGCGTAGCGGAAGCGGCGGCGCGGCGCGGTCTCGAGCGGCCAGCCGGTCGCCTGCTCGGTCACCGCGGTGCCACCGAAATAGATCGCGTCGGTGCGGTTGCCGGCGGTGTCGCTGTGCAGGCCCGACGCCATGCGCAGCAGGTCGAGCGTGGTGATCGCCGCGCGCGGATCGCCGGGGGCGCGCCATTCGGGGATGGGCGCCGGGGCGGCCGGGTCGAGCTTGCCCGCACCCGCGGCGAGGCCGACGAGCGTGCCGGCGATGCTCTTGGCGACCGACCAGGTGCGGTTGGCGGTGAACGGGCCGAAGCCGGGCCGGTAGCGCTCGGCGACCACGCGTCCGTTCCTGACGACGAGCGCCGAGACGGTCTCGGTGCCCGCGCCATATCCGCCCGAAAAGGCGCGGTCGACGGCAGCGGCGAGCGCCGGGCCGGGGCGAGGCGCGATGACGCGGTCGCCCTGCGGCCAGGGGCGCGGATCGGGCGTGCGCGGCGCGGCTGCGGGCGCGCCGCCCGCGCCGGCGCTGCCCGGGGGCGGAGTGACGCAGCCGCTGTCCGGGCGCCAGGCCGAGACGCGCGGGGGCAGCGTATCGGACCAGGCGACCGACACGGTGCCCGCGGCGCGATCGACCGTCGCGGGAAGCGCGTCGACCAGCGCGGCATATTCGTGATAGCCGCCCTTCAGCTCGAGCGCCTCGGCGTCCGCCTGCGTCCGGCCGCCGTTGAACACCGCCCCGCAGAGGATCGAGGCCTTGTAGCCGGCCGCGATCGCCCGGGCATAGGGGCCGGGCGCGTCGGCGGCGCGGGCGGGGGCGGCGACGGCCAGCGCGAGAAGGGCGAGCCTAAGCGTTGCGTTCACGTCGGAGCGACTCCCAATAGGCGATGCGTTCGGCGATGCGTTTTTCGAAGCCGCGGTCGGTCGGCACGTAAAGCGCTTCGGGCGTCATTCCCTCGGGCCAGTAATTGGCGCCCGAAAACCCCTGGTCGGCATCATGGTCATAGGCGTAGCCCCGGCCATAGCCGATGTCCTTCATCAGCCGGGTCGGCGCGTTGAGGATGTTGGCGGGAGGCATCAGCGATCCGGTCTCGCGCGCGCGGCGGAACGCGGTCTTCTGCGCGACATAGGCGGCGTTCGACTTGGGCGCGGTGGCCAGATAGAGGCACGCCTGCACGATCGCGAGCTCGCCTTCGGGGGAGCCGAGGAAATCATAGGCGTCCTTGGCGGCAAGGCATTGGACGAGCGCCTGCGGGTCGGCGAGGCCGACATCCTCGCTCGCGAAGCGGACGAGGCGGCGCAGCACGTAGAGCGGCTCCTCGCCGGCGACGAGCATGCGCGCGAGATAATAGAGCGCCGCCTGCGGATCGGATCCGCGCAGGCTTTTGTGCAGCGCGGAGATGAGGTTGTAATGCCCCTCGCGGTCCTTGTCGTAGACCGGCATGCGCCGCTGCAGCAGCGCGGAGAGCCCGGCCGGATCGAGCGGCGCGTCGAGGCGGATCGCGAACAGCGTTTCCGCCTGGTTGAGCAGGAAGCGGCCGTCGCCGTCGGCGCTGGCGACGAGAGCGGCGCGCGCGTCGCCGTCGAGCGGGAGCGTGCGGTCGAGCAGCGCTTCGGCGCGGGCGAGCAGCGTCTCGAGCGCGGCCGCGTCCAGCCGGTGCAGGATCTGCACCTGCGCGCGCGACAGCAGAGCGGCGTTCAACTCGAACGAGGGGTTTTCGGTTGTCGCGCCGACCAGTGTGACGGTGCCGTCCTCGACGAACGGCAGGAAGCCGTCCTGCTGCGCGCGATTGAAGCGGTGGATCTCGTCGACGAAGAGCAAGGTGCGCTGGCCGGTGCGGGCATGGTCGCGCGCGGCGGCGAACACCTTCTTGAGGTCGGCGACGCCCGAGAACACCGCCGAGATCGCCTCGAAGCGCAGGCCGACCGCGTCGGCGAGCAGGCGGGCGATGGTGGTCTTGCCGGTGCCGGGCGGCCCCCAGAGGACCATCGACGAGAGCTTCCCCGCCGCGACCATGCGCCCGATCGCCCCCTCGGGCCCGGTCAGGTGGTCCTGGCCGACCACCTCGGCGAGCGTGCGCGGACGCAGCCGGTCGGCGAGCGGCGCGGTGTCGGCAGGGTCGGCGGCGAAGAGATCGGGCATGTCCCTGAGCTTTAGGGGAAAGGGGGCGATCTCACAAAGCGCCAAAGGACGGGGGTTCGCGCGGAGGCGCGGAGGCGCGGAGTCCTTCGAATTCCTCTAACCCTCGTGAGAGCCTTCCCTCTCTCTCCGCGCCTCCGCGCCTCCGCGCGAACCAAGCCTGCTTCCGCTGCGCGTAGGGAGGAGCGAAAGGCAGCTCCTCCCCGTCGCGAGATGGGGAGGGGGACGGAGCCGCGACGCGGCGTGGTGGAGGGGCGTACGGCGGCCTTGCCTCGCCCCGCTGTCCGGACTAAATGCTCGGGCCAAGGCCTGGCCGCTCCGTGAGGGGCGGCCTCATTCAATTCTGGAGGACCACTTGGCTCAGCCGCTGATGCCGCACGCGACCGCTTCCTGGCTGGTCGAGAACACCGCGCTCACCTTCCAGCAGATCGCCGACTTTTGCGGTCTCCACATCCTCGAAGTGCAGGCGATCGCCGACGACACGGCGGCAAGCAAGCTCACCGGCCGCGATCCGGTGCGCGCGCACGAGATCACGATGGACGAGATCGAGAAGGGGCAGGCGGACCCGAATTATCGCCTGCAGATCCAGAAGGGGCCCGAGCAGGTCCGCCGCACCAAGGGGCCGCGCTACACGCCGGTCTCGAAGCGCCAGGACAAGCCGGACGGCATCGCCTGGATCATCCGCAACCATCCCGAGGTGACCGACGGGGCGATCTCGAAGCTGATCGGCACCACGCGCACGACGATCGCGGCGATCCGCGACCGGACGCACTGGAACATCGCCAACATCACCCCGAAGGACCCGGTGACGCTGGGCCTCTGCTCGCAGCGCGAACTCGACGCGATCGTCGCCAAGGCGGCGAAGGCGGCGGGCATCGAGGCGCCGACCGACCAGCGGCTGGACGGCGATCGCGAGGCGCTGATCGAACAGCTCCGCGCCGAGCGCGAGCGCGCCGCGCGCGACGCCGAAGCGGCCGCCTCGGGCGAGCTCCAGGCGCCCGACCATCCGGCCTTCGCGGATCCGTTCAAGCGCTGATCCGGTGCGTGGCGCACCCGATCGGTCGCTGACCGACCATCGCTCGGCGCCGACGCGGCGCAAGGGCCTCGATTATCCGTTCGGCGAGCGCGTGCCCGAGACGGGCGAGCTCATGTCGGTCACGGACGGGGTCGGCTGGATCCGCATGCCGCTCGGTGGCCCGCTCGGGCACATCAACGTCTGGGCGGTCGAGGAGGAGGGCGGCGTCGCGATCGTCGACACCGGCTTCCCGATCGACGGCGCGAAGGCGGCGTGGCGCGCGATCTTCGCGGGGCCGCTCGCCGGCAAGCCGGTCACGCGGGTGATCTGCACCCATCTTCATCCCGATCATATCGGGCTGGCGGGCTGGCTGTGCACCAAGCACCAGGCGAAGCTCTGGATGACGCGCGGCGAGTATCTGACCGCGCGGCTGATGGTCGCCGACGTGCGCGCCGAGCCGCCCGCCGACGTGATCGAGACGTGGCGCGGCGCCGGCTGGGACGGGGCGCAGGTCGAGGCCGCGATCGACAAGGGCTGGGGCAATTTCGCGCGCGCCGTCCACCGCATGCCCGACGGCTATGTGCGCGTGCGCGACGGCGACCGGCTGGGCGCGTGGCGCGCGGTTGTCGGCAGCGGCCACAGCCCGGAGCATCTGTGCCTCGTCGACGAGGCGCGCGGCCTGCTGATCTCGGGCGACCAGGTGCTGCCGCGGATCAGCTCGATCGTCGCGGTGACGACGCTGGAGCCGATGGCCGACCCGCTTGGCGAGTGGCTGGACTCGATCGCCAAGCTGAAGCGCGAACTCGCGCCCGACCTGACCGTGCTGCCCGCGCACGGCGCGGTGTTCCAGGGGCTGCACGCGCGGCTGGACGCGCTCGCGGACGGCCACCTGACCAGCCTCGACCGGCTGGAGAAACGGCTGCGCGAGGCGCCGCGCCGGGCGGTCGAGTGCTTCGGCGTGCTGTTCGCGCGGGCGATCGACGACAGCCTGCTCGGCATGGCGACGGGCGAGACGCTCGCGCATCTGCGCCATCTCGAGCTTGCCGGCCGCGCGCGTCGCGAGGTGCGCGACGGCGTGTGGTGGTGGCACGCGGCGTAGGATTGCGGTTGGGGCCCCTCCACCACCGGGCTTTGCCCGGTGGTCCCCCTCCCCATCTGCGATGGGGAGGAGCGAGAGCTAGCTCCTCCCCATCAAAGATGGGGAGGGGGACCGCCGGCGAAGCCGGTGGTGGAGGGGCAACCGCCCACCGACCGCACCGATCTTGCTAACGTCCCGAAAAGGGACGGTAATCCCTTGTTAAACACGTTGCGCACGCGATCCCGTCCTCTAACTTTCGGCTGCCCCTGACGGGGCGACCAAAAGGGGATGACATGCAACATAAGATGACGTTCGCCGCGATTGCGGCGATGAGCCTGTGCGCGTCCGCGGCCTCGGCCCAGACCGTGCTCGACACCGACCTGCCCAATGTCAGCGGCAATTTCGGCGGTGGCGTGGCGACCACGACGACCGGCCCGACCGGCACCGTCACCACGGTCGTCGGACCCGGCGGCGGCGCCAATCGCGCCAGCGCGGCCCCGACCCTGGGCAGCTGGTACCAGACCAATGTCGGCGGCGGCGGTTCGGTCGGGATCACGACGACCTACACCAACGACGGCGACGGCGCGGCCTATTTCGCGACGACCAGCGGAGATTCGAAGAGCGACCTTCAGCTCAACTTCGCGACGCCGGTCGCTCTGTCGAGCCTGCGCAGCGTCGCGTTCGACCTGTTCGTCGATCCGGCGACCACCACCACCAACGGCACCTTCTCGCCGGTGCTGCGCTTCAACGTCGCCAAGAATGGCAGCTTCGCCGGCTCGCTGGTGTTCGAATATTTCTACCAGGGCCAGACCGCCGCGCCGGAAGGCCAGTGGCTGACCCAGACCGCGACGCTGGGTTCGGGGATCTGGTGGGCGACCAACGCCGCGCTCGGGCCGACGTTCGCCGACGCCAATGGCGGCCAGAAGACGCTGGCCGACTGGCTGGCCGCGAACAACAACGCGATCACGGTGACGGGCGTGCAGCTCGGCGTCGGCTCGGGCTGGAACGGCAATTTCTCGGGCGCGGTCGACAATGTCCGCTTCAACTTCGCGGACCTGAGCGCATCGTACAACTTCGCCGTCGCGGCGGTGCCGGAACCGGCCACCTGGGCGATGATGATCGGCGGCTTCGGCTTCATCGGCGGCGCGCTGCGCAGCCGGCGCCGGTCGACGGTGGCGTTCGGGTAAGGGGTTAGAGGGCCCCTCCACCACCGGGCTTTGCCCGGTGGTCCCCCTCCCCATCTTCGATGGGGAGGAGCTTTCTCGCTCCTCCCTGCCGCGAAGCGGTGGGGAGGGGGACCACCGCGCAGCGGTGGTGGAGGGGCAAGCCTCAGGCGAGGGCCGCGTCGGCGCCCATCAGCCTGGGGAAGAACTCCTCGTGCGCCCGGCGAAGGTCGTCGAGGCTGATCGCGCAGTCGCGGTCCGGGCGCTCGAAGATGATGCGGTTCTTGATCGTGCGGCCGAGCGGCTCGACCGCGACACCGGCCCGGTCGGCGGCGGCGAGGAACTCGACCAGCGCCCAGTCCGACACCGTGACCACGAACACGCCCTGTTCCTCGGCGAAGAAGCTGCGCGCGCAACCGAAGGGCTGCGGCTTGTCGATCAGGATGCCGAGATTGCCGGCGAGCGCCATCTCGGCGACCGCGACGGCGATGCCCCCGTCGGACACGTCGTGGCAGGCGGTGATGCTGCCATTGCCGATCTGCGCGCGCACGAAGTCGCCGGTGCGGCGCAGCGCGTCGAGATCGACGGTCGGCGGCGGGCCGTCCTCGAGCCCGTGCACCTCGCGCAGCCAGAGCGACTGGCCGAGCTCGCCCTTGCGCTCGCCGACGACGAGCACGAGGTCGCCGAAGCTCTTGAACGCGATCGTCGCGGACTTGCGCCAGTCGTCGAGCAGGCCGACCGCGCCGATCGCCGGGGTCGGCAGGATCGCCGAGCCGCCGCCGGTCGCCTTGCTCTCGTTGTAGAGGGAGACGTTGCCCGAGACGATCGGCATGTCGAGCTTGGTGCAGGCCTCGGCCATGCCCTCGATGCAGCCGACGAACTGACCCATGATCTCGGGGCGCTGCGGATTGCCGAAGTTCATGCAGTCGGTCGCCGCGAGCGGCAGCGCGCCGACCGCGGTCAGGTTGCGCCAGCATTCGGCGATCGCCTGCTTGCCGCCCTCGACCGGGTCGGCATAGCAATAGCGCGGAGTGCAGTCGGTCGCGATCGCCAGCCCCTTGTCGGTGCCGTGGACGCGCACCACTGCGGCATCGCCGCCCGGACGCTGGACGGTGTCGGCCCCGACCATGTGGTCGTATTGCTCCCAGATCCAGCGCCGGCTGGCGAGGTCGGGCGAGCCCATCAGCTTCTTCAGGTCGGCGGCGAGGTCGATCGCGTCGGGCACGTAGGACAGGGGCGCCGGCTTCGGCGTCGGCACCCAGGGCCGCTCATAGGCGGGCGCATCGTCGCCGAGCGGGCCGAGGGGGATGTCGGCCGCGGTCTCGCTTTGCCATTTGAGCACCAGCCGGCCGGTGTCGGTGATGCGGCCGATGACGGCGAAATCCAGCTCCCATTTGCGGAAGATGGCCTCGGCCTCGCCCTCGCGACCGGGCTTGAGCACCATGAGCATCCGCTCCTGGCTCTCCGACAGCATCATCTCATAGGGAGTCATCCCCGTTTCGCGACAGGGCACCGCGTCCATGTCGAGCTCGATCCCGACGCCGCCCTTCGACGCCATCTCGACCGACGAGGAAGTGAGGCCGGCCGCGCCCATGTCCTGGATCGCGACGATCGCGTCCGAGGCCATCAGCTCGAGGCAGGCCTCGATCAGCAGCTTCTCGGTGAACGGGTCGCCGACCTGCACGGTCGGGCGCTTCTCCTCCGAATCCTCGGAGAAGTCGGCCGAGGCCATGGTCGCGCCATGGATGCCGTCGCGCCCGGTCTTGGAGCCGACATAGACGACCGGATTGCCGATGCCGGCGGCGGCCGAATAGAAGATCTTGTCGGCCTTCGCGATGCCAACGGTCATCGCGTTCACGAGGATGTTGCCGTCATAGGC